>Ga0187783_10000025_pt1 | contig 139590 bp, 112 predicted proteins | sample 1015_SJ02_MP02_2_FD_132471 | JGI IMG/M metagenome (GOLD analysis project Ga0187783, IMG submission 132471) | Tropical peat soil microbial communities from peatlands in Department of Meta, Colombia - 1015_SJ02_MP02_20_MG | ecosystem: Environmental > Terrestrial > Soil > Wetlands > Peat... | reverse complement strand
GGTTTCAGGTTCTATTTCACTCCCCTCGCAGGGGTGCTTTTCGCCTTTCCCTCACGGTACTGGTTCACTATCGGTCGCCAACGAGTATTTAGCCTTGGAGAGTGGTCTCCCCAGCTTCCCACGGGGTTTCTCGTGCCCCGTAGTACTCAGGATCCCGCTTCGAGTCCGGTAAGCTTTCGGCTACATGGCTGTCACATTCTTTGGCCCCGCTTTCCAGCGGGTTCGCCTAGCCTCCGGATTGGTAACTCTACTCACGCGGTCCTACAACCTCCCGGTGCAAGCACCGGGATTTGGGCTCTTCCGATTTCGCTCGCCGCTACTTTCGGAATCTCATTTGATTTCTCTTCCTCCAGGTACTGAGATGGTTCACTTCCCTGGGTTAGCTCATACCGACCTATGGATTCAGTCGGCTGTAAACCGGTTTTACCGGCTTGGGTTTCCCCATTCGGAAATCCCCGGGTCAAAGCCTGCTTGCGGCTATCCGGGGCTTATCGCAGCTTGCCACGTCCTTCATCGCCTGTTGGCGCCAAGGCATCCACCGTACGCTCTTAGTAGCTTGACCATAAAACTTACCCAACACGTCTCGGCTCCTTACGGAACCGAATCCCGCCGAACCTTCCCACAAAGCTCTTGCAATCCTTGCGGTTTGGTTCATCGGTGCGTGCACGCCCGTGAGTTTTCACTCTGGGGCGCACACTCACGCATGGACAAGTTCGCCTTTCCACATTGCGCTACTTGAGCAAACTTGCGGTATCACGTAACGCGAATCTTTTCAGCTCAGGGCCTGCAAGTACAAATCCTGAAACCGGAAATTCGCGCCACGCGATGCCTACTTCCTTCAGTTGTCAAAGATCGTTTGTTCCGCTCACTACATCCGAATCGGAACATCTCCGCTCCTGGCGGAGCGCAGCACGGTTTGGAGCCAATGCTGCGAACAATAAAAAACCCGGCGTCGAGCGCCGGGCATGTCCGTCCAATCCGTTTTGGCCGCGTTTTACCCGCGCAGCCTCCCAGACGGATATGCTCGAAGCTCGTTCTTCAGATTCCCAGTGTTCGTAACCAACCGCACCTCGATTTTCGTCGGTAGGCCCGGTCCGTCAGAGGACTCCCCGACAAATCAGGGCTCCACCAACATCAGCGCAGTATAGCAGTTTCCTGTATGGAGTCAAGCGATTGTAACAATTATTTCGGCGGTCTTTTTGTGGATTTCTCGGCGCCTTGTGGAAATCGCATTTTTCACCTCGACGCAGCATTAGCCGCACCGCCTCCCCCTTCCGGGGCGTTCTTCACGAATTTGTCGAACCAGGTAAGCATCTCCCAGACTACGTGCTCGATCGATTCCTGGGCCATGTATCCATGGGCCTCGGCCGGCAGCGTAACGTATCTCACGCTGCCGCCGTTGCCTTTGATGGCGCGATACATGCGATCCGACTGAATTGGAAACGTGCCCGAGTTGTTGTCAGCCTCTCCATGAATCAGCAGGAGCGGCACCTTGATTTTATCCGCAGCAAGAAAAGGGGACAACTTGATGTACAGATCGGGCGCTTGCCAAAGTGTCCGCCGCTCATTTTGGAATCCAAACGGCGTCAGGGTGCGATTGTAAGCGCCGCTGCGCGCGATTCCGGCGCGAAAAAGATCCGAGTGCGCCAGCAAATTGGCGGTCATGAAAGCGCCGTAACTGTGGCCACCTACGCCCACGCGTTTTGGATCGATCACTCCCATTTCTGCAGCCTTGTCGATGGCGGCCTTTGCGCTCGACGTAATCTGCTCGATATATGTGTTGTTCACGGTCTCTGGATCGCCCACGACCGGCATCGACGCTCCGTCGAGGACCACATATCCATCCAGCAGGAAGAATAGCGGCGATGGTCCCGTAATGGTCGTGAAACGATAAGGTGAACCGCCTACCTGCCTCGCGACACTTGGGTCCGTGAATTCCAGAGGATAGGCCCATATCACACCTGGTCTTCGCTCTCCGGCTTTGTAGTCAGGTGGCAAGTAAACCGTCATAGAAAGGTCGACGCCATCCGCACGCTTATATGTGATCAGTTGTTTTTGGATCACTCTGAGAGACGGAGCCGGGTCGACAAATTTCGTGAATTGTGTGACGTCTGAGAGCGACAATGGCTGCAGAAGCTCTCCGTTCGCTTTTGCATAGGTGCGAATCAAATAGTTGGGTGGATCGGTCGGCGTTTCGCGCCTCGTCAGCAGCGATGCTCCTCCATTATGCAGCATCGCAACAATTTCCTCGTACGTCTTCAGCTCGCCTTGGTAAATCCGTCGCGATTGCAGCGTGTTGATATCCAGCGTATCCAGAAATGGGCGGTCTCCGTCGGGAGAAGCACCCGCACCAATCAGATAAATGAAATTCCCATTCATCAATACCGCTTTATGTCCGTTCGGCATGGGCCAGTAAACGGGCCGCCCGGGATTCTTATAGCGATCCTGAGAACTCATGTCCCAAACCAGCGTTCTTTCGTTCGGCTTGTCTGAGTGGAATGTCCACGCTTGATCCGGCGTCGGCTCAGGATTAAAAAACCACGCGCGCGTTCGCAGCGTGTCGCGATCAAAATCCCGCAAAATCGCAAAATCCTTCCGCTCTCCAAACTCGATGCCGGCGAATCTCTTCTCCGTCCGTGCCAATTCGAGAGGCCCAGCAGTAAAGGGCTCTGAAATCCACATTACTTTGTCGCGTTCCTTCACCTTTTTTTTTGGATCGCCATCATCGAGCGCCTCGACCCATACCAACGTCGCGTCCTTGTTGGGATGCCACGCAATTTCGCGCGGACCAGTGGGTACTCCGCCAATCGGGACATTCTCCTGGAGAGGCAAACTCGCTACTTTGTAGACCGGGTGGCCAGTCAAATCCCAGATTTCCACTTCTCGCGGGAAATCCTCGGCTGGCACGATGAAGGAGTAAGGTCGGTGAATACGCGCGATGAGTATGTTGGATCCGCCAGGGGCAGCGTCAACCATTTGAAATATGGCGGGATCTCCAATCTTGGTTAGTCGCCCCGATGCGACGTCGATAAGCGCAAGCTGCGACGTAGCGTAGTAATCGAACAGCGTTGAGTCATAGTCGTTTTCGAGCAAATCCTCGTAGGTGACCACGGGCGCCGATTTTCCAAAGCTTTCTTGAATGCGAGGCCCAGCGGGAACCGCCGGAGCAACTGGAACAGGTCCACGATTTGCGGGAATCGTCTGGCACAAGAAAGTCGTGCTGTCGGGCATCCATTGGCATGGAGAGCTCTCATCCGCGTCGGCCAATCCGCTCATCACGGCGTTCAGCCTCGCGTTGGGAACTGCATGCGCTTCGCCGGTGGCTGCGTCTGCAACCCACAACTCGATCCCCGAATCGGTCGCGTGCGTGAACGCGATTTTCGTGCCATCCGGCGACCAAATCGGGTGTGACACCAGAAAGCCTTCTGGAACATTCACCTTCTGTTCAGTTCCATCGGCGACTTTCTTCAGCAGGAGATCTCTAAATTGCGGCGGCATGTGCGGCCCATTGGTAGAAACTTCTATTCGAATGCCTGCCAGTCTGACAAAAGGCCGCGCCAATTCGGCAATCGATGGGTAAAGAACCGGCGTGTAGAAGAGAACGACGTCGCGGCGCCTCCCAACGCTGGCCCGTGGCGTTACGGGAGCATTGAGGACATCCACCACGGCCTTCGGTGGTTTTTGATATGCGCCTTGAGACGACACGGGTGGCCCAGCCGTCAAAGAGATTCCTCCAAGAAAGGCGAGCAACAGCAGTCGTCGCAATAGGGTTTGTCTCATGGTCCGCACCTCGCGATTGCCGCGCGATTCTACATCACAAATCTGTCTTCGTATGGAGACGTGACAACGAGCAGCCGCGTTGGTGTTTAGCTGCCGCGCCGCGCAGAAAGGACCCGCCGCAGCACGCGGTCGGCAGCAGTGTCCAGTTCCCGCTGAAATTTGCTCGACGCTCGGCGCGCTTGCTCCATCAACGACGGGTCCAGCAGAAATGCCACCCGGTCCACAAATGGGCCTGTCGCAATCGGACCCGCCTGCCGCTTCGCCCGCCGGACCGCAATTTTCTCGGTCAGCTTCTCGTACAATTCGAGGTCTCGCCAGAATTCATCCGCGTCCTGCTCCGTCCAATTCAATGCCTGACCCAGTGCCACAAAGAATTCTTCGCGAAACAAATCCAGTATCGGAATCGCGAAATCCCATCCGGTTGCGCGCCCACTGGCACGTGCTTGCTTCCGGCCTTTTTTGCCCGTTCTCGACTTTTTACCTCGCCGCTTTTGCTCGCGTCCCGGCGGCTGCTTGACCGGCACGTGCACCTTCAACCGCTTGGGGAGGGCCGCCTCGAGTCGAAGCACCATCGCCAATATCGATTCCCGCCGAATCGTTTGCACCTGCTCTCGATAGTGCCCCGGCTGGTCGGCGCGACCGGGCCGCCGATATTCGGCCGCATAGATATCGAGGAATCGCTGCACCATTTCGCCTTGGTCGACCGCCCGTAGCAGCAGGGTCGCGGCTTCGCGGGCTCGAACGACCAATTCTCTGGGTCGCAACGGCATGCGACTCCTGTACGACGAAACCGGCTGTACCCGCAACTGAAAAGAATGACTCTCTGCGGCGAAAATTCTTGCCCCAAAAGAGAGAAGGCCCGGAGTTTCCTCCGGGCCTTGCGGCTCTCTCTATTTTGTTGTTACCGCAGTTTCCAGCTCAGTGCTTAGTGCACTGGACCCGGAGCCGGCGGTCTGTCTTGACCCACAGGCCCTCCCGAAACGGGTCTGACCTGCTTGTCAAACTTTCCGAGCGCAATGTCGAGCGCTTCTTCAGCCGTCCGCACGAAGTGGACTTGCATCCCATCGAGCATTTCCGGCCTCAGATCCTCCTTCACATTTGGCTCGTTCTCCGAAGGAAGAATGACCTCTTTGATTCCCGCTCGCTTTGCGCCAAGTACCTTCTCCTTGATCCCGCCCACCGGCAGCACGATGCCCGAGAGAGAAATCTCGCCAGTCATCGCCACGCGCGGTCGCACAGGTCGCCCCGTCAGCAAGCTGACGAGCGCCGTCACCATCGCAATGCCTGCCGACGGCCCGTCTTTCGGCACGGCTCCCGACGGAACGTGAATGTGCAGGTCCTGCTTGCGGAAGAAGTCCGGATCGATACCGTAGCGCTCGGAGTTTGCGCGGACCCAGCTCAGTGCCGCGCTCATCGATTCCTTCATCACCTCGCCAAGATGCCCGGTCATCGTGAACGACTTCCCGCCGCGCATCTTGCTCGCCTCGATGAAAACGATATCGCCGCCCACTGGCGTCCACACCAGCCCCACCGAAACACCCGGTTTCTGCACGCGCTCCTCGACTTCTTTCTCGAGTCGCACCTTTGGCAAGCCGAGCGATTCTCGAATCACTTCCGGCGTGACAATCAGCTTTTCTGTCTTGCCTTCGGCGATTCGCCGCGCCTGCTTTCGAACCAGCGTCGCGATCTCTCTTTCGAGATTTCGCACGCCCGCTTCGCGCGTGTAGTGCGTGATCACGTCCCGCAGCGCTTCATCCGTGAACTCGATTTGCTCCCCGAGTTTCAAGCCGTGTTCCTTCGTCTGCCGCGGAATCAAGAACCGCTTCGCTATGTTGACCTTTTCCTCCTCTGAATAGCCAGGAAGTTCCAGAATCTCCATGCGGTCACGCAAAGGCTCCGGAATCGGATCAATCCAGTTAGCCGTCGCTACGAACAGTACCTTCGATAGATCGAACGGCACGTCCAGATAATGATCGCGAAATGTCGCGTTCTGCTCCGGGTCGAGCACTTCCATCAATGCCGCCGCTGGATCACCTCGGAAATCGCGGCCGAGCTTGTCCACTTCGTCCAGCATGAAAACTGGATCCATCGTTTCCGCTCGCCGAATTCCCTGAATGATCTGTCCCGGCAGCGCGCCAATGTACGTCCGACGATGGCCACGAATTTCAGCTTCGTCGTGCATTCCGCCCAACGAAATGCGAACGAATTTCCGCCCCATCGCGCGCGCGATCGACTTCCCGAGCGAAGTCTTGCCCACTCCCGGAGGCCCGAGGAAGCAAAGAATCGGACCCTTCATCCCCGGCTGTAGCTTCTTGACCGCAAGGTAGTCCAGGATGCGCTGTTTCACTTTCTCAAGGTCGTAGTGATCCTCGTTGAGGATCTCTTCGGCCTTCAATATGTCGATTTCGTTTTCGCCGGTCCCGGAAGTCTTGTTCCATGGGAGCGACGTCATCCATTCCAGATACGTTCGCGAAACCATGTACTCAGCCGACGCTGGCGTCATCTTCGCGAGGCGTTTCAATTCGCGTTCGCATTCCTTCTTCGCCTCGGCCGACATGCCGGACTCTTCCACCTTCTTGCGAAGTTCCTCGAGTTCCGCCTGGCCATCGTCCGATTCGCCCAGCTCCTTCTGAATCGCCTTCATCTGTTCGCGAAGCAGAAACTCGCGCTGGCTCTGATTCACCTGTTCCTGAACCTGTTCGTGAATCTTGTTCCGCAGCTCGAGCACTTCCTTCTCTTTCGAGAGCTCGTTGATGATGGTTTCCAGCCGTTTGCGAACATTGAAAGTTTCCAGCAGTTCTTGCCGAACCATCGTGTTCAGCGACGGCAGGTTTCCGGCGATGAAGTCCGCCAGGCGTCCCGGATCGTCGATATTCATCACCTCTGTCTGCAGATCGTCGGAAAGTTGCGGCGAGCGAGCTACCACCTCGCGGAACAGCTCTTGAACATTCCGCTGCAGCGCGGTCATTTCCGCGTCCCGATCGTTTTCCAAATCCGGCTGACGATCCACTTTCGCGCGTAAATAGGGCTTGAGCCCAATTACTTCAACCACTCGGATTCGCTCCAGACCTTCCAGGAACGCGACTACGTTCCCATTAGGCATGCGAACCATTTTGTGAACCTTGGCCAGCGTTCCAACCGTGTGAATGTCGGCGCCGGTCGGCGTTTCAACGCGCGGGTCCAACTGAGCAACCACGCCCAATAGCTTCTCCGCGCCTTGCAGCGATTCCAGCAGTGCCAGCGAGCTCTCGCGCCCAACGGGCAACGGCATCACGGCGCCCGGAAAAAGAACCGTGTCGCGCACCGGCAGGATTGCCAGTTCGTCGGGAATGCTCCTTGTCTCTTTTGTAGTCACAATGTCCCCCAAATCAAAAATGAAGCCACGATACTTAAATCACAAATCAAACTCCCAACAGCTTAATCGAACAATCAGGAGGTTAGATGCAGGCCGGAACAAAAAGGAGTGCCTAATCTTTCCATACACCGTATCAAGAGTGTTGAGCGTATCATACTAAATTGTGGAATGCAAGTTCGGCCGAATTACTCGATTCAATCGCGTGCATATAAGCCATTATATTACATTAGCTTACGGATGGTCGAATGTCGACAGCACGAGCGCGCTCGCTTCTTCTCGGCTATGTATCCGCCCCTCTAACTGCGCTTCCTCCACGCTGTCCAGTATCTTCTTGAACAAAGGCCCGGGCTTAAAGCCCATCTCCTGAAGGTCGGCTCCGGTTAGCAGTTTGGGAGGCCGGACAATCTCAGCGGGTGTTTCCGCGAGAAAGCGTCGCATAAACTCGTAGTTTTCGAGATTTCGATGGCTCGACAGGCAGTCGAGCCGGTGCAGTTCCATGTGCTCGCCGAACCGGTTTAACCGCACGAAGCGCTTCAGGGTCGATAGCTTCATCTGCGGCACATCTTTGAACCGAAGATGGTTAGCCACCAGCGCCGCGATTTGCTCGGTATCCTCGTTTGAAAACCGCAAGCGTTTGCAAATCGCCTCGGCCATTCGCGTTCCCACCTCTACATGCTCGTCGAACCGGATGCGCGTTCCGGGCCCTGAAGCAGGGGCGAAGGTCGGCGGTTTACCCACGTCGTGCAGCAGCACTCCCCATGCTAGCGTCGGCGAGCACCCGGTCTCCAATCCCCCCAGCATGAGCAGCGTGTGCGTCCACACATCCCCTTCAGGATGGAACTGCGGAGGCTGGTCCACGCCTTTCATGGCTGAAATTTCGGGCAGCACCTGGTTCAGCAAACCGGTCTCATCCAGCAGCTCAAAGGCACGCCTCGCGGCACCTTCAGTGAGCATCTTCGTGAGCTCGTCGCGGATTCGCTCTGCCGATACTTGGTTGATCTCTGTAGCCAGCCGGCGAATCGCGGTGAACGTGCTGGCCTCAATTGCGTAACGAAAGCGCGCGGCGAACCGTACGGCGCGCAGCATTCGCAGCTTGTCTTCGCGGAACCGCTCCTGTGGCGGCCCAATCGCGCGAATGATGCCGGCCCGAAGATCGTCGCGTCCTCCGACAAAATCAAACGCTTCATCCGTTTCCGGGTCGAGCAGCAGGGCATTGATCGTAAAATCGCGCCGTCGCACGTCCTCCAGCGCGCTCTTCGAGTATTCCACTCGATCGGGATGCCTTCCATCTGAATACCCTATGTCGGAGCGAAAGGTCGCCACTTCCACCTGTGCGTCTTCTTCCATCACGATCATGACGCCGAACTGTGCACCCACTCCAATGCTGCGTGGGAACAGCCTCAGCACCTGCGCGGGACTCGCATCCGTGGAAACGTCGTAGTCCACCGGCTCCCGCTTGAGCAGAATGTCTCGCACACATCCCCCCACCAGATACGCTTGATATCCAGCGCCCCGGAGCGACCGGCAGATTTGATTCGCCAATTCACGCCCGTCCATGCCGCGATTATGAGCGAAAGGCTCACTACTTGGAAGTTTTCCAGACGAAGGTCGTGCGGCGATTGATCTGGGTGCGGTTGGGGGCGGCTCCATGATGTGTGTCTCCGATCACCGCGCATCTAATCGGGCCGCTGTATGAGTAGACGAGAGGAAGTCTCGTTCGGCTTCCCCTCATTGCGACTGCCGTATAATCGGGCTCTGTATGGCTGGAACGCCCAACCCGACTGCCACGACACCGCCCCCGAGGGCGCGCGACGGCATTCGCACGTTCTGGGTCCGCGTCACCGAAGGCCTTGAATTGCAGCAGCTTTGGGGCCAGTTCGTTTCTGAAGCCAAATCGAGCTACACGCTGTACTCGAGAGAAGTCGATTGGGATGCAATTCACCGTGAGCGGAGCAGACTGAAACGAATCCTGCGTTCCGGTTGGGCGCTTTTCCAGGCGATGTTGATGAAGCTGTCGCCAGCGCGGCGCGTACTTCTGCTCATTGCCATCGTGCTGCTTGCCTTCCAGCCTGAATTTGTCTGGACTCATCACGGGGAAACGGCCATCGCGGATTTCAAATGGGGCGGGCTCGGCGTGCTGATTCTCTTCGTACTGCTGTCGCTCGAGCTTGCCGACCGGGTCACCATGAAGCGCGACCTCGAAATCGCGCGGGAGATTCAGCAGTGGCTGGTTCCGGAGCGGCCTCCTATCGTTTCCGGTATTGACATCGCGTTCGCGACGCGGCCGCAGAACACCGTTGCTGGTGATTATTTCGATGCCTTCTTGCGTCCCGCATCACTTACCGGCACGAACTTGCCTCCATTGCTCGTTGTCATCGCTGATGTCGCCGGCAAGAGCGTGCCGGCGGCGCTGCTCATGGCCACGTTTCAGGCGAGTTTGCGCGCTCTTGCCGCCACTCCCGCGCCTCTGGAAGAGATTGTCCGCGGGCTCGACCGTTACGCTCGCGCCCACAGCCTCGAAGGACGCCGCTTCACCACCGCGTTTCTCGCGGAAGTCGATCCGAATTCCCGCCAAATGACGTTCATCAACGCCGGGCACAACGATCCGATTCTCCGCCGAGCCGATGGCAAGATTGAGCGGCTCTCCACCGGCGGTCCGCCTTTTGGCGTCCCGCTTTTCACCGATCAGGAAGCAGCATATCCCTCCGGTCGTGTCCAACTGAATCCCGGCGACTTGCTCTTCATCTTTACGGACGGCGTCATCGAAGCCGTCAACGACGACGGTGAAGAGTTTGGCGAAGCGCGCCTGCTTCCTTGTATTCAATGCCAGCCGTCAGAAAGTTCGGCGAACGTCCTTTCCCGCGTCATGTCTGAAGTCAACACATTCGTCGGCTACGCTCGCCAGCACGACGACATCACCTGCCTCGTTCTCCGCGTTTCTTAAACCAGCCGTGATAACCACACTGCCTCGCATTTGCCTTTGACGCAGCATTCGCTATGCCTTTATCGTTGTATTCCCTTAGCGTCCGGAGGAGTGAATGTCGACCAGGATCATCACCGTGCATGGCCGCGAAATTCTCGATTCCCGCGGCAATCCCACCGTCGAAGCCGACGTGCGCCTTGAGGGAGGCGTAGTCGGTCGCGCCGCCGTCCCGTCGGGCGCCTCTACAGGCGAGCACGAAGCCAATGAACTGCGCGACGGCGATAAATCCCGCTACTTGGGCAAAGGCGTGCAGAAGGCCGTTGGCCATGTGAACGCTGAAATCGCGAAAGCGGTCACTGGCGTGGACGCCTCTGATCAGCGCGCTCTCGATCGCCGCATGATCGACGCCGATGGCACCCCAAACAAATCGAATTTCGGCGCCAACGCCATTCTCGCCGTCTCCATGGCCGCCGCGCGGGCCGCCGCCATCGCCGGCGCCCAGCCTCTCTACAAATACCTCGCACAGCTTACTTCCGGCTCCTCCGCGAATACGCTTCCCGTGCCCATGATGAATATTCTCAATGGCGGCGCGCACGCCGACAATTCCGTCGACGTCCAGGAATTTATGGTGATGCCGCTCGGCGCCCCCAGCTTTCACGAAGCGCTCCGCTGGGGCGTCGAAGTCTTCCACAATCTCAAGTCCGTCCTGAAGAAAAATGGCTACTCGACGGCCGTCGGCGATGAAGGCGGCTTTGCGCCCAATCTCAGATCGAATGAGGAAGCCCTCGAACGCGTTCTCGAAGCCATTACCGCCTCCGGCTATAAGCCCGGCGAGCAAATCGCCATCGCGCTCGATCCTGCGTCCAGCGAGTTCTACGACAGAGCGAGCAAGAAATATGTTTTCAAAAAGTCGGACAAATCCGCGCGCACTTCGGACCGGATGGCAGAATTTTGGGCCAACTGGGTGCGGCAATATCCCATCGTCTCGCTGGAAGACGGGATGGCCGAAGATGATTGGGACGGCTGGAAAATTCTTACCCAACAATTAGGGAAGAGGATTCAACTGGTGGGTGACGATATCTTCGTCACGAATCCACAAATCTTTGCTCGCGGGATTTCCGAAGGCATCGGCAACGCAATTTTGATTAAACTAAATCAAATCGGCACAGTTACGGAAACCATCGAGGCCATTGAAATGGCTCGGAAAGCCAATTACGCCTCCATCGTCTCGCATCGCTCCGGTGAAACCGAAGACGCTTTCATCGCCGATTTCGTTGTCGCTATGGGCAGCGGCCAGATCAAAACTGGCTCAGCGTCGCGCACCGACCGCATTGCAAAATACAATCAGCTTCTTCGCATCGAAGAGGAACTCGGCGCCGCCGCTCGCTACCCTGGCCGCTCCGCTGTCGCCCGTCGTCATTAGACTCTGGGCGGCGCGAACGATCAGAGGCTTATTCCTCGTGCAGGCGCCGAGTTCATCTCCACTCTCGCTCAGCGCCGCCCGCTAGATTTGGCCGCAAAGCTTTTCGCCGACGTTTGCGGTTTCTGGAGGCCCTTTCCGAGAAGCTGCACGACCTCCATGGTTGCCTCCAGGCAGCGCTTGGAGTGCATGGTCATCTGGATAATCCCATGGGGAAGATCGGGATAATGAACATAGGTGATGTCGTTCCCGGCTTCCGCAAGTTTTTTCGCATAGGCATGTCCGACATCGCGAAGCATGTCGAATCCACACGTAACAAGAAGCGTCTTTGGCAAGTCTGCAAAGCTCTTTGCGTTGAGCGGGGTGATGTAGGGCTGGCTATAATCCGTTCCCTGAGGAAGAAGCGCCCAGACGAATAGCAGGACTCCGGCCGTGTCAACGTAGCCGCCCGAGACGTTCTCGATGCCGGCAGGCGTGTCGAAAGGCATTTTGGCCTCCGGATAGAGCGGCATCTGGAGAGCAAGCTTCGGGCCCTTTTCGTCCCTGAGCTTCTGTGCGATGACGCACGTCTGATTGCCTCCCGCTGAGTCGCCTCCCAGGGCAATACGGTGCGGATCGACGTTTCTTTCGGCCGCGTGCTCGAAAAGCCAGCGAACCACGAATTCCCCTTCCTCGATCTGCACTGGCCACTGGTACTCGGGAGCAAGTTTGTAGTCGACCGCGTACACCTGCGCTCCACTTCCCTCGCAGAAACGTCGCATGGCGGTATCGAACTGGTCGAGCGAACCAACGATGAATCCGCCGCCGTGCAGATAAATCAAAGCTCCACCTTCTGCTATACCCGACTGCGACGGATGGTAGACGCGAATTGGGATCGTGCCGTGTGGGCCGTGAAGGCCCAGATGCTCGATCCTGCCGATGGTCGGAGGATTTGGATCGATAAAGGCGTCATGTTCGCGCCGTTGAACGTGGATGGGCTTGTGGGATCCAAGGACGGGTCCGGTTTTTAGCCATGTGGCGATCTCGGGATCTTTGGTGCCGCTCGTAACCGTGTCGGGTATCGATGCTGCGTCGTAGATAGGCATTCTTACTTCTCCTTTCGGTGCTTCGTTGGCTGGGCCGTTAGCGCTTTTGATGATTGGGCTGTCTCCGATAGGTGCAATGCGCTGGGGAAAACGAGTAAGTCCACGCGGTCGATTTCAGCGCGAAATCGCCGCGGATCAACTACCATCTTGGTCGTGAATTCAGGTTTCCGGAGGTGCTTGATGAGCAAATTATCCACCGCACTCGCGCTTACCTTTCTCGCGATGGGAGCGGCGCTTTTGCCCGGGAACAAAACCGTCTTCTCGGCTCCTCGCGAGTCGCCACGGTTACAGGCTGCCACGGACGAAAGCTCGCTCGAGCAGCAAATCGTCGCGAAAGAGCGCGAAGGGCTTGAGGCGCTCAAGGCGGGCAACGTTCAGCACTTTGGAGAGCTAACTGCAGATGAAGCCGTAATGGTCGACGCACACGGGCCGGCTGGAAAAACTCAAGTCCTCAATAATGTGGCTGGCTTCACACTCTCTGACTTCGCGATGGAAGACGTGCGTTTTGTCCCGATCTCCTCGAACACGGGTCTTATAACTTACAAAATCAACGAAAAAGGGAATTCGCATGGCAAGGATTTCTCGGCCCAGGCTTATGTCTCTTCGGTTTGGACTCGCCGCGGCGACAAGTGGCTGTGCCTCTTTAGTCAGGAAACTGCGGCTCGATGAACCTGCTCCGCCCGGGTTCGGTTCACGTGTAATCGATAGGTTTCGCTGGTTGGCGTCAGGGAAGGCGCCCGTTCAATTTCCCGATGGCTGCGGCGTTGCTGTCGGTGCCGTGTATCGCTACCCTGGCCGCTCCGCTCTCGCACCGCGCGCGTGAGACGTGGAGGCATAGAACAGACAAAACGGCACCCCGAACCCTCACCAATCCATTTCGTAGAAAACGTACCAATTCGGCCCCAATTCTTTGAACACATAGGCATACTTCCGATCGGAGCTCTTTCGTGCCACCGTGCCCAGAGTTTTGGTGGGTGAATCCGATGTCGGCGCGAGCTTTTTAGTCGAGTAGACGTACCCCGCACTCGACCCTCCCGTGCACAATCCTTGAGCAACGGCCACGAAGAAAATCGCGTCAGGAAAATCTTGCGTACGCACGATTCCCTCTTGGAGTGATAGCTTCTGAAAGAGAGAGCGGTACTCGTCCCAGCGCACATCCGTGATACCGATTTCCTTGCGGGGCCACGCAGTTTCGCTGTCGAGATAGGTAAAGTCCGCAGCAATTCGGATCAGGCGCGCGTCGCTTTGGGCCATGAGGCGGAGCTGTTCGAGCGCATTCGCATTTGCGGCAAACTTCTTTTCCAGTTCGGATTCAGCAAGGGTACGAACATCCGTTGGGCTCGGGCGAGCAGCACGTGTGAGCGCGACTAGCGCGTCTTCATCGAATCCTGCAGCAGACCCGGTCGCGCCGAAGTTGAACAGTGTGAAATCTCGATACTGGAATCCCTCTTGTTTGTAGTCCCATGACCCGTACTTCCTCCAACGTTGGTAAAGCTGGGGAGAAACGGAGGACGGCAACCAGGCAGGTGACATCTGAGGTCGGACCGAAGATGGCTCGAGGTTAGGAGCGGAAGTCACTGTTAAGCAGGGTCCCGGCGGGCACGAACCCACTTTGAGGGCGACGGTCAGCGTTTGTGCCTTCCCGTCATGCACTTCGATGCGCCTGGTCTCTGGGAAGAAGCCGGGCTTCTCTACGGTTACGTCGTAGCCGCCCGGGGTTAACTCTAATGAAACTCGGCCGTCGCCGTCGGTAGCTAGATCGTGTCCGATGGTCCGAATCTGAACCTCGGCGTTTGCAATGGGTGCTCCAGTTGGGTCATTGACCTGAAGCACGACCTTCGCCGGTGTCCCTTTATCGCTCTGTTGTGCCGGAGGGCTACTGGAGGAATAAATAAGCGTGGCAGTCCACAGCAAGGTAACGGCGGTACCAATCATGTACGCACTCAATTTCCCGATGGCTGCGGCGTCGCCGTTGGCGCGGCGTACCCTTGCCGCGCGTAGACAACCACCTTTTTCTCTTTGCCCTTTTTGTTTGCGATCATTAGCGGATTGCCCTGCGGATCGACCACTTCCACCTTCAGCTTGTGAAACCTGCCGTCCTGCGGCGTGGAAGGAGAAAAGGCAATCGTGTATTGCGCGCGCAGGAACGCTGCCACCGAATTGAAAATATCGTTCGCTTCCCCCTGGAACCTGGGGAACCAAGCATAGCCGCCGGTCATGTTCGCAAACGTCGTCATCTGATTTTTCGCCTGCAGATAGCCTACTCCGGCGCCTTGCGGGCGTGTCAGGTCGAGGTCTTCGCCCATGCCGACGCAGAAAATCGTAGTATCCGTTTCTTTCACCACATGGTAGGTCTGATCGAGCGTGTGCTTGCTGAACGTATCGAAGCCTGTCGCGACCACAAGAATCGATTTTCTGCCTCGCACGTCCCGAAGCTGGTCCAGCGTTTCCAGAATCGCGTCAAACAAATTCGATTCGCTAAAATCGGGGAAATAGAGCGACGAGATGTCTTGCGCCACTCGATTCTTGTCTTGCGTGAAATCGTCGATCAGGTGAGTCTTCAAATCGAAAGTCTTAAAGGCCACCCAATCCTTCTGACTCAGATGACGCAAGAAGTCGTACGCCCAGTATTTCGCTTTGTAACCGAAATATCCACCGAAGCGGTGACTGAACTCCATCAGGATGACGATCGTAATCGGGGCTTCCGTCGGTGCGAAGTTCGTGATCTGCTGCGGCTGGCCGTCATCGAGCACCCGGAAATTTTCGCGCTTCAAGTCAGTGATGATGTCCCCGTCCTGGTCGGTCACCACCGCGTCGATATTCACCAAATTCGATTCAGACGAGATTTGCGATTGCGGGGGAGGATTCGCCGGCTTTTGCTGGTCCTGTGCCTGACCAGACGGCGGCGTCGGCGGCACGGTTTGCTGCGCGGGAGGTTTCGCTGGACCTTCCTGCTGAGCCCGCGCCGTGATGACCTCCGGGGGCACCCCCAGCACTGCAATCAGAATCGCTAAGAGGATAATTCGAGCCCAGGATATCGATCGCATGGTCGACCTCGTCACTGCTTGGATGCGGCTACAACCGACGCTGGATGGTTACGTGCAATCCAGAAAACCTCGCCCGAAACGGTCGCCGGGGCCGCACAATTCGTCATGATAGTATGAAAATTCGCTCGAGTACGAGCTACTTTCAAATCCGCCGGAGGCCACCGGATGCAGCGCAGAATGTGTGGATTGTTGTCGACTGTTTTGCTGTTCGCCCAAATCAGCGCGGCTCAAAATCATCTTGCGCACTCCTCTCCTGCACCATCGCAATCGCAAACCCCAGCTGCGCCGGAATCGAACCTTCTCAATCTCGAAAGCGAAGCGATCATGTGGCTACAGGGGCTGATTCGCATTAACACTGCGAATCCCCCGGGTAACGAGCTTGCGGCCGCCAAATACATCTCCGATATTCTGCAGAAAGAAGGGATTAACTCCGAAATCTTCGAAAGTGTGCCGGGCCGCGGCATTTTAGTCGCGCGGCTTTCCGCCTCAGCGATGCCGGACCCCTCGCGTGCGCTTCTCCTGATGGGCCATCTTGACGTCGTCGGTGTTGATAAGTCGAAATGGACTGCCGACCCCTTTGCCGCCATCATCGACGGTAGCTATCTCTACGGCCGTGGTGCAATCGACGACAAAGGAATGACGATTGCCAACGTCGCCGTCATGGTCGCTCTGAAGCGCTCCGGCGCGCCCCTCGATCGCGACGTCATTTTGCTGGCCGAAGGCGACGAGGAAGCCGGGGGCGAACTTGGGATGCGCTTTGCCGTCGAAAAGCACTGGGACAAGATCGCCTGCGGATTCGCCATCAATGAAGGCGGTCGCGTGATAATGAAAGACGGCAAAGTGCAGTACGTCGGCATTCAGGCGAGTGAAAAGGTTTCCCGCACTGTCGACGTGATTGCGACGGGAACGTCCGGCCACGGGTCCGTTCCTCGCAAGGACGACGCGGTTACCCACCTCGCGGCGGCGATTGCCAAAATCGGCGCGCTCGACACCCCCGTCCAATTCAACTCCATCACCAGCGCATATTTTGAAGGCTTGGCGAAAATTGAGGACGACGAAACCAGCAAATGGATGCACGCCCTTGAGGAAGGCGACCGTGCCGAGCACGCCGCTCGTTGGATCTCCGACGCGAATCCGGTTTGGAACTCGATGCTGCGCGACACCATAGCCCCGACCATGCTGCAGGCGGGCGTCAGCCCCAACGTTATCCCCAGTGAAGCGCGCGGCGTCATCAATATTCGTCTGCTTCCAGGAAATCTGCTGGAACCGTTAGTAAGCAAATTGCAACAAGCGGTAAACGATCCTGCGGTTCGGTTCGAGCCCCGGCAGGGGCAAGCGCCTCCCGCTCCTTCGTCGTCGGTAACTTCCGATTTGTATACGTCCATTACCACCGTGGCTGGCCGCGATTTCCCAGGTGCTTCGGTCATCCCTTATATGTCCACGGGCGCAACGGACTCGGCCTATCTGCGCGTCCGGCAAGTGGAGGCCTACGGACTCTTGCCTTTCCCGATGCCCCAGGAAGATGCCAACCGCGCCCATGCCGATAACGAAAGGATTCAGCTCGATTCCTTCCGCAAGGGGTTTGAGTTCCTCCATAACATCGTCACCGATTTCGCGGTCGCGAAGTAGCCAATGAATCGCCGGCCGATGAATAGCCGAAAAGCCAAGATCGTCTGCACGTTGGGCCCCGCTTCGTCCAATTCTCAGACCATCGACGATCTCGTGCGAGCTGGAATGGACGTCGCCCGTCTCAATTTCTCTCACGGCACGCCTGAAGAGCACGCGCACCGCATCGCCGCCGTCCGCCGCGCCTCGGGGCACCACCAAAAACCCATCGCGATTTTGGCCGATCTTCAAGGGCCGAAAATTCGCACGGGCAAACTTGAACTCGGCCGGCCCGTACGCTTGCGCTTCGGCCAGCGCTTGACGATTACCTCCAAGAATGTTCCGGGTACTGCGGAAAAGATCAGCACAACTTTCGCTGCTCTTCCCAGAGTCGTGAAAAAGAGCGACCGCATTCTTCTCAGCGACGGCGCCATCGAACTTCGCGTGCTCTCGGCCCGCCGCGACGAAGTGATTTGCATGGTCGAAAATGGTGGCGAGCTGGGCGAGCACAAAGGCATCAATCTCCCGGGTATTAAGCTCGACATACCGTCGCTCACGCGGAAGGATCGCGAGGACCTCGCCTTCGCTCTGCGTTCTGGCGTGGACTATGTTGCTCTCAGCTTCGTGCGTACCGCCGCAGACGTGCTCGCCGCTCGTGCAGCAATCACGCGAGCCGGGAAAGCCACGCCGGTGATCGCCAAAATCGAAAAGCCCGAAGCCGTAGAGAATCTCGATGCCATTCTCAGCGTTGCAGACGGAGTCATGGTCGCGCGGGGCGATTTGGGCGTGGAGATGAGCCCCGAACGCGTGCCCGTGGTGCAAAAACAGATCATCACGCGCGCGCGCAATGCCCTTATTCCCGTCATCACCGCCACGCAAATGCTCGATTCCATGCAGCACAGCCCGCGCCCTACACGTGCGGAAGCTTCCGACGTCGCCAATGCCGTTTTCGATGGAAGCGACGCGCTGATGTTGTCGGGCGAAACCGCGGCGGGGAATTACCCTCTCGAATCCGTTCGCATGATGGACCGCATCATTTACGAGGCGGAGGCCAGCGTCACCGATCAACTGCGTCCGACACGGTTCGCTGAGATGCATATCAGCGAGGCCATCGCCGAAGCGATTTGCCACGCCGCAGAAGAATTGAGCATGCGGTTGATTGTCGTGTTCACAGAGACGGGATTCTCCGCGCGGCTCGTCTCGAAATACCGCCCTCGCGTCCCCATCGTCGCCTTCACGCCAAATCCGGAAACGCGCCGCAGGCTAAGCTTGCTCTGGGGTGTGTTGCCGCGGCGAATTGCTGAAGTTCGTCAGGAGGACGAGCTCGCGACGGCCGCCGCCCGCCGCCTGCGCGAAGAGCGGCTCGTGAAGAAGGGTGACGTTGTCGGCGTGATTGCCGGAACTCCCATCGGCACGCGCGGCACAACAAACATGATGCGTCTCATCCGCATCGGCAGCTAATCTGCGCAAGGCAGAGGAGCGCCGCGTCTAGTTCACCCAGTTGTCTGGGCTTGATGGCGGTTTGTCACGGTGCTCGCGCACGTAAACATCGAATTTTTTCTTCAGTCGCCGCCGTTTCCAATCGGAAAAATAGTTGCGGAAGTTGTAGAGGTGAGTTCCGCGCCGAAGGTAAAGATAGCCTGCCAGCATGCCGCCCAAATGGCAAACATGGCTGACGCCGTCGCCCGTTGCGCCAATCGTGCTGAAGAATTCAATCGCCCCCATTACCGCAACGAAAATCCGCATCGAAATCGTCACGGGTATCGGAAATAGCCATACCTGCCGGTGTGGCATCGTGATTGCCGCCGCCAACAACACGCCGTAGATCGCCCCCGAAGCGCCAATCGTTGGAATGGTGGCGATGCTTCGCATGTGCGGATCCAGTATGAGCCGCACGACGGTATCCACTATTCCCGCACCGATTCCACAGACGAAGAAATACGTGTAGAAGCGCTTCGCGCCCCACATGTGCTCCAGGTCCGCGCCAAACATTGCCAGGTACAGCAGATTGAAAAGGATGTGGAGAATTCCAGCGTGAAGAAAAATGTACGTAAAAAGCTGCCAGATCGCAGGTACATGGAGCCAGTCAAACCCCAGAAGGAGAGTCCGCGGCGCTAGCCCGAAGTAGTGAACCCAGAAGACCTCACCCGCTTGGTGGAAGAACAGCCCCGATAGCGTCTGAAGCAGGAATACGGAGATGCAGATGATGCAAAGCGTTTTGATCGCGCGCGGAAAGAGGCCGCTGATGTCAAACCGGTGGCCGTAGCCGCGCGAAAAAGTCCCCACGGTGATTAAGTCTAATTCCTCGCTCCCACGGAGTCAAAATTTCGCTGGGGTAAGAGATATGAGGCGCTGAAAGTACCCCCACCCCCAAGCTCGGCTAGACTCGGCGAGTCGCTCGGAATCATGGTTCACTTGCCCTATCATCTTTCGTGAATGTCTTTCACATGCCGAACGATTCCTGCATACACCGCGCCTTCAAGAATTCCGTCCAAAACGTGTACCTCTACATGCTGGCCCTCAGGCAGACGCGGCTCGATATCCGCAAACACTGTGGGAGCTTTCGATGGCCGGTCGATTTCGATTTCCAATATTTCCTTCACGTCTTGCCTCCTCTTTTTCACAAAATTCTTTGAGAGAGCGGGTCTTAACATCCGTTCGTGCGCTCGAGTTTCGTGACAAGCGCGCAGGGTGCAAAAAGCACCAAACTTCCGCTGATTTTCCCGCACGTTGTCTCGCAGGGGATCGTGCATCCATTCTCGCAAACCTAACCCCTTTGCTTGCAATGCGCTGTGAACACATTGAAGTGCGCACTCGTGGAAAAAACAAATTTGAAATTTCTGCGAGAACTCTGCGAGATTTTTCGGAGATTTGCACGGGGATTCAAATTCCCACGACGAGATTTTGAAAAATCACTTTCTTTTCGTGGGAATCGTCGTACAAATACCAATTGGCAGGTTAGGGCGTTAATCGTCCACTTGGTCAGCCGTTGTGCTGGGAGGCCCGCCGCTTCCTGGAATTGCTGCTAAGCTAACGACATGCGTGAGATAGTCATGGATGGGGCAAAATGGGCAGCGTCCGATGATCTTTACAACGCCTTTTTTCATGCGGTAGGAGCACCGACCTGGCACGGTCGCAATTTCAATGCTGTTCGCGACAGCATTGCTGTTGGTCGTATAAACAGGGTCGAAGTCCCATATCTGATCAGGATAAAGAACTATACGTCCATGGGGTCGGCAGCAAAGAGCGTGACGCAAGACTTCGTCGAGATGATCAAGAAGTTACAGGATTCTGGATGCCCTGTGGATATCGCGATAGAGGATTGAATTTCACGTCAAGGGACCAAGTTTCCGGTTACTACGTTAATCAGGACTTTGCCAAGACCGTAGGTTCGCCGACAAGCCATCTCCTAAAATATTAGTTGACAAGCTGACGTGCCAGAGTCCATGCTCCTATTGTTTTAGGAGACAGAATGGCTGGACGAAAGAAGGGCTCGCCGTCACTCACGCCTCTTGAGCTGCAAATCATGCAGGTGCTTTGGCGCGAAGGCCCCGGCGACGTTCTGCACGTTCAGAAGAATCTTCCGTCCGGCACGAATCTCGCCTACACAACCGTGCAAACAATGCTCAATGTGCTGCAACGGAAACGAAAAGTCCGGCGGAAGTTGAAAGGCCGGGCCTATGAATACCGTCCTGTTTTGTCCGAAGACAAAGCCGTAAAACACGCCGTGCGCGATCTTGTAAAGCGATTATTCGGGGGATCTTCCGAAGAGTTGGTCATGAGCTTGATCAAAAACCGTCAGTTAGATCCGGGCCGCGTAGTTGCTTTGACGGAAAAGATTTTGGCTGAGGAGGCGAAGAAACAAAATGAATAATCTCGTTCAGCTCATCGCCTCGTATTTTGTCAATTCTCTCTGGCAGGTAGCTGTAATTGGCGGGGCGGGATGGTTGATGAGCCGTTTTCTAAAGGGTTTGGGCCCCAGACTCCATCACCTACTGTGGGTAACGATCTTAACGCTAGCCGCTCTCGCTCCGGCGTTCTCACTCCTTCGATCTATTCTGGCCCAAAGCCCGTTTTCCCCATCGGCTCAGAACGACTCCATCGTGAGATCTGTGTTGGATCGCCAGCCGATAAGCAACAACCTCGTTTTGCCACCGGCCTCAGTTCTTACCCTTTTTCTTGCTTTCCTGGTGGTAACCGCGTGGTCGGTGGCTAAGTTTGCTTGGTCACTCCACTGCACAGTTAGGATTCGCCGGGAAGCGCGTCCCATCTTGCTTGGAACACAGATCGAGGGCCTTTGGAGCCATTGCAAGACGGCGTTCTCGGTGAAAGACGCACAGCTCCTATACTCAGACCGAATCGCTGGTCCGGTGACGATTGGGTTTGCACCTTCAGCGATTCTGGTCTCGAGCGGATTCATGGAACGGTGCTCTGGGAATGACATTCTGGCCGCGCTGGCCCACGAATGTGCGCACGTCAGGCGTCACGATTTTCAGAAGAATCTTCTTTACGAAGTCGGGAGTTTGACGATTGCCTACCATCCAATGACTTGGTTTGTGAAAGCGCAAATCGCACGAACGCGAGAGATGATTTGTGACGAGACTGCTGCCCGGGGAATTCTTATCGATCGGCGGTCGTATGCGCAATCTCTGCTCCGGCTCGCGGCATTTGTCTCGTTCAGTGCAGGATCCCTAACGTCTAACGCGATCGGAATCTTTGATGGCGAGATCCTGGAGGAACGAATCATGACTATGCGTACAGCGAAACAACCATTCAGCCCTAGCTTGAAATACGGCCTCTTGACAGCAAGCGTCTTGGTGCTTTTCTCAGTCGCTGCCGGAATTGCAGCGGTCGCGTGGCCAATTCAAGCGCAATCTCAGGCCGTTTCCACAGCTGGTAAAAGTCAGACAGATCTAGCCTGCACGTATTATGACGCACAGGGCCATGGGCTTGACGGAACCTGTGAAACTCATAAAAACGACAAAGTTCATTACTTTTGTACTGCGAACTATGACATGAAGATAAGTCAGGAACAGAGCGGTTGCGAGTGGAAGGTTCAGCGAGCCAAAGCGCTGAAACAAGTCCCTCAGCCATAGACTGCGATATATAGAGCCGCGTCTGCCTGAGAGCCAGCGCGTGGAGGTACCACGTGTTGGACGGAATTCTTGAAGGCGCGGTGTATGCAGGAATCGTTCGGCATGTGAAAGACCTTCACGAAAGAGGATAGGGCAAATGAACCCATGATTCCGCGCCGCTCACTCGCTTTGCCCGAGCCGAGGGGTGGGGTACTTTCAGCCCCTTGTCTCTCTTACCCCGTCAAAATTTCGCTCACATCGGCCTTACGCAATTCCGAGTCTCGGCTCACTCGAAATAGTGTGCAACCACGGCAACTTTTCGCCTATCATCGGCGCGCCATGAAACGCTTGACCGCATCGATCATCGCAATTTCGCTTGTTGCAACCGCAGCCATCGCGCAGGAAACCCACAATCAATACGAACCGCCCAACGCGCCGGGCGCCGGTCAGAAGCTGCTCGCCCAAATGGTGGGCGACTGGGACGTCACCAAGACGTTCTTCCCTATGAACGGGCAGCCGAGGGTGCAGAAGGGCACGTGCAAGCAGTACATGATCCAGGACGGCAAGTTTATGCAGTCGGATTTTACCTTCTTCAATTCGGACGGCACCAAAACCACCGGTACCGGAATCGTCGGCTTCGATTCCAAAACGAATCGCTTCACCACGGTGTGGTTCGATTCCCGTCAGACTACCATGTCGATTCGTCAGAGCGACGGCACCTTCGATGGCAAGAATGTCGTCCTCTGGTCCACGCCGCTCGATCCCGATGATCCTGGCCGGAAGACTGTCGCACGCGCGCACCTTGAAGACGATGGCCGCGTTCTCCTTCATCGGCATTTCCTGATCGATGAAAACGGCCACGAGCGCATGATGCTCGAGTTTCGGTTGACCAGAAAGTAGCGCCCGGCTTGTCGACATTTTCATCGGGCGCGCGCAATGTTCGTGCCGGGCTACGCGTCTCTTGCATTAAGACAGGAGCAATTGCGATCACAAGATGTTGCTGCTAGGAGGAAATGCTCATGAAGGCAAAAGGGACTCTTGCAACCCGTAAGAAACTGAAACCGAGTAAAGGCCTAAAACCCGTAAAGTCGCTCGCGGTGCCTCCGCCAAAGAACATAATGCCAAAGTGACGGTCGGCATAAGTCACCTCAGTCCGACCCCTGACGGTTGCTCCTTCCGCAGCAGCGTCAGAGGATCGAAGTCATCCACCTCGCGTTTGTCGCCGAACATATGCCACCTCACTCGTGGCGGAGCGCCACCATGGGATCCACTCGCATGGCCCGCCGCGCCGGAACGTACGACGCAGCAAGCGCCACAAGCGAAAAAAGAATTGCTACTGTTCCAAGCGCCATTGGATCGGTTGCTTTCACGCCATACAGCAAGCTCGCAAGCAGCCGCGTAAGTCCCAGAGCCGCAATCAGGCCCGCAGCCACTCCCGGCAGTGCCAGCGCCAAACCTTCGTTAATCACCATTCTTAAGACGTCGCCACGCTGCGCTCCCAACGCCATGCGAATCCCGATTTCCCTGGTTCGCTGCCCCACGAAAAACGAAATGAGCCCGTAAATACCGACGATGCCCAGCAGCAATGCCAACCCCGCAAACGCCACAAATAGGTACATTGCCGAACGCGGGGCCGACATCGCCTCTGAGACAACGCCCGGCATCGTCTTCAGTTCGCTGATCGGCGTTTCCGGATTCAGCTTGAACGCGACATCGTGGATTGCTCTTCCCATCTGCGTCGCGTTATCCGACGTTCGTACCACCAGGGTCATTTCGGCTGGCATGCCTCCGTCTTCGAGCGTGTCCTTTGGCCCGTAGGGCACATAAATGGTTCCGTTGATCCACGCGGGCGCTTCGTGCTGCAGATCGTGTGCGCGCACGTCTGGGACGATTCCCACGATCGTGTAGGCTTCCGGGTCGTTGTCGAGTTTTATGTGCATTCCCAACGCATTTCCATTCGGCCAATATAGCCGTGCCGTGCTCGCTGCGATGATCGCCACCGGAGGCGTTCCAGTGCTGTCCGCATCCGTAAACTCGCGCCCACGCAACAAAGTGATATGCATCAATCGCAGATAATTCGCGGAAACGAAATTTTCCCATAGCAATGGATCGGATTCGCCAGCTGGCGGAACGTACCCTTCCACTTCACCCGATCGCTTGTTTACGCGCCCACCCAGCGGCAGCGTATTCACCACCGCAGCATCGTTCACGCCCGGAATCTTCCGCACCTCTTCCACGAGATTCCGATAGAACTGGTCGCATCGCCCTCGATCGCTGCAGAACGATTCATTCGGCGTAACTCGCGCAGTCACCACCTCGGCTGGCCCGAATCCGGGATTCATGTGCGACAGCGTCCACAGGCTCCGAATCAGCAGTCCGGCGGCGCTTACCAGCAGCACGGCAAGTCCCAGTTCCAGGATCACGAGCGCTCTTCGCCATCGCTTGCTTCCGAATGAGGATGCGCCGCGCCCTCCGGTTTTCAGAGTTTCCGTAAGGTCCGTCCGCGACGTTTGTAAAGCAGGCACGGCGCCGGACACGAGCCCCGTCACAATCGCAAGCGCCGCCGTGAACGTCAGCACGCGCCAGTCGATCCCCACATTTTCAATTCGCGGCGTATCCGCTGGAAGCGTCGCGCGGATCACGGAAAGACCGCCCCACGCAAAAAGCAGTCCCATCATCCCGCCAAACCACGCCAGCACCACGCTTTCCGTCATGAGCTGCCGCACGATTCGTCCGCGGCCCGCCCCCAGCGAAGTTCGCACGGCGATTTCTCGCTCCCGCGTCGCCGCGCGCGACAGCGTCAGATTCGCCACATTCGCGCATGCTATTAAAAGCACCGACGCCACCGCCGCGAGCAAAATCAACAACCGGTCCCGTGAATCGCCCACCATTGTCCGCAGCGGTGCCACTGACACGGCAGCATTCCATGTTGCTGTCATCGGCCACGGAAAAAGCGTTCGCACATGCGCCTGAAACACTCGGATCTCCGCGCCCGCCTCCTCCATCGTCGCTCCCGGACGCAGCCTTCCCACAATCGGCATGAAAGCGTCAGCCCAATAGTGCGCTTCATTCCGCGGGTCGATATTGAGGGGCATCCAAACATCCGTTCGCGCCGAAGGAAAATGAAAGCTGGCCGGCATCACCCCGACGATTTCGCGGTTCACTCCTTCGAGGTCGATGGAATGGCCCACGACATTGGGATCGCCCCCGAAGCGCTGTTGCCACAGCGAGTAGCTCAAAATCACGAACGCATTCCGTCCCGCCGCGTCCTCGCCCGGTTGAAAAACTCTCCCGATTTCCGCCTCGGTACCCAGGATCGAAAATAGTTCCGCAGACACGTCGGTCCCGTTGAGCCTCACCGGGTCGCCCAGCCCGCTCAGGTTCAACTCATGTCCCTCGTAATACGCTCCGACGTCCATGGTTCGCACTTGCTTCCGCATCTCCGCGAACGCGCCCCGCGGATAAGTCGCGGCATCCGGATACGTGTTGGTGAGGAACGTCAGTCGCTCCGAGTGCGGAAAGGGAAGTGCGCGCAGCAGAATTCCATTTACTAGGCTGAAGATTGCCGTGTTTGCGCCGATTCCCAGCGCCAGCGTCAATACCGCGACGACCGTAAATCCAGGCGCTTTCCCTAGCATCCGCAAGCCATAACGGCCGTCCTGCCACAACTCATCCCACCACATCCATCGTGCGGATTCGTAGAACTCCTCGCGCGCTCGCGTCACGTTGCCGAACTCGCGCCGCGCCGCCGCCTGCGCCTCCTCCGCGCTCATGCCTTGTTCGCGCAGGCGCTCGACCTCATGCTCCAGGTGCGCTTGAATTTCTTCGCTGAAATCGCTCATCTCTCGCTTCCGTCCGAACACGATCGCCTCCCGTCACTACTCGCCATTCACCAATCGCCGCTTCACTCGTACCTCAGCGCTACAATCGGGTCCACGCGCGAGGCTCGCTGCGCCGGAATCAGACACGCAAGCGCCGCAACCACTACCAGCAGCAGGACGACAGCGCCGAACGTCAACGGGTCGTGGGCGCTCACCCCATACAGGTCGGACGCAATCAACCGGCTCACAATGAGCGCGAGGACGACGCCAACCGCCACGCCAACAAACGTGATCCGGAGACCCTCCCCGACCGTCAGCTTCAGGATGTCTCGGCGACCCGCGCCCAACGCGATGCGGATCGCCAGTTCGTGTGTGCGCTGGCTTACGGAGTACGACATCACGCCGAAGATTCCGATGGCCGAGAGAATCAGCGCAAGCGCTGCGAAAATCCAGATAAGCGCCATGGGGAAACGGACAACCTCGTGGTCGAGAGCAACCTCCTCCTCCATTGTGCGCGGCTCGGTGATGGGCTGCTCGTCGTCGATCGCCAGGATGGCGCTCCGGACGCCGGGAAGAACGCTCATGGGCGCCGCTTCCGTACGAATAAAGATGGCCATGCTCGCTCTTGGCTGCTGCGAGAAGGGAACGTACAGTTCTGGCTCGTCTTTCCAGACGTCTTCACCAAGCTTTACGTCTCCAACGATCCCAACGACAGTAAGTAATCGCTGTGTCTGAGTCTGCTGGTCGCGGTCGTAAACATTGTCGAGCACGCTGATGTGGTCCCCAATGGGATTGGAGTTGGGCCAGTAGCGCCGAGCGATAGTGCGATTGATGATCACAACTAGGGGCGAACCCGGTGCGTCTAAGGAAGAGAAATCGCGCCCGGAGAGAAATTTTGCGCCCATGGCGGCGAAGTACTCAGGGGAAATCGAATGCTCGATGGCAGTGGGCTCCTGTCCTGGCGCGGGCCGAGCCTGATTGGCAGGACTGAAGAAAATTGCGTCTACGGAATCAAAGCTGCCGGCTGCTTCTACGCCGTGAACAGCGCGAATGCGATCGAGGGTGTCCCGGAAAAACGCGAAGCGCTGAGAATCGGTCGAGTATTTGTAATTCGGCAGTGAGACGCGCATCGTAAGCGCGTGCGCAGGATTGAAACCAGTATCGACTCCAAGGATGTGAACGAAGGTGCGGATGAGAAGACCGGCGCCGGTCATGAGCACGATGGCCAGAGCCGTTTCGGCGATCACGAGTGCGCTGCGCAGGCGAGTGTGACCTGCTTCCGGCGTGACGCTTAGCGCGGATTCCTTAAGCGTATCGTTCAGATTGGCTTTTGAGGCATGCAGAGCAGGTGCGAGCCCGAAGATGATCGACGTCAGAAGTGCGACCGCCAGCGTGTAGACGAGGACGCGCCAATCTAGGCCCATCTCACGCAGGGCGGGATTGAACATGAATTGACTCGCTTGCCTCCGAAGCGCTGCGGTACCCCAGTATGCGAGCAACAACCCGCAGCCACCGCCGAGAATTGCCAGGAGGAGGCTTTCGGTAAGGAGCTGCCGAATCATCCGCAGGTTGCTCGCGCCCATCGACAGGCGAATCGCTACTTCGCGCCGGCGCGCCGTCACTCGCGACAGCAGCAGATTGGCCACGTTGGCGCAAACGATCAGCAAAACAAACGAGACCGCGCCCATCAACACTAGAAGCGGCTCGGCGAGGTGACGGTGATACGCCGCGTGCAGCGGCTCGACCGTGATGTTCCAGCCTTTGTTCGCGTCGGGATACTCCTCGGCAAGCCGCTGGGCCAGCGCGTTCATCTCGCCTTGAGCCTGAGCGTGCGTGACGCCCGGTCTCATCCGCGCAAGGGTTTCCAGGTTTCGCGAATTGCGCGCGCTTTCACCGCGTTCGGCTGGAGTGGGTGCCAGCGGCACCAGAACGTCGACGGGCGCTCCCCACACATATTGAAAGTCGCGCGGCATCACGCCGACGATCGTGTATGGCCGTTGATCCAGCAGAACCGACTTGCCCAGAACATCGGAAGTGCCGCCAAAACGTCGTTGCCAGAGGCCAAAACTGATGATCGCTTCTCCGTCTTTGCCCGGCTGACTTTCCTCGTCAGAGAAAAAGCGGCCGATGCGCGGCTGGATCCCGAACATCGGAAGAAACCTGCCGGAAATTTGGAAGCTCAGGACGCGCTCGGGCGCGTTTTGCTGAATCAGGTTGTAGGAATGAAACCGGTAGTAAGCCACTTCCTGAAAAACGGTGTTTTGAAGGGTTATTGCCTCAACATTCGGGAGCGAAACACCCGTCTGGATATACCCGGCGCCTTGCTGCATCCGCGATTGGCCTAGGCCGACCAGTTGTTCCGGATTCGGGTAAGGCAGCGGGCGAATCAAGATCGCATTCACTAGGCTGAAGATCGAAGTGTTCGCGCCGATGCCCAGCGCAAGCGTGAGCACCGCAATGACGGTAAATCCAGGGGACTTGCGCAGCATCCGCACCCCGTACTGTACGTCCTGCCAGAAGGTCTCCCACCACATCCACCGTCCCGATTCGTAGAATTCTTCGCGCGATCGCGTGACATTTCCAAACCCGCGCCGCGCTCTCGCTCGCGCTTCTTCCTCGCTCAACCCTTGCTCCCGCAGCCGCGCCACTTCATGCTCGATGTGCGCCTCTATCTCCGCACTGAAGTCATCGACTCTTCGTTTCCGTCCGAACATGGCTTCTCCTCATTCGTGTCGCAGGGCAATCACGGGATCAACCCGCATCGCTCGTCGGGCAGGCAGGTAGGCAGCAATCAAACCGACCGCGATCATTGTTGCAGCGGCAACGACAATCGGGAGTGCGCTGGCGGGTGGCAGGTCGGGAACCAGGCTGGCCGCTGCGCGTTTTGCCCAGATCGCAAGAGGCGCTCCGATAGTAAGACCAGCGCTGACTATCCACAGCGCGTCGCGAAGCACCATACGTATAAGGTCGCTTCCTCCAGCACCCAGCGCCATGCGCACGCCAATCTCATGTGTTCGCCGCGCGACCGTGTACGCCAGCAGGCCGTAGAGGCCGATCACTGCAAGCAGCGCGCCCAGCGCACCAAACCCTGCGGAAAGCGTTGCAATCAACCGCTGTGGAACGATGGACGAATCGATCTGCTCGTTCATCGTCATCATCCGAGTGATGGGAACATTGGCCAACGCTGCCGCCTCGGTTTGGCGAACCGCGCGGGCAACTCCGTCTGGATCGATTCTCGTGCGGATCGCCAGTTGAGAACCCATGAAGTCCTGTTGAAGCAGATCTGCGTAGATCGTCGGCGGCGCGGGTTGCTGCAGGTCGTTGTATTTGGCGTCGCCAACGACTCCCACCACCTCATAGCTCTTTTCGCCCTTCGTGAAGGTGATATGGCTGAGTGTGATGTGTCTTCCGATGGGGCTTTGATTTCCGAAGCAGTCGCGAGCAGCGGCCTCGTTAATGATTGCGACAGGCGAGCCGGCTTGGTCGCGCGCGGAAAAATCGCGGCCCGCGAGAAATGGGGTGCCATATGTCTCGAAGTAGTCCGGGGCAACAGAGTTGAGGTGAACGTCGGTCCGCTTTTCAGGGTGGTCTTCCGCAAATGCGTACGCCCCCGCACCCGGGCCTTCCATCGGGCTCATGTTACTGAGGGTGGCTGAGCTTACTCCGGGAATGGCGTCCAGCCGCGTCACCAGCTCTTGCGACAGCCGCGCGAATTGCGCACCGTTGTAGGCACTCTGGCCGAAATCGAGCGTGACCAGCAGCAGGTTTTTGCGCTCGAATCCCAGGTCGAGGTTCCGAAGATTCCAGAGATATCCCACAAACAACCCCGCTGTGCTCACCAGCACCAGTGAGAGTGCCACCTGCGAAGCTACCAGACCCTTGCCCAACAGCCGCTGACGCTTCGTCTCTCCAATCCTCGATCCGGGTTGCAGCGCGGACACAGGTGCCGTGTTCGAAGCACTCATAGCGGGTGCCGCTCCACACAAAACTCCCGCGAGCAGCGCGATCGCTCCGGTGAACATTAGCACGTGTGCATCTGGGTTTGTCAGATCCTCAAAATGCACCGGCGCTCCCACAATGAACCTGCCTGATGCGAACACCCGGACCAGCGCGTGAGCTGTGAAGTCGGCCAGGAAGACGCCGGCAACGCCTCCAGCCAGCGACAGCAGTAGCGACTCGGTCAGGGTTTGGCGCAGCAAGCGGGCACGGCCCGCTCCAAGGCAAACACGCACGGCCATTTCGTGCTGGCGCGATGCCCCACGGGCCAGGAGCAGCCCCGCTAAATTCGCGCACGCGAGCAGCAACAGCAGCCCCACCATGGCCGTCAAGACCCTCAGCGGTGTCGAGAGCATCTGGCTCAAAGGTGTCGAAACGCCGTTTCCGGCAGGTTCGATGCGCAGTTCCGTTCCCTTTGCGAATGGCCCGGCGTCGGAGGCATTCATGGCCGTTTGGAACAGCACTGCCATTTGCGCTCGCGCTTGTTCTATGGAAACGCCCGGCTTCAGCCGTCCTAACAGCCCGTAGTACCATCCGGGGGAGCCGCGAGAAGGGCCGAGCGACGTAGGCCACCATAGGTCCTGTTTCGCTACGTCGCTGAGCCCGTAAAACCCGCGCTGCGTCACGCCGATGATGGTCACCGGGTCGTCGCCCACGACGATTTTCCTCCCGATGATTCCAGGATCGAGATCGAATCGGGACTTCCAGAATGACCAGCTCACGATGGCTACCGGGGCGTGATAGCCCATGTGAACATCTTCGGGGCCGATTAACCGGCCTGCTGCGGCCTGCACCCCGAGCGCTTGGAAGAAATTCCCTCCTACGCTTCCGCCGAATATGGTCTGCGGCTGCAACTTATCGCCGCGGACAGGGAAAAAGTTCATTGACCCGACGATCAGCTCCGAGAAGACGTGATTGCCTTCGCGCATCGTCCGGTAGGCATCCCACGAGAACCCGTTGAACCCAGGTTCTGGATCGCCGGGAGAATGCTGGAGGAGTTCGACGAGCTGCCCTGGATCGCGCACGGGGAGCGCGCGGAGCATCAGGCCATTCATCACGGTGAAGATCGCGGTGTTTGCGCCGATGCCGAGGGCGAGAGTCAGGATGGCGGCCGCGGTGAGGCCGGGGGAATTGCGCAGCGTTCGCGCGCCGTAGCGCACGTCCTGGGCGAAATGGTCCAGCCACATCCACCGTCCTGATTCGTAGAAGTCCTCGCGTGCCCGCGTGACGTTGCCAAACTCACGCCGCGCTGCCGCCCGCGCTTCCTCCTCGCTCATCCCTTGCTCCCGCAGCCGCACGACCTCATGCTCGATATGCGCCTGAATCTCTTCACTAAAGTCGTCGATTTTCCTTCTGCGGCTTCTGCCAAACATAACCACTCCATCAGCGAGCAGTTCTATTTCCGCCCCAATTCATCAGTGTTTATCTGTGTTCATCAATGGTTTCACTGCTCTTCATCCTTCGGCTTCGGCGCCCAGAATCCGCGCAATCGCCCCCGCCAGCCGTTTCCATTTCGTCGTCTCTCTCACCAACTGCTTTCGTCCCGCGGGCGTGAGCGCATAAAACCGCGCCTTACGATTGTTCGAGGAAATCCCCCACTTCGCCGAAATCCAGCCGCGTTCTTCCAGGCGTTGGAGCGCTGGATAGAGCGCGCCATGTTCGACGAGCAGTTCTTCTTCGGATGTTTGTTGGATAGCGCGCGCGATCCCTTGCCCGTGCTGCGGCCCGAAAATCAGCGTGCGCAGGATGAGCAGATCGAGTGTGCCTTGCAGCAGTTCCAGCCGGTCTTTTTCTTCTTGGGTAGACATTTCACCCGAATATCTCTTCCCTCGGGTAAAATGTCAACCCAAACATTGGGTCCCGGCTTCGCCCGCTCCAGCGACACAGATAGGCAAGTGCTGTGAAGTGTGGTCCTTGTATTTCCGTTGCCGCTGTGGTAACGCTTACCAGATGATGATAACCGAACCACTCGACCCCACAGAACGAAGCACCTGTTGTCCTCTATTTCAGTGCTTCCGGTCCGGTCTTCCGTGCCTCTCATCACGCAAGAGTTGCCACCCCAGTTCTCCTCGATACACTGTGCGAGTAGAAACGTCCTTAACTCCTCTGGAATCAACAAGCCGCTCAATCCTAATCGATACTCAAACCACGCTCCGTCATCGCCACAATAGCGCCTCCTCCCCTTCGCTTAATCTTCGCCTTCTGGCTGTTCCGGTTCTCCTCGCAATTGCGGCGATTTCGGCCCCAGCCCAGCAGACAACCGCTAATCGAATCCCCACTCGGGTGTCGGCAGCCGCCGACGCTTCCTCCGACCCTATCCTCACGGCCATGCGCCAGGAGCTTGATCGCTCGAAATCGCAGCTCAAAATGGACAATGTCCTCCCGCCCTATTACATCGAGTACCGCCTCTCGGACGTCGACCAGTACAACGCCGAAGCTGCTTTTGGCGCTCTTCGCGAAAGCCAGCGCACGCACGTGAGAAGCGTGCGGGTCGTCGTTCGCGTCGGCGATTACAAACAGGACAGCTTCTACGGTCCCGGCACCGGAGCGGTCGACCTTGCCCCGCTCGAAAATGACGCGCTTGCTCTTCGCCGGCAGCTTTGGACGGCTACCGACAACGCATACAAAATGGCCAGCGAAGCACTAGCCATGAAGAAAGCCACGATGCGCCAGTTTGCCGCCGATCAACCGTTCGACGATTTCGCGCACGCGACCCCCTCGCAGTCGATTGAGCCGCTCGCAAAACTCGAGTTCGATGCACGACCGTGGAATGAACTTCTCGAAAAATCCACCGCGCTCTTCCGCACCGACCCCAGGATGCAATCGATGGCGGCCGTTCTTCGTTGCCGCAGCGTCAATCAATATTTTGTGAATACGGAAGGGACGGTTACGCGCCACGGTTCCGCTGTTTACATGTTGACTCTCGCTGGCGAAACGCAAGCCGATGATGGCATGAAACTGGAGCGCTCACCTTACTACGTCGCTCCGAACATCAAAGAAATGCCCACCGCCGAACAAGTAATGTCGGACGCCGCCAAGATGGTGGCAACTTTGAAAGCACTGCGCGAAGCGCCGGTGGTCGACGAGGATTACCGCGGTCCTGTTCTTTTCTCCGCGGATGCCTCCACCGACATCTTTTATTCGATGATTGGTGGCAACGTCTTGGGGAACCGCCCGAAACCGGGCGATTCCGCGCGCACCATGGGCGACTTCGCGTCCAGCTACAAGAGCCCGGTGCTTCCCTCGTTCATCACCGTCGTCGACGACCCCACGCTGCAATCTTTCCAGGGCAAAACACTCGCCGGTAACTACGACTACGATGATGAGGGCGTGCGCGCCGCGAAAGTTCCGGTGATTCAGGATGGTGTACTCGTGAACTATTTGATGAGCCGCGAGCCTATTCGCGATTTCCCGAATTCCAATGGGCACGGCCGGGCGGTGGCCGGGCAGCCTCCTTCGCCGGCGATTGGAAGTCTGATTGTCGAGTCCAAACAACCTCTTTCTGTAGATGACCTCAAGAAAAAACTGATCGAGATTTGCCAGAATGAAGGTAAGCCGTTCGGGTACTACGTGGAAACTCTGGCTGGATACAATCCGCGGCTCCTGTATCGCGTCTATCTCGACGGGCATCAGGAGTTGGTGCGTGGCGCCGTCTTCGACGAGCTCGACCCGCGGACACTGCGGCACGATCTTGTCGCAGCCGGGAATAATCCTCTTGTGAGCAACCGCGACACTGGCGCACCCGCCACCGTCATTGCTCCATCATTTTTGCTCGACGAACTCGAGGTCAAGCGCACAGACGCAAAAAACGCAAAATTACCCGAGTATCCTCCACCGGATCTAGCTGGCAGGTACTAAAGCTCCCATGATGCTCACTCTGCGAGGGAATTCTTCGAGTTGCCGGGTCCCGGGGTTATGCGATAAAGTTGAATTGTTGTTGATGGGACTTTTTAGTGGCCTCATATTGGGAGGACGACAATGGAATGGACCACGCCTCAGCACGAAGTAGTTGACCTCAATTGTGAGGTCAGCTCTTACGCCAACGCCGAACTGTAATTCTTGAATGCGAGTCAAGGTCCTCGGCTCGGCCGCGGGCGGCGGTTTTCCGCAGTGGAATTGCGGCTGTGCGAACTGCAGCCGCTTCCGGTCCGGCAAGCTAAAAGGACGGGCTCGGACTCAGACACAGGTTGCCATTTCTTCCTCCGAATCCGGTTGGTTTCTTCTCAACGCCTCACCGGATCTGCGGCAGCAGCTGCTTCAGGACCCTGAGTTTGCTCCCAGCGGAAGCGTTCGATCTACTCCCATTGCCGGGATTATTTTAACCAGTGCCGATGTGGATTGCGTGATGGGCTTGCTCCATCTTCGTGAGTTCCAGCCTTTTCGAATCTTTGCCACGCAATCGGTGATGCGCGCGCTAAACGAGGAGAACTCAATCTTTCGAGCGCTCGAGCGCTCGAACCCTCCTGTGGGATGGCTTCCACTCCAGCTTGGCGAGTCTTTCGCCATTTCGGAACGAGCAGGTGTCTTTGACAAAGTGATTTCGTGCAGAGCGATTCCCCTCGGTGGACACTTCCCCGATTATGTGAGCGCGGGCCTCCGAACTCATTAGTGCAAGAAGGAAGCTGTTGTAGCTCTGGAATTTTTCAAAGGCGATAAACGACTTTTTTACGCGCCGAGTCTTCCGGAATGCTCCAGCGATCTGAAGCTAAGGATCACACAAAGCGATGCAGCCCTTCTCGACGGGACCTTCTGGAGTGATTCTGAGCTCGCAGAGATGACAGGCAATGCCAGAACGGCTCGTCAGATGGGCCATCTGCCGCTTTCGAGTGAAGGTGGATTGATTGCGCAGTTTAAGGATGAACCATTCAAGCACGGGAATCGAGTCCGGCGCATCTTGGTTCATCTGAACAATACGAACCCTCTTCTCGACGAAGAAAGCGGAGCGAGTAAAACCGTTCGAGAAGCTGGATGGGAAATCGGGTACGACGGAATGGAATTCGAGCTGTGAAGGTTAGCGACTCTAATTCGTTGCTCGCGAAAGAAGAATTCATTGCGCGCTTTCACGCAATCGGGAAGGAGCGCTATCATCACCAACACCCTTTTCATCTGTTGATGCATGAGGGCAAGCTCTCACGCGGGCAACTACAGGCCTGGGCTCTCAACCGTTACGCGTATCAAAGCCGCATCCCAATCAAGGACGCAACAATTCTCGCTCGAAGCGAGGATCCAGCCTTTCGCTTGGCGTGGCGGAAGCGAATTCTCGACCATGATGGTGATGACGCACACGCAGGTGGCATCGAGAAGTGGCTCCGACTGATAGAAGCCACCGGTCTATCTCGCGACCAAGCAATCGGATGCGATGGGATCCTGCCTGCCACGCGCTATGCAGTCGATGCTTACGTCGAGTTCGTCCGATCGCGCACTCACCTCGAAGCGGTGGCATCATCGCTTACGGAGCTTTTCTCCAAGGACCTAATCGCTCTTCGAGTAGATCGACTCCGCAGGCACTATCCATGGCTCGCGAGCGGCCTTGATTATTTTCAGGGGCGGATGACGCAGGCTCCAGAGGACGTCAATTTTGCGCTGGATTGGGTGGTCGAGCACGCAAACACCGCTGAACAGCAGCAGCTTGCTTTCGCTGCGCTGCGGACCAAATGCGATATCCTGTGGGCGATGCTAGACGCTCTCTATTTTGCCTATGTTGAGCCGGGATGGCCGCCGCCAGGAGCGTTTCGTCCGCCTCGAGATTCGAAATGATCCCGCAAATGGAATCGCGTCCGCGGCTCGCTCCAGGATGCCGCTTCAGTGCTTTGACCGGTCAAACTCGGATGCTTATGATGCCGGAACGAGCACTGCGCCTTAGGGGCCCTAGTCTCCAAATCGTCGAGCGCTGCGACGGAAAACATACCGTAAGCGAGATCGTTGCCGAGTTGCGATCAGTATATTCGAAGGCTGACCCCGGCAAGGTGGAACATGACGTTTTGGAATATCTGGAGCGATTGCAGCAGGAACGTGCTTTGGATTTTGATTAGTTCCGTCCCGTCCGAGCAGCTGATGAAGCCAACATACGACCGGCAATGACCTCGAATATTTCGAATCCATTGGCGCTGATCGCGGAGTTGACTCACCGGTGTCCCCTGCATTGCGTCTATTGCTCGAATCCGATGGAGTTGACGCGGTCTGACGGTGAATTATCGACCGATGTGTGGATGCGCGTCTTCCGCGAAGCCGCGGAACTTGGAGTACTGCAAATAGATTTCACCGGGGGTGAGCCGCTGGCTCGCTCCGATCTCGTCGAGTTAATCCGTGGCGCCAGGGGCGCCGGTTTGTATGTCAACTTGATCACATCAGGCATTCCGCTGAACGAGGAGCGACTCGCAGCCTTGATCGGCGCCGGATTGGATCACTTTCAGCTCAGTTTTCAAGATGCGTGGGAAGAAAGTGCGAGCGAGTTCTCCGGCACCAGGACGCACGCAAAAAAGAAAAGAGTCGCGGAATGGGTGAAACAGCATTGTGTGGCATTGACGCTCAATTTCGTGATCCATCGCCAGAACCTTGACCGCTTGGAAGCAATGATAGAGCTAACCGAGCAAATCGAACCCAATCGTGTCGAGTTCGCCCATGTTCAGTACTACGGTTGGGCCTTTGCAAACCGCGAGCGGCTCTTGCCGACGCGGCAGCAACTGGACCTTTCGCTCGAAACCTTGAGGAAAGCGGAGCAAAAGCTGCGGGGGCGAACGCGTGTTGAATATGTTGTCCCCGATTACTACGCCGCCTACCCAAAAGCTTGTATGGGAGGCTGGGGCCGAAAAGTCTTGCTTGTCAAGCCGAGCGGGGAAGCGATGCCGTGCCACGCGGCTGACGTCATCCCCGGCATGGTGTTCGAGAATGTGCGAACCGGCAGCCTTCGTCAGATATGGCACGAATCGGATGCGTTCAGAAAATTCCGCGGCGAAGACTGGATGCGGGAACCGTGTCGCAGCTGCGACCGCCGTCTCCAGGATTTTGGTGGTTGCCGCTGTCAGGCTTTTCTTATAGCGAACGATGCACTCGCGACCGACCCTGTGTGTTCGCTATCGGATCGTCGAACGAGCGTTGATTCCGTCCTGGCACAGGTGAACGCAGTGCCTTCAACGATCGCAACAGCGGAATGGCTGTATCGGCAGAACCCGCTCTAAGCATACTGCTACGCGGTTCGACGAGAACGCATCAACGTCTTGCAGTTGAAGCTTGAAGAACACGCGTTTCTGCCGAGCCCGGTTCGTTCGATTCGATATGATATCTTCGATAATCAAACTTAGGCTCACGGGAGGATCGGATGGCATCAGCAGCGCTGCGTCGCAGCGACCGCGTTTCCCTGACGCTCTTGTTGGAGGCGTCGGGCCGAGACGCCAATGGGCAGGAATTCAAGCAATCCGCCCGCACGTTGCTGATCAATCGCACAGGAGCGGTTGTCGTGCTAGATCGGGAACTGCAGCCCGAAACTCAGATTCACCTTCGCCGGCAAGCCTCAGCGGAAGCACATCGTGAGAGCAACGTACGCATAGTGGGCCAGTTCGGGCGGCAAAAAGACGGCTTTCTCTACGGCATCGAGATACTTGAGGATCAAAAAGATCTTTGGGGAATTGAATTTCCGCCGATTAGCGATTCCAGCGAGGCAGTGGCGCGCATGCTTCTCGAATGCAGCTATTGTCGTAATCGGGAAGTCGCATATCTAAACGAAATGGAGCTTCGAGGTTTCGAAACAAACCGGGGAATCGCAAGACATTGCAAAACTTGCGGCGTGCCCAGCGTTTGGATCCAAGCGCCCCACGAAGACGAAAAGAAAATCGCCGCCCGAGCGGCTCGGGCACGCAAGGCCGCCGAGCCTCCTGCCGGTCCTCCGGGAGAAGAACAGCGTGAGCGCCAGCGAATACGATTGAAGACTCGGCTCACCGCGTGCGTGCGTCAAACCAACTCTGACGATGAGCTAGCTGTCTGCGAGGACATTTCGCCGATTGGAATGTGTTTCCGCAGCAAGCGCCGGTATGAGGTGGACGCACCCGTTGAGGTGGCGGTCCCATACTCCCCAGACGCTGCTAATATTTTTCTCCCCGCACGGATTGTTTATTCGGAGGAAATGCCTAAGGCGGGACTTTTCCGTCACGGCTCGGAATATCGGCGAGTCGGTCCGCGCGCTCGCTGATTCAGGGCTGTTTCAAGAAGCCGAAAATCACGCCGACACGAGCGAACGCTCCCGCCCGCGGCGTGCGTGGTAGTGCATCGCGATATTCAAATGCACGTTGCCGCTGGGCGTTTCGAACCGCAGAATCGTGGCCTCAGAACTCTGACCGGCCTTCTCGCACTGCTCGTCCGTAAGAATTTGTGGTGGGAATACTTTGAACTGAAAACCGCGGTCGTTGAGCTGAGTGACCGCATTGCCTATGACCATATTCGCCAGTTCGCAAACGGCCTCCGAGACCATGGAATCCTCTGGATCGACCTCGCTCCCCGCCAGATAACTCGCGACCGCCGCGGCAACACGCGGCTCCATATCGAGAACAATTCGACCCTCGATCTGTCCCTTGAAAATGACGATCGCGGCGAGGCCCTTCTTCCGATAGCCCTCCTCTTCCATCGATAGGTCTGCGATCGTGGCAGGGGCTTTCGTCATCTCAGCAAGCACAGTGTCGAGCGAACCGATGAAAGGCTGAATCAGGTCCATTCGCATCGCTAGTTCTCTCCTCGGACACCCGCCGTAGCAGTGACGCCGTCGTCGTTCAAAACATACCGGATGATTTCGTACAAGGCGTCTGGTTTCACCGGCTTTTGCACGAAGTGCCGCGCGCCTTTCTGCAAAGCGGCGAGGATATTGTCCTGATAGCCAACGGAAGAAACCATCACAACGCGGGCCTCTGGGTGATCTTGAACGATTCTCTCGACCGCCTCGATGCCTTCCATCTGCGGCATGGTGATGTCCATCAGAACGATGTCTGGCTTGATGCGCGAATACTCGGTGATCGCGGTGCAGCCATCGCCCGCTTCGCCTGCCACCTGGCCTCCAAACGATTCCACCATCTTGGCCAGGCTCTTTCTGGCAAAGACGGAGTCGTCTACAATGAGGTACCGGACAGGCTGGTTGTCTTTTTTTCGTGTCAATGCTTCAAACTGTTTCATAGCTATCTCCTTCGCGAAGCCCCAGTAGCCTCGTCGACCGAAAACGTTGAACTTCTTGGCTCATTCAGATTGTCCGGCACAGACTTCGACTGCAAGATTCCCGAAAGGCCCGACAGCGAGACGACTCGCGAAGCGAATCCTCGCTCAATCGCCGATCGCGGCATGCTGTCGACAACGCACGTGTCCGGGCTCTGCGCGATCGTAAGGCCGCCGGCGGCCTGAATCGCACCCATGCCGGCCGCGCCATCCTCGCCCATGCCGGTCATTAGCACGCCGATCGATTTCGCGCCGATTTCCTGGGCGACGGACTGGAACAGAACATCCACGGAAGGGCGATGGCCGTTCACACGGGGCTGATCGACGAGAACCGCAATATCACCGTGTTCCATCCGCCGCACTTTAATGTGGCGATTGCCGGGACAGATCAGAGCGCGGCCTGCCAGCAGCAGGTCACCCGACTGCGCTTCCTTGACCTCGATCGCCGAGGACTCATCGAGCCGTTTGGCAAACATGTCGGTGAAGCCTTCCGGCATATGTTGCACCACGAGGATGCAGGACGGGAAATCCTCAGGGAGCTGAGCGAAAAGATACTGAAGGGCATTGGGGCCACCCGTCGATACCCCGATTGCGATGACGCGTGTGGGCCATCTCGGCTGCGTCGAGTATGGCCGCGGCTCTTTGCGCTTCGATGTGGGGACCGTGATAATCATTTTCGGTGCCCCGGACGCAGCGGCTACTTTGATCTTCAAGGCGAGCTCAGATGCAATCTGTTCGAGGCGCCCCGAAGCTGCCTCTTGAGGCTTCGTAACGAAATCGAACGCGCCGAGGGAAAGAGCTCGGAGGGTTACCGTGGCGCTGCGCTCCGAATGTGCGCTGACCACAATTACCGGAAGGCGATATTTGCGCGTTATTTGACGTAGCATCTCAATGCCGTCCATACGCGGCATCTCGAGATCAAGGGTTACAACGTGAGGCCGAAGCTCCTCGATTTTTTTCAGTCCAATCGCACCGTCCGCAGCGGTTCCCACGACTTCAATGGTGGACTCCCGCAACAAAACCTGCGGAATTAGCTTTCGCATCAGCGCTGAGTCGTCAACCACGAGGACGCGAATCCTTTCGCTCATGCGATCGCTCCCACAGCCGGGATTCGAGACAAGTACGAAACTACCGCCGGCACATTGAGTATTAGAACGACCGTGCCGTCGCCGAGAATCGATGCGCCGCTGACCAGCGGAGAGGTCACCAGCTGATCTTCAAGCGCCTTGATAACGAGTTCTTCCTCACCCATCAGGCTATCCACAGCCAGGCCGAACCTTCGGCTGCCCGCTCCAATGATGATTACGAAGAGCCGCTTCCCGCGCGCCACTTGAGCTGCCATTTCAGCATCCTCGGCGCGAAGTCCAAGCCTTTCGAGACGCACAAGCGTCAAGACCTGCTCGCGAAGTTGAAAGACCTCCGTCTCCTCGACGCGGTGAATTTCATCTTCAGAGACGCGCGTGATTTCCACTACGGAAGCAAGCGGAACTGCGTAGAGTCGGCTATTCACTCGGAACAGCAGAGCCTGAATGCTCGCGAGGGTAAGTGGCACCAGCAGGCGAAACGTAACTCCCCGGCCGGGCTCGTTGTCGATTTCGATTGAGCCCTTTAGCGCCTCGAGTGAAGTTTTGACAACGTCCAACCCGACGCCACGACCGGAAATCTCAGTGATTTCTGCGGCTGTGCTTAGCCCGGGGGCAAAAATCAGTTCAAGCGCCTCGGACTCATTCAGGCGCGTGGCGTCGTCGCGAGTGATTATTCCCGATTCGATTGCACGCTTGACGATCTTCTCGCGGTCGAGACCTCGGCCATCGTCCGAGATTTCGATTACGACTCGATCGCCTTCGTGATAGGCATTCAGTCGAATCGCTCCACGAGCCGGCTTGGCGGCGGCCACACGCTCCGAGGCCGGCTCGATGCCGTGGTCGGCGCCATTCCGGACCAAGTGCGCGATCGGCTCGGCAAGCGCATCAAGGATGCTCTTATCCAAATCCGTGTTCTGGCCGGAGATTTCAAGAACAATATCCTTGCCGCGCATCTTAGCCACGTCCCGGACGATGCGCGGAAAGCGACGGAAGAGCTGCTCGACGGGCACCATGCGGATTTTCATGACGGATTTCTGAAGTTCGTTCAGAACACGTGATTGAAAGGCGAGAGCGTCAGAGAATTTTCCGCGTAGCGGATCCTTCGAGTGCTCCCGGTCGAATTCCGCAATCGTGCGTTGCAGCATCGACTTGCCGATGATGAGCTCGCCCACCAGATTCATCACCACATCGATGCGGCCTGCATCTACGCGCAGAGTGTTCTCCGCTACTGCGTGCGCAAGCCCCGATGTGGGGCCTGACTCGTGCGTTTCATCCTCCACGCGCGTTAAGGAAGGGGCATTGCCGGGCTTCACGCTTGCGGAAAGCGCGGCTGCTTCGGACTCGATGAGAATTTCGAGCAGATCTCGCGAAGTTCCCGGGTTAACCGTTGCCCTATTGATGTCGATGTTTGTGACGATGGACGGGACCTGGCATCGCTCTTTGATCCATGTCTCGGATTTTCCCGATGCAACTGCTGCTTCGATGAGCGCGATGTGATCGTCCGCTCCGACACTCTGCGGATGGAGAGCTAGAACCGTGCCGGCGCTTTCGAGCGCTTTCCGTGCTAGTTCAAAAGCCGCTGCAGGGAGCAGCGTTACCGGATCCAGATGGAGAGCGACGTTGTGAACAGTTTCGCCCCGCCGGATTGCCTCGGCTATCATCAGGCGCTCGTATTCCGTCCAATCGAATTGGGCGGTAACGCGGGATTTGGGAGCCTGCCCCTCGGGCTTGCTGAGCAAGCGGCGAATGTGTTCGCGAAGAGGAGCGCCCGCGGGCGGCTGCAGATTATTGCGATATGCTGCCAGAATCTCGTGGAACGTATCCGCTGCAGTCAAGACAACTTCCGCGATGGAGCTTTCATTGTTTCTTACCAACTCGGGCACCAAGACGTCTTCGAGTTCGTGCGCGAGCTCACTGAGTTGGCGAAAGCCGCATGCGGCCGAGTCGCCTTTCAGGGTATGCACGGCCCGGCGCACGCTCCGCAGTTTGTCCGCGTCCTTCGGGTTCTCCTCGAGGGCGAGGCCTGCCTCGTTCATATTCTGGAGAATCTCCTCAGCACTCTCGAAGAAAAGTTCGCGGAGTTCGAAGGAGCGATCGTCAGACGAGAAACTCACTGGGCCCCCTCGAGCCGCTGGTACACGGTCGCGTTGTTCTCGTGAATCATGTGGAACTTGGTTGTCAGCCCGAAAAGGCTCTCAGCATGCCCGACGAACAGGTAGCCGTCGGGATTTAGGCAGCGATGAAACTTTTCGATCAAGCGCTTCTGCTCTGCTTCATCGAAATAGATCATGACGTTGCGGCAGAAAATCACATCATTGCGCTGAGGCAGGTATTCCGTTTTTAGGTTATGAAAGTCGAACTGGATCAACTCCTTCAGCGCGGGCTTCACGGCATACTTATCGCCAACTTTGTCGAAGTAGCGAAGCCGGCATGTATAATCCACTGATTCCATCTGCGGTTCGCTGTAGTTGCCTTGTTGAGCGGTCAGCAGCGCCGAGTAATTGATATCTGAGGCGACGATTTCCACTTTCCATGGAGGAGGAATGAGGGGCTTCGGAGTAGGCATCTCGAATGGAAGGGGATTTCGCAAGTAGTAATAGGCGAGCGCATCGCAGACCAGAATCGCCAGCGTGTATGGTTCCTGGCCAGTCGAGCAGCCCGCGCTCCACACGCGCAAAGACCAATCGCGGCGTTCCTGTTTTTTCTTCAGCAGCTCTTCGAGGACAACCTTCTGGAAAAGCTCCAATTGCGGACGAATGCGAAAAAAGCTCGTCTCGTTGACCGTGAGGTTTTCTAACAGAGCCGTCAATTCCTGCTTTCCCTCGCGGCTCGTCAGCAACCGGTAATAGCTGTAGAAAGAGTCCATGTTGCAGGCTTTCAACCGGCGCTGGAGACGGTCTCGCAAGAAGTGCGTCCTGCGCTCATCGAAATACATACCGCATTCCTGATACACCAACGTCTGCAGAAGCTTCAGTTCCGCATCGGTCAATGGAACCTGAGTCGCAAGTGTGGACATTCGTTCCTCGGATTCTGTCTGCGGCTGCAATTTATGCTAAACGGCTCGATCGCTGGAGCCCGCTGGCACGGGAGTCGCGCTTCCCGCGAAATCTTCGAGTCTTCGGAGTTCTCCCCGCTCCAAGATTCGGCTCAGATCCAGCAGGATTACGAGACGACCATTCAATTTGCCGACACCCGTGATGTAGCTCAGCTCGCCTTCTTGAAATACGTTCTGCGGGGCCTCTACTTCGGACGGCGGTATTCTTAAAACCTCAGAGGCGGAATGGACCAGGAGCCCGATAGCCCGATTCTGCAGTTCAACCACTACGATACGGTTCTTTCTGGTGGTCTCAGCCGAGTTGTCGTGAAAGCGCTTGCGCAGATCCACCACTGGGATGATTCGGCCGCGCAGGTTGATGACACCTTCGATGTAGTCCGGTGCATTCGGCACCGAAGTAATTTCAGGGACCCGAACGATCTCGCGAACACTCTCAATAGGTAGGCCGAACGTCTCCCGCCCGATGCGAAAACCGACCAGTTGAAGTTCTTTTTCCATTTTCGAAGGTGTCTCAGGAACGAACTACTTCAGCGTACTCGTGCTCTGCGGATCGTTCCGCAACAGCAGGGCGACGCGAGCCTCCCCGCCGCGCCTCGGCGAAGTGCTCCTCCAAAACAAAGCGATCCATCGATTCAAGAAGATTGCGCGACAGCTTTGACATCTGTTCGGCGGCGGCAGCCAGCTCGGTGGAGCTGGAGGTCGATTGCTGAACCAACTCGCGCATTCGCTCCATTGCGCGAACAACAGCCTGTGCGCCGGAGGCCTGTTCTTCCACTGAAGAATTGATTTCTTGCGTAATTTCCGTGAGTCGGTTTGTCGCTTTCGCAATCTGCGCGGAACCGTTCGATTGCTCCATCGTGGCCGCACCGATTTCCTGTGAGAATTTGTAAACTTCCGAGACGACGTCAGAGATCTTCTCGAGCGCCACGCTCAAATCTTTGTTTAGGGTGAGCCCTTCCTGAACCATCGTTGTGCTGTGCTCCATATTCTCGACGGCCTCGCGGGCTTCCTTTTGTATGCCTTGAATCAGTTCGGAAATTTCCTTAGTTGATTGAGTGGACTTTTCGGCAAGTTTCCGAACTTCCTCGGCAACTACTGCGAAACCCAAGCCATGCTCACCTGCGCGGGCTGCCTCAATCGCCGCGTTGAGCGCGAGGAGGTTGGTCTGCTCCGAGAGATCATCAATCACTTCTATAATCTTGCCGATGTCGTCCGCTCGACGGCCAAGAATGTCGATAATTTCAGCCGATGACTGAATGGCCTGACTCGTCCGGTTCAACCCGGCCGTCGCTTTGTCCATCGTCGACATTCCCGTGTGGGCCTCTTCGCGGGAACGATGCGAGATTTCGACAAGCAACTTGGCTGTGTCAGCAACGCGCTGAATCGAGGTGACCATCTGATCGATTGAAGCCGACGTTTCAGCCACGCTGGACGCTTGTACCTGGGTGTTTTTCACCACATTCTGCACGTTGATGCTCATCTCGTGCATTGTGCTCGTGACTTCATCGATGGCGGATGCAGCTTGCACACTGACTTTGGCAGATTCGTCCGAGGCGCTTGCCATCTGTCCCGCTCCACTCGCAACTTGTGAAGCGCTGTCTCGAACTTGTCGCACGATCGCGCGCAACCCGTCCGTCATCCGGGCAAAAGCCTTCGCCATCGTGTCGTGTTGCGACCGCGGCTGAATCGAAATCGAAAGCTGGCCTTCGGAGATTGAGGCGGATACGGATGCCATGTCGCGCAAGTGCACGATCATCTTGTTGAAGTTCTCTGCGAGCACTCCCACTTCGTCGCTGCGGTGAATATCGATCGATTGATCCAGATCGCCCGATTCACCAATCCTATGGGCCACTTCAATCAAGTGGCTCAGCGGATCACTGATCGATTGTGCTGTCAAAAACGCGATCAAACCGCCGGTGACAACAGCAAAAATCATACCGACTATCGTGATAATCGCGTTCCACCACATTGCCGATTGGGCTGACAGGTCCGCTTCGTCCTTAGCCTTCCTAACGTTTCGTAGCGCCTCGTCCAGCACGCCGGTGGATTTATTTATCCACGACGATGGATCGTGTTGCAGGTAATAAATTTGAAGGTCGGATACAGTGGCGTCTCCAGCATCCACTTGGTGCCGCTTCGCGATCATCGGCTTTGCAAAATTCTCCGCCCAGTCACGCTCGTTCTCCTCAACCTGCGAGAGAGCGGCACGCAGGGTCATATCGTCACCGACTTTCGATTCCGTTTGTTTCAGCAAATCCTCAAGATCGTTGATTCCCTTGTTGGTCTTGTCCTCGTCGCGAAGGTCGCCGCTCAACAGATAGCTTCCGAGTGAAAGCCGATTTTGCCCCATTGCGTAGCGGACGCTTTCAATGCTCTGCACGTCGGTAAAGGCCGCCCCTGCTTTTTCGTTGGAGTCACGCTCATGCTTGACTGTGAAGATATTCAGAGCAAGCAGCACTACCATGATGCCAAGAACGACCCCAAAACCCAGGTACAGCTTCTTACTGATCGTCATTGCTAAGCCTCCGCTTGCTGTGTCGCAAGCACCCACGCCCGCAGGATCTAGTTCTTCCCCGTGAAATCAATTTCGATTAGCTCGGTTGTGTCTTTCGACCCAGCCTCAAAGCGCCATTTTTTGACGGCGTCCTCCGCGGAACTCGCTAAGACCGGGTTACCTCCAATCACTTTCACGCCGCTGACATGCCCGTCAGCGGCCACCGTCGTTTCAAGCCTGACCTTCCCGGTCAGACTCAACTGCCTCGCCACTGCCGGATATTCCGGCATGACCTTGCTTTTTACCTTGCGCCTCATCTCAGCGCCCGAATCCTGAGCCGCCAATTTCGAGCAAACCAACGCCGAACTCCCAAGAGACAAAGCTAATGCGAGTCCCATACTCGCCAACTTGAATGGTGCCTTCATGCAGTTTCCTCCCCCGAGCGGAAAACCCCGCCTAATGAAATGCAAAGTCGATGCCAGGCAGAACCCAACAGCTCTTAAGTGCCCTAGAGCACATCTGCTTCCTGTAAACCATTGCCATTGCAGCATTTAGGTTCGATCTGGTCCAACATCGGAACAGGGAGATCTAGCAAGTTCCGTCTCATCGGGAAATCCGATGCCGAAGCCAGTCTCACCTTGCGACATACCTGTGATTGTCCGATAAGAAACAAGCACCTTCCGTTCTCTTGACTCAAATTGAGAATGCGCCGTACCGTCAACATTCAAGCCATAGCAAGCAAGATTTGACATGACCACTCTCAGGAAGGCGGCGGAAACCCATTCTCGTGCCCCGGGATCCTTCGAGCGATTGCTGGCACAGTTCTCCGCGGCGACTTTGGAACTCAATCCATCGATTGGCGCTCCGGAGTTCGCGCGGCGTCTAACCTCTCGAGCTTCGGAAATGCTCGGGGCGCGCACCGCGGTCCTTGCGGTCAGGCGGGAGGTCGGCTGGGAGATAGCTGCACTGACGGGACCGGCTGAGTGCTGGGACTTCTCGATTCAGTCGAAACTGGCGACGGCGCTCGCCGAAGCGCAGTGCGCACCTGCCACTGGAACACGATCGGGTTCCGCTGCGCGCTTAATCGGACGAGAGATCGCGGCGGCCTTAGGCTGGAGAGAAGTTACGCTCGCTCGCTTAGCGGGCGGCGAGGCAGAACCACTGGGCGTCCTATGCCTTGCCGATCTCGCGCACGATCTCTCTGCGACAGAGGACCAGCTTCTTGAGGCTCTCGCAAGTCACGCGTCCGTGGCCATTGAGAACGCACAATTGTTTTCGCGCGTCGAGCAGTCACGAAAGCAGTGGGTAGAAGACTTTGACGCTATATCTGATTTAATCGTCGTTCACGACTCGAAAAATCGCGTGCTTCGATTGAACCGCGCCCTTGCCGAGCAATTGAAGATTCGCGTAACTGAAGTGATCGGCCGCGAAATCGGAAAGCTGAAAATTCTGAGCACTACCTCGCAGATGGGTTGCCCTTTCTGCCGCGACCCGCAATCACCACACGAAGAACATACGCATCCTGCAGCGGAGCGAACGTATCTCATTTCAACGTCTAGGATTCGATCGCCCGAGAACGATATCCGCACTATTCACGTCCTCAAAGACATCACCGATCGTCGCGAAGCCGAGCGCCGGTATCGCCGCGAACGCGATTTCAACCGAAATATTCTAAACAACACTCAGAGCATGATCCTCGTGCTCGATACTGCCGGCCTTGTCAGCTATGGGAACCGCCGCTGCTTCGAAGCGGGCTACACAGAATCCGAACTCCTGGGGCACTCCTTTACGCAAATGTTGCCGCCTAGCCGCAGGGCGGACCTGGCTCAAGCACTGGAAAGGACGCTGCGAGGAGTAAGCGTCGATCCTCTCGATATTTCCCTGTCGCGCAAAAATGGCACTCCAGGTCAGTTCTCAATCACTTTGAGTCCCATGCGCGACGAACTCGGCGGCATCAACAGTGTGGTAATCGTTATGACGGACGTTACGGATGCGGCAAATCTCCAGGCAAAGCTGATGCATACCGAAAAGATGGCGGCACTGGGACAGCTGGTGTCGGGCGTAGCCCATGAGGTTAATAATCCCCTGGCTGCGATCGTAGGGTTCGCGGATTTGCTACTTGAGAATCCGGCCGTCCCCGAAGCCGCAAAAGACGAACTGCGCGTGATTCTGGACGAAGCTCAGCGCACTCGTGCAATTGTCCAGAACCTGCTGAGCTTTGCGCGACAAATGCCGGCGCAGCGGGAGGCAGTCCAAATGAATTCGGTTCTGCGGCAGACTTTGAAGCTGCGCGCCTATGATTTTTCGAATCACGGCGTGGAGTTGCGCGAACGCTATGCCGAGAATCTCCCCCTCGCCCTCGGGGATTCGCACCAGTTACAGCAGGCCTTCCTGAATATATTGAACAATGCCTACGATGCGGTTCAGGAGGCACGTCGGCCAGGCAAGATCGAAGTGACCACTTCTCACGGAAATGGTCACGTAGAAATCGCTTTCCGCGACAACGGCCCCGGAATTTCTCATCCCGATCGCATCTTCGATCCTTTTTTCACGACGAAAGAGGTCGGCAAAGGAACCGGACTGGGTCTAAGCATCTGCTACGGAATCGTTCGAGCGCATCGTGGTGAAATCATTGCGCGAAACAATGCGGACGGTATCGGCTGCACTTTTACGGTTCGGTTCCCAGTTGCAGAGACCGTGAGCGAACTGCTGACCGCAGAGGTTGCTCAGTGACGACCGCGCACTGCGCTGCTGCTACCGCTCAACGCCGAATTCTCGTCATCGAAGACGAGCCATCGGTAGCAGCCTTCCTTCGAACCGCGCTGGAGAGGCGCGGTTACGAAATCGTCGCAGCCTCTTCCGCCGCGGATGGCCTGCAGCAGCTCGCATCCACGGATTTTCGAGGTGTCATCTCCGACTTTCGGACGCCAGGAGAAATCAATGGCGCCGATGTACAAGACTGGTTGCGCAGGCATCGGCCTGAGCTCGCGGAGCGAATCATCTTCATCACGGGAGACACGGCGAGCGATGAAACAGTCCAACTCCTGGCGCAGGCCGGCACATTATGTGTGGAAAAGCCATTCCGCGTGCATCAACTGATTGCTGCCGTGGAGAAAGCGATCGGCAAGCCATGAGTGAAGATTTGCGGCTGCGATTGCTTGTTGTCGACGACGAGCAGAGTATACGCCGGCTGTGTATGACGGTGGGCCAAGCTCTTGGGTTTGTCTGTGTCGAGGCGGAAACAGCCGAAGGGGCACTAGAATCGCTGGAAATTGCGTCGGCTGACCTCGTCGTCACGGATTTGAAATTTCCGAGCCTTTCTGGCGTCGACCTCCTGCAGAAAATTAAAAGGATGCTACCGCGAACCGAAGTGGCCATCATGACCGGTCACGGCTCAATCGAATCTGCCGTAGAAGCCATGCGTCATGGCGCCTACGATTACATCGAAAAGCCGTTTCGCGTCGAACGCTTGCGGTTGCTATTGCAGCGCATGGCGGAAAAAGTGCGCCTCGTCACCGAAAATCAGTTCTTGCGGGAGCGCGTCAATACAGAAACGAAGCTCCACGGGATCACCGGCGCCTCGGCGAAAGTACAGGATGTCCTGCGCATGGTTGCAAGACTCAAAGACACGCGGACGCCGGTCCTCATCACCGGCGAGAGCGGCACTGGAAAGGAATTGGTCGCGCGCGCTATTCATTTCCATGGGCCGTTGGCGCAGTTGCCTTTCGTAGAGGTCGATTGCGGCGCCCTCGTTCCGACCTTAATGGAAAGCGAGCTTTTTGGTCATGAAAAAGGCGCGTTCACGGGCGCCCTCAAGGCGAAACATGGGCTTTTTCAGTCCGCGAACGGCGGAACGATCTTCCTCGATGAGATTGGCGAGCTTCCGCTGGAGATGCAGGCTAAGCTGCTGCGCGTTCTGCAGGAGAAGGAAGTTCGGCCCGTAGGGAGTAATGAAAAGGTTCCCGTCGATGTGCGCGTCGTCGCCGCCACGAATCGCGATCTTGAGGCAGCTTATCGGACCGGAACCTTCCGGAAAGATTTGTATTTCCGTCTCAATGTGGTTACCGTTCATCTTCCGGCTCTCCGCGAGCGCCGCTCAGACATTCCCCAACTTGTTCATTGTTTCCTGGAGCGCTATGCCGCGGGCGAAAATATCCAGGTGAGTCCGGCATCGATGAAGAGCTTCCTCCAATACGATTGGCCGGGAAACGTGCGCGAACTCGAGAACTGCATCGCCCGTGCTGTAGCTCTTGGAGATCACAGAGTGATCGATGTCGGCGACCTTACGCCGGAGATTCGCGGTGCCAGCGAATCCATTATGAGTACGGAGGATGCCGCAGCGCTCTCCACAACAGCTCTTGCCGATCTCGAACGTATGACGATTCTTCGCGTCTTCGAGCAAGCTGGCGGAGATAAGGTGCTTACGGGCCGGATGCTAGGTATAAGCCGCGCGACACTTTATCGGAAGCTAAAGCGTTATAACATTCCTCTTCGGTCGCCAGGCAGGCCGCTGGTTGAAGCGCTTCGCGAATAAGCCCCGACGATAAGCCTGAGACAATTCTGTATCACGATGAGACGTGGCTGAAGCACGAGAGACCGTCTGTCGAGCTAAAGTCAACACACCCAGTTACTTGACTCTTCTTCTCTTTGGTTGCGTTCGTGCAACTACACTCTAAGAGCGTTTCAGTATTGGTCTGTTCACTTCGACTTAGGCGGATGTCCCCAAAGAACCGGGGGCACCTGGCAGAACAAGCAGCGATCGGATCCGTTCGCCAGCGCCGGGGTTGTTGCAGTTCGATATCACGATGGAGCGAAAGCGTGGCAGGCGCGATTCCTAGGTCGAGCGGAAAATTGGATCATTAAACCATGACCCCGAAAACATCTGTGACAACTCTCAATCTCACTGGCAGCGCGAAATCGACTCTTGGCCCCGCGGATTTTGCCGCACAATGGAGTGAGGCCCGACTCGCTTATCCCCTTTATGCTGCCCTAGCCAATCAGTTTGGTTTCGACGCTCCGCCTCACCCGTCTGGCGAATTGCCCCCCGCTAGGCCGACGCGTCAAGTATTCGATAAAGATCTGGCATGGCTGGCCATTATCGACGGGCGGGTGCGCGCGTTCCAAATTCGTCAGCTACCCCCTGAAATCCTAAACGCCAGCGAAGAAACGCTACGTGCATTCGTCCATCGCCAATTACGCAAAACAGATAAAACAACGTTGGATCGCGACAAAATCGATTTTCTCATGGTTCAGTATTTCGCGCTCTGTGCACCCGAGGACCTTTACCGGAATGAAATCACACTGACTGACGTCGCAGAAGTTCTGCGGCCAGTGTTGCCGCAAGCCGACGCCACACCTCTCGAATGGTGCCAGCCGCTCGAGCAAATCTTGGAGAAAGCCGAGCCGTGTGGCAGCCTCCGCGACATGTTGGAACTTGGGTTAGTCGACCAAGGACGGCTCCTGAAAGAGTCCGCTGGAGACATGTTCTACGATCCCGCTGCCCTTGTAGCTTTCTGTCGCTTCAATTTTCTGGTGCGGCGATTGTTCATCCGGCTTCTTCATGCCGATTTGAGCGCAGTTCGACAGGCCGTGGAAGCGCTGGAAGCGAGCGGAGTGAAAACTGTTGATTGTCGCCGGGCTGGTTTTTCTGCTGCCGAGACCACAACGCAGCTCCGGTTCTTCAGCGAAAATTGGCGCCAGCCGTTCCACAAGGATTACACCGAAAATTCTGTTACAGGAGCATTTGAGCAGCTCCTAGCTCTCCGCGCAGATCTGGAAGAGGCGCTGTCGCGCGCAAAAATAAGCTCCAAGACAGCGGTCTACACGGTACCGCCTGAGCTTGAATTCTTTGCACCGGAGCCCAACGCTAGTGCCCCAACGTCAGCACCGCTCTCCGGTCCAGAAGCTGAAACGAAGCATCCCCTAACTGACGATGGCGATTCTGCGTCCCGTAGCGATATATCGCCTGAGAGTGCCGCTACAACAGAAACAGCTAAGGACTCAAAACTCTCTGAAGACCCAACGCCCCTGAACGCGGCGGTGGAAGCCGAAAAATGTCTGGAGACGATTTGGGAGCAATTGATTGCCGCTCCGCCATCTCGGGGGCGGTCAATGTCAACCGTCGTGCTGCAGGATACGAAGGTGTTGCTTTCATCCTGGGAAGTTGCAGCGTTCGTTGCAGAAGGGGGTCAAGAATCAGAAGATCTCCGCCGAGCCGTCGTCGCCCGTGCCCTACTCGCGGTTGCAGGTGACCGCAGGAAGCGGTCTGGTGAAGCAAGATCTCTCGCGTCTGCGATCGCCCATGCAAAAAGCGAAGTCTCCTACTTCCAGGGTCGCGTCGAACAGGCTAAGCGCGCCAAGAACACTGAAGCGGCGGTGAATCTGGGCATCAGCACGAAACGGTTACTTTCTTTCATCGAAGAAGCGGAAAAGCTCCAGCCTTAATCGGAACGATCTGAGAGTGAGCAGGGTCTCTTGCCGATCAGGCACCTCTCGTGAACGACCAGATCATGCAACGGTTCTCATCGCTAGCCAGTGAGCTGAAGCGCAGTGAGAAAGAGTCTCACCCTGAGACAGAGGGGTTGATTTCGACGTTCTAGGGCAAGCGTTGAAGCTCGCGTACCGAGGCGTTAAACCTAAACATTTGAACAAGTTTACGATCCCGTCGCATTTCGCGAACGGCTCGTGGGCGGTGGCTGCGCAGTTGCAGATAAGTCATCGGACATCTCCGGGGAGGTGCGCCCGTCGTGACTAAGGTCTTGGTTGTTGATGACTCACAGGCCGAAGTGAAGCTAATGCTATCGATGTTGCAGCAGGGCGGCTTTCATTCCGTCGGTATCTCTGATCCAACGCGCATCGAGGAAGCCATTGAAGAAGAGCGGCCAAACGTAATTTTGCTCGACGTCGTGATGCCTTATCGAAACGGGTTTCAGGTCTGCCGTGATCTCAAGGCGCAGCAACTTTACTCTAGCATTCCAGTAATACTCGTCACTTCAAAGACCGCTCCTAGCGACCGCTATTGGGGTGAACAACAAGGTGCAAACGGCTACGTGGCAAAACCATTCACTCCCGACGAACTGATTAGCGCGGTGAAGAGGTTCGCTTAATGGGCGATTTGCAAGACAGTTCCGCGCTGTCGATTGGACTAGAAGGCGATTTGCTCGAAGGTGAACTATCTTTCGAGGACAGGCGCCCTGAGCGGCAGTATTGCGTGTTTCGCGCGGGAAGAGAGCGTTTTTGCCTTTCTGTGCTTGAGGTTGAAGAAGTAGTGGATTGGCCCCTCGTGACGCGCATTCCGCTGGCTCCGGCATTTCTGATGGGTGTTTTTAATCTGCGCGGGACTATCGTGCCTCTAGTCGACATCGCCTTTACGGAAGGCCGTCGTCCCGGTTTGCTCCCAAAGCACGTGGTAGTTACGGTCCTGAAAGGCTACGGACAGCGTGACGACTTGCGTTTGGGAATCGCGGCCGACGAAGTGATAGGGACCTATTCCGCCCCGGAAGACACGTTGCTCGATCAAGCGCCGAGCGAAGTGCCGCACTGCCGCGGAATGCTGCGCCACGACGACCGACTGGCATTGGTTGTGGACCTTCGCAGGCTGACTGAGGTGTTTCCAGGTCCAGCAATTTAGGGACGCTCGAGCAAGATTCGGGGACAGACTTCGAGCATTGGGTGAGGAGCCGTCGCGCTTGATCGACCAATCGGTGAAGCAGGGCAAAAGCATCGGGAGGAAGTCATGAAATCTCGTTTGAGTTCGACAGTCTGGCTGCTGGCGCTTTGGGTCGCGATAGCCCTTTTTGCAGTACTTGGGCTTGGCTATTACGCTGGCCAGCACGCTGCAGCCAACACATCTCCGGCAGGGGGCCTTGACGGCGCATTGGCAAGCGGCTGCGCGTTAGCCTTGGTCGGAGCTATCTCCATCATCATGGTGTTGAGCAAGCGAGTGCTCAAGCCAGTGGGTGAGCTCGCAAAATTTTCCGAGCGCCTAATCGCTGGTGATTCGCGAGCCCGCGCAGACGTCGACAGCAATGACGAGTTCGGCTTCATCGCAGAAAACTTCAATCGCAGCGCGGCAAAGATCGCGCACGCGGTGACCAACCAGCAGGCGCAGGATTCACTCCAGCGGAGCATCACCGATTTGCTCAACACAATCAATCAGGTGGCGCGAGGCGATCTCACTATCCGTGGCAAGGTGACAAACGACGCTCTCGGGAACGTCGTGGATTCCGTGAACTTCATGCTCGACAACTTCACAAAGGTTCTCGAACGCGTCCGCAAAGCCGCTATCGACGTAAGCGGCAGCGCGAACCAAATTCTCGAAGCCGCCGACGAGATGACCGCCGGAGCAACTCAGCAGGACCAGGAAATCACGAATACATCTTCCGCTGTCGAAGAACTCACGGTTTCGATGAAGCAGGTGTCGAATAACGCAGAAGCCAGCGCAGAAGCCGCCCGTCGCGCCCTTGATGCTGCCGAACAAGGCAACCGCGCCGTGCGCGACACGCTGGAAGGAATGCAGCGGATTCGAGCGTCGGTGCAAGCTACGGCTAAGAAGATTAAGTCACTCGGCGATCGTTCGCTGGAAATTTCAGAAATCATCAACGTCATCAACGACATCACCGAGCAGACAAACTTGCTGGCGCTTAACGCTGCGATTGAGGCTGCTCGAGCGGGAGAAGCTGGCCGCGGCTTCGCCGTTGTTGCGGACGAAGTCCGAAAACTCGCAGAGCACTCACGCAGCGCCACCAAAGATATCGCAGCGTTGATTAAAGCGATTCAGGCCGAGACGAATGAAGCTGTTGTTGTGATGGAAGAAGGTACGCGCGAGGTCGAGGTTGGCGCCGGTTTGGCCGACCAGGCAGGCAAGGCACTCGAAGCGATTTCAAGCGTGGTTCGCCAATCGGCTGAACTTGTTCAGGAGATTTCGCTGGCCTCGAAACAGCAAGTCCGCGGTACGGAAGGCGTCGCCAATGCTATGCAGATTATTTCCGGCATAACTCGACAAACGACCCAAGGGGCGCGCCAGACGGCTTCGACTGTCGGAAACATGGTGAAACTCTCCGAGCAACTAAACGAGGCTCTAGCGCAATTCCGATCGCAATCGGGACGGACGCAGGAATTCGCCGAGGAACGCACCCCGGCTCCTGCGGGCGCGCAACGCTAGCCCGACCGCGATGCGGCGCGGCCGAACGTTAAACCGCGCCGGGAGTCTCAGGGCGTAACTTGCGGGCCCCCGAGCGAACGATGAAACAGCATCCAGTTTTGAGCGCCAGCCTTACAGAATCTGAACTCGACGATATCCGTGTGCTGATCGAACAGCGCTCGGCAATTTTGTTCGATGCATCACGCGAACGATTCTTCTCGACGCGAGTGCGAGAATACGTCGCAGAGAAAGGCTGGTCGACCGGCAGTGAATTACTGCGCCACGTGCGTGGTTCGAGCACTGAATACGAGTCCCTGCTCGAACAGTTGTTGACCCAGGAGACTTCGTTTTTTCGCTATCCGGGAGTCTACGAGTCTCTCGAAAAGAAGATTCTCCCGGAAATACAGGAACGAAAATTCTGGGAAAGCCCCAGAAGACTGCGGATCTGGAGTGCGGGCTGTTCGACAGGCGAAGAGCCTTATTCGATTGCGATCACACTCTGCGATTCGCTCAAATTCGCTGAAGCGTGGGAAATTGAGATTCTTGCAACCGACGTAAGCAGGCGCGCGCTGCGTCACGCCGAACGTGGCTCATATTCGAGGCGAAGCTTGCAGGATGTTTCGCTGCGGCAAGTGGAGACGTATTTCGCGGCAACGAAGCAAGGATTTCAAGTGAAGCCGCGTATTCGGAGAATGGTCTCGTTCGCGCAAATGAATCTTGTCGACTCAATTTACGTCGGCAGGCTCGACTGCATATTTTGCATGAATGTCCTCATGTACTTCTCCCTCGAGCGGCGACTCTCCATTCTCCGCCGCTTTTACGACTCGCTTGAACCTGGCGGCTACTTCATGCTTGGCCACGCCGAAACCCTTTCTCACGTTCCCGTGAAGTTCGAGTCCGTCGTTATTGGTGATTGCCGCCTTTATCGGAAGCCATCGCCCACAGAAGCTCGGTCAGAATCGGCGCTTGTGGAGGACTCGTTGTGAGCGGGCCTAACAAGGAATCCGTTGAGCTGTTCCTCCAGGAGGCTTCGGAGAATCTGCAGTATCTCCGCGAATATTCGGGTCTCTTGCAAGAGCCCCAAACGAGGCCTGAAGACCTGGAGAAGCTCTACATCGCATCGCACACTCTCGCAGGAACTTCGGCGAGTTATGGTTTCCCTGAATTTTCTGAGGTTGCCGCAAAAATGGCACACATCTTCCATTACGCCATGAACGCGGCTCTAACGCCTGACATGCACGGTCCGCTCACTGAATTCATTTCTGACGCGATTTCTGTCCTTGAGTTCGACCTGCTACAAATCAGTTCCAATGGGGTTGAAACCACGAGCGATATCGCAGCGTTTAAGCAGCGCTACGCGTTCGCATTTCCAGTGCCGCCCGCGTCTGAAGCGTCAAATGAAACCGCAGAGAGTAGTGTGGGTACAGGTGAACCGGTTCCGCAAATTTTTCCATCTCCGTCATTCGCAGCAACCCTGCCGCCCGACGGTTACGTTCCCGACGAGATTCTAGAATTCTTCATTCCCGAAGCCGAAGAACATCTTCAGGAAGTAACAGAATGTTTGCTGGCCCTAGAGGCCAAGCCAAATCCTGCCGATATCCATCGTCTTTTCCGTTCAATGCACACCGTGAAGGGATCGGCTGCGCAAGTTGGTCTGCATCGAATCTGCGCTGTGGCCCACCGCGTCGAAGATCTTCTCGGCCATTTGCGCGAAGGGACGGTGCAGCCCAATCCGGAAATCGTAGACGTCTGTCTTGAGTCCGTAGATATTCTGAAGAAATTTCTGCACCGCCAGTGGTCGAACGATGCTGAGATGGCGGCGGCAGTCGATCCGCTCGTTGCGCGCATCGTCGAGCTGACTCCCGAAATCACCGAGGAGGAAGCGCGGGAGGAGGAGACCACTGCTGCCTCCGGATCCACATCCGTTGAACGAACGCCACAAGGGCCGTCCCGCGTTGAGAACCCCGTGACAAATGTGCCGTTGGCACAGGCAAAATCAGTCCGCATTTCGCTCGAACGCCTCGATCGCATGATGAATGCCGTGGGTGAGCTGGTCATCAACCGAACTCGAATGCTCGGTCGGTTGACTGAGTTGTCGAAACTTGTGGAAGTTCTGAACTTCTCGAAGGGCCGCCTGTCGAACAAGGTGGCGGATTTCCAGGAAAAGCACGAATTTACGCGCATCAACTCTTCACTGGTTCCCGGTAGCCAGCCGCCCCAGATGGATACGTTCCGCGGCCGGATTCCGATGGCGCCGACGATCATGTCGAGCGATTTGCTCGAGTTCAGTGAGCTCGAAATGGACCGGTATGATGACGTTAACATCCTGTCGCGATCGCTCACCGAAATTTCTGCCGACGTCACCGAAGTGCTGACACAGCTCGAAGCCTTTATGGGTCGCGTCGATTCCGACATCGATGAGTTCACCAAGCTCGCTCACAATTTGCAGGACGAAATCACCGCAGCTCGCATGGTCCCAATCGGCAATCTCTACACGAGGCTCTCGCGCACGGTTCGTGATGCCTCCAAGGCCACCGGTAAGCCAATCGAGCTGGTTCTCGACGGGGCTGAAACCGAACTCGATAACAACATCATCCAGCACATTTCCGACCCGCTGATTCACCTCGTTCGAAACGCCGTTGCACACGGAATCGAAAACTCTGAATTGCGTCGGGAGGCAGGAAAGAACGAGAAAGGTCGCGTCGCTGTAAGCGCGTATCACCGCGGCAACCATATCTTCATCGAAGTGGAGGACGATGGGCGCGGAATCGACTACGAACGCGTACGGCAGGGCGTGATTGATTCCGCCGTTGTCTCGCCTGTGGCCGCTGCGGAGCTCAGCGAGCGAGAACTGCGCGAATTTCTTTTCCGTCCTGGCTTTTCGACCGCGTCTTCGACATCTGAGCTGGCTGGCCGAGGCGTCGGTCTCGATGTGGTTCGCGCGAACGTCCACGCGCTGAATGGTGAAATAGAAGTGCGGTCGGAGGTGGGCAGGGGTGCTTGTTTCACAGTCAAGGTTCCCTTGACTCTGATCATCTCGCAGGCTCTGTTCGTCCGATGCGGCTCCTCGGTTTTTGCTTTCCCGCTCGCGGTGATCGAGGAAATTCGCAGACTCCGTCCGCAAGACATTGAAGATGTTGGCGGTAAGCTGCTCACCCGCGTGCGTGACGTCGTCACGGAAGTTGTTCGGCTGGACCTTCAGCTTGCTCTTTCGCCCCTCGAGCCGCTCAACGGATACTTCCACATGGTCATCGTGAAAGTTGCCGGAAAGCAGGTTGGCGTAGTCGTTGAGGAGGTCCTGGGTAAAGATGAAATCGTTATCAAGAACCTGGGCGAGTATCTGCGCCGCGTGAAGCTCTTTCCCGGCACGACCATTGCATCCGACGGCAGCTTGATTCTGCTGATTGACCTGAATCGGCTTATCTCGGCAGACGCGAGTGACCGCCACTCCTTGCCTGCATCCTCTCCGGCGGCGCGAGTATTTGCGCCAGGAGCCGAAGCGGTTGCTGCTGGCAGCATTCCTACAGAAGCGGTCGATCTGGTCGGCAATGATCGTGTCGTCGTTGTGGCCGACGATTCCATCAGTGTGCGCAAATTCGTCGGGCGAATGCTTGAAAAGGCGGGATATCGCGTCAAGCTCGCCTCCGACGGCCTTGAGGCGTCTGAAATCGTGGCACAGTTTGGGTGCCACTTGATCATCACCGACCTCGAAATGCCCCGCATGAACGGCTACGAGTTGATGGCCCACTTGCGGCAGGATTCGATCCTGCGGCGCATACCGGTCCTCGTGGTTACTTCGCGGGCAGGTGCCAAACATCGCGACCGCGCTCTAAAGGAGGGGGCCTCTGGCTTCCTGACGAAACCCGTACAAGAAGAGCAATTGATGGCAATTGTCGAGAGCCTTATCGGTCCGGACTCAAAAAGCAATAACGCAGGCCCCGCAGCGCGGATTCCACTGGGCCAAAACTAAAGCGGTAGGGGTAGAGGCGACGGGATTGAAATGACAAGGGCGACAGGAACAAAAATTCGGGTGCTCGTCGTCGACGACTCCGCCTTCATGTGCAAGGTTCTGGAGGAGATTATCAATTCCGATCCCGAGTTGGAGGTTGCGGGTCAGGCTCGGGACGGACGCGACGCTGTGGCGCTCGCGGAATCCTTGCGCCCAGACGTCATCACTATGGACTTGAACATGCCTCACGTCGACGGGCTGCAGGCCACGGAACTGATCATGTCCCAACATCCGAGGCCCATTGTTATCGTTAGCTCCGAATCGCGCGAAGGCGCTGCTAGCACCTTACGCGCTCTGGAATTGGGGGCCATAGACTTCGTCCCAAAACCAACGAGTGGCATCGACCTCGACATGAAAAACGTCCGCGAGGACCTCACGCGAAAGCTGAAGCTCGCCGCCAAGGTTCGCGTCGTTCGTACTGCCACTCGTTCCAAGATTTCAGGGGCCGCCGGTGCTCCTGGGGCACCGGCGATCATTTCGGGTGCTGCCTTTGCGGCTCAAAACAATGGGAAGTTTCCAATGGTGGCAGTGGCTGCTTCCACCGGCGGCCCCGCCGCTGTAACGCGTGTCGTCGGCAGTCTGCCCAAGGACGTTCCAGCAGCCATCTTCCTCGTGCTTCATATGCCTGCCGCTTTCACAAAGCAATTCACGTTGCAGCTTGCGGAAATTTCCGCCCTGCCAGTGAAGGAAGCTGAGCATAACGAGCTCGCTCAGCCGGGGACTATTTACGTCTGCCCGGGTTCGCATCACCTGCGACTTTCTTCTACGGGCAAGATCGCTCTTGATCCCGGTGCTCGCATCGATGGTTATCGTCCATGCGCGGATGTCGCTTTTGAAACCATGGCCGCGTATGCCAGGAGCCTTGCGGTTGGCGTGGTTCTTACGGGTATGGGCGGCGATTCTGCCAAGGGCGCAAAAGCAATAAAGTTTGCGGGCGGCTACGTTATCGCGCAAGACGAAGCCAGTTCTGTGATTTTCGGAATGCCCGCAGAGGCAATCAAGTTGGGAATTGTCGACGAAGTAACATCCTTGGACGAAATTCCGGGTGCAATCGAGCGTCGAATCACGAAACTGTGCCGTCTCGCCCCCGTGGGAACACGATGAAACTCGTCAATCACGATTTGTTTCGCTCGAATCACCGGCACCGTGCTGAGCAGGTGATTTTATTTTCGATATCAAACCAAACATTCGCAATCGCAGCAGAATCCGTGCAGGAGATTCGCAGCACCGATAGCCTGGCAGGTGCGGCGACCGAGATTGAGTACCAGGGAGTCGAAAAGGTGCGACATATCGTTGAACGTGCGCGCCGCACTTATTATGTGGTTAGTGGTTGTATGCATTTTCGTCTTCCTGTTTCTCGACCCACTCTCGCTTTAATCCTTCGAGACTTTCGCGTCGCGGTTCTGGTTGACGTCATCGAGCGTATGACAGAAATCGCTGCTGTCTATGCCTTGCCACGCGCTTTTGGTGGAGAAGAACGATCCTGGTACCGCGGTCTAGCTTACGTGGATGACCACGTTATCCCAGTCATTCATCCCGGCGGATTCCTAAAGCGTGACGAACTAGACACACTTGATCGAGCCGTACGTCGTTCGGGGCTGCAGGACCTGCAAGGAGCCGTTAAGGCATGACGTTCGCGGAGAATTCGACGTTGACCTCATTCGTCCTCATGCAGCTCGGAGAGCGACGTTTTGCCTTGCCCGCAAGTATCGTGACGGAACTAGCGCCTCCCGTGCGTTTGCACAAGTTTCCTCATGCTTCACCTCTGATTGCTGGTGTGATCGTCCGTCGGGCGCGAATCGTGCCCGTGCATGATCCGAGCTCGGTGCTTAGAGTACGTCAGGCATTGACGCATCGCTTTTACTTGATCGCTCGTCGCGAATTCGGGCAGGCAAGCGAACTCAGCGCCATCCCGGTTGATGGTGAATGCGAACTTGGGACTGCTGAAATTCAACCGCCGCCGTCCGGCAAACCGAACTATGTCGCTGGTGTGGTCCATATTGGCGAGGAAACCGTGGACGTTCTCAACCTCGAGAAACTTGTGACATCGCCGGTTGCAACCTCAGAGCAGGAGGCGCGCGAGTGACGACCACTACAAACTTACCGCGCATTCTGTTGATTGACAGCAACGTCTATTTTGCAAAGCGCTTGGCGGACGCATTGAAACAGCAGGGATTTGACGTGGTCCCCAGCACGCAGGCGGCCTACGCCCTTACGATGCTCGAGTGGAATGCCCCCACGGCCATTCTATGCGCCACTAACCTTCGAGAAATGGGCGCCCTGGAAATCGCGCCAATCTTGCGCGCCGATCCCAAAACAGCAAACATTCCACTTATAGCAATTGGCGGAGGCGGTGATGAGGCTTTGCTCGAAGCTTATCGCGCCGGATGCGATGATTTCGTCGACCGTCGCCGGTCCCCTGTCGATACCGCTGCACACATCCGCAGTTTCCTCGTTAGTCGCCAGGAAGGCTTTCATCCGACCCAAATGCTCTCGAGTGCAGAGACAGACCTAAGCGGGAGCCTTTCCCACTTAGACCTCCCCGGCGTCATTCAGATGCTTCAGCAGGCCCGGCAAACCGGTGCGTTGCATATAAATGCTTCTCGGGCCGACGGAGTCCTCTTTTTTGAGGGCGGCGAGATTGTCCACGCTGAATGCGGAGCTTTTTTCGGTGATGAAGCCGTGACGCACGTCGTCAAGAGTTGTCACGGCGCTGACAAAGGCGTGTACAAATTCAACTACGGCGCAACGGCTACGCAGCGGACGGTTCTCCGTTCCGCCACCGATCTGCTCTTGGACGCTATGCGTGAATTCGACGAAAGCGAACGCGAGAGACTGGAGAAGGAGTTGTCATGAGCGACACACAGACCGCGGCGCCTCCCCGCACGCCCACCGTTTATTTCATCGATGACAGCGCGACGATGCGAGAAGTGATTAAGATCGCTTTTCGCAAAGAGAACATTCACGTGGTCACGTGCCCGGATGCTGCATCAGCGCTTGCCCAGTTCCTCGAAAATGTTCCAGACGCAGTGGTCACTGATGTAATCATGCCGGATAAGGACGGATACGAGGTTTGCGAATTCATCAAGAGGCGAGAGGAATTTGCCCATACTCCCGTGATCCTGATGTCTGGCGTTGTCAACAAAACCGTGGCGGAGAAGGCCATGGCCGTCAAAGCGGACGAACTGATCCGCAAGCCTTTCCAGCCGCAGGAACTTATTGCTCGTGTGAAGAAGCTGCTCAACCCGAAGGCACCTCTCGTTGTCGAGAATGATCGAGCGGATGCGGGTCCAGTGACACCACCTGCTGGTTCTCATGTGCTCAGTGGTTTGTTTGCTCCCGGCCAAAGTCAGCCACCGTCCACAAGTCCACGTCCTGTTTCTGCCCGAGTCGATGTTCCGGTTGCCGTCACGGCGCCGCCTCCAACTTCGTGGACACCAGTTCCGGCAGTTATGACGAAAGCGACAGCCGCATCTCCTGCGGACCTTCAAAAGCTTCGTAACGAGATACGCCGCCTTGAGCTGCTCGTCAAAAAGCTCCAAGCCGAGCTTGACGCGCAGCACCAGTATTCGGCTGCTCTCGAAGCGCACATCAAAACTCTCCAGGAATCTGAGTAGATGCAGAACCCCCGGTCTTCACCGGAAACAGTTACTTTGCTTGCAAAAACTCTTGGTTCCGCTCTTGACCCCCGTTGTGCACAGCCCTAACCTATAGACTCCTCTCCGAGGCGGGGGGATTCGCGATATAGGGCGCGTCTTTCGGGAGCTTTAATGGGGCGCCGTAGCGAACCCCGTACTTCAATTTCCTTTCCGGTGCTGGTTCGCGGATTCGATTCGCGCGGCACTCCGTTCTCTGTTTCCACCGAAACCTTCGATGTCAGCTGCTCCGGCGCGTCCATCAAAGGCCTGGAGAGCTTGGTTCAACCCGGCAACAAGATTGAGATCGAGTTTAAGGATCAGAAGGCGTGGTATCGCGTGCAGTGGGTGGGCAAAGACGGTTCCAGCAAAGCGGGTCGTGTAGGTGTCCGCTGCCTCGAGCGCAAGTATATGTGGGATGTTCCAGCTATCTCGTGGGAGAAGGACCCGTACGGTGAAGTCTCCTCCTTAAAAACTCTCTGGGACGGAGAGGAACGGCGTCTGTTTCGTCGCCGATCCTGCCGTATCGAGGCACAAGTCTCCATTCCCGGCTCTTCAGTACGACTTCCCGGCAAGGTCACGGATATATCGCTCGGCGGCTGCTATGTTGAAATGCTGGCGCCTTTACCGATCGATACGGCTGTGGAGTTGGTGCTCAGCACCGGCGATATCGTGTTGCGCGTATCGGGCAAAGTAAGGTCCTCGCAGCTCGGAATGGGAATGGGAGTCGCATTCACTTTCCTCGGTCCTGGGGAATTCGAGAAGCTGCGCCGCCTTGCTCCTTCGGCATCGGGAACCGGCACGGGTGCCGCGGTCGATCCTAATGCCTCGCCCTTTGAAGCTCCGCAGTCTCGCCCACAACATTTCCCCTCGCACGCCGCGCCGAATGCGATGTCGGGCAAGCGTCCTACCACTGCCGAGGTGCTTGAGTCCGTCATCCGTGCCCTGCTTCGCAAGAATCTGCTCTCGCAGGAGGATGTTGTCAGAGAATTGGAGGGTCTCAAGACGAATAAGCAGGATTCCGCGTAACCGTTCTAAGTCACTCAGTCCAGTGTCTTCGATCGCAAAAATTCCCGAGCGACTTCCGATGCATCCCGGTGCTCGCCATCCACTTCATAATTCATCTTCCGCATCTCTGCGTCGGAAATCTTGCCTGCAAGCCCGGATATTGCCGCGCGAACCTCGGGGTGTTGCTTCAACGTCTGATCCCGCACGACAGCCACGGCATCGTAAGGGGGAAAGTAGTGTTTATCGTCTACCAGAATCGAGAGATCGCGCGCCGCCAGAATCCCGTCGGTGGAATTTCCCGCCACGATGTCCACTTGACGATCCAGGAGAGCGCGATAGAGCAAACCGAGATCTAAGATTCGCGGTGTTTCTGTAAAGCGTAAACCGTAAGACCGCGACAGGCCCTCATATCCATCGGGTCGCTCCGTAAACTCGTATCCAAAACCTGCCTGCCATTTGGCCGCATACGGAACGGTGTCGCTGATGGTTTTCACATGTAGACGTCTCGCATCTTCGCCGCGAATCACGAGCGCGAATGTATTGTTGAATCCGAGCGATGGCAGCACATCGAAATGAAATCGTTTTTCGTATTCATCTTTCACGCGTGCAAATACTGCCACGGGATCCGATTCAATCGGCTCCTTCAAAATTGCGGTTAACGCTGTTCCTGTGTATTCCACGTAAGTGTCGATCCGGCCTGAAAGGAGTGCTTGCTGGCAGATATACGACCCTGCCAGATAAAACCGCCGCACGACCGGCAGGTGCGTTTTCGTTTCGATCTGCTGTGCGACGATTTCACCCAGCAGCGCAGATTCCGAGAAATTCTTGGATCCGACAACAATCGTTTCGCCTCGTCGCGGCCCACACCCAATCTCGCAAAGCAGAATTAATCCGGTGATTAGCAGGAGCGAGGAGCGCATTCCAATAGTCAACGCGGCAGACCGGCAGGCCTGAGTCGTCGCTCGAGCAATCCCAGAAGAAAATCGGCTGCCAGTGCCAGCAGCGCAGCGGGAACGGCCCCAGCGAGAATCAGTTGGTTGTTTACCATCGCCAGCCCTCGGAAAATGAACTCGCCGAGCCCTCCCGCACCGACCGCAGCCGCGATAGTGGCGATTCCGATCGTCAAGACTGTCGCTACGCGCGCTCCCGCAATCATGGTGGGCATCGAAAGGGGTAGCTCAACTTTCCACAAGATTTGGCGGTCTGTCATGCCCATGGCACGCGCGGCTTCACGCACCGCGGGATCAACGCCGGTAATTCCGGTGGCGGTATTTCGAATAATGGGCAACAAGGCATAGAGCCCGAGAGCGACAATCGCAAGCCGGTCTCCCCGTTCTCCCAGCCATGGGATAGGCAACAGAAAGCCGAACAACGCTAGGCTGGGAATCGTTTCCGCAATGTTTGCCATCCCTAGAATCGGTTTGGAGAGCCAAGGTCGCCGCGTTACGACAATGCCGAGGGGCACGCCGATCGCGATGGCCGCCGCCATTGCCGCTCCGACAAGCCAGACATGCTCTGCCGTCGCCTGCAAAATTTCATTTCCATGGCGCCGGAGAAATTCACCCAGGCTCATTCTTGCCTCCTGCGTCCTTGAGTTCGCGCAGCTGCTTGATATAGGGCGCCGCGCTTGGCTCTTTGGCATTCACAAATTCCTCAGGCGAAAAAATGCCAACAAGCTTTCCCGCATCTACCAGGCCGATTCGCGTGCCAAGCAGCAGGGCTTCGTTAATGTCATGTGTCACGACCACGATAGTCTTATTTAGCTTCCGGCTGAGCTCCTGAAACTGAACTCGGATTTCACTACGAGTAAGCGGATCAAGCGCGCCAAAAGGCTCGTCCATTAACAGGATTGCCGGCTCGGCCGCAAGGGCTCGCGCCACCCCCACTCTTTGTCGTTGCCCGCCTGATAATTGATGAGGATACCGTTGAAGAAATTTATCTGGTTCCAGTCCAACCAGATTCAGCAATTCATCTATGCGTTGATTCGTGCGCTGCTGTGGCCAGCCTTCGAGTTGGGGAACGATGGCGATATTTTTTTTTACGGTGTAATGTGGAAAAAGCCCTGCCTCCTGAATTACATACCCGATCCTTCGACGCAGCGCGATTGGATCCCATTCCCGCGTCGATCTTCCCTGAACCCGCACTTCGCCCTCGGTCGGCTCGAGCAATCGGTTGATCAGTTTCAGAGCCGTCGTTTTTCCGGCTCCGCTTCGCCCCAGCAGTGCGAGTGTTTCCCCCCTCGACACGCTCAGACTGACTCGATCAAGCAGCTTTGTCCCTCGCCCCGAGCCGTCACGGATCGAATAAGTGGCGTTTCGGAACTCGATAATGGGTTCGCGCCCGTCAGTTGTCATGTGAGAAGCAACCGCCGAATTTTCTTGAGCACGCTCACGAGCATTGCCATCGTCAGCTTGCCCGTGAACGTATTCTGCTGGCTCGGATGATATGACACAAAAAGCCATGGCACACCGGGTTCGAATTCGAAACTCGCGCCATGCGCGAAGTGAAATGGTTCGAATGATCGAATCTTGTGAGTCCGCTTCAATATCCTCAGGTAAGTGAGCATGGCAATTCGGCCAAGCGCTAAAACCGCGCGTGGGCGAAGAATCGCAAGTTCCTGTTCGAAATATGGGCGACAATTTGCCAGTTCAGAGGGCAGCGGCTTGTTGGCGGGGGGCGCGCAGCGAATCGCGGCTGCGATATAGGCATTGTTCAATTGCAACCCGTCGCCGGGTCGGACCGATGTCGGCTGGTTCGCGAAGCCAGCTCGATAAAGCGCATCGTACAGGAAGTCGCCCGAACGATCCCCGGTAAACACTCGTCCCGTTCGATTTCCTCCGTGTGCAGCAGGTGCGAGACCCAGGATCATCAACTTCGCATGGGGATCCCCAAATCCCGGTACGGGTCTTCCCCAGTATTTGCACTCTGCAAATGCACGCCGTTTCTCCTGCGCGACTTGCTCGCGGTAAGCGACTAATCGCGGGCACTTCCTGCAGGCGATGATTTCGGCATTCAAATGTGCAAGGCTCTCCAAAGGTTAACTCCGACCACCCACTCCTTATTGAAACTACCACGAGTCCGTTCGGCGCGGCGGCGCATCCAACCGGTCGTTGACAAAGCGGGGGAAGTGTTTTCTTTATGCGTCGCTCGCTTCCGTCTAGGATAGCTTTGCTTGACTCTGCTGGCCGGCTGAACTGAATGAATGACTCCCACGACAAAATCGTCATCTTTGAAGGCGACCCGGTGGCCCGTGGCAGCTTGGAAGAAGCTCTTCGGTCTGCGAACTTCGATGTCGGCGCTGTGTGGGAATCCGTTGAAGCCATTCAAGCTCTGAGTAAGCCAGGCACCGCTGTCGTCCTCCTGGGTATAGACATCGGCCAGCAAATGGTTCGGGAGATATTGGCTGGCGTTCGCGGATCGGCCGTGGGCGGTGGGATTCGCGTCATCCTCCTTACAGGACCGTCACCGATCGACAGGGCGGAAGCCATCGATCTGGGCGCAGACGATGCCGTCTCTCGTCCCTGGAACCCAACGGAGATTATCTCGCGGGTTCGGGCACAGTTGCGCGGTCGGAAGTCTGAAATGGACTTGCGCGACAAGATGCGCATCGCCGAGGAAGGTCAGCAAATCGCCCATACAGCGTTCGAAGCTCTTGCCGTCACGGAAAAAATGGCCACCGAAGCTACATCTGTTGGACGCAATCTCAAAATTGGTGTTGCGTCTGCTTTCGTTGTTCTCGCGGTCATGTTTGGCGTATACCTGCTGTTTGTCCGCAGCGCGCAACATCAAACGAAAAGCATGAGTGCAGTGATTGCCAGGCTTGACGGCAACCTGATGAGCCAGCAAAACCTGATTGCGCGCGCACGGCAATTGCGACAGCAAGGGACCCTCTCGCCAGATCCGGCGGCGAAAGATCAGCTGCAGAAGCAGGCCCAGGATCTGCAGGCAAAAATGCAAACCGCGAATTCCGGCGACGTCGCGGCTTTACAAAAAGAACTCTTCGAAACCAACGCTCGCCTAAAGCAGCTTGAAAATCAAGGGGATGCCGCCGAAAATCTGATTGCATCCAGCGTGCAAAGCGTTTGTCTTCTGCACGTGGCTGTTGCTTTTCGCGACAAGGATAGTGGACGGCGCCTCCGCTACGCTGGTTTAGGCCAGAATGGGGAACCCCTGCGTGACAGCGACGGCAACCCGATTCTCACTCTGGACGGCCGCGGTCCCGAGGTGAAAACGGATGTCTTTGGCACGGGCTTTCTCGCCGGGCCGAATGGACGTGTGATTACCAATCATCACGTTGCCGAGCCATGGTGGAAAGATGAGCAGATCGGCAACTTGGTCTTGCAGGGTTTTCAGCCCGAGATTTCCACCATTCGCGCCTACTTCCCCGGGGACGCTCGCGCATTTCATGGCGAAATTCAGCAAATATCCCCTGACATCGACCTCGCAACAATGCGTTTTGACCTACAGGATCTCAGGCGATCTTCGTTGACCATCGACGCCACGAAGACAGCCGCCGTTGCTGGTGAACCCATCGTTCTGATGGGCTACGCTACAGGACTCGATGCGATTCTCGCCCGCGCCGACGAAACTACCGCGCAAAACATCATGGACAGTAGCAGCGGTGATGTCCCGCAGATTCTCGATGAGCTTGCGCGCCGCAATCTCATTCGACCCCTCATCACACAAGGTCACATTGGGGACATCCTTCCAGACAAGATCGTCTTCGACGCCCAAACCACATCGGGCGGCTCTGGCGGGCCGCTTTTCAATCAGCAGGGGAAAGTTATTGGAGTTACTTACGCAGTTCTTCGCGGCTTTGGCGGTTCGAACTTCGGCATCCCTATAAAATTCTCCGAACCCCTCCTAACGCACTAGTGGGTTCGTTGTTGTTCTCGACTCGTCGTGTCCAGAATTGACATCTCCAAGCTCGGCGGCTAGCATTGCTTTGAGTTTTTCCGTCAGGTCTCCTGACCCGCGTCCCGAGCGCCACACGGCGTTTCGCTTATGGGAATTGATTCTCGCGAAAAAACGATCCTCCACCGCATTGTCAACGCGCGACGCGCGTCGATCTCTCATCGAAAGCGAGTTCTGCCCGAAGTTGCCTTGAAAATTGTGGCTGAAAAGAGGACGCCCCCTGCGCTAGACTTCGCGGCTGCCCTCTCACAGTCCGGTTGCAACATCGTCGCGGAGCTAAAGAAGGCTTCGCCATCTCTCGGTGTAATTCGCGCGGAGTACGCGCCCGCGCCGCTTGCAGCTGGTGTCGAAAAGGCCGGAGCCGTTGCGCTTTCTGTGTTGACCGAAGAGGATTTCTTCTCGGGTTCTCTGGCGGACTTGAAGGAAGTCCGTCGAGTCGTCCAGATACCGATTTTGCGCAAAGATTTCATCATAGATCCCTGGCAGGTTTGGGAAACTCGCGCCGCGGGTGCCGATTCGTTCCTGCTGATAGCTGCTATTCTGGAAGATCACAATTTACGCGAACTGCTTGAACTTGGCCGGTTGCTGGGCATGGAGCCGCTCGTTGAAGTTCACTCACGCCGAGAGCTCGACTGTGTTCTCAGCGCTGGAGCTCACATTGTTGGCGTGAACAATCGCAACCTGCACGATTTCAAGGTGCGTCTTGAAACGTCGATGGAGCTGATCGAGCAAATTCCCGATGAGTGTGTGACTGTAAGTGAATCGGGTTTGCGGAGCGGTGACGATCTCGCGTGCCTGCGTCGCGCTGGATTCGATGCGTTTCTGATTGGGGAGCATCTCATGAAGAGCGCGAATCCGGCCGAAACTCTGCGGGCTTTCCTCAGCTCTGAACAATCGCCCCACTCTTCCGCTTGAGATTCTTGATGCCAAGGGTCAAAGTGAAAATCTGTGGCATTACAAACTGGGCCGACGCTCGCCGCGCCTGCGAAGCAGGAGCTGACTTTCTGGGCTTTAATTTCTATCGTAAGAGCTCGCGTTACATCAGTCCGGCTCGAGCACGCAAGATCGTCGCCCGCTTGCCGCGCCGTGTGCGCGCTGTTGGCGTTTTCGTGAATGAAACCGAGGCCTATGTACTCGAGACGGCACGCACCGTAGGTCTCAATTGTCTCCAGCTTCACGGTGACGAATCGCCTGCGCTCGTTTCCAGCCTGCGGCGTTCATTCGCTGTTATTAAGGCTATCCGTGTAGGAAAGTCCTTTCGACACAGCCGTCTGCGCGCATTCAAGGATGCTTCTGCGATTCTTCTCGATGCCTTCGTCCCGCATGTTCGTGGTGGCACTGGCAGTACCTTTAATTGGTCGCGTGTTCGCCAAACGGGACGTAGCAGACGTCCTCAAATTTTCCTGGCCGGGGGCATCAGTGCCGAAAACGCGGATGAGGCCATATCTGTCGTGAAGCCGTATGCAATTGACGTCTGCAGCGGTGTTGAAACGGCGCCAGGAAAGAAGGATCCAGCCAAAATCGTGGCTCTCATGCGTGCCGTTAACGGCTCGCATCGGAACTCCGGAAAATCATGAACGCGATATCGCAAACTGGTCCTGACTCGCGCGGCCGTTTCGGTGTTTATGGCGGCCGTTATGTCCCCGAAACCCTCATGGCGCCGCTCGAGGAACTCGAAGCTGCCTATGCGTCTGCTCGCGAAGACAAACGATTCCAGATTGAATTGAACGGCCTGCTCGCAAATTTTGCGGGCCGGCCGACGCCACTGCAATTTGCGTCTCAGCTAACCGACCATCTTCGTGGACCGCGCATTTACATCAAGCGCGAAGATCTACTGCACACTGGCGCGCACAAAATCAACAACTGCATCGGGCAGGGCCTGCTCGCAAGGCGCATGGGCAAGAAGAGAGTGATCGCCGAAACGGGCGCGGGCCAACACGGAGTCGCCACAGCCACCGTAGCTGCGCGCCTCGGCCTGAGTTGTACCGTCTACATGGGCACCGAAGACATGGAGCGCCAGCGTCTGAACGTCTTTCGTATGCGCTTGCTCGGTGCGGAGGTTGTCGGCGTCGATTCTGGCTCTCGCACGTTGAAAGACGCAATCAACGAGGCCATGCGCGATTGGGTTACAAACGTCCATACTTCATACTATCTCTTGGGATCCGTCCTTGGCGCACATCCTTATCCTCAAATGGTGCGAGATTTTCATAAAGTCATAGGCGAGGAAGCCCGGGCTCAAATTCTGCGTGCAGAGAATCGGCTTCCTGACTACCTCTTCGCGTGTGTGGGCGGGGGCTCGAACTCAATCGGGCTTTTCCACGCCTTTCTAGGCGATTCGCAAGTGAAAATGGTGGGCGTCGAAGCCGGTGGACGGGGCAAATCCCTCGGCGAACATGCCGCTCGCCTCGCAACCGCTCGCGGTTTTTCCGGTGCGCGCCCGGGAGTGCTGCAAGGAACGTATACTTACGTTTTGCAGACTCCTGATGGCCAGATTTCCACAACCCACTCCATTTCTGCTGGGCTCGACTATCCCGCCATCGGACCTGAGCACGCATGGCTCGCCGATCTCGGCCGTTCAGAATACACAGCGGTCACAGACAACGAGGCCATCGACGCCGCACGCACCCTGGCACGCATCGAAGGAATTATTCCTGCGCTCGAGTCAGCCCACGCCATCGCCGAGCTGATTCGGCGTGCACCCGAAATGCAAAGGAGTGAAATCGTCATTCTCAATCTCTCAGGTCGAGGGGACAAGGACATGGAGACGCTTTCCCTCTATGTCTGAGGCCGTTCTTCCCGTCTCCGCATCGAATGCAAAATCTCCTGGACGCATCGCCCAGAGATTTCGCGAACTTTCTGAAGCCGGTGAACTCGGTCTCGTCGTGTACGTCACGGCCGGAGATCCTTCCCTTGACGGGACGGAGAAAATCGTTCTCGCGGCCGCCGAAGCTGGCGCCGACATCATCGAGCTCGGCGTTCCTTTTAGTGATCCTGTTGCGGACGGTCCGACGATTCAGCGCGCCAGCGAGCGCGCTCTACGAAATGGAACGACTCTTAATGGAGTTCTCAATTTGGTCGCTCGTCTTCGGACGGGCACGGGTATACCTCTGGTGCTATTCAGCTACTTCAACCCTATCTTGCAGATGGGAGTAGCCAAATTCGCCGACGCTGCCGCCTCAGCTGGGACTGATGGCGTCCTCGTCACAGATCTCACACCCGAGGAATCAGCCGATTATCGGTCTCTGCTGCACGATCGGCGACTGGACACGATTTTTCTGGCCGCACCGACCTCAACTGACGCCCGCCTCCGCCAAATCGGCATCGTGTCGAGTGGTTTTCTCTATTTGATTTCGCGCACAGGCGTGACCGGAGCACGCGAGTCGCTTTCCGAAGAGCTACCTGCGCTCGTACGGCGTGCTCGCAGATTCACATCGTTACCCATCGCCGTCGGCTTCGGCATCTCGCTTCCCACTCAAGTCACTGTGCTCGGCGGCATCGCGGATGCCGCTGTCGTCGGATCCGCCGTTGTGGCCGCAATCGAGAAATCTGCGGATGACGCCGCCGCCGCGAAATCTGCCGCTGACCTCATCCGGAGCTTGAAAAGTGCCGCGCGCAAGGGCGTCAGCCGCCGGAGTGACGGCTGAACTCACGTTCCTCCGCGAACCGTCGCGAAATCCCTCACAAATTGCAGTAAACTCCTTTGCTTGTCTCCGTTGTGAGGAAGCCTGAATGGACAAACGCATCGCCGACGCGGACACGGCCGTATCGCGCATCGAGGATGGCGTCACGATTCTGCTTGGCGGCTTCGGACTTTGTGGGATTCCTGAGAACCTTATTGCCGCTCTTTGTCGCAAAGGCACCAAAGATCTTACGCTTGTGTCCAACAATGCCGGTGTGGACGACTTTGGTATCGGACTTCTCCTTCAAACGAACCAAGTAAAAAAAATGATTGCCAGCTACGTTGGCGAGAACAAAACTTTCGAGCAGCTTGCCCTCAGCAAGCAACTTGACGTTGAGCTGAATCCTCAGGGTACGCTTGCCGAACGGATTCGCGCAGGCGGTGCAGGCATTCCCGCCTTCTATACGCCCACCGGATACGGGACTATCGCGGCCGAAGGAAAAGAAGTTCGAGAATTTGACGGCAGGCCGTACGTGCTGGTCCCTGCCCTTCACGGTGATTTCGCGTTCATCAAGGCTTGGAAGGGGGACCGCTGGGGCAATCTCGTCTACCGGAAGACTGCCCGTAATTACAATTCCGTTATGGCCACAGCGGCCGATTATGTGATCGCCGAGGTGGAAGAAATCGTCGAGCTGGGCTCGCTGAATCCCGATTGCATTCACACGCCGGCTGTCTTCGTTGATGCCATCTTTCAAGGGACCAATTACGCCAAGCGGATTGAGCGTTGCACCATTCGCAAGAGTTAGGAGACTCGTATGTCTTCAGAAATGGACAAACGAGAAGTGATCGCTCGGCGCGTAGCCCGCGAGCTTCGCGACGGTAATTATGTCAACCTGGGTATCGGCCTGCCTACTTTGATTCCGAATTATCTGCCGCCGGAAATCGAAGTCGTTCTGCAGTCTGAGAACGGCATGCTCGGCATCGGTCCTTACCCGCTTGAAGGCGAAGAGGATCCCGACCTGATCAACGCCGGGAAAGAAACCGTCACCCAGATTCCGGGCTCCTCGTACTTTTCGAGCGCCGATTCCTTTGGCATGATTCGCGGTGGGCACATCGACGTGACCGTTCTGGGTGCCCTTCAAGTGGACGAAAAAGGTAATCTCGCAAACTGGGCTATTCCCGGCAAGATGTTGAAGGGCATGGGCGGCGCGATGGATTTGGTGGCGGGCGCGAAGCGAGTCATCATCGCCATGGAACATACGACGAAGGAGGGCGAGCCAAAAATCGTCAAACGATGCACGCTGCCGCTCACGGGCGTAGGCGTTGTAGATCTTATCGTCACGGAACTCGGCGTGATTGAAGTCACCCCGCGCGGTCTCGTGTTGCGGGAAGTGGTCGTCGGTATCACCTTCGAGGACGTGCAAAAAGCAACCGAGGCACCGCTAGAGAGGGTGCCGAACCTAAAGCCTATGCTGTCATAGTCTCTTGCGGGCGGGTGCGAGAGCCGATCACCTTTGCGCTCGTTTGGTTATCCTCTAAGATGAGCTGCGATAGGATCAAGGTACCCTTTTCAAGGAGCTTCGATGGAGCCGCGTTCGATTGTCGTGGTCAGCTTGCACAGTCCAAAGGAAAAAGTTTGGGGCGAGCTCCTGGATGTGTCCACGGCAGGGGTGACGCTCCGCGGCATTGACCTTAGCGCCTTCGATGATTTTGTAAGCCAGATATTACACCCCGAGGGCGACCGCATGGGTTTGCCGACTCTTTTCTTTCCCATGCTGCGTATCGAACGCATCGCGCTCGATGAAGCGCGCGGGTCGATACCCTCCTTGGCTGAAATGTTCGAGAGAAAGGTAGGACGTTCGCTCGTCGATTATTTAGGTCAGTTCGCGTAACGTCGCCTCGGTTGCGAACTCCCGGACCTCAAATGGCCACGCGCATCCTCACGGTTCCAAACCAGCTGACCTTTCTACGCCTCACATTTATTCCGCTCTTTATCATCGCTATTAAGTATGACCGCTGGTCTTTAGCCTTGGGGATTTTGTTGGCCGGGGGCCTTAGCGATGGTCTCGACGGCTTGTTCGCTCGAGGTCTTAATCAAAAAACCCCTCTGGGAGCATATCTCGATCCGATTGCCGATAAGCTGCTGCTTTCCTCTTCTTATTTCGTTTTGGCTCTCAAAGCGAAAGTTCCCTGGTGGTTGACAATCCTGGTGTTGGGTCGCGACATTCTGTTACTCGTTGCCTGCGCCGTGATCTTGATTACTGTGGGTTATAGACCCTTTCCGCCAAGTATTTGGGGCAAGGCCACAACCTTTTTCGAGATTATCCTGATTCTTCTTGTTTTGGTCGGTGCTATCTGGAATTACCAAGCGCTTTCCTTGGCGCAGGAATTGTGCGGCTACCTGGTTGCGGCCTTCGTCATGATATCCGGAATCCACTACAGCATCGTCGTTTCGCGACAACTCCACGTCGGCAACTAAGGCTTCGCCAGCACTTCTGGGACGCGTGACGGTCAGATGCAACGACTGAGGAAACTTTTGTTATGATGCGTCACGGAGCGGTTGAGATTGAAGGAGAATTGCAAGCTTGATTTGACGCTGCCGTTCTGTCCTCGAACGCGGCAGAATGTCTATCGCCACGTGAAGAGTTCATTGAAACTGCGGAGGGACTTTCTAGAGAAACGGCTCGGTGCGCGAAAAAGACGAAAGCGATGGAAACCACATTCCTTTGATTAGTCATGGTTTCGAAACACAAACCTCGCTTGAGCCAGACTCCCCGGAGGCATGTTCTGAATAGACACGCAAACTGGAAACTTTGCTCGGTTCTTATCGCTGAGCTGGGGTAAAATTTGGGGGTCCTGCCGCACCCGCCGGCGGGAAACCAGCCAGCGGGATACCTCACCTATGAAGGATCGTCCGCTGTTCAGATCGGCAAGGTTTGTCCTTCGGCTCTCGCCTTATTTTCTTGCTTTGACATTGCTGGGTGTTTTGCTGGCATCAGCTACCCACGCAGAATCAAACTCAGGCAAAGAAAGGAGCGGGCCGCAACGGATTTTGGCTGGATACTTCGAGGAGTGGAGTATTTACGGAGCGAACTACAATGTTGCGAACCTGCAACAGAACGGTGTGGCCGACAAGATTTCGCATTTGATATATGCCTTCGCAAACGTTTCCGTTACTAATTCGGACGAGCCTTCTGCCACTTGCCAGATTGCGGATTCCTGGGCCGATTACCAGAGCCCATACTTGCCGAGCGTAAATGGCGTCCCATATAGCGGTCCGGTGTATGGCAACTTCGCGGCCCTTCAAGAGTTAAAGGAGCTTCATCCGAATCTGAAAATTCTGATATCGCTTGGCGGCCCTTCCGCGACAAACAGCGCCGCATTTTCTACTCTCGCAGCAAGTGCAGGTCTTCGCGCTCAGTTCGCTTCATCGTGTATCGACGTCTTCATTTCCGGGAATATCGCGCCGGGGATTAATGTTCCGAACCTGTTCGACGGCATCGACATCGACTGGGAGTTTCCCTCCGCAAGCGACAAGCAGAATTTCACGTCGTTGCTGCGTGAATTTCGAAAGCAATTGGATGTCTTGGGGGGCCTAACGAGCCGTCATTATCTGTTGACGATAGCAGCTCCCGCCAGCGTGCAGAACTATCCAAACATCGAACTCCACAAAGCGGCTGAAGCGCTCGATTTCTTCAACGTGGAAGCTTACGATTACCACAGATCCGGGGAGCCAACCACCGATTTTGAAGCGCCTCTTTTCGATTCCAAGCACGACCCGGATCGTTCCAGCAATTTCTATATTGAATATACAATCGAGGCCTATTTGGATGCGGGCGTACCAGCACAGAAGATAATTCTCGGCGTGCCTTTTTACGGATACGGTTGGACCCTAGTGCCCGACGAACATCGCGGTTTGTATCAAGCTGCGGGCGCCGTCGCGCCCTCACCAACGGGCGATTCTCTAGCGACCTCCGGGATAGCCACATTCGCAAGCCTTGAGCACTTGAACGGCTTCACCCGGTTTTTTGACCCTGAAACTCTCGTCCCTTGGCTCTACAGTTCGGAATCGGGAACTTTCTGGACATTCGACGATCCAGTTTCGGTTGCGTTTAAGATGCTCTACGTCAATCGGCGCGTTCCCGGTGGGTTAGGCGGGGCATTTTTTTGGGCATTCAAGGACGATGATGCGAACGGGACGCTTGCAAAGACGATGGCCGTGGAATTGGGGAGGTGACGTGCGTTGCGTCCTGTCGGCGAAGTTCGAGACGGCACGTTTTCGAGAATTCTAATTGATGCTGAAGCGCTTCGGTGAATAATCCGCAGCAACGCCTTTCTGACTCACGAAGCTCAACGGGGCTCGATCTCGCGGGCTTCCAAGAGCACTAGCCTCCGCTACCACAAGAATATCCGAGTCCCGCGCCCGATCTGACTGCCGCTCACGATGTTTCAGTTGCGATCAGCAGGCCCGGACAATAAGATTCCCACCTATCGTGCTCCCTGCGACGCCAGCAGCTCTTCTGCCCGAATAGCCCCTTCGGGGCTGTCTTCGTGCTTGAAGTAAGCAAAGACGTCGCCATGAGACTTCAGTTCGCCTACTCGTTTAGACAAATCGTAACGGGCCTCTGCCGAAGTCATCTTCTTGGGATCCCGCAGGCGGAAATAGGTGAAATCTGACGTCTGAAGACTTGGCGTTTCGAGGTTTTCGCTTTCTGCCAGACACAACGCAGCGTTCGCGGAGCGCAGCAAGCAATATATTTCGTCGCAGAACCAAGACACATCGCGGAACTCGAACGCGGCACGCGTTCCGCCAGGCAATTGTTCGAGAAAATCCTTGAGCCGCGGCGTATCGCATTTCAAGAACGGTGGAAGCTGGAACAAAACCGGTCCGAGCTTGTTTGCTTCACGGAGGGGCTGCAAAGCTGACACAAATCTCGTTGCCGAATCTCCCGCATCCTTCAGCCGCTTAATGTGTGTGATCGATTGGTGGGCCTTGATTGAGAATTTAAAATCCTCGGGCGTGCTTTCCGCCCAGCCCTTCAACAATTTCTCAGTCGGAAACCTGCGGAACGTGTAATTCACTTCGGTAGAGTTGAGTCTGCTCGCATAATATCCAAGGAATTTCGCGGCCGCGAGCTTCGCCGGATAGAAGGCAGGCTTCCACGCGGGATACGCCCAGCCCGACGTTCCTGCATATAGAACTCCCATCGCGCCTAGTGTACCGAAAATCCGGAACGATAAACGAACATAGGGAACAAAGGAGATCCGAAGCCGCCGCGAGCCCTTTGAATTTCGATTCGCTACAACTGGAAGAGCCTGTAGGCGGTAAAGCAGCCTCAGGAGTCTGCTTATTGACTCGGTTTTCCCAACGCTGCCGCCATTGGCCGAATCGTGCTCACGCCGATTCCCATCCAGAGCCAAAAGAAGCCCTGCAAGGGAGCGTTGTAGAACAGCGACATGCCGATGTTCATCACCAGGCCGCTTACCAGCATGATAAAGCTAAACTGTAGAGCCCACGATGATGCTGGCGCGGCGACTTCTACAGAAGAATGTGACTTTGCTCGGATTTGGAGCCCTCGCCAGAACTGCCGAAGTGGGTATATGAAGATCGCGAAGTAAGCGATGAAGCCGATTATGCCGAACTGTTTCAACACATCGAGGTACTCGGAATCGGTGACGACGTCGGTGAAGATCTCCTTCGCCGGCCCTTGCCCGAACAACGGAGATGCGAGGAACTCTTTGCTGGCGTCGGGCCACAAATCGTCAAGCCTGCCGTGTACTGAATCGGTCGTTAGCGGATCCCGGAGCGACTGAAAACGATCGAGAGTCGCTCGATTGGTTGTTGCGGTGGTAATCGTGACCCATGCAAATATAGGAAGCAGCGTCCCTAGAAGAATGAGTGGAGCGCGCTGCCGCCGCTTAACCGCCATCGATAGCCAAAGAATAAGCAGCAGCACGAGCGCCGTGTCGATCAGGCCATACCGCGAGCCCGTCATCGCTAACGTAACCAGACACATGAGGACAAGCACGATGTTGACGAGCCTGTTCCCCAATTTTAACAACAGTGCGAGCGTGAACGCCGCGATCGCCCAAGTGAGTAGCTGCGCAAGCAAATTCGGGTTCCCCATCGTTGAATAAACCCGGCGATAATGGGCCAACGCACCATCGTCATGGAAGCCCCCGGAATAAAATTGCACTAGCCAATAAGAGATCTCCAGATCCATCCACTGGGCCCACGCGTATAGACAAACCGGTATTATGCCGATTGAAAGCACGCGAAGGACTCGCCGAACGGCACTCTCCGACAGCTTTGCCTCCAATCCGAAAGTGAAAAATGCAACCGGCAGCCACACTTTCGGGAACTCATACAAATTTCTTACCAGAAACGGATGACCGAGGACAAAAGTGCCGTACAAGAGTGAAAGCAATATGCAAAACGAATAGATAAAAGCAACGATGAACATCGGATTCAAACGGAACAGCCCCGCACGTCCCGCAAGGACGAGCCATAAGTACACGAGTCCGATTGGAATCAGAGCGAGTTGCTCAACTCTGAACCAGGGAAGACTTTCGCTAAGATTGATAACGGGTGCCGTTATGGAAACGAAAATCAGTGCCGCGATCGAAAGTTGCGCGAGATAGGGAGCAATCCGGCGCGAATGCGAAACTTCGATGGGTGTTGGGACTGCGAATCGCGCGTCTGCCAGCGTATTCATGGACGAAATCTAAAGCTCATGATGAGCCCAGCTGTGTCGTCGTCTGTGAGTTGATGTCATGCCCGACGTAGTGAAAAATGGCTACGCCGTCCTTTAAATAGACTTGCTGGAACTGATCGGGTGCGCCTTCAATGAGCGGCAAGAGGTGCTCGAACCTTTCCTGCTCCGATGGTCCTACGTAGACATAGTCCACCGAATACTTTCGCACGAAACTGACGAGCGCTGACACCTGGTCCGTAGCGAGCGTTTTTTCGATGTCAGAGCGCCGCTGATTTGCGACCGGCCACCCGTCGGCCACAATAGTGGCCGCGCCTGTGTACCATCCAAGGACTTGTGGTCGCTGCGCAAAGCTGGAGATCAACGAAATATATATGCCACGGTCGGGATCAATAAAGTAATTGTAATAGCCTTGAATGACTGCGTTTTCGGGAAGATTCTGCCGGATCCAATCACATGCTTCTTGATCGGCCACACGAACGTAGCGCGTGTTGTAAAGGTCATCGATGTTCGACGTGTAGTGAATATCCGTGAAAAAAGTAGGGACAGCCGCGAGCACCAGGCCTGCTGCCAGCAGTCGCACGCCTCGGTTTCCTCGTGAACTCCATAACTCTCTCAAGAGATAAACGGCGAAGCTGATGAACACGATCGGCAAAAGCCGATCCGCCATCCGTGTCCGTTGCGGAACGGGTGTCTGGATGAATAGAACTTGCAGCATCCCAAGCGCCGCGAGCAACAACAGAGGCCATCCAAAACTCTCTCTCTCGCCGCGCCACCAACGAATGGTTCCCCACACGCCTAAGATTACTAACGGGCCGAACTCGATCGGGAAGAAGCCAAGCCCATACTTAACAATCCATGTGTTGAGAGAAATCGTCATGAGATGGGATGTGGACCGCTCATACATGCCCAAGAAAATATAGCTTCCACAGACGATTCCGCACGACGCCACCGCCGTCAGAAAGGGCCCTAGCTCTTCTTGCCGCGATGCTTTCACGAGCAGCAGTCGCAGCGAATAGAAAAGTCCGAACCATCCAACCATTACGAGGCCTTGCATTCCTTCTGCGCCGAAGGAAAGGCCGAGACAAACACCAATAAATGCCGCCAGAGAGTAGTCTCTCAGGCGATATCGCATGAGTGCCATAAGCGCCAGAATGACCAGCAGTAACGAGGTCGCCAGCGCGGCTTGCGGCTCGACGAGGAACGAGCGTTGAAAGAGGTGGGAAATGCTGTCGTGAAAATCGAACCTGTGCCCCGGCCGTAGGAACGGAGCCTTTGCGACGTCATATACCCAGTAATAGCTGTACGCGACAAGCGCCAAGAATGCCCCAACACCGACCCACTTCGGTTCGGCGAACATCGTCCGAAGAAAAAGGAATAAACATGCGGCCATGAGCACGGCCGCGAAGAGAATCATCAAAAGCATCATGGAATGCAAGGCTATGGTTTTGCCGCTAGCTGCAAACGCAAACGCGGGCATGGCATACCCGATCAAATACATCCGAAGCGGAACACCAGTCATCCAGTAGAAATCAGGCGGCATCTTCACGGTCATAGCAACAGAAAAATCCGAGCGCGTGAAGAAATCATTTCCGTAAAGCCATGTATAAGCGTAGCCCCGCGGCGTGAGTTTCCCGACGTGCATCGCGGGCATTGCGCTGAAGGCGACGACGAGCGTCACCATTCCGGCCAATATTTGATAGTCGATGCCAGTCCACTTCCGTTGCGGGAGCTTGACGCGTCCTCGAAAACGATATCCAACCGCGGCGCAAGCCGTCGACAAGAGCAGTATGGCCACAGTGATCGTCTTGGGAGACCAGCCGTAGCGGAACCCGGCTGCAATCGCAGCGTAACTGCTGATGCACACGCCGAAAAGTGCTCCCACTATTCCTTGTTCTACTCGGAGCCCTGGTTCGTTTCCATAGAAGACGGGAGCGATCAAAAGCCCTGGTAGAACAAAAAGCGAAATCGTCACGGCCGTGAAGGCAACCGTTGTCCAGTTCGCCAGCCCGGCGCAGAGCCAAACCAAACTGATGAGGAAGCCCGACCAAAGCCCGACTGTTAGCTTGTTCGAGATGCCTTTCAAAGACTCTCCTGTCTCTTTCGTCTGCGTCGGCGATGCGGCAATGGGAAACATACCTTCACTCATGCTTTGTCCTAAGTCGTCCGGTTTGATCGCGACTCTGCTCTTGTTACTTTGCATTCGGAAGTTTGCCGACGCATGTTGCTACTGCGTAAAGACCTCTTGAATTCTTGCTGTCATTCGCTCCCTCCTTGGCGGCCTATAGGCCTCCATGGCTAACGGTTTCCTGAATTTGCAGGCGGTCGGCCACGGTTTACGGTTGCTCCCTCCTTCTGAATCAGCCAGCCGGCAATCTTTACCCGTGGTTCATCCGTGCGTAATGTCTCAGGTCCACCGTTCTCCGACTCTTCCCACAGGTGCGCCGAATCGAAACGAGGGTACGTGCCCGGACTCGTCTCCATCGTTGTTCCCTGCTTCAACGAGATGGATGTTTTGGCGACAACAAATCGCAGACTTGTCTTTGTGCTCGAACGAATTCCGCTTAAGTTCGAGATTATCTACGTGGATGACGGCAGCACCGACGAGACGTCGGAAGTTTTGCGAGAGCTTCAGGCGCTCGACCCGCGCATTCGCGTGCTTCGTTTTTCAAGGAACTTCGGCCATCAGATGGCCATTACTGCCGGGCTCGATCATGCTTCCGGGGATGCCGTTGTCATCACGGATGCCGATCTGCAGGACCCTCCGGAGGTTATCGCGGAATTCATCGAACTCTGGCGGAAGGGCTTCGACATCGTATACGGAGTCAGAACTGAACGCGAAGGGGAAACGGCGTTCAAGCTTTGGACGGCTAAACTCTTCTATCGTTCGATTAGTAGACTCTCTGACACGACTATTCCTCTCGACACCGGTGACTTTAGACTGATGGATCGCAGGGTGGTGGATGCGCTCCTCGCCATGCCTGAACGTGACCGCTTTGTGCGCGGAATGGTGAGCTGGCTGGGATTTTCGCAGGCTGCCGTTCCTTATCGCAGGTCCGCGAGAGCAGCTGGGAAAACCAAATTTTCTCTTTTTAGGATGATGCGCTTCGCCGCCGACGGAATCTTCTCATTTTCAGTTGTGCCTCTGCGCGTGGCCACTTGGGTAGGTTTTGCGGCTTCGGCAATAGCGATTTTGGGAATTCTGGTCACTGTTGGTGAGCGCTTGCTCGGCCTGCCGGGGCTTGTAAGGGGATGGGCTAGCATTCTTGTCGCCATACTGTTCATCGGCGGAGTTCAGCTAGTCTGTCTGGGCATCATGGGGGAATATGTAGGTCGCATCTACGGGGAATCTAAGCGCCGCCCACTTTATGTTCTTCGTGAGCGGATCGGCTTTGAATCGTGCGAGGAACATGAGTCGCGGCCTCGAATTCTGGCCCGCGCGGCTAAGGCTTAATATTGTCAAGAAAACTCGGTAATACCGCGCACTTGGTCCGATTAAGTTTCCGGGAATGAATACATCGAGTCGGCGGGGTTCTGGCCCGAACCCAATCCGGAAGCGATCTTCAGGCGACGCCACAGAACGCGATAGGCCAGAAGATCGCTCCATGTAGGCAGTAGCATAACTTTCCAGCTCACCTGTAGTTCGTATCGAAGAGCGACAAGAACTAAACAGGCGTCCAAAGAATAGGCAACGGAGGAAGCTAGAGAAGCCCCAATGATTCCCATTCGAGGGATCAGAAACCAATCCAAGCCAGCAGTCACGACAAGGCACAGAAACGCAAAGACCGAGCTATAGCCATTTTTCCCGCGGCCGGCCAGATCGGCACAAGCCACTTTCCCCAATGCCAGAGCCACGGTTCCGGGCAGAATCCACCAGATTACCGGCACGCTCGGTCCGAATCGCGACCCGAAGACCAGCGGAATGACTAAGGGACTGAGCAGAGCGACCGCCAGTGCAGCAACGCTTGTGGTGAGCAACACCTGGCGCAGAGCGAAGCACGTAAACGGCGTCGCGTCTTGGTTGATCGTCCGGGCGGTTCTCGGAAACAGCGCTGACGCGACCGCAGAGGGAATTTGCCAAAGAGCTTCCGAGACAGCTACGCCTAGAGCGTACAAGCCAAGTTGCGCCGAATCGAGAAAATAATTCACAATGAAAACATCCAGACGATACGTGAAAAAAGTTGCCACGTTCCCAACTTGCCCCCGGACGCCGTACGCAAGAGTGGGCTTTAGTTCTTGAATCGCATCAGCGAGTTTCCACGGCCCGCTTAAATTCGGCCACAATACGCACAGAGTGGCTACAGACGCCGCCAGAAGCCCCGTCAAGTTGCCCCACAGTACGGGGTTCACATTGCGGCCGGTAAACGGTAGCAGGAGCACAAGACACATGACGCTCATAACCTGTCGCAACGTGGCTGTTGCGGACCGCAAACGGAATTGCTCGAAGCCGGAAGCAAGGGCCATGGCGTAAGCGAAGAGGCTAGCGGCCGGAATGGAAATCAGCACTAAGCGTGCGGATGAGCCAGACATCCCCCTCAGGAACGGTAAACGAAACCGCCAGAAGACTAAGGACCAGAGCACACCGGATATTGCGCATCCCAAACCGCCCCACGCCGACACAGCGACAAACCACGAGGGATTGACTTTCCGCGACCTCGAGGCCCAGTAGACAATCGTTCCCTCTCCGCCGAGACTTGCCACAAGCGTGGCAAATGCGATCGACATCAGACAAAGGCTGATCTGGCCCCGAACAACCGGACCCAGTACTCGCGCATAGATGATTTCTGCAAGTAGGGCTATGGAAGCACTGGCTGCTTGGCCCGCCAGAATCGCCGCGAGAGAGGAAGAGAACCGCGACCTGGGGCTAGCCAACTTGCTCCAGAATTTAACCATAACGTTGGAGGCCATTTCTCTCGCGATAAGCCGACGTTCAGTGGTGAGAGGCTCGAGTCGACCGATGCAAAAGACTCCTGCATACTCTGCGCGCAATATTGCAGTTAGATTAAAAAAAAGTTCCAAATTTTCAGGTCCCTCCTCACTTGTTTAGCGAAGGAAGCGTCCTGTGCCCCTGAAACGGCAGGAGAAACTGGGAACCAATCGAGCGGAGAACAAGATGCAGACAGACAATCCAAGAAAGCGGAGTTAGGCCGTCCAGTTTTTATCCACCTGTCATAATTCCCTAACAACTTGAAGGTATTTCCTTCCCCACCTCTGCCGTCACTTGGGCTGATTTGAGCAATCGTCGGCCGTAGGGCGGATTGCCAGCGGTGGACGTGTCGTCAGAAATGCATTCTATTTGCCGCGGCTTAGGCACAAACGTGCTGTAAGTCAGAGGGCGGAGCTGTGGATCGAGAGAGCATCGAGGAACAGCACCAGCAGAATCGCGAAAGTCCTCTCTGGTATGCAGCTTACACGAAGCACCAACACGAGAAAAGGTCCGCACACTTATTGACCCAGAAAGGGGTCGACACATATCTGCCCTTGTATCAGAGCACTCGACGATGGCAAGACCGAGAAAAGACCCTGGAGCTACCCCTTTTCCCTGGATACGTGTTCTTTCGATCCTTGCTTTACAACCGGATCGAGATTCTTAAGACGCCCGGCGTATTTTTCATAGTTGAGAGTGCCGGGCGAGCCTGTCCGATACCCAATGCGGATATCGATTCGATCCGAAAGATAGCGGCCAGCAGAGCTCCGATTGAACCGCATCCCTTTTTGAAATCCGGTGATCTTGTGGAGATTATCAGAGGGCCGCTAGCCGGCGTGCGCGGCGTTTTGTCGCGGGTGAAAAACCGCGTTCGAGTGGTTGTTTGCGTGGACTTGCTTCAAAAGGCCGTCGCCGTCGAGACGAACCTCGCTGACTTGGAGATTATTCCAGCACGCAAGTCGCCATTACTCATCGGTGATCGATTCAAAGATTCGGTGTGTTCCAGCACAGCCAGAAACTGCTGCTAGAACGGAATTCGGACCACTTTTATGAGCAATCCTCCAGAGAACACGTTAAGCCGTTTCGTCACCGGCCCCGCAAAGCCGGCCAGCGCAGACCTTACGAAGGTCGGTTTCGGTGCGCTTGATTACCAAGATTCCGACTTCACGTGGGAACAGGCAATTCGCATCTTGAAGAAAAACCGCCCCCTTGCCTTGAAGATCTCGGGTGCGTGCATTGCATTGGTTTTGTTGATGATCATGTCTATGAAGGACGTCTATCAGCCAGTCGCGAGAATTGAAATTGCTCCCCCCATGAGCGGGATCAGGACGCTTCCGGAAATCGAATCTGCACCAGAAATAGAAAATCAGGACTACTTAGAGACACAGACTCAACTCTTGAAAAGCGACGCTTTGGCCGTCAGCGTGATTCGTGACCTGCAATTGGACAAGAAGGCCCCCTTCACTGAGACGGGCTGGTTTGACAAACCTCTGGAGCCCGACACGACAGATGCGGCATCACTGCCAGACGGTGACAAGGAACTTCTCCGGGAACAGACCCAGCTAGCGACCTTGACGCCGAGCGAGTCCCGCGCATTGGAGGTCTTTCGCGACGGCCTTTCGGTGAACCCAATCCGAAACACCCGGTTGGTCGAGGTGAGTTTTTCTTCCCACAATCCCGGGATTGCCCGTGAGGTGACAAACACTATCGTCGCGAAATTCATCGAGAACGGCTATCGCCAGCGTTACACCGCGGCAACACAGGTCTCCGGGTGGTTGGCAACTCAGCTGAACGATTTACATCAGAAAGTCACCGAGTCTGCCCAGGCTGTTTCCGATTACGAGAAGAAGTACGCGGTTGTCGAAACGGATGAACACGATGTCCCCTCGTCTCAGTTGCTCGGAGAAGTGAATCATCAGCTGAGTCAGGCTGAGGCAACTAGAATCGAGGATGAGGCATACCTTCGAATGATCGACTCGGGGCAAGCGGAATTCGTTCCTCCTGTGCGAGACGACAAGGTCTATCAGGATCTGCTTAGCCGCCAGGCCGATGCACGCGCGCAACTGGCGCAAGCGCGAGCCGTTTATGGCGATGAGAATGTCAACATAAAGAAGGTCGAGGAACAGGTCGCCGAGAACGGCAAGGAAATGGATGAGGAGAGGTCGCGGATCGCGAAGCGTATTCGAGCGGCTTATTCCGGCGCCGCCGATCAAGAGATAGCACTCTCGAAACGCCGTGATGAATTGCGCGGTCAACTTGTCAATGCTAGCTCGCGGATCGTCGGCTATCGAATGCTTAAGAATGAAGCGATTGCAAATGCCGAACTTTATAACACCCTCCAAGCGCGCCTGAAGGAGGCGGGTATCTACGCGGGTCTCCGATCCGACAATGTTCGCGTGGTCGACCTCGCGGAAAACTTCCAGAAGCCGGCGGGACCACATCGACTGGCCTTTTTCGCCCTCGGTTCGCTCGCCAGTATTCTGGTGGGCCTGGTCGCTTGTTTCGCGAAGGAGAGCCTGAACAACACAGTGCGCACCCCAGAGGACGTCAAGGCTTGGGTGGGACTCAAGTCGCTTGCCCTACTTCCCGTAATGGGGCAAGGGCGCGAAAAGGACGAGCCGTCACTGCTAACCGAAATTTTTGGCCAGAAAGGAGCCCTGGCCGATGAACCGGGTCAGCGCTCGATCGCTCTGATGAAGCCGTTGACGGCGGAGGGAGAGGCTGTCCGCGATCTTCGCACTGCACTACTCTCATCACGAACGAAGGGCGGTCTGAATGTTATTTTGATTTCTTCCGCTATCGAAGGTGAGGGAAAGACAACCGTCGCTACGAATTTCGCCATTGCCATGGCCCAGGTAGGCCGAACGTGTTTGGTAGATGCCGATCTGAGGCAGCCTATGGCAGCGAGTGCTTTCGGCGTCGAAACGACCCCGGGTCTCTCTGAGGTGCTGAGCGGTTCGACTTCCTTGCATGACGCCCTCGTGGGCATTCTGAACATTCCGGACCTATGGCTCTTGCCGAGCGGAGCGGCTCTGGAGAGTCCCGCCGATTTGCTTGCGTCCGCAAGGATGCAGGAAATCTGCGCTTCACTCCGAAAGCAATTTCAGTTTGTAATCATCGATTCACCTCCGGTAATTCGTTTTTCCGATGCCCGCCATCTTTCGCGATTGGCGGACGAAGTTGTTCTCGTTGGTCGTTATGGCATCACGACCCGGCGAGCCATCCAGCGTTCGACAGAATTGCTTTACGACTTGCAAGCGCCGGTGGCTGGCGTCGTGCTCAATGGCATCGACTACTCGTCGCCTGACTATCATTACTTCACATATGGGTATAGCAAGGCGGCGGGCCGCCGGAATGCCTCTTTGTCGACTCGAATTTCCGACACCCTGCCATCAGACACTCCGCCGCCAAAAAGCAAGAGTGCGCAAGCATAAGGCCGCGAGGTTTGGAGAGGTTATGTGCGAAACCCGATGTTTCAAACGACAAGAATTGCCGCATCCGACTCGGTTGCTGATGTTCGCCGCTCTTTTGGCGACGCTCACAATGCCGGCGACCCCGGCAAGGGCGCAGCGCACTGACGATCCGGATTCAGCCCGAGCAACGAAAGACTACACGATCGGCAGTGGAGATGTGCTGGCCGTGACCGTTGCAGATGCCCCGGAATTCGGAGGCAAGTTTCGCGTTGGCGACTCCGGTTCGATTCAGCTTCCCGGCGTGCCGCAACCGATCGTTGCCGAAGGTAAGACCCCTACAGAGCTTTCCGAGGTGATCCAGCAAGCTCTAATCGACGCGAAACAAATGCGGGCACCCCACGTAAATGTTTTCGTCGAAGAGTTTCATGGGAGCACGGTCGCTGTTTTGGGCGCGGTCAATAAGCCTGCTGTGTACAGTCTCCAGAGGCACACCACTGTGCTCGAGGCCATCTCAGAGGCGGGGGGCGCGCTGCCGAATAGTGGGAACACGGTGACCATTGTTCGCGGAAGAGCGAGTGCCGAGGCGACCAATACCTCCGTTGGTTCCGTCCAGATTATTGATTTGGGTCGGCTAACAAAGGGCGAAAATCCCGCCGCTGACGTTGAAGTCCGAAAAGGTGACGTCGTTAACGTTTCGGCGGTCCAGGTTGTATACGTGGTGGGCGCGGTGATCAAGCCGGGCGGGTTCACCATGAATAATCCAGCTGAAGGCATCTCCGCTCTACAGGCGGTTGCTCTAGCGGAGGGCCTTACCTCTCTCGCATCTTCTCACCACGCAGTGATCGTTCGTCAGTCGACGAGCGAGCAGGGGAGGACGGAAATTCCTGTAGATCTGGGAAGGATCATGTCCGGGCAGCAGACCGATGCGGTGCTTGCCCCCAACGACATCTTGTACGTCCCCAAGAGCGGCGCGAAGCAAACTCTGAAGGTCCTGGGAGACGTCGCAATGGCCACCGTGAACGGTATCGCGATCTATGGCATCGGTTACAAGATTGGCACTTCATACTGATCTGTCTGGGAAAACGATGCGAACCAGTGACCACCCTGAAGTAGGCGAAGTCCAAATCGCCGCGAGCAGTTCTCCTCTCGACCGCTCGGTCCAAGAGAGTCCGGATTCGCGGTTTGAATATCTCGATCTGAAGGCTCAGTTTGAAACAATTCGCACTCAGGTGATGCACGCGATAGAACGAGTAATGGCCAGTCAACATTTCATCCTTGGCGCCGAAGTGCAGCGATTCGAATCTGAAATCGCGGCGAAGTTGGGATTGAACCACGCGATTGCCTGCGCGTCCGGTACGGACGCCTTAATGCTGGCGCTGATGGCGTCGGATATCGGCCCGGGCGACGAAGTCATCACCTCGCCGTTTACTTTTGTTGCCACCGCCGGCGCGATCGCGCGAACTGGAGCGACTCCGGTCTTTGTCGACATCGATCGCGATACTTTCAATATTTCGCCTGCGGCTGTTCAGGCGGCCATCGGACCTCGAACACGCGCGATTATGCCTGTGCATTTGTTCGGACTCTCGGCAGATATGGATCCCATGATTCGGCTCGCCACTAAGAGTTCATTGATTCTTATTGAAGATGCGGCGCAGGCGATTGGAGCGCGTTACCGTGGACTTCCCGTTGGGACCTTGGGAGATTTTGGCTGTTTCAGTTTCTTCCCATCGAAGAATTTGGGCGGGGCTGGTGACGGCGGACTCGTTGTCACCAAAGATCCTGCGATGGCAGACAAACTGCGCATGCTTCGCTCCCACGGATCGAAGAAAAAGTATTATCACGAGATTCTAGGCATGAACAGCCGGCTGGACGCACTGCAAGCGGCGATCCTGCGAGTGAAGTTGGGATACCTGGATTTGTGGACGAGCGCCCGCCGGGAACGTGCTTTCCGATACGAAGGTCGTCTTGAGTCCATGAATCTTTCGAAATTTGTTAAAGTGCCCCGAGTGCAAGTTCACGATTACGAGCACGTCTACAATCAGTTTACGCTGCGTTGTGTGTCCCGCGACTCGTTGAAAACTTTTCTAATGGATTATGCCGTACCGACGGAGATTTATTATCCTCTTCCCCTGCACCTCCAGCCGTCCTTCAGCTACCTCGCTTATCGGCCTGGGCAGTTACCTGAAGCAGAGCTGGCGAGTCGCGAGGTTTTGTCGCTGCCCGTGTATCCGGAGCTCCCCGAACAGCGCCAGCAATTTGTTGTCGAACGCATGGCCGAGTTCTATTCACGCTTGAGCAAAAACTGAAATCGATACGCTTCCCGTCGTTTAGCTTGCCTGCACCTTCAGTCTGGCCTTCTCCAAAGGAGTGGTGATGACCTCATCCACGATGCCGCGTGTCGCTGTCATAGGCTGCGGCTATTGGGGACGAAACCTCGTTAGAAATTTCTATGAACTGGGTGTCTTGGCGGGGGTCTGCGACCTGCTCGACGCGAATCTGCGCGAAGTACAGCAGTTGTACTCTGTCCACGCGACCCATTCCGCCGATGCCTTGCTTGATTCGCCGGAGATCTCTGCTGTCGTGATCGCAGCGCCTGCGGCGAAACACTATGAATTGGCCAAAAAGGCTCTCCTTCGTGGCAAAGATGTATTTGTCGAAAAGCCTTTGGCTCTGCAGGTGGAAGAAGGGGCGGAGCTCGTTGAGTTGGCAGGGAATTGCAACCGCATCCTGATGGTGGGCCACCTTCTCCACTATCACCCCGCTATCGTGGCTCTGCGCCGGATGCTCGACGAAGGCGAACTTGGAAAAATCGAATATATTAGCTCGTCTCGATTAAATTTCGGCAAACTGCGAACGGAAGAAGATATTCTTTGGAGCTTTGCACCCCACGATATCTCAGCCATCATCCATCTTCTCAACGAAACTCCAAGTACCGTGACAGCGCAAGGCGCCAGTTATCTGAATCACCCCATCTCTGACGTGACTTTGACCAGTCTCGGATTCCAAAGCGGCGTCAAAGCCCACATTTTCTTGAGTTGGTTGCATCCATTCAAGGAACAGAAGATGGTGATCGTTGGGGATCGAAAGATGGCAGTTTTCGACGACACTAGCAGCGATAACAAACTCGTGCTTTACCCTCATCGCGTTGATTGGGTGAACCGGATGCCCGTCGCGAAGAAAGCGGAAGGCGAAATAATTCCGCTCGAAAGAGTGGAGCCCCTTAGAACCGAGTGCAAGCACTTCCTGGAATGCCTGACAGAGCGAAAGCCGCCGCAGACGGACGGGGCAAACGGCTTGCGGGTTCTGCGCGTTCTGCACGCCGCCGGACAATCGATTCGTCAGCATGGGCAGCCTATAGCCTTTCATGCCACCACAACTCCGCCCTACTTCGCACATTCCTCAGCCTTCGTCGATGACGCCAGCACGATAGGCGCGGGAACCAAAATCTGGCACTTCTCTCACGTTATGAAGAACGCCACGATCGGTGCCAACTGTAATCTTGGGCAGAATGTCCACGTCGCGGAAGGAGTGAAAATCGGAAAAAACGTAAAAGTGCAAAATAATGTTTCGCTGTACGCTGGGGTCGAACTCGAAGACGACGTCTTCTGCGGTCCATCGATGGTTTTCACCAATGTGATTACTCCCCGCAGCCATGTGAACCGAAAGCACGACTATAAGCGGACGCTCGTTATGAAAGGGGCAACGCTAGGTGCGAACTGCACGATCGTTTGCGGTGTCACCATCGGCCCCTACGCATTTGTCGGCGCCGGCGCTGTGGTTACAAAGAATGTCCCGCCGCATGCCTTGGTCGTTGGAGTTCCCGCCCGGCGCGTGGGTTGGGCCTGCGAGTGCGGCGCCAGGCTGAAGTCGGAAAGTGAGCTTTGGAACTGTCCAGAATGCAAGAGTTCATACCGATTGGTTCACGGATCGCTTGTCAAGCACGGGACGAGCGCAAAGACCGAGGCGCTCGACTCCAATGCGATGGCGGCTGCTGCGAGCGCGGACTAAGACCCGCAATCGAGTCGACTGAGAGCTCGCGACCCATTTTCACCAGTTAAGCTCAGGGCGAACGGAATGCAGAACGCAACTGCTCTTATCTCGAGAAATGATTCGGACAAGTACTCGCGCAGACTTAGCGACAAAAGAAATGGGCGACAACCTTATCGCGTTGTCGTGCATGGCCTCCGGCACTTCTGTGAGAAATTGCCCAAACTGATCGGCAACGAGAGCTGGGACGTCCGCGACCGCTCGCTCCATACGCCCAGGCAGTTGGCAAGGCTAACCGCCGATCTGAGAACCTGCGACCTTGCTTTCCTTTGGGGCGGGCGCATCGACATGGGCCGCTTTCTCTGGGCCGTTCGCCTAATGGGCGTACCAAATGTTGTCTTTTTCTGGTGCGGCAGCGATGTCCTGCGCGCGAAGAAAATTCTATCGTCTGGGAGCGGGATTGATGAATGGATCGGTCGATGTATCCACTGGGCCGCCTCCGCTACCCTCGCCGAGGAGGTTCGCGAGCTCGGACTCGACTGCGAATTCGTGCAAGCCTCTTTCGTCGATGTACAAGAGACCCCGTCGCCCCTACCGGCACAATTCTCGGTCATGGTGTTTCTACCCAGGGCTGAGGATGCGGACCTTTACGGGTGGGACCGTGTTGTCTCGGTGGCCAACTCGCTCGAATACATCAGGTTCAAGGTTGTCGGCTTGCACCCGGGACAGAAAATCCACGCGCCTGCAAACGTAAGCGTCCACCATTGGACCAGGGATCTAACCTCGTTGTATGACGACTGTACCGTGCTATGGCGACCGGTGCGTCATGATGCTGGGATTTCGTTCATGGTTTTGGAGGCGCTGTCGCGCGGCCGCTACGCGCTTTATACTTACGCCGTTCCGGGTGCAATACAGGTCAGCGACGTTGCAGGTGCCAAGGAACACTTGATGAGCTTGGAGGCCCTTCATCAATCGGGACGCTTGCCGGTGAATTCCGCCGGCATTCAGGCCATCGTCCAGACCTACACTCGCGATATCGTTCGCCGGGAAATTCGCGATCGCTGGGAAGCCATTATCCGTCACTGAATGTAATTGCTTCTTGGGAAATCAGAGGGCGATTGGGGAGTTAAGAATGCAGTTAACGTGGGTGAACCACGCTTCGTTTCTTTTGGATACTGGAAAGATTCGATTAGTCTGTGATCCGTGGATTGAGGGGACGGTCTTCAACGACGGCTGGCGACTCATGTCGCAGACAAAAATGAAGTATGAGGACTTTCGCGACGTAACCCACATCTGGTTCTCCCATGAACATCCGGACCATTTCTTTCCTCCTAACCTCAAACGGATTCCAGAAGACGCTCGGCGCAAAATTACGGTTTTGTTCCACGAGACGCGCGATAAACGTGTGGTAAACGTTTGTCGCTCCATGGGTTTTGCTGTTCAGGAACTGCCGGACACTAAACGCGCGAAGGTTACCGACGATTGCGAGGTCATTTGCGGTCGTAGAGACTTGCTGGATTCGTGGCTCGGGATCTTCGTCGGTGGAAAAACCATTTTAAATCTGAACGACTGCGTCCTTTCTAGCAGAGAAGAACTGCTGCCCATTGTTGAGTTTGCGGGAAAGCCGGATTTGATGTTGTCGCAATTCTCCTATGCGAATTGGGTTGGAAATCCTGGCGACACGGCATCCCACAACGCTCACGCGATGCGAAAACGTATTGAGATGAGCAAACAGATCAGGACCATCCAACCGCGGCAGTTCATTCCTTTCGCAAGCTTCGTGTACTTCTGCCACGACGAAAACTTCTTCATGAACCATTCAGTGAACCGAATTAGCGATGTGTTCCGTCTCCTCGAAGATGAGCTCGGGCAGACCAGTCTCGTGTTATATCCCGGGGAAACATGGGAGATCGGCAGCCACCGAAATTCGCGGCGCGCCATTGAACGATACGAAGTGGATTTTCAGAACGCGTTGCATGAGAAGCCTCTGCAATCCCGGAGCGTCGAGATTGAGCGGTTGCAAGAAGCTATGGCGGATTTGATCGCTAAATGCTGTGCCAGAAATAGCGCTCTGCTGTTGAAAGCGATGCCCCCAAGCGTTGTCCGGCTACGAGACATGGGCCAGGACTTCGAAGTCTCGTATCGTCACGGAATGCGGCCCGTTCACGGTCAGCCGCCCGACATTATCCTGTCGTCGGACTCCTTGCTCTACTGCATCAATACTGACTGGGGTGGAGAAACGCTGAAGATAAACGGTCGGTTTGAAATTCCCTCCGGAGGCAATGTGTCGCGCTTCTTCCGCCTTTTCCGCGTTCCTCAGTACAATAGTTACGGCAGTAACGTGAATTTGCGATTCGTCGCGGGCAGATTGATCGACGCGCTCCGCCGCCACGCCTCGAACTAAGCTCGGTAAAAAATCGCGATGTCATCCGATGCAGGGTATCGTAATCGCCGGGTATTGGTGCATGGCCTCGTATACTTCGGCGAAATCTTTGCAGAATTCATGAACGGTGACGGCTGGTCGTTTCGCTACTATCCCGATCGGGGTGTAAGAAATCTGGCGGGAATCCTTCGTGAATTGGCGAGTTGCGATCTCGTGTATCAGCTTGGCGGTCGCATCACACGAGGGAAATTTCTGGAAACCGCCCACGCACTCGGAAAGAAGAGAATCGTGATGCATTGGATGGGAAGCGATGTGCTGGACGAGCAACGCAGTGCGCGTCCAGAAATGGCGGATCAATGGGTGCTTCGTCAGGTTCATCACTGGGCTGAGTGCGATTGGATGGTGCGAGAGGTGAGCACCTTGGGAGTTCCGTGTCACCTCGTACCGTTCCCCTCCGGGCTGATCCCGGAACAACCCAGCCCACTGCCCGAGAAATTCAATGTTCTCGTCTACGTACCTACCGTCGAGAGAAGTGAGCTCTACGGGCTCGACCGAATACTCGAGGTTGCTCGCCGATTGCCGGAGATTTCGTTCGATCTCGTTGGTCTCTTGGATGGTCCGATTCCAGACCCTCCGCCAAACCTGAGCGTTCATGGCCGAATCCCAAATCTAAGCGATTTTTACCGTCGGGCATCCGTTGTCTGGAGGCCGGTGCGGCACGACGGCGTCTCTTGGATGGTGCTGGAGTCTCTGGGCCACGGTCGCCAGGTATTGTGGACCTATCCGTTTCCGGGGTGCATACAGGTGAATGACGCCTTCGACGCAGGCGCGCAGATCGCCCGGCTTTATCAACTTCACTTGCGAGGCGAGTTGCACGTCAACGAAGCGGGTGTGGGGTTCATATCCGCGGGGGGCTACCACCCGCGGCTCTTGAGGAAGAAGATTCACTCCTTGCTGGAAAGCATTCTCCAGTCGTAACGAATTCGCCTTAGTGCAAATGGAGTTCTATGCCGTCGTTTCCGAGGTTTCGTTTCGGGCTGTTTATTGTTGTTGGTTGTTTAGCGGTGACGTGCACGAGTTCCTCAAGAGACGCTGGCTCGTCTGCCCAAAACGCGACTCAAGCCAGTGGCCCAGATCACTATCTCCTGCTCGTGAATACCGCCATCGCTTTCCAGATGACCGATGCAAAGTTTCGACAGTTCGACAAGTCTGCATATGACGGAATTTCCGTGGCATTTCTGCATGCCTATGATCCGTCGCCGTCTCCGTCTGTACCTTCGATGGATGCTCAGCTCGCACAGTGGAAAGGCTCAACAGGTAAGGACATCTGGCCTTGGGTCTACGTCAATCGAATGATTGGAAAGAACCCGAAAGAACAGAATTCCCATTCGGATATTCCGTATTTCCAGAGCATAAGAGGCGCGGATTTTAATGATGCTCATGGAGCACAATCGGACTTTCTGCAGATTTGGCGAAATTCTCTCGCGGCCGCTCGCGACTCCAAAATGCCAGGCGTGTTTGTGGATCTTGAGTTTTACAATAACTACGCCGCCTACGACGTCGGCGAACTCGCCCGCCAGACCGGGACGAAACCCGCTGACGTTACCACCAGCCTGCAAAAAGTTGGGCGCCGAATGGCGGATATTGCCTCACAGGAATATCCCACAGCCACATTGTGGTTCGCCTTCATGGGCCTTACGCATCCCACTTATAAGACTCACGACGGAGTTCCCTACTATCCGTCGCCCAGCTATATCTCCATGGGTCTGCTCGATGAAATGGTCGAAAAAGGAATGCGCATGCGTGTGCTGGCAGGTGGTGAAGGCAGCATTGCCTATTGCCACGATACGTTGCAGTCCTTTCAGGACGCCATCCGCCAGCGAGAATCCGATATGAAGGCTCCTCTCGACAAATACAAGAGCGTCCCCCTGGAATTAGCCGGGACGATGACGTTGTGGAGCGACAATGCGGTGAATAAGGTTTGTCCCTCATCCACCGCCGGCTCCGTCGAGGATCTCCAGCCCTATATTGAGTTGATGATGAAATCTTACCGCTATGACTGGATCTGGGCTTCGTCAGGCGAAGGCAACTACAACGCGTTCGCACCAGACAGCGCCCCCCGATTCGACGCAGTAATTCGTCGCGCGAAAGCCGCCGCGTACGCCCAATAATCTTAGTTTCTTCTGGTCTGTCTCTCAAAAACCATGTCGACAGTCGCTGTCTTAAGACCGGCCTCAGATGAAGAGTGCGGAGTATCGCCTGCGGCGGTCCGATACGCTGCGGAGCAGCTCTCGGTCCGCGCGGGCGTTAGCCATGAGGAGTTTTGCCGCTGGCACGTCGATTTCTCAGAGCCCGGTTACGTCGATCTGTACGTGCAGCCGGGAACCAGAAAACGCCTTCGGTTCCCGCGCATGGGCCTGCGGACGTGGGGGCGAATCGAAGAAGGGGTTTTCCATACGTCTACGGCTCAATGGCCAATGGGCAACTCCGGGTGCAAACTCACGCGTGATTTCAAAATTCCGTTCTCGTCATCGGGTGAGACTGCGGTAGGACCCTTGTTTGTGCGTCAGACTTCGGATTGCTTTCGCTGCCCCGTCGATCTGCTCTCTTCTATCGTGCTCAGCCTTGTGCGTTTCGAGGAGACCCTGCCTACACCTCGGGACATCCACGGGCGATTCACAGCGTATGCAAGCGTCGCATGGCGCGATGGATTTCTTCAGCGGCCAGTTGTGGACGAGTATGGGATGGCGTTCGAACAAGTGCTGAAAGTTCTGCTGCCCGGTTGGAAACCTGTCGAACGTGTTCTGCGCGTGAAGCTGAGCCACGACGTGGATGAGATTGGCATTCCGTTCTCTTTTCGCAGTGCGGTGGCCAAGACGGTGCGCCATGGCCATCCGCTCCTTACGCTCCTTGATCTGGCGGCGCCCCTCTTGAGTCTCGACAATAGCGATCGGCTCCATCTGAAGCGGCTGGTCCAATTATCTCTGACTCATGGTTTGGACTCCGCTTTGTACTGGAAGACAAGCAGACAAGGTCCTTATGACACAGGTTACGACCTCGACGATCGCCGCATCCGCCGCCTGATTCATACCATCGAGCAGGCGGGGGTTGAGATGGGCATCCACCCAAGCTACGAAACGTTCCTTTCGCCGGTGCAGTTGCACGACGAAGTCGAAAAACTCAGGGCCCTCTTTGGTTCGATAAAGCTCGGCGGACGTCAGCATTACCTGAGATGGGATCCGCAATCGTGGGCCAGATGGGATGCGATCGGCCTCGCTTATGACTCATCGGTCGGATTTGCGGACTACGTCGGGTTCCGTGCCGGAACTTGCATTCCATATCGGCCCTGGCTGTGGTCCGAAAATTGCTGCGCTGGACTTGTCGAAATTCCGTTGTTGGCTACGGACTCCACCTTGCGCGGATACATGAAGCTTTCCGCCAGCCAGGCGCTCGCCGTACTCCGCAGCCTTGTTGATCGCTGCCGCGAGGTGGGGGGCGTTTTTACATTGGCCTGGCATAACACCGCCCTGTTGGATTCGCGCTATTCAGAAACTTACCGCCTCTTGCTGGAAGATCTCACTGGAAGCCCCAAATTCGAGTGGAGAACGGCAGCTGCATGAGCCTCGCAGACAACTTCGTTGGCAAGTCGCGTACAACTTGGCTGAGCGTCGTCGGTGCCCGTCCGCAATTCATCAAACTGGCACCCGTATGTCGCGCGATTGAACGTCACAATGGGGATGGAAACAACATCTTCGTCGAACACAAAATCCTTCACACAGGTCAGCACTACGATCGAGAAATTGCGGAGGTCTTGTTTGAACAGCTCGAGATCCCAAAACCCGACTATAACCTCGGCGTGGGCTCGTCAACTCACGGGGTCCAAATAGCCAGGATGCTTCAACGCATGGAGCCACTTTTGCGCGGTGAGCCCATCGACTGGGTGATCGTGTACGGCGACACGAATTCGACCTTGGCTGGTGCGCTGCTTGCGGCGCGGCTCAAGATTCCACTCGCTCATGTCGAGGCAGGTTGTCGCAGTGGCTACGCGCCCATGCCCGAGGAGCAGAATCGAATTGTCGCCGACCACCTCAGCCAATTGCTCTTAGTGCCTTCTCAGTCAGCCTTGAAGAACCTGCGCCGGGAGGGAATCGGCACAGATGATGATCCTCTGAAGCGCAGGACCATCTTTGTCGGCGATGTGATGTACGACTCCGTTCTCCAGAATCAAGCCACCGCCGAAAAACAGATGCAGCGGAGTCTGGACTCGCTGGGCGTGAAGTCAAAGCAATACTACCTTCTCACGTTGCATCGCGCGGAGAACACCAGCGATAGACGACGGTTGATATCGATCCTGAAGGCAATCACGGCGCTTGATCTGCCCGTCGTATTCCCCGTCCATCCGCGAACGAGAAACCTGCTCGCCGCCGGTGGCATTCACCTCAACGGCAATATTCGGCAAGTTCCTCCACAGGGGTTCCTGGAAATGCTTTCGCTCGAGCGAAATGCTCGGAAGATACTCACAGACTCGGGTGGGGTGCAAAAGGAGGCTTTCTATCTGGGTATTCCTTGTGTGACCCTTCGGGACCAGACCGAGTGGCCCGAAACGGTCGAATGCGGAGCGAATCGCGTCTCCGGAACAAGTGCCGACTCTATATTGAAAGCAATCCGGGAAAACCATCCGGAGCAATGGGCCCATTTTGCGCCGTACGGAACTGGCAATTCAGCCGGGACGATCCTGAACGAGCTCTTGAGCGGCGTGAACCCAATTTCTGCAGGCAACACGGCAATGGGCTCGGTTTGAATCGCTGATGAATTCACGATCCAACTCCGCAAAAGTTGTCCACATGACTTCCGTTCACACTGCGGTTGATCCTCGAATATTTCACAAAGAGTGCAAGTCCCTTGTCCGGGCAGGATTCAATGTCACCGTGGTTGGCCCATTCCTCGGAGAGAAAACCCCTGAGACCATCCGAGTCAAGGCTTTTCGACGAGAGCGCTCTCGCCTGGCGAGGATGACTCGATCAGCATGGCAGACATATCGCACCGCGCGTCGAGAAGATGCCGACATTTACCATTTTCACGATCCAGAACTACTCCCTTTCGGTCTGCTCCTTTTGCTGCAAGGCAAGCAGGTGATTTACGATATTCACGAGGATGTTCCCAAAGACATTCTCTCGAAAGAATACCTGCCTCCCTGGGTGCGTCCCCTGATCTCTTGGATCGCAAGGAAGACGGAGGAGGGTATCTGTCGAAGGTTTTCTGCTCTAGTCACGGTAACTCCGTCGATCGCCGATCGCCTTATCCGTATCAATCCTCGCACGGTGGTCATCCACAATTTTCCATATGCGGAAGAATTGATTTTGCAAGAAGCGACGCCTGGCAACTGGGAACACCGCAGCCACTGTGTGGCTTACACCGGAGGCATCAACGCGCAACGTGCCATTCACGAGATGGTTTCTGCAATGGCTCTGCTTCCTGAATCGCTGCCTGCCACTCTCGAGCTTGCCGGACCCGCGGATTCTGCCGAGCTCAATTCTGAAGCGATTCGCCGAAACCCTGGTTGGAAACGCGTGCGCCATCACGGAATGCTGGATCAGCGTAGTACGTTTCAACTGCTTCGCACCGTTCGAGCTGGCCTGGTTCTTTACCATCCCGAGCCGAATCACATCGAGTCAATGCCGCAGAAAATCTTTGAATACATGGGCGCGGGCTTGCCAGTAATCGCGTCGGATTTTCCTCTGTGGCGCCGCGTCATCGGCGAGCCGCGCTGTGGCATCTTCGTTGACCCAACGAATCCCCGCCAAATCGCCAGAGCCATCGAGTACGTGCTGACCCATCCGCGTGAGAGCGAAGAAATGGGTCGCCGGGGGCAGGCCGCGGTCTTGGAGAGATACAACTGGAACTCGGAAGCGCAAAAGCTTGTTCAGTTATACCGTGAGATTGAGAGCGAAAGATGTGCGGCATAGCTGGAATCGTCGCTTTGGACGGATTCGCCCCCCAGACCTTGATCGCGATGACACAAATGATCGCGTATCGGGGGCCCGACGGTTACGGTTTCGCGTATGCCTCTGCCGGTGGCGACGTCGAGATTCACCACGGTGATGAAAAAAATCCCCGGATCGCCAGGCCACAGATCGGTCTGGGAAATCGGCGTCTCGCCATTCTCGACTTGTCTTCAAAAGGGAATCAGCCGATGCAGATCGAGAACGCCGCATTCTGCATCACTTACAACGGCGAAATTTACAATTACCGCGAGGTCCGCCAGGAACTTTCTCGCTTGGGACACCGCTTTGCCTCAAATACCGACACGGAAGTGCTCTTGCGGAGCTACCAGGAGTGGGGCGAGCGATGCCTCGAGCGCCTCAACGGCATGTGGAGCTTCGCAATTTGGGATCGCCTTGGGAAAAGACTGTTTTGCGCTCGGGACCGCTTCGGAGTTAAGCCGTTTTATTATTCTTTGTCCGGTCGCACGTTCTTTTTCGGTTCTGAGATAAAACAGATTCTGGCAGCTTCAGGTATCAAACGGATAGCGCACCCGCAAGCTGTCATCGATTTTCTCGAGTGGGGCGTGCAGGATCACCTTGAGAAAACGTCGTTCGAAGGCGTTTTTCAATTGCCCGGAGGCAGCTTTCTCACTCTGGACCTGCACAACGAGCTGGCTCCGAAGATTGCGAAATTTTGGGAGCTTAAGACCGAGCCGCAATTGAGAATCAGTGCTGCGGAGGCAACCGAAGAATTCCGCTCTCGCTTTGAACGCTCCGTAAAGATCAGACTGCGCAGTGATGTCCCGGTCGGAGTCTCACTCAGCGGCGGCCTCGATTCATCGGCGATTCTCTGCGAAGCAAATCGCATTTCTCCCGGCATCCAGTTTCCGTGTTTCTCGGCTTGCTTTGAAGACGCCCGAATTGACGAGCGCGAGTTCATGACGTCTGCTGCGTCCGCCGCAAACAGCACAAGCCACAGGACTTTTCCCGAGGCCGAAGCTTTTTGGAAAGCATGCGAAACCATTACCTATCACCAGGACGAGCCAATCGGCGGACCAAGCGTCTTCGCCCAGTGGAGCGTCATGGTGGAAGCGCGAAAGGCCAGGGTTCCCGTTTTGCTGGGTGGCCAGGGAGGCGACGAATCTCTCTGCGGTTACCGGAAATACTATCTTTTTTATATCTTGCATCTCGCCCGCACGATTGACACTGCCCTTCTACGAGAGGTCGTGGCCTTGGCCAGAAACGCCGGTTCGATTGAATGGTCGTCTGCTGCCATCTCTCGCTACTTGCCGCGTTTGGCTCAGAAAAAAGTCTCGGCAGTCGAGCGGCTCGGAAATCCTGAACTGCTTTTGGATGCCCAGAACACTTCTCGGCAATTGGGCCGCGCGCATAACATCGCTGAGCGCCAGAAAATCGACCTCCTGAAGGTGAGCCTTCCTAAGCTTCTTCGCCACGAGGATCGGAATTCGATGGCCCACTCCATCGAGTCCAGGATGCCCTTCCTCGATTACGAACTTGTGGAGTTTCTCGTGCGCTGCCCGGCTACTTTCAAGATGAAAGACGGATGGACTAAGTGGCTGCTTCGCAATGCTTTGGCGGGTGAGCTTCCGGATAAGATTCGGCTGCGAAAATCAAAACTCGGTTTCAATGCCCCCGACGCGAGATGGCTGCAAGTCGGACTTCTCAATGGTCAACGGAATATTTGGCAAGGCACGGATCTGCGGATGAGGAAATTCCTATCAGAGAGGAAACTCGCGACTGAATGCTCGCGATTCCTGAATCACAAAAGCGGCGCTTTGCCCGCCGAAACGCTGTTCCGGGCGCTATCTCTTGAAACGTGGGCGCGAGTCCACGATATCAACTGAAAAGCTCTATCAATCGCCTTCTCTGCCTGAGACGAGCCATGCGATTTCTATTTCTCACTCAATATTATCCTCCCGAAATCGGCGCGGCACCGACTCGCTTGCATTCTCTTGCCGAGCAGTTGCACCAGTTCGGTCACGAAGTCGAAATCGTCACAGCGCGGCCGAACTACCCGCGTGGGAGATTCTTCGACGGTTGCGGGTCGCGCCTCTACGTTAGAGAACTCCGAAACGGGATCGTTGTTCACAGGGTATGGATCTATCCCGCTCTGGGAACTGGTTTTGGCCGTTTGCTGAATTACACGTCGTTTGCCTTGATGTCGCTTTTCGCGCTCTCTCGCGCCCAGAAGCCCGACTTCCTTTTTGTCGAATCGCCGCCGCTGACGAATAGCATTCCGGCGTTCGTCTCCAAGCTTATTCGCGGTGTCCCGTACATTTTCAACGTTGCAGATTTGTGGCCTGACGCCGTACTGGAAGCCGGTGTTGCTCGCAACGGACTTGTTCATCGCCTGCTGCTAACCCTCGAGTCTTGGAGCTACCGGCAGTCCTCTTACGTTAATGCGGTAACTCAGGGAATAGGCGAAGCTTTGGTCCTCGACAAGCGCGTGCCAAGCGGCAAGGTTTTGTTCCTTCCGAATGGGGTCGATGCCGACCGCTTCAAGCCGAGCGAACCTGATCTGCTTCTAAAACGAGAGTTAGGCCTTGAAGGCAAAAGAATTATTCTCTGGGCCGGAACGCTCGGTCTCTCGCATGGGCTCGAATACGTATTGCAAGCCGCAAAGATTTTGGAAACGGACCCCGGCATTCATTTCCTCTTCCTGGGTGACGGCTCTTGCCGAACTCAGCTCCAAGACCTCAAACAGAAGTTGAATTTAGGGAATGTGACCTTTCACGGCCCCGTCTCCCTGGAACTGCTGCCTCGATACTTCTCTATTGCCGATTCCAGCTTGGTGTCATTGCGGCGCCTGCCTTCCCATGAGGCCGCGCGCCCTTCGAAAATTCTCCCCGCGCTGGGCTCCGGGAAACCGCTGATCTTCGTCGGAGCGGGGGAGGGCGCGCGCTTCGTCGAACAGGCACAAGCCGGTATCGTCGTGCCGCCTGAAAATCCGGAACTCCTCGCGGATGAAATTCGGCGTCTGTTTGCTGATTCCGAATTGCTTTGCCGCCTGGGAGAAAACGGACGTCGGTACATCGAAGACCACATGCAATGGTCTACCTTGGTGACGCGCTGGCTCGAACACCTTGGCCCATCATCTGGTCCCATCATCGAGGACGTCAGCATTTCAGCAGCATCTTGAATCGTAACTTGCCTTCGGAGGAACTTTGACCGCAGCTATCGCTTCATCGCCTGCTACAACATCAACGCTACCGTTTGTGCCTTTTCATCGACCGCTGATTGAGCAAGATGAAATCGACAGCGTTCTCGAAGTCCTGCATAGCGGATGGCTCACCACCGGCCCTGGTGTAAAGAAATTTGAAAAGAGTTTCGCCGACCATATCGGTACGACGCACGCTGTTGCTGTCAGTTCGTGTACCGCGGCTTTGCACTTGGCTCTGGAAGCGATCGGAATACAAGAGGGTGACGAAGTCATTCTGCCGACGATGACCTTCGCCTCTACGGGCGAAGCCATTCTTTATTTCAAAGCCAAACCGATCCTGGTGGATTGCACCAGAGATTCGTTCCACTTAGACCCTTCGGCGGTCGAGAGTGCGATCACGCCTCGCACAAAAGCTGTCTTACCAGTGCACTATTCCGGTTACGCGTGCGACATGGACTCAATTCTTCAGATCGCTCATGGCCACGACCTGAAGATTGTCGAGGATGCTGCGCACGCCTTGCCTTCGAAATACAAGGGCCGAACCGTTGGGACGATCGGCGACATCACCTGCTTTTCTTTTTATGCCACAAAAACGGTCACGTGCGGCGAGGGTGGAATGATCACCACCGAAAATCCCGATTACGCTGACCGCGTTCGCACTCTGAGCCTGCACGGCATCAGCCGCGAAGCCTGGAAGCGCTATTCCGCGGATGGTTCGTGGCGCTATGACATTGAGGCTCTGGGATACAAGTACAATCTGACTGATTTGCAGGCCGCTGTTGGACTCGCCCAGCTTCGCAAGTGTGAATCGATGCGAGGTCGTCGCGCTTCACTTGCAGCGCGGTACACGGACGCTTTCTCATCCCTCGAGAGCTTCATCACGCCCGAAGTTCCCCTCGATGTCGAGCATGCTTGGCACTTATACGTTCTCCAGATCAACGAAAAGGCGCTCAAGATCGATCGCGATCGCGTCATTGAAGAACTGAAGCTGCGTGGCATCGGGACGTCGGTTCATTTCATTCCGCTGCATCTCCATTCGCTTTACCGCAATTGCTGCGGCTATCGCCAGGGCCAGTTTCCAAACGCCGAAACGCAATCCTTCCGTGCGCTTTCGCTTCCTCTTTTTCCTGGTATGACAACTCAAGAGCAAGACCGCGTCATTCACGCCTTGCAGGACATCTCGAACCTCTACTCGCGATGATCCAGGCGTCATCGCATCGGTGCAGGATAACTTGATGCAAACAACATTTTACGCACGGTTTGGCAAGCGAGCTTTCGACACAGTGGCCGCTTTCGTGGGACTGCTGATCTTAAGCCCGGTTTTCTTCATCGTTGCCATTGCAGTGCGTCTAACCAGCTCAGGCTCCGCTTTCTTCTCGCAGGAGCGGGTTGGCCGATTCGGGAAGCCATTTCGAATACTCAAGTTCCGCACCATGCGAGTAACGCCCGATGCATCCGGTGGCTTGCTCACGTCAGCGGGGGATCGTCGTATTACTTCCCTGGGACGATTTCTTCGTAAAACCAAAATTGACGAGCTGCCACAGCTATTTAACGTTTTCTGCGGTGACATGAGCTTGGTGGGTCCTCGTCCCGAAGTTCCGCTTTATGTTTCGTGTTTTTCCGAAGACCAGCGGCGTGTCTTTGTCGCGCGCCCCGGTATGACGGGAGCCTCGATCATCATCAATGAGGAAGCATTGCTGGCCCAGGCGCAATCGAAGGAAGCCTTCTACCTCTCGCAGGTGTTACCTGCGAAGCTTGATGTCGATCTCGCGTACTGCGAAAAAATCACCTTTTTTGAGGATGTCCGATTGATCTTGCTTACCCTTTATAACCTCGCTCGGCATTCGAAGGCAGCTACCGCTCCAGTAGCTGCTCTCGAAATCCAGCACCTGGCGGGAGTTAGGAAACCGTTCAAGCTTACGTAACTGGCTCCACACCGAGACGTCCATCTCGGGAAACTAGCTCTGATAGAACTCAGAAACCGCCGACTTCTTGTTACCACAAGCCTATTCAATAACCGGTCAAAGAGCTTTGCCCATAGCGCGGAGGCGCTAAGAGATGATCAAACCCACGTTGCATCTCTGGCTAGAGCGGATTGCTCGCGCTCTCGTCGATCTGATCGCCGTACAAGTCGCGGGTGTTCTGACCCTCGCGTATCTGGTCACACGTGCGCCTTCACCGCCCACCGAAACCGCTCTTGCACATTATTATATCCACACGTTCTTACCGGTTTCTTTGTTGTTTCCCCTTGTCCATTCTCTGTTCGGTTTGTACACCAGGCTCCGCGGCTACACTCTCGGTTACAAGTTGCGCACATCCGCCTTGAGTGCCTCCGTAGCCACACTTTTGGTTATCTTCGTTAGTTATCTGACCAACCGCACCCAGTCGCCGCGTTCCGCTGCACTCCTTTTTGGGCTGGGGGCTATTGCCGGTGCAGTTGGCGTTCGCTGGATGAAGGACTGGCTGTTCCATCGCGAGAATGAAAGCACCCGCACGACCAGCCAAATCGATATCGCTGCTCCCAACAACGATACTGTTCTGGTTGTGGGTGGCGCAGGCTACATCGGGTCCATCGTCACCGAAAAACTTCTGGCGCGCGGGCGTCGAGTGAAGGTGTTGGATAGTCTTCTCTATGGGAGTGGGGCCATACAGCCGGTCCTCGGTCATCCCATGCTTGAATTCATCCAGGGCGACTGCCGGAACATTCAGGATGTCGTTCGAGCTATGGGCAATATTAAGGATGTGATCCACCTCGCCGGCATCGTTGGAGACCCTGCGTGTGCCGAAGACGCGCAAAATGCTTGGCAGATTAACTATGCGGCCACCCGCATGATTCTGGAGATCGCCAGAGGGCATACGGTCGAGCGGTTTCTCTTCGCTTCGAGTTGCAGTGTGTATGGTGCCTCAGACACCCTGATGAATGAGAAATCCGAGACAGTTCCTCTTTCCCTTTATGCGGAGGCCAAGCTTCAGTCGGAAAGCGTGTTGCTGGAGGCCAAATCCAGAACTTTCCACCCGGTGATTCTGCGATTCGCAACTGTCTTCGGACTTGCTCCCCGGCCAAGGTTCGATCTGGTTGTAAACCTTCTCACGGCGAAGGCGATCCAAGATGGTGTAATCACCATCTACAACGGCGATCAATGGCGGCCATTTATTCACGTCCGCGACGTGGCCACGGCCGTCGTGGACGTGCTTGCAGCGCCTCTCGAGGCTGTCAGCGGTGAAGTCTTCAACGTCGGAGATGACCGGCTCAACTTCACGCTGCAACAAGTTGCCGAGAAGATTCGCATCGGCATTCCCAAGACTCATGTTGAATATGTCGAGAATGCCGACTGCCGAAATTACCGCGTCTCCTTTCAGAAGATCAAAGACTGCGTCGGCTTCATGGCGGAATATTCGATCGAAACTGGAATCCTTGAGATTGAACGAGCCTTCGAGCGCGGCGAAATTCTGAACTATCGCCAGCCGTTCTACAGCAACGTTTCCTACCTAAAACAGCGCGGCCCGGTGACGCCCAAGACGGAACTGGATGTAAAGGTAATGGCGGCATTTGCGGGAGTAGGAGCCCGGTCTTTGGGCCCTACCGCGAAGGCTGCTACCGCTTCGTCCTGATTTCCTCATTCCTGCGGCGCGCGAAGTCACCAAACTGTGCGTTGCGGTGTGTCCCGGCGCCTCAGCTACTTTCTCCGTTAGCTTTCTGCCTGTCTTTCCGCCCGTCTTTTTCGCCTCACCTCATTCGCAAAAATTACGCCTGGCCGGGGTGTGAGGCGAAGGTGCCGAACTGGAAATGGTGTTTTTTGTCGCGATTAACTTTCTGGCCTTTGTTTCCTTTGATTTGCGACGATCTTTGACTTTGAGTTGTCGCGATTGATTTTTGTTCGTCTTTCGCTTTTGATTGGCGGGAACAGAACGCGGAATTGCGCAGAGCGCAAGGAAGAGGCTTGACTAAGGTACGGGCTGGCGCCGGATGTTTAGGTCGGAGCGATGCTCCCACCTGATCGCTAGAGGCGACCGACAGGTCCGACCCTCACAAACCGAGGGCGGGGCACCCGAAAACGTCAGGGGTGAATAGGCTCAGAAAAGGAACTTGACGCCGAGCTGAATGGTGCGGGGGCGGTGCGCATCGACAGGATGCAAGAACGATGTGCTGTCCGGTCCGGTGCACGAAGAGTCGCCAGCCCAGTAGGGTGGAGCCGTCGAGCCTGCTGGCGCGCTCGAAGAATCTCCGTAACAGGTAATTATATTGTTGCCGGGGTTGCCGGGATTCGAAGGATCGTAGACGCGGAACTGAGTGTGGTTAAAGATGTTGAAGCCTTCGGCACGGAACTGCAATGAGCGCTCTCCGCTGAGCTTCATGGTTTTGAAGAGCGACATATCGAAATTCAGACGAGACGGATTATTGAGGAAATTGCGTCCGGCGTCGCCGTAAGTAAGTCCCTGCGGAGCGATGAACTCGCCGGGGTCATCGAGAATAGGACCGTACGTAAGGCTCGAGGCTGAATCCGGGTTGGCGAAGAGGTCGTATGCAGCACGATGCCCGTGCACAACGTCGGGATAAGAGCCCGGTCCGGTGACGGCCGCGACGCCAGCGTTATCCAGAGACGAGATTGTTTCGCAGATGCATCCACCGTTAATGACGCTGAAGGGAGTTCCCGTCGCATAGGTGGTGATGCCAGCAATCTGCCAGTTTGAAAAAATCGAGTGCACTACGTCGCCGAGCGGCTCACTGTGGAGCTGGTTGGTTGGATCGTCGATTCCCTCGGAAATCTTGTCGAGCCAGGTGTTCAACGGCAGGTCATAGATGTAGCTGAATTCGACCAGGTGCCGCTGGTCGAAATCGGAGCTGGCGCGGTTCAGAGCGAGGTCGTAAGCGTCGATGAAGTTGGCGCTGGTGCGATCGGAGGAATCATCAATCGAATGGGAGTATGTATAGGATAAACCGAGCGTGATGGGACCTCGAGTCTTGCGAAGGGTGAACTGCATGGAGTTATAGGTGGAATTAGCGATATTTTGAAGAGAGAAAATCTGCCCCAGGCCGGGCGCGACCACGTAGCCGGGCTGTCGGAGCGCGTTTGGAGTGGGGATTTCCGGCTGAATGCCGGCACATGCCGCCAACAGGTTGTCATACCCCGGCACTCCCGGGGTGATGTTGTTTCCGTTCACCTGGAATGTGGCGTTTCCAAATCCCGAGCAAATCGTAAGGTCGAGCGGTTGGCCGGGCAGGAAAGGATTCGCCGCCCGGCTGACAGGAACCAACTGGTTTACCTGAAGCTCGGTGGTCAAATCCGTTCCCTTGCTGCCTACGTAGGCTATCGTGCCCAGGATGTCTCCCGGCAGTTGGCGCTGGATGCTGAGGCTCCATTGTTGTGCATAAGACCATTTCGCCTTGGTTGGTATGGCTGTGGCATTGATGGGGAAGGTGCCGTTAAATGACGGACAATTGGGTCCGACATGCCCCAGGCAACTCCAGTTGACCGGGTAGTATTCCGTCATGTCCAAAGCACCGCCCGCGTTTTGATCACCAGGGCTCCCTTCGAGTGACCCGGTGTTCGCCTCATTTCCCGTCCCGTGCTCGAAGAATATTCCGTAGCCGGCCCGTATGGAGGTTTTGCCGTCTCCAAAAGGATCCCAGGCGAGGCCGATGCGCGGCGCGGGATTGAAGAACTGGTTTGTCATGCAGGCCTGGGGCACCTGATGGCCGTTCGCGTACTTATCCACTCCGCATCGCACGATCCCGTTGACGATCCGCGGATCGAGGTTGTTCACATCCAGCGGCAGAGTCTGACCGGTGGTGGCATCCTCCAAATAGCCAAACCGCGGATCGATGGTAACCTCCGACGCCAGTGCTGTACTGAACTGCGACGCCACCCAGTTGTACGCATAGTTGTTTTTCTCCGTGTAGAGGCCGAAAAGACTGAACCGAACGCCGAGGTTCAAAGTCAATCTCTTCGTTATCTTCCAGTTGTCCTGAGCGTAGGGCTCCGTAATCATGTAGTTGTTGTGGTAGACGCCTTGCGCGCTGTCCTGCTGGAAGTTTTGGATCTCCGGAAATAGAAAGTCAGCAAAGGAGTTTCCGGTTGAAGCAAGATTGTTTTGGTCCGTAAACGTGAACACTCCCTGCACGTCCCCCGTGTTTGCTCCCACCGGTGAATTCACTTCATTCCGCTGGGCGATGATTGCCAGAACCCCGAATTGAAAGGTGTGTTTGCCGATAGCCAGCGTAGCGTCATCTCTGGGGCTGTACGTTGGATTCGAGTGGTGCCAGGGCATGAAGCTTGGGTCGATTTGAAAACCATGGCCGCCAAACTCCGGATCGGTGCCGGCAATCACGAGGGCGGGAAGTTTGTCGCCGAAGCCATTGTTGAAAATCCAGCCGATTCCGCAGGGCGGTTGTCCCGCCTGGTCTGTCAGGCAAGGAGCATTGTTGATCACCGGCACCTGAGAACGATCCAGCGTTGTCACGCCCGGGCCGGCGAAATCCGTAAGAGTGATGTGGTCGGTGGTGTAGGCGAAAGCGACATCGTTAACCAGGTTGTTGCTGATCGTGCTGGTGAAGTGCGCCACGACGCTGGTGCCCGGCCCTACAAGGTTGTTTTCGACTGTAGGAAAGCTATTGTGAATGAAACCCCACTGGGGCGCCGGCAACTGCGTGCTCCAGGCATCGCGGATATAGCGGACGTAGATTTTTTCCGTTGCTGTCACGTTGTGGTCGATTCGGAACAAGTCCTCGCGCCATGTGGTCAGCGGGGAGATAGCGGCCACATAACACGGTTTCGGCACGAGCGAAGAATTGCAACCGGTTGTGGAGTTCGGCAGGGGAATGAGGTTGGTATTCAGAAGGGCTTCGGAGCGAGGATCGATGGCAAGCAGATTGTCTTGCCGTACCGCAACATAATCGCCGGGAGGTCCCGCATTGCCGGCTGGAAAGCCAGGGCAATCGGGGTACTTGGTCCGCGAAAACGGCACGGCGAAACCCGTTTGCGGCGGGCACACATCGTTGAAGTCGCCGAAACTCCCTGCGGGCGCAGCAAGGCAGGCAGGTTGAGGGTTGGCAGCGTCCATGCAATTGCGTTCTGCGAGGGTTGGCACGCCCTGGTTGAAGTCGACAGGTTCACGGTCGTGGCGGTATTCCTCTGAAACGAAGAAGAAGGTCTTGTCTTTTTTCGTGTTGTAGTGGTCCGGAATATAGAGGGGACCTCCAAGAGTCCCTCCTGGATCATATTTCTGGTAGAGGGGAGCGTGCTTGGTTTGGTCGAAGTAATTCCGCGAGTTAAAGATGTTATTGCGCGCGAAGAAGTAGACGTCGCCGTTGAAGCTCTGGCCTCCTGCCTTTGTAGTAGCCAGCACCGTGCCAGACGCGCTCCGCCCGTACATCGCACCGTAATTTGAAGTCAGCACTTGGAGCTCATTAATCGAATCGATGCTTGGGTAGACGATCAGAGTGGTGGTGCTCCCGTTGATGCTTGTGTTCAGGACGTCTCCGCCATCAATGTCGTACGTGTTGTATTCAACGCGACCGCCGTTCACGCTGTATTTCACGCTGCCCTTCACACCAACCAACGCTTCGTCCTGGCCGCTTTGATTGCTGACGCCCGGGGCCAGAGCGATCAATTGTGTGAAATTCCGGCCATTCAGCGCGTACGTGGTCACTTCGGTGCTGGTCAGCTTCCCGGAAATCTCCGAACTTTCCTTTTCAACCTCAGTCGCTCCGCCGGCCGTTACTTCCACTTTTGACGAAACACTCGAAGGGACGAGCGCAACGTCCACATGAGCGGTCTGCCCGGCTGCCACGGCGATGTTTTCGTGGGTGTATTCCTTAAAGTTCGGGGACACTACATCGATCTTGTAGGTGCCGGGCGCCAGCCCATTGATTCGATATTCGCCGTTCTCCCCCGAGCTTGCCGTGGAAGCATTTCCCTTGGCGTCGAGGAGTGTGATTGCGGCGGCCACGACGGCCGCGCCTGAAGCATCGGTGACCGTTCCCTGTATGGAACCGGTTGCGTCGGTCGCCTGGGGACTCGGTGGCGCGGCAGTCTGCGCGCGAGAAGAGGTTGCTGAGCAAAGCAGGGAATAAAAGAGCAGCATGAAGAACACAATTGTTCTTTTCACTCGGATCACCCCAGATTCTTGAAATGAGGCGGATGCTTTAGCAGGGGGGGTGTTACGTGACGATGAGTCCGAGGTTGAATTTGCGTCAATATTCCGGCCGAAGTGTCAGCCGTGAAATGCTCCGGTCCCCGAAGAGTAAGTGGCTTGTAGAGCCCTCCGAGAATTTTCAGAGACTGTTCTACTTCCATAGGAAATCCCCACAAACCGGAACTCACGATTCAATTTCCATTCACAAATCGAAAACTTTTTTCTCGCGAATCGCAATGATTCACCTGAATTTTCCGTTCACGTCATGTCTCCTTAACAGACCGCCGAAAGAATGCCGCAGTTCAACGACATGTGGTTGGGCTTGATCTGAACTCCGACACATCTCGTTTCTGCGTGACGCGTACGGCACTGGACCTGAACTTCCACGAAGGAATCGTGAGGCAGCGGTGGTGTGGAACTCTCAGGAGCCACAACCCAAATCAATTTCGTGTACCAGCGACTGCGAGGATTTACCTCGACCGGCCGAACCCAATCTGCGTTCGTCCGCCCACCCTTTCCGCTCTATTTGAGAGGAGAAAGAGGAATGAACTTGAAGAAACTCTGTAAGGCAGGGCTTTCGCTCGCCGGGTGTCTCTTCCTGGCAGCGGCAGCGCATGCGCAGACGCCTCAAATCGTGGCCGTGGGGTCGTCTGCCCTTTTCCCGTCCGTAGTGGTTTCCATGACCACAGCGGACCCGATCACGCACACGCCGGCGCCATGCGGCACGAACGTCTGGACCACGAAGAACGCAACCTACACGTACGGAATTGACGGTCGCACCGCCTACGGTGTTCCTAACGAAGCAGGAACTCTCGCCATCGTCTGGGACAGCACCACAACCGTCGGTGACATCATCTGCGCGTATCTCTCCACCGACTCCGTCGTCGGCCAGCGTCTTTTCCTTGGTACTGGCTCGGGTGGCAATGGGACGCTCTTCCTCGCCACCGGCGTCAGTTCCATTGGGGGTGCCGGCGCGGTTTCGTACTTGAGTGACAGCACAACCGGTCCTCCAGCCGCGGTCGTCACTGCGTTGCAGGGTGCGCATTTCAACGTCGCATTTACCGACATCCGTCCTGAGGATGGCGAATACGCGTATCAGCGCGCCTCTTGCAGCAGGTCAGGCGTCACGGATCCCAGTTGCTTTGGATACGGGCCCGTTCCGATCGGCACTAACCCTATCCAGAGTTCCTATACCAACGGTAACTACGCCTACGTGATGGACTATGCTATTTCCGGAACCGATCCGATAGACACGAGCGTGACCGTCGGGGCCTTCACGACCGTTCCCATCGGCATTTCCCCGGTCATACTTTTCTACAACACCTACGACACTGGGACAGGCGGGCTCGGCGCCCTGCTCCCCTCAAACATTACAGACGACACGGTCGTTGGCGTTTGGTCGGGTTTGATCGGTACTACCAACCAGATCTCCAACAACCTCGGTGGGAGCGGAGTGAACCTGCACGTCGTGCAACGCGAACCCGTTTCCGGAACCTATAACACCTTTGAATGGCAGCTGGTTCACACGCGCGACCACCATGCGGGCGACTTTACGCAGGAATACAACTTTGGTCCGACGCCTGTCAGCTGCTTCACGCCGCCCAATTCTGCAACCTACGTTCCTCCGGCTACCGCGTGCGCTAATCCGGCAAACGTAAACGGTGTGGCGGGACCCTCCTATGGCGGGTATCGCACCCGTGCCATCGGCACCGGTGAGATGGTCAGCGCCGTTAGCTCGTCGAATAACCCGGACAGCATCGGATACGCGTTCTGGGGCCTCTCGACTTTTGGCGGCAAAGCGAATCTCCACTACCTCTCGCTCAACGGGCAGGATCCGCTGTACGCAAACGGAACTGTCTTGGCGCAGGGAACGCAGAACTTCCCGAGCTGCTCGGGGAAAGTCAACCTGGGTTCGTTTAGCTGCTCCGGTAACACGCTTCCCACCTTCACCAACATACAGAATGGAAGCTACCGGGTATGGTCGCTGCTCCGCGCGATCTACTACACCAGTTACACTCCCCCAGGGACTGGGCCGAGCATCGCGGGTCTGATCCAGGCGGCGCAGGACCAGGCGGAGTCGGGTGGCATCCCTGACTTCCTGCCCTATCAATACTGCTCTGGCGCTTCGTGCACCCCGGGCACCGGACCTTACACAGCGAACCTTCAGGTCGTTCGAAGCCACTACCCGCTTTCGGGGTATGACGCCAACAACGGCACAAACGGCCCGAGCTCGTTCTGTGCGGCCGACCAGACAGCCCCCAACTGCATCGAGGAAGGTGGCGATATGGCCGGTAAAGTGTTCCTCAGGTATCAGGACGTGGTTTACTACGGCCTCACGAGCAACGAGTACCTGACTTGGATTGAATAACAACTAGCCGAAGAGGTGGGCGACTCAGACGTCCCCCACCTCTTCTTTTTTTCATTATTGAAAATAACTCTGGTGGCACTTCAGGAACTCAAGACAAAACGAGGACTAGGCATGCGACGTGTGTTTCGGATCACACCTGCTTTAGCAGCCGCGGTGGTTATTCTATTGATGTCCGCAATTTTATCGGGCGTGGATACTTGGGCCAACACGCCCAAAGCGCAGGATTCAAAAGCGGCTCAACGAAGTGCCGGGACGACCGGCGCAAATCAGTCTCCCGGGGACGCCTACCTCGAGGATTTCACGGCTCTTCCTTTGGCAAAAAGCAATTTGAAAATGATATCGCGCATTCTCGGTCAAAAGGATGACGACGCCTCTCAGCCATTCATTCGCGAGCGATGGCAGGTGATTTGGCGTGCCGGCGACCCCATGGATTTGTACATTATCAAGCCACGCAACGTGGAAAAGCCGCCCGTGATCCTCTATCTATACGGTTGGCCGGCTGACACGGATCGCTTCAAGCAGGACCATTGGTGTGGAGTCGTCGCCGGCCGCGGCTATGCCGCGATCGGCCTCGTGTCCGCCTATACGGGTCATCGGATGCTGAATCATCCCCTGAGCGAGGACTTCTTCAATCAGTTGCCCGTATCTCTCGTGGCTAGCGTCCACGACGTGCAGATGATTCTGAATTATCTTGAGAGCCGGAACGAGTTTGACATGAGCCGCGTGGCCATGTTCGGCCAGGGCTCGGGTGGAGCGATTGCGATTCTGACCTCGGCGGTCGATCCCCGCCTCAAGGTTCTGGACGTCCTCTCACCGTGGGGGGACTGGCCGACGTTTCTCGAGAAATCAACAGCTGTGCCCCAGGACGATCGGCCAAAGGTAACCACGCCCGAGTTTCTGCAGAGTGTAGCGGGGTTGGACCCGCTTCAGTGGTTCCCCAAAGTGAAAGCACAGAGCGTGAGGCTTGAGGATATTCGCAAGGATGGCCACATGCCGGACGCAGGTGAGGAGGCGATGGAAGCGGCCGCCCCGGCTATCGCCGAGATCGATCAATTCGGAGATACGGAAGCGATGGCGCCGGTAGCGGCTGGTGGAGCGCTTCTCAATTGGACCAAGGATCAGTTGAAGCCGGATGCGAAACCTCAGGTGGCCCTGGCGAAATCGGAACGGGTGCACTACTTTCCGCCGAAAGCCGATCCCCATCCCCTGAGCTTTGGGGGTCAGAAGAACTAGAAAACATTGGGTTTCAGGCGTCGGGGCAACGCAAGCTGAAGGCCCAACCAAGTGGCTGAATGTACAAAGATTAGCACGCCATTCTCATGGCGTTTACATTGGTGGTTTTAACTCTGCACCCTCAATCGCTCAGCCGCCATTTTCTGAATAAAGGAATCGTAAATCAATGCGTACCTTTATCTTGGGTCTACTCGTCTCTTGCTTCTGCCTCGGGCTCGCCAGCTGCGCCGGGTCTGTCTCCACTGCTTTGCCGATCGAGGTGCTCATTACCACGGCCCTTCCGGACGATACGGTTCAGGTTGGTACGGGCTCCGTGGTCTTTCAGGCTGAGGTGCTGAACGACCCCCACCATGGGGGTGTCAAGTGGACCCTAACGGTTGCGAATGTTCCCTGCTCGCCCGCATGCGGAACCCTTACCACGCCTCCACTCGCCGGATTTACCACCACCTATACTCCGCCTACGCAAGCTCCCCTGAACGAACAGGCCACGATTACCGCGACCTCTGTGGACAATCCAGCGTCGGACGACGCTTTGCTTTTCACCATAATTCCTCCCACCAGCGTCACCATCACAAACAAGTTCACCACTCAGTACGCCAATGGACCGAGTATAACGGTAGACGCAACCGTGGCGAATGACCTCACCGGGTCTGGCGTGAGCTGGACTTTGACGGCTGGCGGAGCGAATTGCTCCCCCGCCTGCGGTACTTTGACCCCCTCTGCCGCACCCAGCTTCACTGCGGTCTACATGCCGCCGCCTACTGTTCCTATGGGCTCCAGCGACAATCCCACGATAATGGCTACGTCCGTTGAAGCTCCCGCGGCCTCCGACAGCTTTAGTTTCATGATCGACAGCCCGCTTGCCCTGATGAAGGGCAGCTACGTCTTCCTGCTGAGAGGTTACGACTCTTCCCAATTGCCTATGGCCATGGCGGGCGTTATCACCTTTGATGGCAACGGTAACATTACCAGCGGCGAACTGGATTTTGACGACGACGGCGGAATCAACCACGTGGCTCCCCCTGCAACGGGGACTTACACGGTCGATCCTTCGTTCAATGGAATTACTAGAGTTGCCGTAGAGATTTCAAGCTTCACATTTCCGAATTCTAATGTCGATCTGCACTTTCACTTTGTGCTCTCGCAGGATGGCACACGCGGCCATATCATTGAGCTCGATGGTAGCGGCTACATGAACTCGGGCACGATCGCCCTTCAGAGTTCTTCCGCTATTTCCAACGCTCCGAGCGGTAATTTCGCTTTCGGTTTGGATTCTGACGCTCCTGTTGGAGGCCGAATTGTCGCCGCCGGCCAGCTCCAAATCGGGGCCGGCGGAATCACAGGCGGTTTGATCGATCAAAGCAAAGCCGGAAATGCTTCGCCCATTTACTCCGATCAGGCCATCAGTGCTGGGCCCGTGTCGGCCCCGGATGCGAATGGCCGCGGAACCATGAGCATGACCGTAAGCGGCGTAACCACGCAATACGCCTATTACATTGTGGACTCCAGCCATTTTCGGCTCGTTGAGATCGATCAGGGACTGACCTATGGGACGGTCCAGGCGGGTTCGGCAATCCTCCAAGACAACCTTACGGCCAACAGCGTCAATGCGACGAGTGTCCTGCAGTTCGCTGGCATGGATGAGTATCCCGGAACGAACACGCCCGGGCCAGACGTCATAATCGGCGTCATGACGATTGCCGCCGGCGCGTTCAACATGACCTTTGACAGCAACGACTTGGGCAATGTCGTGACTTCGAATCCTGCCGCCGGCGTGATTACGTCCTTTGATCCCACCAGCGGCCGGGCTGTCTTGTCCTATCCGGGCGGTTTCGAGCAAGGGTTTGTCGACTCGGCCACAATCTATATGTATGACCAGGGCGCCGGCTTCATTATCGACACGGACATTTCCACCCCCAATGGCACCCCGCCGAATCAGGCAATCACAAACAACGCTTTCTCCGGAACATTAACTCAGCAGACAGGCGCTCCGTTCGCGAACCCGCCCGTAAGTGGAAACCTGATCGCGGGATTCGGCGCTTCTGCTGTGGCCAACGTTCCCAATTGGGACATCGCTCTCACCGCGACACCTCCACCCATCGGTCCGACACCCTATGCCGCTATAGGAGACCTGACATCGTTGCCATCCCAGGACGGTTTTGCGATCAACGGGCAATTCTCAGGAGTATTTGGGAACCTCTCAAGTAAGCCGCTGGGATACGGTCTTTTCACGATGCCTGCTACAATCGTCGGCGATTTCACCTCGGGAAAGACGGTTATAGCTTCGTACTACTTCATCGCGCCGAACCAATTTGTCTCGATCGGAGTGACCAACGGAGAAATCTCCGGCATCTCTTTCTTCGATCCACAGTGAAGAAGATCTCTTGAAGCTTCACAAAAAATCTTCCAAGTAGTAACTGCATCGCCACAAGCCGGCGGTTGTCGCCAAATCTTCACGAACGTTTCTACTTTGGTTTATAGACTGCAAATGTTCCGCGAGTAATACGTGGCGTAGGGCGATTGCGTTCGTAAGCGTGAGCTTGCTGCGCGGAAAAAACCAACCACAAGTAACCACCACACCACCACCAAACCTTCAAAGCAGCTGAAAGGAGACCTATGATTCGTCTGAGGGAACTGGGTCAGATCCTGGTTCTTGCTTTGGGCCTTGCTGCAATGTCGCTGCCGCTCCGCGCAGCCTCGAACCCCGTCCCGTTTCTGAATCCAATCGTACCTTCTTCCGCGGCTCCCGGCGGTCCTGCGTTGAACCTCACCGTCTTGGGAACCGGTTTCGTCTCGGGTTCAGTAGTGGAATGGAATGGTGCGGCTCTTGCCACAACGTTTGTGAGCGGTTCTCAACTAACAGCCACGGTTCCGGCTGCCTCGACGGCAACTCCTACTACAGCCACCGTAAATGTAGTGAGTCCAGGGCCCGGTGGAGGAGTTTCAAACTCAGAATATTTCACTGTTGAAGATGCAGTATCCGAGAACTATTTCAGTTCGTTGAGTATCACCGGCAACTGCAACCTCACGTCGCCCCTTGCTGAGGGTGACTTCAACAACGACGGCAAACTGGACTTCATCGTTGCCTCCGGCCCGAATGTTTACGTCTTAAAAGGCAATGGCAATGGAACCTTTCAGCCAGCGCAAGGAAGTGCGGGCCCCGCAAATTCAGTGATCACGGGAATTCACGTCTTCGACGTCAATGGAGACGGAAAGCTGGATTTGATTATCAACGGGCGGAGAGGCACTACCGGTTTGGTCGCGACGATGCTGGGTAATGGCGACGGCACTTTCCAGGCCCCCATTGAAACTGACTTCAGTGGCATTGCCTCCTCGTCTATCGTCGTGGCTGACTTCAATGGCGACGGTGCGTTGGACATAGCCCTCGTGACGTCCACCTCTATCCAGGTCCTCCTTGGAACTGGGACTGGCGCCTTCACGGTCGGCCCGAGTTCACCTCTCAGTTATTCTGGGCGGGACGGCATTGCTGCCGGAGACTTCAATAATGACGGCAAACTCGACCTCGTTATCACCGCCTACGATCCATATTCGGAGGGTTACAACTTTGCTGCCGTCCTCCTGGGCAACGGCGATGGCAGTTTCGGTGCCCTTCAGATGGTGGCCGGTTCTGGAACCAGCTTTGTCGGGTCGATTACCGCGGCGGTAGGCGATTTCAACGGTGATGGAAATCTCGACATCGCCACTGCAATTCAGACTGCCGGCTCAACGATTCAGGGGTTCATCTTCATCTCAACTGGCAACGGCGATGGAACTTTTGACGCGCAACCTGCGGTCCCCAACGTTAATTCAGTCACTTCGCCACTGCTGGTTGGCGACTTCAACGCAGACGGCAATCTCGACTTGGCAACAGGTGGTTTCTTCTACTACGGTGCAGGCAACGCTACGTTCCCGACGTCCAATGGCTCCTCCGGAGCGCCAACGTTCGTCTTAGCTGGCGATGCCAATGGAGACGGATTGCTGGACGTCTTTGACGAAACCATCACGATTCAATCCTCGGGAAGCGGCGTCACCACACTTTCCGCTGTGGGAATCGAGCTTCAAGTTCCACCACTCCCTGATTTCAAGGGGGTTGTAGGACCTTTGACCACCGCTCTCGTACCAGGAGATAGCGTGTCCTTCACCGTCACACTGACGCCGCTGTACGGCTTCACGGGTGACGTCACGCTGGGCGCTACCGATCTGCCAAACGGCATTACACCAAGCTACACTCCAGTAACCGTGAAAGGTGCTGACGGCACATCGACCATTACGTTAACGGCCGCGTCCAATCTGGCCTTGGGCACCTATAGCTTCATTCTCTCGGGAAATTCCGGCAATCTCACGCACAGTACTACCATCAGTGTCACTGTAAACGACTCTGTGGGCGACTTTGGTGCGGATATAGAACCACCCATTGTGAACGTCGCCCAAGGGTACCCAGCCTCGTTCCCAATAACCGTGATACCCTCTGGGGGCTTTACGGGACCCGTTACATTGAGTGTTTCGAACCTGCCCCCTGGCACCACAGCCAGCTTCAGCCAGAATCCGGTCACGGGTGGCTCAGGCAACTCCACTCTAACCATAACTACCTCATCGACCACGCCTGCACCGCAGGTGTACTCACCTCTGATCACGGGCGTCAGCGGCACTCTCTCTCACAGTCGAACCATCTATGTGGGCGTCGCTACACCTTATGCGGAGGTGATCGGGGGTTCAATCACGCCGTCTTCTCAGACGGTATCGTCGTCTGCAGGAGGTACCGGCAGCTACGGATTGAATCTGACGACTGAAAACAACACCTTAGGCGCTGACCTGTCGCTGAGTGTCAGTGGCGCACCCTCAGGCGCAACTGCCTCGTTCACGCCCCCGACCATCGGCGGCGGTACCGGAACCTCAACCTTAAATGTAGTCGCCCCAGCAGGAGCGGTTGCCCAGGGGACCTACAGCCTACTCGTTACAATGACGAGCAACGGGGCCATTGCTCAGTCCACCGTGACGTTTACAGTTGGTCCGTAGGATAGCGGTAAGAACCTGAAGGCGGCGATAGCCCCGAGTTCACTTTCCGCGAGCTCGGGGCTATTCATTCTCTGGCTTCAATCCCATTCTCTAGAACTGCTGCACGCTATGCGTCGAAAATGGGTGATCTGGCTCTGCCACAAACTGCCCGGTTTTTTATACTAGAGAGCTTCTAATCGAAGATGAACTGTATAGGTTGGCGTCCCGCCAGCCGCTACCGTGGTAATGGCGATCGGCGTGTTCGGAACACAGTAAAAGACGAAGCTGAACGGAATAAAGTCGCCTGCGCTTTGAAACGCCGTGGGCAGACCTGTGCTCTGAGACTTGCTCCCGGTTTCGTCCGCATATGAAACCACAAAACGCATCGTGGAACCCGGTGCCGCGACTGTCGATGTCATGTATCCGGTCAACCTGTACATCCCGCCAGCACCATAGCCCGAGGCACCGGTCGTAAAAATGGTGTAAGGCCCAAAGCTACCCGTTTCCGCGGTGGCGTCCGCATAATAAAGGATCGCTGGCAACCCGTTACCGGCCGTGGGCTGTCCCTGGTACTGGGTAAAAACTCCGTTCGAGTTTATGTGAAGAGAGCTTGCGCCACAGGGGCGGTCGACCGTCGAGGGAAGACAGGTATCTCCGGTGGCCGCATCAACGCCCACGCCTCCGCCACTTGAACCGTACAACGAGGCGCTCCCATCCACATCGACGTCCAGGAAAGACTTCGGCGTGCCTCCGCCATAAGCCTGCAAAACGAACTGATCGTCCGTGTTGACCGTAAATTCGATCACGCTGTCGCTGGGTGCCGCCGAGTTGGTGATCGCCAGCGGCGCGTGCCACGTCCCCGTCTGATCGGTGAAGAGGACCCAGTCATTGCTCGCGCTATAGCTCATGATGTTGCCGTAAGTGCTTTGACCTCGAGCAGTTCTTAGGGAAGCCACCAGGATGAACGTGGTGAGAACCACGAGTGAGACGGAAATCAAGATCGGAACACGAATGGATTTCTTCATGAACAGGCGCCCCTCCTTGTTCAGAGATATTGTTTATTTCACGAACAACGCAAACTCAAGGTGTGGACAATTACACGGCCTGTACCACGCTAGGTGACAGGACCATTAAATCCAATTGAAATTCGGTCAAGCTCCAGGGCAAAACGAGCGAGCAACGTCATCTAAGGGTCAAACGTGAATAACGAATCATTCATACGCCACAATGCCGGTCGGAGGTATCTCTCCTCATCCTTATGGACCATGACGATGCGGGTACGTCGGGCGCAGAGAAAACCCAGGCGTTTCATTCTGTGGGCCAGCTCCGTCGAATTCGCATCGCTATCGTAAACCGCCCAGCGCACCCCCAGAGAACGGCGCGCTCTCGCAGCTCGAACAAGGGACCCAACGATGCGTGGCAGCCTTTCGGTCGCCTCCAACTGCCACTGGCAGACCCGCAAAAATCTGTCCGGCGATCCATGCTTTACAATCAGATAGTCGCCACCCGCTCCGTCGATGTCGAAGCGGGCATACTGCCCGTCCGCATATCGCCAGCGCTGCGTTTCCGTGTCGTCGAAAAATGTCAGCCGCGAATCGTCCTTTCGCATTCCGTTCGTACCAATTGTTCCATGCCGGATTCCGTTCTGCGAACTGAGTATCGGCGCGGCGAGCGACCATATTCCTGCTTGGGGCAGCCCCGCTGAAAACAGAAGCATCCGCTGCCAACTCGTTAGGTTTGGCGTCAAGCGAGACGCGTTCATTGGGCGGAGAACCAGCAGGCACTCCCAGAGCGGGAATTCGAGCGGCCTGAGACCCACTTTTCGCGTGAAAACTTGGTTCTTCTCATTCGTCGATGCAAAGATAGGACCCCATCCAAGCTGTTGACAGTGTTTGAACAATTGGTCGAGTATCAAAATGAAAGCCGGCTTGCCGCTATTCTCGTAGCCGGCGACCTTTTCCTTACGAAAGTCCTCGTGTAGCAGGGAATACTCCGACTTTGCGGGAATCACCTCCCCGCCACGGTAGCCCGTTCGGACGGGGAACACCGACGTATGCCCCACGATTCTTCCTTCCTGTGTTTCGAGGATTGCATGCCATGCCGGGCCGGCGGGATTGTCGCGAACCCAATGCAGGAATTCTTCCATCGGAATGCGAGCATTCGAGAGCCGGTTGTATTCATCCAGAATCACGCGGTTTTCGTGATCCTTCAGCGGAGCCCTCTCGATGCGCATCTTAAGCATCGAGGCATACCTTTCGCAGAAGCCCGGCGCGTTGATATTGAGGCAGCGCCAAGTTCACAAAGTCTCGAGCCGTCATCCACTGCTCGCCGTGCTGCTTCTGCTCGCGGGCGGCAGCCCAAAATGCGGCATTGATTTCAGGAGGAACCTGGAGGGGTTCGATCGGGTTGTGCCATAAAACGGAAAAGCCTCCCCAACCCCACTTGCGGCTTTCGCTCAGGATCTGATTCGTGAGTTCCTGCGGGTCGTTGCGCAAGGTGCGCGAAGCCCTGTGCAATGCGCCGTCCATGACTGCTAGAGGAATTTCCAGGAACGAGCAGGGACGCTCCCTTTCGAAATCGTAAGGAGGAAACGCGAAATTCGCTCCGTTGCGGAAGCCGCACATCGTGGCGAAGCCGAGAGTTGAGTCGTACGCAAAATGCGCGCGTTCCACGGCGGCGTAGAGGTTGGCGTGGTGGTCCATTCGAAGCCAGTGCTGGCGGTTGCCGATGGGTTTAATACCTGTGCTGGCCAGCAGCGTGCCCGCCTCGCGCCTGACCGTCGAATCGCCTTCGAGGCTTGTGTATGAAGCATGCAGGCCGATTTCGAATCCTCGGCTCGCCGCATCTCTTAGTGACGGTGAGAGCACGCTGATGTGGTACTGAGGATCGCGCCGGTGCCTTCGCTCGGCCACGGCAAATAATGTCGAGCGGAAGCCGAGCGCCTCGATCTCATCCACCATGCGCGGGATGTAGTCGCCGACGGCGAGACCTCGAGCGCAGTCAGTGGCCAATTTCAGATTCGACAAAAGAAACGAGGGACTGTGATGCTCGATGATCGAGGTGACAACGTTTTTGCCGATCCGTTGCGCGGTGTGCCGGCGCCCGGTATAGCTAAAGTCGATGTCGTGCGTGCAGACGACGGCGTGCCGGAGCTCGCGAAGCGGCGAGGGCGGTGCTGAAAGTGCCGGGCGCTGAGCGCTCTGCAGAGCGCCATCGAGCCACGCCATCAGAAGCGCAGCGTGTGGCCTGAAAGGCGATATCTTTTGCCGATGAAAGAGTGTGGCGTCATAAGGAATTCGTCCGACGCCATCTCTTTCGGTGATACCCAATTCCAGCGCCCCTGAGAGCCATTCAAAAATCTCTCCAAGCCAATCCGGATTGCCGCTTTCTGGATCGCGGCCATAGACCAAAAAGAAATCCTCATCGGCGTGCGTGATTCTCTGGAGGTTGGGTGCAGCGGTTGAGGGCTGTGCTTTGTAGCGCGACGGAACACGGAATTCCTGTGTGTGGTGCCGGGGAGCGCCCGCGCCGCCGTAGACAAAGCGCATGTCTGCGGCGCCAGGATTTGTGGCCACCGGATAGCCATAGAGTGCCGCGAAGACGCGAAACGCGTAATCCATTCGGGCGCGGACAGGATGTTGGATGCCGTCGGCGAACGCCAACGAAATCGCGGGGCGGCTTTCGAGCGCGGTCGAAACCGGCAGAACGCGCTCGGCCGATGGGTCCTGAACCGGACGCACAGCTGCGGCAGTTGAGTTTAGCGGAGACATGGCCCCGACTGGCGTTGAAACAGTGAAATGGTTATCACAACTGAAGTTACGGCAGAATGAGCGCGGTATAAAACTTATCTGAGAGCTGAACGCGGTCCGCAAGGCGGCAAAAAGTGTCAACAGCGATGGTAGCGATACCGGGATTCGAACCCGGATTTTGGCCTTGAGAGGGCCACGTCCTAACCCTTAGACGATATCGCCGTCTCTGATCCGTCTTGTGCCAGTGATGGTTCCGACTCGCCAGCTCCGGATCAGCGGGACCAATCTTCGCATGCCTCTTCAGGTGCGACAAGTGGCGCGCCCGTGTCAAACCGATGCGAGGCACAAAAAAAGAGGGGAGGCGACGATGCGCCTCCCCTTTTCCACAGACCGCCAAGTTAAGGCAGGTAGTAGCGGAGCGAGGTGAACCACATATTCTCTTCGGCATGCGGCGCGGTTACGCCAGCTCCCGGCCCAGAAGCCGGAGCGACACCAGCCCAAGTGTTGAGGATAGTCGGGGAAAACTGCATTCCCAGTTGCACTCTGCCTCTTGAGCCCTGATAGAACCGATACCAGAAGCCCAGCGTGCCTTCGATTATGTTGCGAGGATCACCCGTGCAGTTGGCCAGCGAGCCCGGGATATATCCCGTGCTTGCGTTGGTTCCCGCCGGCACAGTGGTGTTTGGCAGAATCTCGGTATAGCAACCCGAGTTCTTAAGCCCGATCGCGCCGTAACCTTCGTTGAACGTGGTCGCTGAAGCGGTGGCTAGGTATTGAGCGCGAGAAGCGTAATCGCCGCCAGCGTTCATATAAATGTCAAGTTTCGGGACGGGATGAAGGACGATCGTTCCAAGTGCTTGATAATTCTTCAGCAGCGCGATCGTGCCATCCGGACGAATCGTTGCATCCGACAATCCACCGGAACCGTACCGGCCGATGCCGTTTCCGCCGAAGGCATGAAGACCGAGGTCGATGTGCTTGTCAAAGAACGTCCACCACACGTTGCCGCCGATGCCACCGCCATTTCTGGAATTGTTGAAGGCATCTGCTGCGCTGGGTGCGGCCTGCGTTGGATCGAAGGCGCAGACGGTGGTATTAGGAGCTGCTTCTCCAATTTCGCAGGGGAAGATCCGATCGCGGAATCTCGAATAGACCCCGAAAATCTCGTAGTGGCCGAAGCCAGGTTCGAGAACTGCCTTGAAGACGAGGTCAGGAGACGGATTGTAGGAATAGTTGGCGAGAGGGTTGTACAAGCCACCACTCGTGCCGGCTTGCCCGAGCAGGAAGTTGTTGTAGACCGTGGGCGTGCCGCCAACGACTGCGGTGCAAGGCGGGACTGCGGTGCCCGTGCAAGGCACCAGGACTGTCGTAGTGCCGGTCGTCACGGTAGTAGTCGGGTTGCCGTGCACCTTGAATGTGGTCTGCGCGCCTTCCACGGCAAATCCCAACCACAGCTTGTTTCCGAAATCCTGCACGAAACGCAGGCCATACTGACGTGCCCAACTGAACCCGGCCTGGTACTGCGCGTCGATGGTCAGCGGAAGCACTTCCGTTCGGTTATCCATGCCATGAGAAGTTTGGGTCACGAGACTCCACATCTGTCCGCCCGTTACAGTGAAGCCGCTGTTGAAGGCCGCCTGAGCCCAGAATTGCCTCTGACGGAAGACATAGCTGTTGCTCTGATTGCTGTTGGAGGTGCTGCCGCCACCCAGGAAGTCACCCTCATAGTAGCCGCCGATTTTTACGTCGGCCAGTTTGCCTTCTACCAACATGGAGATTCGGGACTGACGGCCGCTGGCATTGAATTCGGATATGTTGCTTGCGGATACGCCAGGCATCGGAATTGAGGTGAAGGGCGTGTTGACATCTGCGCTGAGCGCCTTGCTCCTAAACACCGATTCGGCTGCCATGAACCCACCCGGCGTCAGCGTAATGCCTTTGAAGTGAAGCGCAGGAGGCTCATCGCCTGTTGCGCCCTGCGATGCCCCGGCCGGATTCGAAGTGTCTGCCGTGCGATTCGATATGCCCGCGGTGATCACATTTGAGGCGGGCGCCGAAGGGTTGGCGCTGCTGCTCTCTGTGGCCGCGTTCACGCCCGGAGCACCCATCACTGAACTTCCGCCGTTTCCGGTCTTGGCCGAGTTCAGTTGCTTCTCAAGCGCTTCCATCTTTTCCTGCTGCTGCTTGAGCTGATCGTTTTGCGCCTTTAGTTGCTGCGCCTGCGATTCAAGAAGATCCCGAAGCTGTTGGAGTTCGATTTCCAAGGTTGCCGCTTCGCTCTTTGGTGTTCCATTGTCTGTTTTCGGCGCCGCAGCCGATTCGTCGGTTTTCGCCGTGCTGGCCGCATCGGTGCTCGAATTGGCCTTCGGCGTCCCGTCGTCGCTCGCTCTGCCGGCTTTCGCCATTACTGGCGAGGCAATGAGCGCGAGGGACAAAACGTATGCTGCAAGTACTCGCATCCCTTCCTCCTCTTGAATTGACCGCCTTGGATTTGTCTGGAAACTCGGAAAAAGTCTGCTGCCGAAACAGCGCTCGACCCCTCCCAGCCCGGGTCACCGCGGATCTGCCGACGCCAAGTCCGCCAAAACGCTGCAACGCTACGCCGCATTCACACCCGTGCGTGCGAAGCGGAGCAGGAAAGTTATGCGGGCCTCTTGAACGGCCCGTGACTACAGTATTAAATCTATATTACTGCCCTAACCCCTTGATTTTGGAGGTGTAGCGGCTCGGCCGCTCCTGGAATTCCCCTCGGAATGGCGCTCCACGCCATCTTGCCCGATGAGATTTTCCGGACGCTTTTTACTGGGAAGATGCTCGACGCAGGGACGCTGGTATCGTGGACGGAAGGATCCGCCGGAACGGAAGCGCACTAAAGAACCTTTGGCGGCAGGGATCGCACCGGTAGGCGGGAAAACTGAGCCACCTCTTCAGCGTGATCAGAGTGCCCTTCTCGACGCGCTCGGACGAAATGTGCTCCAAATCGAAATTCCCGCACCGCGGGCAGTGCGCGTACATCAGAAACGACAGGGCCACTCGGGCCGCGTAGAATCTAAAATCGCACGAGTGACACCGCCACGGCCGGAGCCCGAAAACGGTGATCGCGTAGTCAGTGATGCCGATGCGATGTGATCTGTAGCAGTCGGCGCTTCGGCATTGGGGGCAAATCATCCAGACGTAGCCTTTTTCGGCGCGGCAGCATACTGAATCCGCCGCTCACAAGCAAGATTTTAACTCATCGCTCATCGCCGGACCCTATCCGAAACCCGCGCCATTTCCGGCCTCCTCATTTTGCCAACCCGCTCCTGACTTTGCGCGGCACTCGTTCGATGTAAAATATTGTCCTCGAAAGGACCAATCACTGTGCCTGACTATACCGCCGCCCATGCTCGCGCCGGCATCGACGCGAAGCTTCCCACGCTCGAAACGTGGCCAAACCATTTTCGCGGCTACGAAATCACCACTCGTTTTCCCGAGTACACGTCCGTTTGCCCGAAGACGGGTTTGCCCGATTACGGAGCAATTACGATTCGCTACCAGCCAAACAAACTTTGCCTCGAGCTAAAGGCGCTGAAGTTGTATTTGCTGGCTTACCGCAACTTGGGAATTTTCTATGAGAATGCCGTGAACCGGATGCTCCGCGACATTAAAGCAGCCATCAGGCCGGTTTGGTGCGAGGTCACCGGAGAATTCACTCCCCGCGGCGGCCTCACTACCACCGTCGAAGCCCACTGGCCTCCGCGCCGAAACCGCCTGCGCGCCTGAGTTGCACTCCCGCTTCGCGCGTCTTCGCTTACGACACAACCACCCGGCGCGGAGGATGGACATGACTTCCTCCTTCGTCCATAATTTCACGACGAGCGCTGTTCTGTGGCTCCGGAGGAATAATGAGTTTGACGCCTGCCACACCTACCCCTGAAGATCCCCATCAGCTGCCTATGGTCGAGCAAGCGGCACTGCCCCGCTGGGTCATGGTCCTGTTCGTGATCGCCTTCCTGCTTGTGGCCTATTTGCTCTACGCCAATTACTCTGACCGGCAAGCTTTCAACCGCGGCATGGATGGTGCGGATAAAAAGACTCAGGCACTTGCCGCCGAGCTCGACAAGACAAACGCGCGCATTGCCGACCTGAAAGGCGAACTTGACGTCACCTCACAGAAGCTCAACCTTTCACAGGACGAGCTCGCTCGCGCTCGCAGCTACGCGCAGACCATCCGCAAGGAGCAGCAACAGAGCGACGCGCAGCTTCGCGCGCAAATCGGCCAGGTCGAGCAGGATACGACCAATAAGTTCGGTCAGGTGTCTACCGACATCAACACCACGAAGAGCGACCTTTCCTCAACCAAGGCGGACTTGGAAGCGACGAAAGGCAAGCTCCAAAGCACGATCGGCGATCTGGGTGTGCAGAGCGGCCTTATAGCGCGCAATCACGATGAAGTGGAAGAGCTGAAGCGCCTCGGCGAACGCGACATTTTCGAATTCACCCTGGGCAAAACCAAGGGCCCGCAGCACGTGGGACCCATACAAGTTCAACTGCGCAAAGTGGACACCAAGCACTACAAGTACACGTTGAACGTCGTGGCCGACGACAAAAACATCGAGAAGAAGGATCGCACCGTCGGCGAGCCGATTCAGTTCTACGTGCGAGGTGCTCGCGCACCGTACGAAATTGTTGTTTTCGACCTCGCCAAGGATCAGGCCAAGGGCTATCTGAGCACACCAAAGTCCGCAAACGCGCCCGCGCCGGCCACGCCGCCCCCCGCGCCCGGAAACCAATGAGCTTCCCGGTTTCTGCACTATGAACCATCACCGCCTCGCGATTTGTTTGGCGTCAATCGCGACTTTGTGGCTTACGTCGTGTCCCGCGTCTCTTTACGCGCGGCCGCAGAACGAGGCTCAGTCGCAGCCTCCCGCGCAAAATTCCCCGGCAATTCAGGATTCCGCCGCGAAGCATCCCCTGGAAGCCAAGACTGAACTCGTCAAGCTCGACGTCACCGTTCTCGACAACACCGGCAATTTCGTTGGCGGTCTTACCGAGGACAAGTTTCGAGTTCGCGATAACGGCATCGACCGGCCCATCGTCTTCTTCACGCCGGTCGACGCGCCCGCTCGCGTCGTTGTCATGCTCGAGACCAGCCCTGCCGTCTACATGCTGAAGGACGAACACGTCGCGGCGGCTTACGCCCTGGTCAATGGGCTCGCACAAGATGACCAGGTCGCGCTCATCACCTACGCCGACGTCCCGCGCGAACTTCTCTCTTTCACCACGGACAAGGCCGCGCTGTTGGCGACCCTCGGCGCCAATCAATACACAATGGGCATGGCCGACCTGAATCTTTACAACTCCACCGCAACCGTCGTCCAGGCCCTTGCGGCTCTGCCGGGCAAGAAAGCCATCGTGCTACTGAGCACGGGTTTGGATACTTCCACCCGCGACCACTTCGACACTCTCGTTCAAAAGCTGCGCGCTGAAGATATCGTGCTTTTCGCTGTGGGCCTCGGCGGTGCGCTCGACGCTCCTGATCCGGCAGCCAAGCCCGCAAAGAAATCCAAACATCAGGCCGCTGAGACTCCCGCCGAACCATCTGAACTCGAAAAGGCTCGCGCTGCGCTCTTCACACTCGCAACCATCACTGGCGGCAGCGCTTACTTTCCTATTGCTGGCCAGGACTTCGCCACCGCTTATCAGGGAATCGCTGCCGCTCTGCGGCACGAATATGTGCTCGGCATCGCTCCCCAGCACGACGGCCAGATCCATAAATTGGCGGTTACCGTCGCTGCCGACCCTGCCGCCAAGCCTAAAAAATCCCACGATTCTTCCCAATATCGCGTCTCCGCGCGTGAAGGGTACGTCGCGCCTCAATCCTAGAAAATCACGCGTTTGGCCCCGCACAACCAAAGCCGCGCGCTTCGCGTCTCTTGCACCTTATAATCGCCAGCGCCGAAATCTGAAGAATCGAGCGGAGGATAAATGACTCACAAGTGGATCTGGCCGATCGCGCTGGCAGTGATTTCGGCGGGGACCGCGGTCCAAATCGCGGCTCGCGACCAGACGAAAACGCCGCCCGCAGCGACAACTTCATCCTCGGCAACATCGCCGGCCCCACCGGCTGGCCACCCTCGATTCGACTATGGCGGCAATGCGGCCGTCGTTCCCGCTACATTCATTCAGAACGTTTCCTTCTTCCCGGTCAGATTGAACGACAGCAAAGCTTCGCTCTTCGCGCTTGATACCAGTACTGGCATCACTTCGATTGATCCCGCCCGCGCGGCGGAAATCGGCGTCGCCCCGGACCAGCAAGGTGCGTTCACGCTGCCGGGCGTTCTCTTTTCGTTTAATTCTCTTCCGCAAACCAAACGCGACGACTTCGCCGCCGAAATCGGCCGCGCCTATGAGGGAACCCTCGGCGTGGATTTTCTCTCGCTTGTCGTCGCCGAAATCGACTTCGGCCGCCAGACCGCGCAGATTTTCGATCCCAGCGTCTACAAGTACAGCGGGCGAGGCAGCGTCTTTCCACTTCGACTGATGAACGGAATGCCCTTGATTCGCGTCCGCTTCTCCTCGCCCCGCGGCAAGGAAGCTGACGCGGATTTCGCCATCGACACATCGCTGATCGCTGGAATCGTCCTCTCAGAGAAATTCGGCGAGGCCCACAAGCTTGTTTCGCCACATCCGAGGGGAACGAAGGGCTACGATCCTCAGTTGACCGGCGGCCAGGACGTTGGATTGTTCCGCCTCAGGAATTTCGACATCGGACACTCGACCGTTCCCGATGTCGTAGCCGAAGTTTCCAGGGCCAAGCTCCCCGGCGTCGACGATACGAAAGTAGCCGGCGTGATCGGCACAGGCATCCTGCGCCGCTTCACTGTGATTTTCGATTACCCGCACCAGCAAGTCATCTTCGATGAGAACACGCGCTTCAAGGACTACGACGAGGAAGACAAGAGCGGCATCGCAGTCGTCGCGAAGGGGACGGACCTCAAGACTTTTGAGGTCGTTCATGTCGTCCCCGGCACGCCCGCTGCCGAAGCTGGCGTGAAGCAAGGAGACATCATCGCCGGAATCAATGACGAAGCCGCTGCCGATATGACGCTCGCTTCCGTCCGCGATCTTTTCCGGCAAGTCGGTCACACATACAAAATCGTCTTGCAGCGCGGCGACCAAACCAAGCAAGTCACCATCCAGATGCGCCGGCTTCTCCAAAGCTGACCCGCCACACCGTTTTTGAATCTTCGAGCGCCGCACTCTTCGCAGCTGGTGCGAACAAGGCGGCTCTCTTGCGTCCGGTCGCGCAATTCTGTGGGAACTTTTCGTCGCTTGTGTTATTTTGCTGTCGTGACGTTTAATTTTCAGCATCGTTCCACAGAAGTTTTTAGATCGCCGCATACCCTGTTTCGATTGCTCAGCTATACCGCCAGTTACTTCTAGCCCAGATCCCCCTCGCGCCCCATTACTCGTTGTGCGGGTGTTCCTAAAATTTTTTTTGGAGGGATCATTTGAGCATTCCATCGGGCAGTCCGGTTACTTCTTTTATTAAGCATCACTACCGTCACTTCAATGCCGCCGTCCTCATCGACGCAGCGGAGGCTTACAACAAACACTTGGCCGCCGGCGGCAAGATGTTCGTCACACTCGGCGGAGCCATGAGCACCGCTGAACTCGGATTATCGCTTGCCGAGATGATCCGGCAGGATAAAGTCCACGGCATCTGCTGCACGGGTGCCAATCTGGAAGAAGACCTCTACAATCTCGTAGCGCACGACCACTACGAGCGCGTCCCGCACTATCGTCAGCTCACTCCGCAACAGGAAGTCGACCTCCTCAATCGCCACTTGAATCGCGTCACCGACACTTGCATTCCAGAAGAGGAAGCCATGCGGCGCATCGAGCGTCTCGTCGTAGATGATTGGTACGCGGCCGACAAGAGCGGCAGTCGCTGCTTCCCGCACGAGTTTCTCTACAAGATTCTTCGCGAACAGAAACTCAAGCCGTTCTACCAGATCGATCCGAAAGATAGCTGGATGGTCGCGGCGGCGGAAAAAGATCTGCCGGTCTTCGTCCCGGGATGGGAAGATTCCACGCTCGGCAACATCTACGCAGCCCAGGTGATCGGTGGAAAAGTGAAAAACGCCACCACGATGAGAAGCGGCGTCGAATACATGGTTCGCCTCGCCCAGTGGTACACCGAACTCACCAAGAAATCGTCTCTCGGATTCTTCCAGATTGGCGGCGGCATCGCCGGCGATTTCCCGATTTGCGTCGTCCCCATGCTCCACCAGGATCTACGGCGAGAAAACGTCCCTCTCTGGGGATATTTCTGCCAGATCAGTGATTCCACTACCAGTTACGGCTCCTATTCCGGCGCGGTGCCGAATGAGAAGATCACCTGGGGAAAGCTCGGCGTGAATACGCCGCGCTTTGTCATCGAATCGGACGCAACCATCGTTGCCCCGCTCATCTTCGCCTACGTCCTCGGATGGTAGGATCGATCGTGCGTTTCGGCCACTGAACGTTGACGATCGGCAGGAGGCATGCTTCATGAATCTCGCAAGGCGGATTGCGCTCGCTCTGGTTTTTCTTCCGTTCGCTGCAGCCGCGCAATCGGTCCATAACGATGCAGGTTCGAGCGAGCAAATCGCGCTCCAACAGATTGCTTTCGTTCACGGCGGCACTGGACCTTTCGCGGTCGCGGGTTATCGCATCGGCCAGCGCGCTCTGGCCGAGTTGAATCTCCCGCGCGGTTCTTTTTCGCTGGAAGTCGTCCACAAAACCCCGAGCGAAGTTCAGTGGAGCTGTATCGCTGACGGCGTCCAGGCGGCCACTGGAGCCAGCGTCGGGAAACTGAATCTTCGGCTCGAGCCCGCCTCTGAGGATTCCACCGAAACCATCGTGCGCGACAAAAAATCCCATCACGCTGTCGCGTTCCGGCTCACCCCCGAATTCGTGAAACGCTATCTCAACCTGCCTCACGAAAAACTCGCCGACGCCGGCAAGCAAGTCCTCACCCTCCCCGACGATCAAATCTTCTCCATGAAAGTCGTCCGCTAATCCGAGTCCCCTAATACCCTCCCGTCGTTTCAACAAAGCCCCGGCTCCTAGTCGAAACCATCCGCCCTGTGCCCACCGTCCCGCGTGTCGAGCCTCGGTCAGCAACCGCGGTCACCCAGTGTTGGCAAATCCCAAAAGGAAATTTGCGTCGCGGGTAGCGCGCCTCATGGCAGACTATCGTCAGCCTTCGGCACAGGAGCCACAAATGAGCGGTGTACGAGTCCTCGTCGGAACCCGCAAAGGCGCATTCATTCTCACTTCAGACGGTCGGCGCCAGACGTGGGATGTCAGCGGCCCGCATTTCACTGGCTGGGAGGTCTACCACATGAAAGGCTCCCCGGCCGACCCCAACCGCATCTATGCCTCGCAAACTAGCGGCTGGTTCGGGCAGATCATTCAGCGATCCGACGATGGCGGCAAGACCTGGACGACTCCTGGGGGCGGTCCCGAAGCGGATCCGCGCGCCTGGTCTAGGGGCGAGAGCAATAAATTCGTCTACGACGCCTCTGCCGAAACCGGAAAGCCCCTCACCACGCATCAGTGGTACGACGGCACGCAGCACCCCTGGGAGTTCAAGCGCGTTTGGCACCTCGAACCCTCCCTTACCGATCCCGACACCGTTTACGCGGGCATCGAGGATGCCGCCCTGTTTCGATCGAAAGACGGGGGCAGAAGCTGGCACGAGCTTCCCGGTTTGCGCGGCCACGGTACGGGTCCTCAGTGGCAACCCGGCGCAGGCGGTTTGTGCCTGCACACGATCGTTCTCGATTCAACCAACCCACAACGAATGTACGTCGCCATCTCGGCCGCAGGCGCGTTTCGCACCGACGACGCCGGCAAAACGTGGACCCCCATCAATCGCGGTCTGCGCTCTCAGTTCATCCCCGACCAGGACGCCGAAGTAGGTCACTGTGTTCATCGCATCGCCATGCACCCCTCGCGCCCGAACACCCTCTTCATGCAGAAGCACTGGGACGTCCTGCGCACAGACAATGCCGGCGACCAGTGGCGCGAAGTCAGCGGAAACCTTCCCACCGATTTTGGTTTCGTTATCGACGTTCACGCCCACGAACCCGAAACCGTCTACGTGGTCCCCATCAAAAGCGATAGCGAGCACTTTCCTCTCGACGGCAAGCTCCGCGTCTTTCGCAGCCGCGCAGGCGGAAACGAATGGGAGGAGCTAACAAAAGGTTTGCCGCAGAGCAATTGCTACGTCAACGTCCTGCGCGACGCCATGGCCGTCGACTCGCTCGATTCCTGCGGCATCTATTTCGGCACCACGGGCGGCCAGGTTTACGTTTCACGCGATTCCGGCGAGAGCTGGGAGCCCATTGTTCGCGACCTTCCTTCCGTGCTGTCCGTGGAAGTGCAGACGCTGCAATGATTCGCATCGTTCTGCCGCAGCACCTGCGAACCCTCGCCAGAGTCAGCGGTGACGTGGAGCTGGATGTACCGGGCGTCGTCACACAGCGCTCGATTCTCGACGCGCTCGAGGCTCGCTACCCGATGCTGTGCGGCACGATTCGTGACCACGTCACCAAGCAGCGCCGGCCGTTTTTGCGCTTCTTTGCCTGCGAAGGCGATCTCTCCCTCGAATCGCCCGACGCGCCCGTCCCCGAACCCGTCGCCTCCGGCAAGGAACCCTTCTTCATCATCGGCGCCATCGCCGGCGGCTAGCCCCGCATTCCTTGGAGGCGTGTAGCCGCACAACCGCGTCTCCGGCGCTTGAGCCTCGTGCCCACCATTCAGATAGCGAATGGTGGAACTTGCCCCCCAGGTTTGCTAGTGTGCCGCGTATGGACAAGATCGTCCTCTTCGCGAAGCTTCTTCCCTTTGGCGGCTTTCTATATTGGGGAACAGTTTCGATCCTCGAAGCTTTTTTTCCCAGCCTTCGAGACCCCGATTTCAATCGCTGGGAAGTCGACGAGGAGAGTGGCAATTACATACAAATTCTCGGATGGAAAAAGGTGCTCACGCCGCCGCGCGTGATCGCCCAAGGCTATATGTCCGACAGCGCAGCGTGCGCCGTGGCCGTCGCAATTGGAACGTTCTCTATTGCAATCGCGCTAGCCGGTATTCGCCACATCCTCGGCTTTCCACAGTTCCTCCCTGACCCACTCAAAAACTTCTAGCCACTCTAAACGTCGAGCCGTGGAGAGAGCGAAAAAACTCGCACCCTTACAAACCGAAGGGATGCGGCACCCCCACTTTTACTACGAGCCTGAATTGTCGGTGTTGTGAGGATGCTTGAGGCGAGCCATGATCCACACAAAAGAGTCATCCCAGCACGAAGGGTCGGCCACCTGCCCGCGTCCGTTGGAGTCCAACTAAATGACAACCATCGGGAGCAGTGGCATGAGGCGATCCATGGGGAAGGGCTGGGGTACCAAGGCCTCGTGCAGATAGGGGTGCAAATGTTTTGCCCGGGAGCTAGCGCTCGATGAACTATCGGTGCGACTTATCAAAGGGGAAAGCCGATGCCTAACAGGGGCGAGATCGAACGAGCGACTGCGGCGCTCATAGGAAAACCGCTCTGGAGGTGCACGAGAGCCACCAATATGGCGATGTTCGACTTCGGTGCGCGTAGGAAAGTTATCGATTCTCGGGGCACAGAAAAAGACAGTGGCGAATTGGCACTGCACGTCCAGTGCGCCTGGCGCATAACCCGAGGAGCTCGCATCCTCGTCGGCAGTCGCGACATCCATTACCCGTCCACCTACTCCGAGGGCCAGGAGATTTCCAATGATTTCGACTGGGAGCGGGATACGACCCGGTTGGACGCGCTACTGCAAGCGCTTTTTGACGCGGGGACCAAGGAGTTCGTGGTTCAAAGAGTCGAAGTGGGCGATGCTGGCAAATTCATTGCAGTTTTGAGCGGCGAGTTGTCGTTGGAAGTGTTTCCAGACGATTCCTTGCCCCTTGAACACTGGAGACTGTTCATTCCACAAGCGCATCAGCCGCACTTCGTTGTGGCGGGGGAAAATTCCTGAGAGCCTCGCCACGAAGATTTGGCTGATTAGATGAGGTTGTCGCCTCCCTGCTCCGAGTAAGCTTGGCCGAGTGCCTCAGGGTTTCTCTCAACACTTCGACCGTAAGCCTCAGCAAAACCATCCGTGACAACCAACGAGTCCATCCGCAGGGTTGGTGCGTCGAGTTTGGCTCCTACATAAAGCTGCGGCGCCAGCCGCCACCTTAGTTGAGCTTCTCCCTTGCGCCCCGCGCAATTCCGCCTCGCCATCTCCCCCCGCCTAGTACTGGTCCTTGACATCCTGTTAACTCTATGGTAACATCAGGTCTGAGTTTATATAAAATGAACATGGGCAACACGGCGCACCAGCGACGCCTAATCGGTACAAACCCTGCCCGAAGACAGTGCGAGTAGAAACGTACTTAACTCCAATCCCTGCAACAACGCTCCTCAGTCTAATCGATACTCAAACCACACCTCAAACGACCGAAAAATCGAACAGGAGGCGAAGAGCTCTCGAATCTGAAACAGATGCCGGAATGAAGACCAAAACTCGAAACCGCTAGTCGAACTTTTGCATGGTGTCGGCCATGAGGCGGAGGCGGTCGTCGACTTTGCCGAAGACGGTGCCAGGTTCGAACTTGCCTGAGGAGTCGCGTTTGCCGGCAGGGACGCCAGTGAGAATTTCGATGCCTTGCTCGATGGTGGAAACGGGATAGATGTGGAAGCGATTGTCGGCGACGGCAGCGATGACGTCATCGCGCAGCATCAAGTCTTCCACATTTTCGGCGGGAATCAGGACGCCCTGGCGTCCCGTGAAGCCTTTGATGCGGCAAACATCGTAAAACCCTTCGATTTTTTGGTTCACGCCACCAATGGGTTGCACATCACCCGCCTGGCTGACGGAGCCGGTGACCGCAAGGTCCTGGCGGATCGGGCAATCGGAGAGCGCGGAGAGCAGCGCATAAATTTCGGTGGAGCTGGCGCTGTCGCCGTCGACGCCGGAATAGGATTGCTCGAAGCAGAGGCTGGCGGCGAGCGAAAGCGGCTTGTCCTGCGCGAAGGTGCGCCGCACGTAACCGGAAATAATCTGCACGCCTTTATCGTGGAAGCGGCCGCTGAGGTTCGATTCGCGTTCAATATTAATGATGCCCACTTTGCCGAGCGCGACGGAGGCGGTGATGCGAACGGGTTTGCCGAAGGCGTAGCCTCCGATTTCGAGCACGCTCAAACCGTTCACCTGGCCGAGGCGGTCGCCGTCGGTATCAATGAAGACGACCTTTTGCTCGATCATTTCGCGGATCTTGGTCTCGAGCAGGTTGTGGCGCTCGATCTTGGCGTCGTGGGCTTTGCGGACGTGGTCGGCGGTGACGACGTTGTTTCCGTTGTGGCGCGCCGCGTAGCACGATTCGCGCGCGAGATCGGCAAGGTCGAAGAAGCGCGCAGTGATTTTGCCGCGGCGCCCGGCGCTGCGCACGCCGTGTTCGAGAATGGCGGCCACGGCGGTGCGGTCGAAATGGAGGAGCTTTTCGTCGTCGACTAACTTGCGGAGACGGCCCGCGTACTGGCGCAGAACTTCATCGCTCCATTGCGTTTCTTCGTCGAATTCGACGCGGACCTTGAAAATCTTTTTGAAGTCATCCTCGAAGTCGTAAAGCATCTCGTACATTTCGCGGTCGCCGATGAGGATGATTTTGGCGCGAATCTCGATGGGCTCGGGCTTCAGCGCGGAGGAACCAAACGGGAAGAACATATCGACGGGCTGAATCTCAAGTTTGCCGTGATTCAGCGTGCGCTTCAGAGTGCGCCAGACGCCGGTTTCGGTGAGCGCGTCGAGCGCATACATCACGAGGAAGCCGCCGTCGGCCCGGAGCATGGAACCCCCGCGCAAGTCCATAAAATCCGAATTCCAGCTGCCCCGCGTGTCGTAGCTGCGCTGGATGGTGCCGAAGAGGTTCGCGTAGCTGGGAACCGTCTCAAAAATGACGGGGCATTTCTCGCCTTCGCCGTGCGCGAGGATGACGTTGACGCCGTAAACGCGGAAGGGATCTCGCTCGGGCCGCTCGGGCTTGAATCCGACAGGGCCTTCGGAGGGAGGCGATTGTTCCTCTTCGCCTTCGCGGTCCTTGAAAGGATCGAGGTTGTCGAGAATGTGGTGGCGAACTTCTTCGAGGTATTCGGAAATTTGCGGGCTTGGATATTTTTCCTTCAGCTCTTCGATGACGCCGTCGACGAGGACGGAGGAAGCTTCCTGTTCGAGATAACTCATCTCGCTGGCAAGCTCGCGCGAGAGCGAAAGCGTTTTGCGGTAGACGACGGTGAATTCCTGGCGGAACTGGTCGTATTTGCGTTCCAGTTCTTCGGCGGCGGCGTTTTCGAGTTTGCCGTCTTGCACCATCTTGGGGATTTCCTCGATGGGGACCATCTGGCCTTCGAGGACGGGAAAAATCTCGGGGAGAGCGACGGCGCCCACTTGCATGCGGCCCAGGGCGAATTGCTCGCGCGCGATGCGCCGCGTGAAATCGTCCATCAGTTCTTTTTCGCGCTGGGTGAAGCGCTCGACGATGCGCGTTTTCTGCCGCTGGAAAGGTTCGCCTTCGAAGACTTGGGGAATGCGGCGGCGAAGAAAATCAATACCCGATTCCACTTCTTTCTTGAAGGCGTTCGCCTGACCGCGGGCCAGCGTGAGAAGGCGAGGGCGGTCGGCATTCTTGAAATTGTTTACGTAGCAGCGGTCAGGCGCGAGTTCGCACTGCGGATGCAAGTCTTCGATCATTCGAACGATCATGCCGCCCCGACTCGTGCCGGAAAGACCGCAGACGAACAGGTTGTAGCCGGAGGCGGTGAGCTCGACGCCCATGCGCAGAGCGCGCAAGGCGCGTTCCTGGCCCAGATCGCCGCCGACTGGCTCGATCGCAGCGGTTGTTTCAAATGGAATTTGCGCGGGGTCGCAGCGCCACCGAAGCTTCTCTGGCGGGAGAGTCTCGTGCTTCGGGGCTGAGTTATTCGGCATGATGGGAATTTACGGCTCGAAGCGGCTTACTCTAGCACGGGGTTCTGCTTCTTCACACCCGGTTGGGATTCGCTGTTTCTATCCGGAGAACGGGGAACGTAGACGTCGAGCAAGCTGGCGCCGGTGGCTACGATGATGGGTCCCAACACGATGCCGAGCATGCCGAAGACGGCAATTCCACCGAGGACGCTGATGAAAATGAGCAGCCCGCTCATCTGGGAGCGGCCGCTCAGTAGCCAGGGACGAATCAAATTGTCAACCACGGTGACAATGAGGGCGCACGCGACGATAACAAAAATGCCGCGGCCGAGGTGCCCCGTTGTCATCAAGCTTATGGATATCGGCACCCAGACCAGCGCCGAGCCTACGATGGGGACGAATGAAAAGAATCCCATCATTACGCCCCAAAAAATCGGCGCACGAACTCCCGCGGCGGCGAAGGCGCATGCGCCCAGCAGGCCATGCGCGGCTGCGGCAGCGAGGCTGGAAGTAACGCTGGCGAAAATCAAATCGCGGGTCTGCTGGAACATCCGGTCGCGATGTTCGGGGTCAAAGGGCAGCAGTTCGCGCAGGCGGCTGGATATGGAGTCACCGTCGCGAAACAGGTAAAACATCGCCAGAATCGTTACGCCCAGATGAAAAAAGAATTCGGCGGTATGCTGCAGTATGACCCCGAGCTTGGCAGCGCCGTATGTGGCAGCGCGCTCGGCGTACTGATGAAGCAGATCAGTGAAATTCTCCGGAACGGCTTCCGGAAAGCGCCGCTGCATGCGCAGCCAAAGGCGATTCATCCACTCGTAGTGTCCAGCTTGCACGCCGGCTTGAATGGATTGCACCGCGTCGACCGCCTGGCGGACGAAGGCGATCATTACCAGGATAGCCGGCACAATCAGGACCAGAGTGACTGCGACCGTCGCGGCTAGGGCCGCGCGGTTGCGTCCCCAACGAGGAGCCAGCGTTTCAAAGACGCGATAAGAGACGATGACGAGAATTGCAGCCCACGCGAGTGCGACCAGGAAGGGCCCGAAGATCAAGTAACAGAAATAGGCGACCAGGGCCAAAATGGCGTAGAAAAGGGCGTTGCCGATTTTGGTCTGCGAGCTGGATTGAGCGGGCAAGCGTTTCCCTCAGTGCCGCAAAAGACAGATAAAGGCAAACGGGTGGTTTGTCAACCGCTTGCTCGGCGGCGGAGTGCTACACTCTTTGTTGGCGTTTTGACCGCGGATTTCGAGATG
>Ga0187783_10000024_pt1 | contig 147404 bp, 113 predicted proteins | sample 1015_SJ02_MP02_2_FD_132471 | JGI IMG/M metagenome (GOLD analysis project Ga0187783, IMG submission 132471) | Tropical peat soil microbial communities from peatlands in Department of Meta, Colombia - 1015_SJ02_MP02_20_MG | ecosystem: Environmental > Terrestrial > Soil > Wetlands > Peat... | reverse complement strand
TTGACCGCGGATTTCGAGATGCACGATTCTGTCTGCCAGCACAAGCGCACGCAAATCATTGCAAAAGATGACGAGTCCCAGTATGTCGAGTGCCTCGATTGCGGCGAAGTGTTCGAGATTGAGGAACTGAGGGCTAGCAACAAGAAGGAAGGCCGCGGCTTTGACGAATCGCTTTCAGACGCCTGAGGATCGGCTACGGCACCTTTGAGATCGCGGGTGTAGAATAGCGGCAACTCCCATGACGGCCCGTGCAACAAGGTATTCGGCCATTTTCCTCTTGTGCTCTGCTGTCTTCTTGTGCGAGCCAGCCGGGAGTCAGCAGCCCAGTGATAAGCCGCCTGTAGCGAACCAATCTTTCTCTCCACTGAGATCAACAAGCAATGTGGTGGTGGTGCGGGTAGTGGTGCGTGACGCGCAAGGCAAGCCGGTGGAAGGCCTGAAAAGGGAAGATTTCAGGCTGTTCGATCAAGGCAAAGAGCAAGCGATCACCGCCTTTGACAGCGAAGCTGGCAACGCGAATTCGGCAGCGCCTCCTGTGGCTGCGTCTCCGACTACGTCGCCCGGCAATTCGGTTTCAGTTTCGATGACGGGTCAGGCAGGTTCACGACTGGCCGCCGCGCTCCCGGGGAAATTTCTTGCTCTCTACTTCGATGACCTGGATACCTCAGAAGCAGACATGACGTGCGCGCGGCATGCCGGTGAACAATACGTAGCAGCCCATCTCCAGCCGGAAGATCGCGTGGCCGTATTCACTTCGGACCAAATGCTGTCGGATTTCACCTCAGACCGAAAGCAGATCGACGCAGCGTTATCGAAAGTCCACGCGAGTGCGCGCGCTCTGAATGTGGGAAACAGGAATTGCCCAAACCTTTCTGATTACCAGGCATTGCAAATCATGCAGAACCAGTTCAACCAAACCACCGATGCCTGGAAGCTGGCCCTCGATGAGGCGCCACATTGTGAGGGCGGGTTCGGCGCCGCGCCGCAATCTCAAGCAAGCAACGGCAACCCCACTGGAATAAAGGGTGGGGCTACAAGCAATTCCGAACAGCAATTCGCAGTCAGCATGGTTTTACAGGTGGCGTCGTACATCGTGAATCAAACGGAAGTTCAGGTTCGCGCCAATGTCCAACAGCTCGGGCAGGTGGTGAAGTACGTTTCGCAGATGCCCGGGCAGCGTACGGTCATTCTGGTTTCGCCGGGCTTCCTCACTCAAGATGAGCAGGTTCCCCTGGACCGAGTGGTCGATCATGCGCTGCGTTCGCAGGTGGTGATTAGTTCGCTGGACCCAAAGGGATTGGCTCTACAGATGCGAGAAAGCGATGCCTCGGAAAGATACTTTCCCTCAGCAACAGGAGGAGTGCTGTCAGCCTCGCACCGGATAGACTCGGAGCGGGAAACCTTCGCGACAGCCGTCCTGGCAGAGGTCGCCGACAGCACGGGAGGCGAGTACGTCCACGATCAAAATGATCTGAAGGCGGGTCTGGCGGCGCTGGCTGGTTCTCCGGCTTATTACACTTTGGGCTTCGCGCCTTCCGACATGAAGCCCAATGGGAAGTTTCACGAATTGAAGGTTAGGCTGGCGGAAAACGACAGGCACTACACCGTACAGGCGCGACGGGGCTATTTTGCGCCCGCGAATGAGGCGGAAGCCGAAGCGGAAGCGAAGGAAAGAGACGCCGCCGATGCAGAGGCACAGCGGCAGGAAGAACTTCGCGAGACGATTTTTTCAAGCGGTGACGTCACGCAAATTCCGGTAAGCCTGAAGGTGAATGTCTCGCGGCGACAGAGTGAGGCGCACGCCGTATCGCTGTCCACTCATGTGGATGCTCAGTCGCTTCAGCTTAGCAAGGACGGCGATCACAACCTCGACACGGTAAAGTTCTACTTTGTTGTTTTCGATCAGAAGGGAAACGTCGTCGCAAACCAAATGCGGCAGGCGAAGCTGGATATCACCGACGCTCAACTGAGCGACCTTTTTAAAGTTGGCTTGGACCTGAACGTTGGATTTCCTCTGAGCCCAGGGACGTACCGCGTGCGTGAAGTGGTGACCGAATCGGGCGGACCCAAGACGGGAGCGTTGTCGCGCAATGTAGAAGTTCCGGCGCACGACAAAGTCTTGAAGGCATCCTTGCTGGGTTGGGACCCTCCCGATGTGGACTCGGCTGTCCCTTCTCATCCTTCCGCGACGTGTTCGCTTCCTGACGTATTGAAACTGGCTGCGGCGCGAGCGAACGAGCTGGTCGAGAACCTGCGAAACTTTGACGCTCACGAGCAGATTCGCTACGAACAAACGAATCCAGTGGGTGGCGGGCTAATGTCGATCAACGCGAATTTCGACTATCAGGTCGATTTTGGACGGGAAGCTGGGAACCTGAAGGTGCAGGAAGTGCGAACCGCGCTTCCGGGCACCGATACGAGCCTGAAGGCCAGCGTGTCGGACAATGGGCTACCGGTTTTGGCCTTGATTTTCGATCCTGCGCTTCAGAGCGACTACGAAATGCGGTGCGATGGATTGACCCAGTGGAACCAATATCCCGCCTGGCTGGTTTACTTTCGCCAGCTTGATGGGAAGCGTCCGCGCACTGCGGCAATTCCTGCGGCAGCGAAAATTCATCCGGTCAGCTTGAAAGGGCGCGCCTGGATTGCAGCGGGCTCCGGTCAGGTCATGCACATCGAAACAAACCTGGTGAAAGGGCTCGCTCTGCTCAGCACGCAGTCGGAAAATCCCATATTTATCAGGGGGAACTCGGTTTCAGTGGATTACGGTCCAGTGCAATTCAAATCCAGGAATATAGAGCTCTGGTTGCCTCAATCCGCCACCACATTCACGGACTATGGCGACCGCCGCATGATCATCCAGCACATCTTTTCGAATTTTCAGCTCTTTTCCGTGCAAACCCATCAGGTTACTCAAAGTCCCCAGCTTTAGATGGGACCACAATTCCGCGCGATTCACACGGGACCCACGCCAAGAAATCAACCAGGGAAGTTTGACTTCATAGGGGAAAAGAATCGCACCTGCTTTCCAGCGCGGGAGTACAATCAGCGCAACTGTATGTGGTCCTGGAGGTAGCCGTGTGGAAATGTGCGATTTTAGTGTCGGCGCTCTCCCTTGCCGCTCTCTCTTTGGCTACGCAAGATGCGCAGAAACCTGCTCAATCCGCTGCGCCATCGGAGTTCAAAATCCCGCCTGAGGCGCTGAAAGAGGTCAACCCGGTGAAGGCCACGCCCGAATCGCTGGCCCGTGGGAAGAAGCAATATGGATTCGATTGCGCGATGTGCCACGGGGCAGATGGATCGGGTAAGGGCGACATCACCGATCTAAAGACGAAGTTGGTGGATTATCGCGATCCCAAAACTCTGGAGGACAAGACCGACGGCGAACTTTTCTACATCATCAAGAATGGTAAGGGCGAAATGCCGGAAGAGGGCGACCGCGCGAAACCGCAACTAATCTGGGACCTTGTGAACTACGTGCGTTCATTCGCGAAGAAGGAGCCACCAAAAGCGAAAGATCAAACTCCGTAGAGTTTGCCGGAGGATTTAACAGCGATTAGCGGATGCCGAGCTTATCGATGATGCGGACGACGTCTGCAGAAGAGACGTCGTACAGGGAATGCTCGTCTTCCTGTTCGAGCCTCTCGCGCAAATACTCTGCGGCAATATAGCTCGCCTCGCGGTCGGTAGGATTGCGTCCCGAACGGGTTCGGAACGCAACGAATCCCAGATGCGCGAGGCCCAGAATCACGGGATTGCCATCGACATAGAACTTGCAGTCCATCGAATCGGAATGGCGCGTGGCAATAGCGTTCCAGCAGTGCGAGAAGCGATTGTGGTAGACGTGGTCGGTGACCTTTGAAGGCACGTCGAAGGCGCCGATGAAATCGCTCATGGCGCCTACATTCGGAATTATGATTGGTTTTGGGGCTGCTGTCGCCATTATTCGCCTTTTGTGACCGCCTTCAGTATCCGGCTTTCAGCGTCGCGCGCCCACGGTGGCCAGTTGCGCGGCGTGATGATAACTCTGAACTGCTGCGCCCACTCCCGCGCCCGCCGGCAAAGGGAAGCCCTGATCGAGAAGCACTTTTTCGAGTGCAGCAAGTACGAGCAGGACATTTTGCTTCTGGCTGGAATAACCCATCAAGCCAATTCGCCAGATTTGCCCTTTGGTGGGGCCGATGCCGCCCGCAATTTCGATATTGAACTCGTCGAGCAACTGCCCGCGGACTTTCCTGTCATCCACTCCCGCTGGAATTTTCACACCCGTGACAGTGACAAGCCGTTCTTTCGGATTGGTCACGAAAAGTTCCAATCCCATGGCTTCAAGGCCGGCAATCAGCGCCTGCTGATTTTGTAAGTGGCGCTCCCAGCGTGTTTCCAATCCTTCTTCGAGAACGAGCCGCAGCGCTTCGCGCATTCCATAGATCAAAGAAATCGGCGGCGTGTGATGGTAAGTCCGCTCTTTGCCCCAATAATCCATAGCTGGAGTCAGGTCGAAATACCAGCTCTGAACCGGCTTCTTGCGCGCGCGAATCACGTCTTCCACATGCGAATTCACGGTGATGGGAGCCATCCCGGGCGGCGCGCTCAGAGCCTTTTGCGATCCGCTGAAACAGATGTCCAGCCGCTCCCGATCGACGTTCAGTGGAATGCCCGCTAGCGTGGCCACCGTGTCGACCACAAGCAGAGCGCCGAGTTCGTCCGCCACTTTGCGATATGGCTCAAGGTGCTGGACCACCGCTGTTGAGGTTTCGCCATGAGCCAGCCCGACGAACTTAACTTTGCGGCCTTTGCCTGCGCGCCGGACGTCTTCAGGATCGACCGCCTGCCCTAAAGGTGCCGTCACGCGAATGACTTTTGCCGGCGTACGTTCCGCGATTACGGCCATGCGTTCCGAAAACATGCCATTCGAGCAAACGATGCAATCGTCGCCTTCTTCCAGCGGATTGAAGACGGCTGCCTCGATTGCTCCGGAGCCCGACGCAGATATGGGATAGGTGATGCGATTCTTGGTCTGGAAGACGCCGCGCAGAAGCGTCTGCACGTCGCTCATCATTTCCAGAAACCAGGGGTCGAGATGGCCCACCAGTGGAGTGGCCAGCGCCCGGTAGACGCGCGGGTCCATTGAGGATGGCCCGGGTGTGAGCATCAAACGTGTCGGTGGGACGAGTTCGCCTATGGCCTCGCTCATTTTCGGAATCCTTGTGTGGCTGCTTAATTGCTGGGCGGCGCGCAGGCACCGCTCTTATACGACGATATTATAAGGCGGGGCCCCAGCCTGAACACTAACTCTTCATCGCGCCTCGCGGGGGAGGGAAACCGCCAATATGGGCGGCTTGTTCGGGTCCTTGTGGCACCTTTTCCCCCGGCATCGCCACCATCATTTGTGCGGACTACTAGATGTTAGCGGTTTCGCAACTGTTCGGGCGGTTTGTTGAAAGGCCTATACCGCTATGCTAGATTCCAAAATTAGCCTGAAATTTCGGCGTTAGCGCGCAATCGACTGTGACTGAGAAGCCAAAGATCTCCCGCGTCGAGGTGTACTGGCACACGGTGAAATACCGCACCGTGGTGTTGTATGCCATTGTAATCACAGCGATTGTGCTGGCCGCGACTTACCTCGTCTTTCCCGAGGTTTCCGCGAGCGTAATGAAGCACCTCTCAGACGCGGTGACGCCGCACGACGGCGGCGTGGCTACAATTTCGGCGCGCCAGGCGCGTTTTGTCAACTTGGAAGGCAAAGTCCAGGTGAAGAAGGAGAATTCGGTGGAATGGTCCAGTGCCGATTACCAGATCACCCTGGATAAAGGCGACCTGGTTCAAACCGGGCCTGAGGGACTGGCCAGAATCGCTTTCGCCGACGGCACGACGTACACGGTGAAGGGTGATACCCTCGTGACGGTGGAAGAAAACATCGTGGCGCAGGATCGTGCGTCACAGGTGGCTGTGCATATCAGTTCGGGCCAAGTGGATCTTGCAACTGGAAAATGGGAAGTACCCGGCTCGTCCGCACAGGTTTCATTTGAGAACGCGGTCGCGTCGCTTCGCGAAAATAGCCGCGCCGCAGTTCACAGCGATCCCAATACGAACGAGCAGCAAATCACCGTTTCCACAGGTAGCGCGGAATTGACGCGCGGGAACGAGCATGTCGATATCGGCCAGCACGAGCGCGTTTCATTCCCGACGAACGGCCAGATCACCAAAACAGACGTGCTGGCGCCACCCGAGTTGGTCGAGCCATCCAATCTGGCTCCGATCACCGTTGCCGACCCGAAGCACGATCCTGTGCATTTCTCGTGGAAGCCGGTCTCGATGGCGAAACAGTACGAGTTTCAAGCGAGCACCACAGCGATGTTCAATCACATCGCCGCTGATAAGAGAGTGAACTCCAACAGTGTGGATGTTTCCGGCCTCGATCCGGGAGACTACTTCTGGCGGGTCCGCGCGATCGACGATTCCAACAATTTCAGCGATGCCAGCGACTCGCTGCGCTTCACGCTGGTGGTTCAAGGCAAAGAGCAGGAGATGTTGCTGGAAGTGGACGACACGCAACTGCAGGGAAGTATTGTTGAGGTAATCGGACGCACTGAACCAGGCGCAACCTTGATCATCAATGGGGAACAGGTGGCGGATATTCATCCGGACGGGCATTTCCGCTACTTTACGCAGCCGATGGCGAAGGGGAGCCACACAATCGCCATCACCGGACAGAACCGGCGCGGTGGCTCAGCGACGAAACGCGTGGACGTCGTGATTCCGTAGATTCACCATTGCTGCGCGACTTGGTGCGCTCCTTCCTGGGCGCACGCGAGATCTGAGGGGGAAGCAAGAACGTGACGAAAAACGGCTACAACATGAGGTCGGTGTTCAGTTTGTTCTCATCCGACCTGGCCATCGACTTGGGAACGGCGAACACGCTGGTGTTCGCGCGGGGCAAGGGCATCGTGGTCAACGAGCCTTCCATCGTGGCCATCAATAAAAACAGCGGCGACGTGGTAGCCGTGGGACGCGAAGCAAAGGACATGCTCGGCCGAACGCCCGGCAACGTAGTAGCGATCAAGCCAATGAAAGACGGAGTCATCGCCGACTTCAAAGTCACCGAAAAGATGCTGACGTACTTCATCCAGAAGGCGCACAACCGACGCGTTCTGGTCCATCCGCGGATTGTGATCGGGGTGCCGAGCGAGATTACGCCGGTGGAAAAGCGGGCCGTTCAGGACTCCGCATATCGCGCGCGCGCCAGCGAGGTGTATTTGGTCGAGCAGGCTATGGCCGCGGCCATCGGCGCTGGCCTGCCTATCGAAGAGCCGTCGGGCAACATGGTAGTGGATATCGGTGGCGGGACCACGGACATTGCGGTTATCTCGATGAGCGGCATCGTATATTCGCGTTCCGTTCGTGTGGCCGGCAACGAAATGGACGAAGCTGTGATGCACTATCTCAAGCGCAAATACAATTTGCTGGTCGGCGAGCGCACTGCGGAACAGATCAAGATCGAGATTGGGTCCGCCTATCCGCTCGAAAAACCGCTAACGCTCGAGGTCAAGGGGCGCAACCTGATTGAAGGTGTGCCGCGAACGGTGACGATCGACGACAGCGAAATCCGCGAAGCGCTCTCGGAATGCGTTTCGACGATCCTGAATGCGATTCGCGTTGCGCTCGAGCGCACGCCTCCCGAGTTGTCTGCCGACATCAGCGACCGCGGGATCGTGCTGACCGGCGGCGGTGCGTTGATCAAGAATCTGGATAAGCGGATCCGCGAAGAGACCGGATTGCCCGTGTCGATTGCGGACGATCCACTGGCGTCCGTCGTGCTCGGAACCGGCAAGATGCTGAGCGATTTTCGTTTGCTGCGCCTTGTCTCGATTGATTGATCGATCGGTTGGAAACAAATGGAAATCTCCGTTCGCCATCGCCCTTTCATCCTGCTGACGATTGTCGTGGCGGCGCAAGTCTTGCTGATTGCGTTCCAGGTGCGCCACTCAGACCGCGGGCAACGAGACGTGCCCCTTGTGCGCTATTGGGCTGCCGCGCTGGTGACGCCCATTGAACGCGCTGGGACCTGGACCTTCTCGAAAATCGGCGGTATCTGGACGGGATATGTGGCGCTGCACTCGACGCGCGAGGAAAATCTCCGCCTGCGCAGCGAAAACGACCAGCTGAAGCTTCGCAACCGACAGCTTGAAACGGAGGCAGGCGAGGCGCAGCGTTTGTCGGCACTGTGGAATTTCCGCCAAGCGCATCCCGAGGCTCCTATGATGGCAGCGCAGGTCTTGGGGTCCAGTCCAGCGATGATTTCAGCACAAATCATCGGCGCCAGTGCTGATCCCAACTCGCACACGATGTTTATCAATCGCGGCGACCACGATCGCATCCGGCGGAATATGGGCGTAATCACGCCGGACGGAGTCGTTGGAAAAATCGTCGAAGTGTTTCCTAATACGGCGCAGGTCCTGCTTATCACCGACAAAGATAGCGGCGTGGGCGCGCTTTTCGCCGACACTCGCACACATGGCGTGGTGAAAGGCACTGGCGATCCGCAGCCTCGCTTGGACTACGTCGTGAATGACGAAAAAGTCCAGATTGACGAGGAAATCATTACGTCGGGTGAGGACCGCATTTTCCCGAAGGGGTTGCCCATTGGCACAGTGGGAGAAGCGAAACCGGCGAACCCGTTCCAGATGATTCATGTGAAGCCGGCGGCGCGCCTGGACCGCCTGGAAGACGTGCTTATTCTGACGACCATGCAAGACGTGAATCTGAAGAAGGCCGATGATTCGGCTCCCGCTCCCAATGGCGCGCCAGTTCCTACTTCAAATGTCCCAACGTCACAAAACCCGGCGGCACCGATGAAATCGGCGGCGAAGGCCGCGACCGGGGCGGGACCCCAACCCTAATGTCGCTACTCTTCAGCACCGGCATGCATTCCGACTCCAAAGTGGAAGTCCACAAATTCTATGGAGGAACGATCGTCGGTGCGGCGATCCTCGCCCTGGTGCTGCAGGCGTTCCTGCACAAATTTGGACAATGGTCCGAGTTAATTGAATTGCCTTTGCTGGTTACGATTTATTTTGGCGTGAGCCGGCGAAATCCGGTGTCAGGTCTCTTGCTGGGCGCGGCAATCGGAATTCTGCAAGACGGGTTGAGTCACGATAATCCGATTGGTCTTTACGGAATTGCTAAGACACTGGTCGGCTATTTCGCCTCTTCTGTAGGCGCAAAAATCGATACGGAACACCCGATCGCGCGGTTCGGCCTCGTTTTTGTGCTGTTTCACTTTCATCAAGCTGTGCTGGCGATTACGCAACGCGCGTTGTTGAGCCGCTCCGCGCCGATTTTCAATCTGCATCTTCTTATTGAATCCCTCGTGAATGCGGGCTTCGCCGTCCTGTTCTTCGCCGTTCTCGACCGCCTCCGCAAGCCTCGCTAAAGTCTTATCTCACATTGCTTTAGCGGGTAAAGTGCGCGGAGTTCGAGATGTGGCAGGGCCAGCGTTCTGCTTTGGCATCACCGCGCTGGCACCCACAATTCTATGTCGCCGGTATCCGTTTGCGGATCAAAGCACTCCCCGTAGCGTTCAAGCAGTGATGGAAATTTGCCAATACGGTCTGCGTGCGCCGGCACCCAATCGCTTACGATTGCCGTGACGGTTTGTGGGACTTGCGAGACGTGGCCTTGGTGACGAATACGTAATATTTTTGTGCCGGAATAGTCAGTTTGGAGAATCCCGGTGGGATAGCTGAGAAATTCGAAACTTCCACTCCAGCAATATAGTCGAACCCGGACTCGCACATATTGAAACCGACGCGGTATGTTGACCGATCCACCTGATCGCAATTTTTCCCAGGTGCTGCACGAATCTGTTCCACAGTTGTGGGATTTCGCTCACGGTTCCGCCGGTGTAATGATGCTGGAGTCCCGCGATCATCAATGATTTCGATTCGCGGAGGATCGGCTCCTTGATTTTTGATCTTGGCGGCTCTGCCACGCACGGCCTCCGGGCTGAGTATACACGGGGATCCAAAGTCGGAATGCCGGCCCTGGCCCAGAGTACAGGCGAAACCAGCAAAGGACAGGTACGACACATATGGTAACAACTGGACATAAGGTTTCTTGCAGCGCACGCTCCGCAAATGTTAGTTTATAGGCCATTTCGGGCTCCTCCCGGCGGAGCTACGGGATGCACGCACTTGGGCCGCGAGCACCAATATCGGTAGCAGGGCCTCCGCGCAGGAGTTCAGTTGGCACCGTGGACAGTTAGCGATTCAAAGATTCCCCAGGGACGCCTGGCGCTGGTTTCGTATTTGTCGGTCGGGCTGGTAGTCCTGCTACTGGTGGGATTCTGGAAGCTGCAGGTGGTTCAGTCAGGCCACTTCGCCGATCTCGCCGAGCGCAACCGCATACGGTACATTCCTATCATTGCACCTCGCGGAGCCATGCTTGACCGCGAAGGGCGCGTCCTTGTGGACAGCTATCCGTCGTTTAGCATTCTGCTTCTGCGCGACGAGCCAAAACTGCTTGAGAAGAGCCTGCCGCAAATTGAAGAGGGGCTCGGAATCACAAGAGAGGATTTGCAACAGCAGCTCGATGCTGCAAAGTTCGAGCCCAAATTCCAGCCTATCGTAATCAAACCCGCTGCGACTCAGGGCGACATTGCCTTTGTCGAATCGCACCGCGCCGATTTGCCGGTGCTTGAACTCATGATGGTTCAACGCCGGCGCTACCCGCACGCGGACATGCTAGGGAACACGATCGGATACGTGGGTGAAGTCTCAGCACAGGAACTCGAAAAGAGCGACGGCCATTACCGGCCGGGCGACATCGTGGGCAAGGCTGGGCTCGAGCGTCAGTACAACAGCACCCTTGAAGGGACCGACGGAATGCGCCGGGTCGTGGTGAACAGCGTCGGCAAAGCCGTGCGAACGCTCGATGACGTGGAGGCGATTCCCGGCAAGCCTATTCAGCTCACCATCGATTACGATCTGCAATCCCTCGCGGAATCGGAATTCGCCGACAAAGAAGGCGCACTAATTGCGATGGATGCCCGAACCGGCGAAGTGCTGGCCATCGTGAGCCGGCCGACGTTTGACCCGAACGATTTTGCGGTTCGGATTCCGCCGAAGGAGTGGGCCGCGCTGAACACGGATACACACACGCCACTCCTGAATCGCGCGATTCAGGCGCAATTGGCGCCCGGCTCTGTCTTTAAGGTTGTCGAAGCTGTGGCGATGCTCGAATCGAAGGCTATCCCGGCAAATTACACCGCCTACTGTCCCGGCTCGGCGACTTTTTACGGTCACCTTTATCACTGCGACCACGTCCATGGCGAAGTGGATCTGCACAAGGGCATCGTCGCGTCCTGCGACGTCTATTTCTATAACGTTGGCAAACTGCTCGGCATCGACCGCATCGACCAGTATGCGACCGGGTTGGGACTCGGGCAGCGGACCGGCATCGACTTGCCAGGTGAAGAGCCGGGCTTGATTCCCTCCGAGGAATGGTCCGAACGCGTCAATCACCACAAGTGGTGGCCCGGTTCGACGATTTCCGTGGCGATCGGCCAGGGGCCAATCACAGCGACGCCTGTGCAGCTTGCTCGCATGATAGCCGCCGTTGCCAAAGGCGGCACCCTGATTGCTCCGCACCTTTTAAAAGACGCGGGCGGATTGAAAGCGGCCTCGTACCCGCTTTCCGACGACACAGTCCAACAACTGACCGACGCCATGTGGGGTGTAGTGAACGAGCCCAATGGCACAACGTCCGAAACAGTGAAGCTTCAGAACGTCGACTTTGCGGGTAAGACGGGGACCGCACAAACCGAGAGTTTCGCTCTTCAGAACAAACTGGGTAAGCATTTGAAGGAAAATGGCTGGTTCATCGGCATTGCTCCACGCCGCAATCCAGAAATCGTAGTGGCGGCGCTGGTCCAGGGCGCCGGCTGGGGCAGTTCAGTCGCCCCAATTGTTCGCGACGTTGTCCGCGCATACTACGACAAGAAGAACGCCCGAATGCAGCAGACGACGGCGCAAACCACGCCCGCGCCGTCCCCGCTCGTGGCTACTGTGGGAGCGCAGCATCCATGAGGGATCGCCCTCGCGTCCACGATTTCGACTGGACCCTACTCGCGATTGTTGGTGCCATCAGCGGGCTGGGAATTGCGGAGATCTATTCCTCGACGCACGCCAGCGCCATGGTGGGAATGCAGTACCGGCAATTGATGTGGATCGCGGTTGGCATTGCCGGGATGTTCCTTGTGTCTCGCATCGATTACCACACGCTTCTGGACCAGTCTCCAGTCCTATATGCTATTGGGATCGCTACGCTTCTAGCGGTTCTCGCCATCGGTCATTCCCGTTTTGGGGCCAAGCGGTGGGTCGCCTTGGGGGGCGGCGTTAATTTGCAAGTGTCAGAACTAATGAAGTTGATTATAATTGTGGTGCTGGCACGTTACTTCAGCGAAGTGCGCACCGACCGGCTGACTCTGAAGGATTTAGTAAAGGTCAGTCTCTTGACTCTGATTCCGGTCGCCTTGATTTTGAAGCAGCCCGACCTCGGGACAGCGATGGTGCTTATCCCCGTCGCCATCGTCGGAGCCTTTTTGGCTGGGATCGAATGGAAGCACGTGGCGGTAGGCGTGGTGCTGATCGGAATTTTGGTTCCGTTTGCCTGGCACATGCGGAACCACCTGAAGCCGTACCAGCAGCAACGTATTGAGACGTTTTTGCACCCCGAAGAGGACCAGCGCGGAGCGGGATATCAGATCCTGCAGTCGCAGATCGCGGTCGGCGCCGGCGGCTTTTGGGGCAAAGGATTCGGCAAGGGCAGCCAGAATCAGTTGGGCTTCGTGCCCGTCCGGTACTCGGATTTTATTCTGGCGGCGCTGGCGGAAGAGCAAGGGTTCATCGGAGTTTGTGTCGTTTTGCTTTTGTATCTCGGCTTGATTCTGCGGCTAGTGGACAACGCGCAGAAAGCGAAAGACAAGGCCGGAATGTTCGTAGTGATGGGAGTTACGGCCATCCTGGGATTCCACGTCCTGGTCAACGCTTCGATGGTGATCGGCTATATGCCGGTGACCGGCATTCCCCTGCCGCTTATGAGCTACGGAGGATCGGCAACGGCGTTCGTGTTTTTAGCGCTCGGCTTGGTTATGAACGTTCGCATGCGGCGATTCGTTAACTGAGCCTCAACATTTTTTGTGCCCGCTCAGCGTCAGAACGAGTGACAGTAAGCGGGATTCAATTTCAAGCAAGGAAGCATCGGTGAGGAAAGCAGCACAGCAATACGAAATGCTTTTCCTGGGCGGCCCATCGTGGACGATGGCGAACACCGCCTCCCGGTTTGCGGGCCCAAGCGCGCGCGGCGCCCATGTGCGCCCCGACGGACCGATGCGCTACGAGGAGTTTTCAAATGTCGAAGGAAATGGTTATATCCGCGAGCCCGCACGAAACGCGGGTCGCGATTTTGGAAGAAGGTCAGCTTTGCGAGTATTACGTTGAGAGGGAAAAGGAATTTGCGCTAGTTGGAAGCATTTACAAGGGCCGTGTTACCCGCGTGCTGCCCGGCATGCAGTCGGCCTTCGTCGATATCGGCCTCGATAGCGACGCCTTCCTGTACGTGAGCGATTTCCTCGAGGACATCGAAGAATTCGATCAGATTGTCACGACAGTCGAAGATAAAGTGCAAAAAATGGAGGATCAGGGCGGCCAGGTGTTTGCAGCCGCCGATGCGAGCGCGCCCGCCGTCGAGCCGGCTGACGTCGAACCCGGCGAGGCGCACGCCGAACCCGCGGCTTCAAACACCGATGGCGAAGCTGCTGATGCCGAGGGACCGTCACCCGGAAATTCAATCGCCGACGCGCCTCCGGCGGGAATACCGGCTGTGCACTCGCAGCCATCGCAGCCGCGTTACAACGCGCCCCGATACGAACGGCCGCGGTTCGACAGTCGCGGCAGGGATCGGCGCGATTTCGGCCAAGGCGGCCAAGGGGGACGCGGCGGCCGGGGCGGGCGCCACGGCCACGGTAGTGGTCGAGGCCGCGGCGGCAATCGCCGCTTCGGGCGCGACCTGCCGCAATCCAAATACGCCGCGCCGCGATACGAGGACCGTTCAGAATCGGCTCCGCCAAGCGATTACACGCCGATAATCCTGCCGGGCGAATCATTGGCCAAGTATCGCGACCGGGCACCGTCTGCATCCCCGGCGTCGCATGCTGAAGAGCACGGTTTCGCGTCGCCTTCGGCCCCTGCGACTTCATTTCACGAGGAGCATCACGGCACGGAATCCGTGCAGCATCACGGCGATTACACTTCATCTTCATTTGGGCTCGGGCCGCTGCCCGGCGAAACGCTTTCGAAATACCAGCCGAACGAGCCGTCGGCCGCAATCCACCCGATCGAGCTGGAGCGTGTTGCCGAAGAAAACCACGTCGACCCGGAGGAACCTGAGCTTCCGCCAGCCAAGCCTAGCGAGCGAGAGAGCGACGAGTTGGATTCCGTCGCAGCGTTTCGTGAACCGCATCACGATCCCGAAGCTGTTCACGATGCCGACATCTCCGGTTTGAGTGATGAACAGGCGGTGACGCTTGCTGCCCACGTGGCCGAAGCTCAAATCGAAAAGATCACGGACGCGGACGAACCAGCGGACGAAGTGGCTGAGGGAGCCGACGAGGATGAAGAAGAGGATTCTCACCTCGAAGGATCCGAGGTCGCGGATGAAGAGCTTGAAGAGGAAGAGGCAGAAGCTGAAGCCGAAGGCATGATCGCGCACAGCGAATCGGACTTTGAGGCTAACTCAGAAACGGCTGCCGATCGGGCGCACGAAGACGCGATTCTGCCGCGACAGTCGGTGAGAGCGGTCCCGTGCCGCAGTCCGAAGCGTCGTTGCCGAAAGAAAACCAGCCATGGAAGGCTCGCGTGCGCGACGATTTCCGTTCTCGCATGCATCATCCCGCCCGCCGTGGAGGACGCGACCGCGGCCGCCGCGATGATCGCGACCGAGGACGCCGGCCGCACCACGGTTACGGCCACGGACATCATCGCCAGCAGCAACGCAGGCCACAGTTGATTTCCGAGCTTCTGAAACAGGGCCAGGAAATCATCGTACAAATCGCGAAGGAACCGCTGGGCAAAAAAGGCGCGCGCATCACCAGCCACATTGCGCTCCCCGGGCGCTTCCTCGTCTATATGCCGACGCTCGATCACACGGGCGTTTCGCGCAAGATCGCCTCTGCGGAAGAGCGCGCTCGCTTGCGGCATTTGGTGAACGAAGCAAAAGGAACCGCGGGCGGCGGCTTCATCGTTCGCACCGCCGCCGGAAGTGCGAGTCCCGACGAGGTCCGCGCGGATGTGGAATTCCTCACGCGCACGTGGTCCGAAATCAAGTCGCGTTCCGAGCAACGCAAGGCTCCATCGCTGCTGCACCGCGACCTGAATCTGGTCGAGCGCATCTTGCGCGACTACATGAGTCCCGACTATTCGGCGATTTGGGTGGATTCCGAGGAGGAATACACAAAGGTCGTGGACTTCATGAGCCGCTTCCAGCCGAGCCTGGTGAACCGCGTGAAGCTCTACACGAAAGACACGCCGGTCTTCGAGGAATTCGGCATCCAGCAGGAAATCGACAAGGGCCTGCGGCCGAAGGTCTGGCTGAAGTCGGGCGGTTACATCGTCATCAACCACACCGAAGCGCTGGTCGCCATCGACGTCAATACTGGTAAGTTCGTCGGTAAAGGTTCCACGCGCCTCGAAGACACCATCGTGCGCACCAACCTCGAAGCCGTGAAGGAAATCGTTCGCCAGATGCGGCTGCGCGATTTGGGCGGCATCATCGTGATCGACTTCATCGATATGGAGGAGCGCCGCAATCGCGAAAAAGTGATGGCGGCGCTCGAGGACGCGTTGCGGGCTGACCGCGCGCCTTCGAAGGTGCTGCGGTTCAACGAGTTCGGTCTCGTCGCGATCACGCGCAAGCGCACCAAGCAGGCGCTCGAACGCACGCTGTGCCAGCCGTGCCCCTACTGCACCGGCTCAGGCATGGTGAAGTCGATTCCCACGCTCTGCTACGAAATTCAGGCGGAGGCGCGCAAGATGGCGCCGGAAATGGATTCGGGCAGCTTGACGCTGCGCGTCCATCCGGAAATTTCGAAGGCGCTGAAGACGCGCGAATCGTCGCTGATCGAAGAGCTCGAACGCTGGACCAAAAAATCGGTCATCATCCAGGCCGATCCGACCCTCCACTGGGAGCAGTACGACATTTACTGAGTGACATATGCGGGCGAATGACCTGTGGGCCTGGAATAGGCCTACAGGTCGTTCCTCCCACCGAGGCCTAGCCCAAAATCCCCTGCGCTGCCTTCGGTAAGCGACCCACTTCGTCCGGTGTTAACTTGAAATTATCAGCGAGCATCGATGGCGGGTTTGCCGCCAGCCATCCTGAAATCGAAATCTCCTCATAGAAAGGGCTGTTGAACACGATCAGGATGCGCGTCGGCTCGCCGCCCACTTGCTCAACGAAGTGCCCGAATCCCTGCTGAATGAAAGCTACTTGTCCCGGATTGAATTCCTCCGTCGCCACCCGGCCGTGCGCGCCGAAAATCGTGACGCGAGATCTGCCTGAAATGTAGAATTGCCACTCGTCGGCATTCGGATGCCAATGCAGCTCGCGAAGCGCTCCCGGTTTAAGGTCCTGCACAACTCCAGTCACCGTTTTCTGAATGGGGAACTCGACTGAAGATACGATTCGCTGTTCGCCGCCCGGAAAAACAAATGCTTTTGTCGCGCCGAGCCGGAACTTATGAGGGAACTGGTTTGCGGCAGGCTCTCCATTTCGGAATTCCTCCGGTACCGCCGGCGGGACTTTTCCCGGCGTGATGTACAGTTCGCCTTTTGGAAGCCCTGCAACGACGGATTCGGGTAGTCCGAGGTTCCGCTTGACGATCGAGGGATCCGTGTGCCCGACCCAATCCGTAACGCTGAACGTTCCAAACTCCGAAAAGTTGCCATCGTCGAAAACAAGCACGAAATGCGCGTCTCCCGGACCGAGGCACTGTAGCGCGTGGCCATGCCCTTTCGGGAAGTACCAAACATCACCGGGCCCAAAATCGGCCGATTCCGCTTGGCCGTTGGGCGCGATTACCGTGGTACGAACATTTCCTTCAATCACGTATGCCCACTCAGCGGCCACCGCGTGCCAATGAAGTTCGCGCAGGCCTCCGGGTTTTAACCGCATGGACACGCCCGCCATGCTTTTCGAGATCGGGAACTCGCTCACGTTCGCTTCTTTTGCCGCACCTGCTTCGCCCACCCAGCCTTCTGAGGCTTCGATGTCATATTTGAAGTTCGCGAGCGGCTCGTGTTTGCCCGGTGCCCGTTGTGCGGCTGCACTCGTCGCCTTCGCGAATGGCCACGCCGTCACGCCGGCTGCAGCGCCCAGCGACGCCGCACCAAACAGTTCGCGTCGCGTCATCCAGCCGGGTTTAGGTCCGATCTTCCAGCTCATGATGCTCTCCTCCTCAAGACGAAAAGATGACGCGAGACTAGCACGATTGAATAACCGTCATACAGCGGGTGTCTCAGCGGGGCGTTTCCGAATGCGCCGGAAACGCGTGTGTTATGATGTCGGTTCGTGGCCAAAGCAAGGCTTTTAGAAGGATTTTTATTGGCAGCGCGCATACTGAACGGCAACACGATTCGCGACCAAATCTACGGCGAACTCGCGGGCGAGGTTGCCTCGCTCGCGTCGGAAGGCATCCGTCCGGGACTCGCCGCGGTTCTTGTCGGCGATAATCCCGCCTCGAAGCTTTACGTCAACAGCAAAATTGCGGCTTGCGAGAAGCTCGGCCTTGCCAGTTTTCTCGTGACTCCTGCCTCATCGATCACCACGCGCGATTTGCTCGGTGCTATCGGCGAATTGAATCGGCGCGATGATGTGGATGGCATTCTCGTGCAGATGCCGCTGCCTCGACACGTGGATGCGAAGCAGATTCTCGATGCCGTCGATCCCGCCAAGGACGTCGACGGCTTCCATCCCATCAACGTCGGCAAGCTCGTCGCGGGCCGCCCGAATCTCGTTGCATGCACGCCGGCGGGAGTGATGGAGATTCTGCGCCGCGCCAATATCCCGCCCGAAGGCGCAAACGCCGTCGTGATGGGCCGCAGCGACATTGTCGGCAAGCCCATGGCGCTGCTCCTGATTCGTGCGAACGCTACTGTGACGGTTTGCCATTCGAAAACGCGCGATCTGAAAGAAACTGTGCGGCGCGCGGACATTGTCGTCGCGGCGATGGGACGCCCGGCGATGGTCACGGCCGATTACATTCGCTCGGGCGCCACGGTGATCGACGTGGGGCAAAACGTCATAAAAGATCGCGCGGAGGCAGAAAGAATCTTCGCGAGTTTCCCGGACAAGCTGGAAACATTTCGCGCGAAAGGTTCCGTGCTCGTCGGGGATGTTCATCCTGAGGTAATCAATGTTGCCGGCGCGTTTACGCCGGTTCCTGGCGGCGTTGGCCCGCTCACCATCGCTATGCTCATGAGCAACACCGTAAAAGCGGCGCGCATGAGACGACGAGCGTACGTCGCCGCGCCTGCCGCCGCGAGCTGGCACCCATAGTGACTCATGCTGAAGATTGGTCTCACAGGTGGAATAGGCACCGGCAAATCCACCGTCGCGTCGATTCTGCGCGACCGCGACTGCCTGATTCTCGAGATGGATCCCATCGGCCACGAACTGCTCGAACCGGAACAGCCCGCGTACAACGAAATCATCGGCGACTTCGGTCTGGGAATCCTTGGCGACGGCGCCGTGATCGACCGCGCGAAACTCGCCGCGATTATTTTTGCCGACCCCGAGAAGCGCGCGCACCTGAACGAGATTTTGCATCCGCGAATTCTGGATGTTGTGCGGCAATGGCTGGCCGCACTCGCCCGTTCGGGGGGCGGTCCAGAACTTGCTTTCGTTGAGGCGGCCTTGATCCTTGAGGCAGGTTTCCAAAATGAGCTGGACCGCATCGTAGTTTGCTGGTGCCGGCCCGAACAGCAGCTCGAGCGGCTGCTGGAGCGCGGGCTCTCGCCCGAGGAAGCGCGGGCGCGCATCGCCGCGCAGATGCCCGTAGACCAGAAGCGCGCGCTTGCCGACGACGTGATCGACTGTTCCAAATCCATCACAGAAACCGAGCGGCAAGTGGACGGGCTGCTCGACAAACTGAAACAACTTTCGCTGCGGGCGTAACATCGGCCAGAAACATTTGCTGAGTCTGCCGCGTATTTCCCTCCGGGAAATGCGTGTTCGCTGCCACGGATGTGTCGCGCGGCGAGAGGAGTGGCGTATGGCGATGATGCCGGAACGGGGCGGCCAGCGAGCGATTCGATTGCTTGCCATTGGCGCGATTATCGGCCTCGGAGCGTACTGGGCAGGCTCGCGGTACGGCCAGCGCGAACCCGCATCCGTGAGCGCCGTGCCCGCGAACGCGACGCCCGCGAAGTATTCATCGTCGGCCGCCGATGCAGCGGAAGCGGACCTTGATTCCACGGAAGCTGAAAACGTTCGTATCTACCGCCAGGCGTCGCCATCCGTCGCAAACATCCTCACGAAGGCCGTCGAGTACGACTTTTTCTACAATCCCGTGCCAGTCGAAGGCGCCGGCTCGGGTTTCCTGATCGATACCGACGGCCACATCCTCACGAACAATCACGTAGTGCAGGGAGCGCAGACCATCGAGGTCGCGTTTGGCGATCACAATACGTATAAGGCGCGCTTTTTGGGCGCGGACGCCATCAACGACATCGCGCTTCTGCAAATCGATACGAAGGGCCGCAAGCTGACGCCGCTGCCCCTCGGCGACTCGAAGAAACTTCTTGTAGGTCAGCGCGTTCTGGCCATCGGCAATCCCTTCGGATTCCAGAGCACGCTCACAACCGGCGTAGTCAGCTCGCTTGACCGCACCGTGCAGACCGGCGAGAACACCTTCATCGACGAAGCCATTCAAACCGACGCCGCCATCAATCGCGGCAATTCTGGCGGTCCGCTGCTCGATTCCCACGGTGAAGTGATCGGCATCAACAGCGCGATTTACGCGCCGAACGGGACCACCGCCGGTATCGGCTTCGCCATTCCTATCAACACTGCGAAGCGCGTGGCGCAGGATCTGATCACGGAGGGACGCGTCCGCCGCGCAACCATTGGCGCCGAAGGACGCACCCTGTGGCCTGATCTCGCTTCCGCTCTCGGCCTTCCCGTCCAGCAGGGGGTCCTGATCGAACGGGTTACCCCCGGCGGCCCCGCGGCGCAAGCGGGCTTAAAAGGTGGGAACCGTGTGGTCCTCGCCGGCCTCCGCGAACTGCGCATCGGAGGCGACGTCATCACCGCCGTCAACGGCGAGGCTGTCAACAGCCAGTCCGATTTGAATTTGCTGCTGAACCGCGTCCGGCCTGGTGACACCGTTCAAGTGACCGTGATTCGGGACGGGAAAAAAATCAACGTCCCCGTCAAACTTGGCGTCGGCTAGCCGGCATCGCCCTCCTTCGCTTAGGCTTGGATTTTGCGCTCGCTCACCTGCGAAGCACAATGAACTTGATGATGGCTCCTGGGTTCATATTACCGGGGATAGTGCTGGTCGCCATCGGAGTCGCAGCAGTAGCTTTCGGGCTGCTGCCGAGCGCCACGTTTTTTATTCGATGGCCACGTTCTGTTAAAAGGCCTATTCCACAATGGCTTGGCCGGGCCGTGATGATCCTTAGCGGCGCTTTACTGATCTACTGGGGAATCAGCACGAGAGCCCGGTGACGAATTTCCGGACAAACTGGGCGGCGGATGGCGCATCCTTCCACTTGGCTCCTCGAATTGGAAGCGCAGGCTGATAATCCTTGACAATTTGTTATCTTTATGGTAACGTACCTTCCGGATTCAACATTATGATTAACCATCACAATCCGCTCCCGCCGCCATCCGAAAGAAAAGCAAAAGGCGAACAAAAAGCTAATCGCAGCAACGCAAAATTAAAAATCCCCGTAATCACCAGGAGACAAACGACATCCCAAAACCTAATCGCGACAAAAACACCACTTTCGGTTCACTTTTCTTTCGCTGACTCTTCCCGCCACTCGTCCCGTAGCCCATCCCGCTCTGCTTTGCTCAGGGTGAACCAGGATTCGGCGAGGTCGCGGACTCGTTCGAGGGCCGCCTGCATTTCAGCTTGCTTGGTCTTCATTACAGGTTCGTCGGCGTCGGTGGGGACGCGAATTGGCGGGGCGACGAACATCACCGCGCGCGAGAATGGAAACGGAATCTGGAAAAGATCCCAGGAACGCTTGAACGTATAGCCGTGCTCAAGGCCGATATGAAAGACGGAAATGGGCGCTCCCGTGCGGCGAGCCAAAATGACGGGCCCAGGTTTTGCGACGTACCGGGGACCGCGCGGCCCGTCGATGGTGAACGCGACGTGGCGGCCTTCTTCGAGCTTTTTTGCCATGTCTGCCAATCCCTGCGAACCTCCGCGGCTTGAGCTACCCTGCGCAGTGCCAAATCCCAGGCGCTCGATTACTTTTCGCGTCCACTGACCGTCAAAATTCACGGTGTTCATGACGACGACGCCGCGGTTTCGCCAAATCCAGGCTGCGGGGAAAATGCAGCGGTGCCAGAACGCGCCGATGCCTCTTTCGCCTCCTTCGCGAATTTGCAAGGCGTTGTGGACTCCCACGACCTCGAAGCGCAAGGTAGGACCCAGAATGCGGAGGACGGTGTATACGACGGACGCGATGACTGGAATCTGCATTCTGCGCCAGCGCGAGAGCTGCGGCACGGGGATACCCGACGGAGTTTGCGCCGCCGGCGAGGTCGCGACACGTCCGGCGGTTTGCGCGTCAGGCGCATGCGCGAGAGGTTCGCCCGCTGGCGCAGCGGATGTTTGGGGGTTATCCACTGCTGTATAGTATAGGATTCTGGATGAGGCTTCGGGCCCAATTCGACTGGAGATTTGCGTGATGAAGCGCAGGTGGCAGCGCTCTTTTTTCTTTGGAGCGCTGATCGTAGCGGGCGTCTTTTCCGGAATCGGCGCAAGCGCCGCGCGAGCGGACCAGGCGCACGCCATCCTCGGGCATATTCAGGGCAATGACGCCTCCGTGGAAACCTCAACGGCCGGGTCCGACACAATCAGGAGTGCCGAATCCGGCGCCGATGTCTCGAACGGAAGCATCATCAGCGTCCACACCGGCACGGCTCATATATCCCTCACGTCAGGCGGGTCGGTGGACGTTTGCGGTCCCGCAAAACTGACGTTGCTGCAATCCGGCACGGCGATCACGCTTGCGCTGAATTTCGGACGCGTTCGCGTACAACTATCCCCTGCGGTGGATTTGCGCATCTTTACGCCGACGATCGTGGCCACGCCGCTGGACATCCACGGTTCGGCGCGCGACGTTACTACCGGACTCGATCTGGACGATTCGCTTTGCGTCACGGCCGGCAGCGGAGCGCTGCTGCTGGAGAATCAGTTTACGGGCGAGAAACTGGTGGTCCCGCAAGGCGGCGAGTTTTCGATGGCGCGGGGGCAACTCATTCCGGTGGCGGGAGCAGCCGGAAGCTGCGAGTGCGTAACGCTGGAGACGAAGGAAGTGATTCCGCCTCCGGAGCCGTCGCTTGGGCTAACCGCTCCGCCACATATCGACCAGCCGACAAACGGTGCAGCTGGTCTCGCCGCGGCAGCAAATGCTCCGCAGCAATCCAACGTGGAATACAGCGTGTTGGCGCACGCAAATCAGGTGCACCCCAATTCAGTGCAACCGAAAAACGCGGTGCCCGCTCCTCCGGCCGAATCCAGCACCGAATATAAGATTGTGGCCCCGCCATTGACGTTCTCGGCTTCGTCGCCCGAGGCGCCGGCAGAACCCACGCCGGACATGATTCTGCTGATCAGAACAGTGCATGTCGAGCCGGACTGGCAGTTCTCGGGCCACGTTGATGCACCGCCGATGGATGCGAAATCCGAGGCAACGACCAAACCCGAGGCAGCCTCGAATGCGGTGGTTCCCAAGCCAGTTGCCCAAATCAATTCACAGGCCTCACAAGCGTCGCCGGCAGCGCCGGCTTCGCCCCCCAAGAAAGAGGGCTTCTGGTCGAAATTCAAGAAATTCATGAAAGGCGGGAGTTCATAGCAAGCGAAGGGCGTCTTTTTTGAGGCTGCTCGTGAAACATCCCCTCCGAATTTCTCGTAAGTAGGTTTAAGACGGGTATCGTCACACATTGTGGTGGTACCATTTCCGGCGGGAGAGACCCCAGTGTCGCAAACAGTTCCGCTAACACTTCCCTCGAAACCGGCGATTGGCTCGGCGTCGCTGGAGCGGGCCGCAGCCGTTCCGTGGTTCGTGTGGACGGGCGTGATCGCGGTTTCGTCGATCACGTTTGGGCTGTACTGGGATATTTCCTGGCACCAAACGATAGGGCGCGACACGTTCTGGACGCCTGCGCACCTGGCGATTCATTTTGGCGGGCTTTTAGCCGCATTCACCTGCACGTACCTGATTTTCAGCACCACATTTGGGCATGATCCCGAAGCGCGCGCCGCGTCGGTGGGCGTTTGGGGATTTCGGGGGCCGCTTGGCGCGTTTCTGACGGCGTGGGGCGGGGCGACGATGCTGACGTCCGCACCATTTGACAATTGGTGGCACAACTCTTTTGGTCTCGATGTGGAGATCCTCAGCCCGCCGCACGTGGTGCTGGGCCTGGGAATCATGGGCGTGGGGATCGGTTCTTTGCTGGTGCTTGTGGCGCAGATGAATCGGGCGAGCGGCGCCGCGAAGGAGAAGCAGAACCGGCTCTTCTTGTACGTGTGCGGATTGCTAGTGGTTTTGCACCTGATTTTGATCAGTGAAGACTGCGACCCTACGCTGATGCACAGCTCGATTTTTTATGAAGTGATGACGTTTGGGACACCGCTGATGCTTGTGGCGTTCGCGCGGGCGTCGGGCAGGCGGTGGGGCGCGACGATCGTCGCATCGATTTACATGGCTCTGATGCTAGCGGGACTCTGGATATTCCCGGTTTTTCCGGCTACGCCAAAACTGGGCCCGGTTTTCACCAATGTGACGCACATGGTGCCGATGAGCTTTCCCCTATTGCTGGTGTTTCCGGCGATCGCGCTGGACATGGTATTGAACCGATTTGCGAATCGCGGGCGATGGTTTCAGGCGCTTGCGGCGGGAAACGCTTTTCTGGCGGTGCTGATTGTGACGCACTGGCCGTGGGCCGACTTCATGATTTCTCCCGCCGCACGGAACGCCTTCTTCGGCCAGAACTATTTTCCGTATGCGTTTCCGCCGTCGAGTTACCACGTGGCATGGGAATTTTCGCGCGGGGAGACGCAGCGAGCGTTTTGGCTGGGCATGGGACTTTCGTGGATTTTGGCGGTGATTTCGAGCCGCATTGGCGTTGCGTGGGGAGAGAGACTGTCGCGGTTGCGGCGGTAGTTTCTTGAATTCGCGATATTTGGTGGAAAAGTGAGAAGCAAGTTCGTCGTGCTCTTGTCCGCAGTCGCTGCCGCGAGCGTTTGCCTGGCGCACGTGGGCAGTCCGAATGTTTACTTCCAGGGCGCGGCCGGACCGTACAACCTCGTGGTGATGGTGAGGACGCCGCAGATGATTCCGGGCATCGCCGAAGTGGAAATCCGCAGCGCCAAGCCCGGCGTGCGGCAGGTGAAAATCACGCCGCTGTATATCGTTGGCTCTGGTTCGAAATACCCTCCGCCGCCGGATGTGCTTCGTCCGACTCAGGGGGATCCACAATTCTTCCCGGGGAAAATCTGGCTGATGGAATCAGGCTCGTGGCAAGTGCGAATCGAAGCCGACGGCGACGCAGGCTCCGGCATCGTAGCTGTACCGGTTCCGGCGGCAGCACGCAACACGCTGCCGATGGAAAAGCAGTTGGGCGCGCTGCTATTTGGCCTGATGGTCTTGCTGGTGGCTGCAATCGTTTCCATTTTCGGAGCAGCGCGCCGCGAATCGCAACTCGAACCCGGCGAGCAACCCGGGCCACAGCAGAAGCGCGGAGCGCGTTTTGTGATGGGAGGAGCGTTCGTCGGGGTGGTGGCGATTTTAATTCTCGGAAGGTGGTGGTGGGCCAGCGCTGCTGAAGCGAAAAGCAACTTCATGATTTACCAGCCGCCGAAATTGCAGGTCTCAATGGAGCCGGATGGGAAAATGGCGCTGACCATGGGCGAGTCGCCATGGCACATTCGCCGACCCGAAACAGTGATGACGGCGCTGATTCCGGATCACGGCCACTTGATGCATCTTTTTCTGATTCGGTCGCCGCAGATGGATCAGTTTTACCACTTGCATCCCGAAGAGAGCGGGACACAAAGTTTCAGCGAGCAGCTTGCGTCAATCGCGCCGGGTCACTACAAGATTTTTGCGGACATCGTGCGCGCGTCCGGTTTTCCTGACACGATGGTGGCTGATGCTGATATCCCCGCCGAGGCTGGCGCCGGGAAATTCCTGAGTGGGGATGACTCTGGGGCGAGCAGCGCGGCAATCGGGGCGAATGCGAAAGACGTTACGACGGCGCGGTTAGCGGAAGGCGCACGAATGATTTGGGAACGCGATTCCTCGCCGCCCGAGTCAAATAGGCTCTTGTGGTTTCGGTTCCGTGTGGAGGATGCGGAAGGGAAGCCTGTGACGGACCTCGAACCATACATGGGAATGGCAGCGCATGCGGTGTTTGTGGCGTCGGATTTCAGTGTGTTTGCGCACGTTCATCCTGACGGGTCTGTGCCGATGGCGGCACTGACGCTAGCTGACGCGAGTCTGAACGGGAATCAAGACTCGATGCAGAGTCCCGCGACGAATTTGGCGGCGGGAATGCCAAAGGCAGGGATGAAGATGCCGGGCACCATTGTGCCCGCGGAAGTCTCGTTTCCGTACGGCTTCCCCAAGGCGGGGCTCTACCGCATTTACGTTCAGGTGAAACGGCGTGGAGTGATCGAGACGGGCGTGTTTGATGCGCACGTGAACTGACCGCGGCGCCGCGGATCGATGCGATCGCGATCGATTATCCTTAGCACAGTGCTTGTTGCACTCCTTCCCCTCTGCAGTGCGCCTCAAAGCACGAAGAAACAGGAATTGTCCAAGCCGCGCGAGCTGGATTCGGGAATTGTGTGGCAGCGCGACCGATCGACTGGCGAACTGAACGCCATCTACAGAGGGAAGGCGGGCGAGGCGTCGGCGTCCGGAGCGGATACTGTCTCACCTGCTGCAATTCGCAGCAGTACTCATATGGTTTCTGTGACGTGCAGCGTCACAACGGCTGACGGGACGATTGTGCCGGGTCTTGGACGAGAAGCGTTTCGCGTTTTTGACGATAGCGTCGAACAGAAAATCGCATACTTCGATGCTTCGACTCAGCCGGCGAGCGTGGCGATTGTTATTGATGCGAGTCCGAGCGTGTTGCGCGATTCGGACGAAATCAAAAACGCGGCCGACGCGTTGATTGAGGCACTCGCTCCGCTGGATGAGGCTGCTGTGGTGGATTTTGCGGCGCACACGTATTTGCAGTCGCCGTTTACGGACGTGCGAGAGCTGATGCGCCGGGCAGTGGCTCGCGTGAACGTGCGAGAGCTTTTCTCCGATACCGGCGGGTCGAACATCTACGAGGCAGTTTATCTTACGGCGCACGAACTCTTTCCAAAGCGTACTGGCCGCAAGGCGATCGTGCTGCTTACCGACGGCCAGGATAGCGGGCTGGGGCTGAGTCTTGATCCGGCCAGCATGGCGCCGTCGGCGGCTTCGCCGAATCGGCTGACGTTCGACGATGTGTCGCGTCTGCTCGCCGCGGAGGATGTACAGGTGTTCGCTGTTTCGACGGAGAATCGGCCGAAAATCATGACCGCTGCCTGGCTGGCAACGCATGCGAGCGAAACGCTAGTGACGGCGGAGGCGCGAAAGCAGAATATTCCGCCGTACACGCTGTTCTTGGCAGAGCTCGTTCGACGTGCGGGAGGTCAACTGTATTTTCTTCGCGAATCGGCGACGCTGACGGATTCGTTTCGGGAAATCGCGCAGAAGATTCGGGCGGAATACACGCTGGGCTACTATCCTCTGGAGAATCCGGCTGGATCGACGCGAACCGGGTGGCACAAGCTTCGGGTGCAGATGGTGGACGCGCGAGGCACTTCCGCCAGCCACCGCGCGGCGTACTACCTGCCGGCGGAACCTTGAACGGCTCACGATGGGTGGGTGTGCGAGCCGCCCCTGCGATTCTGAACGTCGGCACCGGGAAACGAGCTGCGGCGCAAACGTGATAGACCCAAATGTGATTGAATAGCGCGGCCATGTTCCGGCGAAGCCAATTTCGACTGAAACTTCCATTACGGACGCTCGTTCTAGGAAAGCGCACGCTGGTGATGGGCGTGTTGAATGTTACGCCGGACAGCTTTTCTGACGGCAGGCTGCATTTCGATACGGACGCTGCGGTCGCGCGCGCATTTGAGATTGAAAAACAAGGCGCGGACATCATCGACATCGGGGCGGAATCGACAAGGCCAGGCTCGAAAGGCATTTCGGCGCAGGAAGAATTGTGGCGACTGCTGCCGGTGCTGGCAAGACTTCAGGGGAAATTGAAGATTCCCATTTCGGTGGATACGAGAAAATTCGAAGTGGCTGAAGCAGCGGCGGAGGCAGGGGCCGAGATTTTAAATGACGTGACGGCACTCCAGAACGATCCTCGCATCGCGGAAATCGCGCGCGCGCGCAAGCTTCCACTTGTTTTGATGCATATGCGGGGCGAGCCGGGGACGATGCAAAAAGGGCCTTTCGCGCGCGACGTGATGCGGGACGTCAGCAGTGGTTTGCGGCGTGCTGTGGCGGGCGCGCGTCGGGCGGGCGTTGCCAAATCGCAGATGATCATCGATCCCGGGTTCGGCTTTGGAAAGAGCTTCCCGCAAGGATATGAATTGCTGGCGCGACTGCCGGAACTGGCCCGGTTTGGATATCCGGTGATGGTCGGGACTTCGCGCAAGGGCTTTATCGGCGACGCACTCGGCGGGGTACCTGCGCGCGAGCGCGCGTGGGGCACGGCAGCTACGGTGGCCGCGAGCATTCTCGGCGGCGCTCACATCGTGCGCGTTCACGACGTTGCCGAGATGGTGCAGGTGGCCCGCGTGACAGACACGATTCTGAATGCGAGAGCGATGGGAGATCAGTCTCGAACCAAATGACAGCGTCGTCTTCACCACCGCCCTTGCTTTCGCCGAATTCTCGAAGACGGGGTCCCGTCGGCCACTTTCGCGCCCTCACTTCTCTGCAGCGCAATACGTTTCTTGCCTCACTTTTCGGCTGGTCCCTGGACGCCTTCGATTTTTTCATTCTTGTGTTTTGCGTCAGCGCTATCGGAACGGAATTCCATGCGCCAGTGTCGGGCGTCGCGGCAGCGATTTCCGTGACGCTGGCGATGCGCCCGGCCGGCGCATTTCTTTTCGGTTTTGTGGCGGACCGCTACGGCCGGCGCCCGGCGCTGCTGGCCAATATCTTTTGCTATTCGGCGTTTGAGCTTGCTTCGGCATTTGCACCTTCGCTGCGCAGTTTTCTGGTGATACGGGCGCTTTTCGGAGTGGCGATGGGAGGTGAGTGGGGCGTCGGAGCGGCGCTCGCATTCGAAACGCTGCCGAGGGAAGGCCGGGGATTCTTCTCAGGGTTGCTGCAGGAAGGGTACGCCATCGGGTATCTGCTAGCTTCTCTGTCCTACGGGATTCTTTTTCGGTTCATCGGCTGGCGCGGGATGTTCGTTCTTGGCGCGCTGCCCGCCATTCCCGTTATTTACCTGATTGCGACGCGCGTTGAGGAATCGCCGGCATGGAAGCAAGGGCGGGTTGCGCGCGATGCGGAGATGTATCTTGGCGGCGACATTCTCAAATATCTTGGCAGGATTCTCAAATATCTTGGCAGCTTTCTTTTTCTGGTGCTGCTGATGTTCGGATTCAATTCGTTCAGTCATGGGACGCAGGACCTCTACCCGACATTTCTGCAAAAGAATCACGGCTTCTCGCCTGGCACGGTGGGCTTGATCGCGGTTATCTACAACATCGGGGCGCTGGTTGGGGGAGTGGTGATTGGCGCGTGGTCAGAGAAAGTTGGACGCAGGCGCGCCATTACTGTGGCAGCGCTGCTTTCCATTCCGGCGATACCGTTGTGGGCTTTTTCTCACACCGTTGTGATGTTTGCGATCGGCGGCTTTCTGATGCAATTCATGGTGCAGGGCGCATGGGGAGTGGTCCCGGCTCACCTGAATGAGCTTTCGCCGCCGGCCGTTCGGGCGACGTTCCCGGGATTTGCCTACCAGCTTGGAAATTTCGCGGCGTCGTGGAATTCCGTCTTTCAGGCGCGCGCCGCGGAACAGTATTATGGGGGCGACTACGCTCGTGTGCTGATGTGGACCGTACTCATCGTCGCGACTCTGATCGCGTTTGTTGCAGGTGCGGGCAAAGAAGCGCGAGGGGCGGACCTATCGTCGTCTTGATGGGCATCAAACGCTAGGCGCGATCCCGCAAGAGGCGAGATTCCAAACCTGCTCGCGGAGTGCGTCCGAAACAGGTAAAATTACATCCTTAAACAGAGAAATCCCCAAGGAGCTCTCATGAGCGTGGCTTCCTCCGCACCTTCCACTTCGACGATTTCGATGGTCAAAGAGAAGGCTCGCCGTCTGCGCATCCTGTCGATGATGGCAACAACGGCGGCAGGCTCCGGCCATCCCACTTCGTGTATGTCCGCGGCGGATCTCGTCGCCGGAGCATTTTTCTACGCGATGAAGTTCGATCCGAAGAGCCCGAACTCGCCGGAGGGCGACCGATTCGTACTCTCGAAAGGCCATGCCGCCCCCGTCCTTTATGCCGCTCTGGCGGAAGCGGGTGTTTTTCCCGTGTCTCGCGTGATGACGCTTCGGCAATTCTCAAGCGAACTAGAAGGTCACCCAACGCCACGGGTTCCGGGAGTGGATGCGGCGACGGGCTCGTTAGGGCAGGGACTTTCGGTTGGCGCGGGTTTGGCGATTGGCGCGCGCCTGGATAAGAGCAGCACGCGGATGTATGTGCTGACCGGCGATGGCGAGCTTGCGGAAGGTCAAATCTGGGAAGCGGCGGCGTTTGCGGGCCACTACAAGCTGGATAATCTCACCGTAATTACGGACATCAATGCCCTTGGCCAGAGCGAGCCCACCATGTATCAGCACGACATGGAAGTTTATCGCAAGAAATTTGATTCGGAGGGCTGGGCCACGCAAGTGATCGATGGTCATGACATGACTGCCGTGCTTGCAGCATTCGACTGGGCCAAGTCGGTGAAAGGACAGCCGCAGGCCATCATCGCGCGCACAATAAAAGGGTATGGTTTCAGCCAGGTGGCGGGAAAAGAGGGCTGGCACGGAAAGCCTTTCCCGAAGGATATGCTTGCGCAAGCGATTCAGGAACTTGGCGGGCCGATCGACGTCCCGCCCGATCCCGGGAAATCGTACGAGCGTAAGTCGCTGCCGCACCGGGTGGGCGACTATCCGACCCCTGCGCCACCGGACTACGACCACAGCAAACCTATGGCTACGCGGGAGGCGTACGGCTACGCGCTCAGGCGAATCGGAGCTGTGAACCCCGAGCTCATCGTTCTGTCAGGTGACGTGGACAACTCGACCTTTTCCGAAATTTTTGCGAAAGCGTATCCGGATCGTTTTTTCCAGGCTTATATCGCGGAACAGAACATGGCGAGTGTGGCGGTCGGTCTCGGGGCGCGCGGGAAAACAGCCTTTGCCGACACATTCGCTTGTTTCCAGACGCGCGCTTTCGACGAGGTTCGCATGGCAGCGATCAGCCGGGCGAACATCAGCCTGTGCGGTTCGCACTGCGGGATTTCGATCGGCGAAGACGGGCCATCGCAGATGGCACTTGAAGACATTGCGATGTTTCGCGCCGTCAACGGATCAATCGTTCTATATCCGAGCGACGCAATCTCTACGGAGCGGCTGACCGAGTTCATGGCACGCCACGACGGCATCACCTACCTGCGGACTTCGCGGCCCAAGACCTCGGTCCTCTATTCGAATGAGGAGATATTCCCGGTGCCGGGCTTCAAAGTATTGCGACAGAGCGGGCAGGACCGCGCAACCGTAATTGGCGCCGGGGTGACGTTACACGAAGCGCTGAAGGCGGCCGATGAACTGAAGGCCAAAGGCGTCGCCGCCCGCGTGATCGATCTCTACTGTGTAAAGCCCATCGACGGGAAAGCACTCGCAGAACAGATCAAAGCGACGGCTGGAAAGCTCGTGACGGTGGAAGATCACTGGCCCGAGGGCGGGATCTACGAAGCCGTTCTTTCCGCACTTGCGGAAGCGGGTTTTGCGCCGGCGAAAAGCCGAGGTCTGGCGGTGGAGCGCATGCCGCATTCTGGCAAGCCGGACGAATTGCTCGATGCCTTCGGCATTTCTGCGAAACACATCGTGGAGGCTGTGAACGCGATCGCGTAGCCTGGAACTGTGTTGGGCCGGGCGTGTGGTGGTGACCCACTGCGGCACAGCCGTTTCAGAACGGATTGCCCGAACCACCTCCAGTCCGACCAGATTGAGATAAATGCCCGCAAACGCGGGCGTTTTTTAGCATTCAAGTAGCCCCTTTGGGTACGCAAATGCCGGTAAAACGCGACCGCTATGAGTGTGCTCACTGAAGGATCAGCCGGTTTTGCCACGGGTTCCGCGCGAATAAAACCCAAACCTTACTCGATCGAACGGCGTTTCCGCTTGATGCAATCCGCGACGCTTGCGCTGGCTGTTTTCTTGTCCTCCACAGCTTTGTACCTCGAGAGCGCGCATCAGAGTCATCTCGCGGCATTGATCTCCGGGCTTCACGTTACGGACGCGGAGGCTCAACGACTCGAACAATTGGACGCGGAAATGCGAAATTCGTCGGGGCGAATGCTCGTCGCGCTTATCGCGTTTGCGGCCTTTTCTATCGCGGTGTCGATATGGTTCGGGCGCGCGCACAAGCGGCACATCTGGCGGCATTTAGATGAGCTGAGCCAATTGGTATCAGCGGTAAGGCGCGGCAACCTTACCGTTTCTGCAGAGATTCCGGACAGTATCGAATTTGGGCCGCTCATGCGGGCATTTTTGGAGATGGCCGCCGAACTCGCAGCGATGCGAACGTCGCTCGAGAAGAAGGTGCTGGATAGAACGGCCAAGCTCGAACTCGCGCAGAAAGAGCTCTTGCAATCGGCGAAACTTGCTTCGTTGGGCCAACTGGTTTCAGGCGTGGCGCACGAGATTAATAATCCCCTGACGTCGATTCTGGGCTTCAGTGAGATTGTGCTCGGCCGTCCCGGCATTGATCCGGCCGCTCTGGCACCCCTTCGGACCATCCGCGAGGAAGCGCTGCGCCTGAAGAACGTCGTAGCCAATCTGAGCAGCTTCGCGCGCCGCGCCCCGCACCGCACGCAGCGACTCGACCTTCGCACGGTCATCAATCGCCTGATCGAGCTGCGCGAATATCATCTGCGAGCCGACAACATTAGCATCCACGTCGCCAAGCAGGATGGCCCCGTCTGGGTGATCGCGGATCCCGATCAGCTGATGCAAGTCCTGCTCAATTTGCTGCTGAACTCGGAGCAGGCGATTCGCGACATCCGCGACAGCGGCGACGTGTGGATTGAGTGCCGTGCGGACGGAAGGCTCGCGCGCATCAGCCTTCGCGATAACGGCGCAGGGATTTCCCGCGAGATCCGCGAGCGCGTCTTCGAGCCGTTCTTTACCACGCGACAGCCTGGGCAGGGTGCGGGGCTAGGTCTCGCCATCTCCCATGGAATCATCGAGCAACATCAGGGAACAATTTCCGCCGAAAGCACGGCTGGTGAAGGCACCACTATACGCATCGAGCTTCCGCTTTCGCCGGAAAAACGGTCTGACACGGCGCCGACTAATAGCCTCCCGGCAGCCTCACCTGCGGCGAAACACGCTCTCGTGATTGACGATGAAGATGGAATCCTGGAAATGGTAGGCGATACGCTTGAGCGGTTTGGATGCCGCGTGACTCTGCTGCATGGTTCGAGCGGCGTGGAAGCCGCCCTGAAGAATACTCAGTTCGATGCGGTCATTTGTGATTTGAAGATGCCCGGTCAAAACGGGCTGGAGGTTTACCGGTTTCTGCGTCGTACTTATCCAGAACTGGCTTCCCACTTCCTCCTAATGACTGGCAATCTCGCAGACGCCCAGGAGCACGGCGCTGAAATCGCTTCGGTTCCACTTCTTCCGAAACCATTCACTCTCGTTCGCCTCCGGGAAGCCGTGTCGCAATTGCTAACGAAATAGGCGCGAGCAATCAATCTACTTCTGAAGAGCGTTGGTGTCCCAGCTTTGGCGGACCTGTGTTATGTTTCGCATCCTGCGGGCGCGTAATTTCGACGAGTCAATTACCGTATTTGTGACGAAGGAAGGGTAGGTTGGCCGAAAAACTCGTTCTCATCGGACTGATTCCGGAAGTAATCGCTCTTGACGCCGGCGACCAAGTCACGTGGTATTCAAACGCCGGGAACCTGAAGATCGAATTCGATCCTCAGCGCTGCCCATTTTCTTCCAACGTGCTTCAGGCCCCGCCTGGGGTGAGGCTCCAAAGCGGGAGTCTGCGCCCTGGCCTGAATCCGGGTTCATACAGATACCGTCTTTCGATTAACGATGCAGCAGTGGGCCACGGGGAAATCTTGATCCGAGGAAAGTAGGGTTTCGAAGCGGAAATCGCGAGCTCTTTAGTCTCCCGCAATAGCTGACACGCGCTCCTGCGCTACGGAATCCGCTAAGACTCGCCTCAACGGCGCCAGGAGAGCTGCGGACACGGGTCGCTCACGCGGCACCTGAATTTCCGCCACCTTACGAGGGAAATCGTGACGGCGGTCGAGCCACAAGCCGAATTGCTGTAACAGATCCCCGGCCATGTTCGGATCGTCGGTGCGCTCAACGCCCCAAAAGCGCAACTTTTCCTCATTCCTTTGTAGCAGTTGCAGGGCTTCTTCCAGTTTCTTCATGGCCGCATTGAAAGACGAAGCCAGGAAATACACGGCCACCGTCCAGGCGCCAGCTCCGCCATTTCCAAAGGCGGCTCTGACGCGGACGTTATACTTTCCGTTCTGATTCTTTTCGATTGCGCAGCGATACTCGTTGGCGTGCATGGTTGCCCTCGTGCGGCCCGTGATTATCTCCAGCTTATTCGTACCGGACACCCGGCGGTTTGCGCCGTGCACCATTCCGCTTGCCCTTCTGGTTCTTGAGCTTTCACCCGGCATGGAACACTCCTCAGTTTTTGCGAATCGCTGTTGCTTTGCTTCGGTCGGGGAAGGCCACCCGATGCCTGCGCCAGAAACCGTAGGTTCGCCCTCTTGGAGGGGCGCACCCCGCTGGCGAACGGGGCAAGCTGCGGATAGAAAGATTGTAACTGAGCGGGCGGATGTGGGCAAGGCACCTGTGCTGAATTGTAATATCTTTATTTACAGCAGTTTACGTTTACCCAGCCTGACTGAGGCGATTCAGAATATCCTGATTGATGGTGAGTTTGCCTTCTTTTCGCAGCCGATCTTCGAGCGCAGTTCGGAAGGCCGCGAACGCGGCGTCCTGTTTTGCCTGCAGCAATTGCCGCTGGATATCCTGTTTTTGCTTAGCGAAATCGTCCATGTTGGCCTGGTCGTGGCTCACAACCTTATAGACGACCCAATTCCCGCTCACCTGCTGAGGTGCGCTCACTTGCCCGGCCGGCATGTTAAATGCCGCGTCCAACTGCTTTGCGGCCCCAATTTCCCCCACGTTACCGGTCCGTGAGAAAGCGTCGGAGTTCTTGGGATCGAGTCCCAGGGCCTTAGCCGCCTTATCGAAGGGAGCACCACCCTGAACTTCCTTGGCCAGATCGGCGGCCTTGGACTGCGCCAAGTCGCCAGCCTTTCCCTCCTGGTAATCCGCCAACAGGCGGTCGCGGGCTTCCGCGAAGGTTGCCTGATGGGCGGGCACCACCTCCTTGGGCGTAAGCACGAGGTAACCAGAGTCCGTGTGGATGGGCATGTTGAGCTCGCCGGGCTGAAGCTCAAAAAGGGCGCTTCGAGCCTCTTGAGATATTCCCAGAGGACCTACGAGGTCCGAGATCGAAACCAAGGGCGCTGTCTCGACCTGCAGATTGAATCTATGGGCAATGTTGTCGATTGGCTGGCGGCTGGATTGACGCACCGCGTTGGCCATCTGGTTCGCGGTGTCGTTGGCCTGCTCCGCGACATCCTGATCCACGACAATGGGTAGGATCGAATCGCGGACTTCCTCAAACGTCTTGGTGTGCGCGATCTGCTTATCCAGAACTTTAATGATGTGGAAGCCGTATTGAGTCTTCACGAGGTCAGAAATCGCGCCCTTTGGCAGGCCAAAAGCAGCCTGTTGAAACTCAGGCACTGTCTGACCGTCGACTATCCAACCCAGATCGCCGCCTTTTGCTTTGGAACCGTTCGGTCCGTCATCTTCCGAATACTTTTTCGCCAGATCCTCGAAGTTCGCGCCCTTCTTAGCCTGCTTCAACACATCGTCGGCCTTCTTTTTTATCTCGGCTACTTCCGCGTCGGTCTTACCGACCGTTTTGAAGAGAATATGCTCAACATGGACCCCGTTCTGGACTTTATAGTCGTCAATGTGGCCGTTGTAATAGGCCCGCAGAACGTCATCAGAGGGGCGGGTCTGAGCTCTAAGCGCAGCTACATCGAGCAGAACATATTGCGCCGAGCGCTTTTCGGCGATCTGATATTTGGCCTGATTCTTCTGGAAATAGGCGGACAAGTCAGCGTCGCTCGGATGAATCGTCGTTGCCAGGTCGGCCGGCTTGATCAACGCGTACTGAATCGTCACCTTTTCATTGCGGCGTTTGAATTCCTGCTCGACCTCTCCCATGCTTATATTGATTCCGTCGGCCATCAGATGCTGAAACTTCTCAAGGAGCATCTCTTGCCGGATTTCTGCCTCGAATTGGGGCACGGACATGCCCGCCTGCTGGATTTGAGCGACGTATTGATCCTTCAGCCATGCACCGCCGGAAAATGCGCTAGGAATGAGCGATTGTATCCGCTCCCTTTCCTCATCGGGCGTGACGGTGAAGCCCAGGCGGTTTGCCTCGTACTCCAGAGCTTTCTGAAAGACCATATCGTCGACGATTTGCCGCGTGTAGTACCCGCGCATCATTGGCGGTATTGCCTGCCTCTGGCTTATCTGGTTTATTTGCCGCTGGACGTCCGTGGCCGAAATCGAATCGCTGCCCACGGTCGCAACTGCGTCGGGGCTAGTGGTCAGGTTCGATCCGCTGAGCAATCCCGGTATTAAGGTGATCACCATGCTGGCGCAGATAAGCACCAAGATGACCGTCATCGAAATCTTGATCCAGCGATTTCGGTCTAAGTCGCGCTGCTGAATGCTTTTCAACATAGCTCTATGATGCCTGTTTGGGCCCTCTCAAACCTTGAATTATAAAGCAGTCCCACCGGTCGCTCAACCGTATTCGGGCACCCACAGTGGGTCAGTTTGAAGCTTGACTCCATGTGTCACGATCAGTGTCACGATCAAGAAAATTCAAACTGACCTACTACCCGGGAACCGTCCTGGCCTTTCCAGGCTTCAAGACTGAGCGGTCGGAACGCGCTGGTTATCAGTATCAGCGTGGCAACGGGACGTCGTCTGACTGTGGCCGCGCAAGCAATATGTGTTAGGGTCTGACCACCTAACCGGAGGATTAACCCAATGAAAGTCTTCCACTTTTTTGTCCTTGGCGCCATCGCCTTCGCGCCCGTTGCTTCAGCCAAGCAGTCGACCACCGGTGGAGCGACGGACACGACTGCTCCGTCCAGCCAGTCCGAAGAGGCGAAACGAATCCGCGTCGGCGGAAACGTACAGCAGGCGAAGCTGCTTCATCAGGCGATGCCTGTGTACCCGAAGATCGCGAAGGACGCCCATGTCGAGGGCACAGTGGTGCTGCACGCGATCATCGCGAAAGACGGCAGCGTAAAGCAACTGAACTACGTTTCAGGGCCGCCGCTGCTCATGAAGTCTGCCATGGATGCGGTACAACAATGGGTGTATGAGCCGACCAAGTTGGCTGGCGAGCCGGTGGAAGTGGATACGACCATCACAGTCATCTTCACGCTTGGCAAGGACACCTCGCTGACCGAGTCGACCGGCGTCGATCCGAAACTCAAGGCGGATATTGTGCAGATGCTGGAGGTAATGCGTGCGCAGGAAAAAGCACAATCGGCTATGCGGAGCATTTTTGAGACCATGCGAACGCAACTGATCGCATCGCTGCCGGCTACTCCCAATCGCGAGAAAATCGTGACATCTTATGAAGACAAGCTGGCGGCTTTGTTTGATCGGCCGCAATTCATTGAAGGGATGATTGCGATCTACGCGAAATACTTTTCCGATGACGATGTAAAAGCCATGATTCAGTTCTACCAGACGCCTACCGGCCAGCGCGTAATCGAGCACCTCCCGGAGGTGGCGAGCGATTCGATGCAATTCGGTCAGCATTTGGCCGCCGATAACCTTGACGCGATCATGGCTGAATTGTGCACTGAATATCCCGAGCTAAAGGGCGAAGCTAAGTTTTGTCCCAAGTCCGACGAGAAAATCAGCCGGGTGATTCGACCCGAAGCTATACCCTTCGGGGTCCCACCCTCCCGGTAGCTGGACCGGGCAACGAATCAAGGCACCGGTCCCTGGATCTTTGCTGGATTGACACACCGCCGCGCGCAACCGATAATTCGCGGGTCGGTTGTGGCTTTCCAGCGTTGCCCGCCGAAGCGCGAAGCAGTCCGACGAAACCGGCACAAGCTCATTCATCGAGTTCAAGTGAATCTTTCTTGACCTGGTTATACACATTTGCCCTGTGGTTCGTGCCGGCCGCCAATCCCGTGGCCGATTACTGGCGGCGGAATATGGACCCGCTGAAGAATCCGTTCCGCGGCCTCTACCAGCTGAATTCGTTCGACCTGGCTGTGATGCTTCCGTATTTTTTCGTGATGGTGATTCTCGCGGCGTACGGTATTCATCGGTACGCGCTGGTCTACAATTTCTTCAAGAACCGGCGCAACGTCGCAGGGGCTGCGCCGGCGATCGAAGCGTGGCCGAAGGTCACGGTTCAACTTCCCATCTACAACGAGCGGTACGTTACCGAGCGGCTTGTGGATGCGGTGGCGCAGTTCGACTATCCGCGCGAGCTGCTTGATATTCAGGTCCTCGATGATTCCACTGACGAAACGCAGGCTGTGGCCCGCGATTGCGTGGAGCGCTATCGACGCCTGGGGCTGCCCATCACGTACATCCATCGAGACAATCGCGAAGGGTTCAAGGCAGGGGCGCTGCAGGAGGGGCTCAAGTGCGCGAATGGCGAGCTGATCGCGATCTTCGACGCCGACTTCATTCCTCCGGCTGATTTTCTAAGGCGGACGGTCCCGTACTTCGCAGAGCCGAAACTGGCAATGGTTCAGACGCGCTGGACCTACGTGAACCGAAATTATTCGAAGCTGACCGAAGTGGAAGCAATTCTGCTGGACGGGCATTTCGCTATCGAACACTCGTCGCGATTCCGCAGCGGCCTGTTCTTTAACTTCAACGGCACAGGCGGAGTATGGCGGCGCTACGCCATCGAGGATGCCGGCGGGTGGCAGCACGATACGCTGACGGAGGACACAGACCTTTCGTATCGGGCGCAACTTCGCGGGTGGCGGTTCCTTTATTTGCCGGAGATTGAGTGCCCGTCGGAATTGCCCGTGGAAATGAATGCTTTCAAATCGCAGCAGGCGCGGTGGGCGAAAGGCCTGATGCAAACGGCGAAGAAGATCTTGCCGCGAGTGATGCGGTCCGATGTGCCGGCGGCGGTGAAAGCCGAGGCGGTGTTTCACTTGACCGCGAACATCAGTTATCCGCTGATGGTTTTTATGTCGATCATTCTGCTGCCTGCGATGATCGTGCGCTTCTATCAGGGCTGGTTTCAGGTGCTGGTGATCGACCTGCCGCTGTTCGTGGCATCGACGTGCTCCGTATCATCGTTTTATTTGGCGGCGGAGCGTGCGTTTTATCCGAAGACGTGGAAGCGAACTTTCTTGTTTTTGCCCTTCGTGATGGCGACTGGGATCGGGCTTTCCGTGCGGAACGCGGCTGCGGTGATCGAAGCGATTTTCGGCGTGAAATCGGAGTTTGTGCGCACCCCGAAATACCGAGTTGAGACGACGGGCGGGAAACAAAAGGTGGCGTGGGCGAAGAAGAATTACCGGAAGCGCGCGGGGTGGATGCCGTTCGCCGAAGTAGGGCTGGGCATCTATTTTGCGGGAGCTGTCGCCTATGCGGTTCAGAACGAGAACTACGCTACGATTCCTTTTCTGCTGTTGTTTGTCTGGGGCTACCTCTACACGGGATTAATGTCGGTGGGCCAGACATATCTCGCCAATCTTCGTATCCGTGTCGATGCTTCCGCGTCCGGTCCTTCTGAGCCCCGTGCCGCCACGACGGGCGCGCCGGGTTTCTGAGTTGATAGCTGAGCGGAATTCCGGTAGCGAACCTTAGGTGAGTCGTTTTTAGGTCAAAATTCAATTAACTTTAATAAAAGTTAGTGTATGCTGGCGCCAATCCCCGCCCGATCCAGTGTGTCCTTGAGGCGACCATGAAGCGAAATTTCGAGATCATCGGCAGTTCGACTTGGATGGCTGCTCGATGGAAGGCTGCGCAGACGGCAGTCTGCGTTTTATTTCTGGCAGGTGCTGCGCCGCTCGCACGTGCTGCAGAAGCGTACGTGCGCGTGAATCAAATCGGCTACGAGCAGGGGAGTACGGCGCGAGCATATTTGATGTCGAGCGAAGCGGAAACGGACGCGACGTTTGCGGTGATCAACTCAGGCGGGAACACAGCGTTTTCGGGTGCGGTGGGCGCGCTACTGGGGACATGGAGCCACAGCAAGACGGTGACTTATGACGTGTATGCGCTGGACTTCAAGGTGCCGGGCGGAGACATCTACACGATCAGGGTAACAGGGCAAGTGAAGGCGACGTCGCCGAAATTTGCCGTCGATTGTCCCGAGAAGCTTTATCCGGGGCTGTTGCTAAATACCCTGTTCTTTTACGAGACGGACCGCGACGGCGCGAATTACATCCCGAATGCGTTGCGAACGGCGCCCGGACACCTGAAAGACAGCAACGCAGAGGTATACGACACGCCTCCGCTGGACGTAAACGACTTCATCAACAATGTGCCGCCTGCGAAGCCGCTCGAGCCGGCGAACCTGCCGAACATCGACGCATCGGGTGGCTGGTGGGATGCGGGTGACTACCTCAAATATGTGGAGACAACGAGCTACACAGTGGCACTCATGGAGATTGGGGTGAGGGACTTCCCGAGCCAGATGGGCGCGAATGCGCCAGTAAATCCGGCGGCACCACCGGGATCGGTTTCATACGCGGGCTCGAGCGGAGGCGGCGCGCCAACGTCGACGAATTTTACGCGGGAAGCGCAGTTTGGTCTGAGCTGGCTGATGAAGATGTGGAACGACAGGACAAAGACGCTTTACTACCAGGTGGATAACAGCCAGGATTGGAATTACTTCGGCGAAGGCAATCCGACTTCGGCGGCCGGAAACTGTGGCGGAACGTACGCGACGCCATACTGCTTGATTACCGAGTATGACATCTGGACGCTGCCGCAAGCAGCCGACGATTACGAACAGGCGGGCGATCCCGAGCCGTGCGATCCGTTTACGACGTATTACATCTGCAATCGCCCGGTGTTTCTGGCGAGCCCGGCTGGTTCGAAGATTAGTCCGAATCTGGCTGGGCGGCTCGCAGCGGATTTTGCGCTTTGCTATCAGCTGAATCGAACGACGGATGCGGCCCTGGCGAATCAGTGCTTGAAGAATGCGGAGGATATTTTTGCGCTGGCGGATACGTCATATGCCGATCCGGCACCGACGGTAAATTCGGGTTCATGCAGCACGTGCCTGCTGACGGTGGCCCCATTTGACGGCTATCCAGAAAACGTTTGGGACGACGACATGGAGCTGGGCGCGACGGAGCTTTACTTTGCACTCGCGTCGGCGGGTGGGAGCGAGAATCTGCCGAGCGGATTGGCACACACCAATCCGAATGATTACCTAGCGGACGCCGCGAAATACGCGCAGAACTACATCACGAACGTCTACCAGCCGGGGTATGGGGACACGCTGAATTTGTACGACGTGAGCGGGCTTGCGCACTTTGAGCTGTATCGGGCGCTGGAGATGGCGGGCAACCCAGAAAATCTCGCGGTAACGGAGGCGACGATCAAGCAGCAGCTACTGCAGCAGGTGTCAGACGCGATCAGCATGGCGGGAAGCGACCCATGGGGCTTCGGGTATGAGTGGAACTCGGGCGATACGACGTCGCACGGGGCGGGATTGGCGGTGATGGCGAGCGAGGTCTATTACCTCACGGAAGACGCCGAGTACGACACATATTCGAAGGTGTGGCTGGGGAATATTCTGGGCGCGAACGCGTGGGGATCGTCTTTCATCGTGGGAGATGGGACGACGTTCCCAAACTGCATCCAGCACCAGGCGGCGAATCTGGCTGGCGCGCTGGATGGGACGTCCGGCGGCATGCCGATTCTGTGGGGTGCCGCTTCGGAGGGCCCGGATTATGCGGCGAGTTCGGGGGTGCTTGACGGGATGAATTTGTGTCCGGCGAACGGAAGTGACCCATTCAAGAAGTTCAACGGGAATGCCGGCGCGTACGACGCGTCGCAGGTGGCCGTGTACCAGGACAACATGCAGTCGTACACAACGACGGAGCCCGGGATCGATTTGACGGCAACATCGTTTCTGATGTGGTCGTGGAGGATGGCGCGGAGGACGAGTTTTTGAGACGCTAGTCCTGTATTCCTGGCAATACTCGCCCCTGACATTTCCGTGCTAGACTAGCGCGGCAAGAGCGTAACTGCTGCTCCTGCCATTGTTCCATGCGCCAGAGCGCAACTTTCCTATAAAGGTCGATGCATGTCTGGACATTCAAAGTGGGCCACGATCAAGCACAAGAAAGCGGCGACGGATGCGCGTCGTGGCAAGGCTTTCACAAAGATTATTCGCGAGTTGACGATCGCGGCGCGGTCGGGCGGCGGCGATCCCAACACCAATCCGCGGCTTCGCACGGCGGTCGCGGCGGCGAAGAATGAAAACATGCCCAACGACAATATCGAACGGGCCATCCAGCGCGGGACGGGGCAGCTCGAAGGCGAGACGCTCGAGGAAGTGACGTACGAAGGATACGGCCCGGGCGGAGTTGGGATGCTGGTGCAGGTCGTGACCGGTAACCGCAACCGCGCGGCCGGAGAGATTCGGCATCTTTTCTCGAAGAACGGCGGCAACATGGCCGAAACGGGCGCGGTGAACTGGATGTTTCAGCGCAAGGGCGATATTTCGGTTGCCAAGGACGCCGCAGACGAAGAGAAGATGATGGGCATCGTGCTCGATGCGGGCGCTGAGGATTTGCGCGACGACGGTTCGCTATGGGAAGTGGTAACGCCGCCCGAAGCGTTTGAGAAGGTGCGCGAGGCGTTGGCCGCGAACGGAATTGCGCCGGCGTCGGCAGAAGTTGCGTGGGTACCGCAGAATTACGTGAAACTAACCGGCCAGCAGGCTCAGCAGATGTTGCGCATGATGGAGGCGATGGAAGAGCACGACGACGTGCAGCACGTCTACGCAAACTTCGATATCGACGAAAAGGAAATTCAGGCGGCGGTGGCCAGCTAGCTTTTCCGCAGATTAGACCTTAGGAATCAAGCAGACGAAAAAGGACTTTTTCGGCGGTGCCCGTGCACGTACACTGTGCGCGGTGCGTCCGATGCCCACAGTCTCAACTGCGGCGATGCGGAATGGAACGCGGGAATCTGCTCGCGCCGCTGGAGTGCAAGTGGAGGGCCGGATACGGGTGTTAGGCCTGGATCCGGCGCTGGCGGGGGCCACAGGTTACGGCGTAATTGAGTGTGAAGGCGCGGAGCCAAAGCTGCTGCGGTTCGGAGCGCTGAAGCTTCCGATCAAGGCGACGTTCGCTGCGAGATTGCGCGAAGTCCATCGCGTGGTGGCGGAGCTGGTGGAAGAGTTTGCACCGGATGCGATGGCGGTCGAGTCGGTATTCACGGCGTTGAACGTGCGGACGGCACTGAAACTTGCGGAAATTCGTGGCGTGGTGCTGCTGGCTGCGGCGCAGAGGTCGATTCCGGCGTTCAGCTACTCGCCGCGCGAAGTGAAGGCCAGCGTGGCGGGTTACGGCGACGCGTCGAAGCAGCAGATGCAGCAGATGGTGAGTTCGCTGCTGAGGCTTTCGAGCGTGCCTGAACCTGCCGATGCAGCGGATGCACTCGCAGTGGCGCTGTGCCACGCACAACTTGCGCGAGCGCGCGAGCGTATTGCCGCAGCGACGGGAATCGAGGCCGATGCAATTCCGCCACGAAACCGCGGCCGGGCCAACCGCATCACAAACTAGCAATGAAAACCAGACGAGTGGCTCTGGGGTTCTCCGTTGTCTGCCTTGCAGTGGCTTGTGCATCCGCGTCTGTTTGCACGGCGACGGGAAGCGGGGCGACGATCACGTTTCGCAAAGTCTTCAAGTCGAGCTATCCGGAGTTTGTCGAAATCAAGGTGAACGAGCCGGGCTCGGGAACCTACGACATTCGGCAGCTTGATGAGGATCCAAATCCGCACACGCTTGAGGTAGGTGCGGCTCTGGCGCAGAGGATCTTTCAGCTGGCAGCTATGCTGCACAATTTTCAGGGCGCGAGCCTAGACGTTCACCGCCGGATCGCGAATTTGGGACAAAAGACGTTCCGATACGACAAAGGGTCCGAAAGCTACGAAGTGACGTTCAACTACACGCTCAACGATTCCGCCACCCAGCTACAGGACATTTTCGAGGGGATCGCGCGCGAAGAGAGCGACCTGGCGGATTTGCAGCGGACGATGAAGTATGACCGACTGGGCGTAAATGACGTGCTGATGCAAGTGGAAGGAGACTATGGCAAGAAGCTGTTGCCCGAGCCGGAGCGGCTGCTGCCAACACTGGATCAGATTGCGTCGGATGAGAAGATCATTGACATCGCGCGTGAGCGGGCCCGCACTTTGGCATCCCGAATACGAAGCGGGCACTAAGCGCGCAAGACGTCGAACCGCACAGTTCAAATCGAAACTTTCTCGTGTCCACGGGGTTAATTCGTTCATGGGGGATTCGTGCTTGTCTGTTCGTCTTCCCTTTGGGGTACCAGTGTGTAAACTCCGGAACTTTTTGACGTCCTTCAGGGAACGCTCCCGATGTACATGGTATGAGTGCGTGCAGGAATACGTCCATCCCGCTGAAAGCAAGAAGCATCTGAGGTAGACGTAACTCGCGAATGTTGAAATTAAGGTGCCAAATATGAAGACCACCAAAGCGACTGTGTATTTCGTCGTCGCGTTCGTTGCGCTTGTGTTGGCTTCGGTAAAGACAAATTCGATGCAGTCGCGGATCACGGGAGCCATTGATGAGTCCAAGCTGACCGTCATCCGAGGCAACACGCATCCGTGGGCCCGGCCCGCATTCGATCGAGGTCCCGCGCCCGCGGAGCTGCAGACGCAGCGAATGATGCTGGTGCTGAAGAACACACCTTCGCAGGCTGCCGCGCTTGACGAATTGCTTGCGGAGCAGCAGGACAGGAATTCGGCGAATTACCACAAGTGGCTGACGCCAGCGCAGTTTGGCGAGCAATTCGGCGCTTCGGAAACGGATATCCGGAAAATTTCGGCGTGGCTGGTCTCACACGGATTTCAAATTGACAGCGTGGCCAATGGCCACAACATGATTATTTTCTCCGGGAACGCAGGACAACTGCAGGCGGCGTTTCACACTGTCATCCACAAGTATGCGATCAATGGGAAGAGCTATTGGGCAAATGCGAATGATCCGGCAATTCCAACAGCGCTCACGCCGGTCGTGGCAGGCGTCGCTTCGCTGAACAATTTCCCGAGAAAAGCTGCGCACCGGTTTGCGGGAGCATTTCGCCGCGATGCATCCGGGAAACTGACCCCGAAAGCGCTGGCCAAGCCTCGTGCGGAATTCAGTTCCACGACTGGATGCGAGGGCGAAAGCGGTGTGACTTGCTACGGACTGGGCCCGAATGATTTCGCGACGATTTACAACGTGCTGCCGCTGTGGAACGCGAACATCACAGGCACGGGCGAAACGATTGCGATCGTTTCAGACAGCGACATCAATCCGGACGACTTCCTCAATTTCCGGTCATCGTTCGGATTGCCGGCCGGGACGCTGAACCGGATTTACACGCCGGGCAGCAGCAGTTTGAATCCAGGTGTGGATGCCGAGGGAAACGAATCGGAGGCCGATATCGATACGCAGTGGTCCGGCGCGGTAGCGCCTGGTGCCACGATCGATCTCGTTGTTTCGGCCGACACCGCAACGACGTTCGGCGGAGACGTCTCGGCCCAGTACATTATTGATGGCCACGTGACGAATCCGACGCCTTCCGTGATCGGCTTCAGCTATGGTCTTTGTGAGTTCTATTTGGGAACTACTGGAAACCAGTTCTATGGCGCCTCTGGCGGTTTGTGGAGCGAGGCTGCAGCCGGGGGCATAGCGGTGTCGGTATCCACTGGGGACAATGGAGCGACAGGATGCGATGGCCCCGAGAACACACCTGACTTGGGGGGGCCGTGCGTGGCGCCAAATCAGGGCGATCCCAATGAAGATATTCCTCCTTACGACGATCCAGCGCTATGCGGTTTGGCTGTCAATGGCATCGGATCGACGCCGTACAACGTTTCCGTGGGCGGCACAGATTTCAACGACGCGGGTTCGGCTGTAACGACCTACTGGAACTCGACCAACGGTTCGACAACGACGTTCGAGTCTGTCAAAGGCTATGTTCCGGAAACCACTTATAACGATACGTGTACCAATTTGACGTTGGATACATTGGCTAGCAGCTCGGCATCGTCCACGGACGCGATAACGAATTGCAGCACGTTTGCGTCCGATACGCCAACAGAGGAGAAACCGTTCAATCTGGCCATCTATGTCGTACCGTTTGGAGGAGGTGGTGGACCGAGCAACTGCATAACGCAGACTGCGACGGCGACAACACCATCTGGCTGCACGGGCGGTTACGCAAAACCTGCCTGGCAGACGGGGACACCAGCCGACGGCAAGCGCGATACGCCTGATGTTGCCGCGTTCGCGGGAGATGGAACCCTGGCGAATTTTTATCTCTACTGTGAACAAGATGCTACAGGTGCGGCCTGCAACATGAGCGCCGGCACATCCAGCGATCCCTATCCCAATATTCTCGGTGTGGGGGGAACCTCGGTTTCGGCAGAAGTTTTTGCCGGGATGATAGCGCTGCTGAATCAAGCGAATGGGGGCGCCATCGGCCTGCCGAATCAGAGTCTCTATACACTTGCGGGCCAGAGCTGGGCTAACTGCCAGTCGAGCGGGACCTTGAACAGCGCCTGCATCTTCAATCAGGTTTCGACCGGCACGATCGCCATGCCGTGCTCGCAGACGCCGAACGGCGCGGCGGCGGATTGCAGCAACCAAGCCGGAAATGCGATCGGAACCACGACGCAGACCAATGGTCAGGACGGTTACGACGCGGCTGCGGGCTACAATTTCGCCACGGGCTTGGGGTCGCTGAACGCGTACAACCTGGTCAAGGAGTGGAGCGTGGGAAGTGGCGGCGCGGCCGATTTCGTGATTTCGGCATCCCCGGCGGCCGTCACGGTGCCGTCGGGCAGTACGGGCCAGACGGTTCTCACCGTCGTGCCCGTGAACGGTTTCAATGGCATGGTCACATTCAGCAGTTCAGCATGTTCACCGAGCACGTTCACATGCAGCTTCAGCAGTTCGTCGGTCAGCGCAAATGGAACGACGACGTTGATGATTGGCGGGAGTTCGGCTCAGGTTGTGCCGAAATGGCGGCCGGCGGGGTTTGGCCGCTGGAGAGCTGACCTAGCGGCAGCTTCCGCATGTGCCCTGGCTGCGGGGATAATCCTGATCTTGATGCGACCGCGGAATCGCCGGTTGAGCATAGCTGCGGCTTGCTTCGTGTTCTTCGCGCTAATTTCGATCGCAGCATGCGGCGGTGGCTCGAGCAGCAGCAGCGGCGGCGGAGGTGGCGGAGGTGGGGGCGGCGGTGGCGGCTCAAGTCCAGCCATTGTTCCAGCAGCGATGACGATCACGGCCACCAGTGGCACCACCACACGAACGACAACTGTTCTGGTGACAGTGGAGTAGCTCGAATTGTTGATGGGACGGGAGAACCCTGTCCCATCGACCCCTGCGGACCTTATCGTCCAGCGAATTCTTTCCTGAAAAAATAGGTACGGTCGGGGCTACACGGGAGTATGCTGTGGCCAAGGCAATACGGGTTCGGAGGTCCGCCATGGCAAATCGAAACCACCTTCCTTCCTATTTTCTCGCCCTGATCTTGACACCATCCCTCCTCACACTGGCGGCATCGCCGGCACACTGCGATAACACAGGCTACAGCTATGCGCGCATCGTGCGCCTGAGCTTTGTGAGCGGCGATGTGCAAGTGGTGCGAGCCGACAGTGGAAACAAATGGCAAGAAGCCGTCATGAACATGCCGATTCAGCAAGGTTTCGCGGTGGGGACCAACAACGGCCGCGCAGAAATCGAGTTGGAGTCAGGGAGCACGATCTGGCTGGCCGAAAATTCTGTTCTGCAGTTTACGGAACTGGCGCTATCGAACGGCGGACGCGTGACGCGGATGACTCTTTCGGAGGGAACGGCGACGTTCGAGACGAGTCTTTTGAATGACGACACGTTCGAACTTGCGACGCCTTCGGTAAAGATTGTGCCGTCCAAGAAATCGAAGTTTCGCGTGGACATGTTTACGCAGGTCGGGGCAGTGAGTGTATTTAATGGGACGGTGACCGCCGTCAGCGCGGCGGGCAATACGGAAGTTCCCAAGGGCGAGACATTCGCGCTGAACGGTAAGGCTACAAAGACTGCGTTGAAGAAGAACCCGGCGACAGATGAATGGGACCACTGGGTGAGCAACCGGGAAAGTGTTGAACTGGCCGCGCTCAATCAGAGTGCCGATTATGGGAACCTGCCGTTCACATACGGAATAGCTGATCTCGCGAATTTCGGTTCATGGAATTTCTATCCGGGTTTCGGCTACGGATGGCAGCCCTTCGGAATGACGGCAGGTTGGGCGCCGTTTATGGCGGGACAATGGATGTTCTATCCTTCCCTGGGATGGACGTGGCTGAGTTCCGAGCCGTGGGGATGGGTGCCATTCCATTTCGGCGGCTGGCAATATTCGCCGACGTACGGTTGGATGTGGACGCCCGGCAACTATGGGACTTGGACCGCGGCGCCAGTTGAGTGGGTGGGCGTAGGCAGCCATGTGGGTTGGATACCCCGAGCGTCGAACACCGCCGGCAGCGTTGGGTCACCCGTAATCGTAAGCACCAAGGCGATCGGCAAAGAAGGCAAGAATCGCGTTATGACTGCGGACGAGCTGCAGGGGAAGCTGACGCCGAACGTTGAGCCAACCCGAAATGGGAAGCTTGTCGCCGCGGGCACGTTGCCGGCAACGAGCGCGCACATCGTGGTACCGACGAGCGCGAATCTAAGTGCGTTGCGCGAAGGCCTTGCCGTAAACGCGGGCGCAACGGGAGCGGGAAAGGCGGACATTGCTGGAGCCCACCTCTCAGGGACGCCGTCGCGCGACTTGACTGTGGCGAATGCGGCGCCCACGGCCTCACGGATGCCGGGCCGGCCACCTTCACGTGCCGGATTCTCAGCAGGCGATGAGTTCCCGGGATATGGGAGCGCCGGAAGCACGCGCGCGGGAAATGGAGTCTCGACGAACGCGTCGAGCACGTCTTCGACTTCGCATGCGTCGACGTCTACTTCGTCCGGGCGACCCCGCTAAGCGAGAGAATAAGCCACATTACTGTGGGTGATCGCGCTCCGGATCGCCTCGGCTGCAACGTACTCCCGGTCGACAGACTTCGTATTAGGGTTCCAGCGCGGCCCACTCGTGACCATCGAAGCGGATGAGAAAAAGCTGCTTGATGGGCTGGTAATCCTCGGGGGTCGTGTGGATGCGAATTCCGGGCCGAAGCATTCCGAGTTGAAGGTCCAGATTCGCCGCCTGCTGCATAACGTTGGCTCTTGTGAGGTTGTCACCGCACCTGCGCAGCACTTCCACCAGCGCCTGAGCGCGCTCGTAGCCGGCCACATTGTTTTGATCGCGAAGGTTCGCTTGGGGATTGTATTTCTTCATCCAATCGAGAAACTCGCGAACTGCGGGATCGATGCTTGCGTCTGGCTGCCACCAGCCCTTTGAGCGCGCGTTAGAGATGATGCCTGCGGATTTCTCCAGGCCGCCGGGCTCAAGGAACGCGGCGACCGAAATCGATGCGTTTGGAATGAACTCCAGGGGACGCCAACCCGCGTCGTGAGCGGCGCGAATCGATTGTGTGGCCACAGCACCGAGCGACATATTCATGAAGACGCTGGCGCCGGAAGCTTTCAGTTCGGAAATCTTCGATTCGATCGCGGGGGCCGATGGAGCATAGGCCAATTCCTTCACGATCATGCTCGACGCTCTGGACGCGAAACCATCGTGCAAGCCCGCGAGATATTCTCTACCGGGGTCATCGTCTGCATAAAGGATGGCGACTTTGCAGTCCGGTGTGGTTTGAAGAATGTATTTGGCGTAGGCGGCTGCTTCGGTGTGATACGTGGCGAAGAAGCCCATGGTCCACGGAAAATGCGCGGGATCGTTAAAGGCCGTGGAGCTGGACTCGACGAAGAGTTGAGGAACCTTCCTCTGATTCATGTAGTCGCGTATGGCGAGGTTGGCATCGGTGCCAAGAGGACTGAAGAGAAACAAGACGCCGTCCTCTTCGACCAGTTGGCGCGCCAGATCCAGTGATTTGGCGGAGTCGGAACCATTGTCGAGAGTGATAAAGGTGATTTTTCGACCGTTGACGCCCCCGCGATCGTTGAGCATCTGAAAGTAGGCGGCCTCGGCGCGCCCCACCGAGGCATAGGCGCGAGCTCTGCCGGTGTACGCCATGATGTTGCCCACCTTGATTTCCGTGTCGGTGGCACCCGGATCGACCGATTTCTGCGGGGATACTGGCGCCACATGCCGAAAGAAACCGAGCAAGCCAAACGTGAGCAGTGCGAGAGGCAGGGCAATCCGCTGGCTTGGTTTCACGCGCGAACAATAACACGGGCAGGAGCGTCCGCAAGACCGAGTAAGAAAGCGGTATCGAAAGTTTTTGCGCTGGTCTACCTCAGGCGAAAGTTATTCCTGCGTATCCCACGACCTCGCTGCGATCTTCATTGACGTCCCCCGACGTCGCGTAGCGAACAAGCTTTGCGTCCTTCGCGCCAAGGTGAATCAGCCCGACCAGTGCTGAGACAGTGGCTGCATACCCGCACATGGAGATGTTTTGGTTGCGCACGACGTCGTACAGGCCGCGAGGATCGAGAGCAAGAATGCGGTCGATTGCCTTGCGATCTTTCTCGCGCGTGACGATGTCGCTTTCGTAATGATTCATGTCTGAGCTTGCCACGATAATAACCGACTCGTGCTCAGCTGAGATCACCTCTGCGACTGCCCGGCCAAGATCTTCAAGCGGCTGATAGCGATCTGTGGCAAGCACAATCGGGACAAAACGGAAATGGGGCGCAAGGCGTTGCAGGAAGGGAATCTGGACTTCAAGAGCGTGTTCGCGTTCATGGGCGACGGGATCACTCCGCAATTGCGGAGCGGCTTGTGCCAGCCTGGACGCGAGCGTCGAATCAATAGGTGCATCGCCGAACGGAGTTTTCCAGGATCCCTCGGTAAGAATCGCCATGGGCTGGCCACGCGGGAAGTGGCGTGGTCCGATTAAGACTCCCCGGCCGGGGATTTGAATCGAAGCGAAAACTTCACCCGCGACGTGGCCTGAGTACATGTATCCCGCGTGAGGAACGAGGCATCCAAGCGCGGAAGTCTTGAGGGTTTTGGAGGATGCGTAGATATCAATTTGGGCGGCAAGTTCGCGAGGGTCGGAAGGATAAAAGCGTCCCGCGACTGCAGGAGAGCGAATCATAAAGTGGTCGCAACGGGCTAGGAAGAGGCAGGTGTCGGCCGATGAGGAGCGACGGGAGCGGGCGTGGCAGGTTTTGAGGCTTTGCCATGAATGGCGAGAGCAACGGTCTGACCCTGCTCGTAGCGAATCTTTATGGTATCGCCGTACTGGTAGCCGCCTTTATCGTACTCCTTTTGCATTTGGGGCTGAACCTTCGGGCTGTAGGTAAAAGTGTGAATCATGCGTTCGTCGCCGGCTTCGCGAACGATGATCGAATTGGTGTCAAAGTGAATCACTTCAGCCTTGAGCCAAACTATTTTTGGGGAGAGTTGCTGTGTGGCCACGGGGGACGAAACGACGGTCTGTCCCGTGGCAGAGTGAATGAAAATTAAGCTCGCTGAGGCGAGCGTGGAGATGACGGCGAGTGTCTTATAGTTCTTCATCGAATGAAATTTTCAAGGATTTCAGGAACTTGATGTCCTGAGGAGTAATCTCAATCTTGGGATCGGCATCTTCTTCTTCCAGGATTTCTTCGTCAACGCGGATATGAAGCGACTCGAGAAACCGGCGGTCCTGCTGGGTCATTTTGGCGTCTTTGGACTGGCGGCGGGCGAGCCCGATGGTGGCGTCCAGCTTTAGGACAATATCAAAGCCCGCAGACCGGACGTTGGCGATCGCCTCGGCGATGCGGTCGGATTCGGACACGCTGTCATTGATGGCATGTCCTAGCTCGCGCAGCAGTTGTTTCATGCGGTCGTCGAGTTGCAAGGGCTCACCTCCTATGATTGCCCTTTCCTACAACAATTTTAGGCTGGCAGCAAGACCGAAACAAGAGCGCAAGCAACTGCCGTCCCGCAGTCGTTAACCATGCGCACGTCTCTGATCTGGAGGTGCTTGGGAACCTGCACTTGTTATAGATGCCGCACTGGCTGAAAAAATGGACGCAAATTCGAGAAGGCTCTAGAATCGAGCCATGGATTCGCGAACTCTGCCGGCACTCAAACGCTCGACTGGCGTGACGATTCGGGCGTGTTGGCGGGCGCTGCGCCAGCTCTTCCATGAGGCGATGGGCGCCTTTTTCGCGTTATTTGCGTTGTACGGGGCGCTCGCAGCCTGGCGGCAGTGGAAATTTCACTCTGTGAAGTGGCTTGTGGGATTCGCGCTGCTGTATGCACTGATGATGGCGGCGTTCTCGATTGTGGCCTTCCGTCGAGCCCGCAATATTCGTTGAATACGCGATGCCGCCTGATCGCCCCAAGCCAACTGATCTGACCGACCGTCGAGCAGCATCGACAACGGGCCTTCCGATCGAGGCTATCGTCTCCCGCGAAGATTTAGGCGATTGGGATCCCGAGCAAGGACTGGGCTATCCAGGCGCATTCCCGTTCACGCGCGGGGTTTATCCCACCATGTACCGCGGCCGTTTGTGGACGATGCGGCAGTACGCGGGGTTCGGAACGGCGGTCGAATCGAACCAGCGTTATCGATATCTGCTGTCACAAGGACAGACAGGACTTTCCGTTGCATTCGATTTGCCGACGCAGATCGGCATGGATTCGGACCATCCTTTGGCGATCGGCGAGGTGGGGAAAGTCGGCGTTGCAATCGATTCGCTCGAGGACATGGAAACGCTGTTTAGCGGCATCCCGCTCGAACGTGTGTCCACGTCAATGACAATTAATTCAACGGCAGCGATCCTGCTGGCTCTCTATGTTGCGGTGGCCAAACAGCAAGGAGCGAATCTGGGGCGGCTGGCGGGAACCGTGCAGAACGACATCCTGAAAGAATACATCGCGCGCGGGACATATATCTATCCGCTGCGGCCTGCGATGCGGATCGTGACGGACATTTTCGCGTGGTGCCGAAACGAACTTCCGAATTGGAACACGATTTCGATCTCGGGCTATCACATCCGGGAGGCCGGCTCGACCGACGTGCAGGAAGTGGCGTTTACACTGGCGAACGGAATTGCGTACGTCGAGGCAGCGGTAGCGGCAGGGCTGAAGGTGGATGAGTTCGCGCTGCAGCTTTCATTTTTTTTCAACGCACACAATGAACTGCTGATGCAAATCGCGAAGTTTCGGGCAGCGCGAAGGCTTTGGGCGCACACGATGAGGGAGCGCTTCGGGGCGCGTGATGCTCGGTCGATGATGCTGCGGTTTCACGCACAGACGGCGGGATCGTCACTTACCGCGCAGCAGCCGGAAAATAATCTGGTGCGCGTGGGGCTGCAATGCCTAGCCGCTGTTCTGGGAGGAGCGCAGTCGCTACACGCGAACGCGCTGGATGAGGCGCTGGCACTGCCGACGGAGGATGCGGCTCTTTTGGCGTTGCGCACGCAGCAGATTATCGCGAGCGAGACGGGCGTCGCAAACACGGCCGATCCGGTCGGCGGTTCGTACGTGATCGAAAAGCTAACGGACGAAATCGAGACAGGTGCGCGTGGTTACATCGCGAAAATCGATGCGATGGGGGGCATGTTGCGCGCGATCGAAAGAGGGTACGTGCAACAAGAGATCCAGAAATCCGCCTACGAATATCAGCGGGAGGTGGAATCCGGCGAGCAGGTCGTTGTAGGTGTGAATCGCTTTCAGGGAGAGGAGGAACGACCGATCCCTACCTTACGAATTGACCCCGAAATCGAGCGGTCGCAAGTGACGAGGTTGAATGCATTACGAGCGCGGCGTGACGCCGCGAAGTTCGGTGCGGCATTGGATGAAGTGAGTCGGCGCGCTCGCGGGAAGGAAAATCTGATGCCCGCGATTCTCGCTGCCGTTGAAACGTACGCAACCGTGGGTGAGATCTCCGACGTTTTACGACGAGCGTTCGGCGAGTACCAAGAGTCGGTTGTCATCTGACCAGCTGCGAGGAGCTTTGCTGCCTGCCATCACAGAGTGCGTCGCGCACCATCGGCTTCTAAGGGTTGATGGATTGATATGAACCGGACCCATTAATTGAGGTAGATTAGTGGAATGCGGGAGGACGAAACATGGGTGGAAATAAGAGTAGTGTGGCGGCGATCGGTGCTTTTGCCCTGGGGCTGGGAATGGGCCTTGCTTTGACCCTGCTGCTGGCGCCCCAATCGGGCGAGGAAACTCGCGATTTAGTAGCCGAAAAGGCGCGGCAGGGGAAAGATCTTGTCTCGGATACCCTGTCTGATCTGAAGTCGCAGGTATCAGGCTCGGTGCAAGAAGCTAAAGGCAAAGTCCGCGGCGCGGTGCAAGCGGGCAAGGATGCTTACCGCGAGGAACTCCGACAGCAACGCAATATTTAAGATTTTCCGCCGAGCCTCACGATCTTCAGCATCGGAAGAAGTATTCCCCTTACGCCCACTGATTAACTCCGCCATGGTCACGCAATTTCTAAATGTGGACGCTGAGCCGGCAGTTCAGGGCTTCCTGCACGAGCCGGAATCTCCGGTCGGGGACTCGTTATTGTTAGCCCACGGCGCGGGTTCAAACTGCCAGTCAAAACTTTTGGTGGGAATAGCGAATGCTTTCATGGAGGCCGGCGTAAGCGTCCTTAGAATTGACCTGCCTTTTCGGCAAAAGCGGCCACACGGGCCACCATTTCCAAATGCGGCAGAACGGGACCGCCAAGGAATTCGCCGGGCTATCACGCTGCTGCGGTCAAGAACGCAAGGTCGCGTGATTGCGGGAGGCCACTCATACGGTGGCCGTCAGACCACTATGCTAATTGCCGAGGAACCCGCCCTGGTCGATGCTCTCTTTTTGCTCTCGTATCCGCTGCATCCGCCGGGAAAGGCAAACCAATTGCGTACCGGGCACTTTCCGAAGATTCAAACGCCTGCGTTCTTCGTTCACGGAACCCGCGATCCCTTTGGTTCGATTGACGAGATGAAAGTTGCTTTGGAACTGATTACGGCCCCCCGGGAATTGCTTGAGGTTGGCGAAGCGGGACACGACTTAACACCGAGGAAGCAGGCGGACTTATACATCCGAACCGCGAATGACTTCCTCAACTTCGTTCGCGCACAAACATCAGCCTAACGATTATCCGGGTCCCTGAACTCGTCAGACAGTACTTGATGTCGAGCCCTACGGACACCGCCGATACGAATTGCGATCATGTGCCGGGGGTAATAGGCTCATTGGGTCTCCTGCGGAGTCTATAATGCCCACATGGCGTCACTGACGGAGTACAGGAAGAAGCGGAAGTTCACCGAAACGTCCGAGCCCCGAGGCAAGGACCGCCTTCGTGATGGCAATCAGTTTGTCGTTCAGGAACATCACGCGCGCCGGCTGCACTACGATTTTCGCCTTGAGATTGACGGCGTTTTGAAATCGTGGGCCGTTCCGAAGGGCCCGTCGATGAATCCCGCAGATAAGCGCCTCGCGGTCCAAACCGAAGATCATCCTCTTGAATATGGCAGTTTCCACGGAACGATTCCCGCGGGAAATTATGGCGCCGGCGAAGTAAAGATCTGGGACCACGGAACGTTCGAGCCTGACGGCGAACTTTCGGCAAGCGAGCAGCTGCGTCGGGGTGAATTGAAGTTCATTCTCTATGGGGACAAGCTGAAGGGAAGCTTCGTCCTGGTAAAGCTCCGACGAAGCGAATCAGGCCGTGACTGGCTTCTGATTAAACACCGCGACGATGCGGCCATCAGCGGGCGCCTGAGTGGACCCAAGAGTCCTGCGCGGCGAGGGATTGCGCCAGATAAGAAGTCGGCTGATCCCGCCTCATCCACGGCTCACCAGCCAAGTCTGCGAAAGAAACACAAGATGCCCAAGGGCGCACGCGAAGCTCCGATGCCGCAGAATATTCGCGTTGCTCTCGCCACTCTCGCCGACGCGCCCTTTTCGGACCCCGAGTGGCTCTTTGAAATTAAATGGGACGGCGGGCGGACGCTTTCCGCAATTCGTGATGGGAAGGTGCGACTTTGGTCGCGCTCGGATCGCGACGTCACGCGGGAGTATCCTGAACTCTCGGAGCTTCCCGCTCACGTCGATGCCGATACTGCATGGCTCGACGGAGAAGTGGTCGCGCTCGATGAGGAAGGCCGCAGCGATTTTCAGAAGCTTCAGTTGCGCTTCTCGGTTCAACGGCCCTCTGCTCAGCTTCTGGAACAGGTTCCGATTGTCTACTACGTTTTCGACCTTCTTTACCTTGACGGATACGATCTCCGCCCTGTGCCGCTGATCGAGCGCAAGAATCTGTTGAAGAAGGTTCTGCGCCCGGATTCGCGCATTCTCTATTCCGACCATATCCTCGAGAAAGGGAAAGAACTTTTCGAAGTGGCCATCGAAAAGCGCCTGGAAGGGATCGTAGCGAAGAAGATCGCATCGCCATACCCTGTTGGTCGCACATCTTCCTGGCTGAAGATTAAACTGGACCAGGATATCGACGCCGTTGTGGGTGGCTGGACCGATCCCCGTGGTGCGCGTGAATATTTCGGCGCTCTGCTTCTCGGCTTGTATGACGGCGACGAGCTCGAATATATCGGAAGCGTGGGAAGCGGTTTCTCCACCGAAGTTCAGCAAAAATTCTGGCCGCAACTGCAGAACCTCCGTGTGAACGAGCCCCCTTTCTCCGCTGAACCCGCTACAAGGGAACAGGCCTACTGGGTTAAGCCCGAACTCGTTGCGCGCGTGCGTTTCGGTGGCTGGACGGAGGGACGCCATTTGCGCCAGCCGCATTTTCTAGGTTTGCAGGGAGACCGCGATGCCAAAGATTGCACCTTTGAGGAACAAATGAAGCGGCCCATCACAAAGAAAGGCGCGCGCATCGCAGACGAACCGAGGCCGAAAAAGAAATCATCCGCGGCTTTGGCCCATCCGAGGCCTGCGTATTCCGAAGATGCCTTGAATACCGAGAAGAGTATCCAGGATGAACTGGAGAACGGTAAGTCGGACAACATCTTCATTGAACTGGACGATCATCGCCTTCATCTTACAAATCTCAACAAAATCTATTTCCCGGAAGATGGGTTCAAGAAACGCGATTTGCTGGCGCACTATTTTTGGGCCTCCCCGATGATCCTTCCGTTCCTCAAGGACCGTCCACTCGTTCTTCGCCGCTACCCGAACGGAATTGACGGTGAATCGTTTTTTCAGAAGGACGCCGGGAAAGACGCGCCGGAATGGGTAAAGACGGCCGCGATCCTCTCCGAAGATCGCGGCCGCACCGCACGCTACATTCTTGGAAACGATCGCGCCACGCTCATATACCTTTCGAATCTGGGTTGCATTGACCAGAATCCCTGGTCGAGCCGTTACGACGACCAGGAACATCCCGATTACATCTTCTTCGATCTCGATCCCAGCGAAGGGACACCATTCGTCACAGTTGTCAAATATGCGAAGTTATTTCTGGAAGCTTTAGCAGAGCTCAAAATAAGGGCTTTCGCGAAGACCTCAGGTGCGACCGGCTTTCACATTTTTATACCTATCGAGCCGCATTACACCTTCGAACAAGCGCGCCTCTTCGTCCAGGCCGTGTCGTCCATTGTCAGTAAGCGCAGTCCCGGCGTCCTCACTTCGGAGCGAACGGTTCGGAAGCGGGCTAGCGGCTCCATCTATGTCGATGCGCACCAGAATTCACGTGGCCAGTCACTGGCCTGTGCCTATTCCGTCAGGGCATTTCCGCACGCACCCGTCTCGGCTCCGGTCCGCCTCGGCGAACTGCGGGCCGATTTACGGCCGGAGAAGTGGAATTTGAAAACGATGCGCCGCAGGGTCGATTCCGTCGGCGATTTGTGGGCCGACTTCTGGAACTCTCGCCAAACGCTGGAGTCGCTCTTCAAGCGCGTTGATCGCACTTAGCCGAATCCACCTGTTCCCGGCTAAGCGGCTGGGTGCAACGGCGACTCCTCCGCCGACGTCTATGCAGACAGTCCTATGCAGGTCAGCTCGAGGAGGAAGCATGAAATCGTTGCGCATTCTGATTGCGGACGACCATGATCTGATGCGGCGCGGTCTCCGCGCTCTGCTCGAGTCCCATCCCGGATGGGCGATTTGCGCCGAAGCGCACACGGGCCGGGAGGCTGTTGCCAAAGCCGAAGAGCTCAAGCCCGACATCGCCATTCTCGATATCACCATGCCTGAGCTGAATGGAGTTGAAGCCGCCCGTCGAATACTGAAGTCCTCGCCGAATACCGAGATTCTCGTTTTGTCCGTTCATTATTCCGATCAGTTGATCCGCGACATTCTGGACGCCGGCGTTCGCGGTTACATCGTGAAATCGGACTCCGATCGCGATTTGAATATCGCTGTTGAAGCACTGTCCAACCACAAGCCTTTCTTCACTCCCCGGGCCACCGAACTGATTCTCAGCAACTTCAATAACAGGGGATCCTCTTCGTCCGACGTTCCCGAAACTATTGGCGAGCGGCTTACCTCGCGTGAGCGCGAGATCGTTCAGCTTCTATCGGAGGGCAAGAGCAGCAAGGAGGTCGCTTCGGTCTTGAGTATCAGCGTCAAAACGGCTGAGACCCACCGCGCAAACATCATGCGCAAGCTCGAAATACACTCCGTGAGCGAACTCGTCCGCTACGCCGTTCGAAATCAGATCATCGAGCCCTGACTGCAAGTTTTCGGGTTTCCACGCGACGTTCTGCCGTTGGCTGAAGCTTCGGGCCCCTCGGAGTTTCTCTGTATTCTCGCGCGATTCTCGCTAGCGTAATTTTTGTGTAGGACACTCCCCGATGGAAGTTGCCTGTCGTTCCTGGGCCTGCTGAAGGGAGGACTGATTTGTCACTGGGCGATTTCATCGGCAGTCTTCAATTTTATCCTTGGAAGGAGAGGATGCTCATGCCGGAGGAACAAGCGATCGAGGAAGCGGGCGAGAATACGCGCGAGGGAAGATCACGTTCCAGGGGCTCTGTACACGCCAAGGGCAAGTCGGAACTGGGGAAGGCCGCGCGAAAGGCGGCCCGCACGCGCCGGCGAAATACTCGGGGCTAAGCCCAGGCCTTGCGTCGCTCTCCCATGCGGGTGTTCTGGGTGCCCACGGACAAGATTCCGGGACCCCAAATAGGCCGCCAGGGTGCCGCGTCCCTGATGCTACGGGATGCTGCGAGCGCCCGGTTTAGTCTTGGCCACAGATGCGCCCTGCAGGCCGAGCCCTATCAATGAGATGAGAGAAATGATTCCGCCAATCGTGCGATCGCGAGTTCGCCGAAATGTCAGTTCGACGGTGTGCGTACCGGAAGGAACATCGAGAACCACCTGTCCATTATTCTGCTGCGACTGAATCGAAGTGCTCACGTCATCGACCGTCGCCAGCCACGCCGGGTAATTCACAAGCCTTATCGCGAGTTCAATATCGGTCGAGCCGACTACCGAAAAGATTCGCCGCTCGGCGGTCCACCTCTGCACCCGCACCCGCGCGGTTTTGAGCGGGACGACTTCGCCAGAATCAGGATCAACCTCAGCAAATCGCGTAATCGGCTGGCCCGGCGGTTGCTCAGAGTCCGCGGTCACGCCAGCCAATGCGTAGCGGTCGCAACCGATCGGTGCGTATTCATCCGTCCCTTTATAACCAAAGCTGGAATGCACCCAATCTGCCAGGTCGGTCGCATCATCGCTGTCCCACCATGCGTCGCGCGCCATGGCGGAACCGCTTGCGACCAGCACAGCAAGAACGGCGATCCACAACGCCCACTGCCTTCGTCTTCCGCTGAGCGCAGCGGCCGCAAAAAGTGCAAATGGGACCGTCAACGCGTCCAACCATCGCCACGGAAACTGGATGAACCGGAGTTTCGGCAGCCATCGCCACAAAATGCCGCTGGGGGCAAACATCATGCAACTCGCCGCGACGGCCAGTACCAAAACGATCCGCCACAAATTTGGGAATTCACGTCGGCGTCGCGCAACGAATACTGCACAAATCCCGGTGATCAGCATCATACCCATCGCGACGCTCGACACTTTCCAATTGAAGAGAATGAACTCGGGATCGCCGACCCGCGCAAAGATGAAATTCCGCTCCGGCCGCAGCTCTTCGGCAACAGCTTGTGCGATCTGGACCCACCTCTGTTCCCAGGCGGCCGGCACAATGTAAAACGCGGCGAGCCCGAACCCGATTGCCATGGCGACTCCTCCCACGGCCAACACGCGCACATTGCGCAAGGCGCAAGCAGCCACGATCAGCATCAGCGCTACCGAGTAAGTAGCGATTACGGCGGCGGGGGCATTGCACAGCCAAGTGGCCGCGAAGGCCACGGCGAGGAAGGGCGCGCCGCGCCGACCTTCGCGACTCACTCGCAGAAGGCCGAAGACGAGTAAGGGAAAGAACGCGATCGCCAGCAATTCCGCGAAATCGCTGCGATAGTAGACGATCAGCAAGTTGTACGGATTCACCGCAAAGAAAAGCGCGGCAGCCACGGCCTCGCGACTGGAAAGCCACTCGCTTGCGAGCCGCCACATCGCCAGCCCGCCACCGATAAGGGTGAGCCAAATGTAGGCGCCGGCTGCTGCCGGCCATGACAACAACGAACCGAGCGCGGCTCCGAGAATCCACGACATCGGCGGATAAAAAATGAACCGCGGCTCGCCATATCCCCAATTCGCCCACTCCGCCCATCTCGGATAGAGAACTCCTTGTCGCCATTGTCCAGCAGCGTCCAGCCAGGAAGCCAGGTGAAACTCGAAATCGTGTCCCGACGCATTCCCCCAGAAGAACATGGGAGCAATCACGGTCGTCGCGGCCAGCGTTACGAACAGGAGTGCCCATCGCCACGAACGGGCAGTTTCAGAGCTCCTGCCTCGTTCGTTTTCTACCCTTTCGTAGAGAATCGTCTTCTCCTTGTGCTGCCGCAACCCAGCCGAGCGGGTGAGTCAAGCGCCCACTCAAGCTGAGTCAAGCGGTCGAGAATACAGAATCCGACCCACCCAGTGCCACCCCAACCCGAACACGACCTGCAGCCTCCTTGCCAACTCTCACGGCTATCATTAGAGTGTTGTTCGGCCTGGACAGCGAGACCTGATAGCCGCAAGCGCGTTTCGACGTCCGTGGTTCGTCCAGGGCCCTTCCTAATGAACGCAGAAGATCAGCGGCTTCAGGCCTCCGCCGAGCGCGAGGTTCACTGGAAACGATGGGGCCCTTACGTTTCCGAACGCCAATGGGGCACCGTTCGAGAAGACTACAGCCCTGACGGCGAGGCCTGGGCTTATTTTCCACATGACCATGCGCGTTCACGCACCTATCGTTGGGGCGAGGACGGCATCGCAGGTATCTGCGACCGCCATCAGCACGTTTGTTTTGCTCTTGCCCTCTGGAACGAAAAAGATCCCATATTGAAGGAACGTCTCTTCGGCCTTTCCAACCGGGAGGGCAATCACGGTGAGGACGTAAAGGAGTATTACTACTATCTGGATGCCGTTCCCAGCGCGTCCTATCTCAAGTATCTCTACAAGTATCCGCAAGCAGCTTTTCCCTATGATCAGCTGATAGCCGAGAATGCGAAACGCTCGCGGCTGGAGCCGGAATTCGAACTGATTGACACGGGAGTCTTCAAAGAGAATCGCTATTTCGACGTCTTCGTTGAATATGCCAAGGCTACCTTCGAGGACATCCTCATCCGCATCAACGCATGGAATCGAGGACCAGACTCGGCGCCCCTTCATCTGTTGCCAACCCTTTGGTTCCGCAATCGGTGGAGCTGGGGAGACCCTTACGACAAGCCGGTAGTCCGCCGAATCGATTCGTCGCCCGGGATGCTGCTCCTTGAGATATCGGAATACCACTACGGGCACAGATGGCTCGCCGTGGAAGGAGCTCCGGAGCTGCTCTTCACCGAAAACGAAACGAACAGCGAACTCCTCTACAAATCGAAGAACGCTGCGCCGTATGTGAAGGACGCATTTCACCGCTACATCATCAACGGCGAAAACGCCGCCGTTAATCCTGCGATGACCGGCACAAAATCTGCCGCGCATTTCGCCTCTCATATTGCGACGGGCCAAAGTTGCGAAATTCGAATGCGGCTCATGGATTACAACCCGGTCGAAAGTTCCCGCTCGGGTTCCGAACTCTTCGGCGCGGCGCTGTTCGACGCGGTCTTTTCCTTGCGTCAAAAGGAAGCTGATGATTTCTACGCCCTGCGGACCTTCCACGGTGCCAGCGATGACGCCAAGCTGGTTCAACGTCAGGCATTCGCCGGCCTAATCTGGTCCAAGCAGAGTTACCACTATGAGGTTCGTCGCTGGCTCGAAGGCGACCCCACTCAGCCTAAGCCTGACCCCAAGCGCTGGCTGGGCCGTAACCACGATTGGCTGACCCTTTACAATTCAGACGTCATCTCGATGCCCGACAAGTGGGAGTATCCCTGGTACGCCGCGTGGGATCTCGGCTTCCACTGTGTTGCCATGGCTTTGATCGATCCCGATTTTGCGAAGTCTCAGCTCGTCCTTTTTCTTCGCGAATGGTACATGCATCCGAATGGCCAGTTGCCTGCCTACGAATGGAATTTTTCAGACGTGAATCCTCCCGTTCACGCCTGGGCGGCCTGGCGCGTCTACAAAATTGCTGCCCGCGTCCAGGGCCAGCCAGACCGCGTTTTCCTTCAGCGCGTATTTCACAAGCTGTTGCTCAATTTCACCTGGTGGATAAATCGCAAGGACCCCGAGGGCAAGAACGTCTTTCAGGGCGGATTTCTTGGCCTCGACAACATAGGCGTATTCGATCGCTCGCAGCCCCTCGGGCCCGGGCAGTACATCGAACAATCCGACGGAACCAGTTGGATGGCCATGTATTGCCTCGACATGCTTTCCATCGCCGTGGAATTGGCTCACGACGACCCCGCCTACGAAGACGTCGCCAGCAAGTTCTTCGAACACTTCGTCTACATTTCCAAGGCGATGAATAACATGGGCGGGTCAGGGATCGGGCTGTGGAACGAAGAAGATGGATTCTATTACGATGTGCTGCACCTTGAAGATTCTCACTCGATTCCCATCCGTGCCCGGTCGATGGTCGGACTTATTCCGCTTTTTGCCGTCGCCACTTTCGAGCCCGAGGACCTCAAAGACTTGAAGCAGTTTTGCACTCGCGCTCACTGGTTCTTCGATCACCAGAAAAGCGTTGCCGAACACTTGGATATGTCCCAAAAAAACGAGCACGGAAACCGCTGGCTTCTCACCATCGCCAACCGCCAAAAGCTCGAGCGCATCTATCGCTACGTTTTTGACGAGAACGAATTTTTTTCGCCTCACGGCATTCGATCGCTGTCGAAATTTCATCAGGAACATCCTTTTGTGCTCCAGATGGACGGGCATGACCATTCGGTCGACTACGAGCCGGCGGAATCCACGACCGATCTTTTCGGTGGAAATTCCAACTGGCGTGGTCCCGTTTGGTTCCCCATGAACTTTCTCCTGATCGAATCCATGCAGCGTGTCCACTATTACTACGGCGAGCAGTTCAAGGTCGAATGCCCCACAGGCTCGGGCCAGTGGAAATCCTTGTGGGGCGCTGCGAGCACCATATCGCGCCGCTTGTCTCACATCTTCCTGCGCCGCGACGGCAGGCGCCCGGTTCTCGGCGACACCTCGCTTTTTCAGAACGATCCCTTCTGGCGGGACATGATTCCGTTCTGCGAATATTTTCACGGTGAGACTGGAGCCGGTCTTGGTGCCAGCCATCAAACAGGCTGGACGGCTCTTGTGGCCAAACTCATCGAACAGAGCGGCGAATAAAGAGATTTAAGGTGTCGACGCGCTCTGAACCAATTCAACCAACACTCTTCGACTCTGAGGATCGGTGACCAGAAAAAAATTCACCCTGGTCCCATCCGCTCCATCCCGCGCCGCGGGATAAATCGGCTGAATTCCTAGTTGCTTCTGCAAGATATCTGTCACGCGCCGCACGTCCCTGACTTCAAATTCGATTTGCTGGATCCCTTCTCCGAGCTTCTTAAGGAATCGCGCTATCGCCCCATTTGCGCTCGGCTCTCGACTCGTCAATACGTCCAGTCGGACGCCCCGGCCGAATTCCAATTCAAACTCCATTGCATCTTGGTCCGGAGGCACGTCTGCCAGCCCCGGCGACCCATTGGCCTGGCGAATCGCCTCGAAAGCATCCTGCCCGACAGCCACTCCTACCGTAGTGACGAGCCCGTATTGGTCAGACAGGAACAGTTGTCGCAGTTCGCGGTTTTCGAGCCAGTTCATCGTTGCGCGCTGCGCCGTGTCCGCCCCCGAGCGAAAGATGCAGGCGGCCGCACGGCTGCGGGTCGCCGCATCAGCGCTGGCCAGATCGCGAATCAGCGCAGCCAACTCGTTGGCATCCATATATGGGAATTAGGAAGCTGTCAGCGAGAACTCGCCGAAGGCTGTACCGCATTCACATTCGATAGCGCCACATACGTTGCTTGTCCGGGCTGCACTGCCACCGGTACGTCCCATCTCGCTCTGACGTCACCCACTTCAGCCGTTACGTCGAGCGTCGTCAGCCAATAGTTACCCGGTGGTACGCCGCGAAGAAAACCCTCACCCTGCAAATTTGTTTCAGCCCGGGCCACAAGATATTTCGATTGCGCCAGCTCCAGCACTTGCCGGCGAATCTCGGGACCCCGCTTATCCACCAGCGCCTGCCACTTTGAGCTCGGGTCTTTTGCTGAAAGCTCCAAATCCATTCCATCTTTGGTTTCGGGATTTGTGTCGACGTAATGTTCGAGGGCCTGATGATATTCCTGGAGTTGCTTCTGGTACTTATCGGGATCCTTCGTCTGGTCGCCCGCCTTGAATTTCGGCTTTGGCAGGCCTATCGCTTCTGTACCAATATTTCGCGTTGTGTACGCGGAATAAAACTCCGGAACGTTTACAATGTCAGCCCCTGTGAGCTTGTGAGTGAAGTCTTCTCCAGCGAGCTGGACCCAGTGGTTCTTCCTCATCCACGCTTTCATTTCCTTCGACACGTCCAACCCATCGATGAACGCGTCCATATTTGGTTGTGGGTGCATCGCGTCCACTTCTTTGTTGAGCTCTTCGAAACTCTTGCTCAGTAGGAAAAATGGGAAGCCTCGAATCGGTTCTTCGAGTCCCCCCGAAGGCGTCGCCCTCGCGACAAACTCTATCGACCCGTTCTGGGCTCGTGCTGTGGCCGCCAGCGCCCAAAGGGCGACGATCGCACTCGCTGCCACCCATCTGGTCGATTTCATGCGGCTGATCTTAGCAGAATTGGAATTGGCTGAAGAATGTCCCACACGGCGCATGTTCCTTAGATTAAACCACGCGATCGATTCAGGACCAGATAGTGGAATAGAGACTAATCACATCTTAGCGCGACGATGGGATCGACGCGCAAAGCGCGGCGCGCCGGTATGTAGCAGGCCAAAACTGCGACGCCGATCAGCAGCGTGGCGACAGCTCCAAACGTCAGAGGATCTGTAGGCCTAACGCCATAAAGGAAGCCTGCCATTAACCTCGACACGATGAGCGCCCCAACGAGTCCCACCGCGGCGCCAGCGACGGCGAGCCCCAATCCCTCGCGCAGAACCATTTGCAAAATGTTGACCTTCTGCGCCCCCAGGGCTAGCCGGATGCCGATCTCGTGCGTGCGCTCGTTAACGACGTACGAAATGACACCGTAAATGCCCAGTCCGGCCATGAGCAAGGCCGTCAGGCCAAACAACCCAATCACTTCCATGGAAAAGCGCCGCACGGAGAGCGAAGAGGACAGTACTTCATTGAGTGTCTGCGCACCGAAGACAGGAAGCGTGGGATCGACGGCCTGTATCTGGGCGCGCACTTCTTCCGGGATCGCGGCAGTGTTTAAATGCCCGCGCAAAAGTATCGCCAGATGTTTTCCGGCGAACTGATACAAGCTCAAATAGATTTTAGGCACGTTCGCTTCGGTTAGCGATTCTACTCTCGCGTCGGCGATTACACCGACAACCGTGACCCACGGAGCGCCCGATCGAGCCGATCTGAAGCGCTTGCCCAAGGGATCTTCATTTGGCCAATAGGTTCGCGCGAACGCCTCATTGACGACCGCAACGGGCGCGGTCGTGTCGGCATCCGATTCGTTGAACGAACGGCCGCGATCCAGCGGGATTCCCAACAAGTGAAAATAGTCCGGCGTAACCCTCGACCAGTCGATCTGAGGTGACTGATCGCCCTCTATATTCCGACCCTCCAATACCAAGAAGAAATAGCCATCCGCGATCAGATTCAGATTCCGTTGACCCATGTTCAATGGAATAGACCCTGCATCTCCGATGGCCGCTTCTTCGACTCCCGGCAGCGACTCGGTGCGGCGAAGGACCTCGCGCACGAAAGGGGCTTCTTGAGCAGGCGTCTTATACTTGTCTGTGGCGACGACGTTGGGGTATGGCAGTCTGATTCTGACAGACATAACGCTCTGCGGACTGAACCCCGGCTGAACATTGAGCAAATCCCAAAAACTGCGAAGCAACAGGCCGGCAGCAACCATCAGCACTAAGGAAAGTACCAATTCCGTGACCACCAAGACGCGGCGAGTGCGCGCCTGCCCGCCGGAGCCAGTCGAGCCGCGGCCTTCCTGTTTGAGCACATGAATTAGATCGAGCCGCCCGGCATGTAGTGCCGGCGTGAGGCCGAAGAGCAAGCCGGCGACCAGCGAAACACCAAGCGCAAAGAACAAAACGCCCCAGCTGATCGAAATGCTGTTGAGGCGCGGCAGACTTGCGGGCACGAGCCGCACCAGAAACCCTTTTGCGGTGAAAAGAATCGCCAAGCCAGCTATGCCGCCGAAGAAAGAAAGCAAGACGCTTTCGGTGAGCAATTGCCGCGTGAGCCGCATTTGCGACCCGCCAAGCGCCTGCCGAATGGCCATTTCGCGTCCGCGCGCACTGGCGCGCGCCAACAGCAGATTGGCAACGTTCACGCAGCCGATCAGCAAGACCAATCCCACAGCGCCAAGGAGCAAAATCAGAGATTGACGAACATTGCCGACGACAGTTTCCTTCAACGGCACCAACCGGATTCTCCAACCGGCTCGCGCCGGATAATCGGCGGGATATTGTTTCGTCAAGGATGCAACCAGTGCGTCGACGCGGCTTTGCGCCGCCGCAATCGTCAATCCAGGTTTGAGCCGGGCGATTGCGGCCGGAACATTTCTCCGGTTGCGCGGTGGGTCGTAAACCAATGGCGGACCATAGAAGTTCATTGCAGGCCAAACATCTACATCCCGTTCGTCCGGTGAGCCGCCGGGCGAGTGGAAGTCGGGCGGCATGACGCCGATGATTCGATACAGATCGGTGTCGAGTTGTATGCTTTTATCGAGAATGCGAGGGTCTCCGCCAAAAAGGCCCTTCCACAGGCGGTCGCTGATGACGACGCCCAGCGTAAAGCCAGGGCTATCATCGTTGGGGTCGAAAGTACGGCCCAATTCCGGTTTGACTCCGAGCAGCGCGAAATAATCAGGCGCAACGATCATCAAGCGAACCGTCGTCGGCAGAGACGAACCTGTGAGATTGTTTTCGTCGTACCAGGTAGGCGAAACGTATTCGAATATGCTGGAGTGCTGCAGGTCCTGCCACTCAGGCCGATTCAAGCCGACATCGTGCGCTCCCAGACCAGGAAGGTCATCCACGATGCTGACAAGCTGCTCCGAGTGAGGATAGGGGAGCGGTCGCAGCAGAGTGGCATCCACGACACTGAAGATCGCGGTGGTGGCACCAATGCCCAGCGCAATTGTCAGGAGAGCGACGGCTGCGAAACCCCGCGATTTGCGCAACATCCGCAGCCCGTACCGCAGATCGTGCCATAGCGTAGCCATACGCTTGCTCCCGTTCGCTCAGCGGGAGCAAGCTAGCACGTTCCTGCCCCGAATCCCACGCTCTCGATCTGTATGTTGGTTCTCAACTTGCGAGACGTGACCTGGCGCCCCCTCATCCTTTGGTGAACGATTCTGGGATGTAGCGTCCATGGTCGAACACTTGAATCCTAAGTTTTTCGGCGACCAACGGGCCCGTGCAACACGGTTACCGGACAATTGGTTTTCTGCAAACGATCTGCTTAGGGGGAAAAACTGATTTCGAATCAGTATAAATGAAAGGTAACTTCGATGATTTGCCGCACTGGCGCAGGCTTGCCGTCTGGCCCGAGTGCCGGCTTGAATCGCCACGAGCGAACCGCTTCGATCGCTTTCTCGTCGAGCCCCAGACCTACGGTCCTCATAACATGAATATCTGTGGCTCGGCCGTCCGCCGTAATAATCGCGATCAGCTCAACGGTACCCTGATATTTCGCTTTGACGGCCTCATCGGAATACTGCGCCTGCGGACAGTACAGGCAAGCCGGGTAGCCATATCCACCCGTCCCGGCGTTGTAGACGCCGCCACCGGTGCCACCGCCGGAGCCCGGCCCAAGCCCGCCGCCGCTTCCGCTTCCAATTCCACCGCCGCTGCCAGTGCCGATTCCGCCTCCACTCCCCGGCCCGTTCGAATCGGTCAAAACCTTCGCCAGCGGGTCGCCCCAATTATTCATGTTGGGGCTGGGTACGTTCAGCTGTGGGGGCCCTGCAAGGGTGGGTCGAACCGCGAACTTGGGAGCGGCAGGGGGATGAACCGATGGCGAAGCCATCTGGGTGTAATCGAATTTTGGCGCTCGCCCTTTGCTTGCTGGAACGGGATTATGCTCGCCACCGCCGCCGCCGCCGCCCGCCTTCTTCACTCCCGGCGCGAGTTTGGGCAAATAAGGGGAGATCGTGGTGATCTCGACGCTTGAATTCGCCTTCGTGATCGCGGGCGACATAATCACCGTCAGCGACGGAACGATAATCGCCACGAGGACGGCGACGTGAATCGTCACGGAAAGTGCCTGCACGCGTGTGAACTGCGTGTCCTTCGTCCAGATGTCTTTCACCGTGACGGGCTGGCTCGTCACCTGCAGCGGAGGCAGCTTCTTCGGAAACAACGCGTCGCGCACACGATCGAGGAACCCGCCACTTTCCTTCCAATCGACCAACAGGTCCGAATTAACGCGTCCCTTTGCGCTCGGGCGGAAAAACTCCTTCAGATTCTCGCCGAGCCCGGCGCCGAAGACCGGCATGCGAAATGCCGTTTCCTGTCCCGGACGCAACTTCACCGGCCTTTCGCTCAGGAAATCTTTAAGATTGGAAATAAGGCTTGCGACACTCGACTCGTGCTTGGGGGCGGGAAGCCGCCCCAATCGCAAAGTAGGTTCGTCTGTTGATCGGCCTACGTCATCCAGCCGCGAACTGAAATCCGACATCGCAGTAACCCGGCCCCAGTCCCGGAAGTATACACAACGTTAGACGCCAACCGTCCTAAAAGGATGTATGGACAGGGCGGCCCGCTGACACGTCACACGATTCATTGTAACATATGATGAGAAGCGCGAATTTTGCGTTTCCTTAGTTTAACGTCGAAAAAAAGCAACCTGCAGGCGGCAGAAAGGCGATCGATTTTCTCCAGATGGCGAACACGCCCCCCCCTAAGACGGTGGATTTGAAGAGGACGCTCAATCTTCCCCGAACCGAATTTCCCATGAAAGCGAAATTGCCGGAGCGCGAGCCCCGGCAATTGGCTGCCTGGGAAGAGATGCGGATTTACTACCGCATTCTCGATTCGCGCGCCGGCGCGCCGCTCTTCGTCTTGCACGACGGCCCGCCTTATCCTACGGGCGAAATCCATCTTGGTACCGGCCTGAACAAAATCGTCAAAGACATGATCGTCAAATCGAAGACGATGGCCGGCTTTCGTTCGCCCTATATTCCGGGGTGGGACTGCCACGGCTTGCCCATTGAAACGAAAGTGGAAAAGGAACTTGGGGGTAAGACCACCAAAGTTTCTGCGGCGGAGTTCCGCCGACGCTGTCGAGAGTACGCGGCCCGTTATGTGGAAAATCACAAACGCGATTTCAAGCGCCTCGGCGTTTTCGGCCAGTGGGACAAGCCATATCTCACCATGGACCCCGGCGCGGAAGCATGCACTGCGGGCGCATTTCTCGACTTCTCGGAAAAGGGTTACGTTTATCGTGGCCTCAAGCCCGTTTACTGGTGTATCTACGACCGGACAGCTCTCGCGGAAGCTGAAGTCGAATATGAGGATCACACCAGCCCTTCCATCTGGGTGAAGTTTCCGGTGGCTGAATCGGGTGTGAATAATCTTGGCTCCGGCGTGGCCGCCCTCATCTGGACCACCACTCCCTGGACGCTGCCGGCAAACCGCGCCCTGGCTTTTCATCCCGAATTCGAATACGTCGTTGCAGACACTTCCGCCGGCAAACTTCTACTGGCAAAGGAACGCGTGTCCGCTTTGGGTTCTGAGCTCGGGCTCGAAATTCGCGGCACTCACGGCAACTGGAAAGGCAGGGAATTTGAAGGCTCGAAGTTCAGTCATCCATTTCTCGATTTCACCGTTCCCGGTGTCCTAGCGGAATACGTGACTCTCGACCAGGGCAGCGGCATCGTCCACACGGCGCCAGGCCACGGCGCGGAGGACTATTACACCGGCCAAAAATATGGCCTCGAAGCCTACGCACCCCAGGACGACGATGGCCGCTTCACCGAAGGCCTGCCCGAATACAAAGGAAAGACCGTCTTCGAAGCCAATCCGATCATCGTCAATCTTCTGAAGCAGCGCGGCATGCTCGTCGGCGAACGCAAACTCGCGCATAGCTATCCTCACTGCTGGCGTTGCCACAATCCCGTGATCTTCCGGGCTACGGAGCAATGGTTCATCCAGCTGGATCACGACAATCTTCGCAAAGACGCGCTCACCGCCATCACCAAAGTGAAATGGAAGCCCGCATGGGGCGAAGCGCGCATCCACGACATGGTGGCCGAGCGTCCTGACTGGTGCATCTCCCGCCAGCGTTTTTGGGGCGTTCCGCTGGTCGTTTTCTATTGCGAAACCTGCGGGAAACAGCTCAAGGATTTTCACGCGCTGCGCCACGTCTTGCCCTTCTTTGAACACGAAGGCGCTGACGCCTGGTACACGCATACTGCCGAGGAACTGCTTCCGCCCGGAACCAAATGTGAGTGCGGCGCCTCAAAGTGGAGGAAAGAAGAAGACGTGCTCGACGTGTGGTTCGATTCCGGCTCAACGAATCTCTATGTCCTCAGCGAAAAGGACGGCACCTGGCCCGCCGACGTCTACATGGAAGGCCCCGACCAGTATCGCGGCTGGTTCCACAGCTCGCTTCTGGTTGCGATGGGCGTGAAGGGCCGAGCTCCCTATCGCGAGGTCGTCACTCATGGCTGGACTCTCGACGAAAAAGGCCAGCCCATGTCGAAATCTTTGGGCAACGTGATGGAACCGAATGCCATCGCCCCGAAATGGGGAGCCGACTTGCTCCGCGTATGGGTGGCTTCGCAGGACTACACAGCGGACGTGCGCCTCTCCGAGGCGATGATGCAGCAGCTCGCCGAGGCTTATCGCAAGATTCGCAACACATTCCGCTTCGCGCTTTCGAATCTTTTCGACTTCGACCCGGTCCGCGATTCCGTTCCCGATTCCGAATTATGGGAAATCGACGCCTGGATGCTGCGCCGCACTGGAGCCGTGATCCGCGAGTGCCGCGAATGGTTCGACAATTTCGATTTCCACCGGGTCTATCATCGCCTGCACGATTTTTGCGCCGTCGATCTCAGCGCCTTCTACTTTGACGTTCTTAAGGACCGCCTGTACACATTCGCCCCGAATAATCCGGGCCGCCGTTCCGCTCAAACGGCCGCGTATCGAATCGCTTCCGCTGTGCTCCGGCTCATCGCGCCAACGCTGGTCTTCACAGCGGAGGAAGTTTGGAAATTCATTCCGCATGCTGCAGGTGACTCCGAAAGCGTCCACATGGCTTTTTTCCCGGTGCCTGAAGAATTCGAGCGTTCCTTCGACGAATCGCGAGCAAGAGATTGGGATCGCCTTCTGGCCGTCCGCGAGGAAGTTCTGAAAGCCCTGGAACCGGCACGCGCAGCCAAGCTCATCGCCAGCGGCCTCGAAGCCCGCGTTGTCCTCAGCGCCTCCGGCGATCTTGCCTCGCTGTTGCAAAAACAGCTCAGGCATCTTCCCGCTCTCTTCATCGTTTCCCAGGTCGAATTACAATCGAGCCCTGGCAACGGCGCGCCATCTTCCGGAATCGAAGGACTTGATATTCGGGTGGAGCGCGCGCTGGGCAAGAAATGCGAACGCTGCTGGAACTACTCGACTCAGGTAGGCGAGCGTCAGGACTATCCCACGTTTTGCGAACGTTGCGTTGCCGCGCTCGATGAAATCGAACGCGACGGCGGTATACTTCCAAAGGGCGCGTAACCAAAATGTCGCAGAATCACTCCCGCAATGGTTGGTACACACTGGCGTTCATTGCTCTGGGGGCACTCGTCGCCGACCAGGTGACGAAGTACGTGGTCGAAAAATCCATCGAGTTCAACACGCGGTACGTGATCGTTCCGGGCCTCTTCAACCTAACGCATACCAGCAACGCTGGCGTCGCCTTCGGGCTTGGCGCCGATTCCACTGCTCCCTGGATGGCTCCACTCCTGATTCTCTTTTCGCTAGCGGTCATCGTTCTTCTTGTCTGGCTCCTTGCCACAAGGCGCGCCGGAGGCTGGTTTGGCCAAAGCGGCCTCGCGCTCATCCTCGGCGGAGCTGCCGGCAATGTTCTCGACCGCGTCCTGCGTCACAGTGTTACCGACTTCATTGACTTTCACCTTGGGGAGCATCACTGGTACACCTTCAATCTTGCCGACTCCGCCATCGTTATAGGCGCCGCGCTCGTCGTACTGGAGCTCTTCCGTGATTGGCGCCACCCGAGCCAGGAACGCGCCAGCTAGCGAAGCATGCACCCCATCCTCCTGCACTTTGGCGCAGTCACGATTTACACCTACGGAGTCCTCGTCGCCAGCGGTGTCGTTCTCGGCCTCTGGTATGCCCGTCGTCAGGCGCCACGTGCCGGCCTCGATCCCGAAAAAATCTGGAACATGGGGATTTACTCTATCTTGGTTGCGTTGCTGCTCGCCAAAATTTGGCTCGTTTTGGGTGAATGGGATTACTATGCCGCCCACCCTCGCGAAATCTTGAGCGTCGCCACCTTTCAGTCCGGGGGGACGTTTTATGGCGGCGTCCTCGGTGCGATCTTGACCATCGTGCTCTATTCCTATTTTCAGAAAATGCCGCTTCTTGCGGTGCTCGATACCTCCGCTGCCGCTCTTCCTCTGGGTCACGCCATCGGGCGCCTAGGCTGTTTCGCGGCGGGATGCTGTTACGGCAAACCCACGTCTGTTCCTTGGGGCGTGACGTTCACGAATCCTATCGCTGCTCAAGTGGCCGGCACGCCTCTCGATGTGCACCTGCATCCCACTCAACTTTATGAGTCCGCTGCTGAATTCACGAATTTCCTGATTCTTGTTTGGCTCGGTAAACGCCAGACCTTTCGCGGCCAGATGCTCGGCACCTATTTTCTGCTGTACGGAGCCGAACGCGGCACCATCGAATTTTTCCGCGGCGATCCGGGCCGAACGATGCTCTTGCATGGATCTGTTTCGCTCATGCAAGTCGTCAGCGTCTTCCTTATTCTTGCGGGTGCCTTCCTTTGGTTCCGCGGCCTTCGCGGCTCGGCCCCAACTGCCACTGCGCCGGCACCGCCACACGTCACCGCACGCTCGTAAGCAGCCGGGGGGCCCAAACCTTTTCGAGCCATCAATTTTTTGGATACTCCCTGTTTCACTCTTCTGGCATAATCCGGACACATTGGGGCGGGGACTCAAGTCAGTTTGACCTGGAAAGAGAACGCGAAGCCGCAGATTCGCGAGACGCTGGAACCCGTATTTCTCACCGTGTCTTCGTGCTTCGTTTCAGCCGATCCTCACTCGGGGGTATGTCGATGATTCGCATTCAGGAACCGCGCAACAGCAGCAACGAGATGCAGCTTTGGCTCAGGGCTTTTTTCTCTTGGTTGCGGCACGGGTTTCGCGCGATTTGCGCACTGGCGATCGCAGCCTCGCTTACGACCGCCGCGTTCGCCCAATCCACCAGCCAACTGAATGGCAGTGTCGTGGATCCCTCGGGTGCCTCTATTCCTGGCGCAAAAGTGACGCTCACTGCCACGGCGACGGGGTTGCAGCGCACTACAACAAGCAATAACGAAGGGCTGTACCAGTTCCTCGACGTTCCGCCAGGAAATTACAAGCTTGAGGCCGCCGCGAAGGGCTTCGCTCCCTATCTGGCCAACGACGTAATTCTGGTGGTGAATACTCCCTCCACTATCAACATCAAATTCCAGGTTCAGGGGACAGTCACGCAGGTCACGGTCGAGGGCGAGAGTGCACCGCTCATCAACAAAACAGATGCGACGCTTGGTAATGTTCTCGACGAAGACCAGATTTCGGAATTACCCATTGCCGACCGCAACGTCGTGCAGTTATTGAGTCTCCAGCCCGGCGTGACCTACCTCGGAAGTCAGCTTGATGCCACGACGGATACGCGAAGCGGTGCAGTGAACGGACTGCGTAGCGACCAGTCGAACGTGACCCTCGACGACATCGGCGTGAACGATCAGAACAACGGCTTCGCGTTTACCAGCATTTTGAATGTACCACCCGACTCAGTAGAAGAGTTCCGCGTTACCACTGCCGACGCAAACGCGGATTCCGGCTACTCCAGCGGCGCTCAGGTGGCCCTCGTGACCAAAAGCGGCACCAACAATTTCCATGGGTCAGCCTACGAATACAACCGCAACACCATCTTTAGCGCCAACGACCCGTTCTTGAAGGAAGCTCAGGGAGAAGCCGGCGAGTCGAATGAGGCGCCGAAGCTACTTCGCAATGTTTTCGGCGCAACTTTTGGGGGGCCTATCAAAAAAGACCGCGTCTTCTTTTTCTTGAACTACGAAGGCCGTCGAGATGCCCAGGGCACGAGCGTCTTACGCACGGTCCCAAGTGCAACGATTCGGCAAGGCGACATCGAATATCTTTGTTACGAACCAAACCCTCCTCAACTGAACACTGCGCAATGTCAGGGTGGCACCGTCAATGGTGTCACAAACGTCCCAGCTGGCTACTACGCCCTGAACTCAGCCAACCTCACGGCAATGGACCCCGGCGTTACTCAGCAGGGGCCGGATCCTGCGGTACTAACCCTCCTCAATCAGTATCCGACGCCAAACGCAATCAGCGGCGACGGCTACAACACACTGGGTTACCGGTTTTCATCGAATGCGGATTCGTCGTTCAACACCTACATCGCCCGCCTCGATTGGCACATCAACGGTTCAGAGACGTTGTTTTGGCGTGGGCAAACCCAGAACACCAAACAGCCGGGAACGCTTCAGTTTCCGCTAGCAGGGGAAGTTCCCACAAGCACAATTCTGGACGACAGCAAGGGCTCGGTTGTCGGGCTGACGTCGCTCTTTTCTTCGTCCCTCATCAACGACTTTCACTGGGGATTCATTCGACAGGGAGGGCAGACCGCGGGAGCATCGTTGTATCCCGGTGTCTTCCTGAATGACGTAACCGACTTTGTTCCTTTTACTCGAACGACCATTTTCTTCGTGCCCGTAAACCAGCTCAGCGACAAGCTGAACTGGACAAAGGGCAATCACACACTGCAGTTTGGCACAGATCTCTTTATCATTCGCAACGACCGCAGCAGCGACGCGGACTCCTTCTCCGATGTCCAATCCAACGTCGTGTACCTCGACACGGCGGGGTTCTCTGAAGGTGGTATTTCACAACCCACTCCCAGCCCGCTCAATCCATTCAATAACGGTTATCCCGCCGTTGACCCAAGTTTCGCGGCCAACTACGACAGTGCCACGGAGATGTTGTTGGGCATCTTCGCGGAGGGGGATGGCATTTACAATTTCGACCGCAGCGGGAACGCTCTGCCACAGGGCAGCTTCATTAAGCGACGCTACGCGATCAATGATTACGAGTTCTACGGCCAGGATGCTTGGCGCATCACTCCTCGTTTGACTCTGACGTACGGCTTGCGTTGGGTACTCGAAGCGCCGCCCTACGAAACGAACGGGCTGCAGGTAGCACCTTGCGTGGAAGCTACAGGTGGCGGCTGCACGAAACAAAATGTTGCTGATTGGTTCAACGACAGCGCCAAGCTGGCTGCGCAGGGAATGCCCGCCAACGACGCGGGAGAAATCACCTTCGTGCTCGGTGGTCCAGTCAATCACGGGCCGGGATTATGGAATTGGGATTACCACGATTTCTCGCCGCGAGTCGCTGTCGCCTGGGCGCCGGATACCGGTGAGGGATTTTTGTCGAAGATTTTTGGCCACAAGGACCAGTTCTCGATTCGTGGTGGATACAACATCATGTACGACCACTTTGGCATTCCCATCGTCAATAGCTTCGACCAGCACGGTTCCTTTGGTCTCTCCACCGATCTCGGCAATCCGGCTGGGGTCGTCGATCCCTCCGTTGCACCGCGCTTCACCTGTCTCATCCCAGGCTCGGGCCAAGCAGCGAACGCTTGCTTGCCTCAGCCGTGCGCCTCCTTGAGTGGCCCGGCTTGCCTCTTCGGACCCACACCATCGGGTACTTTCCCCGTCACGCCGAGTAATACTGCTTTCGCAATCAACTGGGGCCTGGATCAATCCGTGAAAACTCCGTACGCGCACGTGTTTAACGTCTCGCTTACTCGCCAAGTCACGCCCAACTCATCTCTGCAACTTTCCTACGTAGGAAGCGTCGGCCGACGCCTGCCTATGCAGGTCGATCTCGCCCAGCCCACCAACATGACGGATCCAGCTAGCGGGATGACGTATTTCCAGGCCGCCAAAATGCTCTCTCAAGAAATTGTCGCGGGCGACTCCTACACCCAACTCCAGCCCATCCCATTCTTCGAGAATATTTTCCCCGCGTGGTCCACGGTGACCCAGAACCAGCTTGCTGGGTCCAATCTGGATTGTGCGTCGAGCGCAACCAATCCCTACCCGGCTGTTCCAAGCGCGACGCAAGCCATATACGACATGTGGACTTGTTACGTGCACAACGAAACCTTCGCCCTGTTCCTTCTGGATTTGCCCAACTCCATCACGGGTCTGAGCACGCCCAATAGCAAGTTTGGCCCATACGCCTTCTACCATGACCAGTTCAGCTCCCTTTATGCGTGGCGCAATATCGGCACTTCTGACTACGACGCATTGCAAGTGACCTATAACGTCCACGTAGGATCGAATCTGCAGGGGCAGTTCAACTACACGTTTGGGAAGGCCCTTGACGAAGAATCGGCCGCCGAGCGCATCGGACCCTACGAGGGTACTGGCGGAACAGGAGATGACCTGAATGGCGGCGGCATCGTCATCAATGCGTGGGATCCACTCGTGCTGCGCGGCCTTTCCGATTTCAATGCCAAGCACCAGATCAACTCCAACTGGGTCTACCGCCTGCCATTCGGCAAGGGCCAGAGATTTGCAGGAGGCGCTAACAGCGCGCTCAACGCGCTCATTGGTGGATGGCAGGTATCCGGGATCTTCCGCTGGACCACGGGTCTTCCAATTACCGTCGATAATGGTCCCGCCTGGGCTACGGACTGGAACATCGAGGGCGACGCCGAGCCGGTTGGCCCGTCGTTGCCAGCCGCCACCAACCCGAAACACGCAATCGTCAATGGTGTGGACATTGGCCCGGACATTTTCCAGAGTCCGGCCGCGGCTCTAGACGCCTTCCGTCCGGATTGGCCAGGCGAATCCGGCGTGCGCAACAACGTAATTGGCGACGGATTCTTCAATATCGACACCGGCGTGGTCAAAGACTTCAACTTCTGGGAAAACAAGCAGGTGGAGTTCAGTTGGCAGACCTTTAACTTCACAAACTCTGTGCGCTACGACGTGCGCGCCGCGCAACCCTCGCTCGCCGATGGCCCGACCACTTTCGGGCTCTACACTTCGACGCTCACCACGCCGCGGTTCATGCAATTCGCGCTGCGGTTCTCATTCTGATTTAGTCGCGGGGCAAGACGAAAGAAAGGAGCGGGACAATGGCAGGCAAAAAAGGTGGCAAGAAGCTGAAAAAGGGAACAAAGCTGGCAAAGACCCAGACTCTGACGGATAAGGCCAGCCCTAAACTCTTCTAGCGCGTACTCATTCGCGGCACAGCCGTCCGGCAAGCAGACGTGTCGGCGGGCAAATCCGCTACCCTTAATGTCCGAACCATCCTCATATCATGTTCGACGCCGCGCTGATCCTGGTATATCACCTCGTATGTCATCGTATCCGGGTTTCGCGAATCGCCGTAGTCTCTGAACCACACCACGCCGCCGCAAGCAGTATATTGCACACCATCCGCCTCGATCAGTTTTGGACCCGCATGAGGCTCCTTGCTGCAGGAGCACACCAGCACCACAACGAAAAGCGCAACGGTGAACGGGCCTCGAGTATTGTGTGCCGGATTCACGACAGGACTTCGTAACAGGTCTGCAACGTTAAGGGCGCTCCGAACCAAGTTGGCGACGAGCAGGTCCTACTGGGCCGTCGCGCGGTTTCTCTCCTGTAGGAACCGGTCCTTGCATTGTTTGGCCCGCGCCAGAACGGCCGTATATTCCGGCGACTTCCGGAATTCCGCCAGCAGCGGGTCCATCTGCAGATAATCATACGAACAATATCCGCCCTCAATCGCGGCTTGAGCCAGCCTCGCCGTGAATGCGTTCCCGAGGCATGAATTGTAGGTGGCGGCGTTGCTATATTTCGGTTCAGGATCGTGATACGCAAAGATCTGCTTTTGCATTTCTTCCATCAATCGCTGATATTCCGGAGGGCGCGGATTCGTGTAACAAGCCTCCTCGGCTCGCGTGTGGAAGAACGGACTGTCTGGAAGCCGGTGCAGCTTGGCCACCGCTGCGCTCGTTTTCCCTTCCCGCAGTAGAACCATCGCTTCCGCATTGTTCGACCACTCCGATCCCGCATCCAGATTCAAAAAATCCATTGCCCGCTCCGATTGCCCCGTCCACGAAAACACGGCCATGCACGAACGGAACTGATAATTCCCCGGATCCAGGCGATATGCCAGATTACATTCGTCCGTTGCTTCTTTTGTCATGCCGCCATATCGGAGCACGTACGACAACGTAAAATGCGCCGTGCCGCTTTGCGGCCGCTTGCCCACCATCGTTTTTGCCTCCTGATACGCCTGGGGCAGCTTGCCTGCATCCGCGTCCTGACTCACGATTTCCTGCGCCGCCTCCTCCAAATTGGGATCGAGCGCGAGCGCGCGCCGCAGCGTCGGCCCGGAGCGCGTCATCGTTCCCGTTGCGCCGACGCCGTATTCCTCTTCGTAGTAATACCGCTTTCCCAATGCCGACCACGCCGGCGCGAACGTCGAGTCGAGCCCCACCGATCGCTCCAGCATGCGAACCGCTTCCTTATTTTGTTCCCCGTCGTGCGCCAGAGCCACGCTGCGCAAATATAAGTCATAGGCCTCCTCGTTTTTGGGCCGGGTGCCGGTCTCGTCGGCGCCAGTGGTGGCGCCAAGTGCGGGAATAAGTCCTTGTTGGACTTTCGAGGTCACCTGCTGGCGCATCGCCACCAGGTCCTCAGCCGGAACGTTCATCGTCTCGGTCCACAGGACGCGATCATCGCCCACATCCACCGCTTCCAGAGTGAGCTGGAATTCGTTGCCAACTTTCTCGTAGCGTCCTGTCACAATGCGCCCGACGTGCATTTCCTTGCCGGCCTGCTGCAAATCCACGTCGCCACTCACATATTTACCGGTGCTCGCGAACGGCCGAATCGATAAGGTGCGCACCGAGCTCAACGTTGTCGTCACCTCATCCGGCAGCGCCATTCGCAGGAAGTCTGCATCTTTGTCCTGGCCAAAATTCTGGAAGGGCATCACAGCGATCGTCTGGGGAGCCGTCATATTCGGCACGGCTGGGGGTGGCGTCCCGCGCAATTTCCACACCGCCAATGCGATCAGGAACAGCAAAGCGGCAGCTCCAGCGCCGCCCATCCAGGGATTCTTTGGAACCGCTTCTCTTGCCGGTGGCGTTGCTGCGCTACGCGCCGTCGATCCCGAGCTCGTGTCCCTCCGCGCCCGCGCCAAATCCGCTCGCATTTCCGACGCGTGCTGATACCGCACTTCCCGGTCCTTCTCCAGCGCCTTCTCGATCACTCGCTCGAGTTCCGGGGGAATTTGCGGATTCACACGCTGTGGCGCCGGCGGGGTCCCGTGCAAAACATCATTGAAAAATGCGCCCGGCGTGTCGCCTTTGAAGGGCACGACGCCCGTGGACATCTCATACAGCACCACGCCAAACGAAAAGAGATCACTGCGCGCGTCCAGCGGTTTTCCCAGCACCTGTTCGGGTGACATGTACGTCACCGTGCCCACCATGCTGCCCGAAGTGGTGAGGTCCGATTGATGCGCCGGCAGCGTCGCCATGCTCTCTCCCGCAGTCTGGCCAGGCGCGGGCGAAGGAGGGGCGATTTTTGCCAGGCCGAAATCCAGGATCTTGGCGTGGCCTCGTGAGGTCACGAAAATGTTGGCGGGCTTGATATCGCGATGCACGATGCCTTTCGCGTGAGCGGCGTCCAGCGCGTCAGCGACCTCGATGGCCAGCGAAAGGGTCGTGTCTGTTTCCATCGGACGGCCGCCGATGCGGTGCTTTAGCGTCGTGCCCTCAAGATATTCCATGGCAATGAACGCTTTGCCACTTTCCTCGCCGATGTCGTAAACCGTGCAGATGTTGGGATGATTCAGTGCGGATGCGGCCTTGGCTTCGCGTCGAAACCGCTCCAGCGCTTGCGGGTCGTGAGCCACGACTTCAGGAAGGAATTTCAGCGCGACGAAGCGGTCCAAGCGCGTGTCTTCAGCCTTGTAGACAACACCCATGCCTCCGCCGCCGAGTTTTTCGAGGATGCGATAGTGTGAAACAGTTTGCCCGACGAACGAATCGGCCTGCGCCATTTCGCGTTCATGTTAGGTTGCGCCGTCGTCTCAAGTCAACGAAACATAGCGCTGGAAACTCGTCTTACCCATGTGGCTTTGGATGAGGGATTTTGAGTGTAATCGCCTGATTACATCGGTTAACATCCCGTCAACCGGTACGAGGCTCGCGAAGGTCACGCGCTCACAGGATAAACTCAGATGAATTCAAACAGAGTGCATTTCGTGATTGACCTCACAATCAGCGAAGGCAAGTTTAAAGAGTTCGAGGCCACAGTCAGATTAATGACCGAGGGCACGGCAAAAGAGCAAGGAGCACTGGAGTACGAATGGTATCTGACCAGCGATCGGAGACGCTGCCGCTTGCTGGAGACCTATGCGAATGTGGATGCAATGCAGAAGCATCTGGGGAGCGCAGTGGTGAAAGAGCTGGTCCCGAAGCTGCTTACGTTTGCGGCGATCAGCCGCTTTGAAGTGTATGGGAATCCTGATGCGCAATCGGCTGCGGCATTGAAATCCTTCGGAGCGGAGATTTACCAGCACTGGCGTGGAGTTCCGTCCTAGCAGTCGTCATCTTCCAGCTCCTTTCGGCCCTACGATGCCACACTGTGAAGTGGCACCCATTATCAAATCGTCTTACTGGCTGTCCAGCAGCCAAACATTATTCTCCAGCGTTCGCTGACCAAATGCGATGTAGCGGCCATTCGGCGACGGAACCACATTCAGCAATTCATGCTTCCCTCCGTCCCAAAGGATATGAGTGCTCCCGTCCAGTCCAACCTGCATCACCTTGTAACCGCTCGCCAGTGGAACAGATGCGAGCAGAAACTTGCCGTCAGCCGCCCAAGCCAGCGAATAGATCATCACTCCCTTGGGAAGTTGGATGTCGTTTTCAGTGCGCTTCGCTAGATCGATGATCCGAATTTTTTCCGGTAGTTGCTCGGGGCTGGATAAGGCGAGGCGTCCGCCGTCAGGGGCGATGGCGAGATTCAGATCATCGCCATCCTCGATTTTCGTACGGCCAAGCTCTTTTCCGAGCCCCCGCAGCGGATCGAGTGAATAGAAGACCATCCCATCATTTTCACCTTTGCTGAACGCGCACACAGCTGTAGTGGCCACGGGGCAGAACATCCCAACCCGCAGGGAAAATGTACCGTTCAGAACCGTATCCGGTGCACCGCCAGAAATTGGCACCCTCATCACACTAAACGGATCTCCCGCGGACCTCGCTGCTCGCGAAAATGACCAATAGAGAACCCAGGCGCCATCTGCGCTGACAGTGGGGTTATCCAAGCTCAAATCGTTTGCGCCGGAAACGAGCAGCTCTGCCGAATTCTGATCAATCTGCTGCCGGAAAATCTGGAAGCGCTGGTTCCGATCCGAGGAAAAGATAATGCTTTTGTTGTCGCGGCTCCAGGCATACGGAAGATCAAAATTCTCGCCCAAAGAAAGGCGCTTCGGCACGCCCGTATGTGTTCCTCGGTCCTGAAGTTCGGCTAGGTAGACGTCATACCAATCCCGCGCCTTCGTCAGTGCCAATCGGTTCCCGTCTCTGCTCGCGCTCAGATACCACGGAACGAAACCGTACCAGCTCGTGAGTTTCTCCGGCTGGCCAGACGCTCTCCCCGTCCTTGGGTCCATTCGGATCGCCCACAGATTGGCGGAATACGAAGGTGGAGGCTCGTCCTGCTCAAAGATCACCCTTCCGTCGTGCATCCACACCAGCGGAGTCGCGTCCCCGCATCTCATGCTGTCGGAGCTATAGACGATCGTAGGCGCTTTTCCGTCGACCGTCACAGTCGCCAGACTGCCTCCCAATTCCGTCCCCACTTTTTTCATCGCGTAGGCGAGTCGCCGCGAAAGCGGCGACCATGTCACCGCGCAGTAGGTATCGCTGTTCGACGCCAAAACCTTTCTCGGATTTTCCCCATTTGGACCGCTCACCCAAATCTCATGTCCTTTCCCGCTTATAAAAGCTATCGAAGAATCTGTCGCAGCCACTCCCGAAAAGCTGTTCGTCTGCAGCTTTTGTGGAACTCCTCCAAAAATCGACGAAAGCCACAGGATATCGCCTTCGTTGTCACTGCTTGATTCCAGAATTAACCTTTGCCCATCAGGGAACCAGGAAACACTGCGCAGGCGATCGCGAATTTCCGCAGGCTCGGGAATGTCGTGAGTTTCGCCCGAATCCGCGAGGCTCATGTGCAGTCCGCCTCCATCCACAAACGCAATATATTTTCCGTCGGGCGAAATGGCGTTGCCCATTACCAGAGTACCTTCCGACGAGTTATGGGTAATCTGTGTTTCTTTCCACGCGTTCAGGGGCTTGCTTGGCTCCGCGCTCCACCAGTATCTCAACCCCAGCGCAGCAACCAATACTGCCGCGATTGACCCAAAAATCGCAAGCCACATCCACCGCCGCTTGCCGGCCGCCGCCTGCCTGGTTGTAACGGCAGAAACGTGCTGACCAGACTGCGCGGACGTTGTATCTCGTTTCAGACGCTTCAGGTCTGCACGCAATTCCGCCGCGGTCTGGCAGCGTATCTCCCGGTCTTTTTCCAGCGCCTTGTTGATGATTTCTTCTAACCGCGGGGGCATGCCGGGATTGAGCTTCACCGGCGGCGTGGGCGCGCGATTCAAAATCGCATCGAATATCACGCCCGAAGTTGTGCCGGCAAAAGGCCGCTTGCCGGTGGCCATTTCGTACAGCACCACGCCAAACGAGAAAAGGTCCGTGCGCGAGTCCAGCTTCTCGCCACGCACCTGTTCGGGCGACATATATGCAATCGTTCCCACCGCCGCGCCGGGACTCGTGAGGAATTCCTCCTTCGCGTCCATCGTCAGTCCGTTCACGTCGGCCTCATCCCTGGGATTTGTCCCCGTGGCTTTGGCCAAGCCAAAATCGAGAATTTTCGCGTGCCCGCGGTGCGTTATGAAAATGTTCGCCGGTTTGATGTCGCGATGGATGATGCCTTTGGTATGAGCGGCGTCGAGCGCGTCGGCAATATCCGTTCCAAAATCGAGAACTTCATCCGTCTTTAGTGCCCGCCTCTCGATCAGGTGTTTTAGCGTCATCCCGTCGAGAAACTCCATGGCGATAAAGGCGCGCCCATTTTCTTGTCCGATGTCGTGGATCGTGCAGATGTTCGGGTGATTCAGCGCCGACGCTGATTGCGCTTCCCGCTGAAAGCGCGCCAGCGCTTGCTGGTCTTCGGCCAATTCTTCGGGCAGGAACTTCAGGGCCACCAGGCGATGCAGGCGGACGTCTTCGGCCTTGTAGACAATACCCATTCCGCCGCCGCCCAGTTTTTCAAGGATCTGGTAATGCGAGATGATCTGCCCGACGAGTGACTGCGTTTGGGCCATTGCGCGGCCATGTTAGGTTGGGCCGCCGCCCGTAGTCAATGAACCGCTCGCGGCCTCGAAAAGTCTTCTGTCTACTCTGTGGCCCAACACCGGTTCGTCGCTGCGGCCATCGAAACTATTCGTATCGTAGTGCCACCATCGGATCGACACGCATGGCCCGGCGCGCCGGAATATAGCTTGCCAGAAAGCCGATGGCCCCTAGCAGACACGCCGCGGCTACGATCGTCAACGGATCATTCGGATGCACGCCGTAAAGCACGCTGGCCATGAATTGGGTCAAGCCTATAGCTGCCCCAATCCCCAGCGCCAGGCCGCAAAGCACCAGGACACCGCCTTGCCCTGCAACCAGCCGCAGAACGTCGCTCTGTTGTGCGCCGAGCGCGATGCGAATGCCAAGCTCGCGGGTGCGTCGCGTCACTTCGTACGCGAGCAAGCCGTATAGGCCCAGACACGCGAGAATCAGCGCTGCAATTCCAAAGAAAGTCGATAGACGCGCAATCAGCCGCTCCTGCATAAGCAATTGCTCGATTTGCGCCGACTGCGTGCGGATATCGAAAATCGGCACATTGTTGTCAACGCGATTCACGATGTCCCGAACCACCGGAACCAGCTTCATCGGCTCCCCGGCCGTGCGCAATTCGAAGGACACTTCCCCACCCGGTACCACACGGTACATCGTGGGATCGATTTCGCGCCTCAGGGTTGCGTACTTCGTGTTTCCCACGACTCCAATTATTTGATAACTCACTGGCGGTGGCCCAGGCTCATCTGCTTGAGAATCATGGAACGTTTCGCCGAGTGGGTTTTTCCCCTTCAGGAACTTCTGGACGAAAGCCTGGTTCACCACTACCTGTATCGGCACTCTGGGCGCCGATTGCGCAGCAGGTTTTGCCTGCGCTCTCGCCGCAGGCGCAGCTTCGGGCTTCTTCGCAGATGACCCGGCTTCCTCTTCTTTGGCTGCAGCAGCGGCTGCGGACGCGAAATCCTCCTCTTGAAACACGCGTCCCTCGAAAAGCGGAATCTTCATCGTGGCGAAAAATCCGGGCCCTACCTCCAGCACATCCGTTTCCTCACTGATCTTTCCAGTCTGCCCGGGAAACTGGATATCCTCGCTCCACAAACTGCCGCTCAGCAGCGCGTCCGAAGAATAACTGACAGACTCGACGCCAGGAGTCGCGGCAAAGCTGGCTTGCAGGTCGCGATAAAGCTCATAGCTGTGGGAGTCTTTGTACCCGGAATGGCTTGGCGCGATCCCGAAGAGCAGAAGATTGCTCGGTTCAAAACCGGGGTTGATGTTGCGTAGATTTTGCAACGTGCGCACCAGCAGCCCTGCGCCGATCAACACTAAAATCGAAAGCGCCACCTGCCCTACCACCAGCGCGTCGGCCAAGTGAAACCACCGGCCCGTCACGCCGCCCGGAGCGGTTGACGCGTTTTCTTTCAACGCGGGTGCCAGGTCTATTCGCGTGCTGCGCAACGCCGGTGCCAAGCCGAACAGAATCCCGGTCAGAAACGATGCCGAAATCGTGAACGCGAGGATTCGCCAGTCTGGCGTCACGATAAATGGAAACGGCCGATCCGCACCCCTCGACATGAGACTCTTGATTGCCTCTACGCCCCAATACGCCAGCAGCACCCCGAGCGCACCGCCGAATATCGACAAGGTCAGGCTCTCGGTGAGCAGTTGGCGCACAACCCGCGCGCACCCGGCGCCCAGCGCGCGCCGCACAGCAATTTCCTTTTGCCGCGCCGTCGAGCGGGCAAGCATCAGCCCTGCGACGTTCGCGCATGCGATCAATAGCACCACTCCTACCGCAGACATAAGAATGTAAAGCAACGTCGAATAATCGCCGCGCCCCCCTGTCAGCCCTTGCGGCGCTGGCGTCAGCACGATGCTCGGATCATCCTCGGACTTTGAATAAGGTTCAGCGCCATGCAGCATCTCGTTGCGAAAGACAGACGATGTGGTGGCTTGGGCCTCCGCGATCGAGACGCTCGGGTTCAAGCGCCCTACGATCACGAGCCACCAAGACTGTGGGCTTTTGATGTTCTCTTCCGTGAGCCAACCGGTATTAAGTCCCGGTATTTTCGCCAACGGAACCCAAAAATCCTGGGTCTTTCCCGGCGAGAAGTTCGTAAAATGGGCGTCCGCCACGCCGACAATTGTGAACGGAGCATTATCCAGCCGAATGGTGCGGCCGATTGCCGAGCGGTCGCCGCCGAATGCACTCTGCCAGTAGCCAAAGCTTAAAACGAGGACGGCGGGCGCCGCGGGGCTGTCGTCTGCTAGGCCGAATAGGCGCCCTTCCGCAGCTTTGATCCCGAGGGTTGCGAAATAGTCGCCAGTCACAACCTCGGCGCGTGCGATGCTTCCGGGGCCATTCCCGCTTAGATTGGTTTGCAAAGGTCCGGCGAACGCCGTGATTCCGGAAAAGACGTTTGCCTGCGAACGCATCTGCTGAAAAAGCGGCAGGGGAAATGTGCAGCCTACAGTGGCTCCATTCCCGTAGCAATCGCCATAGCTGCTCGTACCGTGACGTTTCGGCTGGTGATGAGCTTTCCAGGAAAAAACCATAAGCCGCTGCGGATCCTGCACCGGCAGGGAGCGTAGCATCACTCCATCGATCAGGGTGAAGATCGCCGTGTTTGCGCCGATGCCCAGCGCCAGCGTCAGAATCGCTGTGAGTGTGAATCCGGGCGATTTCTCGAGGACCCGCGCCGCATATCGCAAATCCTGCCACAACCTTCGCATACGCCACCCCCAACACTGTGGAGCTTTAGACGGCTGTTCGTCGGAAAAGGGTTAAATCATTGCTGCGCGCCCGACCTCAATGGCTCAACTCCATGACGCTGCCTCTTCGCGTTCCCGTCTCTCCGTCCGCCGCTCGCTAAATATCCGTTCCTGGAGTTAATGCCCCTGCGGCTAGAATACCGCCATGAAGCGGCCTACCGTACAGATCGAATTCATCGTCGAACCGGATCACGCCGGGACCCGTCTCGACAGCTTCCTCGCAGCGCAGCTCCGGGATCTGAGCCGGACTCGCATCCAAGCCCTGATGGACGAAGGTCGGGTCCTGGTGAACGGGTTAGCCGCCAAACCCTCGTACCGCATCGAGGTCAACGAAATCATCGCCATTGAAATTCCTCAGCCGCCGGAGCCCGCTGTCACCCCCGAACCGATCCCGCTCGACATCCTCTACGAAGACGCCGACATTGCCGTGATCAATAAGCCCGCGAATATGATCGTTCATCCTGGTGCTGGCGCGGACGCTGGCACCATGGTCGCCGCGCTTCGGCATCGCTTCGGCGCTGGTGATGGTGACGGGCTGTCCTCCGTCGGAGGTCCCTTGCGCCCGGGAATCGTGCATCGCCTCGACAAGGGAACCTCGGGCGCGATCATCGTCGCACGTAATGACGCAGCCCATAAGCGTCTCGTCGAAGCATTTCGCGGCCGAGAGGTGGAAAAAACCTACCTCGCGTTGCTGCACGGAAACCTGAAAGGTGAATCTGGTCGCATCGAAATGCCCATCGCACGCGACTTGCGCCACCGTTCGCGCATGACCGCGCGTCGCCGAGAAGGCCGTGAAGCCCGCACCGATTGGCGCGTACGCTTTCGCGTCGGCGCATTTACCCTCGTTGAGGCCGATCTCCACACGGGCCGGACACACCAGATTCGTGTCCACTTCTCTGCTTTGGCCGCTCCCGTTGTCGGCGACACCCTCTACGGCGCCCCTCGGCAGGAACGCGTCGGCAACACCGTCCTGCCGTCACTTGAACGAAATTTTCTTCACGCCGCCCGGGTCGCGTTCGATCATCCTCGCACGAGTGAGCGCGTCGAGTTTCGCGCCCCACTCCCATCCGAGCTCCAAGCCTATTTGCGAAATATCGCCAGAGCCACCGGCATCGATTCCGCGCGAGTTGACGCTGCATTGAGGGAATTTCTATAATTCCGTGCGTGACTCCCCTGCGCGTTTTCGGCGCTCGTCCGTCTTTTCTGGCCCTGCTTCTCCTTGCGTTTTCAGCAGACGCGGCTCGTGCGCAGCAAATCGCGCCCCCTCCTCCGCCCCCGGGCGCACAAACGCAATCCCCTCAGGGCGCAAATCCGCCCGGGCAGCAAAAAGAGGCGCCCAAAATTGTTTCCACCACGGGCCTCGTCCACGTCGTCGCCACGGTCGTGGACCGCCATCACAACTTCGTTACGGACCTGGACCAGGGCGAGTTCAAGGTCACCGAAGACGGTGTGTCTCAGGAGATTCGCTTTTTCGGACGCGATACGGACCTCCCTCTTCGCATCGGCCTCCTGCTCGACACCTCCAACAGCATTCGGCCGCGCCTTGAGTTCGAACAGGACGCCGCCATCGACTTTTTGAGCAGCGTGATTCGCCGCAACAAGGATCAAGCCTTCCTGATGACCTTCGATAATGAGCCGGAAGTCGTGCAGGACTACACGGGAGACGTTTCGGAGCTCACCACAGCAATTCGCAAGCAGCGCGCCGGCGGAGGCACTGCGCTAAACGACGCCATTTACCGCGCATCGGATAAGTTGATTAATCCTCCGATTCCCACAGGGCAAAATCCCGAGGTGCGCCGCGTTCTCGTCGTGATTAGCGACGGTGACGACAATCTCAGTGACCATGCCCTGAGTGAATCTCTCGAATCCGCGATTCGCGCGGAGGCCGCCATCTACGCCATCAGCACCAACACCGATTGGGTCTCCATCGACAATCCCGACAAGCCACAAAAATACCATATGGATCCGGGGGACAAAGTTCTTCAGCAGTTTGCAGACGCCAGTGGAGGACGCGTCTTTTTCCCCTACAAGGTGGACGACCTCGCGCAGTCGTTCGTCGATATAGGAACTGAATTGCGCAGCCAGTATTTCATCGCCTATTCGCCCACGAATCCACTCTCGAATGGGAACTACCGCAAGATCGACATCGAGGCGGATCGCAAGGGTCTCATCGTGCGCGCGCGCAAAGGCTACTACGCTGCGTCTCCCGTCGAATCACAGGGGCAAAGCAAATAGCGACGCAGCAGACCGAGCGCGCGCTGTGCAAGTTTCAGCGCTTAAATTCCCACTCCAAATCGCGGCCGTTCTTTGCGAACCGCGCGCGTATCTTGAATCGGCTCTGACTCGCACTCGATCGCGATCGTCGTTACCGGATGATCGGGAGCTTCCTTCGGCAAGCCCATAAATCGCACGCGAAAGCGCTCCTGCTCGAATTTCACCGACTCATTCGTGGCAAGAAGTCGCGCGGCGGTCACTTTCGTCGTCAATCCACCGAGCGCCACCGTATCACCTGGCCAAAAGTGCACGTGCATGTAAAGCGTGTTTCCTTTACGCGTAAATCCCGCAAAATTCGAGCTCCCCACTTGGCAGGGATCAGAGCCGTGAATCGTTGCCGAATTGCGAGACATCCATTGCCCTACTTCCGTCAGGATTCGCACCGAATCATCCGGGATCGAGCCATCGCCCCGTGGCCCGATGTTCAATAAATAATTCCCGCCATCGTGCGAGCAGTCGATCAGATTTCGCACCACTGTCTTCGGGCTCTTCCAGTTATCGTCCGCGCGTTGGAATCCCCAACTATCGTTCATTGTCATGCAGCTTTCCCACGCGCGCCCGCTCTTTGCCGCAACAATTTCTTGTTCCGGTGTGGAGAAATCTCCGGGAATTCCGTTTCGATTGTTCACGATGATATCTGGCTGCAAACCGAACACCATCTTGTTCATCTGTTCCGAATCCCAACCTTTTGCATCGAGCGGCCAATCCACGTCGTACCACAGCACATCCACTTTCCCGTAATTCGTCGTCAGCTCCCGGACCAGCCCATGCGTGTATTCGACGAACCGCTTCCGCGCGTCTTCATCCGTCGCACACCGCGCGCCATCGGGATGGTGCCAATCCATCAGCGAGTAGTAGAAGCCGAACCGCAAGCCCTCTCCGCGCGCCGCTTCTACATATTCGCGAAGCAAATCGCGCCCTGCCGCCTGCTTCGGCGCGCAATAGTTCGTGAGCTTGGTATCAAAGTTACAGAAGCCTTCGTGGTGCTTGCTGGTCATCACCATGTATTTTTGACCCGCCTGTTTTGCCAGCTTCGCCCACGCGCGCGCGGCATTGGGAGTGGGATTGAATTGGTGCGCAAGCTGTTCGTACTCGTGCACCGGAATGCCTTCGTCTTCCATCGCCCATTCGTGGCGCCCGAGCATGCTATAGAGCCCGAAATGAATGAACATGCCGAATCGCGCTTCGTGCCACCACTGCATGCGTCGAGCGCGCTCAGCCTTCACCGCGTCGGATTCTTGCAGCTGAGCCTCCTGCCCGTAGGCAAAATGTCCCAGCGCCGCTCTCGGATTCGCCGCGACCGCCGCCAGCGATATGCCCGTCCCGGCCAGCCAGTCCCGGCGCGTAAGTCGATTCCGTTCCATTCGTCCACCTCTCTCGCTGAAAATTGCGTATCCGAAATACATCGTGAAGGCCGTGTCGTCAAGCACCATGGAAGAAAGTTGTGACCGAAGCAGGCAGGAAACGAGAGGGAATCAGCCTTGTGGCCAAGAACTATTGAAATTAAAGCCGAAACAGAAAATCGGGTATCTCAGGGCGCGTTATCGGATCGGCGCGTAATAGCCTCTGCGTGCCAGGATTTTCACGTCGGGCCGGTCCACTTCCACTTTGATTTTGCGGAATGTCCCGTCGTGTTTGTTGTTGGTGGGGTAGTAGCCGATCACGTACTGCGACCGCAGTTCCTCGGAAATCTCGTCGAACGCCTTTTCCAACGACTTCTGGCTGCGCACCTCGATCTCGCGTCCGCCCGTATCTTCGGCCATCTTTCGCGCCACCGCCGCGCCGCTATAGCCCACGCCCAGTCCCATATAGAAGGGTTCATCGGAAAGCCGCAGCACGTGAATCACCGAATCGGTCCGCTGAGCAGCTTCGATCGCTTGTTGCAAGGTGAGCTTGCTTCCCGTGTCTTCGGCGTCAGTCAGCAGAATGACTGCTTTCCTGCCCGCCTCGCTCATAAATTGGTCGTGACACGCCAGGTACACCGCGTCATAAAGATCCGTGCCGCCGTTTTGCCCCGTCGGAACCGTGCTCGGCGTCACCACGCCTCCGCTCGAAACCGCGTTGATTTGCGCCCGACGTATCGCGCGCTCCAAGACCGAGGGATCTTCCGTGAAGTCGGCCAGCAAGTTCACGTCGAAGTCGAAGCTGATAATCATGGCCTCGTCTTTCTTCCGCATGATTTCGTGCACGAAGCGCGAGGCCGTATCCTGCTCCGCGTCGAAAATGTTCTGCATGCTCCCGCTCGTATCGATCAGGATCCCCAGCGTGATGGGCATGTCCGATTCTTTTGCGTAGTAGGCAACGGTTTGGTCTTGTCCGTCTTCGGAAACCTTGAAGTCCTCTTTCTTGAGGTCAGAGATGATTCCATTGTGCTTGTCCCGAGCCGTCACGAATACGTTCACCAGGTTCGTTTGCACTTTCAGTGTTTGCGACGAGTCTACGGGTTGCTGATCTTGTGGAGGTTTGGGCGGCTGCGCCTGCGGTTGCGCGCTTCCCGTGGGACGCATTGGACCCGCTGTGGACTGCTGCGGCGCGGAAGCCGTTCGCGCACCTACTGCGTTGGCCGCCGCGTAGCCAATCACTGCGAAACCAAGTATGGTTGCCCCAACGCGCGTCAATCGCATTGTATAATTCTCCCGGGAGTCGCTTTCGACTGGTACGATGCGCCCAACGGCGGCGCGGATGTTCGGCCGCCTAGCAAGGTGTAACGGATGATATTGAAATCGCGCACCGAAAGGGTGTTCATGGCGATCGTGCGGCCGTTCCTTCCCTCAGCCGGTTTGCTCCTAATCTGTATTGTGCCAGCGGCGGCTCAATCCACAGCCCCCGAGCATGCCACTCCGGGCGCACAGGCGCAACAAAAGCCCTCTCAGTCGGCACAGGACGCGCGTAGCCGCATTGTGTCGCGCACGGAACTCGTCATCGTCCCCGTCACCGTAAAAGACGGCCGCGGCCTGCTTGTACCCGACCTTGAACAAAACGATTTCCGCATTTTCGAGGACGATGTGGAACAGCAGATCATTCTATTCGACTCGAATCCTTTTCCGCTCTCGGCCGTCATCCTCATCGACAACAATCTAGCCACCAAGCAAGCCGAGCAGGTGCAGAAGAGCCTCGTTTCCATCTCCGCCGGATTTGGGCCCAACGATGAAGCCGCCCTTGTCACCTATGAGGACTATCCTGAAACTATTTCAGAGTTTTCATCCAACAACGACGACCTCTTCACCAAATTAAAGCGCCTCCAAATCGGCTCACATTCCGCAGCCATGACCTCCGATCCCACCACCGAAGGCCCGCTCATCAACGGCCAGCCTGTGCCCACCGGCCAGGGTGTGCCGCAGCACGGCTCGGGGCGGCCGGCTAATAACACCGCTCTCGACGACGCAGTGTTCGCAGCGGGTCAAATGTTGAAAGGGCGCGGCCGCGATCGGCGCAAAATTATTTTCCTTGTCTCCGACGGCAGCAACTCGCACCACAATCAGCACACATACGAGCAGACTCTCCGCTCGCTTCTCGAAACGGACGTCTCCGTGTATTCCATTTCCGTGACCCACTCGGTGCCGGGGAAATCTATTTTTGAGCACGGACTCGGTCAGGCGGATCGCTACGCGGCAAAAACTGGCGGCGACACATTCTACGCCGCGAAAGAAGAGGACCTCGACCGCCTCTATTCAGCGGTCACCGAGGAAGCCCGCAATCAATACACGCTCACCTTTTCGCCTCGCGGCGCCGACAAAGAGCACGACTATCACACTATCGAAGTCCGCGTACGCCGCCCGAACCTGAATGTCTCCGCCCGCGAAGGCTACTACCAGAGCGCTCTCGGCGTCGCCCACTAAGAAAACTCGAGAAGTTCGCTGGGGAAAAATTGTTTCCCGAACGCAATCGCCGGAAAAGTTTTTCTGCTTGACTTCACTCCCCGGCACATTTACAAATGAACGAAGCGATGGAGCGCGATTTGAAATTTTTATTTCGCGTTTTCCTCGCGGGAGAAGTTCCACTGTAGTTCATGCGCGGATCCAACTGAGGCTTTGAGTTTATCTCAGGGCTTTCGAGAGAACGGGGTGCCAGCGGCGCCCCGTTTTTTTTGCGCCTGTTCGCACTCGCTAGGGCAACGTTCGCGCGCGGTCCACCTAATTTCGCACCGCTGGTCGAATGGAAATCAGCCGTTCGTGCGCTGGGCAAATCGGTTTGTAGTCGCAGGTGGCACATCCATAACTCGGATTTGGCGCGAACTCTTTCGCGCGAATCAAATCAGCGACTTCCCTAATTTTCTGCTTAGTCGCCGCAAGCGCCTTGGCGTCGCGCGTTGTTTCCACCGCTTCGTTTGTCTGCAAATTGTAGAAAACCAGTCTCGTTGCCTCGAACCCTAGCGCCTCGCGCGCCGCTATCGCGTAGATGCTTAGCTGAATGTCGTCCCCAGATTTTTTCAGGTCCTTTGGTTTGCCCGTTTTGTAATCCACGATTTCGAACTGTCCCTCGCGGATGCGATTGATCTGGTCGATTCTGCCGCTTACGACGATTCCGTCTTCAAACGCCAAATCGAATTCTTTTTCCTGATGTACTACTTCCGGCGGCGAGGCCATATACTTCCCATGAAACGCTTCGAGCTGCTCCCGTCCTGTCTTCCTGTACTCCTCCTCATCGTAGTCGTCGGAGAATCCCGCCGAAGACCATTCCCGGTCGTAAATCGCGAGGGCCTTTTCCAGCGGCGCGCCTCCTCGTTCGCGCACTTCGCAAACGAATTCCTGAATCGTCGTGTGCATCACGCGGCCGAACGTCGCTTGGGCATGAGGACCTCCTCGAATGCCCCAAAGATATTGAAACTGATATTTCATCGGGCAGGCTTGGTACGCGCTGATTGCGGAAGGGCTCAACTGCAGCGGTTCCGATCTTGGCGGATGATGCGCCTTGGACCATAGCGCGATGCGCGAATACGCGCGAGCGTCGTCCCGCAGGGCATCAAACAGATTCAGCGATTCGGTCGCGATCGGAGTGGGTCCGGCCGCCTCTTCGTCTGGCGGAAGGATTACTCTGGGCGAAAGCTGCTGCGAATCGAACTTCTTCACTTTCGCGTCTTCCAGGAAATCGTCTAAAAACGGCGATTGCCGTTTTCGCTTGTTCACTACGGTCGATAGCGTCAGCCGCTGCCGCGCCCGCGTCAGCGCCACATAGAAAAGACGCCGCTCTTCCTGAATATGGAAATCACCTTCCGGTTTTTCTTCTTTCATCAACTCTGCGGGGAATTCGAATACCGCCGGCCGCGCGAAAGTGGGGAAGTCCGCCTTCGAAAGCCGCATCACAAACACATACGGAAACTCCAGCCCCTTCGCAGCATGCACCGTCATGAGCTCGACCGCGTCTTCAGCCGGATGATCTTCCAGCGTGATGTCGCCGCGCGCTTCGTTAAAATAAAAAAGATATTCCAGAAAATCGCGCAGTTTATGGCCTTCGGGATTTTTTCGTTCCCAATCGCGCACGAATCCGGCGAAGCGTTCGAGATAGTACCGGTCTTCATCCGAGGAAAGCGGCGCAATTCCCAGTGCGGCGATCAGTTCATCGAGAAGCTCGCTGATGCCTTTTCCGTGCGCGCTGCGGCGAAGACTCGCGAGTAAATCTGCGAGTTCCTTCAGTCGAGGAAATTCGGCCTCGCTCTCACGCGACGTAATTTCGTCCGACAGGGGCCGGCCGTGATTTTTGTCCGCTCGCTGAACCAGCCGCACCAGATCGTGCGCCTGGAGACCCCAGTGCGGCGCCGCAAGCACTCTAGCGGTCGCGATGTTATCTCCCGGCCGGCCAATCACGCGCAGCCACGCTAGCAAGTCGCGAACGATGGTGCTCGAGAGAATCGACAATCTCCGAATGACGAACGGGATCCCGCGGCGTTGCAAAGCTCCCAGCAGCACGTCGCGGTGAAGGTGCTTGCGATACAGCACAGCCATGGTGCTCCAGCGCGCGCCGGCGGCGTGCACGCGCTCAATTTCCGCTGCGACCCAGTGCGCTTCTTCCTGTGGGGTTGCGAACTCCGCCACGCGAATCTTCTCGCCTTCGCGATTTTCCGTGATGAGCCGGTTCGCGGGCAGCAGCGGCGATTGCTCGTTGTTACGAATCACGGCGTCGGCGACGTTCAGGATGCGCTTCGTCGAGCGGTAGTTCTGCGAAAGGCTTACGACGAATTTGGGGTACTTCGCGCCGCGCACCGGCTCGTGCATGCCGCAAAAGCGCTCAAGAAAAATCGTGAAGCTTCCATACGAGGCCCCGCGAAACCGGTAGATCGCCTGATGGTGATCGCCGACGGCCATGAGGTTCCGCCGCCCGCCGGCCAGCAACCACAACAGTTCGATCTGCGCGACGTTCGTATCCTGAAACTCATCCACCAGGATATAGCGATACTGCTCCCGCGCCTTTCGGAGCTTTTCCTGGTCTGCACGAAGCACCGCTACTGCGTCAGCAAGCTGCGCCCCAAAAGTGGTCAGGTTCTGCTCGCGCAGGAGCTGTTCACTCACAGCGAACGCGCGGGCCAGTTCTTCCTGCTTCTCGATCTCTGCGAGCTGGATCGCCCGCTGCTCGTCATCCAGCCACGGTCCCTGGGTGTCGAAATCGCTCCGCTGCTTCGCGACAAATCCGCGGTAATCGTCTGGCGTTACCAGTTCGTCCTGGCAACGCGAAAAGAACGTCACAAAATCGGCCAGGAACTCGCTCGGCTCCTGCAGCCTCTTGAAGTGCTTCAACTGCAGTCGCGCGATATTCCGCCGCAGCAGAATCTTGTGCTCCAAGTCGTCCAGCGGCTGGACCTCCGTATTCGCCGCGCGCAGAATTTTCTCAAGGCAGAATTTATGAAAGGTGCTCAGCCAGACGCCTTCTGCGCGCTCGCCGATCGCGCTCACGACGCGGCGCTTCATTTCGTTCGCCGCTTTGTCGGTAAACGTCAGACCAAGGATGTTTTCGCCTGCCAGTTCGGGATTCGATTCCAGCAGGTGGCGAATCCGCTCCGTGATTACGCGGGTTTTGCCCGTTCCCGCACCCGCGACTACCAGCAGCGGGCCGTCGCCGTGTTCCACGGCGGCGCGCTGTTCGGGATTGAGGGGAAACCCGAGCTCTAGTGGCTCGGGCGAATTTGCAGGGGACGCCATCGGCTGTTTGATTGAAATAGCAGTATAGCAGAAAATTGCGAGGCGAAAATAAGGCGAAGTCTCCAGTTGCGCGCTGCAGCATGGCGCAACGTCAAAAAAAACAGCAGCGGACGCTCATCGCGTGCGTGCCCTGCCCTGTTCAAGTTCTCATCGGTTAGTGAACGCGTGCGTCCCGTGCGTGATCGCGGCTCCTGCGCGCAACGCTGCAGCGATCGTCACCACCTCCGCCATCTCCTTATCAGATGCGCCTGCCTCGCGCGCCTTGTTTGAATGAATCTCAATGCAATAGGGACACTGCGTCGTAAACGCCACGGCGCACGCCATCAGTTCCTTGTATTTCAGGGGGATCTCGCCGCCGGTCATCACAGCTTTGTCGAACGCCCAGAACGCCTTCATCGGATCGGGCGCGTTTGCCTCAATCGTCTTCAGCCTGGCAAGATTCTTCATGTCGTACATGGATACACCTCCTTGAATTGCGCAGCAGAAATATCCCCGCTCTCAATCAGGAATCAAAACGCGCCCGCTGCGGATGGGACGCCCCGCTGAGTTTTTCACGCCTTGATATACCAGGGCACATTGATCAGCACGATGTTACGGTCCCCTTTCAGCAGCAGAAACGCCTTCAGCAATTCCGCACGCTGATTGTGCAGCGGATAGTGATACCAGTGCCGCTCGACCAGCTCCGGAATCACGATCGCGATTTGGCGCCCGGGATTGCGCGCCTCGATTTCCTGCACGTAGTCCAGAATTGGTTTCAGCACCAACCGGTAGGGCGAGGACAGGGAAATAAGGTCCGGCGGTTTGCCTCCCGCGCGTTCCACGGGTTCCTGCACTAACCGGTGCCAATTCGCTTGGAGTTCGTTGGTTTCATCCTCCATCCCCACATGCACCGCGTGCACTTCGGGCGAAAGAGTCAGCGCGAATTGCAGCGCGCGCTGCGTGATCGTGCTCCATGCGTTCACCGGAACGATGACAATCGGTGAACCGATGCGGTCGATCTGCAGGGGCGCCGCTAGTGCAGTTTCTCGCGCCACGCGATCGTAGTGGTGCCGCACCCATATCATTGCGGCTATCGTGCCCGCGATAATCAGCACGCTCACCCAAGCACCGGAGGTGAATTTCGCCACCAGCACTACGATGAGCGTTATTCCAGTCGCGATCGCGCCAAGTCCATTCACGAACATGCTTCGCGCCGCCCCCGGCCCTCGATTCTTGGCCCAGTGGCCCACCATTCCTGCCTGGGACAACGTGAACGCCAGAAACGCGCCGATCGCGAACAGCGGAATCAAGTTGTCCGTCACGCCCCGGAACATCACCAGCAAGATCGCCGAAAGCGCTGTCAGCACAAAAATTCCCTGCGAGTAGACCAGCCGCCTGCCACGATACCCGAACGCGTGCGGTAAGAACCCGTTCTGCGCCACCGCCTTGCACAGCCGCGGAAAATCCGCATAAGCCGTGTTCGCGGAAAGCGACAGAATCACCAACACCGACCCAATCGTGACGTAATAAAACCACCCGCGTCCTGCCACTGCCGCCACCAGCATCGAAAGCACGCTTTGGTATCCGGGCGCGCCCGGATCAGTGGCTTGAATATCGTACGCGCGCACCAGATAAGCGATTCCCGCCAACAGAATAATCAACAGCCCGATAATCACAGTCAGCGTCTTCTGGGCGTTTTTGACCGTCGGTTCGCGAAAGGCCTTCACGCCATTGCTCACCGCTTCCACACCCGTCATTGCCGTGCATCCGTTCGAGAACACCTGCAGCAGCAGCCACATGCTCACCGCCACCGTTGCAGGCGCAGCCACATTCGGCGGAGCCACCACGGGAGCAGGATGTCCCGCAGCCATCGCCGTCTTCGATAATCCGATAATGATAGCGATTAGCAGTGATCCCAGAAACGCATACGTGGGAACCATGAAGAAAATTCCGGCCTCACGCACGCCGCGCAAATTCACAATCGTGATCACCGCTAGAATCCCCAGGCAGATCGCGAGCGTGTGCGGCTGCAGGCTCGGCGCGGCGGAAACCAGCGCGCCCACTCCCGCCGAAATCCCCACCGCAACCACGAGAATGTAGTCCAGCATCAGCGCGGCTGCCGCCAGCAACCCCGGGTACGTCCCAAGATTTTCCGTGGCTACTGTGTAGGACCCTCCGCCGCCGGGATATGCCGCGATGGTTTGCCGGTAGGAGAAGTAAACGATGGTCAGCAGGATGATGATCGCGAAGCTGATCGGCACTATGTAATGCACGCCAGCCGCGCCGAGCGGGATCAGCAAAGTCAACGCAGCCTCGGGTCCGTACGCAGCGGAACTCAGCGCATCCAGCCCGAAAATCGGAATGCCGGAAGTCACGCCGATCTGTTCGCCGCGCTCATCCGCCGAAGCGAGCGGTTTGCCGAGCAGAACATCCAAAACGGCCATCGATTTCCCCCGAACCCAAGCTGGCAAAAGAGCGCCGAAGTCTAATGCGGGACCATTACAAATGGAAGAAGGAGCAGCTGCCCTTTTGATTTCTGCCCTTCAGGTGTCCGTTTCCGCGACACTCCGATCTGAAAACGGGCGCTCCCGACATCCTTTTCGCGCCTAAGCGGTTTACATTCTGCCCTTTTCCATTGGCACGAACCATGCTAACAATTACCTCAGGGTCCAGCCACGCCTCGGGGAGAGCCACGATGCCTTTTCTTCGCGATTTGAAAATTGCATTTCATTCCTTGTTGCGAACCAAAGGCCTCGCGACCATTGTCATCCTCACCCTGGCGCTCGGCATCGGCGCCAATGCCGCAATTTTCACCCTTGTGCGCGGCGTGCTGCTGAAGCCTCTCGTCAATCGCGACGAAAACCGTCTCATCTATATCCGCCAGAGCGCACTGGGCCTTCGCGCCGAGGACGTTACCTTCTCCGTTCCAGAAATCAAGGACATTGAATCCAGCGTCCACTCTGTCAAACAGTTCGGCGATTTCTCCGAGATTGGCTTCACCATGATCGGGCTCGGCGAACCGCGCGAAATTAAGGGCGGCGTAGTTAGCGGTAGCTACTTCGATGTCATGGGCCTCCATCCCGTTCTCGGTCGCCTCATCGGCCCACAGGACGATGGTCCCAACGCTGCGGGGGTTGTTGTCCTCACCTACCGCTTCTGGTCGACCGCGCTCAAACAAGATCCCAACGTGCTTGGCAAATCCGTCCGCCTAGGCAGCATTGGTGACCGTACCGCTAGCGTGATCGGCGTCTTGGAACCCTGCGTCGCTTATCCGGCTGACACCGACATCATCGCCAACGTGGTCACCAGCCCGCATCATCTCTCCGCAACCATGGTGACCGGGCGCGTACATCGCATGACCGAACTCTTTGGCAAACTTGCTCCCGGCGCCACTCTCGATCAGGCCCGCAGCGAGTTGAGCACCGTCTACGCGAGTATCAAGAAGGACCATCCGGACGCCTATCCGGCCAGCGCGCAGTTCACCATCAGCACCAGAATGCTTCGTGACCAGATCACCTCCGGTGCGCGCACTGTTCTTCTTGTCCTCCTCGCCGCCTCGGGCCTAGTCTTCATCATTGCCTGCTGCAATGTAGCTAACCTGATTCTTGCCCGCACCGTCCGCCGCGAGGGCGAACTCTCGATCCGCGCAGCCCTCGGCGCAAGCCCGTGGACGTTGCGCCGCATGCTCCTCACCGAAAGTCTCCTGCTTTGCGGTGTCGGCGCACTAATCGGCGTAATCAGCGCACAACCTCTGGTCTCAGTCCTGGCCCGATATGCCTCCCGCTTCTCCGTCCGCGCTCTGGACCTCACCGTCGACTCCAGCCTCCTTTGGGTTGGAGCCACCCTCGCCATTGTCGCCGCGGTGATTCTGGCTTTTGTCCCCCGCCTGCCTTCTGCGGACAAGGCCAACGGCCTAAACGTCGCAAGCGGCAGCGTGCGTATTACGAGCAGCACTGCCCGCCGCCAGCGTATCTTTGCGGTGACTCAAATTGCCGCCTCTTTCGTGCTTCTCGCCGGAGCGTGTGCCTTGGTCACGACTCTTCTCGCGCTGCAAGCTGCCCGGACTGGTTTCGATATGCAGCACGTCCTCGCCATTGATGTGCCGGCGATGACGTATGGTAAAACGCCCCAGCAGGTCCTCGATTTCTACAAAGAATCGATTCGTCAAATTGACGCGCTTCCCGGTGTCACCCGCACAGCCTTCGGTCTCGTGGCGCCCTGGCGCGATGCAGAGAATTTTGGTCCGGGCCTGCAGTACTCCGGCGACAATCACGTGCACACCAACGAAGACCCGCGTGCAATGTGGCGCACCATTTCTCCCGGCTTCTTCGCCGCGCTTGGCGTTCCTATACTTGAGGGACGCGACTTCAACGACCTGGATGACAAGGATCACGAGCCCGTCGCCATCGTCAGCCAGACTCTCGCCGAGCGCATGTGGCCAGGGGAGAGTGCTGTCGGACGCCACGTTAATTGGACCGATCCGGTTCTCGAATTTCTCCCTGGCACCGACGCCGAAAAGGATCGTTTCCGCGGACCACACCGCATCATTGGCGTTGCTGCCGACGTAGACGATTTGCACGTTGTCCCCGAACCTACGGCTACCATCTACGGGGCAATTGCCGAGGGCAACTTGTACGGGGGCCATCTCTTCATCCACACGACTGCCAATCCCTATTCGCTCTTGACGCCTGTTACGCGCATCATTCGCGGCATGTCGGTGGATCAGCCGGTCGAGCACGCGGCCACTCTCGAAGACATCCGCGCAAAAGTACTTGCGCCTGACCGTCTGAACTCGCTGGTCTTTGGAGTTTTTGCCGCTGTTGCGCTCGCGATTGCAATCGTAGGAGTCGCGGGCGTCCTCGCCTTCTCGGTTAGCGCGCGCACCCGCGAATTCGGCATCCGGCTTGCCCTTGGCTCTCAGCCCGGAAATTTGCTGCGAGGCGTCGTCACGGAAGGCGCCATCATAGCTGCGGCAGGCGTCCTGGCGGGTTCTGCCTTTGGCTACGCCGTTGCCCGTGTCGCAGGCAGCTATTTCGGCGACTTGAAAATGCCCGGCGCAATGCCTGTGATCCTCTCGGCGTCAGTGTTACTCGCCGCAGCGGTGATCGCCTCGATGCTTCCGGCATCGCGAGCCGCACGAGTCGACGTCATCCAGGCTCTGCGCTCCGAATGATTCAAAGGGCTTCGGTTGCAGAACCGAAGCTGCCTTCTTTTCACTTCGAGAGGGCTGCGGATTCGGAGGAGCGGCTGCCCCCACCCTTCGCGTCTTTCGAAGGGTGGGTTCTTAGCCTAACTTACCGCCTTCTTTTGAAACCGCTTCAGCCCCACAACGAGAAAAAACAGATCAAACGCCGCCAGCGCCGCCAGAATCAATGCCAGCGACAAATGCGGAAACTGTGGCACCAGTGACGCACGCAATCCCTCGCTCGCATACGCCAGCGGATTGATCAGCACAATTTTCTGCAGGATCGGAAAATTGCTCAGCGCGCTCCACGGATAGTACGTGCAGCCGAAAAAAATCATCGGCGTCAGCACCATGCTGAACATCAACCCGATGTGCTGCTGATCCACGCTGCAGCCCAGCGCCAATCCGCCGCACGCCGAAAAACTCGCCACCAGCAGCGTGATGCACGCAAAAATCAGTGGATTCGCCACATGCAATTCCAACCCCGGCCGCAGAATCAACCACGCCAGCGGAATCACCACCAGTCCCGCGATGCATGCCTGAATCAGCCCAAACACCACTTTCTCGATGGCCACCCATGAAATATCGATTGGCGCCAGCAGGCGGTCCTCAATCTCGCGCGTGAACTGAAATTCCCCGATCAGCGGCATCGCTACGGCCCACACGCCCGTGAACACCATGCTGATCGCCATAATTCCCGGCAGCAGCAAGCTTTTGTACTTTTCGGGCATGTAGCCGCTGCCGACCATCACGCGTCCAAAAATGAAAACGAAAAGCAGCGGCTGCAAAAATGTCTGGAACATCAGCGGAACCAGATTTCGCCGCGCCACATGCGCGTCGCGCGCCAGCAACGCCAGAAACGCTTTTCCGTTCATTCGCGCAAACTCCTTCCCGTGTGGTGCAGAAACAGATTTTCCAGGCTCGGCTCCAAAATATGCACGTCGGTGAGTTCCATTCCCAGCGCCGCCGCTGCATTCACGATTTCCGGAATCAGAGAACCACCGCGCCCCGCGTACAAATCCACCGCGCTGTCGCCTGAATGCCGCACTTCCGTCACGCCAGTGAGCGTGCCCAGCCTTTCGAGCAGGGACGCGGAGTGCTTCCCGAATCGGAGCCGCAGCAAAAATCCTCCGGGAATCGACGCCTTCAGCTCCGTGGGCGTGCCTTCCGCGATGATGTGCCCGTGATCGATGATCGCGAGGCGCTGGCACAGCGCGTCGGCCTCTTCCATGTTGTGCGTGGTGATCAGCACCGTGCGGTCCTTCTCGTTGTATTCGCGGATGATTTCCCACAGCAGCAGGCGCGTCTGCGGGTCCAGGCCGGCGCTCGGCTCGTCCAGGAACAGCACCTGCGGATCGTGCATCATCGCGCGGGCAATCGACATGCGCTGCATCATGCCGCCTGAAAATCCGCGCACGAGCTGGTCAGCGCGGTCGGTCAGCTTGAAGCGTTCGAGCAACGCCGTTGCGCGTTCGCTGCGTTCCCGTGCGCTCAGGCCGAAGTAGGCGCCGTGGAATTGCAGAATCTCGCGCGCGGTGAGCGAGAAATCCAGGTTCGGCCGCTGCGCGACGACTCCGATGTGCCGCTTGGCAGCGGTCTGATCGCGCCACACATCGTAGCCGCTCACCCATGCGGTGCCGCTGGTCGGGCGCACGCGAGTAGTGAGGACTCCCACCGTGGTGGATTTGCCGGCGCCGTTTGGCCCCAGCAATCCAAAAATCTGACCCGGAGCCACGTCGAGATTGATGCCATCCAGCGCGACGATCTGCGGCTTGGGCTCCTTTTTGCCTTTGGCGCGTGGGCCAGCGCCACCTCGCCCTGCCGCCGCGGGTGGGGCCGACGTGTACACCTTGCGCAGATCGCTCGTCCGTATCGCCGCTTCCATTTCAGAGGTTTCCTTAGTTGCGTAAACGCATGGCGCCAGCCATTTGTTACGGTTGGCGAATCCCGGGAGTATATCCGAGTTGTGGTTTTAGTCTGTCATCGTGTTGGGAATTTGACCTCCCCGGAAGGCGTCTTAGCCAATCCGTGATTCGCGCGGGGTGTGGTTTGAGTATCGAGTAGACTTGGGAGTTTTGTTGAGGCGATTGGAGTTAAGGGCGTTTCTACTCGCACTGTCTCGATTCGAGGGGCAGCGACGAGCGAGTAGTGGCCCGCCAAAAGGAGGCTCGGCAGGCGAGTGGCGAGAGGAAAGTGGGCTGCGGCGGCTTGTGATTTTTGGTGGTGCGCGCATGGCTACAATACGGATGTTAGTTTACCATAAGGGCACGTAGATGTCGAGTACCATAATGGGGCTGGTACGCGGTTGCGGGGAGTACGGATGGGTACTACGTAGAACTACGTAGAACTACTTATGAAATCGCACCCTGGCGGAAGCGGCGCCCGGCACCCCCGGCACCCGGCTAAGGTGTAACGAGTGCGCGCTGCTTTCGTCGTTCCTGCAAGAGTGCCAGCAAAATTACGCCGATGAGGCCGACAATGACAACATCTGTAAAATTGCGATGAACACCGTGCCTCCACGCCTGCGCAGTTTGGATGGCCATTACCGAAGCATGGGCCAAGCTCTGCCACGCAGCGAAAGTAATCAGGGAGCGATGCGCCGAGGGCTTTCTGGCAGCCAGCAGCAGAAAGGGACCGAGCGCGATAAACCAACTGAGAAACATCGGCTCGCACTCGTTTTTCATTTTCAGAAGCCAGTTGGAATGCGCCAGATCCGTGTATAGCGGATAAATCATGGCGACGTACAAGAGGCCCAAGAGTCCCACAGCGAGTTGCAGCATGCGTTCGCGTTTCACGATGACCTCCTCTAGCTCAATTGTTGGAGCGGCAGGGGCTGGCTGGAAGGCTCGATTCGGGCGGCTGTTTCTCTCGGCCATCTCCATGCGTACCAAACGATCAGCGAGGTGCAAGCCACTTCTATCGCTCCAAAGAACAAATAGTAGGAACTTGTTTCCGTGAGGTGGAACGCTGGAAGGATGAAACTGGTCAAGAGAACAGCGGCAGTTTCTATGATGCCCGCGACGATGTTCGCCCAGCGATTTGCTGTGGGCTTCAGGATGCGCGACAGCACGATCATGGCCATGGGGATCTCCATGAGTGCCGCGATTCCTACCCACGCGCCCGGGGAAAAATGCATAACGCCGATGCTTCCTTTTTTCGACCCCAAGACGTCAACACAGAAAAACACATCTGCATAGATATAGTTGAGCGTCGCAAACAGCCATAACATTGAGAGCCTGACTCGAATGTCTTCCATGGGGGCCTCCTGTGCGGCCTAAGCGGGCCGTGATGTTCGGCCTACCGCAGTGAACCCATGCGGTTTTTGCAAGATGTGGGCCCGAAGTTGCCTAGCATAATACGGATGAGCTCTCGAAAAAGACTCACCACGACCTTAATGCCCGGTCACCGCGATAATCAGGACTTCGGAGGGGGTGCACCAACTCGGAGTCGCACTTTACTTGAGTCCGGCAAGCCGAGTAGTTGTTGGTGCAGGTCGCCGAGAAAAGCAACGCGTTCGTAAATGTCCACGACGAAGGCCGAGTCAGGCGCGCCCCCTTCGGCGAAAACCGCAGGCACGGCGAACCCAATGCACTGAGTTGAACTTGGAACGAGACCGCGATTCGCATAGGCTGCCGCCTCGTGCTCGGCGAACCACTCCTGTCGTTTTTGACTGGTCTTTGCCATTTCCAGAAAATCCGCCTTTGAGATGGCGACTCTGTTCAGTTTTCCGACTGTGGTATCCAACCAAAACACGGAGCCACTTTCATCTTGCAGGAACAATTCGCCAAACACGTTTCTTGCAAGAAGTGACATTTGCGGGGGACAAAGCCATCGCCAGTTCGAGAGTAGGCGGTCAACTTCGAGCCCGTCCACCCTAAACCATTTCTCCACTGACGACATGGCGTTGATCTTACACCTTAAGCTCGATAGTGCCTGATAGGGCGTTACTCAGGGGCCGGACACGGATTGAGCTACGGCTTGCGGTTCAATATTGCGGTGGGATAGCGGAAATCCTGGGGCACCCGGCCAATTACCGAGCGCTACGACACCCAAACCATCGACCCACTTACAACACGCCAGCGCCCCGACCTTTTCTTCAGCACGTAATATCTGCCTGACCCACAAAGTCCGCCACACACGAAGGATGTGGAGACGATTGCCTCGTGCAGACTGGAATCAAAGCCAACGTGTGAGAACGAGATGATCCCACAGGCTCCCGGGAAAAGCCGTTCAAACGGTTTCCCCGTTTTGTCCCTGCCGGACCAACCTTCAAAGTACACGCTGTCAGCCGATATAAAACTCCGTGGCAGAACGGTGTGGAATGTTTGTGAGAGGGGACCCGAAGTGCAGGCCTTCTCAGCAAAGTCCTCAATTGTGTCGGATTGCAAAGAACCATCGTCGGTCCCACCAAACAAGTGGTAAATGAAGCGGTAAATGAATGGAGGCGTGAGATCGTTGGCGCGAAGCACCCTGTAGGTGTCTTCTTTGCATGTTTCGGGAATCGGTCCAGATTGAACACCGAAGCCAGCGATTACAGTTTGGTCGAAAACCAGCCGGCGAATGCTGCCCTTCCGCCCGTCCACTGCTGTTGTGATGTAACCGACGACCGCCTCGTAGACTTCGTCCTGAGCGGCTGCAACTGCATTTGCGTCTCGGCGCGCTTTGGAAAAGTGCGTCCAACAAAGAATCGTTATGGCAGCCGCCACACACGCAACGATCGCGATCCAAACCACAATTCAACTCATGCGCTATTAGACGCCGAGGAGACAATCTTGGGCAATTGGACGATAAGTCGGCTAACCGGACATTTGGTCCCCGGGAAGCACTTGCCCAGTTAAGGCGTTACTCAGGAGAAGGATTAAACGTCGTATGATCTCGTGCGCGCAACCTCGTCTGGGCGCAATGGGGAGCAGAACATATGAACGTACAAGAGCAAATCGAGAAGCATATTACCAGCCAACCGGAGCCAAAACGCAGCGACATGCGAGAGTTGCATCGGCTGACACTTCAAGCGTCACCAGAATGCAAATTATGGTTCTTCGATGGTAAAGACAGCAAAAGTCATACTGTTTTCAACCCCACGATTGGATACGGATTTCACACAATAAAATATGCCAATGGAAAGAGCAGGGAGTCTTTTCAAATTGGTGTGAGCGGAAACAAAACCGGAATCTCGGTCTACATTCTTGGCCTGAAAGATAAGAAGTACCTGGCCAAAACGTATGGGAAAAAAATAGGCAAGGCGAGCGTGACCGGATATTGCATTCGGTTTAAAACTCTAAAGGATATAGACATCGATACGCTGGAAGCGGCAATAAGAGATGGTCTTGCAGCCCAGAATGAAAAAGGCAAGCTGACGAAATAAATTTCACTGCTAAAGGCAAGCGGTTATCGATGGCGCTTTTGCGGAATCACTTGGTGTGGAGATGGATTCGAAGGATACGCCACGGGCCTCTCAGAAAACTACTCGTAGCGGAGTGCGACTAGCGGGTCGACGCGCATGGCGCGCATGGCCGGGATGTAGCACGCGGCGAATGCGACGAGCCACAGCAGCAGTGCCACACCGCCGAACGTGATCAGGTCCGTTGCATTCACTCCGTAGAGCAAGCTGGCCATAACGCGCGAAAGACTAAACGCGCCGATTAGTCCCGCGACAATGCCGATCGCAGCCATCGTCATGCCTTGCACAAAAACCAAGCCAAGGACGTCGCGCTGCTGCGCACCCAAGGCGATACGTATGGCAATATCGCGCGTGCCCTGCGTGACCAGGTACGACATCACGCCGTAGACGCCAACCGCCGCCAGAATCAGCGCAAAACCCGCGAAAGCGCCGAGCATCATCATCGCAAAACGCCGGCGAGCGAGCGAACGATGGAGAAGTTCCGTCATGGTTGCCGCGTCGAACACCGGCACATTCGAATCGACGGAATGAACAGCGTCAGTCATGGCAGAGGTGATGCTGGCAGGATCGGAAGTGGTCCGCGCCACGACGTACATTTGTCCGGCGGACACCTGCTTGTGCGGATAGTAGACGACCATGCGCGTATCGGTGTCGAGGCCGTATTGCTTCACTACGCCGACAACACCCACCACCGTGAGCCACGGTCTTTTCGAGTTCGGATCGCCCTGCTTTACGTGTTGGCCGATAGGATTCGAAGTCGGCCAGAAATAATCGGCCATTTTCTGATCGATGATGGCCACGGGCTGACTTTGGTCCGTATCGCTCTCGGAGAAAAGCCGTCCCTTGACGAGCGGGATCCCCATCGTTTCAAAGTAACCGGGCGTCACCATGCGCTGATCCATCTGCAATTCGGGTTGATTGGCGGGGGGAACGTATCCTTCGACGGAGACCCCGCCCCATCCAACTCCGGATGTGAGAGGCAGAATGGCCGTAGCGCCCGCACCGGTTACGCCGGGCAGAGATTTGACGCGCGCGAGTACGTCTTCATAGAAGCGTACACGAGCCGGGGCATCTTTATCGTACTTCGGGTCGTCCAGTTCTGTGCAGATGGACATGACGTGATCGGTATTGAAGCCGGGCGATACGCCGAGCAGGCGAACGAAACTGCGGATCAAGAGGCCAGCGCCGATCAGCAGCATGAGCGAAAGCGTGAGTTCGGCGGTGACGAGAAGGCCGCGCAGTTTATCGCGGCCAACGCTAAGGCCGCCGCCGGTACTCGAAGTGCGACCGCCGGATTTGAGGACATCGTTGAGATTGACACTGGCCGTACGGAATGCGGGAACCAGACCAAAAATCGCTCCCGTGAGAATGGCGATCGCAAAGGTGAAGACGAGGACGCCGCTATTGATGCTGATATCGCCGACGCGAGGGATGTTGCCGGGATTCACGGTGCGCACAACGTAGAGCGCGCCTGCTGCAATCAGCAAACCTGCCGCGCCGCCGAGAACACCGAGCAGAATGCTTTCGGTCAAGAGTTGGCGGACGAGGCGAATCCTGCCAGCGCCGAGAGCAGTTCGAATGGCGACTTCTTTCTGGCGTCCGGCCGCGCGAGCGAGCAGCAGATTCGCGACGTTGGCGCAGGCGATCAACAGCACGAGTCCCACGGCGCCAAAGAGGACGAGAACCGAACGGCGGACATTGCCGACGACCTGATCGAGAAGGGGCACGACGCTGATGGTGAAGGTGCGGTCGCGTTTGAAGCGCTCGCGGATTCGGCTGGCGATGATGTCAACATCGGCTTGCGCCTGGCTGACAGTGACGCCGTGCTTCAGGCGCACCAGGATGTTGTAATTCTCCGAGCCGTAACTGTTCAGGTCCTGCGCCGAAAGCGGCAAGGGAAGGTAGATCTCGGCTCTGTCGATCCCGGCTACGGTAGGAATCACCTCATGGTTCAGCATGAAATCAGGCCGCAGGACTCCGACAACCGTGTAGGGGTCGCCCGATAGGTTCAGCGTTTTGCCAATGACGTTTGGATCGCCGCCGAAGGTGCGTTTCCACAGGCCATAGGTTAAGACGGCGGTGGTGGCTTTGCCGGAATCCTCGGCGGGCAGAAAGATGCGGCCGAGAAATGTGTTGGCGCCGAGCATAGGAAGCAAGGTGGAAGTGACGCGAATGACTTCGACGCGCTGGACCTGGGACTCGAGCTTCAAGGCGAGAGTGTCGTCAATCGCCAAAGCGGTTTCGTCGAAGACGTGATTCTGAGTCTTGACGTCGTTGTATTGGCCGGGAGAAGGCCAGTCCTGCGGGATGCCGATGCCGGGAGACCGAAGCCAGAGGAGTGCAAGCCGATCCTGGTTGGGATAGGGCAAAGGCCGAAGCAGCAGCGCATCGGTGACGCTGAAGATGGCACTATTGGCGCCGATACCGATGGCGAGCGAAAGGATGATGACGAGGGTTAGGCCAAGATTCTTTCGGAGGGTGCGCACACCGTACTGTAAATCCTGCCAGAGCTGCATGAGGGACTCCCTTAACGCGGTTCGCTGGATTATAGACGAGAAACGCTGCAACGTAGAGATAGAGGGAAGGGGACGGGAAAATGGCGTCTGCGGCAAGCACGAAGGAGCACTACGCAGGAGTACGCACAGAATCCCTTTGGAAATGATTCTTACGGCCGCGTCGCGGGCTGCTGGCAATTTTTGCTGATTTTTGTCCCACGGCTTGCGCCGTGGGCTATCTTCTGCCGCCCCCTTCGGGGGCTGCGCATGCGCGACGGGCCTTTCGATCCCACGGCTTACGCCGCGACCACCCCATCGTGCGCAAGGTCAGCGCGCGCTGGGGACCCCGGTGTGGGCTATCGTCTTTCACGTGCTTCGCGCGTTGGGCAAAAATCGAAGCGACACGGTGGGCGAAGTTGCCCGGCGCCGACCTCCAAGCCTATAGTGGATATATAAACGAGAGGTAGGAGCAGAAACCTCCGGGGTAGAGCCTGCAGGAGAGGAAATCGTGGAAAAGCCGGTGATATTGAGTGGGGTGCGGACGGCGATTGGGAAATTTATGGGCGGGCTGTCGCCGCTAAGCGCGACGGAGCTGGGTGCGAAGGTGGTGGCGGAAGCGGTGCGGCGCGCGGGAATTGACGCGAAGCAAGTGGACGAAGCGATTATGGGCAACGTGGTCCAAGCGGGGCTGGGGCAGAATCCGGCGAGGCAAGCGGCGTTGCGCGGCGGGCTCGATCCGCGCGTGGCGGCGATGACCATCAACAAAGTGTGCGGGTCAGGACTGAAGGCTGTGGCGCTGGCGGCACAAGCGGTGACGCTGGGCGAGTCGGAAATGGTGGTGGCGGGCGGGATGGAGTCGATGTCGAACTGCCCGTATTTGCTGAAAGGCGCGCGGACCGGTTTCCGGCTGGGCAATCAGGAAATTTACGATTCGATGATCGTCGATGGCTTGTGGGACGCGTACGAAAACTACCACATGGGGCAGACGGCGGAGCTGGTGGCGGATAAATACAAGATTTCGCGCGAAGAGCAGGACCGGTTCGCGCTGGAAAGCCATCAGAAGGCGGTGCGCGCCATCAAGTCGTGCTTCTTTGGGGAGCAGATTGTGCCGGTAGAGATTCCGCAGAAAAAGGGCGAGCCGGTGGTGATCAAGACGGATGAATCGCCGCGCGAAGATACGTCGATGGAAGCGCTGGGCAAGCTGAAGCCCGCGTTCAAGAAAGATGGCAGCGTGACGGCCGGCAATGCGCCGGGAACGAATGACGGCGCGGCGGCGGTGGTGGTGACGAGCGAGGCGACGGCGCAGCGGTTGGGGAAGCGGCCGATGGCGCGGATTGTGGCGCAGGCGGTGAGTGGCGTTGAACCGAAATGGGTGATGATGGCGCCGGTGGAGGCGGTGGAGAAGATTTTGGCGAAAACGGGCTGGGACCGCGACAAGGATGTGGACCTGTATGAATTGAATGAGGCGTTTGCGGTGGCGGCGATTGCGGTGACGCGCGAGCTGCGGCTGAATCCGGAAAAGGTGAATGTGAATGGAGGCGCGGTGGCGCTGGGGCATCCGATTGGCGCGTCGGGCGCGCGCGTGCTGGTGACGCTGTTGTATGAATTGCAGCGGCGCGGGCTGAAGCGCGGGATTGCGGCGCTGTGTTTGGGCGGTGGCAATGCGGTGGCGCTGGCGGTGGAGCGCACGTGAGCGGAGATTGACCGGGGCTAAAGCCCGTTTCTTAGAAGAATCCCCGTTTTCGCACGGGCTGAAGCCTAACTCCCCGGACTGAAGGCTTTTCATCTCAGGGTCTGCAAGTACAGGCCCTGAAACCCGGACTTCCACCCCAAGGACTGAAGTGGCGGAGGAGAAGAAGAGAAGTATGCCGGCGGATGCGATCAAGGTTGTAGGTGTGATGGGCGCGGGCACGATGGGGAATGGGATCGCGCACGTGTTTGCGCGGTCGGGATATCGCGTGATTTTGCGGGATGTGGAGCAGAGGTTTTTGGAGCGCGGGATTGACACCATCAGCAAAAATCTGGACCGCGAAGTAAAAAAAGGCAAGCTGAGCGAGACCGAAAAGGCCGAAGCTCTGGGGCGCATCCAGGGGACGACTGATGGTACAAGACTCGCCGCAGCCGATTTTGCGGTTGAGGCGGTTCCGGAACAGCTCGCGCTGAAAATTCGGGTGCTGAAAGAGGCGGACGCGGCACTGAGGCCGGGCGTGATTCTGGCGAGCAACACTTCGTCGATTTCCATCACACAACTGGCTGCGCAAACGAGCCGGCCCGAGCGGTTCGTGGGGATGCACTTCATGAATCCGGTGCCGGTGATGGTGCTGGTGGAGGTGATTCGCGGACTGGCGACGAGCGATGAGACGTTTGGGACGACGATGGCGCTGTGCGAAAAGCTAGGCAAGAAACCGGTGGCGGTGAACGATGCGCCGGGATTTGTGTCGAATCGCGTGCTGATGCCGCTGATCAATGAGGCGGCGTTCTGCGTGATGGAAGGCGTGGCGACACCGGAAGCCGTCGACGCGGTGATGAAAACGGGAATGAATCATCCGATGGGGCCGCTGGAGCTGGCGGATTTCATCGGGCTCGATGTTTGCGTGGATATTCTGGAAGTGCTCTTTAAGGGATTTGGCGATTCGAAGTACCGGGCGTGTCCGCTGCTGAAAAAGTATGTGGCGGCGGGGTGGCTGGGAAGGAAATCGGGGCGCGGCTTCTACAAGTACTCCTGAAATTTCCCACTAAAATCTAGGGATGGTCCGAATTGCGTGGCGCGATGAGTGGAAGAGCCGGCGAATCGCAGCGGTCGCGGTGTGTTTCGTTGCGATTCTGTCGGTTGTTCTGACGCACCCGGCAGCATATTCGCAGGACCAGTCTGGGCAGCAGGCATCGCAATCCGCCGGTACGGCGGCAGCTCCGGCTGAGCCAGCGGCGGCAAAGCCAGTTGCTTCGGCGGAGACGCTGGTTCTGGAGCTGCCGAGCGAGCAGTGGTTCGAAGGGCCGCTGACGCGGGTGCGGATTTCTCCAGACGGGCGGTGGGCGCTGTTCAACCGGGTGGGCTCGGAGCACGGGATTCAGCTTTATTCTTTGAGGACGGGCCAGGAGGAACACGACACCTTGATGGCGGACCTCAATCGCGTGGATGGCGCTGGATTTTGCGGTTTGCATGGAATTGCGCGCGGGGGCGAACGCACGGTGGAAGACGGCTGGTTTCTGCCGGATGAGACGGGCGAGAAGTTGTCGTTATCGTCGCTGCCCGCCGATGCGGTTCCAGTGTGTGGGAAGGATGCGAACGAGGTCGGTTACTTCCGGCTGGACGCTGCGGATCAGGAAGTATTTGTGAATTTGGGTGGACAAGTCCGGGGCTACGGCGTTTCGGGGCGAGTGATCGGCATGACGTTTTCGCCCGACGGCAACTATTTCTACGATTTGCTGTTCGAGCCGAACGGGCAATCATCGCTGGTGCGCATCGACGTGAACACCGGCGCGGCGAAGGCGATCCTCAACCACCTCGACGCGAATCCCGGGGGCGAGCTGCTAGCAACTTCAGCAGATGGTCACAAGATTTACATTTCGCTGGCGAGCGAAGGAGCGCCGAGCAATGAGGCGCGGCAGCAGCCGGATGTCGATCGCTGGCTGAAGATTTACGAACTCGATTTGCCGGGCGGCGCGCGGCGAGCGATTGTGGATACGCCGGGAGAAGACAACAACGCTCCGGTGGTCGTGGGGAACGATCTCTATTGGGTTCGCACCGTTTACCATGCATCGGTGGTGCTCGTGCCCGCAACTGGCGGAGACGCGAAGGAGATTGCGAGCGGCGGGCAGATGCCGATGTGGAGTCCGGACAGCAAGCGGATCAGTTATTTTTTCGGCGGGATGCGGCTGGCTGATTGGGCGCTGAATTGGGACGACGCAGTGGTTTCGATCGACGAGCAGGGAAGTCCCGCCTCGCAACCTACGGTGATTGTTTCGGGATACGGAGAGGATTTTCCGCCGGCGTGGTCGCCGGACGGGAAATGGATTGCGTTTCATTCGCATCGGTCCATCACGCCTGCGCCTGAGTATGGCGCCGGCGACAGCACGGATGACATTTATCTGAGGCGCGCGGACGACGTGCATGCACCGGAGTTGCGTCTGACGGATTTTGGACTGGAAACAGGGCAGGCTTACTGGGCGCCCGACGGGAAGAAATTATTGTTCGCGTCGTGGGAACGCGGCGGAAAGCCGGAGATCGACAAACTGTACGTGCTCACCGTGAGTCCGGAAACCGGGCATGCGTTGAAAAGCGAAATGTTGCCACTGCCGAGTGAGATTCGCAGCGCCTCGTGGGGCGCATGGTCGCCTGACGGCGAAGAAATCGCGATTGAAGACAATCGAGGCGGCGAAGATCGCGCGCTTTGGACAGTCCATGCTGACGGTTCCGGCGCGCAGAAGGTTCTGGATTACAAAGGCACTACCTATGACGGCGTGGACTGGATGCCGGACGGCAAGACGCTGGTCTACAGTGCGCTGTCGGACGGCCGCTTGCAGCTATTCGCGATTTCGCACATCGGCGGGACAACTCGGCTGCTGAGTCGCGACTCCGGAAATTTGTTACATCCGCGCGTTTCGCCGGATGGCAAATGGATCGCGTGCACGCGGCTTGTGCAGTCGAAGCAAATCTGGCGCCGGCCACTCAATTGATGCACACCGTCTCTTCCTTCCGCCCACGATTGTAGTAAGCTCCTCCCACTAATCGTTTTGTGAAAGGACTGAGCGATGAAATCTGCCACGTGTGCAATTGTCTCGACATTGATTCTGATGCTTGCCGCCGTGCTGGTGGCCGTTCCGGCGCGTGCTACGGATGGCGTTGCGCTGACTCCGCCGATGGGCTGGAACAGTTGGAACAAATTTGCCTGCAAGGTGAACGAGGACGTTGTGAAGTCGGCGGCGGATGCGATGGTGAGCAGCGGAATGAAGGATGCGGGCTATCAATATATTGTGATCGATGATTGCTGGCAGGTGAGCCGCGACGCGAACGGCAATATCGTGGCGGATGCAAAGACGTTTCCGTCTGGAATTAAGGCGCTTGCCGATTACGTGCACTCGAAAGGACTGAAATTCGGAATCTACTCCGATGCGGGAGTGAAGACGTGCGCGGGCCGTCCCGCGAGCCGCGGGCACGAGTATCAGGATGCTATGACGTATGCGTCGTGGGGCGTCGATTACCTGAAATACGATTGGTGCAACACGGGCACCGAGGACGCGCAGGCCGCGTACACCACGATGGCGGAAGCGCTGAAGTCCACCGGACGGCCAATCGTGTTCAGCCTGTGCGAATGGGGATCGCATAAGCCCTGGCTGTGGGGCGCGGAGGCGGGCGGAAATCTCTGGCGCACCACGGGCGACATTCAGGATCACTGGGCGGGCGCGCGGAAGTGGCCCGATGGGAGTTGCTGCTCGAATGGCGTGCTGGACATTGTGGATCAGCAGGTTGGCATCGAGTCTTACGCGGGGCCGGGACACTGGAACGATCCCGACATGCTGGAAGTGGGCAACGGCGGCATGACGACAACGGAATACCGTGCGCATTTCAGTCTGTGGTGTTTGCTGGCAGCTCCGCTGATGGCGGGGAATGATCTGGCGAACATGTCGCCGGATATCAAGGCGATCCTCACGAATCGAGAGGTGATCGCGGTCAATCAGGACGCGCTCGGCATGGAAGGCCGTCGCGTAAAGAAGGATGGCGATTCGGAAGTTTGGGCAAAGGAGATGAAAGATGGGAGCCGCGCGGTGATCCTGCTGAATCGCGGCGCGAGCGATACCGAAATCTCAGCCGCATGGACGGATATCGGCTATCCCGATCATGTGTCCGCGTCTGTGCGGGACCTGTGGGCTGCGAAAGACCTCGGCAAATTTACCGGGAGCTTCAAAATGACGGTGCCGAGCCATGGAGTGGTGATGGTGATTGTGAAGCCGTAAGCGAGCGACCCTCTGTTACTCACTGAGACGAACTGAGGCCGATGGCTGTGTAATCGTCGAGGCCGATAATCCAGCCGGTTTTGCCGTCGAGCTGAATCTGCAGCCACGTGTCGCTCGGCGCGTCGTGTTCCTGAGGCGGACCTTTTCGGAAACGCGCCGTCAAAATTTCCACATGAGATTGGGGAGCGACGTCGGCTCCGGTAGGCGTCGCGTTCTTGTCCGGCGAGGGATAAAGCTGGACGTGCCCGTCAGCTTGAATATCTGGTTTTCTGCTGTAGGGCCCACCGTGAACCACTTCGAATTCGCCTGTTTCCTTCTGGTCCAGACTGAAATTCTTCCAATCCACGATTACCGGGCAGGAGACGTAGAAGTAGCTCGTGAGCACGTAAATCGGCAGTTTGTCCCCGTCGATTAGAGATTTCGAGTTAGGTGCCGAGCCAGCCGGCAGTTCCCCGACCTGCCCGTAAAATTCGAGTGGATCGGGATCGAGCGGCTGCAACGCACCGTTGCGGACGCCGAAAAGCTGCAACGTGACGCCTGTGTTTGCGTGTGAGGGCAACTGCTCGTAAGTGATTTCGAGCGCCTGATGCCCCTGGCCCTCGAGCAGCGTGACGTGCACGAGGTGGCGTTCAAGCTGGTGCATGAAACCAATCGGAAATGATTTGCTGAAGTGCGTCTTGCCGCCGGCGTCGAGAATCTTCATTTTCTTTACGGCTTCCTGGTCGTCTTCGGTGCACATGCCGGCGTGCGGCGATTCCTTGTAGCAATTCACGTCGAGCTTGACAGTGAAGTTCTGGCCGTCGATGGAGAAGGGCCCAAACGTCCGCTCGTAACGTGTCATGGCAGGCGAGCGGGCGTCTTCCTCTTTTTGCTGCGATTCAGCGGGGTGGGATGCGAGGAGCGCCACCGTTGCCAGGACAAACAAAGTGAACCGGGAGACTCTCATCAGGGCTCTCGACGCCATTCGATGCTCGCCAGTGGGTCAGTTTGAATGCATCGGAACGATCCACGGCGAGTTTATCGCTCTTCTTCGGGCGGAATCTATCTTTGCTTTTTCTTCGCCCTATGCTATTCTTTGAAGCCAGAAATGCACGGATGCGTTCCTGACCTCTCTGTTAGAATCGGGCCGCCTGCCACGGGCGGGAACAAAACCGAATCCCCTGAAGCCTCGAGGTGTATATGACTGACGAAAAGACAAAAAATCTGGAAATCGCAATATCGCAGATCGAAAAGGACTATGGCAAGGGCTCCATCATGCGGCTGGGAAGCCGGGACGTGCTGGTTCCTGTGAGCGTGATTCCCACGGGCTCGATTTCTATAGATGCGGCACTGGGTGTGGGAGGGTTTCCGCGCGGGCGCGTGATCGAAGTGTACGGCCCTGAGTCGGGCGGGAAGACGACGCTCACTCTGCATGTGATCGCCGAGGCGCAGAAAATGGGAGGGCAGGCGGCATTCATTGACGCGGAGCACGCGCTCGATCCGGTGTACGCGCGGAAGCTGGGCGTGGACGTGGACAATCTGCTCGTATCGCAGCCGGACAATGGGGAACAGGCGCTGGCGATTGCCGAAGCGCTGATCCGCACGAATGCGGTGGACATCGTTGTGATCGACTCGGTTGCCGCGCTGGTGCCGAAGGCGGAACTCGAAGGGGAAATGGGCGAGCCACAAATGGGGTTGCAGGCGCGACTGATGTCGCAGGCACTGCGGAAATTGACCGCGATCGTGAACAAGTCGAAGACGTGTCTAGTTTTCATTAACCAGATACGCGAAAAAATCGGCGTGATGTTCGGCAACCCGGAAACGACGACGGGCGGGCGCGCGCTGAAATTCTATTCGTCGATTCGGGTGGATATCCGGCGAATTCAGTCCATCAAGGAAGGGGACCGCGTGGTAGGTTCGCGGACGCGCGCGAAGATCGTGAAGAACAAGGTTGCCGCGCCGTTCCGCGAGGCGGAATTCGATATTATCTATGGCGAAGGCGTGTCGCGCGAAGGTGACCTGATCGATTTGGGAGTGATGAAGGGCATCCTTGAAAAGTCCGGAACGTGGCTTTCCTACAAGGGCGAACGCATCGGACAAGGCCGCGAGAATGCGCGCGTGTTTCTGAAGGAAAACGCCGACATTCGCGGCAAGGTCGAGCACGAGTTGCGGAAGGCGCTAGGGTTGTCGGCAACAGGCGGTGAGGAAAACACGAAAGCCGCCGCGGCAGGAGCGGGTGAATCATCGAAGACGGTTTCGATGGCCGCCGCAGCCGCAAAAGGCCGCGCCGCGCGGTAGATCGTCAATCACCGGGAATCGACCGGATTCGGCGCGGGGCTTTCTTGGCAGATCTTCCCATCTTACGGGGAGGAACTTGTTCATGACACCTGCCGAACGCGAACGAGCGATAGCCTACCTGGAAGAGACACGCGAAGAATACCGCCAGCTCGCAAAGAGTCTCTCGCCCGCCCAGTTCCACCACAAGGCCGCGCCCGATCAATGGTCGGTTGCTGAGGCGCTCGAACACATCATTGTCGTCGAATCACGCGTTCTTGCGTTGATCGAGAGGGCTTTACAGCAGCCACCCAGTGGAAAAAAGAGCGCCCAGGAAGACGAGAAGCTCGTTCACGGCGTTGCGCATCGCGTCCAGAAATTCAAAGGGCCTGACGTGGTGATGCCAAGCGGACGTTGGCCGCATGATCGGTTGCTGGAAGAATTTAGCGCTGCTCGCCGCCACTCGATTGAATTCACTCGCAGTACGAGTGCCGATCTGCGCCAACATTCCTATCCTCATCCCGCTTTCGGCGAAATCGATTGCTACCAGTGGCTGATTTTGATTCCGGCGCATTGCCAGCGGCACCTTAGCCAGGCTCGGGAAGTGATGAGTTCGCCGGATTTTCCTCGGGCTGCAGCCGCTTCCTGAGGTTCCCGTCAAGATTCCGCTCGTTGAGAATGGCACCTACCTCTGGAACTAACGTACTCCTCGAAGCTGGCCTTTGGGCCAGTTGCCCTTTCTTTTGCCGGCTTGGAAAATAGGGGTGCATTTTCGATTGCGAAGAGGTGATGCTGTTACTTACACTGAGTCCCGCGATCGGGGCTGATTTCACCTCAGGGCGCAGATTGGCAGATGAAGAAAAACCCAGCTATTCTCAACGCGGTATCCGTCGCGTCTCTCCTGCTCTGTGGCGCAGTTGCGCTCGGAGCCGCTCCGGCGCACCGCACCTACCGCTCGCGTCATATCGCCAGCAGCTTCGATCCCGCAAAGTATGATGCCGTCGATTATGACGAGCCTGAGATTCGTGAACTGGCCATCGCAGCCCTTGGGCATGAGAAAGGCTCTGTCGTGGCCGTCGATCCGACGAGTGGGAGGATTTTGACCATCGTCGATCAGAAGATGGCCTTCAGCAGCGGTTTCGAGCCCTGCTCCACGATCAAGCCGGTAATTGCCCTCGCCGGACTTCAGGAAGGCGCCATCACGCGCGACACGATGATTAAGGTTGGACGGCGCCGGTACATGGATCTCACCGAGGCGATGGCCCACTCCAACAACAAATATTTTGAGGAAGTCGGCGCGCAACTGGGGTTCGATACGGTGCACAAATACGCGAGCCTGGTCGGCTTGGGCGAACGCGTGGGCTACAATATCCCCGAAGAGCAGCCTGGCTCACTGCCGCTCAGACCGCCGGCAGTCGGCGGAGTCGCGCGCATGTCGAGTTTCGGTGAAGGGATTCGGATCACGCCGCTTCAGTTAGCCGCACTGGTCTCGGCTTTCGCAAACGGCGGGACCATGTACTACCTGCAATATCCGCGGACGCCAGAAGAAAAGCAGGATTTTCAGCCACGTATCCGCCAGCAGCTCGACATCGCCGGCTTGCTTCCCGATATTCGCCAGGGCATGGCCGCCGCGGTGCTGTACGGCACGGCGAAGCGCAGCTACGATCCCTATGGCGAGCAGGCGCTGGGCAAAACCGGAACCTGCAACGACGAAAGCGTGGGCGGCCGCCTGGGCTGGTTCGTTTCGTACGCCGACCTCGAGCATCCCAAAATCGTGATCGTCGTTTTGCTCCACGGTGGCGGACGCATTACAAGCGGCCCGCACGCCTCTGAAATCGCCGGACGAATCTATCGCGGGCTGTACCAGCGAAACTACTTCGTAGACGACAGCAACAAGGGCAGCTCGCCATACTCCACGTTGGCCGCCGGCATCCAGCAATAGGAATTCGCGGCAGCCTGCAAACCTCTCGAACGCAACCCGGCCGGCGGTTATTCACTACTCATCAGACGGCGACATTTTCACTTTTTGTTCATCACGACCCTGAGATATTCTGACGGCCTGTCGGGGGCAGGCGTTAGCGGGGATGACGAAAACGAAAATCGTCTTGTGGGTTGGCTTAGTGGCCGCGGGCGCGGCTTGCGTCACTGCCTCCTATCGTGCGCGCTGCGCGGCGGAAGGCCAGCTAGCGAAAGAAGTGGAATTCGCGCGCGAGGAAACGCAGCGCATCCAGCAGATCATTTTGTTTACCCCGGAAACTGTGCCGGCGAGGGTACAGTTTGCATCGGTGCTCCAGGGACTTGGGATTGATGCGTCAACCGCCGGGCGGGTGGTGGCTTCGGCGGGATCCGTGTTCAATTTGCGCCGCCTTCGTGCGGGCAATGAGATTTCCGTTGGTCGGTCAATTGTTGGAGATTTGCGGGAAATTCGCTATCGCATCGACACCGATCGCATCTTGACGATTGCGCCGCGAGGCGACGATTTTCGCTCTGAGATAGAGACGATTCCTTCGGAAACTCAGATCGCGGGCGTGACCGGGCAAATTCACGGGTCTCTCTTCGAAGCTGTGATCGACGCAGGCGAAAAGCCGGAACTGGCAATGCGTCTAGCAGACATTTTTGGCTGGGACCTGGACTTCTACACCGATCCGCGCCCCGGCGACACTTTCCGCGTGGTCGTCGAGAAGAAAATTCTCGCTGGTGGCGAGGCTGGTTCTTATGGACGAATCCTCGCTGCGGAGTACAACAACTCGGGACGCGCGTACCGCGCGATTCTGTTTCACGATCCGCTCGGGAACTCGGCCTATTACACGCCTGACGGCAAATCCATGAAGAAGGCGTTCCTGCACTCGCCTCTGAAATTTGCCGCGCCGATTACATCGCATTTCAGTTACAACAGGTTCCACCCGATCCTGAAGGAGTACCGGCCGCATCTGGGGATCGACTATGCCGCTCCCAGTGGCACGCCCGTGCAAACGATCGGCGATGGCCGCGTGATTTTTGCCGGACCAAAAGGCGGCTCTGGAAATCTGATCGAAATTCAGCACGCGAATGGCTACACGACATACTACATGCATCTATCGAGGATTCTCGTGCGGGACGGCCAGCGCGTGGAGCAAGGTGAGCGCATCGGTTTGGTCGGGATGACGGGCCTGGCTACGGGTCCGCACCTGGATTTTCGAATTCAACGCCACGGAGAGTTTCTGAATTTCGAGCGCTTGCCGCTGCCGCCCTCCGATCCGGTCAGGAAAGCAGATTGGACTGAATTCATCGCTATGCGCGATCAGGCCCTTGCGCAAATGCCACAGCTGGGACCCCAGCCGGCCCTCGCAAAAAACGTACCGCCCCCTGCCTCCGCACAACCGGCCCCGCCGGCACAGCCAGCGCAGTAAGAAGCTAAACCAATTGGCTAAATTTTCTCTTGGTCGACATGATCGAGGTGTGTGTCGGCGAGCGGCCTGCTTAGATCGAGATTGAAGTTATCCACCGATTTCAAGACGAAGGCGGAGCCTGCCGCAGCCTGGGGCGCGCGAATACGCAGAAAATCCGCATCTCGAACGTCTCCGAGAACGAAGACAGGTCGCGCATCCGCGACCATCGCTTCGATATCGATGTGGCTCATGGCAATGTTTTTCACATGGCGAATGTAAAAGCCTTGCGCAGGCATGGTTCCGAACATCTTCGGTTCCGGATAGGCATCCTCATTCTCAGGCGGGACAATCGCTGCGTCGACCGCCGTGCCTCCGCCGCGATGCTGAATGTAGATGTTGCTGAAAGTCACGTCTTCGATCGGATGACTGGGAATTCCGCTGACGATTGAGGCAAGCTGCGAGGCCGAGTTCGAGCAGACGATGTTGCTGATCAGGACGCGCCGCAGAACTCCAATGGGGACGCCGGCTGGCCCGCGCATCCGCCTGCCGAGCCGTAAGAAAATCGGTGCATTCGTGATTTCGCGCATGGTGATGTTTGTAATGGTTACGTCTTCGAGGAATGCGCCATCGACCGTTTCGAGCGCGAGGCCGGCACAAACATCGAAGACGCAATTTGAAATCGTGATGTTTTTGAATCCGCCGTTCGATTCCGTGCCGAACTTGATGCGTCCGGTGCGCGGGACCTTGAAATCGGCGTCGTAGCGCTTACGGGTGCCATCCAGCAGCGTGCCTTCCACAAAATCGCCGCTTACGTAGCAATTCGTAATGGTCACCGCTTCGGTGGCGCGCGCATAGCCGAGTCCGAAGGAACTTTTCAGACAAATGCCGTCGTCCCACGGAGAATTCACGGTGCAATTCGAAATCCGCACGTTGTAGCAACAATCGACGTCCATGCCGTCGCGATTCGTATCAATGGTGAGATTGTCGATGGTGAGGTTGTCGACGCCCGTGGCGAGAATCCCAAAATGCCCGCCGTGGAGAATTGAAAAATCGCGGAGCGCCACGTTGCGGCAATTTTTCAGGCTGATGGCTTTGTTCCCGACGCCGGGATCTTCTGCGCGAGGAGCCTCGCGGCCTCCACGGCTAAGACCTTTGCCCCAAATCAGCCCTGGCCCCAGAATGGAAATATTTTCCAGTCCTTCGCCCCAAATCAGGCTGTTGCGCCAATGGCTGTGCCCAAAATCCTGAAAAGCATCCCACTGATTCGGCTCCGCGGCATCATAGCCAGGCCCGCTCGAGCCGGGCGGCGGCGAGTCAGCCGCGACAATCGTCGCACCACGATCCAGATATAACGCCACGTTGCTCTTCAAATGAATCGAGTGGCAGAGATAGTTGCCGCTAGGAAAGTAAACGGTGCCGCCGCTCGCCGCAGCGGCTTCGATTGCCTTGTTTATGCTGTTTGTGTCGAGCGCCTTGCCGTCGCCGACGGCGCCGAACGAACGCACATTGAAATCGCCGACGCCCGCGAGCGGCAACCCCACCCGGGTGCTCTCCAGTTCGCGGAAATCCGCCCGACTCAATCCTCTCGCCGCCAAACCTGTTCCTGCAAGTTGCAGGAATTCGCGCCTGGAATTTGGGTCCATGGGGTTGCCCTCCGAAATAGCGTCAGAAAAGAGCCAGAGATTCTCCGGTGCGGCGCGCCGAAGTAAGCGCAAAACTTTACCACCCGTAAGGACGCTGAAAAAGAAAAACGACGCCGGAATGTTTAAGGCGCCGCCGTTTTGTACTTTAATTCTGCAAAAGACCGAGCTACGACCGGACTTCCCAGATATCTCCCGCCTGCAGCAGCTTATCCAGGTCGCCCTTGCCACGCTTGGCCTGGACCTGCTGAATCTGTTCGTTAATGAGGTTTTCATAGGTAGGAACGTCGTCCCACGCGCGCAGAACTCCAATTGGAGTGGGGAACCCTGGCCGCATTTCCATGTGAGCCAGCAAGAAGGCATATGCGGGACGGGGATGCTTTTCATCGTGAACCAGCAAATCGTTTTCGCTCGCGCCATTGCCGAGCTGAACGACCTCAAGCTCGAACCCGTTCAGTCGGATTCCCTTGTCCCGATTTTTTCCAAAAATGAGCGGCTTGCCGTGTTCCAAATGGACCACGTGCTCGCTGCGGGCATCCTTTTCGGTCAAGTCAAACCACGCACCGTCATTGAAAATATTGCAATTCTGCAAGATCTCGACGTACGCGGAGCCTTTGTGCGCCGCAGCCTTGCGCAGCGTTTCCTTCAAGTGCTGCTGGAAAACATCGACGGATCGCGCAACGAACGTGGCCTCCGAACCAATGGCGAGGGAAATCGGATTGAACGGCCGATCCGTTGTGCCATAGGGAGTCGACTTCGTCTTCTTGCCAACTTCCGACGTTGGCGAATACTGCCCTTTGGTCAGCCCGTAGATTTTGTTGTTGAAGAGCAAGACTTTGAGCCCGACGTTGCGCCGCAACATGTGAATCGTGTGATTGCCGCCGATCGAGAGGGAGTCGCCGTCGCCGGTCGCCACCCAAACGTCCAGATCGGGCCTCACGACTTTCACGCCGGTCGCAATCGCGGGCGCGCGGCCATGGATCGAATGGAAACCGAAGGTGTTCATGTAATACGGGAAGCGGCTGGAGCATCCGATGCCCGAAACGAATACGAACTTCTCGCGCGGAATGCCCAGCTCAGCAAACACCGACTGCACGCCGGAGAGAATCGCGTAATCGCCGCAGCCGGGGCACCAACGCACTTCCTGGTCCGTCTGAAAATCCTTTCTCGTATAAACGGGCAATGAGGCCGTGGTCATTTCAATCTCCCGAACCTAGTCCAGCATCTCTTCGATCTTCGCTTCGATTTCCGCTTGCTTAAAAGGCTTGCCCTGAATTTTGTTGTAGCCTTGCGCGTCCACGAGATACTTTGCGCGCAGCACCATGAGCAGTTGCCCCATGTTCATTTCCGGCACCAGGACTTGCCGGTAGCGCTTCAAGATGTCGCCAAGATTGCTGGGCAATGGATTCAGGTAGCGCAGATGCACATGCCCGATTCGTTTTCCTTGCTCGCGCTGCGCTTTAAGTGCGGCGGTGATTGGCCCGTGGGTCGAGCCCCACGCGGCGATGAGCAGGTCGCCGGACTGATCACCCGCAACCGTGGCTTCCGGAATATCGTTCGCAATCAGGTCTACTTTTTCCGCACGCAGGCGCACCATGTGTTCGTGATTCAACGGGTCGTAGCTGATGTTGCCGGTGACGTCTTGCTTCTCGATTCCGCCGATGCGATGTTCGAGGCCCGGCGTCCCAGGGACAGCCCACGGACGCGACAGCGTCTCCGGATTGCGGCGGTACGGATGAAAGTCCTGGGGATTCGTCTCAAACTTGACTTTGAAATCCGGCAGCTCCGAGGATTTCGGAATCTTCCACGGCTCGGCGCCGTTGGCAAGATAACCGTCGGAAAGCACGATCACCGGCAACATGTGTTGTACCGCGATGCGGCTCGCCTCAAGCGCGATCCAGAAGCAATCTCCCGGCGTCGAAGGCGCCAGGACCGGAATCGGCGCTTCCGAATTTCTCCCGAATAGAGCCTGCAACAAGTCCGCCTGCTCGGTTTTCGTGGGAAGACCGGTGGACGGACCGCCACGCTGGATATCGCAGACAACCAGCGGCAACTCCACGGCGACGGCGAGGCCAAGAGCCTCGGTCTTCAGCGCCATGCCCGGTCCGGAGGTTGTGGTGATGCCCAGTGCGCCGGCGTAAGCCGCGCCAATCGCGGACGTGATCGCTGCGATTTCGTCTTCTGCCTGGAACGTGATGACGCCGAAATCCTTGTACATTGAGAGCTCGTGGAGAATGTCCGAGGCCGGCGTAATGGGATATGATCCTAGGAAGAGCGGAATTCCCGCCTTCTGCGAAGCGGCGACGAATCCCAGCGCCAATGCGGTATTGCCGCTGATGTTCCGGTAAAGTCCCGGCTCGAGCTTCGCGGGCGGAATTTCGTAGCTAATCTGAAATGCTTCCGTCGCCTCGCAATAGCTGTACCCGCCTTGCAACGCGAGCTTGTTGGCCTGCACCAGCTGGGGCTTGTTCTTGAATTTGTCTTCCAGCCAACGGACCGTTGAGTCCATGGGCCGGTTGTAGAGCCAGTAGCACATGCCGAGAGCGAAGAAATTCTTGCAGCGGTCCATGCTCTTCGCGTCGAGGCCCAGATCCTTCAGCGCGGCGCGCGTCAGCCGCGTCAGCTCGACCGCGAAAAGGCGATACCCGTCGAGCGAGTGATCTTCGAGCGGATTCTGCGTGATCTGCGCTTTGCGCAGGTCCGTCTCTTTGAAGTTGTCAAGGTTGACGATCAGAATGCCGTTCTTTCGCAGGTCCGGCAAATTCATCTTCAACGCCGCCGGATTCATGGCGATCAGCGCGTCGACGGAATCGCCCGGCGTGTAGACGTCGCTGGACGAAAAATGCACCTGGAATCCGCTTACTCCCGGAAGAGTGCCCGCAGGGGCGCGAATTTCGGCGGGATAGTCGGGGAACGTGGCCAGGTCGTTCCCGTACAGCGCCGCTGTGTTTGTGAACTGGCTTCCGGTGATCTGCATTCCGTCGCCGGAATCGCCGCAGAAGCGAATTACCGCCTTGTCGATAACTTCGCGTTTGCGAGGAGTTTCTACGATCGTCGTGGACATATTTCAAGCCCCGCTTCTGTCACACAGGAGAAGTGCGGGAAACAGACCCTTTCCACCAAGATATTCTGACGGATAGCGTCAAACACAGAAAGCCTAACACACCGAAGAAGAGTCGAAAATGGGTTTTGGGGAAGCGGACGCCTTTTCGTCATCGCAAAGGCTCTCCGTCCGTTGGATGCCGAATCGAGGCGTGACGCAACGAAATGCGACACACCGAGGCGCAATCCCGAGTGCGACCAAACCTCGCTTTCTACTTGTGCGCGTAGTGTTGAGTTCCCAGAAAATGCAAGGACATATAGGGCTCGTTTCCCACCACCCAACTGTCGTGTCCAGGTGGGCCGGGAGGAATATAAAAGAGCATCCCCGCGCGCAATTCGCGAACGGGACCGCCATCAATTGCTGCAGTGGCGCAGCCGGAGAGCACGAGCCCGACGTGCTCGACGTTACAGCGCGTCGCTCCTATTTGTGGCCCGACGTGAAGCGACCATCTCCAGCCCGGCAGGTACGTAGCTCGCCCAATCGTCAACCCGCCGATGTGGACGATCTCAAATTTGCCTTTGTCGAACGTTCGCACCTCATCCGGTGAGTCGAAACTCTTCAAAATGGTGTCAGTCATTGAGAGCCTCCGGACTGCGCTGAAGGTGTAATTCCATGTAGCGGGTTCCCGCAACAGGATTATAGCGGTAGGCGGGAATCTCGTAGAATCCGAACGCGCGATAGAGGGCCTGCGCGTCAGCCATTTGGGGCAAGGTGTCCAGGCGCATCAGGCGATAGCCGATTTCGCGGGCTTCTCGGATCGCAGCTTCCGCGAGGGCCCGCCCTGCGCCCTTCCCGCGGAATCCGGGCCGGACGTATAGCCGCTTCATCTCGCAAACTTCACTGTCGATTTTGCGGAGAGCCACGCAGCCCGCACAAAGCGCGACGTCACGGTCAGCAATCGCTAACAACAGGCGGCCGTGGGGCGCCGCATAGTCGCCGGGAAGCGACGCGACCTCTTTTGCGAAATTCTGGAATGAAAGGTCCACTGCCAGCGCCGCCGCATATTCGCGGAACAGAACTGAAATTTGCCCTATGTGTTCGTTGATCTCCGCCAGAATAATGCGGAGCATCGCACTAGCCGTCATAGCGCCGGATCCTCGCGCGATCTTCCGCGCACGTTCTGCGGGCGCCAAGCCCCAATTTGGCGTCGCCTTTGATTTCGGCAGCTGGAGATGGACGTCTTTCGAGCCAAACCTTCGCTCTGATGCATCCAAGTGAGTCCGGCGTATGATATTAGCCCGGCGATGACCACCCGAAAGGAGCCCACAATGGCGACAAAAACAGACAAGAATGAGCTGCGAGAGCGGCGCAAGGAACCGCTGGCGACACCCACGGATCTGAGTCAAGACGACGTGAAGAATATCACTGGCGCGTTGAACGCTCTTTTGGCGGACGTGTACGCGCTCTATTTCAAAACAAAGAATTTCCACTGGCACGTCAGCGGACCGCATTTCCGCGATTACCACCTGCTGCTGGATGAGCAAGGCGACCAGATTTTCGAGATCGGCGATGACATTGCGGAACGCGTGCGCAAAATCGGCGGAACTACGATTCGCTCCGTCGGTCACATCGACCGGCTGAAGCGCGTCCCAGACAACGACGCAGATTATGTGGATGCTCAGGACATGCTGAGCGAGTTGCGCGAGGACAACAAGGCGCTGATCACGCGGATGCGCGAGGCCCACGATCTCTGTAGCGATGCGAACGATGTGGCGACGACGAGCCTCCTCGAGGTTTGGATCGACCAGGCCGAGCGCCGTGTTTGGTTCCTGTTTGAGGCGACGCGCGCGCGGGGATATTCGGGGGAGCAGGTCGCGGCGGCTTCCAGCCGCGGGTAACCGCTCCTGTGTTCATGTGCGGGGAGCGGCACCCACCTCGTAGTGACGGACATGGGGTGTTCGCTCCTCCGCTGGAAAATAGCGGTCGTCTTCGGGGTAATAAACTGCGCGCTCGGGTTCCGGCCCTGCGAACCGACGCACGGCGTCCATGCTTTCCCACAGTGTGATCAAGACGTATTCGGTCACATCATCGACCTCGCGGGTGAGCACAAGGACGTCTCTGAAGCCTTCTGTGGATTTGTATTCCTTTAGTCCAGTCTGCTCCAAATACGAGAAGTACGCTTTGCCCATGCCCGGTCTGGTGCGGCCTTGCCAGATTCTGGCGATCATCGGAACCCCTCCGTGTCGAAGCCAGCCTAGTCTCGAATTCAAAATGAGTCACGACCTGTACACAAGTACTATTGACTTTCGCTTTTGATTCGCCTACATTTTCGACGCTGAATCAGGCTCCTGAGTCAGTCTGCTCGATTGAGCGAAAACTCGGTGACGGGGGAACGATGGCGCTGACGAAACGGCAGAAAGAAGTACTGAACTACCTAGTTGGCTTCATCAACAAGAACGGCTATTCGCCCAGCTTCGAAGAGATTGCCCGCTCGATGAAGCTCACCTCGCTCGCGACCGTGCACAAGCACCTCTCGACCCTGGAGAAGAAAGGGTTCATTCGGCGGGGCTACAACCAAAGCCGCTCCATTGAGGTCACGCAGCTGCCCCGTCCCGTGCGTGAAGAGATTCTCGACCGCCACGTGGTGGAATTGCCGCTTTCCGGCCGCATCGCCGCCGGCCGCCCGCTCGAAGCCGTCGAAGACCGCGAAACGATTTCGCTGGCCGATTTTGCGCGCGGCCAGAATACGTTTGTTCTGCAGGTAAAAGGCGAGTCCATGCGCGATGACCACATTTTGGATGGCGACTTCATTGTTGTCGAGCAAACCCAAGTGGCTAATTCCGGGGAAATTGTTGTGGCGCTGGTGGGTGAAGACGAAGCCACGGTGAAGCGCTTCTATCGGGAGACCGGCGGGAAAATCCGGCTCCAGCCGGCGAACGCGCAAATGTCGCCTATCGTTGTCCCGGCCAGCGACGTGCGCATCCAAGGCCGCGTCGTCGGCGTGCTGAGGAAATACTAGCGGGCTGCGACCAGGCCCACTTAGGGAACAACGCACCTGCGACACTTCAGGTCCAGCTTCCAAGTGCGAAAACGCGGGATAGGCGGTCTTTCGCCATTACCTCTACAGCACAACTGTTCCAATTTGGAATTGGCAACCGCACGTCACAGGGAATAGATTACTTTTCCCAGACCTTACTTTTGTAGTCCGACCAGCATCTTTCGGCAAAACTTGGGATTCACGCGAATTGGGACCGAGGAGGGCAAATGTGGGGAGATAAGAAGACGGACGCTCCCGCCAGGGCGCCGCTCCCGCAACAACCTAGACCGAACGCAACAGCCGCGCCCGTTTCTTCCGGGGCGCCAACTTTCTCAGGGGAGGCAAAAAAAATGGCACCTATGGATTCGACGTATCCAGCGACCACCGGCGGCGCGACAGCGCGTCTCGGCGCGAGCCTGCATATCAAGGGCGAGATTACGGGCAACGAAGACCTGCAAATCGATGGCAGTGTGGAAGGCCTCGTTCAGCTTGAGGATCGAAAGCTGACCGTCGGTGCGAGCGCTCGCGTCACTGCGGACATAATCGCACGTGAAGTGATCGTCTACGGCAACGTAAAGGGCAATCTCCGTGCCCGCGATCGCATCGAGATCAAGAAGGATGGCTCCGTGGTGGGCGACCTCACCACCGCTCGGATCATGATCGAAGACGGCGCCTACTTTAAAGGCTCGATCGAAATCGACAAGGCGGGCGACGCAGGCGAAAGCGATAGCAAGGCAACGTACACTCGCGCGCGCAGCACAGCCACAACCTCAGCCTAGCCGAATCCGTACAGCTAAGCCGCCGCAGACGAGACACGTTTACGGCGGCCTTAGTTTGCCAGCGCCTCACTCATCGCAGAAACCCAAGTGTCCGGCGAAGGCATCCGTGTCCTAGAACTCCAATTCGGCGATTAATTTAAGCAGCCGAACGAGGGTTGCGCGTTCATCCGAAGTGAGTTGCTGCCGGACACTTTCATCGGCGGCGACGCGGGTCTTGATCAACCGTTCCCTATACTGGTTTCCCTTGCGAGTTAGCTGGACATGAATTGCCCGGCCTGATTTTGCCTTTCGCTCCGAAACAAGTCCTTCCTGAACCAGGGACTTAATGGCGCGGTGCACAACAGTTCGGTCCAAACCCAGAAGCGTGGCGATCTGATTCTGATTGAGCATAGCGCCGTTCCTGAGCGTCGAGAGGATGAAGCCGCGAGTCGCGGAGCACCGAGTTTTTCGTTCCAGCTGCTTACCCACAGAAAAATAGGCTGCGGCGATATGGGCCAAGACGGAATCTTCCAGGATGTTTTCAGGAACCCCTTTCCTGGGAAGAATGTTCATAGGATGGTTACCGTCGCGTGGAGAGGTCTGCGCCACTGAGGGGGTTCGACGTAGGTCCGCGATTTCTTTCCCATAGCAATCACCATCACGATCTCATGATGACGGGCTGACAAGCCAAGATACTTGGAGAGCCTGCGGCCATCAAAGCCTTCCATGGGGCAGGTGTTGATGTCCAGAGCTTCGGCAGCGATCATCAGATTCTCGCAGGCCAGCGACGTACTCTTGGTCGCCCATTTGAAAATGTCCTGACGCGATGTGGGCGGCATCCCCATAACCTTCCACAAATTCAGCAGACAGAATACTCCCCATTTCAGCGCGCCAAAGAGTCCGAATGGCCCCGGCATGAACAGAATCCGGCCGATCTTCGCCGTGCGCTCGTAGTCGCGAATCTTCGCTTCGTTGAACTCACTTCTGCTGCGCATCCATTCCAATTGGCCTCGCGAGGTTTCGGCCAAAGAACCAATGTCCGCAACGGCAACGACGAGCGCCGACGCGGTTTCGGCAGGCATCTGCCCCATGCAGAGTCTGGCCACGGCCCTCTTTTTTTCAGCAGTACTTATCCAATAGAGCCGGTACGGTTGCGTGTTGAAACTGGAGGGGGCGTGACGTGCTGCATTGAGGATTTGCTCGCGCATCCCTTCGGAGATTTCGACTGGCTCAAAAACTTTAACCGCTCTTCTCTTGAAGATCGCTTCCAGGATCCCGTTCATGCGGCCTCCATGTTGCTATTGCAACATATTGATGTTGCACATGCAACATGTATTTTGTGGGTGGATGGCGACCTGTGCAGTCGGGGATCGCATAAACTCCCGGGGATCAATTGGTGAACGTTTGCGAACTTGTCTGCTAAGCCTTTTGAAATCAGGAAATCTTTCTAGGCAAGTTCCTGGCACTAGCGACGCGTCGATGGACGCAGTCGGGGCTAATCAGGAGTGCCGGTGCCCCGGTCGTCGAAGGTAAATAAATAGTTTCAACTCTTTCTCCTTCGCCGGTGATAACCCCGATGCTCGAGAAATGGGGCGCGCGGTCGATCTAATCGTTGGGAACCGCCAAATACACCAAACACTAATGTTTCCAGCCAACCACTGACCCCAGAACTGTCGGACAGTTGGAATGAGAGATGTTTCCTGCGGTACGATTGATCCCACGTGTTCCTCGGAGTAGAGATGGGAGATGGTATGGAGACGCTATTTCAAGACTTGCGTTACGGCGTCCGCATGCTGCGCAAGTCTCCAGGTTTCACCACCGTCGCCGTCCTCACGTTAGCGCTCGGCATCGGCGCGAACACGGCCATTTTTTCACTGACGAACCAAATCCTGCTTCGCACGCTGCCGGTACCGAATCCTGAGCAGCTTGTCCGGCTGCGCTCGCCGGGACCGAATCCCGGGCGCGTTCGGACCGCCTTCGACGGCGATGCCGGTGTGTTTTCCTATCCCATGTACAAAGATCTGCGCGAGCGTGCGTCTCTTTTTTACGGTCTGCTTGCATGGTTTGACCTTGAATTGAACGTTTCCGGCCGCGGCTCAACGGAGACCGCGAAGGGCGAGTTGGTGAGTGGAAATTATTTTGAAACGCTCGGAGTTAACCCCGCGTTCGGCCGTCTTTTCAGTATGAGCGACGAAACAGCGCCGGGCGCGAACCCAGTCGCAGTGCTCAGCTATGGGTACTGGTCGCGACATTTCGGCGCGGACCCGTCGATTTTGAACAAGCCGCTCACCGTGAACCGTATCTCACTCACCGTAGTCGGCGTTGCGCGCAAGGGTTTCGTGGGTGTGCAAGTAGGCATCACACCGGACATTTTCATTCCGTTAACGATGAAAGCCCAGATGATGCCAGAGGACATCCTGAAGCTTGGGGATCGCGATGATCACTGGCTGCCGCTCATTGCGCGACTGAAGCCCGGGATGACCCGCCAACAAGCGCAAGCGGCTCTCCAGCCAACTTATGCCGCTCTTCTTCAGGAGGAGGCAAACTTGCTGAAAATTTCCGGTCACGACCGGACGCAGTTTCTCGCCAAGCCGCTTCAGCTAAAGGATGGCTCGCAGGGGCAGCCGATTTTGCAGTACCACGCTGAAGCACCCCTGCTGCTCCTGACGGGCATGGTTGCACTGGTGTTGTTGGTCGCCTGCGCGAACCTGGCCGGGCTCCTCGTGGCGCGTGGCGAAGCACGGCACCGTGAAATTGCTGTCCGCCTAGCCATGGGCGCAGGCCGGTGGCGGCTTGTGCGCCAGCTGCTGACCGAAAGCTTGCTGATCGCAATCGTGGGCGGAACAGCGGGATTGGCTCTCGCTTCCTGGTGCTTGAAGACGATGATTGCTGCTATCCCTCCGGGAATCGGCATGAGTGGCCTGGCAACCCTTGACCTTCGCGTGCTGTCGTTCGCGGTCGCATTGACTCTGTTCACGTCTGCACTATTCGGGCTGGCTCCCGCCATTCGCGCCACTGGCGTAGATCTACAAACACGGCTGAAAGACCAAGCTTCGAACGTTTCAGAGGGCCGATCGAATGTGGGCCTGCGAAAGGTGCTGATCGCCGGGCAAGTTGCCCTTACCGCAATGTTGCTGATTGGCGCCGGACTGCTGGCGCGCACAATGGTCAACCTGGAACGCGCGAACCTCGGTCTTCATCCCGACCAGATCCTGCAGTTTTCAGTCGCGCCCAATTTGAACGGCGCTTCGCCCGTGCAAACGCTGGCGTTCAGCGATCGCGTCCAACGAGAAATCGCCGTCATGCCACGGGTACGGTCGGTGACAGCGTCCGTGCTGCCTATCTTCGCGGACGAGGATGCCGGGTTCAACATCACGCCCGAAGGATACGTAGTGCGTCCCGACGAAGAGGCAGACGTGCTGTACGATTACGTCGGCCCAAGCTATTTTTCGACTATGGGCATTCCATTGATCGCCGGACGCGAATTCTTGGACGCGGACTCGGCCACGAGCCAAAGAGTCGTCATCATCAACCAGACACTCGCGCGAAGATTCTTCGCTGGGCGCAATCCTATCGGCATGCACATCGCACGGGGCACCAGCAAGCCGGACATGCAAATCGTCGGTCTCGTAGGCGACAGTAAATGGGACACGCCGGCCAGCACGATCGTTCCCTTTCTGTATGAGCCCTACACACAGGATCCGCAGCTCGGACCGTTATCGTTTTACGTGCGCACGGAAGGTGACCCGGTCGCTATGGCCGCCGCGGTCCGTGGCGTGATTGAACAGATCGATCCGACTTTGCCAGTGAACAACATGCGCGCGCTCACCCAGCAAGTTAGCAATTCGATGTTCAATTACCAGCTCGTTGCAACCCTCTCGGCTTCGCTCGCGGCAGTGGCGGCATTGCTCGCAATGCTAGGGATCTACGGCGTGCTTGCCTATGTCGTTGCGCGCCGCACGCGCGAAATCGGCATTCGCATTGCACTGGGCAGCCAGCCCAAGGCCATTCTTCGCCTGGTGATTGGACAAGGCGTAGCGTTCACCGCAATCGGTGGCGCGATTGGAGTTCTCACCGCGCTCTTGGCCAGTCAGTGGGTAGTGAGCTTACTCTATGGCGTGACAGCACGCGATCCGCTGACGTTTGTCGGTGTCATTGTGCTGCTCGCGCTCGTATCAGGGGCTGCGTGCTGGATCCCAGCTCGGCGCGCCATGCGGATCGATCCGATGGTCGCCCTCCGGCACGAGTAACTTGCGAACCGTGTTGCCACCTAAGAAATCAGCGCTGTTGGGCGAGTAGTCGGCTAATCGGACAATTGCCCGTCGCGTGAGGACACTTCTCTTCTAGTCGCGTTGGTCACAGATGGATAGCCAGCCGCGAAATCGGTCTGCTGTTTTGCTTATTCCCGGAATGGATTTCGATCACCAAGTGGTCTGTCAAGGGCACACCGTGCGACCTGACGGTCAGGTCATAGGTCCAAGATGGCGGGTCGGATTCCGGCCAGAATACTGTCTCCGGCGGCGATACGCTAATCGAGAAGTCCGTGGGTCTTTCGTCGAGTCCCCGTTTCCACTTCAACTCGAAAGTAAAGAAACCAACTCCAAAGCCATGGGCCTTTTCCTGACGTCTCACTCGATTTCCATCTATGTGAAGCAACCGTCGTTCCCAAATCCGGTAGTAGTAGTCAGATTCGCCAGCCAACCGCGCGTTGCCCGCATTCTTGAAAGCTCGTCTGAGGGATGTAAAGAGGATCAGAGCCTCATTTATATTCTTTCAACAAAGAAAACATTTCGAAAGGTTACCCGCTTCAAGCTCTTGTTGTAGAAGGAAACGCGCCGTAACTCTGGATCACCGGATGCAGCAAACGCGATAATTTCGCGGCCAGTTTTCTCTTGAAGTTCAAGGCCCCGAAGAATTCCCTTCGTTATTGGGATGTGTGCGTTCTCAACAGGGGTATTCATGGGACGGGCGAAAGTAATAGGCCGCGCGCCATTACTCTGTCAAGAAATAAAAGTACTGACCGTTTTTTGACGTCCCTCTTTCTAGCGTGCCAGCGCGCCCCAGAACGGCTCGTCCCCAGCGTCTTTTTCCACAGGGAGGTTGGGGGGGTGGTCCCTTTTTCGCGTCCATATACGCATACCCGGGTACTCGTTGACAGCGACACACTCGTGCCCTACACTTGGGGTTTGTCTTTAGACTTGAGCGCGCTCGAAGCGCGACATGCGGAAAGGTGTGACTGAATTGATGCGGACGTATGTTCCAAGGGGCCGGGAGGCCGAAGAGCTGGCTGAAGGGAAGAACTGGTTCGTAATCGATGCCAACGGGCAAGTGCTCGGGCGGCTGGCTACGCGAGTGGCGCGGATTCTGATCGGCAAGGATAAGCCGACGTTCACGTCAAACATGGATTGCGGCGATCATGTGATCGTGGTGAATTGCGACAAGATCAGGCTTACTGGCAACAAGATCGACCAGAAGGTTTATCGTCATCACAGCGGTTATCCCGGCGGGCTGAAGGAAACTCCCGTTCGGGTGTTAATGCAACGCCGTCCTGAAGAGGTAGTGCGCGAAGCGGTGCTTGGGATGCTGCCGAAGAACAAGCTCCGCGCGCGTCGCGCAAGGAAGCTGCGTGTTTATGCCGGAAGTGAAGCGTTAGCCCGCCACGCCGGACAAAAGCCTCAGCCGCTCGCGCTGTAACCTGGATGAGCGAGATTTGATTTTCCGTGACTGAGCGGAGCAATCCGTCTCGGGTGCGTGGGGACGTTCGTTTGGATGCGCGTCAAGCGTAAACAGGAGGAAAGTTGAGTTCAGCTTCGAGTTCGATCGATGCGGGAAAGCAGTTCTACGGCACAGGCCGGCGCCGCGAGGCAATCGCGCGCGTTTACATCAAGGCGGGGCCGCAGCGATTCACGGTGAATGGCCGGCCCGTGGAGGAATATTTTCGCAACGTCGCGTGGCACACTTCGGCTGTGGAGCCCTTGAAGTTTACGCAGACGCTAGACCAGCTCGATGTGCGCGCGCAGGTGAAGGGTGGTGGCGTAGGGGGGCAAGCCGGCGCGATTCGCATGGGACTTTCGCGGGCGCTGGCGCGATTCAATCCGGAGCTGCGGCCGTCGCTGCGAACGAACGGCTTCCTCACGCGCGATCCGCGCATGAAGGAGCGCAAGAAGTATGGGCAGAAGGGCGCTCGCCGTCGCTTCCAGTACAGCAAGCGGTAGGCGGTCAGTGGCGGGTTGTGTTGAGTGAGTGGTGAGGAGTCAAATTCACGGCCGGCAAGGAACCGGCGAAAAAGGATGTTGGTTCCAATCTGAGACCAAGGTTTGTAAGTACAAATCCTGGGACCCAAAACCGGGACTTTAAGCATCCGTTTACACGAGAGGAGGTACTTTGGCAGTCGAAATCACAATGAAAGAGTTACTGGAGGCCGGAGTTCACTTCGGTCACCAGACGCGGCGCTGGAACCCGAAAATGAAGGAATATATTTTCGGAGAACGCAACGGAATCCATATCATTGATCTGCAAAAAACCTTGAAGATGTTCCGCGAAGCGGCGCGGTACGTTTCTGAGCAGGCAAGCCAGGGCAAGAGCGTTCTTTTCCTCGGCACGAAGCGCCAGGCGCAGGAAGCGATCGCGGAAGAAGCCCAGCGCTGTGAAATGTTCTACGTGAATCATCGCTGGCTGGGCGGGACACTGACCAATTGGGTCACGCTGCAAAAATCCATCAAACGGCTGAAGCTGCTGAAAGCCATGGTAGAAGACGGGCGCATGGCGGCGTTGCCCAAAAAGGAAGCGGCTCGGCTTGAGCGAGAGCTGAAGCACCTGCAGCAGAATTTTGCGGGCGTCGAGAATATGACGACGCTGCCGGACACCATGTTCGTGATCGACCCCAACGCCGAAGTGATCGCGGTGCGCGAGGCGCGGCGCATGGGCATTCCCGTGGTGGCCATCGTGGATACGAATTGCGACCCCGATCTCGTCGATTGGGTGATACCTGGAAACGACGATGCGCTGCGCGCGATTCGCCTGTTCACTTCGAAGATTTCCGATGCTGTTCTTGCCGGCCGACAAACATTCGAGCAATCGCAAATCGCGGATCAGAAAGCCGCTGAAGGCGGGGCTGCAGAAGAGCCTGTAGAGTACGTCGACACGAGCGCCTACGAAGTCTATGAGAAGCAGGAAGGCGATTTCGTGGAAGGCGAGCCCGCGGAAGAACCGGCCCCGATCGCCAACGAGTCTGAAGGTTCTCGCTAACCATCCATCCGATTCGGCGGATCATCCCCGAATCCACGAAAAGGAAATCATATTTCGATGGCAACAGACGGGAAGCCAAATGTATCTGCGCAACAAGTGAAGGAATTGCGCGACCGCACAGGTGCGGGTTTCACCGCTTGCCGCGACGCGTTGCTCGAGGCGCACGGGGAAATCGAGCAAGCGATCAATGTTCTTCGTAAGAAGGGCCAGGCGGCCGCGGCCAAGAAGGCGCAGCGAGCCACCTCGGAGGGTTTGGTGAGTTCGTACATTCACGCCGGCGGGAAAATCGGCGTGCTGGTGGAGATAGATTGCGAGAGCGATTTCGTAGCGCGGACCGAAGATTTTCAGCGCCTGTGTCACGACGTAGCCATGCACATTGCGGCGCTCGACCCGCGTTTTCTGCGCCGAGAAGAAGTGACGCAGGAAGTGCTCGACCGCGAGCGTGAAATCTTCCGCGAGCAGGCCAAGTCCACGGGCAAGCCGGACGGCGTGATCGAAAAAATCGTGAACGGCAAGATGGAAAAGTTTTACGAAGAAAACTGCCTTTACGAACAGCACTTCATCAAGGACGAAAGCACGACGGTGAAGGAGCTCGTCGATCAGGCCATAGCAAAAATGGGCGAGAACATCACGATCCGCCGCTTCTCGCGCTTCAAGGTCGGCGAGGCCGATGCGACGTCGCAGCCGCCAGCCGCTACAGCAGAAGAGCCCGATACGCCGGTACCAGCTTAGAGCTGGGACCACTCGACGAAGGAATTCTCTCTTCAGCCAGATCAGATGTCATGCACCCTACTGTGTCGGGTGAATCGTGAGCTTCTTTCCATTCTTTGCTAGAATGCCCGCGGGCGTACGGGGCGGAAACCACTCGAAATGACAACTCCAGTCATCCGGACAGATGCGCCGCGAACCGCGGCGGTCTACAAGCGCGTGGTTCTGAAGCTTTCGGGCGAATCTCTTTCAGGTCCTCAGGAATCCGGCATTCATGCCGAGACCATCCAGGGCATCGCGCAGGAAGTGAACGAGATAAACGGCCTCGGGGTGCAAGTGGCGATCATGGTGGGCGGCGGAAATATTTTTCGCGGCACGCGCCAGAAGCAGCTGTCAATCGACCGCGCCACCGGCGATTACATGGGCATGCTCGCCACTGTAATCAACGGCTTGGCGCTGCAAGACGCTCTGGAAAAGGTGGGATGCCACACGCGGCTTATGAGTGCCATCGAAATGCATGAAGTCGCAGAGCCTTTTATTCGCCGCCGGGCAACGCGTCACCTGGAAAAGGATCGAGTGGTAATCTTCGCCGCCGGCACCGGCAATCCTTATTTTTCCACAGATACCGCGGCAGCGCTGCGCGCGATGGAGATCAAGGCGCAAGTGATTTTGAAAGCCACTCGCGTGAACGGCATCTACGATGCCGATCCGGAAAAAGTCCCGAATGCCAAGTTTTTCGAGCGCATCACGTATCTCGAAGTGTTGCAAAAAGGTTTGATGGTGATGGATTCCACGGCGATCTCGCTTTGCATGGACAACAAAATGCCGATCGTGGTCTTCAACATGAATGTGCCGGGAAATTTGAAGCGAGTCGTTACCGGTGAGCGCGTCGGTTCAGTGGTCACTGTGGCTTGACCTGAGAATTTCTGGAGGAGAATCTTTCGATGAACACGAGCAGGGACGCTCTGGCGCAGGCCAAAACGCGAATGGAAAAGGCGGTAGAAGATTTTCGGCGCGAGCTTGCCGGTGTTCGAACGGGGCGGGCGAATGTCGCGATTCTCGACCACGTGCGCGTCGATTATCACGGCACGCCGATGCCAATCAACCAGCTCGGAACGCTGAACGTGCCCGATCCCCAGATGATCGTGATTTCGCCCTGGGATCCCGGCGCCGTTGCCCCGATTGATAAAGCGATCCGCACATCGGACCTGGGCCTCAACCCGACCAATGACGGAAAAGTTGTCCGGGTTCCGATTCCTGCACTCACGGAAGAGCGGCGCAGAGATCTGGTCAAACTGGTACATAAAGCTCTGGAAAATCATCGCACGGCAGTCCGCAATATCCGGCGCGACATCAAAGAGGCAGTCGAGAAGCTGGAGAAGGACAAGAAGATCAGCGAAGACGACAAGAAGCGGTCGCTCGATGAGCTCGAGAAGCTCACGCATTCGGAAACGAAGAAAATCGAGGATCTCTCGGCCGGCAAAGAGAAAGAAGTACTCGAAATCAAGTGAAGGTCCACGCTTTCCATTCTCGCGCCCTGAAATATTGCGCAATTTTCCACATTTGATTCATGCGTGAAGGCAGCCCCAGCCGCACCGCTCTCCGCGTGGCCATGCGGCGCGCCGCTCACCAGATTCTCGATTCGCCCAAAGTTCTCGATGATCCGATTGCGCTGCCGATCCTCAATCCGGAAACTCGCGCGCGGATAGAAGCGGAACGCGGGCAGTCCGGCGATTTGGCATCGCGATCTCTGCGAGCCTTTATGGTAGTGCGCAGCCGCTATGCCGAAGATGAACTGGCGCGGGCCGTCGCGCGGGGGGCGATGCAGTACGTGATTCTTGGCGCGGGCCTGGATACGTTCGCTTACCGCAATCCCTATCCGAAATCGGCTCTTCGTGTTTTCGAAGTGGACCATCCTTCCACCCAAGAGTGGAAACTTACTCGCCTCGCCGAAGGGAGCATCGCCGTTCCGGCGTCGCTAACGTTTGCTCCGGTTGATTTCGAATGCCAGTCTTTGGCCGACGGCCTCGAGCGCGCGAATTTCCGCCGCGATGCGGTGACTTTCTTTTCCTGGCTTGGGGTAACGCCGTATCTCACCGCAGAAGCGATGAACGCGACTGCCTCGTTTATCGCGTCGATGCCTAAGGGAAGCGGAGTGGTCTTTGATTATGCGGTACCACGCGAATCGCTGAGTTTTCTTGGTCGATTGGCATTTGACCGAATCGCCAGCCGGGTAGCCGTAGCCGGAGAGCCTTTTCGGCTTTTTTTTGACCCGGAGTCGCTCAAGCAGCAACTAACTGGCATTGGATTTCGGTCGCTTGAGGATTTGGGCAGCGACGAAATGAACGCGCGCTACTTCAGCAACCGTCAGGACGGCCTGCGCGTCCGAGGGAGCCTCGGTCGCATTATGAGTGCGACGTCCTAAGCCGGGGCTGGCGAGAACAATGGCGGGGCTAATTCGCGAGAGTAGCGTCTCCCGCAGGCAGCAGGGTGAAGGTGCAGTTGCCGGTCACGGCGGAACAAGCGAGAGTGCCTCGACGCAGCAGCTTGGCACGCGAAATTTCAGGAAAAATCTCGCCGTAGTTTATCGAGTGAAGCCGATCGGCCTGTGAGCGCAGCGATTCGCTGCCAGTAAGAAATTTGACGGCGTCTGGTTGGGTACCGATTGTTCCGCCCTCTTTCGGAAGCGCCGAAAACAAGAGCAGAAAATCAGCGGCAGTATCCTGGTTCTGAAGATCTTTGACAACGAGCGTGTGAGACTCGGCTATGTGGAGCTTGGATTTCGCGACAAGGTCGTCGATTTGGGCGTTGCCTCCCAAGAGGAGCATCAACCGCGCGCGCGTTTCGGGATTGGATTGGGGCGCCGCGATCGAGAGCGCATACGTCTGAATTGCGCGATCTCTTTGGCCGAGCCGTTCATAAACCTGAGCGAGATGATCGCAGGAGCTGCCACGGCCGCCCAGACGCCAGGCTGAAACAATGTAGCGGCTCGCGCGCTGCAAGTCGCCCCTGCGAAAATAAACCCAGCCGAGCGTGTCCCAGTAAGCGGCAAGATTGGAGACATGCGCAAAATCGCTTTGCGCCAAATGCGAAAGGCTTAAGTTAGCGAGTCCTTGGCTTTCCGTCTTCACAGCCGCTTCGGCGTACTTAAGCGCCTCATCGAGATCGAGGTTGTGGTCGGCCAGCTCGTAGGCGACATGATTCCAAACCGGCGCCGCCGGCGACAGATCGATGGCTTTATGAAAGGCATTCAGAGCCTTCTCATTTTCGCCCGTATCTAGATAGGTACAACCAAGGCTAACTTCGAGTTCTGCGTTTTCAGGCGTGAGAATCGTGGCTTTTTCCAGCTCGACCATTGCCGCGGGATCGTCATGTTCATCCAGGAGCAAGGTCCCCAGGGCCGCGTGGGCCACGGTATCGAGCGGATTGATCGCTATCTGCGCGCGAAAGGCCGCGGCCGCTTCGTCATCCCGGTGCAATCGTTCGAGGGCGATGCCGAGGTAGTCGTTCGCGTGGTCGTCGGATGGCTTTACCTGGAGCTGCTGTTTGAAGGCGGAGGCAGCATCCTCATATTTCCCGACCCGAAAGTAGGCAAGCCCCAAATCGTTCCATGCGTGTTCGTGTTTCGGATCGGCTTGGGTGACGCGCTCAAGAAGCGGAATCGCCAGTCGCAGGTTGCCCGCCTTCAGCGCCGCGGTGCCGGCATCGAAAAGATCATCTGCAGTGACGTTCGCCGGAATCTTGGAGCGGTCCTGCGCCGTATTTTCTATCGCCAGTAATTGCATTTCGTCCGCTTCCACGGCGTGCGTAAACGCAAGGTAATCCGGAGCGCGAGCGGCCGGCAGCTGGCGCAGCTTGAAATTCAGAGAACGCTCCGCGCGGAGCTCTGCTTTGTCGAACGTGTAGCTCGCTTTGAAATCCGCGTAGTCGCGAGACACGGCAACTCCGGTGGGCGCCTGCACGGAAAACTGCGGCGGAAATTTCAGCGACAAACGTGTCTCGACATCCAAAGGGCTGCCTAGCTCAACTGCTTTCATGGCGGTTTTGGGTTGGTCCGGCAATCCAATCGTCAGCAGGGGGAGCGAAGCTCCCGTTCTCTCGCTCGACCAGTCGAGAAAATTCTGTTGCGAAAACTGAATGGTCAGCTCGAACGGATTTTTCGTATCGCTGGCATCGCTCGTCTTCACGCTGCTCACTTCGCCGTGGAGGCCGTCGAGCGCAAGAATCGTCTGCGCCAATTCCGACCATTGCGACTGCGGCGCTCGATGGAATGCGCTGCGCAGCACGAACTCGGTGTCGCCGCGCAGCGAATAATGAATAGTCGCGCTCAGCTTTCCCAAATCGCTGACCGCGCCTTCGATTTGCACTTGCTGCGACGACGGGAACGGCGGATCGGCCGGTGTTTTCACGATTTTGCCGTTGCCATCGTTGGTGACTAGGAAGGCCAGTTTTCCCCGGAGCGAAGGCGGCAAAAAACCAAACGGCGCTACTTCCGCGGCCGCGTCAAGCCAATATAGATTGTCGCCGTTGGGTACAACCGTTAGCGCCCGATCGAACTGCGCCGGCGACGGCAGAGCGAGGTCAGTCCTGCGGGTTGAGGGTAGCAGAGCGGGCTCCGCGTGGAATCCTGCGGCCTCCAACATCGCTGCCAGCAGAGCTTGGGCGTCGTCGTAATCCCCGTATCCGTTCTTCAGCACGGCGGCGGGTTGCTGCGGTCGAAACCGGTCGTGTCCGAATGACGCGTCGACGATGCGGATATTGCTGGAAACGAAGTCGTACAGCGCTTCCATTTTTTCCGGGTTGCTTTGGCGGCCTGCGGTTAGCTCCGCCGATTTCGCGGCAATTTCTGCGCTGGGTTGCTCGGCGCCGCGCCTGATCTGTGATTCCCAGCGCGCAAGATCCGGCCAGCTGGCAAACGTGGTTAATTGCACGTCCGGTGCTTTTCGCGCCCGGACTTGTACCTGTTCCTGCTCATCTGCTTTCGAGAGCTCAAGATTGGCGTGCTTCCACCGCAGGACGGTGCGGCCGTTTTCGATTCGCTGCCAGAAAGAGAAACCTTCCTCGGAAGCAGAGCTGGCTTTCCCATTGGTCACCGAATAGCCGGGCGACTTCAGTGAGAAAGTGCGGCCCGGCGGCAAATTGAGCTCGAGTTCCTCTTCGAGCACAATTGCATCGGTCGCAAAGTCGTATTGGAGCCAGAATTCGTTGGGTGCGAATGGGGTGACGATGCGAGTCGCGACCTGGTAGTCGAGAAGGTCGCCTGAAATCAGCTGGAGGGACACGCGTTTTGCCATCTGGCCCGGATATTTCGAAGCGTCGGAGCCTGACGCAAGAGGGCCATCTTTCACGGCGCCCGTCGGGACGACTGAGGTTTCACCACTTGCTTTACGAACGACAACTGAACGGATTTCAACTTGTTCGTTGTCCGCGTTGTAGGGGAAAAGAAGCTCGTTGAATTTTTGCGCGCCGGTCTCACTCTGAATGCGAATCCGCGCGGTTGTAGCCCGCTCGCCTGTGCCGTCGTTTTCAAAGCGGACGACCGTGCGGTAACGCTCGACTACGTAAGGTTCTTCTGAATAGTTGGCCGCGCCGTGAGAATGCGTTGTCGCGGCAGCGGTCCTCATCTGCGCTGCGCTAGCAGAAACTCGCAGCAGCTCTGCAGCGATTAGGAATACCAGAGCGATGCGCAAAGTCATGGTTTCGTAACGAAACACGAATGCTCCGTGGTGAAAATTTCAGCGGCTAGTGTAGGCGCGTTTATGTTGCCCCGGAGGAAGAAGTGGGGACGAGTTGCCCAACTGGAAAGCAGCGAGGCTTACCCGTTGGCCAACTGATTGGGAATCTATCCTTTGCCGCAAGGACTGCCGGGAGTCTCGATGCTAACTCTAGTGTTATCTTATTGTTGACATCAGCCCTGTATGATCCGTGCTTGGCGCTCGTTCGTCAGGATGAGCGACCTGAATCTGGGTCCGTCCGTGGCATCCGCATGGAATCGGAGTACGGGTGAAGGCGTTGGAAGATCCAGGGGTCATGAGCAGATCTTTGCTAAGTTTTCCACAATGAATCGAGTTGACACGATTTGTTGTTTTTCCTATACTCATCCGGTTGTCTTGAGGCCGTTAGGCCTCGTAGGGAAAGGGAAGTCTTTCGGTCCCGGAACAGCGAACGACGGAACGGGACTTGGAAGAGCGGCCGAAATGGGGCGCCAGCCCCGCAAAGCCGTGCGAGCCTCTCCGCTGTATGAAAGATGCAGTTCACTCCTTGGGGTGAAGCGTCAGCGCGGAGTTTGGGATATCGAGCTTTGTCCTGATTTTGGGATCGGAGCTTGAATCCAACCTGGGTGACTCCTTCGGGTTTGGCGACCTTTTCAGTTCATTCACCTGCACAATCTTGCGCAGGTTGAGTGGCCTTGCGCGGAAGGCAACGACACAAGTTTGCGAGATGTTCGCGAATTTAGGGGGTAGGCGTGCCGACTTTTGCACAATTAGTGCGCTACGGTCGAGAGCAGATTCGGACGAAGACGAAATCACCGGCTCTCGAAGGGTGTCCGGAAAAGCGGGGCGTGTGCGTCCGCGTATATACGCAGACGCCGAAGAAGCCGAATTCGGCTCTGCGAAAAGTAGCTCGCGCTCGTTTGACGAACAGCGCCGAGGTGACGACGTACATTCCCGGTATCGGTCACAACTTGCAGGAGCACTCGATCGTGCTCGTGCGAGGCGGCCGCGTGAAGGACTTGCCGGGCGTTCGCTACCACATCATTCGCGGCACGCTGGATGCGGCTGGAGTTGAGAATCGCAAGCAGGGACGCTCGAAATACGGCGCCAAGCGGCCTAAGGCTGCACAAAAGTAGTGGGTTTCAGGGTTTGTACTTGCAAACCCCGAGTCAGGAAAGCGGAGAGATAGATGCCTCGTAAAGGATGGGTTCTTCGTCGAAAGATTCCGGGCGATCCGGTTTACGGCAGCGATCTGGTGCAGAAGTTCATCTCCAGCATGATGTATGACGGGAAGCGCGCCACGGCGCAGACGATCTTTTACGACGCGATGGACCAGGTGGCGAAGAAAACGAACGATGACGCGTTCAAGCTATTCAAGAAGGCCGTGGAGAATTGCAAGCCGGTGCTGGAAGTGAAGACGCGACGCGTGGGCGGCGCGAACTATCAGGTTCCGGTGGAAGTGAATCCGTTTCGGAAGCAGTCGCTCGCGATTCATTGGCTTGTTCTGTATGCCAGGACGCGCGGCGGGAAATCGATGACGGACAAGCTCGCTGAGGAGATTATCGACGCCGCGAATGGACGCGGCGGCGCTGTAAAGAAGAAGGAGGATGTGCACCGCATGGCGGAAGCCAATAAGGCCTTCGCGCACTACCGCTGGTAGCTGTCCTCATGGCGAAAACGACTTAGATGCCACGGCAGGTACAACTCGATCAGACCCGCAACATCGGGATCATGGCGCACATTGATGCCGGCAAGACGACGTGCACTGAGCGGATCCTGTTCTACACGGGTGTGACTTACAAGATCGGCGAAGTCCATGAAGGCACGGCCACCATGGACTGGATGGAGCAGGAGCGGGAGCGCGGTATCACGATCACATCCGCGGCGACGACCGCTTCCTGGAAGCGATTCGACAAGAATTACCGCATCAATATCATTGATACGCCGGGCCACGTCGACTTTACGGTCGAGGTCGAGCGGTCGTTGCGCGTTCTCGATGGCGCAGTGGCGGTTTTCGATGCTGTCGCGGGCGTGCAGCCGCAATCTGAAACGGTATGGCGCCAAGCCGACAAGTATCGCGTCCCGCGCATCGCGTTTATCAACAAAATGGATCGCATCGGCGCCGATTTTGACCATTCGATCCGCTCGATGCGCCAGCGCCTTTCAGCCCACCCCGTTCCTCTCCAGTACCCAATCGGTCGCGAAGACAATTTCATGGGCATCATCGATTTCATCGAAGAGCGCGCCATTATCTGGAAGGATGAAACACTCGGCGCCGAATACGAAATTCTGCCGCTCGAGAAATTGTGGGATGCGGCGTATCTGAAGACGCGCCCAAATCTCGAGACGGCTGTAGCGGCGTCGGGTCTGAGTCCCGAATTCTATAAAGAGCACCGCGACAAGGTTGTGGAATACATTGCGGAGCACGACGACGCCATTCTCGCGAAATATCTCGAGCAGCACACGCTTGAGCCCGCTGAACTGCGCGCCTCAATTCGGCGCTCGACTATCGCATTGAAACTGGTTCCGGTCGTAGCCGGATCCGCCTTTAAGAATAAGGGCATTCAGCCGCTGCTCGATGCCGTGATCGATTACCTTCCTTCCCCCGTGGACGTGCCGCCGGTCGAGGGGACGAACACGGACGGGACCGAGCCGGAACTTCGCCGCGCGGCTGACGATCAGCCCTTCGCGTCACTCGCGTTCAAAATCATGACCGACCCCTACGTGGGACACCTGACCTATATTCGGGTCTACTCGGGCGTGCTCAAGACTGGGCAATCGGTTTACAACTCGACGAAGAAGACGCGCGAGCGCATTGGACGCTTGCTGCGGATGCACGCAAACAAGCGCGAGGAAATTGACTCCATTGAGGCGGGCGATATCGCCGCCTGCGTCGGCCTGAAGAATGTCACGACGGGTGACACGCTGTGTGACGAGGAGAAGCCGATCGTTCTCGAATCCATCGAGTTTCCCACCCCCGTTATTTCCGTAGCGATCGAACCAAGAACAAATGCAGACCAGGAAAAGATGGCGACGGCGCTCGGGAAGCTGGCTCAGGAAGACCCGACGTTCCGCGTCCACACGGACCACGATACGGGCCAGACCCTGATTTCTGGGATGGGCGAGCTTCATCTCGAAATTATTGTCGATCGGATGATGCGCGAATTTAGCGTGCAGGCCAACGTCGGCCGTCCGCAGGTCGCTTATCGCGAGACGATCATGAAAGCGGCGGAAGCCGAGCACAAACACATCAAGCAGTCCGGTGGCCGCGGACAGTACGGCCACGTGAAGCTGACCGTTCAGCCTTTGCCGAGTGCGGCGCACGAGGACATGCACGAAATGTCCACTGATGAGCTGGACGACCTCGCAAAGCAGGTAGCGGGTAAGGGCGGAAAGTGGCATTTCGACAAAGAGCATCGTCTGCTCTTCATCGACAAGATCATCGGCGGCGCTATTCCCAAGGAATACATTCCGCCGATTGAGGATGGCGTCAGCGAAGCGATGGAAAACGGCGTTCTGGCAGGCTACGAAATGGTGGACATGGCCGTGGTCGTGATTGATGGCAGCTATCACGAAGTAGACAGCTCGGAAATGGCGTTTAAGATTGCGGGGTCGATGGCGTTCAAGGAAGCTTGCCGGCGCGCGAATCCGAAGCTTCTCGAGCCGATCATGCGCGTCGAAGTTGTGGTTCCCGAGGAGTACATGGGACCCGTGATCGCGGACTTGAACTCCCGGCGCGGGCAGCTTCAGGGCCGCGAATCGCGTTCGGGCAGCGAAATCATCAACGTGCAGGTGCCGCTAGCCGAGATGTTCGGCTATGCCACCGACATTCGCAGCCGGACACAAGGGCGTGGCAGCTTCACCATGCATTTTTCGCATTACCAGCAGGCGCCGGCAAATGTTTCCGAAGAAGTCATCGGCAAGGCGACTGGCAAGGTTGCGAGGTAAACGGGTTTCAAGTTCTTGGGACTGATGAAAAGACAGTAGAGCGGAGAGAAACGATGGCGAAGGAGAAATTCGAGCGGAGCAAGCCGCACGTAAACGTGGGGACGATCGGTCACATTGACCATGGCAAGACCACGTTGACGGCGGCGATCACGAAGGTG
>Ga0187783_10000023_pt1 | contig 147670 bp, 125 predicted proteins | sample 1015_SJ02_MP02_2_FD_132471 | JGI IMG/M metagenome (GOLD analysis project Ga0187783, IMG submission 132471) | Tropical peat soil microbial communities from peatlands in Department of Meta, Colombia - 1015_SJ02_MP02_20_MG | ecosystem: Environmental > Terrestrial > Soil > Wetlands > Peat... | reverse complement strand
CCTGGTTCGGGACCAGGAGGTCGGTGGTTCAAATCCACTCGCCCCGACCATTCTTTTCAATCAGATCCCGATAGCAGAGCACCTGGTTTTTTTCTACATGTAGATAATTTTGTAGATAGGGCAAGCCAGCTGCACAAATTCTTGAGAACTCTGCCGCCATCCAGCGGGAAGCGCAGATTCGTAGTGACCTTGGCTTATCCGGCGGTTGGGCAGGTGCGGGAGTCATGAGTACGATTCCAAAGCAGTAGACGCCATGACAACGGGAGGCCAATTTAAGTGGACACGCGTCCATTACTTATTTTCATTGGTAGCCTTGTTGGACTTACTGCTCCAGCCGTGGCAACCGCGCAATGTTCGCCAGCGCCCGAGGCAAAGACCATTTGGGGCGGAAACATGCACCCCATCAACAGGGAAGCAAAGCCTGTGAAGAGCATTCATGGCACCGCCCAAGATCAACTGGGCGCTCCTTTGGCAAACGTCCTTGTCGAGGTTTACGATCACCCCGAACTCATGGCGACCGACCCCAGCGCGCCGCCAAAGGGGCAAACGCGAATAGCTGCCTGCATGACCAACAGCACCGGAACGTTCTCGCTGAATGCCCCGCCTGGACAGTACGAAATTCGGGTCAGCAAGTCTGACGAGTGGGATGTTTCGTCAGTCCTAGTCGCGGTGCGATCATCAGCCAAACCTTCCAAAAAAGGAATCGTCGTGACGATGAAGCTTGGAACTTAATGAGGGCTTATTAGATGACGTTGTCGATTCCTTGCTCCGAGTAGACTTGGTAGCGCTGATAGAATCTCTACGGAGGCTACCGAGCAAATCGAACTAGCGGTTAGCTCGGGTATCCCTTGGTCGAAATGGTGGCCGAGGAGACCGATTTCGAAAGTGGCTTAATCGTCTTGAGACTCTTGCCTTCAGCAAGCGTCTTCGCTGCTTTCTTGTTCATCCTTTTCTGTGCCATTTCCTTTTTCCTTCCTTGGATTGAGTTCGGGACCAGGAGGTCGGTGGTTCAAATCCACTCGCCCCGACCATTCTTTTCAGCCATGCCAGTGCAGGCCACTCCGTAGACACACAGTTCCCCGACGCTAAAAAAAAGCAGACTCCGAGCGTTAATCAATACCTTTGTCCAATGGATTGCCTTCTGTGTTTCTGGCTTAATCGAAGGGAGGTTAGGAGCAGAACGATTATGTCAGAAAAGAAATCGGGAGTCGCGGCGAGTCCGGTTCGCGAGAAGCGAGCCGCCGGGCCAAATCCGCTCGATATCGTGCCGGAGAAAATTCCATTTGATGTGCCTTATGGCCGTCCGATATCACTCGAACGCGCCCAGGCCGCGATCAACGCCGCGGTGACAGAGGCCAAGAAGCGCGATTGGAAAATGAACGTCGCGGTGGTTGACTCGGGCGGGAATCTCGTCGCCTTCCAGCGTATGGATGGCGCGATGCTTGCGTCAATTCAGATCGCGGAGCACAAAGCGCGGGCGGCCGCGACCTTCCGCCGAGAAACCAAGTTCTTCGAAGAGGGTATGCAAGCCAATCTGAATTACCTGATAACGCTGGATGGAGTCGTTGCGTCGCGCGGCGGCATTCCGCTAATCGAGAACGGTGAGCTGATCGGCGCGATCGGATGTTCGGGAGGCGCCGAACCCCAGGATGAGATAGTCAGCAGGGCAGGCGCAGCAGTCATTGGGCGCTGATCCGATTGGTCGCCCGATACCAAATTAGCCGAATTAGGAAGATTCGGCGTCTCGTCTGGTCTTCACGCGTTGTTACGCAACGACTTGAAGCCCGCACGGACCTCTTCAGAGTAGAGCTTCGGCTGTTCCCAGGCCGCGAAGTGTCCTCCCTTGGGAAGTTTGTTGTAGTGAATGAGCTTCGGGTACGCTTTCTCTGCCCAACTGCGCGGGGCGGTATAAATCTCATCCGGAAACGCGCTGACGGCCACCGGGACGGTGGCGCCCTTGACGTCGAAAAAACCCTTCTTCGCCGTGGCGCTGTAATCCCAATAGGAGCGCGCCGCAGATACCGCCGTGTTCGTCACCCAATAAAGCGTGATGTCGTCGAGGATGTCGTCTCGCGAGAGGCCTTCGGTTTTTCCGTCGAAGGCACGAGTGATCAGCTCCTCGCTGCGTATATCGTGATCAATCATCCATGCCGCCAGTCCGACGGGCGAATCGAAAAGAGCGTAGAGCGTCTGGGGACGGTTGCTCATCTCGATGGCGTAACCGAGGCCTTTCTTGTAGAAGAAGTCGAGCTGGTCCCAGGCGTGCTGTTCGTCCGGCGAGAGGCCGGATGGCGGCGCATCGTGGCAATTGAGCGCCCTGGAAACGCCGGCCGGAACGGTGCCGGGCATGTTCGAGTGAATGCCAAGCAGTTCCGGAGGCGCCTGCACGCCCAATTCGTCGACGACCTGTGCACCTACATCGCCGCCCGCCGCCACAAAGCGCTGATATCCCAGGCGCTTCATCAGCGTTACCCACGCGCGCGCGATGTGGCTAATGTCCCAGCCCGTGGTAGTTGGCTTGGCCGAGAATCCGTAGCCCGGCAGCGATGGAATCACGAGGTGGAACGCATCGAATGCGCTGCCGCCATCGGCAGTCGGGTTGGTAAGCGGGTCGATGATCTTTAGCTGTTCGATGATTGAGCCCGGCCACCCGTGCGTGACGATGAGCGGCAATGCATTTTCATGCTTCGAGCGGACGTGAATGAAATGAATGTCCAGGCCATCGATCTCATTGATGAACTGCGGAAGGACGTTCAATCTCGTCTCGACCTTGCGCCAGTCGTACTCGTCGGACCAATACTGCGCGACCTTGTGCATTGTGTTGAGCTGGACGCCTTGCGAAGCATCGGCGACCAGTTCGCGTTCTGGCCAGCGGGTCGAGCGGATGCGTCTGCGCAACTCGGCCAGGTCCGATTCCGGAACGTTCACATGGAACGGACGCATTGCATCGCCCATGCCTGATTGGTTGTTGAGAGTGATCGGCGCGGAGTCCGTGAGCGCCTGGCCGACGATTTTACGGCTCAGCACGGCTCCCAGTCCGAGCATCGAACTCTCCTTAAGAAAACAGCGGCGCGACTTGTTGTCCTGTGCTTCCACGACAGTTCCCCTTTAAGACAGCTTCGGTGAAAGGTGGTCTCCCCACCGAAGGATTGGGACGCCTCACGGCTTTAGGCTGCTGCCGCCGCTCCCTGGACGCCCTTTACCGCTTTTCGGATCACATCGATGACCACATGCGGCTGCGACAGCATCACCACGTGGCTGCTCGCGACCTCGATCGTTGTGGCCTTCATGCGCTTCGCGAGGAAGCGCTCACAGTCAGGCTGTATGGTGTGGTCGTTCTTGGCGACGATGTACCAGCTTGGCTTCGATTTCCAGGCGATTTCGTCCAATTTCCCCGCGAACAGGTCTGGAACCGGCACGGTCTGAGTTGCCCAAACCAGCTTCTTTTCCTGATCGGACAAGTCGCCCGCGAACGAATCTATGCCTTCCGGTAGTAGCCAGATACGCCCGTCCGCTACCTCGACATGCGAGAGCACGTCTGTCTTTGGGAAGTTGGACGCTTGCGTGTCGGATGCTTCACCGGCATCCGGTGCAAATGCGGCGAGGTAGACCAGCCCCACAACACGATCATCCGTTCCGGCGCCCGTGATGACGCTCCCCCCGTAAGAGTGGCCCACTAGAATCGCTGGACTGCTCACTCGCCCGAGCGTGCGTTTCACGGTGGCAATGTCGTCCGCGGTTGAGTTGAGGCTGTATTGCGCGGCGATACACTGGTGCCCTTCGGCCTGAAGCGCGGGGATCACTTTGCTAAAGCATGAGCCGTCGGCCCAGAGGCCGTGGCAGAACACGATGCTAGGTTTGGTGCCCGTCATTTTGTTCTCCTTTTCGTACGGTTGCGCTGAAGCGAACCCGTTTATCAACCGGCTGCTGTGCGCCATCACACCGGCAGCCATTGCGCCGCCGGCGGTGAAAAGAAATTGGCGGCGATTGGGCTGCGGTGATTCAAGCGAGCGATCTTGGTCTTCCATTTTGGTGCACCTCCTGACTTCAAAGTTTGAAAGCGATGCGCTGTCCAGCCGGTTCCAAACGCGTCAGTTTTTGCGCAAGCGCTCCTCAGCGCTTCAAGCGGAATGGACTGAAACTGACGATGACGCCCGTTACCAACAACAACTCAGTGCGACGCTGCATTGGCTACCGGGGTCTCAGGCTTCATTTCATACGACTTCTGCAAACTGGCAGGCCGGGTGCCAAGACCGTCCTTGATCTTCTTGCTCCAGGGAGCATCGATGAGACGTTTCGTCTCTTCGATCATCGACTTGGGCTCGAGATTGCGATAGGTATCGACCTCGCCTGCGGCGACGGCGGTGAGAGTGGCATAGACCGGTTCGGGATCGAACTGAGCACGCGGGAAGGCAAGCTTCGAATAGTCGAATAATCGCTGGGAAGGATCGTCTTCCCAACTTTTCCACGTCTCGAAGCCGCGGTCGTTGAAACCCGTGAGGAACGGTCCGGGATTCACGGTTGCTACCTCGATTCCGAATTCCTGGAGCTCAAGGCTCATCGTCTCTGCGATGGCTTCGATGGCATGCTTGGAGGCGGAATAGATGCCGGTGAACGGGTTCACATTCAGGCCCTCTCGAGACGATACCCACACAATGCGACCTTTACGGCGTTTGACCATTTGCTTGGCGATCCCCTGGGTCAACAGAAGGGGCCCGATCACGTTGACCTCGAACTCATGACGCATATTTGCGGCCGGGACGTCGAGAACAGAGCCGCCTTCCAGAACGCCGGCATTGTTCACGAGAATCTCGACATCCCAGCCCAGTGCTTTCCTGCGGTCTCCCTCGTTTGTCACGTCGAGCTTCTCCACCTTAAGGGACACGCCACGCGCAGCCGCTTGACGTTTCAAGGTTTGAACCTGCGCCCAGATCTCGACGGTGGCGATTACATCGAACCCTTTCTCCGCAAGGCGCAGTGCGGCCTCATGTCCAAAGCCCGTGCCTGCTCCTGTAATCAAAACTCTCTTCATGTGATTAACTCCCCCATCAGGTCAAAGGCAAACTCACAGCGCTAACACGACCGATGAAACCAGACGCGAGGCAACGGCACAATTGGACGAAGGTATCGGCGATACCTTCGTATGGACACGGTTGATGCCCAAGGCAGGCAATACCTTCGTCTAATTGTTTTGCCATCCGATTTTCTGCCTGAGTGGAACTCAAAGACGAGAGGTCTCTATGCAGGCTGGGCGATTTCTAGGCAGTGTCTCAGTTTGAAATTCGGGTTTCGACCCAAGGCGGACCTGAGCCGGCGCAGTCCGCCGGCGAGTGGCGTGCGATTAAGCAGGAACGTACGTCAACCTAATCGTGTCCTCGCCAATTAGATCGTTGGCCACAAGGCGAAGCGCCGGCCGAGGCCCGGCGAAGAATGGCTTGCCGCGGCCAAGTACGACGGGGCGGAGGTAGAGTCGATACTCATCAATAAGACCAAGGTCGGTTAGGCTTCCTGCCAAAGCTGGTCCGCCAACATCAATCTCCCCGGCCAGCTGAGTCTTCAACCGACGCACCATCGCCTCGATGTCATTCTGGACAAGTGTGGCGTTGGGTCCGACCGACTTCAAGGATCGCGACACCACCCACTTCGGCTTGCTCTGCCACGCAGCGGCGAAGTCGCGTTCCTCCGCGTCCCAATCCGGAAGGTCATCGTCCCAATAACGCATTACGTCGTACATGCGGCGACCGTACACCATGCCCGTCAGGCCGTGCATCTGCTCGATGAAGTAGCGAAAGAGCGCGGGAGGGGGCGGCCCCAGTTCCAGGTGGTTGACGTAGCCATCCAGGGACTGGTTCAATCCATACACGAGCTTTGCCATGCTACAAAATCTCCACCTCAGGTTCTTCAGAATAGCTTAAGCCGACGTTGCACGGAAGCGAGGTTGGACACGATCTGCGCGCCGCATTCTCGGTGTGACCAGTAATTAGAGGTCCGCTTTTCACCGAAGGCAGATATTTCAAGCTGAGACTCTACCGATTTCTATGGATCCATGGTCTTGATTCGCCTAGCTGTCCCACGATGAACCCTTCGCCACAAAAATATTCATGAGTGTGGGCCTACCGGTGTACTTTAGTGCCCTGCAAATTCCACCGGCTTGGGCGTCAACACATGATCCTCGCGGGAGCGACTGCGCGCCGAATCGCGGCAGCACCATCTTCGAAACTGTCTTGTCCTGAGAAGTGGCTGGTATTTCTTTCGCAGAAGTTCTCCCAAGCGCTTTGGATCTATGCAGCATTGACTCTTTGCTGTTCTTCAACATTTGCACTGGATCCGAGTCAACCGCTCACGCAGCTCTATCACACTTCGTGGGGCGCGAAAGAAGGCGTCACCGGAAACGTGATCGCGCTGGCTCAGACTACGGACGGGTATTTGTGGGTGGGAACGACTGACGGCCTCTTGCGATTTGACGGAGTCTATTTTGAGCAATACCAGCCCGAAAGCGGCACGCTGCCGGCTAAATCCATTTCAGCGCTGATGGCTGTTTCTGATGGAGGACTTTGGGTTGGTTTTTATAGGGGCGGCGCGAGTTTCATCAAGGACGGGCGAGTCACAAACTACTCCGATTCGGATGGATTGCCGGTGAGTACAGTCCGGTACTTTGCTCGCGACCGGTCGGGAGCCATTTGGGTTGCCGCTGTTGGCGGGCTGGCTCGCCTGGAAGGCCAGCGCTGGCAGAGCAGATACAAGGATTGGAATTATCCAGACAAACCCCTCTGGGCTCTCCTGGCTGACCGAGATGGGACACTCTGGGTGGCTACAGGCAGTCAAATCATGTTCATGCCTGCGGGAAAGGAACGGTTCGAAAACACGGGAATTAAAGCAGGCAAGATGTTTGGGCTAACCCAGGCTCCCGACGGAGCCATCTTGATCTGCGATGACGGGCTTAAGAGAGTGCGGGCCTTTCGTCGCAATCGCGACAACAAAATCGAGTTGTTGCCCGACATCGATATTGGCGCGTACTGGGCCGTGTTCGATCGCGACGGAGCATTGTGGATCGGAGGGGACGGGCTGAGCCGAATCCCGTTTTTTGGCAGAGTTATTGGGTCTCGGTCTAGTCAGGAGGTAGAGCGGTTCACCACGGCAGAGGGGCTATCCGATAAGACCGTTGATGTCATTCTGGAGGATCGCGAAGGGGACATCTGGGTGGGAACTGACCAGGGGTTGGACCGGTTTCGTCATCGAAACGTCACATGGTTCCCAGTACGCGGTGGACCGTTCACTCTAGTAGCAGGTGCAGACGGCGATGTGTGGGCTGGATCAAGGGGCAACGTCCCACTAGTGAAGGTGCAAGATAGAAAACCGGCAGTTGGCGGACCGACTGACGTGTTTGCGGCGTACCGCGAGGGGGACGGTTCAATTTGGTACAGCGGGAATCACACCCTGATTCATTGGCAAAACGGGCGGTTCCTTAATGTAACGGTGCCAGACCAAGTTCTGAAGCTTAGCCGTTCGGAGAAGCCACCGGATCCGATTATCGCATCAGCGATAACTAAGGATCTTTCAGGGAATCTGTGGGTTGCTTTCGGTGGGAGTGGAGAATTTCGTCTTGAGAGCGACGTGTGGTCTTTCGTTCAGGTTTTGCCAGATCATCCGGATTGGTCGGCTGCCTACGCTTTTACGGATGCTGTCGGCCGCATTTGGTTTCTATGGGGGGATCGGATCGCCTGTTACGATCACGGCAATATCCAGATATTTGGTGCCAAAGAAGGGCTCGCGATTGGTCCTCCTGACGTCATGGCCGGGGGTGATCAGATTTGGGTCGGTGGTGAATCGGGATTGTCTCTCTTAAAAGACGGGCAATTCCACACGATAGAGAGCTCCGAAACTACGGGATTCATTTCCGTTACCGGAATCGTTGTAGTGCGAGATGGCGGCATTTGGCTCAGCACGGGTCCGGGAATAGTCCATATACCCGAGGCCGAGATCCGAAATGTCATCCACGATCCTCAGCATAAGGTTGCATTCGAGCTCTTCGACGTGGTGAGTGATTTGCCTGAACCAATTCAGCGAGGACAGGTTTACTCGTCGGGAGCGATTCAGGCAAGCGACGGAATGATTTGGTTCGCTACGCGACATGGGGCGGTGCGGGTGGACCCGGCGCATATTTACAGGAACCCCGTTCCCCCACCTGTTTTGATGCGATCCGTGGTAGCCGACGACAAGACGTATTCGCCACTCTCTAATCCTGCGCTTCCGGCTTTAACTAAGAACCTCCGCATTGAATACGCAGCCTTGAGCTTGTCGATCCCCGAGCGAGTGCGCTTTCGCTACAAACTGGAGGGATGGGACAATGAATGGCACGACGGCGAGGGGCGGCGAGAGGCGTTCTTTACACATTTGGGTCCGGCAGGCTATACATTCCGCGTCATTGCCTGCAACAACGATGGAGTTTGGAACGAAGTGGGCGCCGCGCTGAATTTCAGCGTAGCTCCCGCATGGTTCCAGACCGTTTGGTTTCGAACCATTTGTGTTGGCATCGTGCTTTTGCTGGTTTGGAGCCTCTATCAGCTTCGCTTGAAGCAGCTTGAACAGCGTTTCAGGGTGGGGCTAGAGGCCCGCGTGAATGAGCGCACACGGATCGCGAGAGAGCTGCACGATACGCTGCTGCAGAGTTTGCACGGGCTTATGTTTCAATTTCAGGCAGCTCGCAACATGCTACCCAGCAGGCCAGATGAAGCAATAAGTACCTTGGATGGCGCGCTGGTTGGAACGGAGCAAGCGATCGCGGAGAGCCGCGACGCAATTCAGGGCTTACGCTCGGAGTTAACCGCGCAACGCGATCTCGAGCAACTGTTGACCTTGGCCGGCCAAGAACTGGCGGCCGTTCGGGATGCAAGCCACGACCCACCGACGTTCCGAGTGATCGTCGAGGGTGAGCGACGGACCCTTGTTCCGATTCTTCAAGATGAGACTTACAGGATTGCGCGAGAGGTGATCCGAAATGCTTTCCGCCACGCCATCGCGACGCGGATCGAAGTGGAGGTCCGCTATGGGGCGCGGCAACTTCGTTTGCGTATCCGTGACGACGGGAAGGGCATGGACTCGAAGGTTCTTCAGGATAGCGGGCGCCCCGGTCATTGGGGGTTACCCGGAATCCGCGAGCGTGCGAAGCGAATCGGAGCGAGATTGGAATTCTGGAGCGAAGCGGGAGCGGGCACGGAAGTTGAGTTAACGGTCCCCGGAACAATCGCATATGAAAGAAAGTCTGAGAGCCAACGGTTCCAGCCTTCCCCGAAGGTAGGAAGTCATGAGCAACGCTCCTAAGCTGATCCGGATTCTTACGGTGGACGATCACGCTCTTTTGCGCAAAGGAATCGCGGCCCTAGTAAATGCAGAGCCAGACATGAAGCTGGTGGGAGAAGCGTCCAACGGGCACGAAGCCATCGAAATGTTCCGGCAGCACCATCCTGACGTGACGTTAATGGATCTTCAAATGCCGGATTTGAACGGCGCCGAGGCGATCGCGCGGATTCATTCGGAATTCCCGAATGCGCGAATCGTGGTGCTCACGACATACACAGGCGATGCGCAAGTGTTGCGTGCGCTCAGGGCAGGTGCGCGGGGATATCTATTGAAGGGCCACGTGCATCGCGAACTTCTCGATACCATCCGTGCTGTGCACGCAGGGCAAAAGCGAATACCTCCTGACGTCGCCGCAGCCCTGGCCGAGCACGCGACGGATGACGCTTTGACGGAGCGCGAAATCGACGTTCTGCGACTCATCGCCACCGGAAACTCGAACAAGCTAATCGCCGATCAACTTTCGATCGGGGAGGCGACGGTGAAAAGCCACGTAACAAACATACTGTCAAAGCTTGGCGCCAACGACCGAGCGCACGCGGTGACGATTGGGGTAAAGCGGGGAATTATCGAGCTTTAGTTTGGGGAATAATCCGGTTTGCCTCTCCCCCAAAGGTAGGATGGTCGGTCCCTCATTTCTGCCGTTTCCAAGTTAATTATCCGCAATGTAACGTTGTGGTGGAATCGTCACGGAGGAGTGTCTGCAGCGGCTATTTTCGACGTTCGCCAGCGGCTGGCCGGGCGTAGGTCTCTTGCTACAACGTCTTGTGACGGCAGTCGCCCTGCTGTACTACGGGATTGCACAATTAAGGGGGCCGTCGCCGATAACGTTGGTTGCTCCGCAAGTTCTGGGCGCGGCGGCCGGGACGTTTTTGATCGTCGGCTTGTGGACTCCCCTTGTGGGCTCACTGATTGCGGTCCTGGAGATCTCCTTGATTTTCATGGGTACAGGCGAACCCTGGATCGCGGTCCTGCTGGCAACGCTGGGCGCTTCCGTGGCGATGATTGGGCCGGGGGCGTGGTCAATCGACGCGCGCCTTTTCGGCAGGAAGCATATCGGACCTCTTTCAAAGTAGCAGAGACTTATTCCTCTGAAGTGGTAGTCCTAATCCTCACCAAATACTGACCCCACAAGCCGACCATTGACGGTTGTGATCCAACCTGGACTGCGTTAACAATCGCGGCGAAAAGGGGCGAGGCCATCGTTCAGGTCCAAATTCAGTTTTGGGAGTCAAGTATGAGTCTAGCGTTCAGAAGCGAAACTGTTCGAAGCTCCAGTCTGAGTTCGAGGAATTTAGCGCATGTACTCAGACGCGAACTGGTGGCGGCTGCGTCGCAGCCGACGCCGATTGTGTTCGTTGTCGACGGCGACATCCCCGTACGCGAATCGCTCGAGTTGCTGGTCCGGTCCGAAGGCTGGCAGTCCGAGACATTCGCATCCGCCAAAGAATTCCTGGCATGTCCGCGAGCGGTCGTTCCTAACTGTCTGGTGATCGACGCCTCTCTCCCATCCTCCAATCCTCTGGAGGTGCAGAAGCACGTCGCGGTGGATCGCCCAAGCACGTCGATCATCTTCACGACGGCGCGCATAGATGTAACCACAGCCATCAAAGCCATGAAAGCCGGAGCCATCGAGTTCTTCACGAAGCCACTGCCGGAGGATGCGCTGTTGGCCTCCATACGTGAAGCGCTCGAACGCAGCCGAGTTGGTCTGGCTCACGAGTCGGAGATGAAAGTACTCCGCGACTGCTACAGCACTCTGTCTCGCCGTGAACGGGAGGTTATGGCGCTGGTTGTCGCGGGGCTGCTGAATAAGCAGGTGGGCGGTGAGCTTGGCATCAGCGAGATCACGGTGAAAGCACATCGAGGCCAGGTAATGCAAAAAATGAAGGCCAACTCGCTTGCAGCCTTAGTGAAGATGGCGGGCAAACTGGGCCTGACTTTGGCCCAGGGCGCACACGACAGCGCCGTTCATTTGATGCTTGCGCCAGTCGGAGTCGGACTGTAGTTGCATATCCACGGATTCCGAGGAGTTTCGAAGTTGCAGTCTCTTGAGTTCATCTGTGCGGCAAGCAACGCTACTAAGGTGTTGGCGATACCTTCGTCCAATTGTTTCGTTTGCGCGGCTCTGGTGTTATGGGCTCATCGCCCCCGATGGGATCGGGATGATCAGCATTCAGAAAGGAAAGAGCAATGACTCAACTCGCAGAAGCAAGAAAATCCACCGCAGCGGGCTTGGAGACTTTTCAATACGCCTTCGGGGTCGAAGCGAGCGCGACGATAATAGATCTGAAGTCCGCGGGCGACACGGCCCTCATCACTCTGGCCCGGGCGGGAAATCACGAGGCGTTCGAGATTCTAGTCCACCGACATTCGCAGCGAATTTTGTCGATCGCACGACGACTTACCGGCCATCACGAAGACGCCGAAGACGTATTGCAGCAAAGTCTGCTGAAGGCGTTCGTGCACCTACAAGAATTCGAAGGGAAGTCTTCGTTCTCCACCTGGCTCACGCGGATCGCCCTGAACGAAGGCTTGATGCTGTTGCGAAGCCGCCGCAGATTTCCAGATGTCTCGATCGACACCGCCAACGACAACGAGAAAAACGCCGTCGTGTTGCAGCTCCCTCATCCGGGTCCTAGCCCGGAAGGTGCTTACATGCAAGCCGAACAGCACGCCACTCTTTCGCTGGCGATCAACCGCCTGGGGCCGAATGTAAGGCGAGCGATTCAACTGAACGAGCTAAATGAAATGACCGCGAGAGAGACAGCGAGAACGCTAGGAGTTTCGATTAGCGCGGTGAAATCGAGAATCCTCCGCGGACGAAAGAGAATGAAGGAAACAATCGAAATGTATCAGCGAACGGCGGGACGACGGGCAAAGGCGAACGTACAAACGATTCGGAGGAGAACGAATGCCCCCTCAATGCCTGTGGAGAAGGTCGCGTGACCGGCGGCGTCTTGGCGACGTGATCAACCGATTCGAGTAATGCTCACCTGCGGGATCAGGGTGTGGACGTCTTTCGGTGAAATCCTGCCTGGAGATTTAGCGAGACAGTTTGCGGCTCCGCACGCGGTAGCCAAACTGACAGCCGGCCATCCCGAGAGGCCTTTTAATGCAGCAAGCGCGAAACCTGCGACTGTGGCGTCGCCGCAGCCAACGGTCGATCCTCCCAAGCGAGGAGGACGTGCTAGCCAAGCCGGTCCCTTCCACCGTTCGAGCCAGACAAGACCTTCGGCACCGAGTGAAATGGCGGCGCTTTCTGCTCCGTGAGCAATCAATTCACGAGCGGCATCAAGAATGGCGGAGCGAGTTTTCAATTTTCGCGAGAGGAGCGCTTCGATTTCTTCTTTGTTCGGCTTCACGAAAGCGGGGCGCGCAGCAAGGCCCGCGCGAAGAGCGTCGCCGCTCGTATCGAGATAAACGCGCGAGCCGGCAGATTTAGCGACCATCACAAGTGATTTGTAGAAGGCGGGTGCAACACCGGCTGGCAGGCTACCGGAAATTACAACTATAGGGCGCCGAATGCAGGATTGAAGGGCCAGCGCGAGCGCGTGCCTCATTTCACGCAATTCGTTTTTGCTGGGTGCGCTACCGGGTTCAAGGATCTCGGTGATACGTGCCGAGTCCTCTAAAAGCTCAAGGTTCATTCGTGTGGGTGCGGCTATCGGCACAGGAGCGAAGGGGATTTTAAGCTTGCGGAAACTGACGGCGAAATCGCTGCCCGTAGCACCTCCAAGAAAACCGAACCAAAGAGTGGCGGCGCCCATGGCGTGAGCGGCCATGGCCACATGTGCAGCTTTGCCGCCGGGCATCGGTTCGGCGGACTCAGCGCGATTTACCTTGCCAAGCACGAGCGAAGCGAGACGAAGGCGGCGATCAATCGCCGGGTTGGCGCTGACGCAAACGATTTCGAGAGGAGTTTTCAGACCTTGTCCTTGAAGTGCATTTGTGTCAAGCTACGCACGCTCGTAAATAATAAGCAAAAGAAAGAAAACGAAACATAGCACAAGAAGAGCCTTCGATGCTGAGCGAAGAGCGGCGGCGAAAGATCGTTGAATTAGTGCAACGCGATGGCCGCGTGATGGTGAAGGATCTGGGCCGGCGTTTTGCGACTTCGCTCATAACAATACGCAAGGATCTTGAGGACCTTCATCAGAAAGGCCTGATTCACCGCGCTCACGGGGGCGCGCTGCCTGTGAATGCCGCCGCGCTGCGCGATCCAAGTCTGCACGAAAAGGAACGGCTACACCCGAAAGAAAAGATGCGGATAGCGGCCGCGGCGGCGCGGCTGGTTCGGCCCGGGCAGGTGATAATCCTCGACTCGGGCACGACGACAACGGCCGTCGCGCGCGCTACACGGCAGATTCGAAATCTAACAGTGATCACGAACGCTGTGAATATCGCGGCGGAACTGGCCGGCACCAGTGTGGAAGTGATATTGACCGGAGGCGCGTTGCGCAAGAATTCCTTTTCGTTGGTCGGGCCACTGGCTGAAGATTCGCTGCGGCATGTGAGCGCAGACCTGCTGTTTCTCGCCGTGGATGGCTTCGAGGTGCGATACGGACTAACGACGCCGAACCAGCTCGAAGCGCGGGTCAACCGGGCGATGATCGAGAGCGCAAAAACAACCGTCGTGGTGTGCGATTCGAGCAAGTTCGGGAAACGCAGCCTTTCGCTGATTGCGCCGACGTCCGAGGTGCACCACACGATCACCGACAACAAGATTTCGTCAAGAGACCTGCGGGCGCTGCGGGAGGCGGGCGTGCGGGTAATTGTAACGTAGTCTGCAGACCCTGGCCGCTCTGGAGTTTTCATTGACCGAATTGAGGCAACGAGCTGGTGAGAATACGTATGCAGAAATTCTGTCGGAGCCGCAGATATGGCATGAGTGCCTTAGGACGCTTGATGCGACCGGCGAGCTGGGAAGGCTCCTTGGGCTGATTCCGACCGATAAAGAACGTATTTTCGTCGGATGTGGGTCGAGCTTTTATTTGGCGTTAACGGCGGCCGCGACATGGTCGCTGCTGACCAGGGAAAATGCGCGAGCAGTGCCCGCTTCGGAGGTTCTTCTGTTTCCGGGATTGATACCGGACGGGAGCAGCGCCATTTTGATTTCGAGGTCGGGCCATACATCCGAGATTATTCGCGCCGGAGATTACTTCAGGCGACAAAGCGAGATGGCGCCGGTGGCGATCACCTGTGGGAGGGGGAGTCCGATTGAAGAGATAGCAGCACAGACGATTCGTTTGCCGCAGGCGGACGAGAAAAGCACGGTGATGACACGGTCCTTCACGTCGATGCTGCTGACGTTACAGATGCTGGCTGCGGAGCGCGGCGGACAATCGGCATTCGCAACGGGAATTCGTAATCTGAGCAGCGAAATGTCGCCGAAGATACGCGAGATCGATAAAACCGCCAGACGAATTGCCGAGTCGCACTCGTTTGAGGATTACGTTTTTTTGGGGCAAGGGCCATTTTACGGAATCGCGCAGGAAGCGATGCTGAAAGTGACGGAGATGTCGTGTTCCTATGCACAGTGTTTTCATACGCTAGAATTCCGCCATGGCCCAAAGGCGATCGTAAGTTCCAAGACGCTAGTGACGTTTTTCTTGAGTGAAACGGGGCTCGACGAGGAAGTTTCCGTTCTGCGAGAAATCAAGGATCTGAGCGCGACAACGCTCGTCGTTACGAACGAGGCCAGCACGGCTGTTCGGGAATCGGCAGACTATCTGATCGAACTTTCGCTTCGCGCGCCGGAAGCGGCCCGTGCCGCCGCATTCGTGGTTCCTGGGCAGCTCTTAGGTCTTCATATTGGCATCCGAAAGGGTTTCGATCCCGATCATCCGCGTCATCTGAGCCGCGTTGTGACGCTTGAAGGAAGCAAGGACGGAGACTCGAGACGTGGCGCGGCTTGACGTTTGCGTCGTAGGCGAAATCAACCCGGACCTGATCCTGTACGGCCCGCCCAAGAATCTCGAACCCGAACGGGAAACACTCATTCGAGGTTATCGCCTGACCCTTGGAAGCTCCTCGGCAATTTTCGCCCATAATCTATCGGCGCTGGGTTCGCGGGTGGGCATGGCTTCAAAAGTCGGGAAAGATACGCTGGGCCAGATGGCGCTTGAATGGCTGTCGAGTGGCGGCGTAGACGTCACGCATGTGCGAAGCTCGGCGCGTGATGTATCGACAGGTTTAACGGTAATTCTGGCGCACGAGAGAGAGCGCTTCATTTTGACGTATCCCGGGGCGATTTTTGACTTGCGGTATGAGGATATCGATCTCGACTATGTTTTTTCCGCGAGGCACTTACACGTGGCGTCGTATTTCTTGCAGCGAGGACTGCGGCCAAAGGTGCCAGCTCTTCTCTGCGAGGCCAAACGAAGAGGGCTGACCACGTCGCTTGATACGAACGATGATCCCGATGGCATTTGGGGAGGCGATGTGCGCAGCGTACTGGATCAGGTGGATATTCTGTTCCCGAATGAGCGCGAAGCCAGGGCGATCGCTCAGACTGAAAGTGTGGAAAGCGCCATTGCGTGGCTAAGCGAACGAGTCGGAATCGTTGCGGTGAAATGCGGATCGCAGGGAGCAAGCGCCCGAAAAGGCAGAAACGAGTGGCGCTGTTTGCCGATTCGTGTGACTGCAGTCGACACCGTCGGAGCCGGCGATAGCTTCGACGCCGGATTCGTCCATCGATTCTTGGAGGGCGCGAGCGTCGAGGCTTGCCTCGCACACGCGAACCTTGCCGGAGCCTATTCGACAACTTGTGACGGCGGCATAGAAGCATATCGAGATCGAGCTGGAATGAAAAAGTTCTTCCGGGAGCACGCCGGGGCCTGATCCAGCGGTCGGCAGCTGTTATTCCTTCGTGACTTCGAGCAGCAGATGGTCACTCATTGTGGCGTTGATGTGTGCGCCAGGGGCTGTTACTTCTCCAAAATCGCGGCCATTCACATAATCAGCGACGCGGTATTTGCCTGGCGCAAGCCCGCGCAGCTCGATTTGCCCTGACCATGGCACCGGCTTTGAATTGGCGTTGTCTTCGGCCTGGGGAGCGAAAAAGGCTTAATACATCCCGCTGTTTTTTTCGATGGCGTAGCCTTCTGGGACATCGTAACCATAGACGTTCGCGGCAGCGCGAGCGGCTGATTCGTAAGAGGCCCTGTTTCTCATTGTGCCTCGCCCCAACTCCAAGTAGTCGCCAAAAGGAGTGCAAACGTTTCGCTTGACTTGAATACAAATCGAAAGTAAAAGTAGCAAATCGAAAGGCCGGATGGCAAGCTTCCAATCGCTGCCGTACCACCCACCCCAGCCGCAGCTTCGGCTACTGGTAGCGTTTCGCGCGCGAATCTACAAGGAGGAGTTGCGATGCGGTTGAGAACGAGAACCGTTGTCATTTTCTGCGTTACGTGCATCTGCGCGGCATTCCCCGTTCTCACAGGTGCGCAAGGGGCTTATCGGGCGCAATTGCGGGGTGTGGTATCCGACTCATCCGGGGCGGTGATTGCGAACGCGAGGGTCACGATTACGGACGCCAGCACAAATATTTCGCAAGTCACCCAGAGCAACGCCGCGGGGGAATATGAGTTCACGGGGTTACGCCCGTCGACCTATCTAGTGAAAGTGGACTCAAGCGGATTTCGCTCAGCAGAAACGCGGAACGTCGTGCTTGCCGTCGATCAGCAAGCCACGCTGAATTTCACGCTTACACCCGCAAGCGTGAACAGCACCATCGAGGTAAGCACCGCAGCTCCTCTGCTCGACACGGAGAGTTCCACGCTGGGAACTGATATCACGAATGAGTACGTGAAGGATATCCCGCTGATCAACCGCAGCTTCTTCGGCCTGACTTTTTTAGCTGCTGGAGTGACGGAAACCGCGGGCTCCGGAACACTGGACAATTATCCCGAAGGAACGAATTTCGTTTCGAATGGCCAGCGGAATGCGACAGCAGAGGTGCGAATTGACGGCGCGTTGATCAGCGCTCCCGAGCAGGGAGAAGGCGCCACTTCGAATGTCTACTACGAGCCATCGGTGGAGATCATTCAGGAGTTCAAGGTCGAAAACAACAGCTACTCGGCGGAATTCGGAAGCAATGGCGGCACCGTGGTGAACATGGTGCTGAAGAGCGGAACGAACAATTTCCACGGGAGCGGCTGGTGGTTCGGCCAGCGTTCGGGATCGGATGCGCGCGATTTTTTCAATCCCGAGCCGAATCCCAAGCCGGACCACGAACGCGATCAGTACGGTTTTTCAGCCGGCGGACCCATCAAGAAGGACAAGACTTTTTTCTTCTTTGATTTCGAGAAGGTGCGCGACAACGAGCCAATCAATATCGTGGCTACGGTTCCCACTCCACTCCAGCGTACCGGCGATTTTTCCGCGGCCGACAACAATTTCCCTAGCACCAATCCCGTCTACGACCCCACTCAAATCGCTTGCATGCCTCCGGTGCCGCCTCCTCCCCAGCCTCCTCCTCCAAACTTCACGTGCACCCGGCCGCAGGTCGAATACAACGGCGAACTGAATGTGATACCGCCGAACGAAATCAATAAGATCGGGCAAGCCATCATCAACCTGTATCCGATGCCTAACGTTCCGGGAGCCGGCGAGTTCTATAATTATCGGTTTAATACCGTGAGCCACGGCCCGGACGATCAACTGGATTTCAAGGTCGACCATCAGATCTCCGACCGGCACCACATCAGCGGCCGCTATAGCCGGCTGGCGAGCAACTACTCAGATCCTACGATCCTCGGTGATGGTGAATTCAACGACGGCATTACGAGTACGCCTTTGCAAGCCCAGAACGGCGGGTTTGAATACACATGGACCATCAATCCGCGAATGATTTGGACGAGCAGGTTTGCTATCGATCGCGTCAGTCAGGACGAAACCACGAATATTCCCAGTTTGGCGAGTGTGGGCTTACCTACTGTTCTTGAGGCTAACGGAATCGACCGCATGCCCACGATCGAGATGTCGGGCGCATCCCCATGGACCAACCTGTATGACCAGTGCTGTCTCAATACGACCTTCGCCCATACGCTCTACAGTTATTCCTCGCAATTGGTGATTACGAAGGGGGCGCATTTGATGAAATTCGGCGGCGAGCAAAGGCTCTTCTACAACAATTTCTTTCAACCGCCATACCCGACTGGCTACTTCAATTTCACGGACGATATCACTTCTCAGATTCCCAATAGCGGAGCCGGCGGCGGCACGCAGGGCAATCCTTTTGCCAGTCTCCTTTTTGGGTATGCGGACGACACGAGCGTCATCAACATTTATCCTTCCGTTGCAAATAAATCGAAGGAGACAGGATTCTTCTTCCAGGACGATTGGAAAGTAAATAGCAAACTCACTCTGAATCTTGGGCTGCGGTATGAGTGGAGCACTCCTTATAACGAGCGTCACAATCTGATTGAGTTCAGCGATTTTACCGGTGACAGCGGCACGTCCATTGATTTGAGTGCGGGCGGCGCAAATTCGGCTTCTAACTTGAACGTCGCGTATTTGCCCCCACTCCCGACGCTACACCTCTACGGAACCACTTTGTTTCCAACCTCGGGAATGAGAAATGTTCCGGTGGATCGTCATAACTTTGGTCCCCGCTTGGGGCTGGCTTATCAAGTCACACCAAATACCGTGATTCGAGGCGGCGCCGGGATTTACTACGGGATGAGCGTGGCCACAAATTTTCAGTATCCCGGAACGGCGTTTCGGAAGAGCGCAACAATGTTTTTCACGCTGGACAATTTTGCAAACCAATACGCCACGTTGAACAATCCGTTCCCCAATGGCCTCACCGGCCCGCAGGGGAAAGAGTACGGACCGCTTGCAGAATGGGGTTATGCCAACGGAAATGATTTAGGTACGGGTGCAGACCGAAACGCCGATATCTACCAATGGAATCTCGGCGTACAAAGACTGCTTCCCAGTCAGATCGTCATTGGCGTGGACTATTCGGCCAATCGCAGCATCCACTTGCCCTGGGGCGGATATTCGAGCACGCGAAACCGCGATTTCATCTCTTCGAATTTGCTCTCGGAAATATCGACGCAGATACATCCAACGGATCCGACGTGCGATGCTGACGGGTGCGTTAGCAACTACCTGGCGCAGCCGGTAACGAATCCGTTTTGCTCGTGGTTTTCGGGTGGGGCACAATGCACATATTCGGCCGGCCCAGCTATCTTCAATGAGCCGGACTCGCAATACGGCAACCCTACACTTCCCTTGATCAATCTCTTACGGCCTTACCCGCAATTTGACGGGGACTTCGAAGGCCTACCACTGCTGGAGGCTGCCTCCTGGTACAACGCGCTGCAAGTGCGTTTTGAAAAGAAGACGACTCACGGCATCAGCTTCGAAGGCAATTACACGTTCTCGAAGCTCGAGGACGACTCGTCTGTTGGCGCCAACGCCTTTGTCGGAACGCTGAACAACGGAAACCCACAGCAGCTGGATCAGCTGAACAAGGAATGGGGAATCAGCGCGAATGACACGCCGCAGCGGCTGGCCGCGGCACTGATTGTAGACTTGCCGGTGGGGCGAGGGCGATGGCTCGGGAATGACATGAATCAGCTGCTCGATGGATTCATTGGCGGATGGTCAGTGTCCGGGATTGTCACCGCGCAGTCAGGTCAGCCACTTTGGGTGGCGATGGCAAATCCTCGCCTGGCAGATGGCAATCAGCGGCCGAACGTGTTATGCGGTGGACGAACGGGCATTAGCGCCGACACCGCAGCAATTCAGCAGACGCCTTTTCTCGACATCAACTGCTTCGCGGATCCAGGCGATCAAACGCCCGGCGACGCTCCTCGTTATTTCTCGAATCTTCGCACTGACGGCATCCACAGTGTGGATTCCAATCTATACAAGGAAATTTCCATAAGGGAAGGCATGAAGTTGCAATTACGAGCGGAGGTCTACAACTTGTTCAACCACCCACGCTTCGCGACACCGGACACGGCGTGGGCAGCGGGTGATACGGAATTTGGCATTATAAGCTCGACAGCTCCGGGGTACCTCCCTCGCCGGCTGCAGATTGGCGTGCGGTTCGAGTTTTGATGCGGGATTTTTCCTTGCGTAGCTTCGGGGGTGCTGCGCTCGCTTCCGTGCTCCTAGCTGGCTGGCTCACAGCCGGCGTCGTGGGCCAAGAGCCGCAACCCGACTGGACTCACTTCGTCCGGATCGGCGCCTACGGCCTGAGTCGCCATAACTCGGCCGCAATCATCCAAAACGCCCAAGCCAGCGACGTGTTCGGCATCGAAGTCGACAACGATATTCCGGGCCGTTACGAGAGCTTTATCGATCCCACGGAAAAGCTCGCAGCCATCCGCGAAGTGGCCGAAGCTGCGCATCACGCCGGCAACAAAGCGTTCGTTTATATCGCAGGAACTGAGTGCATCACGGCTCATGCCGTGCAATCTTCGCATACGCTGGCGAAAGATCATCCCGACTGGCTGCAACGCAAAATCACTGGTGAACCTGCCGTTTTCGGTGGTGGCGAAGCGTTTTGGATTCACGAAGGCGACGAAGACGTATGGGTGACTCCGCTCGCGCCCGAATGGCGAAAGATCTATATGCAACGCGTGCGTCAGATCGCGGCAACCGGCATCGATGGAATCTACGTCGACATTCCTTACTGGATGACTCATTTCAGCGGCTGGGAAGATACGTGGGCTAGCTTCGACGATTACTCCGTAGCGGAATTCCGAGCGCAAACCGGCCTGGACGCCAAGCACGATCTGAAACTCGGCGACTTTACCGATCCACATTTTCGCCAGTGGGTGGAATTTCGCATCAGCGCGCTCACGGATTTTATGCGCGACATTCGCGACAACGCACGCGCGGTTCGTCCCGACATAAAGGTTATTCCCGAGATTTACCCTGGGATCGAGGAGGCCGCGGTTCGCGTAGGCGCCGATGTTTATCAGATGTACGCGGTAGTGGATGCGATCGCGCACGAATATGAATACGGCGAAGGCGACCACATGGCATCTTCGCGAACGCAACTGGACTGGCTCCAATATCAGGCGGGAATGCTTTCGTTTCGTGCGTTTGCGGAAGGCAAGGCAACGTGGATTTTGAACTACTCCTGGGATGGCGACAAAGGAATCGACCCACGCGAATGGATGAAAACTTTGGCGATGTCGCAGCTCGTGGCAGGCGCAAACTTCTGGGACGCAAAGGGCCACGAGATGGCGGATTCCAATGATCTGCCGACGCGCACGGAAATTTTCAGTTGGATCAAGCGCTATCAAAACCACATCTATGGATGGCGCGAACCGGCAGACCCGGTCGGAATTTATTTTTCTCCCGCCAGTCGCGATTTCGATATTGGGGATTTTCTTCCTTCATATCGAGGAGTGATTCTCCTTCTGATGCGCGCTCACCGCGAATTGCAGGTCGTGACGCCACGAACGGTGGGGAATTTTCGCGGCAGGATGCTCGTGCTTCCGAATGTGATTGCCCTAGATGAGGCGGAAAAGAGCGCCCTTTCAAGATACGCCAATCGAGGAGGCAAAATCGTGCTGACTGGAGCGAACCCTTTTGGGGATATGGGACCTCAAAATGGAGTCTTGAAGTTTCCGCGTTGCCCGGGAGCGGAATTCCTGTCGAGTTTGGAAAGGGATATACACGCGCCGATCAGTGAAAATGGACAAGCGTTTCTTGGCGCTTTGTCTTCAAATGGCGACGGTGGAGGAATTTCTATCGACGCGGCTCCATTAGTGATTGCGCATATGGCGGCAGTGCATGGCGTCCCACACTTTTACTTTGCAAATTTTGAAGGCCTCGAGCCGCGGTCAAATGGGGCCCCGAAGCCGCAGTTCGATTTGCGAATCAGAGTACCTGCGAAAACTGGCGACGTGCTGCATTTCGTCCCGTTCCTGGGCAGCGAATCCCTGATCATTGGGAAACAGCAGGGCGCCACGACACTATTCGAGATCCCTCAACTCGAACGCGGCGCAGTGGCGTGGATTACGAGCTCTCGCCACGATTAGCTGCACATTTTCTCGCCAAAAACGCTTGTGAATCGACGCTTGGTAGCTACTGGCGAATCGGCGGGCCTGGCACGGCCATAGAACCACTCGCCGAGAGTAGAAGGCGAGTGGGCAACTGCCTTGAGATGCCATCCAGATGTAGCCGTTTTAGGATGGCGATGCCGTGCTCAAAGTGAGAGCAGCGACAGGTATAATGCGTCGGGGCACTGCTGCAACCGCATGAAAATCAGCCGCAGAGAGTTATTGCTGGCGTATCCCGGTGCAATCGGCGCATGGAAGATGCTTGCTCAGGTCGCCACGCGAAATGCGAAGCCGCAGGCTCGACCACCAGCATCGGGGCGCCCCTTCAATGCTCGTTTCACCGACGTGGCACGCGAAGCCGGCCTAGCAGCACCCACGATCTACGGTCGTCCTGACCATTCCGACTACATTCTCGAGGCCACGGGCTGTGGATGCGCCTTTATCGATTATGACAACGACGGGTGGATGGACATTTTCGTCCTGAGCGGGACGCAGGTTGCCGGCGATCCGCCCGGGGTGACGAATCGACTTTATAAGAACAACCGGAATGGCACGTTTACGGACGTAACTACAGCGGCTGGGCTCACGAGAACTGGCTGGGCTTCCTCAGTTTGCGTTGGCGACTACAACAACGACGGATTCGAGGATTTGTTCTGCACCTACTGGGGGCAGAACGCGCTTTATAGAAACAATGGCGATGGGACTTTTACCGATGTAACGAGGGAGGCTGGGCTGCTGAGCCGCGGGCCCACCCGATGGGGAGCCGGATGTTCGTTTGTGGACTACGACCGCGACGGGAACCTGGATCTTTTTGTGTCGAACTATGCGCAGTTCGATTTCGAGCACGTGCCGAAACCTGGGCGCGATCTGAATTGCAACTGGAAAGGCGTGCCCGTCGAATGCGGACCTCGGGGCCTTCCCTTCTCAACACAACATCTCTATAGGAACAATGGCGATGGAACGTTCACCGAGATCAGCGAGAAAGCCGGCATAAGCGGCTCGCGTAACAGCTATGGGATGACGGTGGTTGCAGCCGACCTAGATGAGGACGGCTGGCCGGATATTTACGTGGCGTCTGATTCGTCGCCGAGCTTGCTATTTATGAACAACCACGACGGCACATTTCGCGAGGAAGGCTTGCTTCGCGGCGTGGCGCTGAATGAAGACGGCATGGAACAAGCGGGAATGGGAATTGGCATCGGGGATTACAACCTCGACGGGCATCTCGATCTTTACAAAACGCATTTTGCGGACGACACCAACATTCTCTACAAGAACGACGGTAAGGGAAATTTTGATGATGTGACGTATGCAGCGCGGCTGGGCGTCGAGACACGCTTCACCGGTTGGGGCGCGGGAATTGTTGATTTGGACAACGACGGCTTTCCCGATATTTTCTTCGTGGCCGGAAGCGTTTACCCCGGACTCGAAAAAACGCTCCCGCTGTATCCGAACAAATGTCCCCGGCTATTGTTTCGTAATCTAGGAAACGGAACCTTTGAAGAGCTTTCGGAGCAGGCGGGGCCGGCTCTGGCGGCGCTGCACTCGAGTCGCGGTTGTGCGTTCGGAGATTTCGATAACGATGGCGACGTCGACATTCTGATTGTGAACTTGAATGAACCCCCGTCGTTGCTTCGGAACGATTTAGCGGGTAAAAATCGCTGGCTAAAGGTGAAGCTTAATGAAAAAAAATCGAATCGGTGCGCTATCGGCGCGCGGGTGATCGTTCGATACGGGAAAAGGTTGCAAGCACAAACGGTAACCAGCCAGGCGAGCTTCTATTCCTCGAATGATCCCAGGTTGCACTTCGGCCTTGGACCTGAGACGACAGCCGACATCGAGGTTCATTGGCCCAGCGGACAGGTGGAAAGGTTCAAAGACGTTGCGGCAGATCAACTTGTTTCCATTCGGGAGAGCTCGGGAATTGTACCGAGCAAGGGCTGGCCAAGGATGCCGACGAGTTCCAGTCAATCTCAGAGTGTGAGATAGTCACCGACGATTGACACCACTACATTTTCTCAGTACAAGTGCTGGGCCGTCACTGCAGATTGCGTCAACAGAGCGCGGTAAGTCGCGACTGCCGAATCCCCTGCTGTTCTCTGGAGTTAGTGTGACGAACCAAAGTTCGAACAGGCGACGATTCCTGCGAGACGCAATTGTAGCGGCGCTGGGGGCCGTTGCGGCCCGACCTCTCTTCACTCCAGCGTGGGCTGCGACGGCTTCTAATGCAACACAGCAGAAAGCCGGCGGGATGTCCACAGGCGGAGCGCGAATCAAGATCGATCTCGAACGGCGGGTCGGGAAGATCGATCGCAACATTTACGGAAATTTCATCGAGCATCTGGGCCGCTGCATTTATGGCGGAATCTATGATGAAGGGTCGCCGCTTTCTGACAGCGACGGCTTCCGCAAGGATGTGCTCGAAGCGGCGAGGGGACTGCATATTCCGCTGTTGCGCTGGCCAGGCGGAAATTTTTCGTCTGGCTACGACTGGAAGGACGGGATCGGCCCGAAGGATTCGAGGCCGCGGCGGTGGGATACGGCGTGGCAGGCGGAAGAGTCCAATCGCTTCGGAACTGACGAATTCATCCAATATTGCCAAAAACTCGGAGCCGAGCCTTACATAACCATCAACTTGGGCACGGGTACGATGCAGGGCGCAGCGGATTGGGTCGAGTACTGCAACGCGACGACGAACACATATTGGGCGAATCTGCGAAAGAAAAACGGCCACCCGGAACCGCACAACGTAAAGTACTGGGGCCTGGGAAACGAGATGTACGGAGCGTGGCAGGCGGGAAGGAAGAGCGCGAGCGAATATGCAGCAACAGCGCTCGAGTTTGCCAAGATGATGCGCTGGGTGGATCCCTCGATCAAGCTGGTTGCGTGTGGCGGGAACAATGCGGAATGGGACCGGGAGGCGCTGGAGGTGCTGGCGGACGAAGTTGATTACATATCACTGCACCACTACGGCGGCAGTGCCGACACGGCGAAGGAGATGGTTGACGCACGAAATCTGGAAGAGCAGATTCGCGTGCTCGACGCCGTGATCACCACCGTGAAGCCCAAGGACGAAAAGTCGCGCCGCGTAAGAATCGCGGTGGATGAGTGGAACATCTGGTTCCGGTCGTGGTTCAAACGTGGCGACGATCACAAACTGGAAGAGGTGTACAACCTGCGAGATGCATTGTGGGTAGCATCCGCAATTAACGTGTTCCACCGGCAGTGTCAGACGGTGCAAATTGCAAACCTGGCGCAATTGGTGAACGTGATCGCACCGATCATGACGAACTCGACGGGGATCGTTCTGCAGACGATTTATCACCCACTGAAACTTTACGCGGAACACTCGGGCGAAGTCGCGCTCGATGCATTGGTCTGGTCAGAGGCGTTTCCCGATGATGCGAAGACGCCCTACATCGACGTTTCGGTGACTGCGAGCGCAGACGGGAAGAGGTTAACGCTAGCAGTAGTGAACCGGCATCCGACCGCCGACGTCCCCGTGAATATATCGATGGAGGGGTTCACGCCGAAATCTTCGTGCGATTGGTATGAAGTGAACGGACCGAGCCTGGATTCCACGAACACGTTCGATCATCCGAACGATGTAACAACGAAAAAGCGAACGGCAAGCGGAATCGGCGCGACCTTCCAGCAGACTTTCCCAGCGCACTCCGTGAACGTACTCACACTCACGAGCTAGCGGGGCGGGGAAAATCCGACTAATTCTTCCCGCCAGTTATCTTGATTAGTGTGGGGAGAATTGATGCAAACTCGCCCTTGTCGGGCTGGCCGAATGCAAAATAAAGCCGGCGGTAAAGCGGGTAGAGATCTGCGTAGATTTCCTGTGCTTCAGGCTGCGGCGGAAAGACCGTGTAATTCGGGCATATTCTGTCCTGAGCCTCATCGACGGTTTTGAAAGTTCCCGCGGCTAGGAACGCGAAGATGGCCGAGCCGAGGCTGGTGACGCTCGAGCTGGGAACAAGGACGGGACGACTAAGGACGTTGGCGTAGACTTGATTGAGGACATTGTTTTTCTGCGGGATGCCGCCGGCGTTAATCACGCGCCGGATTTTGACGCCGTGCTCAGCGGTGCGATCGAGGATGATCCGTGTGTGAAACGCAGTGCCCTCGATGGCGGCAAAAAGCTCGTCCTGCGCCGTGGTCTGCAAATTCCAGCCTAGAGTGATGCCGCGCAAATTGGGATTCACAAGGACGGTGCGGTCGCCGTTATCCCAAGTCATGCGCAAAAGGCCGGTTTGCCCGGCACGATATTTTTCAAGGCCTTTGCTGAGAGTCGCGACGTCCGTTCCGGCGCGGCTGGCAATCGCGTTGAAAATGTCGCCAACTGCGGAAAGACCTGCCTCGATGCCGACGCGCTCCGGATGCACGCTGCCTTGCACAACGCCACAAACGCCAGGCACCAAATTCAACGAAGGAGTGATGCCGATGATACAGGTGGATGTGCCGACGACGTTGACCATATCGTCGGTGCGGCACCCGGCGCCGATCGCGTCCCAATGCGCGTCGAAGGCACCGACGGGAATGGGGAGGCCAGCTTTTAGTCCGAGTTTCTCGGCCCACGACGGCGATAGCTGACCGGCGATGTGATCCGACGCGAGGTATTCGCCCTGCAATTTTTCGCGCACTCCGGCGAATAGAGGGTCGACGCCGACGAGAAATTCCTCGGGCGGCAGGCCGCCGAGCTCCGCGTTCCAGAGCCACTTGTGGCCCATGGCGCAAACGCTGCGCTTCACTTTGCGGGGATCGGTGATTCCGCAGAGTGTGGCGGCAGCCATGTCGCAATGCTCGAAGGCAGAAGCGAAGTCCGCGCGTTTTTCGGGATTGTGGCGGAGCCAGTGGAGGAGTTTCGAGAAACCCCACTCGGAGGAGTAGACGCCGCCACACCATTCGATCGCGGGGAGCTTCGTGCGATGCGCGGCTTCGGTGATTTCGGCCGCTTCGCCCTTCGCGCGATGATCGCACCAGAGATAATATTCGCCGATCGGCGCGAGATTTTTTCCGACGGGAATCACCGATGAGCCGGTGGTATCCATGGCGAGCGCTTGGATGCGATCGCCTGCTACGCCGGCCTTTGTTAGCGCCTCGCGCATGGCGGCAACGAGTGCACGCATCTGATCATCGTGGGACTGGGTAGCGTATTCGGGATCTTCGCGCTTGCGATGGAGGGGATATTCGGCAAGGGCCGTTGCCAGGAGGCCGCGTTCGCTGTCAACAAGTGAAACACGAACGCTGAGCGTTCCAAAATCAACTCCGGCGACAATGCTCATAGAGTTCGGCTCGGCTCCAGCGGTGTCATGTCGCTGCTCAGCGTCGGCTCGGACGTACAACAAAGAAAGCGCGTGCTCGCTTCACTTCTTCTTTTTGCCAGGCTGGCCGTAGTAAGCGTCCTTGCCATGCTTCCGGAGAAAGTGGCGGTCGCGCAACACCGGTCCGATGCTGGACGTATCGGCGTTGATCACCAGGGTGAAGTACGCCATTCGAGCCACTACCTCGAGAATCCAGGCCGTCTCTGCCGCTTTGGAGGGGCTGCTTCCCCACGCGAACGGCCCGTGGTTGGCGACGAGAACCGCGGGCATGGTCGCCGGGTCCAGTCCATCGAATGCTCGGATAATCACCGTGCCGGTGTTCGCCTCATACTCGCCGTTAACTTCGTTTTCGGTCATCACTTCCGTGACGGGAACAGGGCCGTAAAAGTGGTCCGCGTGAGTGGTGCCGAAGCAGGGAATCGGCTTTCTCGCTTGCGCCCAGGCCGTGGCGTACTCGGAATGAGTATGAGCGACGCCGCCGATCGACGGAAATTCACGATACAGCGCAACGTGCGTTGCCAGGTCGGAGGAGGGGCGCAATTTTCCTTCAATGACCTTGCCGTCAAGATCCGTGACGACCAAGTCGGCGGGTTTCATCCGTTTGTACGGGAGACCGCTTGGTTTGATGACGATTCGTTTTTCTTCTCGTGCAATGCCACTGACGTTGCCGAAGGTGGAAATTACGAGGCCCTTCCGAAGCAAGTCGAGATTAGCCTCTAAGACCTCTTCGCGCAGTTTCGTTAGTAACATTCAACCTCGGGCAAAGCTGTTTGGCCCTTTCTCTTCAGCGACTAGGGCGAGCGCGACGCCTTTTCCGAGCCTACGAGGGCTGCATGAATATACGCGACATGTCGAAGCTGGCCAAGATAGCGGCGGTGAGTTGAATTGCTGGAAGTCGTAACAGACCGGCAGCGCGGAGGCGTCATCTCGCTTGCGCGGAATCGTGGTACCCTTTTGAAACAGCCTACAGGGTCATGGCCACTCCAAAGAAAATTCGTGTTTTCACAGTGGACGACCATCCGTTGCTCCATGAGGGACTATCGACCATAATCGGCGCTCAGCCGGACATGGCGCTCGTTGTAGGGGCGTCTGATGGGCGTGACGCGATCCAGAAATTCCGCCAGAACCAGCCGGACGTGACTCTAATGGATCTCCGCCTTCCCGACATGAGCGGAATCGATGCGATGATTGCGATACGTTCGGAGTTCCCCGAGGCTCGCATTATTATTCTGACGACATTTGCGGGCGACGTAGAAATTCAACGTGCGCTCGAGGCTGGGGCGCGGGGTTATTTGCTGAAGAGCACGCCTCCGAAGGAAATTGTCGAAATCATCCGGCAAGTTCATTCCGGAAAGAAGAAAATCCCAGCTGAGATCGCCGCCCACCTCGCCGAACACTACAGTGATGAAGCTTTGACGGGACGGGAGATAGAGGTTCTGCAGCAAGTCGCTGGCGGGAATCGCAACCGCGATATAGCCGAGAAATTATTCATTACCGAAGAGACCGTCAAAGTCCATGTCAAGCACATCATGGAAAAACTGGGCGCAGCGGATCGCACGCAGGCGGTGGCCATCGGCGTCCGCCGCGGGATCATTCAGCTTTAAGCGGCATTCCCAACACTTCTCGAGGGGTAGCGAATTCGTCCGGCGTTCGCTGGGTGACGTGGCGGCCGGTCATACATTTCGATCGTTGCCTGGAGCCTCTTCCGGCCCCGAAGTATTCGGGACTTCACTGCGCTGAAAGAGACCCCCAAGGCCCGTGCCGTTTCCTTTACAGACAGCTCGTTGAGCTCCTTGAGTTGAATAGCTCGCCTGATGCTTGGCTTGAGCCTGCTAATCGCCACCGAAAGATTTTTGCGCTGCTCTGCCTGGAGGTATGTGCGTTCCGGACTGGGACCAGGATGGGGGAGCTCGAGCACTGCCGAGCTCTCGTCCGTGTCGCAGCCTGCGTCGATCGAAACGTCGCGAAACCTGCGCCGCGCTCTCAATAACATGAGCCCTTCATTTAGCGCGATTCGCGTGAGCCAAGTGGAGAAGGAGGACTTGCCTTCAAACTCGCCCAGATGGACGAAAGCTTTCTGCAGGCTTTGCTGGACCACGTCTTCCGCATCTTCGCGGTGGCCCGTCATGCGCAAAGCCATCGAGAGGATCTTCTGCGTATGTCGGCGGACTAGGGTTTCAAATGCGTCGTTGTTTCCGGCCTTGGCTGCAGCAATCAGCCAAGTGTCGTGGGCGTTCACGTGGTCTGTAATGCACGTAATCCCAGTTGGGCAGATCTTCTCATGTATATCGGCGGGCACAGCGTTTTCCTCCTCTTTCAGGATGTGGAGCTCACTCAGAACATGACCGAATTGCTTCTGACCGCGCTGAGAACTTACCGAATCGGCCGGAGAAGGCGCATCCCGTGATCGAGGTTTTTTTCGGTACCTCTTGTTGTCCACCACCCGATACCACAAAGGGGTGATTCATTTTGGTCAATCAATCTTCTCGGGTGGCGTCGAAAATGGATGGGCGTAGTGCGACTGGCAAATAGGCGGCCCAAGCTGTAGCATGGAGCACACCCTCTCACATCATGAAGTTTTCCGGTCATCCGCGCAAAGCTCGCTCCGGCCCTTTCCGGATTGGCCTGCGATTAATGAGCTATTCGGCCGGAGGGATGATCCCGATTTTGCTGTCGTTGCTTTTGTGTGCGTGCAAACGCGAGAACTGGCGGGAACCCCGAATTGAATTCAGCAAGGTTCCACCGACCGACGAAGGGGGACCCAACAAAATGGACACAATCGAAGGGCGAGTAGTGGGGGCGCGCCCGGGACAGCGAATCGTTCTCTATGCGAGAGCTGGCAGCCAATGGTGGATTCAACCTTTCAGGCAGAACTCTTTGACTGAAATTGGCCCGGACTCCCACTGGAGCAACGCCACGCACCTTGGAACCCAATATGCCGCCCTACTGGTCGAACCGGATTACCATCCGGATGAGACCACGCCCACCCTTCCGCAGCCTGGTGCCGGCGTGATTGCGCTTGCCACAGTCATCGGACCACCGGGTCCGCCTCCAATTTCAAAAACGATCAGCTTCAGTGGCTATGAGTGGAAGATACGGACTCTCGGGAGCGACCGTGGCGCTAGAGTGAATGAATATGACCCTGCGAATGTCTGGACTGATCGATCCGGTGCACTTCACATGAGCGTCAGGAAACATGGCGACAAATGGATGTGCTCTGAGATAAGCCTCACCCGAAGTTTGGGATATGGATCGTACCGTGCCGTCTTGGCGGACACATCGCAGTTACCGCCTTCCGTGGCAGCGGAAATGTACATTTGGGATGAGTTGGGAACAGATCCGAACCATAGAGAAATGAATATCCAGATCTCACAATGGGGAAATCCGCAGGACAAGAATGCTCAGTTTGTGGTTCAGCCATTCTACGTACCGACGAATGTTGTGCGATTCACAGTCCCTCGAGGTGCTGTCTCATGCTCGTTCAGGTGGGAACCGGGAAAAGTGGATTTCCGCACTGTGCAGGTGGCCGGCGGGGTGCCGCCTCATGAGATAGCCAAGCACGAATTCACATCAGGCATTCCAGTACCTGGCAGCGAGTCGGTTCATCTCTGCTTATATGTTTACGGCACCAATCCTGACCCTATACCCGATCTGGTAGAGGTCGTCGTTGATAAATTCGAGTACCTGCCATGAGCTTCTGAGGAAATCGACCAGGCCGATCAAATGGCTGCTGGTTGGGATTGGGTTTGCCTGCTTTGTAGGACCTGCGCTGGCGGGCGATTCCGCGTCCATATCTCAATACGTTCGCGAATACTGGGGCCAGAATAAGGGGTTCCCCATCGGCTCGGTTTACGCTATCGCACAAACGAACGACGGATTTCTATGGATTGGGACCGAGAAGGGACTCTTGAGGTTCGATGGGTCGAGCTTTGTTCCAATTCAAACTCCGTACTCGCAAGACGGGGTGCCGACGCCGGTCTTCGGTCTCGCAAGCGACGATAGTGGCGGCTTATGGATCAGGATGTCTCGTGCCCGCCTGCTGCGCTACCAGAACGGAGCCTTCGACGAACGAGCTAAGAATCTGAACCCGACTGAAAGCGTGTGGACAGCCATGTCGAGAGGAGAAGGAGGCGATCCCCTTTTCTCGGGCTTCACAAATGGCATCGTGAAATATCAGAACGGGAGCTTCGTCAAGCTCGGGGCGGTACAAAGCACGCTGGACTTCGTCGTTCTCTCAATGGCGGCGGCCCCGGGTGGAGCTATATGGCTGGGCACTCGAGATCTCGGCATATTTCGCTTGGCCGCAGGGCAGATCTCTACAAGTCCGATCCTGCTCCGCAATAGGAAAATCAATTGTCTGCTCGAATCGGCGAACGTAGAGCTATGGATCGGAACCGACGACGGGCTCGCGCGCTGGGGCGCAGGGACGTTTCTGGCCACGGGGCTGCCGCCATCTTTAGAGCACGTTCAGGTCTTGGCTCTAGCAAACGACCGCGACTCGAATGTCTGGGTGGGCACGGCTGAAGGTCTAGTCCGAATTGGTCCAGGTGGAGACTATTCACTTCAGGAAAACGCCAAAAATCAAAATACGGTCACTGCTATTTTCGAGGACCGCGAAGGCAATATCTGGGCAGGTGGAGACAGAGGGCTAGAAAAACTTCGCCGCGCCGCCTTCACCACCTATTCCGTTAATGACGGCATGCCATCAGATCATGCCGGACCCGTCTACGCTGATGCTGAGAATCGCATCTGGTTTGCGACCCCAGATGGAGGACTCTTCTGGCTCAAAGACAATTCCATTCACCATGTGCCTGCCGATGGTTTGGACAAGGACATTGTCTATTCGATTTCCGGAGGAGAGGACGGTTTGTGGCTGGGTCGCCAAACCGGAGGCTTGACCCATCTGCGAACTGAGGGCGGCGCCTTTGCCCCTCAAACCTACACCGAGACCAACGGGCTTGCGCAAAACAGCGTGTATTCAGTCTTGAAGACGAGTGATGGCTCCGTCTGGGCTGGCACTCTCAGCGCAGGGTTGAGCAGATACAAAGACGGGGAGTTCAGCACCTACACAAATGCAAGTGGCCTGCCGCTGAACACGGTTACGTCCATCGCCGAGACCTCGGATCGAACCGTCTGGTTCGGAACCCCCAACGGCGTCGCCGTTTTTGCGGATGGCCAATGGCGCGCATACGCAAACGACCAAGGTCTTCCAGACGGCAACGTGACTTGCCTGGCATCCGGCTCGGGCGGAGTTGTGTGGGTGGGAACCAGCAAAGGGCTCGCGTTTATACAGTCGGGAATTGCTCACTATTTGCGTGACGTGCCGGACTTGTTGCGCGAACCGATACTTGGAATCCAAGAAGATAAGGCAGGCTGGCTGTGGATCGAAAGCGCGAACCGAGTGCTCCGCGTGAATCGCAGCGAATTGTTGGCAGAAAACCTCGGCGATGACGGCATTCGCGAATATGGTCTCGCGGACGGACTGCGAAGCACCGAAGGTGTGGAACGCAGCCGATCGGTAATTTTGGACCCAGCCGGTAGAATTTGGTTCTCCACGAATGGAGGGTTGTCGGTCGTTGATCCCAGGCGGGCGAGCGCCGGGTCAGCCCCCGCCATCGTTCACATTGAGGCGATTTCGGCGGATGGGCGCGCCTTCGGAATTGCAAACTCCGTCAGCGTGCCGGCTCCTCACCAGCGGGTCACGATTCGCTACTCCGGACTTAGCCTCTCGGTTCCTGAGCGCGTTCGATACCGGTTTCGCCTCGACGGCTTCGATCACGATTGGAGCGAACCGGTCGCAAGCCAGGAGGCTACGTACACCAATCTTGGAGCAGGACCATATCGCTTCCATGTGATCGCCAGTAATAGCGAGGGATTGTGGAACGGCTCGGAAGCTGTTGTTCAGTTCGCCATCGAGCCCGCGTTCTGGCAGACGTGGTGGTTCCAGCTTGCCTGTGCGCTGGCTGTGGGCATGTGTGTAGTTGCGTACCTCCGGCTGCGAACGCTGCGTCTGACACAGCAACTCAACATGCGATTTGAGGAAAGGCTTGCGGAACGGACGCGCATCGCCCAGGAACTTCACGATACGCTGCTGCAGGGGTTTTTGAGCGCCTCCATGCAGCTTCACGTCGCTGACGATTATTTGACTCAAGACTCACCGGCAAAGCCTCTTGTCCAGCGCGTTCTTGAATTGATGGGACGCGTAATCGAGGAAGGCCGCACCGCCGTTGGCGCACTCCGTTCGCCTGCCAGCAATTCTCTGGACCTCGAACAAGCCTTCTCCAGGGTCAAGCAGGAATTTGCCACACAAGAGAACCTGGATTTCCGAGTAATCGCCGAGGGGGCACCTCGTCCCTTGCATCCCGTGATTCGAGATGAGATCTACCGTATCGGACGTGAAGCCTTGATCAATGCGTTCCGGCATTCCCGCGCAAGCACGATCGAGGTCGAGCTCGAATATGCGTCCGACGAGTTTCGCGTGCTGGTTCGCGACAACGGCATTGGCATCAATCCCGAGGTCTTACGCGCGGGCCGCGACGGTCATTGGGGCCTTTCCGGGATGAGGGAGCGCGCCAAGAAAATCGGCGCACGAGTGAGAGTCTTGAGCAGCACCACGGCTGGAACTGAGGTCGAGCTTTCAGTTCCCTCCCACACCGCTTTTGAGCGCTAACACCATCATCCAAAACTGAACTGCGTTCCTTTAGCGGTAGTTGCTCGACTCATACCTCAGAAGTGGTACCCCAAAACCACGCAATCTGGGGTTTCGAAGAGCGAGGTTTTCTCCGTAACCTCCAACTGAAGGCGCTCTCGAGGGAAGGCTTGGAGCTGGCATCTGCAGCGACTATTTTCAACGTTTCCTGCTGGAAGACCCGGCTTCGGGCTCCTGTTGTTGCGTGTGGCCATCGCCTTTGCGGCCTTGGTCCAAGGGATCCTCTGCAGCCGTGACATGACTGATTCGGGGATGCGCGTCTGGACGATTGCCGCCATCTTGATAGCGTGCGCCGTGAGTCTAGCCTTGGGATTTTTCACGCCGATTGCGAGTGCGATCTTGGCAGTATGTGAGTTCGGAATAATCTTTTCGTGGTTCGCAACGGCACGTGGAGGGCCGGTTGATTCGAAGGTCGCCGGTTTCGGGATTTTGGTCACCGTGATAGCTATAGGGTTGCTGGGACCCGGAGCGTATTCCATCGATGGGCGTCTTTTCGGGCGCCGCGAGATACTGATACCACCTGCGGCGGACGCAGCGAGTTCGCCTGAAGAATCGGGCGACTCTGAAATGTCCTAAAACAGCACGGGGCTCGACGCGGACCGGCAGCCTTGGCGCGGGGCGTTTTACTGATACGGGCCAATTTTCTACGCAGCCAGTGCGTCCTTCTGTCCTTTTCCAGAATCGAACGAGACAAGCGGGAGTTGATTCTCGAGGGAGAAATCTGAAAGGGGAGACAATGGCGACAGGAACGATCACCACAAAGGATGGGACTACTATCTTCTATAAGGACTGGGGCACGGGGCAACCGATCGTCTTCTCGCACGGCTGGCCGCTCACAGCCGATGATTGGGACGCACAGATGCTCTTTTTCGGCGCGCGGGGCTATCGAGTCATCGCACTCGATCGTCGTGGTCATGGCCGTTCGACGCAAACGTGGGACGGCAACGACATGGACACCTATGCCGACGACCTCGCGCAGCTTACGGAGAAGTTGAACCTCAAAGATGCAATTCATGTGGGTCACTCCACGGGCGGAGGCGAAGTTGCGCGGTACATCGGGCGGCACGGCACAAAACGCGTGGCGAAGGCCGTCCTGATCAGCTCCGTACCGCCGCTCATGCTGAAAACTCCCGCGAATCCGGGGGGACTGCCGATCGAAGTGTTCGATGGTCTGCGGGCTGCCCTGGCGGCCAATAGGCCGCAGTTCTACAAAGACCTCACGCTTCCGTTCTATGGCTACAATCGGCCGGGCGCAAAAATCTCTGAAGGCATTCGCGAACATTGGTGGCTGCAGGGAATGATGGGCGGTGTGAAGCCTCACTATGATTGCATCAAAGCATTTTCTGAAACCGACTTCACCGAGGACCTGAAAAAAATTGACGTTCCCACTTTGATTCTGCACGGCGACGACGATCAGATCGTACCTTATGCGGATGCTGGGGTGCTCTCGGCGAAGCTGGTGAAGAACTCGATCTTGAAGATCTATCCCGGCTATCCGCACGGGGCGTTTACGACCCATGCGGACGTGATCAACGCCGACCTGCTCGCGTTCTTTAGGGGAGCGGCGATTTCAGCCACGGCGTGATCGTTTGCGCTGCCGATGAAAATGCAAATGCCAGTGAAAGTGGACACGTGACGCGAGCGTTTGAGAGCAGTGCGTCGTGAATTTATTTTTGCGACTCTGTATGATGGCGCGGTCCTGAACCCATCGTACGGAGAGTGTTCTGCCCAAGCGGCGCAGTGCTCGCAGCGGAATTGACCCAGCGCGATACACGCGCTGCTTCTCGTATGGCCCGGCGCGCTCAGGCCGAGACGAAACGGCCAGGCGTTCAGTTTACTGCGAGCACGTTTCACTTGAAAAAATCGCCGACGCCGTAGGTACCCCGGTTTATGTCTACAGCCGCGGCAGTATAGAAGAGGCTTACCGTCGTCTTGATCGAGCCTTCGGCTCTCTGCCGCACACACTTTGTTACGCGCTGAAGGCTAATTCAAATCTTTCGATTCTTCGCGTCCTGGCTGCACTTGGCAGCAGCTTCGATGTCGTTTCTGGCGGCGAACTCGACCGCTTGCGCCGCATTGGAGTCGTTGGGGACCGCATCGTTTTTTCCGGGGTGGGCAAAACGCGTGAGGAAATCCGGGATGCTATCCGCTACTCCGCGAAGAAACAGACGTCGCGCGGCCTACTGCTTTTCAACGTCGAGTCGGGAGACGAACTCGATGTTGTGCTCAGCGAAGCGGCGCGCTCCGTCCGAACCGGCGGCGAACGCGTCGCCGCCGCAATACGCGTGAATCCAGATATCCTCGCCGGCGGGCATCCACATATTTCCACTGGCTATCGGAGCCACAAATTCGGGATGGAATGGCGAGAGGCGCGGCGCCTTTACGAAGTGCACAAGGACTCGCGCTGGATCGCGTGGCGCGGGATCAGCGCGCACATTGGTTCGCAGATTGTTGCGGTCGAGCCCTTTGCGCGAGCGTGTCGCCGCGTGGCGTCCTATGTGGGGGAATTAGCGACAGAAGGAATTCCCCTCGACTATCTCGATATTGGTGGCGGCCTGGGGATTCGGTACACAAACGAATCGCCGCCTGAGCCCGCTGCGTACGCGCGCACGCTGGCCAAAATCGTGAGGCCTCTCCGTTGCAAATTGTTGCTGGAGCCGGGCCGCAGCCTGATTGGCCCGGCAGGCGTGCTGCTCACTCGCGTGCTGTACACAAAGGAGAGCGGAGGAAAGCGCTTCGTGATTGTTGATGCAGGGATGAACGATTTGATTCGTCCGACGCTCTATGGCGCCGAGCACGCCATCACGCTTGCATCGCGCAATATCCGCGAGCCGGCAGCGACACAAAGGGCCGATATCGTTGGGCCGGTGTGCGAGTCCGGAGATTTTCTTGCGCGCGACTGGCCGCTGGCGCCCGTGAAATCAGGAGACTTGCTCGTTATCTGGGCTGCGGGCGCGTACGGATTCGTACAATCGTCAAATTACAATTCGCGGCGGCGCGCGCCCGAAGTCTTGGTGGAAGACGCAAAGTTTCGCTTGATTCGCAGGCGCCAAACCTTTGGCGATTTGATTCGTGGAGAAGAATAGCCATTTTGCGCGCTCCTACCAGCTGTGCATCGTGTCGTCGAGCTTGCGATTAATTGGAAGATACGCCCGCTGATAGGGGTAGCTCGCAGCGAGATTTTCGTCGATATAGACTCCAAGTCCGGCGCGCTCTCCAGGATGCATCGAGCCTTTCTCAAAATAATAGGCGTGTGGAAACACTTTGTCAGTTTCCTCTGTATGCCTCATGTATTCCTGAATGCCGAAATTGTGCACGCTCAGATCGAAATGCAGCGCTGCGGCAAGGCAAACGGGGCTCAAGTCGGTCGCGCCATGGCAGCCTGTGCGTACCTGATAAATTTCAGCAAGTGCGGCAATTTTCCGGAGATGCGAAATCCCCCCAGCATGGACCACAGTGGTTCGGATGTAATCAATGAGCTGTTCTTCTATCAAACGCTGGCAATCGAAAATTGTATTGAACACTTCGCCGACGGCAAGCGGAGTCGTCGTGTGCTCCCGAATCAGCCGGAAGCTTTCCTGGAGCTCCGCCGGCGTGGGATCCTCGAGCCAAAACAGGTGGTACGGCTCAAGGCTCTTGCCCAGACGTCCGGCCTCTATGGGCGTAAGGCGATGATGTGCATCGTGAAGGAAGTGAATCTCCGAACCAAATTCGCGCCGCAATCGCTCGAAGAGTAGCGGCACAGACTGCAAATAGAGTTCACTCGACCACAAATTCTCCACCGGCGCATTCTTCTCGGCAGGTTCGTAATACATGTCGCCGAGCCCGACTCCGTAAGTGCTCGCGAGCCCAGGTACGCCCGATTGGGCGCGGATCGCTTTGTAGCCGAGGTCGAGGTAGTGGCGCACGGCGCGAACCGTCCCTTCGATGTCGGCGCCGCTCGCGTGGCCGTAAACAAGAACGGAATCCCGAGACGCCCCGCCGAGGAGCTGATAGAGCGGCATGTTCGCAGCCTTCGCCTTGATGTCCCACAGCGCTGTATCCACTGCGGAGATCGCGCACATCGTGACAGGCCCGCGCCGCCAGTACGCTCCTTTGTACAGATACTGCCAGGTGTCTTCGATACGGCGAGCGTCACGCCCGATCAGAAGCGGAATGACGTGATCGGAAAGGTAGCTCGCCACAGCAAGTTCGCGCCCATTGAGCGTTGCGTCGCCAAGGCCGTACACGCCATCTTCCGTTGTGATTTTCAGCGTTACGAAGTTGCGGCCCGGGCTGCAAGTGATGACTTTCGCGTCGGTGATTTTCATTTGGGTTCTTAGCTAGGCTTTGCCTGCCTTCATGCCGGTCAGCTGCGTCACCTCACTCACCGCGCGGTACGCCTGGTTGATTGCGGCATCCGTGTAGGCACGCGCTTCGGCGTCAGAGTTCGCGATAGAGAGGCGGCCAAAAGGTTGGCGCCCAATGACGCACGGCTGCTGATCGGGGGGCCAGTCTGGATCGAACAGCGAATTGTATTCGTAGGCGTAGCCATGCGGCCAGCGGTTTACAGTGATTGCCTGAACGTCCGTCGCCGGATCGAATCCGCCTCCAGCCAGCACGCGGCCAAGCTGCTCGCGAATGTGGCGTTCGAAGGTGGCAAAAGTCGTCGTCAACAATTCCTGGCGTCCCGCAATTTGCTGATTCCGCGCCGAAAGTCCCGCCTGGCACGGAACGCGCTCCAGATGCAAAAGGCAGGCCTCGTCAGGGTTCGAAGGGAAATGGTAATCGCCCATGCTCACCGGGAAATCGAGAGTGACGGAATCGAAGTAGCTGCCCGGGCAGCTCGCGCTGGAAATTCCGAGCCGCTTGAAGGACTGCCAATTCCGAATCATCACATTTGTGTAGACCAACGGCACTTTCACGCCGTACGCCAGCGCTTCACGCTGCTTTTGAGGCATTTCCGGGCACAGATAGGGAATCACCATGTTCCAGCAAGCCAGGATGCCAGCCCTGCCGCGGACGGAGTGGGCCTCGCCATGCCGGACATAAATCACTTCCACTTCCTTCGCGCCGGTTGGATCGCCCACATTGCTCGCGTGAATGGCGGTGCTGTTCAGTCGAATGCGAACGGGGGAAGATGGACGATCGAGCTGCGCGTAATCCAATTTTGCCGTGACGATGTCTTCCATCGTGTGACCAGGCGCGGCCGCTGGAATCAAAGAACGCACAAGCAGCCGGGCAATCGACGCGTTGCCATCAGGAAAATGAAAGATATAGGGCTCTTCTAAGTTCTGCTTTGTCACTTCGACGCCGAGACCCGGGCCCGGCGCCCCTGACAGATCCATGCCTTGGAATCCGGGATAGTCGAGTCCGGCAAGATCACCCGCTGGGACAGCTTCCACGCCGATGCCATAAAGGCCGTAGGTCTGCTTCTGCAGGTACGGAATTGCGTCCGGATGAATCTTTACGTACTTGAGCAAGTAATCTTTGTAGCTGGTCTTGGCCAGCAGAATCTTCTTGTCCCGCGTGGAAAGATTTGTGAGGTAGTCCACCTTCTCAGTGTGAAGGCGCACGAGATCTTTCTTCGCCTGCTCCGAGAGCGGCGTCTTGGCAAAAAACTCGTGCCAAGGAAGAATTCCGCGCCCCACAACCAGGCGGTCGGTGCCGAAAGTTTCTTTGTCGAAGAATACGCTCGGCGCCAGGCCCATCGTCCGGTGAAAGCTGTGGTCGAAATATTTGTAGAAGCGTTGAGTTTCGACGCCAAGATCGCGAAGCAAGCTGATCGCTTCCGGGCTGTATCCTTTCGGCCCCGCAATCGATTGCGTCCCGCCATAACCGAGAATCATGCGGGTCGACGCCCGGAACTCGTTACGGCGAGCATGTCCGCCAAAATCGTCGTGATTTTCGAGAATGAGGATCTTTGCCTTAGGACCGGCAATCTTTCGGAAGAAATACGCGGCAGAAAGACCACTGATTCCGCCACCCACGATGATCAAATCGTACGCGACGGCATCGGATTTGGGGGCCGCCCACTTTTTGCCATCACGAAGCGAATGCCCCACCTGCATGACTGCGTCCGTGCTGCCGCGCATTCCGGTCAGCGCCGGCGGGTAATACTCGGAATTATTTTCTGGATAGACCCCGGAGAGCGGGGAACCAAAACCTGCGGACCACGCCGGATCGTGGGCGATTAGCGAGCCGCCAATAGCAACGCCAAAGCCATTCAGGAAGTCACGTCTGCTGATTCGGCGATGCATGCCGAGTTCACGGTCGCGCTTCTCATACGTCACGATCTCCCCCAACAGATTTGGCCGCCGAGGATACTGCGTGATTTCTCATCCCGGCTTTAGATTTACCGCGGGTAGAGGATACCGCAGCAAAAAGGATTCTGCAGGACGAAATGGCGCCAGCGACTTCCCACCGCAATCGTGGCCAGCGCGCCAGCAAAATCCAGAACGTCGATGCAGTGCATCGAAATTTCGACGAAATGAAATTCGAGCGGCTGTGCTTAAAATTTTCGTATTCGTTCGAGCGGCCAGGCCCGCATGCACTCACCCGGCATTTCAAAACACCTGGCCGCTCGACGAATGAATCTCTCGCCGAAGAAAATCCCGCCCACAGACGATCGGATGTCGATGTCGAAGCATTGCTCGAATAAGTGCGTTGCGCGACCCGGTGCTAGCGTCACAAGAGAACGGCTATAGCAATCCGATCCTCTCGCTTTATACGGCTAGAATCTATGCAGGAAGTTGAATCTGAACGAGGGAGCGCGCTGAAATAGAACCGTTTGTCGCCCCTGCCATCATGCCTGCGGAAGGAATGCCCGTACGGATGAAGGATTTCTCGCAATCCACGGATGAAGGGCCGCGCATATTCCCCTCCATGTAAGCCAAGCCAGGACAGCGCGTGCAAGTGCCGAGGTGCGAACAAACCGAGCAGGTCTCCAAATCCTTCCCGCGAATCGACCGCACTTCCCGTAGTTGAGGTGAGTCGCGCCAGATTTCGGCAAACGCCTGCCGGCGGACATTTCCGCAGGCTAGCGGGAACTGCACGCACGGGTACAAATCGCCGTAGGGCGAAATGTAGCAGGCGGTATGCCCGGCGCTGCAAGGCAACCCTTCGCGGATGCTGTCGTCAACGGCGGCAGGCGGCGTGCAGAATTCTTCCAGATCTCCAACGAGCGCGGCATTGTGAAACACATCCGATACTTCGCTTGCGGAAGCGCGAAAGCGAAGTACGTCTCTGCGGCCGTCGATCATCGGCGTAATCGTGGGATCCAGCGTATAGTGAGCGCCAAATTCCGCGGCCAGAGCGCGGACGGATTCGCTGTCGTTCGAGTTCGAGCGCATCAGAACGTTCGCAATCGATACTTTCAAGCCTAGCGACCGCAAGACGCGGATGCCTTCGAGCGTGCGGTCGAGTGAGCCTTGAACCTTAGTGATGCCGTCGTGGATTTCGGCCCGATGAGAGTAAAGACTTATCTGAATCTGCTCGACACCGAGTCTCTTCAGTCGCTGTGCTTCCTTTTCGTGAATTAAAATAGCGTTTGTCTTCAGCTTCACGTTGAACTGCAACGAACGCGCGTATTCGATGATTTCGAAGCAGTCCAAGCGAACAAGCGGCTCGCCTCCGCTCAGCGTCAGGAAAAAAACGCCCGCGTTGGCCAATTGGTCCAGCAAAGTCCGGATCTCGGCCGTAGACATTTCGCCCCGGTCGTCGTGTTCCAGGTAGCAATGCTCGCACCGCTCGTTGCATCGATAGGTCACGTCCAGATGGACACTGAGCGGAACACCTTTCGCAAGGGCCTTTTGATTCAGTTGTTGAACCAGGCTCACGAAAGCACCGGAATCGAGTCTTCGTCCGTAATCGGCCGATCGGAGACGCGCAAGATGCCGTGGCTTGCCAGTTTTTCCGTAAATGCCTCGGCATCGCGATAGGCCACTTCTGCGGAAACGTCGAATTGCGCGCAGATCGAATCCCTCACAATTGACGACAGCGGAGTCCGCCCATCCGCCGATTGCCAGATTGCAGTGGCCACGTCGCTCAGGCTAAAGAGGGTTGAATCGACGGCTGACATGATGATCATCTCGCCGTCCAGAAGCCGCGCTGCTACAGACGCGCTTCGCGCGATGTATTTCTCGCTCATCGCACCAGCTCCCAGGCCCGAGCGTCTGGAGTGAAAGTGAGCTTCTGGACGTTTGCGCTGGAGACGAATTGAACTGCGGCATCGAAAACCTTGCGAACCATTTCGCGGTCATGCGCGAAGAATAGTATGTGGCGCAGCAGCGCCCGAACGGCATCGGTCTGAGCGACAGCTTCTATACGATTTTCCGGGCCTTTCTCGAGCAAGAAAAGCGTATGGACTGGAGCTGACAGATTTTCGCCGGACCGGGCCAACTCCCCAGCGAACGGGGTGCCATACGCTTTGTAGCCACCCTTGCAGAGCCGCACATAAGAGATTTCGTCCGTTAAGAGGGTCACGTCGGAGGGCGCGAGACGCGCCATCGTGGTCTTGCCGGCTCCGGAGACGCCGGAGAAAAGAAAGGCACGACCATAGCGAATCGCGCTGGCTGCGTGAAGCAGGAATCCGCCTTCGTCCGCTAACATCAACGAGTGCGCGATACGCAGCACGGAATCGAGCGAGTATGGGTTCGGGGACTGATGCACGCGGCCGCGGCGCAGTTTCGGGTCCCAGGTGGCCCCAAAATCTCCACGCTGCAGGAACCAGACGCCGCCCTTTCGGAAAACGTGAGCGTCCAGGTCTGACGGAATTGCGGGCAGGCCGAGCTCAAACTCGAATTCGAATTGGGGCTTGGCCGCCGGATTGATGAAGCCCTCATACCGCCGCTTGATGAGTGCGCAAAATTCCGGATCGCCGCCCCTGAGTGAGATCGGTATGCCCCCGATTTCCACCGTTATAGCGCCAATGGAAACGGTCGGTCCCACTGCGGCCGCGCAACCGTCCTCGGCCTGGACGCGCATCAGAGGCACTGCCCCAACCCCGGCCGCTGCTCCAGCTTCGCCGTCTGGGCGCGGGCGGAAAGTTGCCAGCGCAGTGTGTTGTAGCGAAGCAGCCATTTCGCTCCAAAATCGGAATACCGCACCAGAAAAGCCAATGTCTGAGAACTCAGCCGTGGTCGCGACGTAAGTAGAGTGCAGGCGTGCCTGCGCACGATCGCGTAAACGTGACCCAGAATCTCGTCCGCTTGGACTGCCTGATCGGCGTATGGCAGGGCGTCGCCCTGTGTGATAATCGCGTCTCGATAATCAGGATTCGCCGCTCGCACCACGCGATGCGCAAAGAACCGTCCATCGCGAGTCCACAACGCAACATCTCCCTTACACAGCGACTCGACACCGGCATTCCGCACGAGAAGGAGGTCCTGCGGGAAGATTTCCGGGATCATGCTGGTGCCCCGGGCCACAAACCGCAGTTCACCCGAAATTCGCAGTATTTCTGTGGCCAGTTCGCAGTTCAAAACTTCGCGATTTTGAGCAGGCGAACGCATGCGCGTTATGAGTTCTTCCGATTGAACCGGCACTGCCCCTGCGTGGGATGAAGCTTGCCGCAGGCCAGCGCCATGGTCTCGAAAACGTGCTCGTGCTGGAAGGTCGGCTTCGTGTATGGCTTTTTCCTCCCAGCACCTTTCGGCGGTGACTTCTTGTTTTCAGGCGCTCTGTCTTGGGGTTCCATGCTCACTGGAGCCCCTCACGAGTGTCCGGAGTCCCCGACAATGCATTGAGGTTGGCTGTGGCGCGGCGCCCGTTGAGCAGGAGATATTCGGCGGCATCGGCGAGCCCAGGCACACTGACTCCGGCTTTACCATCCATAATGCGGCGTTCATGACGATCGAACGTTATGATCGCTTCCCTTTCCGCTCGTGAGCGCGCAGCCCCGAGCCCCCCGAGCCGTAAACCTCTACTGCAACGCTGCCTGGGTTACTTTGACCGCGCAGTACGCGGCAGTGGTTCCGCAAATCGTCGTGGACGTTGCCAACGTGCCAAAGTAAAGGCTCGATGCCTGCCCGGAGGCCGAATCGTTGTCCACGATGATCGCGCTTGTCCCGCCTGCCACATCCGCAGTGTTTGTCGCGTTAGGTGTGGGGGCGTTGCCTGTTCCGGGGACCAGAACCTCGCCCGGCACAAGAAACGCATACAATTCCGCTGGATTTTGATCTACGCCCATGAACATATAGTCCGGCCCGCCTGTTGCGGTCGCCCCGGAAACCGTGCAGCCGGACCCCGTAGTCGCGCTGGGTATCGTAGCGTCGAACGTGAACTGCGATGCGGTCGCGGAAACCACCGTCTGCAGTCCTCCATCGATAGCCGCAACATCAGCGGCCGTGCATCCGTTGGCGACGTAAGCCGCTACGCCCGATACGGTGACCACGTCGTTCGCTGCTAGAGTATTCGCCGCGGTAACCGTGACCAGAGTGGTCGTTGCGGTTACCCCGGTCACGGTGAACTGCTGGCTGATGAAGAACTCAGTGAGCGGCGAGATCACCGAAGCGCCGGTGCCAAGTTGAGGCTTGTCATTACCCTCCGGCGTTGTCTGCAGGGCGGAACTGACGAATTGGAAGGTTTTTATCTGTTGGCCACCGGTGCCAGAGGCAGCAGCGATCATCTCGCCGTTGTTTGCAGCAGTGGCACTGCCGATTCCCAATAGAAAATAGCGGGCGTCCGGCGTGGGGTCGTACATCGAAAAACCGGCGGCCGAGCAGCTCTGATTTGCACCGGAGTCGAGCCCGGCGGCCGCGACCTCGGTCAGCGTGCTACTAGTAAATGCAAATTGGACGAGAGCGGCATTCGTCGTGTCAGTCTCGCCACCAGTCGTGCCGGTGCTGCAGGCTGTTACGACATAACCCACAGCATTCGTCGTGTCGATGAGGGGGGCGTCGCGAATACCACCGTTGGCGTTTTCACCGAGCGACAGCGCTGTCGCCGCAGTAGTTCCGGCTGGGGTCAGCTCATACAAGTTCGCGCTGCTATCGGCGACGAAAATGTTGTTCGTGCCACTGACATCGACGACAGGTGCTGATAGATAGTTCGACGCCGGGGTCACAGTCGCGTTGGTCACGTTGCAGCCGACGCCGGTCGTCGCCGTGAGTCCTGTAGCATCGAATTCAAACTGGGTTGTGCTCAGCCCCGTCTTAATAACGGTTTGTGTCCCATTGATGGCGGTGGCGTCAGCGAGACTACAGTGAGCACCGTTAGCTGCTACTCCGGCGATCGTAACGAACTCTCCGATGCCAAACGAGTTGGCCACGGTGACGGTGACTACGGCTGCGGTGGCCGTTACCCCGGTCGGAACGGCGGGCGTCGGGCTGGGGCTCACTTGGACAGGGAAGTTGCCTCCCGCGTATCCCGGTGTCCCAGTGAATGTCGGATTGATCGAATACAAGTATCCGTTGTTATCGCCGACGAGGGTGGTGTCATTCGGATAGTTGATGAAAGGCGACGAATAGCTGTCTGCAGCTCCCGGTACGGCAGTAGCCGCGTTGGCGGCAACCAATCCCAGCGGAAGCATGAAGTCGGTGGCGGTGCTGTTCGCGGTGCTTCCCGGGATTACGGGGTTCGTTGCGCAGGTCGGCATTGCCGTCCCGCTGTTGCTGCTGGCGCAGGCGGCTCCGTACTCGGTGCTGCCGCTGCCGAACGTCAGCACGTGGAGGATTGCGCCGATGTTCGGGTCGTTTTCCACGTAGGAGATCTCTGTGCCAGAGAGAGAAATATTGGGTGAGGTGGCCACGGGTCCTACACCGGAGGCGTAGGAAAAGATGAACTCTGGATCCGCGAGGCCACACAGCGGTGTCCCAGAGCCGCTATACAACTGATTGAAGGCCACTATATTGGCCTGCGCGCCGTTCGTCCCCGCAGTGACCCCGGCCCAGCCAAAATTGATCAGCCTGTTTGCATCGGTCAGCGTCACCCCATTGCCGGGAGTGAGCGCATAAACCGTGACTGTGCTGCCCGATGCTACCGCCACCACGCGGTAGAGAGCGGTGTTACTCAGATTACGATTAACAGCCGCAGCCAAGTTGGTCGCGTTCGTGGCAACCGTGGCGGATATTAGGAAGTTTAGCCCCGTGTTCAAGGTGGCAGAAGCGGTCAAGGTCAGGGTGCTTGCGGTCCCCCCGGTGGGAGTTACTGTGATTGACGTCGTGCCGCCACTTTGCGGTTCGCCGGTGAACGTGCCCACAACCTGCGCGCGTGTGTTACCGGTTGACGCGTTAACTGGGAATACTGCGAAATCGGAGGTGCAGTTCGGTGCTGCGTTCGTGTCGAAGGTATACTTCGCGGGTGACATGCCTGGAGCCACACCGCCAGCACCCAGTGAAACCGCCCAGTCTCTTCCCCTCTCTTCCTTTGCCAGTCTTGGCCGCAGTGGCGGCCTCGGCCACAGTTGGGAATCCGTTGGCCCGTGGCCATGCAACAGCCTCCGTGCATATGCTCGCGGCTCGGTTCGCATCTTTTCGGCTTGCTCAGCCGTGAAGCCAGCGGGGAAAAGAACGTGCTTTGACGTCCAATCCAGCGGTGCGGGAAACGAACCGTCGGGGCGCTCGAAGCCCTGCCCGAACGCAGGCGCGGTGAGGCACATTGCCAGCGCCAGAAGGGCCGTGAGGGACGACGCTCGTCTCAAGAAACATCTTCCGCTCAGTTCCGTGCTCAAGCACTCAGTGCACGAGTAACCAGGAACCCGTTTGGCGGTCGCCTCGAGCGCGGGCGTTGGGATGGACTTGGACGGACGCTCGAGTGGCAGCGGCAATGTAAGATTTGGAGTTGTGTGTTTCATCCCAAGTCCTCGGCTGCCTAGCCGCGGTCTCTTACGCAAATAGCGTCCGGAGTGCTTGCAGTTCCGCAGATAGCATCCCGCACTATGACCGTACCGAGGGGGACCATCGCGCACAATGAGAAAAGGGTACTCTGCCGCTAAAGCGTTACCTGCTAATGAGGTAAGAGCGATTCCAATTCACTGCCGCCGTCCCCTTTGGCCACACAATCCGAACCGACCATCGCAACTTGACCCTCAGGCCTCGAGAGTGTACGTTCCGGTGGCTCTGAGCGTCGTCAGGGGAGACATACCAGGGGGACAAGGATGCGTAGCCGCGTCGCGCTGCTTGTGGTCTGTGTTGCCTTACTTGCAGGCGCTCTGCTCACTGCCAGGAAGCTGCATTCTCAGGGCTCGCAAGACCTCGACGTCCGTGACCACTACACGAAATTCGAATATCGCATTCAGATGCGTGACGGCGTTCATCTGTTCACGTCGGTCTACGCCCCGAAGGACACATCCCATCCTTACCCTTTCCTGATGACCCGCACGCCCTACAGCGTTGCGCCTTACGGCCTGGATCAGTACAGACGCAATCTTGAGTCAGCCGAATTTCAGAAAGCCGGCTACATTTTCGTCTTTCAGGATGTACGCGGCCGCTACATGTCCGAGGGCAAATTCATAGAAATGACCCCGCACATCGACCACAAAACGTCAAATCAGCAAACCGACGACAGCACAGACACCTATGACACCGTCGAGTGGCTTCTCAAGAATGTTCCGAATAACAACGGGAACGTGGGAATCGTGGGAATTTCTTACCCTGGCTTTTACACTTCGGCCAGCATTATCGATTCGCATCCTGCGATCAAAGCCGCTTCGCCCGAAGCGCCCATGGTCGACCTTTTCATGGGCGATGACGCCTACCACGGCGGCGCTTTCATGCTAGCCGCGAATTTCGGCTTTTACGTGTCTTTCAAGCCCCAAGCTCAGCCAGGTCCCAGGCCCGCGAATTTCCAGAGGTTCGATTACGGCACGCCAGACGGCTATCAGTTCTACTTGAAGATGGGTCCCCTCTCGAATGCCGAACCGGTCTACTTCAAAGGCTCGAATCCCTTATGGGACGACCAGGTGGATCACGATACCTACGACGACTACTGGAAGATTCGCGATCTCCAGCCTCACCTGAAAAATATTCATTGCGCAGTGCTCACCGTCGGCGGCTGGTTTGACGCCGAGGACCTCGCGGGTCCTTTCAAAGTCTACAGTGCGGTGAAACAGAACGACCGCGGCATCTACAATGGCCTCGTCTTTGGACCGTGGGTGCATGGCGGATGGGCACATTTTGACGGCAGTCGTCTCGGTAACGTCACCTTCGGCTCCAAGACTGGAGACTTTTTCCGCACCCAAATCCTTTTCCCTTTCTTTGAGCACTACCTGAAAGGCGCGCCAGACCCGCAGCTTCCCGAGGCCTACGTCTTCGAAACCGGAGCAAATGCCTGGCACAAGTACACGAGCTGGCCGCCCGCGAACGCCCAGCCCCGTACCCTGTATTTGCGCGAGAACGGCGGACTGTCCTTCGATCCGCAAAGCGCGTCGGGGAACGCAGGCGCGTACGACGAATACGTCAGCGATCCTAATCGACCCGTTCCCTTCGTGGGCTATGACACCACCGATGTTCCCCAGGAATACATGGACTCCGACCAGCGTTTCGCTTCCACGCGTCCCGACGTCCTCGTTTACCAGACCGCGCCGCTGGATAAGGATGTCACCCTTGCGGGTCCTGTCTCGCCGCGCCTCTTCGTCTCCACAACCGGCACCGATTCCGATTTCGACGTCAAGCTGATCGATGTGTATCCACCCGACTACCCCGAAGCCCAGCAGAGCACCGAGCCATCACAGAATGACGTTGGCGCGCCCCGGACGAGAATGGCTGGCTTTCAGCAGCTTGTGCGCGGCGAGCCCATGCGCGGCAAATTTCGGCACAGCTTCGAAAAACCCGAACCTTTCGTCCCCGGCAAAGTGGAAGAAGTGAATTTCACGATGCCGGACATCTACCACACCTTTCTGCGGGGTCATCGCATCATGGTCCAGATCCAGAGCTCGTGGTTCCCATTGACCGACCGCAATCCTCAAAAATTCCTGCATATTCCCGACGCCAAACCCGAGGACTTCCAGACCGCCACCGAGCGCGTCTACCACGGTCAGGGTAAGACCTCGGGTCTTATAGTCGGAGTGTTGCAGTAGCTCAGCAATCGGCTCAGCACTTAACGCCGCGGAATTATCGTAAGATGTGCCAATGAGCGCTCGCCCGCAATCGCGCTGGCTCCTGGGCTTCGCCCTTCTCTTCTTTGCGGGCATCACGTCCACACGGACCCCGCCCCCCGCCTTTGCGCAAGACCCTCCCGCCTCCGTCAGCCCGGCGCGCGATCAAATCCTTCACCTCATCCAGCAGGCCCACGCCGATGTTTCCGTTGCTTTTCGTTCCCTCGACGGCACGCAGGAACTCTTCATCAAATCGCACGACGAATTTCCTGCGGCTCCTTCCGTCATTCAAATCCCCATAATGATGGAGCTTTACGCGCAGTCCGATGAAGGCGAACTGCGCCTCAGCGACACTGTCACCGTCCACAACGGTTTTCGCAGCCTCGCTGACGGCTCGCCCTTCCAGCTGGATCCTAAGACCGATCCTGACCAGGACCTCTACCAGCAAATCGGCAAGCCAGTTACCCTTCGCGATCTCTGCGAGCACATGGTGGCGCACAACAGCAGTCTTGCCGCCGACCTCCTGATCGAAAAGCTTGGCATCGACGGAATTCGCCAGCGCATCGACGCGCTGCACATTACTGGCATGCAAGTGGTTCGCGACGTTGAACCCGCGAAGCCCAACGACAAATCGCCCGGAAACATTACGTCGGCTCGCGCCGTTCTCGATTTGCTGTACGAGCTCGCGAAACGGCAGGATTCGGGCGACGACTCCGCAGAAGAAATGGTTGGAATGGTAGCGCGCGCGGCGCTTTCGCAGCCGCCTACAGCGGGAATGCCGTCCGACCCGCGCAACACTCAGGTCGCGCAGCTGGCTGGCACAGGCCAGCAAGCGATGATCATCTACGGCCCGCATCCCTTTGTCGTCGCGATCCTTGTTCGGGGGCTTCCGAGTCCCGCGGCGAGTGCGGCGCTGATGGCCCAAATCGAAAACGCGCTTGCGGCCGGCTTGGCTGCCAGCATCGGCGGCGGTGGCTGATTTCCTTTCGCCACTTCCCTTCGCCTGAGCGAAATCTGAACATCCGGCCAGTAGCTTCGGCGTTCCGGTTGCACTAGCATCTACAAAACGAAACTCGCTGCTTTGCGTCTGGAGAAAACCGGATGTTCTGCGAGCGCTGCGGCCTGAATTTTCTGCCGAGACAATCGATGTGCACGCGGTGCGGCGCCGCGGCCACGCGTCACTGGCTCCAGTTGATCGGGCTCACGACGTTGCTGCTCGCCGTCGCATGCAATTCGCTTGTGGCGTGGTATCTGCTGCCGCGGCACGTCACCGGCCACGAATCGCGATTCCTCTTTCGCGCCTGGTTTTGGCTCGACGACAAAATCGCTTTATACGGCTGGGTGCCGGTGGCGATCGGGCTATTGGTGTGGGATTTTCTGGTGCTGCGCGGTTCACGCCGGCCTAAGGTACGCGGCTGGGTGACTCGCAAGCTGCTCACCTTCTCGTTGGTCGCGGGCATTACCCCGTTCATTCCTTCCTGGTTGCCCGCCGGACAGCCTTCGCAGAATTTCTTCAGCGTAATCCGTAGCCACCCTGGCATGCCGCTCGCGCTCGCCTGGGGGGTGGTGCTGCTGGTCGTGTCGCTTGTCTGCATGGAAGCCGAAACCCGCGATTCGCTCCTCGGCCAGGGAAAAATCCTCAGCGTGGTAGGCCTCGGCGTCCTTTTTCTTCTCCTCGGGATGACCATCTGGGGCTGGGCCGTGACGTAAGCCGGAGGCAAAAAACCTATGCGCAGAATGTGGTTTTTGTATCGAGTAGACTTAGCAGTTTTGTTGACGACAAAGGGGTTGCGGGATTTTCTATCGACACAGTGTATCGAGTAGAAAAGCATTGATCGGTGACCTTTTTCAGACTCTGCATCTCCTCGGCTGCTCCTCATGTCCCTCCGTCCCCGCAAGAGCAAAATCCACGAAGGTTAGCGGCAGACACCGTAAGTAATCAATCCGTAATAATACGGAAGTAGTACTCACAGGACCGGCGTGATTTGACCAACTCAGCTTTCGCGAAAAGCGCGAACGATGGGCAGCCAACTAGATTCGTCGATTGTATCGAGCAGAGCGAGGTGAGCCTTGCAGTCTAAAGCTTTCGCCAAAATCCGTTCGGCGCCTTTGCGCTAACCATCCAAATAAGTGATTTCGAGCCAGCTTATGTCTGTTCGTTATGCAGCAGTCTCTTTTGTGCGGCGGCGGAAAAATCCGAGGCCCGCCACCGCCGACGCGAGAAGCAGCAAGCTGGAGGGCTCAGGGGTGGTTGTGCTGCCGGTGCCAGTGCTGCCGGTGCCAGTGCTGCCGATTGAACCTGGCGTAACGACGGGCGCGGGGAGATTCTGGGCGCTGGCGCCATTCAGAGTGAAGCTGCCTCCCGGCCCGGTCGTGAGCGGCGTGCCGGTAAGTCCCAGGACGAGCATGGCGCCAGAGACTGAATCATCGGAGTAACAAGAGCTAAAGCCCGTGCTGCACAGATACATCGCGAAGCCGTCGGGTATGCTGTCAGGGACAGCGAAATTGTTCGTCGTGGTCATTTGGAACGACAACGACGAACCGACGGTGAATTCCTGGTCGAAAAAGACCTCGTTGGTGGTGGCATCGCTGAGGGTGACTCCGCTCGTCAAATCGCCGCTGCAGCCTGCGCCACTCAAGAAGCCGCCGTCGGTGCAATCTGGAGATCCAGATGCGAATATGGCGCTGCCGCCACCGAAACCGAAGCCGGTGAGGGATATAGTGTTGCTCGAGCCGTCGCTGTCGTTCAGACCGAAGGCAAGTATCTGGGTGCTGCCCGAAAGGGCCGAAGTGTTCAACGAAACGTTGAATAAATCGGCTCTGCTTACTGTCGGCATCAGGGCGACAAAAACCACGACCGCAATGATTGGAAATATGCGCTTGATGTTCATCTAGTTCTCCTTAGCTTCACGGATTGAGGACGCGAGTCGTGTAGGTGATCGCACCGTTCGTTGGATCGCTGAACTGCAAACTAAATGAAACCGTTTGTCCCGCGCCAATACCGCCATTTATAGTCACGTAGGGCGATATGGATGGTGATCCGAATGCGGTCGTGCCCGTCGCGTTGACGAGGGTTGCATTGGCCAGGTTGTCGAGCACCAGCGAAATCGCAGGTGTAATCGCGGCGCCGGAGCTATTCGTAACCATTACCGTTTGTGCGTAGTGCCGCGTGACCGGATTCAACACGATGGGACCGAGCGTGATGGTTACCGAACTGGTCACATCGGTAACGCAATTGCACACGACGAAGTTGGCCGTAACCGTCTGCGGCTCGAGCATCACAATCGGTGTCGACGCGCCCTGTTGATTGCCTACGTTGCCGGACCAACTGCCGAAGGCATATCCGAGTGCCGGAGTGGCAATGAGAGAGACGACGTTGCCTTGCGGCTCGTTGTAGGTTCCCGGCGCTGGAGTGGTCGTGCCGGCACCTGCGGGTGAAACCTGAATGGTGAGCTGTTCCGGCGGTGGCGCAACGCCGAGAGGCGGGTTGCACGGATTGTTCAGGGCGATCGTATGGGGCGAGATACACAGCTCGAATGCGCCGATATCGTAGCCGCCCATTTCAGGGCGAGGATCATTGCGCTGGTCCGTGCTCAACGAAGTGCTCGAATCGGCCGTAAGGAATGCGGCGCTCGTCGTCGGGATCGCCAGCGTCGGCGTGAAGCCGCCGTTATTTTGCAGCGGGCCGAGCTGGGGATCACCGGTGGTAACCACACCTTCGCAATTGTTGTTGTCCTGAATCAGGTTCCCCGCGCCAGCGACAGCGACCGTGGATCCGCCTGCAATCCAGCATTCGTTGATGGCACCGGTGAGCTCTCCATTGGTCATGGAACCGTTGTTGAAAATGATGGTGTCGTAGAGTTCCAGAAGTGTGGAAGCGGTGGGATCGCTTTGATAGACGACGATGCCGCCGCCGGAGCCGGTGCTTTGATTGTTGGCGATGGTAACGTCTGTTACAGTGAGATGGCCGTTGATGTTGAAGATTGCGCCGCCACCGTCGCCGCCATTGTCAGCAGCGCCGCCGCCGGCCACGCCGCGCGTGACGTAATTATTGACGAAAGTGCTGTTGCTGACGCGGACGCCGCCGCTGTCATTGAAAATTGCTCCGCCCAGGCCCGCACCGCCGCCACCATTTTGATGGTCTGCATCACCGCCCCACGGCCCGCCGCCCTGGCCGGGATCGCCGTTGCCTGCGACAAATCCATTTTGACCGGCTCCGCCACCACCGCCGAAACCGCCGTTACCGCCGTCCGTGTTCCCGAAAGCACCAGCGTCGCCTGCGCCGCCACCTCCTCCAAAGCCGCCGTGACCTCCATTTCCTCCACCAAACGCACCTCCACCACCCCCTCCGCCGTAATTTCCATTGCCGCCATTGCCACTGGTGAGCGGTCCCCATCCGCCGCCACCGCCCAAAACCGGGACACAGCCCGTTTTGCCCGTTTCCTCCGAAGCCGTCCCCACCGTTATCTGGATCTCCGGTCGCGCCCCCAGCGCCGCCACACGCCGGGACAGAAACATCAAAAAGTATACTGCCGCCACCACCACCAGCGCCGGTGCCGAATGCATCTCCGCCAGTCGCGAATGGAGCCGAGCCACCGCCACCTCCACCACCGTCGTTATATTGGCCCAATCCGTTCTGATAGTCGGGACCAAAGCCTCCTGCTCCTCCTATACCACCGCCACCGCCACCTCCACCTATGTCGCCATTTCCCTTGGGAGCACCTGCGCCCCCTACGGCACCGTTGCCGTCGAAGGTTGAATTTTCAACCAATAACGTGCCGCCCTGAACGTAGACGGCGCCGCCTGCACCCATGCCACCGCCACCGCCGCCAAAGCCACCGGCTCCGCCCTGAGCCAAAAAACCCTTGATGTATACGTTGTGAAGTGTGAGCGATCCCGTACTGCCGACAGCGAATAATCGTGATGAATAAGGAGCTGGGTTCGAGCATGGTTGCGGCGGATTGCCGCATGTTGGCATCCACTCGAGAGTGGCACCGTAGCCCTCAATCGTTATTGTGGACGTGATTAGTAGTGTCGCTGTTGGTCCGGTAGGATTCGTTCCATCGTTCAGCGGGTTGTTTATTTCAAGCGTCTGACCAGCGGGCAGGACAATGATGTCGTCGCCTGTGCCCGGAACGCACTGTGTGGTAACAACCGTCGGCACGTATGTTCCTACGAATGTATAACCCGCAATGGCCGAGTTTGTTTGATATACAGAGGAGAAGATAGCCTCCTTCAATGAACAGCCGCCGGTATCGCTGATCTTATCGACCAAGGTTGTGACGTAGATGATGGCCGCGGAAGTAGGCCGCGCAAAAGCTGAAAGCAGGAGCGCGACAGCGAATCCGACGCGCGCGACAATTTTCAGATTGTGGCGCGAACCAGCCATCCGATAAATCGAGGAATTATGAATCGGCTGCGTGTGTGTTTCTCCCATTTAGATTGCTCCTGGACCTGCGAGGACGCGGGGCGTGTAGCTGATGGCTGCGTTGTCCATGTCCTCAAAATGCAGACTGAAAGAGACCGATTGGCCCGGCGCGAGATTCCCAGCCACGGTGATGTACGGGCTGCCGAGAGGCGTCTCGAAGGTTGTCGTGCCGACTGCGTTGGAGAGGGTCGCGGTGCTGCTCAGATTCTGAAGCACCAGCGCAATCGGGCCGGTAAGCGTGTTCGATGAGTTGTTCTTCACCGTAACCGTTTCCGCATAGGTTTTGGTGACAGGATTCAGCACGATTGGACCGCGCGTCACGGTGACGGAATTGGTCACATCGGTAGCACACCCGCAGGGAAGGAAAACCGCCTCAATCGTGATCGCCGAGGTCATGATCAGGCCAGTAGAGGCGGACGTGTCGTTAGACGGGACGTCTCCGGTCCACTCGTAGAAGTAGTAGCCGGGATTGGGAGTGGCCGTCGCAATGACGCTCGTGCCTGCAACTTCCTGGGTTGTGCCTGCCGCTGGGGACGTGGTGCCACCGCCCGCTGGCGAGATTTCGATTGTTAGCGCCACCAAATCGGGCGGGGGAGCGTTGACGAGAGTCACACACGAAATTTCGCCGTAGACTCGCGGAGGCGCGCAGGCTTCGTACGCGCCGATATCAGGGATCTTTTCTTGCGGACGGTCCACGCCACGCTGATCGGTGGAAAGAGACGTAGACGGATCCGCAGCTTTGAACGCCGAGCTGGTGGTGGAAATAGCCATGGTCGGCGTGATTCCGGGCGAGTTCAATTGCAAGGGGCCGAGCTGCGGGTCGGTGCTGGTTACGAGGCCAGGACACGGGTTGAAGGAACCGGAGCCGTTACTCGTGATGAGGTTGTCGACGCCTGTGACGCTTACGCTTCCGGCGACATAGCACTCGTTCGCGCCGTTGTCGGCGATGATTGTGTCCTCAAGAGTGAAACTGGCAGAGCCGTCGCTATAAACCACAACGCCAGCTCCCGAACCATCGGCTTGATTGCCGCTAATCGTGGAATCAATGATGGTGAGTGAGCCATCGCGCGCGAAAATGGCGCCAGCGGCACCGCCGTTGTCCGCATTGCCTGGCGCAAAAAAATTGGCGCCCCCTTGACCATCAACGATGTAATTGTTGGCGAACGTACTATTCTCAACGACGACGGTCGCGCTGTCCGAGAAGATTGCGCCGCCCATTGCGGCGCCGCCTCCTCCTCCACCGCCGCTTGAGCCTGCACCGCCATAGGGACCTCCCGATCCCGGTCCGAACAGGAAAGCTGGAGAGGCTGACCCTCCACCGCCGCCGCCGAATCCCCCATTGCCGCCGTTTTCGTTATAGGCCGCCCCGCCCCCTCCACCGAACCCGGCGTTTCCGCCCTTGTCACTGCCGCCACCACCTCCTCCACCATAAGCGCCATTTCCGCCGGAGCTCGTTGCGATTGGTTCATCGAGCGGGAGGGTTGACGCACCACCGCCTCCACCTCCTCCGCCGGAGCATTTGGCATCGTGACCATTGTTTCCCTGGTCGCTGGCGTCGCCTCCGTTTCCGCCGCAGAGATAACCGCCGGGCCCTCCGACATTCGCATCGCCGGCACCCGAGTAAACAGTTCCGCCACCGCCTCCGCCGCCACCTCCGTTGCCACTTCCTCCGCTGCCGCGTGAGCCGCCACCACCCCCGCCATTCGCATAAGCGTAAGCAGCGATATCCGGATAGATGCCTACTCCACCATTACCGCCGAGGCCGCCACCACCACCGGTGTCGGTGGAATAGCCACCGCCGTTGCCACCCGCAGCTATGTTGCTGTCGAACGTGCTGTTTTCGATCGTGAGATCGCCATTTTGGATGTAGATTGCGCCGCCAGCGCCAAGGCCTCCCCCGCCGCCGTCCGCGCCGTTGCCGCCTTTTGCGGAGAAACCTGTGATGTGCACGTTTATGAGCGTGAGGCTTCCGGTGCCTGAGGAGACGCCGTTGGGCGTTGTGATTGTGGCGGGGCCCACGGCGAACAATCGAGCGTTGCCAGTGCCAGCCCACTGTAGAGTGGCTCCATAACCCTGAATGGTAATATTTGAATTGATAATCGGAGTGGCCGTAGGCCCGTAGGGGTTGTAGGCGTCCCAGCTCGTATCCATGGTGAGCTGCAAAACGGGCAGCGGGTAGCCGGTCGGCAGAATGATGGTGTCGTTCCCGCTGCCGAGCAGGCATTGCGTGATGATGAAGTGGTCAGGGTCGGTATAGTCGATGGCGAGGCCATGGACGCCATCGACCGTATCGTGGAGAACGGAGGAGTAGATCGCTTCCTTGAGCGAGCAGCCGCCCGTAGTGCTCACCTTGTCGGTGAGCGTCGTTACGTAAATCACGTTGGCCGCGCCAGGTGGACACAACGCGAGGGCAGAGAAGCCGAACGCGATGAGCGCCACTGCCAATCGCATCATCCGCGGGACGGCGGAATGACTTCGATCCAACCAAGGACGGAGTGCGCAGAAGTTCACTCGCAACGTCGGCCGAGCGATGAACATAATTCCTAATCCCCCTCGTACATTTATCTGCCCCGAAACGAAAGGCTCGCGAGAGCGTGCCGGCACACCACGACTGTTGTAGCCGGCCCGGCGCATTACCGGGTTCTCTACCGTTGAGCCATCAGGGACGATGGCGGAAGAACTTGTGGTTCCGCCTGCGTCGGGAAACTGCCCCAGAGGAATTGCGAAGTCAATCGGCGCACCCTCTTTTAATTCTCTCCGGGCAAGTGCAAGAAATTACGGATCTTGAGCGATTTCCTATTCGAACATATTGACGAGAATATGGGGCCGATGTTACACATTTACCACCCCGCACCTATGGAGCTTAGCAGCGTGGCCTCAGGCTCCCTTCAAACTGGGAAGATCGTTCGGTTCGGTCCATTCGAAGTGAACCTGCTGAAAGGCGAACTGCGGAAACATGGCATTCGCCTCCGGCTGGGCCCGCAAGCTATGCAGATTTTGGCGGCCCTGCTCGAAGAACCGGGCGAAATCGTGACCCGCGAAGAACTGCGACGCCGGCTGTGGGCAGACAACACCTTTGTGGAGTTTGAGAATGGGCTAAACAACGCAGTGAACAAGCTGCGAAGCTCCTTGGGAGATTCTGCGGCACAACCTCTGTACGTCGAGACGTTGCCGCGGGAGGGGTACCGTTTTGTCGCGCCTCTTGAGAGAAAGATTGAGCCTGAGCCGTTTGACGCTCAGGCTGCGTTAGTGGAACCTGCACCGTCGGCGATTCCGAGTCGCGAAAAAACAAATCCGAAGCTGCGGCGGTGGGTTTTGGGGGGCTGTCTCGTTGCGGCGGGTGTGGTGGCATATGGTTTTCTCTCGCCGGTTCCGGTTCCGAGCGCGACGAGCTCGTTTCGGCAACCGATCTCGGAGCATTTCGATGCCTTTGCGCATATTGTCACCGACGGGGCACGCGTGTATTTCCTGGAGCGTAACGGCGACCGACACAATCTGGTGCAAACATCGGCAGCGGGAGGGCCGGTAAATCCGGTCGCGGCGCCGTTTCGGAACACGCGCATTTTCGATGTCTCTCCGGACCATACCGAGTTTCTGATTGGAAATTTTGACGCGCCGAGAGGAGGGTTGCCGCTCTGGATTTGGCCTGTGCAAGGAGGAAGCCCAGTTAGAGTCGGGGACGTGACGGCAGATGACGCGTCATGGGCGCCCAATGGCCAAATCTTCTACGGCCGCGGCAATGAGATTCATTTGGTGGCGCGCGACGGCAGCGGCGATCGATTGCTGATTCACACGGTGGGTCGGCCATACTGGATTCGTTTCTCACCGGATGGCCGGAAGATGACCTTCAGCGTGGACAATCTTCAATCCGACGAGCAGACGCTCTGGGAAGCGGCCGCTGACGGAAGCAATCCCCATCTGCGATTCCCGGGATGGAGCACTCCGCCCTCGGAATGCTGTGGGGGTTGGACACCCGATGGAAAATATCTGGTTTTCACGTCGAGCCATGCTGGATTGCAGAATATGTGGGCGATTCGCGAAGAGCGGAGTTTTTTTCGTTGGCGGTCTCCGGTTCCCGTGCAACTCACTCCTGCAGCGCCGCCTGTGGGAGAAGCCGTGCTTACAAGGAATGGGACGCGCGCGTTCGTTGTGACGCCGTGGAACGAAGCATGGCAATTCGAGCGTTACGATTTTTCGTCAGGCAGCTTTCGGGGATTTGCCGTACTGCCCGGGGCGTTTTCAGCGCAACCGTCGAGAGACGGCGCTAATTTCGCCGTCGTGAAACAAGACTGGACGTTGTGGCGCACGAAGGCGGACGGCAGCGAGCCCTTGCAATTAACGGCGTCGCCGCTGGAGATGACGCAGCCGCAATGGTCGCCGGATGGAACACAGATCGCGTTCGAAGCGCATACGCCGGGGAAGCTACTTCGAGTATATGTCGTGAATGCAGCGGGCGGGCCGGTTCAGGAAGTTCTGCGGGAAGAAGGAACGCAAGGTGTGCCGGCATGGTCGCCTGACGGAACGCAGATTGCCGTTGCGGTGAATGTGTTTGCGCCGGCCGATTCTAAGCTGCCGCGCGGGATTTACGTGGTTGATTGGAAGACGCGGAGGGGCGCGAAGGTGCCGAACTCGGATGGTTTGACCTCGCCGATGTGGTCCCCGGATGGCAAATATTTCATCGCCAAAACGCCGGATGAGCGCGCGATCTTGATGTTTGACTCGCGCGCGCAGACGTGGAAAACGGTTGCGAAAGGGACTGAGCTTTCTGGGCTGACATGGTCGCGCGATTCGCAATATTTGTACGTGCAGAAGTTCGCGGACGAAGGGCAGCCCATTTATCGGCTGCACGCCGGCGATTTCAGACCCGAACGCGTCGTCAACTTCGAGGGCCCGATTCATGACGGCTTTGAGCTGTGTGTGCTCGAAGCCGGTGTCGCGGATGGATCTTTGATCGTGCGATTGAGGAGCAACGGCGGCCAAATCTATGCACTCGATCTCAAATTCCCGTGAAAATGAGTGGCGATCAGCAATGGGTCGCTAGGCGCAGCAGCGACGGGTAGAATGGCTGGATTGGACTGAGCGGGTCACTTCGGGTGCTGTTTTTCTACGATGTGGCCGAGGATTCGACTTCGGAAGCCGCAACAACTCTTAGGCCGCGTGGATGAAGGGCAATTTCCACATCGACGCCCTCGCTCCACCCAAGTACCGGTTCTTGACGCGGCGGACTCAGAATAGCGACGGGCACAGCTGCTTGACAAAGCGAAGAGTTTCGGCGAAAATCTTGACATAGGCGAAGAAAAAGCGAAACTGTGCATACGTCCTCTTCCTTCTTCTTGCCTCTGATGACGGTCTATGCCTCGCGTTGGGAATCTCGCTGCTTTGCGGTCGCAAGTGGAGTCGGCGCTGGCAAATCGCGTCATCGTGCCATTCAATTATCGCGACCGGAAGATAGTCGAGACGGTCTCCGCAGGGATTCCTGAAATCGATGAACTGACGGGCGGTTTGCCGCGCGGCGGGCTGATAGAAATTTGCGGGCCGGCGTGTTCGGGGCAAACGAGCGTGTTGGTGTCTGCATTGGCGGCGAGAACGGCGGACGATGAAGTGTGCGCGCTGATCGATGGGCGAGATGCGTTCGATCCATATGCGGCGGCGAGCGCGGGCGTGGAGCTTCGGCAGCTGTTGTGGGTGCGCTGCAAAAATATCGAGCAGGCGTTGCGCGCGACGGATTTGCTGCTGCAAAGCGGGGGATTCGGGATGGTCGCGCTGGATTTGGCGGATATTCCGGCGCAGACGGTGAGGTACGTGCCGCTGAATGTGTGGTTCCGATTTCGGCGGGCGGTGGAGGATACGCCGACGATTTTTGTGGTGGTGGAAGAGGAGGCGCATGCGAAGACGTGCGCGTCATTAGTGCTGCGAATGGAAACGCGTACGAGGAAGTGGGCCGTGACGAATGGGAGCGAGGGAGGAACACATACGAGGTTGTTTGAGGGAGCAACGATTTGTGCGGAGATGGTGCGGTCGAGGACGGCAAGGAAGACGTCGACGATTTTGTTTGCCACAAAGACACAGAGAGAACAGGAAAGGGAACAAAAGAATCGGAGCGGCTTTTATTTACGCGGATAAATGCGATGGGATTTGCAGCGATTTTTGTTCCGAATTTTTTGGTGCAAGCAGTGGTGCGCGCGGAGGCGGAGCTGCGGCTGCGCGAGCGGGCACTGGCGTTGATTGAGGGCGCTCCGCCGGTGTGGAGCGTTGTGGCTGTAAATGAAGCGGCCGCGCGAGCTGGAGTTCAGTTTGGTATGACGAAGTCGCAAGTGGAGCAATTTTGCAGGATTGAAATTCGTCACCGGTCTCGCGGGCAAGAACGGGCAGCGCATGCGGCACTGTTGGATTTGGGTTGGTCGGTATCGCCGAGGATTGAGGACACTGCGCCGGACATGATTGTCGTGGATCTTGCCGGGCTGAATTCGTTGCTCGGCACGGATGAAGAGATTGCTAAGCGAATGATGCAGCGCGCGCTAGAGATGGGACTGAGTGTAAATGTAGCTGTGACGCCGGCGATCGACGTGGCGATTTTGGCTGCGCGGGGATTTTTAGGGCTGACGGTGATCGCGACGGGTGAGGAAGCAAAGCGGCTGGGACGATTGCCAGTTGAGGTTCTTTCGCCATCCATTGAGATTTTCGAAACCTTAGAAACGTGGGGCATTCGTACGTGCGAGGCGCTGACGGCGTTGCCAGTGCTGCAGCTTTCCGAAAGGTTAGGACAAGAAGGCGTGCGACTGCATGAATTGGCGCGGGGTGAATCGGTGCGGTCGTTGGTACTGGCGGAGCCGGAGATACATTTCGAAGAGGAAATGGAGCTTGAAGATGCCGTGGAGGAGCTGGAGCCACTGTCGTTTTTGCTGGCGCGGATGCTGGGGCAGCTATGCGCGCGATTGAACGCGCGGGCATTGGCAGCGTGCGCGATTCGAGTGAGATTCGAACTGGATGCGGCTTACAGTGCGGACGCGCCGGGGAAGCGCTCGAGTTTGCGAAGCGTGGATTTTCGCGAGAAGCCGCCCGCAAAAATATATGAGCGGGTGCTAACGCTGCCGGTCGCTATGCTGGATTCGAAAACGCTGTTGAACCTGTTGCGACTGCATTTGCAAGGTGATCCTCCGTCGGCGCCGATATTGAGGATCATGCTGGCTGCGGATGCGGCTCGGCCGCGTGTATCGCAAGGCGAGCTGTATCTGCCGAGTTCTCCTGATCCGGAAAGACTGGAGTTGACGATGGCGCGATTGGCGAACCTGGTGGGCGATGCGAATGCGGGTTCGCCGGAATTGATGGATACGCATAGACCGGACGACTTTCGGATGAGACGATTCGTTGCGCCGGGAAGCGGACCGGGAATTGGACGAGCGAATCGCAGCAAGCGCCAGCGCGCCATGCACGGAAAGGATGGGACGGCGGGGAATGAACCGTCCGAAAACGCATTTCGAGTTTACAGGCCTGCTGTGGCAGCGAGCGTGGAATTACAGGAGGGATGCCCGGTGCGCGTTTCGTTTCGGGGAATGCTCGGCGAAGTGGTTGCGGCGTCCGGGCCGTGGCGAAGTTCAGGCGATTGGTGGCGCGAAGACGCGTGGCACAACGATGAATGGGATTTGGAGATTCTTTTTCATCCGGGGCAGCGCGGGCTGTACCGGTTTTTTTATGACGCGATCCGCCAGGATTGGTTTGTGAGAGGTATGTACGATTGACGTACGTTGAGCTTCACGCCCGGTCGGCCTTCAGTTTTCTGGAAGGCGCCTGCATTCCCGAAGAATTAATCAGTGCATGCAAAGAGCGCGAGATGCCGGCGATGGCTTTGCTCGATCGCGACGGCGTCTACGGCGCGGCACGTTTTCATCTCGCTGCACAAAAAACAAAAGGAGTGCGGGCTCACATTGGTGCAGAGGTGACCACGGAGGATGGATGGCGCTATCCGCTACTGGTGGCATCGCGCACGGGGTATCAGAATCTATGCCGGTTGATCACACAGATAAAATTGCGTGCGAAAAAAGGTGAAAGCAAGGCTGCGAAAGAAGAGGTCGCGGAAAAGGCCGAAGGTTTGGTTTGTCTCACAGGAGGTAACGAAGGTCCGCTGGCGCATGCGCTGGCAACCGGCGGAATCGAGAGCGGGCTGAAATGCGTCGAGGAACTCTGTGAAATATTCGGGCGCGAGAACGTTTACATCGAGCTGCAGCGACATTTTCTTCGTGAGGAAGAGGAAAGAAATCAAGCAGCCGTTGAAATCGCGCGGCGATTGCAGCTGCCTTTGCTGGCGACGAATGGCGTTTCCTACGCGCGGCCGGTGCAAAGAGAGATGCTGGATGTTTTTACGTGCATTCGCAACCACTGCACGCTTGTAACCGCAGGACGGCTTCTTGCGCATAACTCCGAACGGTATGTGAAGTCTTCCGCAGAGATGGCGGAGTTGTTTTCGGATCTACCGGAAGCTATCGCCAATACACAGACTCTCTCGTCGAGGCTGGAATTCACCCTTCAGGATTTGGGGTATGAGTTCCCGAAATATCCAGCGCCGGAGGGACAGACGGAAATGAGTTTTTTGCGCCAGCGGACGTTGGAAGGGATGACGGCGCGATATGGGCATGGAAATGAGAAAGCGGAGAGGCAGGTGGAACGCGAATTGACCATGATCGAAAAGCTCCACTTGGCCGGCTATTTTCTGATTGTGTGGGACATCGTGCGTTTTTGCCGTGAACGGAACATTCTCGTGCAGGGACGCGGGTCGGCGGCAAACAGCGCCGTTTGCTATTCGCTGGGAATTACGGCGGTGGATCCGGTGGGAATGGAGTTGCTATTCGAGCGATTCCTTTCCGAAGAGCGCGGCGAATGGCCGGACATCGATATCGATTTGCCGAGCGGCGACCAGCGGGAGCGCGCGATTCAGTACGTTTACGAACGATACGGAAAATTGGGCGCGGCGATGACGGCAAACGTAATCACATATCGCGGGCGGTCGGCGGCGCGCGAGATTGGAAAGGCGCTGTCGTTTCAGCCGGCAGTGCTGGACAAGCTGACAAGCCTGGTGAGCGCGTGGGAATACAAGGATGAGAACGACACGCTCGAGCGACATTTTCGCGATGCTGGTCTTGATCTTCAAAACCACCAAATTCGTAAATTTTTTGAGTTGTGCATGATGTTTCAGGATTTGCCGCGGCATTTGGGACAGCACTCAGGCGGGATGGTGGTTTGCCGGGGACAACTGGATTCGGTTGTGCCGCTCGAGCCGGCAACTATGCCGGGACGCGTGGTGGTGCAATGGGACAAAGAAGATTGCGCAGACATGGGCATGGTGAAAGTGGATTTGCTGGGGCTAGGAATGATGGCAGTGCTGGAAAATTCGATACAGATTATTCGCAACGATTATAGGAAGGAAATCGATCTCGCGCATTTGCCGGCAGGCGATCCGGTGGTCTATGAAACGCTGCGGAAGGCAGATACGGTGGGAATGTTTCAGATCGAGAGCCGGGCGCAGATGGCATTTTTGCCGCGGATGCAGCCAAAGTGTTTTTACGACATCGTTGTGCAAGTGGGAATCATCCGGCCAGGACCGATCGTGGGAAACATGGTCCATCCATATTTAAAGAGGCGCCTGGGACGTGAAGCGCCTGAAAGTTTGCATCCGTTGCTGGAGCCGGTGCTGAAACGCACTCTGGGTGTGCCGCTCTTTCAGGAACAATTGCTTCAAATGGCCATGATTACGGCGGGGTTCTCCGGTGGCGAGGCCGAGGAATTGCGGCGCGCGTTTGGATTCAAGCGTTCGGAACGGCGGATGAAGGAAATCGAGAAGAAGCTGCGTGCGGGCATGGATAGACAGGGGATCGAGCCGGAGACGCAGGAAAAGATCGCGAAGTCGATTACGTCATTTGCTCTATATGGCTTTCCGGAATCTCATGCGGCGAGTTTTGCCTTGATCGCATACGCGAGCGCGTATTTGAAATGCCATTATCTTGCGGCGTTCACCGCAGCGATGCTGAACAACCAGCCCATGGGATTTTATCGAGCGGCGACGCTGGTGCAGGATGCGCAGCGACACGGATTGAAGGTGAGACCGATCGATGTGACGCGGTCGGATTGGCCGTGCACGCTGGAGAAGCATGAAGATTATTTCGCGCTGCGGTTAGGGATGCGGTATGTGAAGGGTTTGCGGGAGGAAGCTGCGCGAGAGATTGTGCGGCAGCGGGGGACGCGGCGGTTTACTTCGATCGAAGATTTGAAGCTGCGCGTTCCGGCAATTCAAAAATCGGAACTCCGTGTGCTGGCATCTGTGGGCGCATTGAATTGTATTCCCGGGAAGGGGCGAAAAACACACCGGCGCGATGCACTGTGGCAGGTTGAGCGGGCGTCGCGTCGAGCTGGAATTTTATTCGAAACAGCAGAACTTTCGGCGACGCAAACCGACGGGACGGAGGATATGGCGGCTGGTGCCGGTTCGCCGCTCTTGCAGATGAATTCAGAGGAACGCCTGGTGGCGGATTTTCGCGGCACGGGAATGACGGTTGGACCTCATCCGATGGCTTACCACCGCGAAGGAATGAAACGGATGGGTGTTCGCTCGGCGAACGAACTGCGAAATCTTCCGGACGGAACCAGGGTCCGATTAGGCGGAGCGGTGATTGCTCGACAGCGTCCTGGTACCGCAAAAGGCTTCGTTTTTTTGAGCATCGAGGATGAGACAGGAATCGCCAACGCCATCATCACGCCGCAACTTTTCGAGCGAGATCACGTTGTGCTAGTGCAACACCCGTTTTTGTTGATTGAAGGCAAGCTGCAAAACCTGGACGGCGTGGTTTCAGTGAAGGCCGATATCGTGCGACCGCTATCGGTCACGCACGCAGAAACTGCTTCCCACGACTTCCACTGAATTTTATTGGCGTCCTTTTAGCGCAGAATTTGCGCGTCGCTTGCCCAGAAGCTGAGGACGATTTGGCTCCTTCCGATTCCGGTTTTTCGCGCACAGAATTCCCGATAGACTCGAAGCAAAGTCATCGAGATATAGGGACGTTGTGATCCGCCGCCTATATGCCCACTACATCTCCGGCGAAGTGAGACCCATGCTGCGCCTCGCGATTCCCATTGTGCTCGCGGAACTCGGTTGGATGTTCATGGGTATCGTGGACACGGTGATGGTGGGCCACCAAAAAAACAGCGCGGTCGCAATTGGAGCCGTCAGCCTGGCGAGCATTTTGTATTACGTGGTGGCGATTTTCGGCACGGGAATCATGCTCGGACTGGATACGCTGGTTTCACAGTCATACGGCGCAGGGGATTTGGAGGACACGCATCGTTCGCTGGTCAACGGGATCTATTTGAGCCTGGGACTTACGCCGATACTGATGGGATTGGTTCTGCTATGGCTTCCGGTCTTGCGCCTTTTTGAGATTGATGCGCCTGTGATGAATCAGGTGGCGCCTTATGTGCGCGCTCTAAATTGGGGAACGCTACCCTTGCTGCTGTATTTCGTCTTTCGGCGGTATCTGCAAGGCGTCAATCTGGCGAAGCCAGTGATGTTCTCGCTGATTTCGGCGAACGTCGTGAACTTCGTCGGGAATTGGGCGCTGATCTACGGCCACCTGGGAATGCGAGCGATGGGGACAGTGGGATCAGGATGGTCAACGTGCGTGGCACGCGTTTATATGGCCGGGGTGTTGATGGCCTACGCGCTATATCACGACTCGCGGCACAAGACGGGCTTGCGGCGTGCGTCACGGCGGCCGCACTTTCCGCGATTATGGCGACTTTTGAATCTGGGTTTCCCCGCTGCCAGCCAGATTGGCGTGGAGATTGGCGTATTCGCGCTGGCGACGGCGCTGATTGGGAAACTCGGAGCGGTGCCGTTGGCGAGCCACCAAATCGCCCTGAACACCGTCAGCTTCACATACATGGTGCCCCTCGGAATCAGCTCAGCCGCGGCGGTACGCGTAGGGCACGCCCTGGGCCGAGGCGATGCGCATGGAGCAAGCCGCTCGGGATGGACCGCGATGGCGATGGGTGGCGGTTTTATGGCGTGCATGGCATTGGTGCTGTGGTCCGTGCCGGGATACATTGCGCGAATCTACACGCCGGACCCCTTCGTGATGAGGACGGCGAGCACGCTGCTTTTCATTGCCGCGTTTTTTCAATTATTCGACGGCTTGCAATCGGTGGCGACGGGCGCGCTGCGCGGGGCGGGCGACACAACGACGCCGATGATTTGCCATTTGGTTTATTACTGGGCGATTGGACTGCCGCTCGGATGGTATTGGTGCTTCCGCAGAAATTTGGGCGCAGCGGGACTGTGGAGCGGACTCTGCGTCGCGCTGATCCTGATTGGCGTGACACTGCTCTACGCGTGGAGGCGCAAGGAGCGGTCTTTCCCGCGCGGCTCGGTGCGTCCAAAGTGATCTTCGGAGCCCGCGAGGAAACTCTTCCCTAGGATGCTTCGGCCGAAAAAAGGGCGGACGCGGAGTTATTGTTGCTTGGTGGAAGCGCTGCCAGCCGCGGCTCCAGCAGCTTTGCCCTCAAGCGCGAACGATTTCAATACATGTTCCGCCTCGGCGAGAAGAGCCTCGAACACATCGAGCATGACAGCTTCATCTCGAAGCCCAGCGTTCTCATCGGCAGAGGGTTCCGCTTGCGCAGCTTGCGAAACATCGTTCGGGCAATTGGGAGCGTTTTTCATATCACACCTGTATCCTATCCAGCCGGCTTGCGCCAATCAGCCCCAGCCAGACCGTACGTCCGGGGCGCTACCGTCGGCTGTAGTCAGCGTCGTTTCAAAACGGGGTCTCCGGCGACGTCAGCGTGCCGACGAAGGGCGTGGTGTCAGCAGAGACTCTTGGGGCCGCTAGGCAAGTCACGACCAGCAAGATCATGGGCAACGGATATTTCTCGACGTGGTTGCAACTAGGCACAGTCGCGGAACTTGCAATCAAGACTTCCTCATGGTTCTCCACCTCGAAGCTTCTTTCCACACCGGAAACTATGCACCTACTAGGGCTGTCCGAGTCGTCTGGCGATCTCAGGGGCTACAGCGGTTCGTCGAGTTGGTCACGCGAATACCGCAGATATTTCTAGTCGTCAATGGACAGCCACAAATCTTTCGATATTTCTTCGATAACCTGACAAATTGCTTGTTTTCTTATGATTACACCAACTGCTTATCTGATAGTCTGTGCCGTTATGGGTCAGGCGTCATGTGCTAGAATCGCGGAACGGTTTTGTCACTATGCCTGGCCCCTCCCGAGAACCCCGTTGCGTCATTCGCTTTGGCCTCTATGAAGCGGACCTTGCGGCGCGCGAACTGCGACGAGATGGCACAAAGATCAAACTGCAAGAGCGGCCGTTCGAAGTTCTAACGATTCTGATAGAGCGTCCGGGTGAGGTCGTGAGCCGAGAAGAATTTCGGCAACGGTTATGGGCTGCGGATACATTCGTGGACTTCGACTCCAGCCTGAACACCTCCGTTAACAAGTTGAGACAGGCTCTCTCTGACCACGCGGAGAATCCGCGCTTTATCGCGACGGTCGGAAGGCGAGGTTATCGGTTCATTGCGCCGACGATAGTTCAGCGGGACGCGGCGTCAGTACAGTCGGCTGCTATCGTTTCGCCACCCGAGATTCCGGAGCAAGCTCGAGCCACGGCACCTCGCAGCCACGTTCGAATGGGGTTGGTTGGCGGAGGCCTCGTAATTCTGGTTGCCGTGTCCTTCCTGATCCTTCGTCTATCGCGACAACCGGCTCCCAAGGTGCTGAAAATCGTTCAAATTTCGCACAACGGACACCTCGATCCTTGGGGCCGAGTAACCTCGGATGGTGCGCGACTATTCTATCTAGAGCGGGCGGGCGGCCAGTGGAATGTGATGCAAGTTCCGGCATCTGGTGGTGAGGCACAGCCATTTCCCGAGCCATCTCGGAACACGCGATTCGTAGCTATTTCGGCAGACCGCTCGGAGTTTCTGTCTTTTCCGTTTGTGGTTCGGGGTCCGGATCTGCCACTCTCGCTAACGCCCGTTGTGGGGGGGCCATCGCAGCGTGTGGGGGACGTCATTGCGGACGATGCTGTTTTTGGTCCTGACGGACGCCGAATTTTTTTCACAAAGCCGGACGGAATCTATTCGTGCGATCGTGACGGAAGCGGCATTCAAAGACTCGTGGCTCTGGGATCGCGTTCTGAGAATCCCCGCTGGTCGAAGGATGGGAAGCGGCTGCGATTCACTCTTTTCGACCAGAGTCCCAAGGGGTCCTCGATCTGGGAGGTATATGCGGACGGCAGCAGTCTCCATCCGGTGTTAGCCAATTTCAATTTCCCAGGAGAGGAATGTTGCGGAGAATGGTCGGGAGATGGGCGGTATTTCTTCTTCGATTCCGTCCGTGACAACCTCCGAAGCATATGGGCAATTCGCGACGATAAGGGTTCCTGGCTCTCTGCGGCTCCCGAACCCGTACAGTTGACTATTGGGCCGCGCGGCCGCGGTTACGGGGGCTCAATACCCGATGGCAACGATGCGCGACTGTTTGTGTGGGGAGGGACTGAGGATCTCGAGCTCATGCGCTACAACCGCACGTCGCAGCGAGTGGAGCCCGTTCTTCCTGGCGTCCACTCGACGGTGGTCGCGTCTTCGTCAGACGGCTCCTGGCTGAGTTTTACGAGCGGCGGCACTCTTTGGAAGAGCCGGGCAGATGGAAGCGAGAAGCGCTCGATCGCATCCGGACTGCCAGCGGTGGACACCATTCATTGGAGCCCTGACGGACACCGAATCTTATTCCATACAGCGGATGCGTCCGAGTTTGGAAGATATTTTCTGGTCTCTCCGAGCGGAGGAATGCCCGTGGACGTCTCTCTGGGCGACGGCCAGAATGAAGCCCAATGGTCACCGGATGGGAAGTCGCTTATTTATGCGAAATGGCCGCAGGCGGGCGGAGTGACAGTTGCGAACAGCGGAATCTATTCAGTCGATCTGGAAAGTTTGAAAACCGCGAAAGTGCCAGGGTCCGAAGGGCTGATTCACGTCAGTTACTCGCCGGACGAGCGATACGTCTTGGCCGTGAACAGCGTTCATTTGACGCCAGGACGCCCGGCCACAGTGAGGCTTTACGACACGCGAAGGCGAGAGTGGAAGGATGCGGCGCAAGGAACGCTTTTGAACCCGATGGCGTGGTCGCCGGATTCTAAATACTTTTATTACCAGGATATTCTCGGACCGAACCAACCCGTCTTTCGACATTCCGTCGCCTCAAATAAAAACGAGTTTCTGTTCGATTTCGCGCCCCTGCTGCATGCGGGATTCACGCGTTGCGGTTTTGAAGGCTTCGCCCCGAACAGGGATGTGATTGTGACACTTACGCACAGCGACAGCGATCTGTATCGATTCGATCTGGATTTGCCGTAGCCAGCGATAACTGAGTTGATCGCAATGGCCGCGCATGTCCTTCAGGGCGCAGTTTTTTTTCGGGAAGAGTTGATAAAAGCATGACCATTCGGCTGGGCGAAAACAGCTATGGCGAGTCGCATGTGCGTTTTCTCCGCGTAGTGCAGCAGCAGGGACGACACGACGTGAAGGAAGTGACGGTAGAAGTGCGATTCGAAGGTGACTTCGAAGAAGCACACGCAACGGGAAATAACCGGAAAATTCTGCCGGCCGATACGATCAAGAACACAGTTTACGTTCTGGCGCGGCAGTATCCCGTGGAAGCACTTGAAGAGTTTTGCTTGCATCTTGTCGAGCACTTTCTTACATACAACCCGCAAGTCACCGGCGTTCGTGTCGAGGCGAAAGAGAATCTGTGGCCGCGTGTTCCGCTGGGGGGAAAACCGCACCCGCACGTGTTCGCACTGGCCGGGAATGAGAAACGAACGACGACGCTGAGCAGTACACGCCAAGAGACAATCGTCCGTGGGGGAATAGAGAATCTGATTGTGCTGAAAACTGCGAAGTCGTCGTTTGAAAAATTTATTCGTGACCCGTACACGACTTTGAAAGACGATCGCGAACGGATTCTCTCCGCGGCGATCGGGGCGGATTGGCTATATGAGAGAGAGGCCGACGTTGAATTTGGTCCCGTTTGGCACGGGGCGCGCCAAGCCCTGCTGGAGACATTTGCCGATCACGACGGCAACTCGGTGCAGCACACGATGTACGCCATGGGAAAAGCGGTCCTCGAGAGCATCGACAACATTCGCGAGATTCATTTGTGCATGACTGACCGGTATTACGCGTTGGCCGACCTGGCGCCCTTTGGGCTGGACAATCCGCAGGCAGTATTTATTCCGTCTGCCGACCGAAGCGGTGTAATAGAGGCGACCCTCAGAAAGGAATGATTATGACTGCGAGTGATCCGAACCATGTACCGGGCCGCGCTGATGAATTTTCCTTGAGGCTGCCAATTCCAGGTTGTTCTGTGACTGCGGACGCGCGCGATTTCTTCGCGATTGATGACGTTGAGGGTGGACACTTTGCATCGGAGACGTCCTTGGCTCCTACGGCTGCACCTGATTAACGCAATTCTCCAGGTTTTCATAGCGTATGCCTCACAAAATTCTGATCGTCGACGACGAATCCGGTTCCCGAGCCGCACTGGAAACGCTGTTGCGCCGCGAACATTACGAGGTGCACAGCGTGCTGAACGGTGAGGCAGCGCTTGCTGAGTGCGCGTCATTCCGACCCGACCTGATTTTGCTGGACGTCTTGATGCCGGGGATCAATGGATTAGAAGTGTGCAGGCGGATCAAAGCCACACCAGAAACACGGCTAACTCCAGTGGTGCTGATCACCGGGCTTTCGGCCACGGAGGATCGAATCCAGGGTATCAATGCAGGCGCCGACGATTTTCTGAGCAAACCAATCGACTTCAACGAACTGCTCGCGCGCACTCGGTCGTTAATCCGGCTAAAACATTACACGGACGAACTTGAGAATGCCGAATCGGTATTGTTCAGCCTCGCGCTGAGCATTGAGGCGCGCGACCCGTACACACGCGGTCACTGCGATCGTTTATCCGAAATGTCCGCGCGGCTGGGCGAAAGGCTGGGCATATCCGGCGAAGAAGTGAAAGCATTGCGACGCGCAGGCGTGGTTCACGACGTGGGCAAAGTGGCTGTGCCGGATTCCATCCTGCTCAAGCCAGGACCGCTCTCGCACGAAGAGATTGAAGTCATGCGCAAACACCCCGTGGTTGGCGAAAGAATCTGCGAACCCTTGAAGACTTTCAAACTCGTGCTGCCCATCATTCGTCACCATCATGAACGAAGTGACGGCTCCGGATATCCCGATCATCTCTCGGGCAAGGAAATTCCGCTCACAGCACAAATATTGCAACTGGCAGACGTTTACGACGCGCTGACGACGGATCGTCCGTACCGCAAAGCCGACAAGTCAGATGCGGCTTTGGCGATCATGAGAGAAGAAGCCGCGCGAGGATGGATGGATCGGGAACTGCTCGATCAGTTTCGCGTCATGATTCACGAAGGCTATTCGAGCGATGCCGAGCATCAATTCGATCTGCGGATGCGCTCCTCACCGGCATAGACTACGAATCGACGCCCCCTCAGAAAACCGATTAGAGTGAGCCGCAGCTCGCGCGCGAGTTTGACTGCGAGACTCGACGGCGCAGAAACCGAAGCCACAACGGGCAGTCCGGCTACGATCGCTTTTTGGACGATTTCGAACCCGCCTCTCCCACTCACGAGAAGGATTGAATCGGATAGAGGAACTTTGTTTTCGAGGAGTGCCCAGCCGATCGCTTTATCGACGGCGTTGTGGCGCCCGATATCCTCGCGCACAGCGAGCAATCTGCCGGCCGGGTCGACCAGCGCGGCTGCGTGGAGACCGCCAGTCCGGCCAAATACCGCTTGCGATTGACGGAGCGAGTCAGGGGCGCGCAGGAGAATTTCGGGATCGACGGGAAAATCGGGGTTGGGGGGATGGAGCGCTCGGGATCGAACGGACTCGATCGAGGCCTTCCCACAGATACCGCAACTGGAAGCAGCGTAGAAATGGCGCTGCAATTTTTCGGAATCGGTGATGAGTTCGGCGGCCAGCTTCGCTGACACGATGTTCCCACTATTTGGCTCATTGCTATCGTAATTATTTTCAAGGCTCCAAATTTGCTGGCGCGTTTGGATGATCCCTTCCGTGAACAGGAATCCCGCTACGAGTTCTAAGTCGTTGCCGGGAGTACGCATGGTCACGCTAAGCGGTGCGCCATCGATGCGAATTTCGAGCGGCTCCTCCGTGGCCAGGTAATCTTCTTTCCGGGCCAGGCTTCCGTCGTTCCATTCGGAAACTTGGGTGAGCTCGATGCTGCGAGGCGCCCTGGCCAAACTCTCATCTCCGTGAGGCAGGTCGTTATGAGAATACATCGACAACGATTCCGAAGAGGTCAAAAACGGGGCTGGCTCGTCCCGAAGGAATCGAGACGAGCCAGGGGGCGTACTAGGAGTGAGGACTACGAGGATTCCGTTGTTGCTTCCCTGATCTCTCCTGTGGAGGATCAAAACGCAGGCCGGTCCTCCCTTTCCTTGTCTGAATGGGGTAGCTCCCGACTGAGATACGGGGCGCGTGTTATCAGCAGATGACAGCGCCATTAAACTTTTTTTCTGAGATGACGCCGGACGATTTTCACAAGAGAACTTCATGCCAAGCCGTCTTGGCGCCTGCACTGGAAAATCCATCGGCCGCGCGATACTATGAGTGCCTCTGCCGGATGGGCCGGTTCGGTTTTTGAATGTCGATCGCGATTTCACTACCTACAGGCATTACCGCGAGAATAACAGGCCTTGAAGTGTGGATGAACAAGGCCCTGGAAAAATCCGAGGACTTGAGTCCGGATTGGAAGGCGGACGACGTTCACGACGTGCGCGTTGCTTTGCGCCGTTGCCGGACGATGGCCGATACGCTCCGCGAGGTGAACCCCGATCCCGGCTGGCGGAAGCTGAAAAAGTCTAGCAAAGAGCTATTTCATAGCCTCGGCGGTCTCCGCGATGCGCAAGTCGAGCAGGAGTGGGTGAGGAAGCTTGGGCCGAGAGGGGATATGGTCCGTCGGCACATGCTGGAGCTTCTGGAGCGTCGCGAGAAGAATTGCCGCCAGGAGGCGGCGAAAGCGCTCGATGCTTTCGACCGAAAAGCGTGGAGAAAGCTGGCGCGGAAGCTGCCGGAAAAGGCGAGATTTTTTCCCCTCGAAAGCGTCGTGTTCCAGCGGGAGGCTTTGGCCCGGCTGAACGAGGCTGTCGCTCTTCATCAGAAGGCGAAGAAACATCCAAGTGGCGCGGCGTGGCACCGGACCCGAATTGGGATCAAGCGATTCCGCTATGTGGTGGAAAATTTTCTTCCGCAACGCTACGAGGTGTGGTCAAGCGATATAAAGCAGATGCAGGATTTGCTGGGAGAAGTTCACGATTTGGATGTTCTGCGAGCCGACCTCAAGAAAGAGGCTGGAAACCTTCCTGCAGTAAATGTTGCGGAGTGGCTGGAGAAAATCGCGAGCGACCGCAAGACGTGTTTGGCGCAATTCCGCCTGAAGACATCTCACAAAGACTCGCCGTGGATCGTTTGGAGGGCCGGCTTTCGATGGGGGCATGCGTTGATCGCCGCCTCAACTCCGCAGCCGCGCGCTGCCTCCTACGCCAGTTGACGCTGGACTTTAGGTGGCAAGATCCATTGCAAATGCCAGACGGAATGAGTGCCCTTGTGCTCGAGACGCGCCACGCCGGCCTTTTTTAGTTCGGTAAAGACGCCGCGCGCGCCTACCAACTGAGCGATCAATTGGTCCAAATTCGGCGCATGACCGAAGCACATAACTTCCTTCGCCTTCACGTGCGACACTTCCTTTATGAAGTCGGCGGGATTTGCAGCGGGCTTCAGTGCGTCAGTGACGCGAATCTTCGAGGTGGGAAAGCCCAAGGCTTCGGCGAAGATCTCCGCGGTCTGCACGGCGCGAACGTATGGGCTGGTAATCAGCGCGTCCGGTTTCACTCCGAGTTCCTTCAGGCCGAGTGCGGCGGATCGCGTTTTCTGCACTCCCTTGGCGGTCAGAGGCCGTTCGGGTTCGGGGGGACACTTGGGATCAGTGCGGTCAACTGCAATCCCGTGCCGCACGATGTAGAGGATCATGAGTTAGGCGACCTTCTCCTTTCGTTGGCTACGCCGGAATTCGGGACGGAGGTGGAACTCTTTTTCGAACAGACCGGACTTTCGTTCGCAGCCGAGAATGTCCAGCCGCGTTCCATCGGCCGCGCGAATCAGGAAAATTGCCCGGTGCCCGGCAATTTGAACTTCGACCCCATCCACGCGCTGGGCGTGCTCCGATTCGAGTTTTTCCGCAATGCGCAGTAGTGATGCCAGCATACGAAGCTGCGCGCGGCGAGCTCCGTCCAGCGCCGCGTATGACGCGTGCTCAACCTGCGGCTCCGACTTACAATTGTGGTAGCGCACCAGAGCTGCCACCATATCTCTTCTCCACCCCCGGAGACCGGGAATTTCGCCATTGCGGATCAAGTATTCACCGTGGCGGTGGTGGGACTTGCGGCTGACGAAGTGGCCGATGTCGTGCAGGAGCGCGCCGATTTCGAGGACAAGGCGCAGCTCGGCTCCCATTTCATGAATTGGGCGCATTTGATCGAAAAGAGATAAGGCTAACCGGGCAACCTGCTCCGCATGCTGCGAATTGTAATCCACCTTCCGGCCAAACCAGCGCGTGTTGGCGAGCAGTTCCGCCGCGCGCCCACGTTCTTCTTCCGACGAAGCATTGGCCGAATATTGGTCTGCCACGAGGTCGAGCAAGATGCCTTCGCGCACCCCCACGCCGGGAACAAGCATCGTGCGAATATCAAGCCATTTTGCGAGCGTGGAGATAATGACTGCTGCGATGGCCATCACTTCGGCGCGGTCCTGCCGGACTCGAAAAACGCGCATTCTGCCGGGAACGTCCAGGTTCATCAAGCGCCAGCTTTGTTCGCGCAGCAGGCGGATATTCATGGCCGGAGTGCGGCCGAAATTCGGTCCGGGAGCGAGGCGAACAAGGGCTTCCGCATTGCCGCCACAGGCAACTACGGGTGCGCGACCGAGCGCCGGGCGCTTGGGCAACGCACTGCGAAGGAGCGAAAGAACATGGTGGCGCAACTCGACGGCTTTGTCTTCGTCGATCGAACCATCGATCCGGTAGGTCTCCATTACGCGAATTGTGCCCAGAGGCAGTGCCACACGATGTTCGAGCGCTCCGCGCTGGAAGAAGTTCAGCTCGAGGCTGCCGCCACCCAGATCGAAAATCAGCCGAGGATGGACCCGGTCGCCGAGGGCCCAGTGCACGGCCGAACATACGAGCCGCGCTTCTTCCTCGCTGCTGATTACTTCCACTTCGATTCCTGCTTTGCGGCGAATCCGCTCCATCAACTCGCGGTTATTACGCGCTTCGCGCGCAGCGGCCGTGGCGACGGCGCGATAGGCGCCGACGTTGTGGTGCTCCATGCGGTCGCGAAAGAAACGGAAGGCGCGCGCGGCCCGGGTGATTGTTTCCTCGTCCAAGATGCGGCGAGTGAAGGCGTTGTGGCCCAGGCGAACAGCAGCGCGCTCGTTGTCGAGAATCTGAATCTGATGAAGGGATGTCGCCCGGGCGATGACCAGGCGTATGGCATTCGAACCAGCGTCGATCGCTGCCAGTTGAACGGGTGCGGCCACTTAGCGCCAGAGTTGCGACAACGCGTGCGAAGGATGGTATTGCGTCCCGCGAATTCCCAGATGTGCCGCGATTTGCTTCCGCAGCACCCGGTTGACCTCGGAGACGCTTCCTTCGCCGTCCACTTCTACGAAGCCGTGCCGGTTCGAAAGATATTCAAATTCGCGCTTGATCATGGATTGATATCGAATAAAAGATTGAAATAGATCGTTGGAGAGCGACATGTCGCGGCCGGATTCCCAGTAGCTGATGGAATGCGCTTTCTTGAATTCGCGGTCGAAGGCGATTTCGGGGCGTACGTTGAGCCAGAACGTGAGATCGGGCCGCAGCGCCATCTCGTAAATTCCGTGGAGATAGTCTCGGCTGATGCCACGTACGGCAGCCCGTGCGATGAGCGTGAAAATATACCGATCGGCGAGCACCACCAGTCCGGAGCGCAGCGCCGGCAGAATCCGCCGTTCAAGTTGATCGAAAAAATCGGTGCTATACATCAGCGCCAAAGTCATGCGTGTCACCGCGTTCTCTTCGAGCAAACCATCGATATCCTGGCCGACCAGAAATGATCGCCGCAGGCCCATCGTTTGCACCGCGAATCCTTGCGATTCGAGCCATTCCGTCAGCAAGGCGATTTGAGTCGAACGGCCTGATCCGTCACTCCCTTCGAGAACGATCAATGAGCCACTGAGCTCTTCGAGTTTTACGCCCGGCAGTGGCAATCCGTAGAAACGGGAGAGCGCTTCTGGATGTGGCGCCTGCGTAGCATGCTCAGCCTCGCGGCGGCCGGCTTTGCCGTTCCCGCCGTCGCTGGGTGCGGATTTGCGGTTTCGCTTCATTCTTTTTTCTTCTTCGGGGCGAATTGTTCGAGTTTGATTCGCTCACCGACGATTCCGCGCATCAGTTTTTGCAATTTGTTGACGCGAACCGTCCCGTCCATCAAGACGAAGCCGTCGGTTTCGACCATCTGATCGTAGTTGTTCAGAATCCGTTCCTGAAAGATGCGAAAACTCTCGGCGCGGTCGAGAGAAATTCCCAAATCCATACCCGCTTCGTAATACTTCAATTTCGGACGGCCAGCCACGATGCGGTTAACGGCAACGTCGAGTGGCGCGCGAAAATAGAAAGTAATGTCCGGCGTGGGAGCGAAGCTGTAAAGATTGCGCAGCCACCTGGGTGAGCATCCACGCGCGGCGTCGCGCGCGAAGGCCGTGTAGATATAGCGGTCGGCCAGCACAAGATAGCCGCCATGAAGCAAAGGCAGGATCTGGCGTTCGCAGCGATCCGCAAAATCGGCGGCGTGCAGCAAAGAGAAAGTGACAGGCGTCAGCAGGCGCCGCTGCTTGCCGCGGCGCGTTGCGGACTTAACCAGCGGGGAGGAATTCCACTCGGTGAAATGAATGCGGTAGCCGCCAATTTCGAGCCAACGTTTCAGCAGGTAGAGTTGAGTGCTTTTTCCGGAGCCGTCAATCCCCTCGACGACGACGAGCGCGCCAGGGTAAGGACGCTTCGCTGCGGCTGTTTTTTCAGGTACTGGTTCCGAACTCGTTGGAATCTCGGGAATTGCCGTCGCCATGGAGACCTAAGGACGTATGATACTTTTGGGAATTTGAATGCGCCATGAAAAAAAGATGACTCTCGTATGACGCCTCCGTATGGCAAGTCCCTCCAGAATGCTAGCCCATCGCGTCAACTAAAGTTATTCTTTGAAACATCAGGTTTGGCTGACCCACGGAGCATCGGCCGATGAGCAACGAGTTTACAAAACAGTTGATGGTCAGGCCCGGAAAGAAGGTGAAGCTTTCCAAGTACGATCCAGAGGACGCGCTGGGATGGAAAAAGGGGCACGAGACAAACGTGAGCTTGAAGAAGACGCTTGCAACCTTGGATCGGCTCCAAAGTCTTCTCTACGCTGACCATAAGTCCGCCCTCTTGATCGTGCTGCAGGGCATGGATGGGTCAGGAAAAGACGGCACCATTCGTCACGTCATGTCTGGCGTGAACCCGCAAGGCTGCCAAGTGACGTCGTTCAAGGTCCCGACGGCGGAAGAAGCGGCGCACGATTTTCTGTGGCGCGTTCACCACGCCGTTCCGGAAGTGGGAGATATAGGAGTTTTCAATCGTTCGCATTATGAGGACGTGCTGATCGTCAGGGTTCACAAACTCGTCCCCAAAGAGGTGTGGTCCCAGCGCTACGATGAAATCAATGACTTCGAATCAATGCTCGCCGAGAATAACGTCAAAATCCTCAAATTTTTTCTGCACATCAGCAAGGAAGAACAAAAGAAGCGGCTCTTGAAGCGCATCGATGACCAGAATCACCAGTGGAAGCTCTCCGAAGCGGATTTTCACGAGCGAAGATTCTGGGCCGATTATATGGCCGCCTACGAGGACGCGCTGACAAAATGCACCACGGATGCAGCGCCCTGGTTCATCATTCCATCCAATAAAAAGTGGTTCCGCAACCTCGCGGTCTCGCACATCATCGCGGAGACGCTCGAAAATATGCACATGAGGTTTCCGGTACCGACGATCGACGTTTCCAAACTCAAGTTTTCCTGAAGCACTTTCCTACTCTGTACAGTGAACTAATCAGCGGCGAGGCAATCGCTGCCGCCTTGCAAATGCCGCCGTTTGTGAATAGGCTCTCGTTGGTCTCGCATATCCGGCGCCGATGGATAAAAACGCAGTTTTTCCCCGCAGCTTCCTAAAGGTCTACCCGAAAGCCAGCCGGGCCGAGGGCTGCTTCATCTACACCAAAGAGGGCCGACGCTACCTCGACGCTTCCGGCGGCGCAGCCGTCGTAACCATTGGGCACGGAGTGGAGGAGGTCGCGCGCGCGATGGCCGACCAAGCATCGCGCCTCGCCTATGTGCATTCATCGCAATTTCAGACCACGATCGTTGAGAAGTTCGCCGAGCGGATCCTCGCTCTTGCGCCGAAAGGTATGCAGCGCGATGGCAGAGTCTATTTTACATCCGGAGGCTCGGAAGCAACGGAAACGGCCATCAAGCTTGCCCGTCAATACTGGCTCGAGCGTGGTGAGCCCAGACGCACGCGGGTCTTATCGCGGCACCAGAGCTACCACGGCTCGACCATCGGTGCCTTATCGGTGTCGGGCAATATTCGTCGGCGAGAACCGTTTGCGCCTCTGCTTTCTGAATGGGGACATTGCGCACCCTGCTTTTGTTATCGCTGCCCGTTTGGCTTGACCTACCCTGAGTGCAATGTGGACTGTGCGGATGATCTGGAGCGCATGATCGTTCGCGATGGCGACGACCACATCGCGGCATTCATCTTCGAGCCTGTTTCCGGGGCGACGTTGGGCGCTGTTATGCCACCCGAGGGATATGTTCAGCGGATCGCCGAAATCTGCCGTAGGCACAAGATTCTTCTGATTGCCGACGAAATCATGACCGGCATGGGGCGCACGGGAAAACCGTTTGCGGTGCAGCACTGGGGTGTCGCGCCGGATATGATCCTGGCTGGCAAGGGAATCGCGAGCGGTTATGCGCCACTTGGTGCGGTGGTCGTCGCCGGCCACGTGGCCGAGGCCATCGCGCGTGGCTCTGGGACATTTCTTCACGGCTTCACCTATAACTCGCACCCGGTGGCTGCTGCGGCTGGAAACGCGGTGCTGGACTATGTCGAACGCGAAAAGCTCTTCGAGCGCGTCGAGAAGGCGGGCGAGGAGCTAGGCAGTGCGCTCGCGCCGCTGAGGCGATTCTCTGTTGTCGGCGACATCCGTGGGATTGGACTGCTGTGGGGAGTCGAATTGGTGCGCGATGCAAGAACGCGCGAGCCTTTTCCGCCTGACGCGCGAATCGCTGCGCGTATCGCCGAAGATGCGTTAGAGTCCGGCGTCATGACATATCCGATTCAGGGCTGCGCCGACGGATATCGCGGCGACCACATCCTCCTGGCGCCCCCCTTTACCATCACGAGCGGAATGATCCAAATGCTGGCTTCCGCGCTGGAGCATGCCGTCGCCGAATTCGAGAAAACCCACCTTGCCGGGACGGGAGGATCTTCTGCACGCGTCTGAGGGGTGCCGTTTTTTCGTCTTGCTCCTGATTTCTGCTTTTACCTGCATTGCGGGGGCGAATTCCGTAGATTCGCATGCCACAACTGGATTTTCGGCCGACGGAGCCCAGAAGGAAGCGGCAATCGAACAGCGCTACAAGGCGCTTACTTCAAGCGAAAGATTGCGAGACTTCCATCGTTATCTCACGGCTGAACCTCATCCGGCAGGAACGAAACGGAACAACGACCTGGCGCAATGGGTGGCCGATCAATGGCGGCAGCAAGGACTCGAAGACGTCACGGTGCATGAATATGACGTGCTGAACTCGCGCCCGCGCGAGGTTTCGCTCGAAATGGTTCACCCCGTTCATTATCGAGCGATCCTTCGCGAAGACGCTTACGACGTTGATCCAGACACGAAGAACCCAAATGTCGATGGAGCCTATCTTGGCTATTCGGCGTCGGGAGATGTTACGGCACCGGTGGTCTATGCGCACAGTGGCAATCCCGAGGACTACGAGTACCTCCGTAAAAATGGAATCGATGTCCGTGGGAAAGTTGTCCTGGTTCGCTATTCGAATCCGTACAGCTATCGCGGATTCAAGGCTCTCACGGCACAGAGGCTTGGAGCGGCCGCGATTCTGATTTACTCCGATCCGGCGGAGGATGGCTATAAGCAGGGCGCTGTCTTTCCGAATGGTCCCTGGGGACCGGCAAGCCATGTCCAGCGCGGCGCGATCACGTATGATTTTCTCGAACCCGGCGATCCGTTGACTCCCGGCTATGCGTCTTTGCCGGGTGCCAAGCGAATCAAGCCCGAAGACGCGATTTCATTGCCGAAAATCATGGGAATACCGCTTTCGTGGCGTGACGCACAGCCGCTACTGGAGCATCTCGACGGACCTGTTGCGCCGCAATCCTGGCAAGGCGGTCTACCGCTGAGGTACCGCTTGGGCGGCTCCAATGTTCGCGTTCACGTGAAAGTCGACATGGACACCAGCATTCAGCCTTACTACGTCACCGAAGCCCGGATACGCGGCGCTGAATTTCCCGACGAATGGGTGATTCTCGGGAATCATCGCGATGCCTGGGTTTACGGTGGTTACGATCCGTCGAGCGGAACGGCGGCGATGCTGGAAATGACGAGAAACCTCGGCGAGCTGCTCCAGCAAGGTTTTCGGCCGAAGCGAACGCTCGTGGTTTGCAGCTGGGACGGCGAAGAATATGCGCTAACGGGCTCGACAGAATGGGGCGAGCAATATGCCGACGAACTGAAGCAGAAAGCGGTAGCGTACCTGAATGTTGATGAAGCCACTGCAGGGAAGAATTTCGAAGGCGATGCGGTTGGTTCACTCGCGCCGCTGATGGTTGACGTCAGCCGCACGCTCTCCATGCCGTCCGGTAAGAGCCTCTACGACGACTGGAGGATTTCGCGGCGTGCCGAGCTGCATAAAGCGGGGGCGACCGTCAGCGATTCCGAGCTGCCGAATACTCGGATTGGCAGCGGTTCCGACCACACTGTTTTTCTCAATTTCCTTGGGATCCCGACGATTGGCCTGACGTTCGACGGCCCATATGGCGTCTATCACTCAATGTACGACGATTTCTACTGGATGAATCATTTCGGCGATCCTGGGTATCGATATCAAGCAGTGATCGCACAGCTCTGGGGTGTTCTTGGCCTCCGCTTGGCGAATGCAGAAATCCTGCCGTATGATTTCCAGGCCTATGGGGCGAGCATTCGTGACTTTCTAGGTGATTTGGATGAATCGACGCACGTGACCGCAAGAATCCAGTCCGATCCTCTTCGGCAAGGCATCGCCGAGTTCGAGGACGCAGGGCGCGAACTGAATCGCAGCCGCGAACGTGCGCTTGCATCAGGGCATTTGGATTCTTCTGCAGTCGAACGCGTCAACGGTCAACTGATGCAGATCGAACGGAATTGGTGCAACCCAGAGGGCATTCCGGGTCGACCGTGGTGGAAACATTCGATTTATGGTGCACGCTACACCTATGCCCATCTTGAGCTGCCCGGACTCACCGAAGCGGCCGAAGCAGGCGATTGGGACCGAACGTCCGCGCAAGCGCAGATTCTCGAGGGCGAGCTGAAGAAAAATTCGGAGCTTCTCCGCCAAATCGAACAGCAACTCGACTCAACATCAAGTGGATCGAGGCAATGACTCGCGCGACTGAATCAATGTGGAAGTATCCACGCACCTTCGGGGGCCACAAGCGATGAAAAATTTTGTCCTTGGAATCATCTTCACTTTGTTTGTGCTTGCAATCGGCGTCTTTTGGTACGCGAAAACAGGACGAGTCAACTTCCAGGCGGACGTCGAGCCGTCAGGTTTTGAACGCAGCTTCGCGATGAGTGCCGTGGATGCCGCGACAGACCGGAATTCGCCGAATGTGAAGAATCCCGTCGTGCCCACGGAAGAGAATATCGTCGCGGGGGCCCACTTATATCTTGACCACTGCGCAGGCTGTCATGGGGTGCCTTCAAATCCTGACACCCAGTTCGCGCGCTCCTTCAACCCGCCCGTCCCGGGGTTTTTCAGAGACGCGCCGGACATGCCCGACAATCAGAATTTCTACATCATTCAGCATGGGGTCCGCTGGAGCGGTATGCCTGCTTGGAACAAGACATTAAGCGATACGCAGATCTGGCAGGTAGTCACATTCATGGCCAATATCGAAAAACTGCCGGAACCCGCCAAGCGGGTGTTCGATAACAATCCGCCGTCTGCGGCGCCGCTATCGCGTTAATCGAATTCAACGCAGAGGTTCGCGGTAGAGATTCGCAGCACATCGCCTGCCGTGGGATTTGATTTATTCTGTCCGCTGCGCTACGTTTTGTGAGTAGCGGCAACTTTCCGCCGAACTTCGGGTTAGCCTGACGAAGCGCGAGGAAGTTTACCGGAGGAACGATGGCTGATGCTGTAGCGGAAAAAGTGATCGCCACTCTGGCGTCCGTCAAGCGGATTCCGGCGGACAAAATCACCCTGGAGACGAACCTCCAGGAACTCGGCATTGATTCCCTCGACGTGTTCACGCTGCTCTTTGAACTCGAGAATGCTTTCAAAATTTCCATTCCTGACGATGATGTCCGCTCGATTCGCACCGTCAACGACATTGTTGAAGGCATAAAGAAGCTGGTTGCTGCAGCACCGCCGGATGCGTCCGTTGGTTCCACGTCGCCGGCTACCTGATGCCTTTCATTCGGATGAGTTCGCTCACCCATTCTCAACACAATAAATCGGAGCGCCACTAGAATGGCGGGACGCCGGGTCGTTGTTACGGGCCTCGGAATCATCTCGCCGCTGGGCCTCACAGTGGCGGAGACATGGAATTCGCTTCGCGAAGGGCGTTCCGCCATCAGTCCCATCGAGGGCGTGGATTTTCACAAGCTCATCCTGCGATTTCCAAACGCCGCGCAGGTGAAGAACTTTGATGCGACAAAGCACTTCGAGCCAGGCAAAGAAGACTACATTGACCGTTTCGCGCAATTTTCCGTGGTGGCGGCGCGCGACGCCATGCGCGATTCGGGTTTGGATCTCACGCCAAAGTTGCGGGAGCAATGCGCCGTTGTTTGCGGGTCAGCAGTTGGCGGCCAGGCTGCGATCGAAATTGGGTTTGAAGATTTATACGTAAACGGCCGCGGGCGCGTTCATCCGCTAACGATTCCGAAAACGATGTCAAACGCCGGTGCGAGCCACATTTCGATGGATCTCTGCCTCGGCGGCCCCACCTATACCGTTTCCACCGCGTGCTCGTCGGCAAATCACGCCATCGGCCAAGCGTTTCGCCTCGTGCGTGACGGAGCAGCCGAACTCGCGGTTACCGGCGGCAGCGAAGCGATGTTTACGATCGGAATGCTCAAGGCGTGGGAAGCAATGCGGGTCATTTCGCCGGACACGTGCCGTCCGTTTAGCAAAGACCGGCGGGGCATGATCCTGGGCGAAGGCGGTGCGATGATGATTCTGGAACCGCTCGAGGCAGCAACGGCGCGCGGGGCCAAAATTTACGCCGAGATCTGCGGGTTTGGCATGTCGTCTGACGCGCACCATCTTACGCAGCCAACCGTCGAAGGACCTTCGCGAGCAATGCGCGGGGCTCTTCAGACCGCTGGGCTTGAGCCCGAGCAGATCGGCTATATCAACGCGCACGGAACCGGCACGCCGGGAAACGATCCGGTGGAAACGCGTGCCATTCGGGCCGTATTTGGCGGGCAAGCGGAAAAGCTGGCGGTCAGCTCGACGAAGTCAATGCATGGGCACGCCTTGGGAGCAGCCGGTGCGCTGGAAGCTATCGCGACCATTCTGGCGCTCAAGCACGGTGTGCTTCCTCCGACCGCGAACTTCACGGTTGCGGATCCGGAATGCGACCTCGATTACATTCCCAATAAATCACGCCAGCAGAAAGTCGCGGCGGCGCTCTCTAATTCCTTCGCCTTCGGGGGGCTGAACGCCGTTATCGCTTTCCGTAGCTATCCCGAATAATTTCGACCTATGCGACTGACCTGCCCGACATGACGTCTAGATATGGCAGGCCTTTATTCCCCGCTTCTCAAAATACTGCTGGTGGTAGTCCTCGGCCGGCCAGAATTGCGACGCTGGCTTGATCTCCGTAACGATGGGACGCTTGAACAATCCTGATTTCTCAAGCGCCGCTTTCGAGTTGCGAGCTGCCGCCTCCTGTTCCGCGTCTTCGAAAAAGATAGCCGATCTATATTGCGTGCCCACGTCCGGCCCCTGCCGGTTGAGGGTCGTCGGATCGTGACTTTGCCAGAAGACGTTCAGTAGTTGCTCGTAAGAGACCTGCTTCGGATCGTATTCCACCTGCACCGCTTCGGCGTGGCCCGTTGTCCCGGTGCACACGTCTCTGTAGGATGGATTGCTCTTCGTCCCCCCCGTGTAGCCCACTGTTGTGGAGGTGACTCCTTCTACTTGGCGGAGTGCGTCCTCTACTCCCCAGAAACATCCTGCTGCGAAAATTGCCCTAGCCATCTATAAACTCCCTCGTTGTTTGCAGCGATTGCCGCGACATCTTGCCATAATAACAATCGAAGCGTCGAGTTAAGGCAACTGTGGCGCGCTTATGCCGCTTACAACATTGGATTCCTAAAAGCAGATTTTGATGCATCTATGGACTGATTACGCGGGCGGATGGCTATTCGGTTTGCTCGATCACGCGTTGCTGGACGGGATTCGCAGGAGCTTCGGCGGTATGTGTAGCGGGCACTTCGCTGCGCGATTCTCTCAGAATGGTCTCAAGCATTTCGGGAATTTCGAAGACAGCCCGGTTGTGAAGAGCGGTGGCGTTCGCGCGATAGCGCGCGAGCGTTTCGGGCTGAATCAGTTCCGCGACAGCTTTTTCTATTTCACTGAAATCGCGCAACACTATGCCTACTTGCTTTTCTAGCACCCAGTCGCAGTTGTAGCGCTCCTGGGGCAGCGTCCAGGAATTGCACTCGACGATGACCGGTAGTTTCATAGCGAGCGCCTCGCTGACGCTACCGGGGCCCGGTTTGCCGATGAAAAAATCAGCGAGCTGCATGTAGTAATTCACCCGAGTGGTGAAGCCCTCGACGAATCGCGGCAGGCGCGACTTCTGCTCGCGCAAGGCAGCGGCTAGTTTTTCGTTTTTCCCGCAGATATAAAGCAGTTGAAGTTGCAGCGATGATTTTTCCAGCTTTCCGGCAATGTCGAGCATCGCCTGCGAGCCGTGACCCCCGAACAGCACGACGCCTGTCGGCAGATCTGCGCGCAAACCGAGCTTTTCGCGCTCGCGCGCGCGATCCTCGACGGTGGATTCGTAGAATCCCGGACGCAGAATCATTCCCGAAGCATGGAAAATATGTTCGTCTGGGTGTCCGAGCGCTTTGGCCTGCTCCACGGCGCGTTCCGAGCCGCATATGACATATTGAGATTGCTGTTCGATCCAGAAATGAGGGGGGAAATCAGCGATATCTGTGAGCACCGTAACGAACGGTCGCCGAGGAAACACCAGGCGAAAGCTTTCGCCTAAGGCACGATTGAAATGCGGCACGAAAGACACAACCATGTCAGGCTGTGTTTCCCTCCAATGTGTCTCGAGCATGCGAACCGTCTTGCGGTGATAAACGCGGATGGCGAGTTGCAGTACTCGCATGAGCTGTTTGCTACCGAGTGTCCAGCCGCTGCGGAGCATCCAGTTGTAGTAGTCCTGGATTCGGATCCCAGCATACTTCTTGAGTATGTCCAGCTCATCCAGTAACTCCTGTAGATTGGTAAGCCGAACCTCCCAAGGCTTTTGCTGACTTCGGACCGCCATTTCGAGCGCTGTAGCCGCAGCCCGGTGGCCCCCACCTGCGTCGAAGAAACAGAACTCCATCCGCTTCATGTGTGCCAGATTCTGGCACCCGGCGTGCCGGGCACCAATACGGGGATGTTAAAATGCGATTGCTGTGTCGTAAGAGTTAAATGCCTTACTTTTCAGAAGTTTAGCGCGATTGTCACAATGGAGTAACACACACCTCGTACAGTTGTAGTTGTGAAATGCGACATGCACGTCCACAGCTACTTCTCGGGCGCATGTACCGCTCCGCTCGCGCGCAGATTTTGTCGCGAGAGCTATAACGATCCTGAACAAGTTTACTCCATACTGGAGCGGCGCGGTATGGATCTCTTTACTCTCACCGATCACGATTCGATCGAAGGTGCTGAAAAACTCCGTGGTCACTCCCGGTTTTTCCTCAGCGAGGAGCTGACCTGCCGCATGCCCAGCGGCACCGAAGTTCACATTGGCGTTTACGATTTCCACGAACGGCAGCATGTGCAGTTGCAGCAACGGAGAAATGATCTCGTTTCGCTTCTGATGTATCTCACCGAGCGCAGGATTCTTTTCAGCATCAATCACGTGTTCTCGAGCCTCACAGGGCCCCGCGACCGCGAGGACTTCGCCTGGTTTCAGGAATATTTCCCGGCGATCGAAACGCGCAACAGCCACATGCTGGAGGAAACAAACGGACGCGCGGCAACTCTTGCTAAGCAGTGGGACAAAATCGGCATCGGTGGCAGCGATGCGCACGCACTACCTTCCGTTGGATCTGCGTACACCGAAGTTCCGGGTGCACGGGATAAAGACGAATTTTTCGAAGGACTGCGCAATGGCGCGGGAATCGTCCACGGTGAGTCAGGCAGCTTCCGAAAACTCACGCGCGACGTTCTGCTAATCGGTGGCGAAATGATGAAAGAGAAATACTGGACCGTGGCCCTTTCGCCCCTGGCCATGTTGATTCCAGCAATCACGTTCTATAATTACTTCGATGAGAGAATCTTCAGCCGCCGCTGGGCTGCCGAAGTTCTCAATCAATCAAAATCCCGTACGCGCCCGCACTGGGTGAGCGTTCCGCGCCCCATTCCGCAAGCTGCTATGGGAGAATTCGTATGACGGTGCGAAGAGCGGTTTGGAACCAAATCAATTCGAACGATCACCGGCTGATGCGGCGGGTGCACCGCTGGCGCGCGCCTCGGTGGTTCCGCATTTTGATGATTCTGGCCACGCGCGGTGGAGACGGCTGGTTGTGGTACACGCTGGGTGTCATTCTGTATTTTTTTGGAGGTAGCCACCGGTTCGCTGCAATTGGCGCGGGGGGCTCCGCAGCTGTGGCCGGAATCTTCCTATTTCGCGCGCTCAAAAAGACAAGTCGTCGGCAACGTCCCTGCGAAATTGAGCCGCACTGTTGGTCCTCGGTTCTTCCGCCCGACAAGTACTCATTCCCATCGGGTCACTCCATCACCGCTTTTGCGGTTGCGATCTCGGTGGGCATGTTTTATCCCGAATTAGCGGCCTATCTGCTGACTGTAGCCTTTCTTATCGCGAGCTCTCGAATCATCCTAGGCATGCACTTTCTGAGTGATGTCATTGCGGGCTCGGCTATCGGCGTCATTCTGGGATTCACTGCATTTCACGTCTTCGCTCTGCTCTAGGCTCGAGGCGGTTCTCGCCTTGCCCTTTTCTTGTTCCATTGTCCGTACCGCTGGATATCAAACACTTTGAACGGCGCGCGGCACCATAATGTCCACTGCGTTGGGCACGATTTCCAATTCCACAGGTGATTCCCCGAGTAACTCGCCATCACCGTGCACCTTCACAGGACGATCTCCCTCCAGACGGACGCGCCGGCATCGGAATCTTTCTACCTCCTCGAATCGCAAGTCTCCTGACGTGAGCAAAATCGGGATCGCCTCGATGAGTCGCGTCCAAGGAGCGTCGCGCACCACCAAAACGTCCAACCATCCGTCGTCCATCTCCGCGTTTGGCGCGATTCGAATACCTGCGCCGTAGTATGGAGCATTCGCTCCCACTGCTAACAGTGTCCTCCCACTCCACCTGATACCATCGATGTGTGCCGTCAACGTGAATGCTGCCCCGTTGAAAGCAGCAAGCGCGCCCGCCAAATATCGTGTTACGCCCGGCCAATCCTTGAACGTTGTCCCGGCGCGGTAGGCCGCTTCGGCATCGAGGCCCATTCCTCCCCCGGCAACATAGTGCGCGGGTGGCCCTGCGCGGAACGTTGCCCGCACGACGTCGATCGATCGCGGCCGCGCGCGCAAGAAGGCCTCAGCTGCGCGGAGTGGATCGAGCGGTATGCCAAGGGAGCGCGCGATGTCATTCCCATTGCCGGCAGGCAGAATCCCGGCCCTGGCGTCTGTGCCAAACAGAGCCTCCACCAAGTAATGAACCGCGCCGTCACCTCCCAGAGCGAGTATGTCGCGCACCCCGTCGCGCGCCGCCGTCGCCGCCTGCCGGCGAAGATCATCCGAACTGCGGGACTGCGCAAACGCCACCCTCAATCCCTGCTCTGCGAAATATCTCGCAACTGCGCCACTACAACGCTGCGCATATCCTCCGCCTGCCACCGGATTGACGATAACGAGCGTCTCCGCTCTCATGGACTGCCGCAGCGTACTTCGTCCTGATGTGGTTTGAAAATGCGAAAAAGACAGCGGTACGGGAAAATCGGTTGGAAATGGTGCCGGCGGTGGGACTCGAACCCACGACCTAGGGATTATGAGACCCTCGCTCTACCCCTGAGCTACACCGGCTGACACGCGATTTTAGATGCTAAGGTTTCGGTTCGCAAAGTGTCAAGCTGACACCTGGGCTTCCTTTGGTGCGCTGGAATTCTGGCTGCAATTTTGGATTTTGGTGCCTAGTGTCTAATCCGCAACGCTCGGCCAAATAGTACGTCGGTAACATTGACCCACTAGACCTCCAACAGCTACCCTGCACTCGCAAGTAAAGATGGGCTACGGCCCATTCAAGAGGACGGGGGTGTGTACTCTTAGGACACACGCCCCTATAATTTTCCTCTTGACGGCAATCAACCGCTTATAGACTCCGCCGCGTAGTTTTTCCTTACGCGGGGGGTCAAATGAACAAGTGGTTGATTCTGGTTGTCTTGGTTCTGTTGGTGTTGACTGCCGGCATGGGCCTGAAGGCCACGATATCAGGGCCTGCGCCTGCACTGGCGAACACGACAGCAGCGCCTCCGGGAGTTCTGCCCGGCGGTCCTAGCGGGAGCGCAGTGCTTGTGGCGAACACCACAGCGGCGCCTCCGGGAGTTCTGCCTGGCGGTCCTAGCGGACAGAGGTAAGCTGAGTCCAGCGCCTCTCCGAATGATAGAGGCGGCACTGGATCAGGGCCAAGCTCAACCGCTTTCGGGTTAAGCCTTTAGGATGCTTGGCTCATACATCAGCAACTTGCTCTGGCTTGCCGGCTTCGTCTTAGAAGCCTACGTTGTGGTGTATTCATTCCATAAGAAGACATTCGTTCGCAATTTCCCCATTAATTTCTATATGTTATGCGAGGCGACCGTAACGCTGGGGTTGTATTTTTGCTCAAGACGATTCGGAACGAACTCGGTTACCTATGCTTACTACTACTATTACACTGACAGCCTGCTAACCATTCTGATGTTCTGGGTGATTATCCGCTTTTATCAAATGGTTTTCAGCGAGATGCACGTTAGTCAGTACGTTCGGAAATTTGCCGTTTTACTGCTGCTGGCCACCGCAGCTTTCTCGTATGCCGTGGTCCACCACCAGTTCAAGAGCAATTTCACCAATCAATTTGTTCTGGCTCTCGGGCAAAACCTGTATTTTGTCGGCGTTGTGCTTACCTACTTGTTGTGGGGCACTGTGCTGAAGCTGCGGGAAACGCGAATACGGCTGGTCCAACTCATTCTTGCTCTGGGGGTATATTTCAGCGGGACCGCTGGCACATACGCAATCGGCAACTTGTTTCCGCACCTCTATCTCCCGTTTTTCCGATTCCTTCTTCCAATATTTGGTCTCTGGTTGCCGTTAGCTTGGGCCTACACCCTGACAAGGGTTCCGGAGGATGCTCGGCTGGCGACTGCCAGCCTGCTTGCGAGAGCTCGATGATTGCGTCTCTTATTTTCGTCATCTCGTTTGCGGCGTTGCTGCAGTTCTTCATTCTGCACTGCCGCTCGCTCTTGGCTTACAGCCGCAGGGTCGAGCTGTCTGACCGTGTCCGCGAGGTTACAGGCATCGCCGCGCAGAACGTCAAGGCCGGTGATTTCGGCCGCTTGCTGCAGCTGGTACGCCTGTGCCCGGAGCGTGGTGAAGACCGAAAAGAAATTCGCGTCGTCGGGGCGTACTACAGCTTGCTCGCGCTGCTGGATCGCCTGACTCGGTCAATGTTTCCGAGCGTTGCCGCTTGGGCCGAAAACGAGCGGCAGAGCTGCTCCTATTTCGCCGCCGTGGCGCTGGACCGCCGCATTTCATACAGCCGCGACCTTTTCACCCAGCAGGTTGCGGATCGCCTCTAGTCGGCAGCGGCGCCTGTCGTAGGCGGCCTGAGCACTCGACCCTCCCCCCGGCTCGCTGTTAGTATACGGTTCGTGCGTCGCATGAATTGATGCTTGCTGCCTATGCGAACTTCTCTCGCGCAATCCGTTCTGAAACACATCATCACAGATGCGCTGCTTTCGACTGGCGACCGTGTTGGAGTCGCCGTGTCTGGAGGCGCAGATTCGGTTGCCCTTTTGCGCCTATTACACGAGATCCGGAACGAGATGGGCATCTCGCTGTGCATCCTTCACTTTGACCACCGACTGCGGGGCCGAGAATCGGATCGAGACGCTCGATTCGTTCGCGACCTCGCCGCGTCTCACGGGATGGAATACATTCTCGAGGACCATGATGTCGCAGAGGAGGCCGAGCGCAATCACTGGAATCTCGAGGATGCTGCGCGCCGCCTCCGATACGCATTCTTCGACCGCGTGATTGCTGCAGGGCGGGCCACGCGCATCGCCGTCGCTCACACGGCAGACGACCAAGCGGAGACCGTTCTATCGCATCTGATTCGAGGCACGGGTCCAACAGGGCTGGGGGGAATTCATCCGGTCGTGGGTGCGCACACGGGCCATATCGTGCGCCCGCTCCTCCCGTTCAGGCGCTCCCGGCTCCGCGTCTACCTGAAAGCGCTTGGCCAGCCATGGTGTGAGGATTCGACGAACGTTGACTCGTCCCGCATGCGCGCAAGGATCCGCAGACGGCTCTTGCCACTGCTGGAGGACGACTTCTCCCGGTCGATCGTGGAGCGGCTGTGCGAGCTTTCTCGATTATCGCGAGAAGATGAAGTTTTCTGGTCAAGGCTGGTAGACGGTTGCTACAAAACGCTTGTTCGCTCTGCTGAGAACGAATCGGAGATCTGCGTAAGTGACCTTTTGAGTCCCTTTCCCCAGGTATTCGACGGTCCTAAGAAGGTGCCGCAACCTGTCAACGCCGGCGTTGATGCGGCTTCACGACCGCTTACTGAGAGGCTGATTCGTCGTCTGTATCAATGTGTCCGAGGGGATCGTCACGGGCTCAGCGCCAAAAATGTGGAGCAAGTCATCGGACTTGCCGCTAACTCGACGAGCGGCAAGCGAATTCATCTGCCTGGCAAGGTAATCGTGGAACGAAGGTTTGCCAAACTTGTCTTTCGGCGCGAACACCAAAATCGGTCGGCGCGACCAGACAGGGAAACTGTTTCCTGTGCCAATGCGTACCAATATGCGATGGCGCTTCCACTGCATTCGACCAAGACGGCTGCGATTTTCGTTCCTGAGATCGGTTCCTACTTCTCCTTGAAATTGATTGACTGTGCCGAGTCGGGGAGAGAAACTACAAATGTCAGCCAGACCTTCGATGCCGATTCGCTCCGTGCGCCTCTGATCCTGCGGAACTGGCGGCCCGGCGACGCCTACACGCCCCGCGGTCGACGCCAGCCCCGAAAGTTGAAACAAATGTTCCTGGCCGCGCGCGTTCCTTTTTGGCAGCGTAGCGACTGGCCGGTCCTTGAAAGCGCAGGGTCCGTTGTTTGGGCTCGTGGAATGCCGGTGGCAGAATCGGTCGGAGCCACCGAGGCGACGAGTCGGCAGGTCTTGATTATGGAGACAGCGGCGGTCGGGACAGAGCCGTTGAGGCCCGAATCTTGAATACAAAGCTGGCCAACGGCATCTAATGGAATAAGCACGCGGGGCTGGGCCGGCGCGACACACGTGCCATTTCGAGGGTACACTGAGGGTGAGGTAACACGGTGAATTCAACGGTACGGACGATTTTGTTTTGGCTTTTGATGATTTTGTTGGCGGTGGTTTTGTGGAAGATGGCCTCCACTGGGGGGCAGTCTGCGCACGAAGACGAGCCGCAATACTCGAGCTTCCTCGAGAAAGTCCACGCGGGCGAAGTGAAAGACGTCACAATCTTCCTGTCCCAAAACAGTGCTGAACTCACCGGCGATTACACCAACGGCACCAAGTTCCACGGCGTCACTGTAGCGAACACGGCGATTCCCGACGTCACCAAGGCCCTTCAGGACCAGCACATCATCTACAACTACAAAGAAGTGAAAGACGCGAACTGGATCAGTTTCATGGTCAACTTCGCGCCGCTGATCCTCTTGGTAGCCTTCTGGATTTTCATGATGAAGCAGATGCAAGCTGGTGGTAACAAAGCGCTCAGCTTCGGGAAGTCGCGCGCGCGCTTGCTCACCGCGCAACAGAAGAAGGCCACGTTCAAGGATGTCGCCGGGATTGATGAGGCTAAGGAAGAGCTTTACGAAATCATTGATTTCCTGAAAGATCCTCAGAAATTCCAGAAACTTGGCGGTCGCATCCCCAAGGGTGTGCTGCTCGTCGGTCCTCCAGGAACCGGCAAGACTTTGCTGGCCCGAGCCATCGCTGGCGAGGCAAACGTTCCGTTCTTCTCGATTTCAGGATCCGACTTCGTCGAAATGTTTGTCGGCGTTGGCGCTAGCCGCGTGCGCGACCTCTTTGAGCAGGGCAAAAAGAACGCGCCTTGCATCATTTTCATCGATGAAATCGATGCCGTCGGCCGTCACCGCGGCGCCGGTCTTGGCGGTGGCCACGATGAGCGCGAACAAACCCTGAACGCGCTGCTTGTTGAAATGGACGGCTTTGAATCCAACGAGGGCGTGATTCTTATCGCGGCTACGAATCGACCTGACGTTCTCGACCCGGCGCTTCTTCGTCCCGGCCGTTTTGACCGTCGCGTCGTCGTCCCTCGTCCTGATGTGAAGGGCCGCGAAGAAATCCTGCGGGTTCATACTCGCAAAGTGCCCTTGGCCGACGACGTGGATTTGTCGGTAATTGCCCGCGGCACGCCAGGTTTTTCGGGTGCTGATGTTGCCAACCTGGTGAACGAATCGGCTTTGTGGGCCGCGCGACAAAACCGCAAGTTCGTTACCATGGCGGACTTCGAAATGTCCAAGGACAAAGTGCTCATGGGAGTCGAGCGCAAGTCCATGATTCTCTCCGAAGAGGAAAAGCGCAACACGGCTTACCACGAGGCGGGCCACGCCCTCGTTGCTGCAATGACGCCGGGGGCGGATCCTTTGCACAAAGTCACGATCATCCCTCGCGGCATGGCGCTCGGCGTCACGATGCAATTGCCCATCGATGACAAGCACACGTACACGAAGGAATTCCTCGAGTCGCAGTTGGCCGTTCTGATGGGTGGTCGCGCCGCAGAAGAGATTTTCCTTAAGCATGTCACCACGGGCGCAGGAAACGATATCGAGCGCGCCACCGAAATCGCGCGTCAGATGGTCTGCGAGTGGGGCATGAGCCCCCTTGGGCCGCTCACTTTCGGCAAGAAGGAAGAGGCCATCTTCCTTGGTCGCGAGATCGCGCAGCACCGTGATTATTCTGAGGATACGGCCATACAGATCGACGGCGAAGTTCGTTCCATCGTGAACACCGGTTACTCGCGGGCCCGCAATATTCTGGAAACATACCGCGAGGCGCTCGAGCGTGTCGCGCAAGCGTTGCTTGTACGCGAAGTACTGGACGCGACCGAACTCAAGCTCCTTATTGATGGCAAGCCATTGCCCGAGAAGCCGTCGCCTCCTCCGCCACCAGCGTCACCGGTCCCGGCCAAGGAGCCGTCACTTACCTTGCGTCCGGAGCCGCGCGCGATTCCAGGGCTAGCCAAGGGCGAAAAACCTGCTCCTGCGTGAGCCTTAAATCGCGGCAAGCGGTTACTTTGGATCCTGCCGCCAGTTGACCCCGCATTACGCCCGCGCATAGAATGGGCGGGCTGGACGTGCTATAAGGTTATTGCAAATCTGGGGCAACCCCCGCCTCTCAAGCGTGCCCGCTGCGGCGGGCGGTCCCGGGGGCTCAAGATCGCCAAAAGCGGAGGAAGATCAGAATGGCCAGCGTCGAAGAACGCGTGAAGCAGATTATCGTCGAGCAGCTCGGTGTTGACGAAGGCGAAGTGACTCCCACAGCTTCGTTTGTGGACGATTTGGGCGCCGATTCGCTCGACACCGTCGAGTTGGTCATGGCCTTCGAAGAAGCTTTCGGCATCGAAATTCCGGATGAGGACGCGGAAAAAATTGCCACCGTCAAGGACGCCATCGATTACATCGAGAAACACTCCAAGAAATAGCCCTTTGTGCCTGCCCGCCAGGGCGGGCCGTGCCATCCTGATGAGGAGAATTCCATTTTGAATCGCCGGGTTGTCGTTACGGGCGTGGGCCTTGTCTGCGGCTGTGGTATCGGCGCGGACGAAGTGTGGCCTAACCTGCTCGCTGGCAAAAGCGGGATTCGCCCCATCGCCAATTTCGACGCGGCTGCTTTCGATTGCCGCATCGCCGGCGAAGTGCCCAATTTCGACCCGCTGAATTGGGTAGAAAAAAAAGAACTAAAAAAAATGGGCCGGTTTATTCAATTCGCTCTGGCCGCCTCGGATTTCGCGGTGCGCATGGCGAACTTGCAGCTTTCCGCTGAGACTGCGCCTTCGGCGGGAGTCTACATCGGCTCAGGCATCGGCGGTTTCGACGTCATCGAGCGCGAACACACGAAGTACATGCAGGGCGGCCCCGGGAAAATCTCCCCATTCTTCATTCCGGCGTCCATCGTAAATCTGGCCGCAGGGCACGTCTCTATACGATACGGCGCACAAGGGCCAAATTCGGCCACCGCGACCGCTTGCTCCGCCTCAGCGCACGCCATCGGCGATGCGTACAAAATTATTCAGCGGTGCGACGCGGAAGTGATGCTTGCGGGCGGCGCGGAAGCCGCAATCACGCCGATGGGCGTGGGCGGTTTCGCCGCTATGCGCGCACTATCGACTCGCAACGACGAACCTGAGCGCGCCAGCCGGCCTTTCGACGCGCAGCGCGATGGCTTCATCATCGGCGAAGGCGCAGGAATGTTGGTCCTCGAATCGCTGGATTTTGCTCGCAGGCGTGGCGCGAACATCCTTGCTGAGGTCGCAGGCTATGGAATGTCCGGCGACGCCTATCACATCACGCAGCCGGCCGAGGGCGGCGACGGTGGCTATCGCGTCACCCTCGCGGCTCTGAAGGATGGCAAGATTTCGCCCGCCGATGTCAGCTACGTCAACGCGCACGGAACGTCCACGCCCATTGGCGACGCCATTGAGACCACAGCCCTCAAGCGCGTGTTCGGTGAGAAGGCCAAGAAAGTTCCGATTAGTTCTACCAAGTCGATGACGGGGCATCTGCTCGGTGGCGCCGGCGGCCTTGAGGCTGGAATCAGCGTGCTTGCGCTTCGTGATCAGATCTTGCCGCCCACGGTTAATTACGAAAATCCCGATCCCGAATGTGACCTCGACTATGTTCCGAATCACGCGCGCAGGGCCGAAGTCATCTACGCGCTGTCCAATTCATTCGGTTTCGGTGGCACCAACGCGTCACTCCTGTTCAAGCGTTGGGACGGCAACTAGCACTTGGGAGACCTTTCTTGAAAATCGGCGTTTGCGTCAAGCAGGTTCCTGCAAAAGATGCGCCCCTTGCGATCGTCGACGGTGCCGCGTGGATTCGCGAGTCCGACATTGGATTCGAGACGAATGAGCCAGACAGTTTCGCCCTCGAGGAAGCTCTTCGCCTGAAAGAAAAACACAGCGGCGAAGTCGTAGCCATTTCGATGGGTCCCGAGCGCGCCAAGCAAACCATCAAAGAGGCTTTAGCCAAAGGTGCCGACCGCGGCATTCACGTCGCTGACACCGAATTTTACAAACTCGATCCTCTCGGTTCCGCGCGATCTCTAGCGGCCGCGACCAAAAACGAAAATTTCGATCTGATTCTCACGGGACTACAGAGCGATGATCAAGGGTTCGGGCAGACGGGCGTGCTCCTTGCTGAGTTGCTCGGCCGCCCGCACGCCACGATCATCATGGCTATCGAAGTCACAGACGGCCGGATGAAACTGAAGCGGGAACTCGAAGCGGGTTGGTTTCAGTGGGTCGAGTTGCCCCTGCCTGCGGTCCTCTCGATTCAGTCCGGCATCAATAAGCCGCGCTACGCCACCCTGAAGGGCATCATGGCCGCGAAGAAGAAGGAAATCGTCACGGTCGATCGCAAATCGCTCGGCGTGCCCGATTCGCCCACGCAGCGCGTCGAACGCATTTACGTCCCGCACAAAACGAAGAAGACCGAATTCATCACCGGCCAGCCGAAAGAAATCGCGGCCAAACTGGTGGAGAAACTGCGCCACGAGGCGCGGGTCCTATAGCAGCATTCATGAAAATCCTCGTCATCACCGAGCAGCGCGAAGGCAAGTGGAACAAAGTCAGCTTCGAAACGCTGGCCGCTGCGCAACAAATTGCCGGGCAAACAAAATCCAGCGTCTCGGGCGTCGTTATCGGCAAAGGCGTTGCTGCGTTGGCCAACGAACTTGCCACTTCGCAGCTTGACGAAGTTCTACTCGTCGAACACGATCTTCTCGAAAAGTACACTCCGGATGCATTCGCCATCGCTTTGCGCCAGATGATCGAAAGCGCCAAGCCTGATCTCGTTCTCTTCCCGCATACCTACCAGGTTCGCGATTTCGCGCCGAAGCTCGCGGCGTCCATGGGCAAAGGCATGATAGGAGACTGCATCGGCCATCGCCACGAGGGCGGAAAACTTATTTTCGTTCGCCAGATGTTCCAAGGCCGCACGGTGGCGGATGTAGTTTTCGCCGGTGACCCGCCGTGGATAGCGTCCTTCCAGGCCGGTGCTTTTCGCGCGGATACGGCAGCAAAACAGGCTAGCGGCAAGGCGTCCGTAAAGGCAGTCGCTGTCGATCTCAAGCCCGAACAAATTCGCACTAAGCCGCTTGAGCTTTTCCGCGAAGCGAAGCAGGCCGTTGACCTCACGCAAGCTACCGTCCTTGTCTCGGTCGGGCGCGGCATCAAAGCCCCGGAAAACATCGCCATGGCCGAGAAGCTCGCGAAATTGCTGGGCGGCGAAATTTGCGCGTCGCGCCCCATCTGCGACGAGGGCTGGCTCCCCATGGACCGCCAAATCGGCAGCTCTGGCCAAACGGTGGCCCCCAAACTCTACCTGGCGCTGGGCATCAGCGGCGCGATTCAGCACGTTGTGGGGATGAAAGGCTCGCGCACCATCGCCGCCATCAACAAAGATCAAAATGCGCCCATTTTTGAAGTCGCCGACTATGGCGTCGTCGGTGACCTTTTCGAAATCGTCCCCGCCCTTACCGAAGAGCTAGAAAAGCCTCACTGAACCCGTGCCTCAGCGCACACCGATGGGTCGCCTCAACGCTGGAGCGTGTCCGAATCAGTGTTCGCTTTCGCGACGCAATCTCCCACATTCGCGCAACGCCCCTACCGGACACTCTGGCTTCAGCCCTAACTCACACTAAGTGCTCCGCTTAGCTGCCGTCTTATTGGCCCTTCGTCTGCCGCTCCAACCCCAACGAACTTTTCGAGCCGCGACATCGTATCGAATTTGTGATCTGGTGCTAGAGAGACGAACTGATTGAGGGAAGTTCACATGAATATTCTCGCTCAGGACCTCCGCTATGCAGTCCGCGTGCTGCTCAAGTCGCCAGGATTCACGGCGGTTGCCGTCCTCACTCTGGCGCTCGGCATCGGCGCAAACACAGCCATCTTTTCCGTCATAAATGGACTGTTTCTGCACCCGCCAGGCGTGAAAGACCCCGGCCGCGTGGTCGTACAGCGCGCCCGCTATGGAAAACTCGGGCTCAAAAGCATCGTCGTCTCCGCGCCCGATTTCGCGCAAGTTCGCGACAGCAAGCAAATTTTCGGGTCGGCGGCCCTTGAAACCTCCTCTGCGTTTAACTACAGCACTGGCGAATTTCCCGAGCGCCTTCTCGGCGCTCAGGTGTCCTGGCAGTGGTTCGACGTCTTCGGTGCGCAGCCGCTCCACGGCCGCATCTTTACGGCCGAAGAGGACCAGCCCAACGCCAACCACGAAGTCATTCTTGCGTACGCTGCGTGGCAGCGTTTGTTTGGCGGCGACCCCAATGTCGTCGGCCGCAGCATCCGCCTCAATCAGCAGGATTACCGCATCATCGGCGTGATGCCTCAGGGCTTTCTCTGGCCCAATCCTCAAACTGATCTTTGGGCGCCGCTCGGCCTTGCAGCTAGCGAATTCGACATCGACAACACCTTTAACGAAAACTATTTCGTCGCTGCGCGTCTTCAGCCGAACGTTTCCTTCGCCCAGGCCAGCGCGTTTATGAACATCCTCTCGGATCGCGTTATCAACGATCCAAGGTCCACGTACGCAAAGGACTCGCAGTGGGGCATATTCATTGTCCCGCTGACGACATTCATTTTCGGCGACCTGCGCACGCCGATCATCATTCTCGGCGGAGCCGTCGCTTTCGTGCTTTTGATCGCATGCGCGAATATTGCTGGCCTCTTGCTCGCGAAAGCAGCCGGACGCTCGAAAGAACTCGCCGTCCGCGCCGCTTTGGGTGCGTCCCGCAGCCGCCTGATGACGCAGACGTTGACCGAGAACGTGGTTCTGGGCCTTCTTGGTATTGCTGTCGGCCTCCTTGTGGCCCGCCTGGGAGTTCGCGCTCTATTACTTGCCGCACCTGCAAGTCTGAACGCCGGCACCCTCGCCTTTCCCCTGGATTCGTACGTGTTAACGTTCACGGTTGTCGTTGGTCTGCTTGCGGTGTTGGTTTTTGCATCCGCACCTGCTTGGCACATGTCCAGTAGCGATCCTTACGACGCCCTTCGCGAGTCAGGCCGCTCCAATACCGGTAGTCGCGCGCGGCATCGCTTCCGTTCGTTCTTGGTCGCGGGCGAGCTGGCTCTTGGCCTTGTGCTACTCGCCGCAACGGGCGTCCTGCTCAAAAGCCTCTCGCGCATCGGAGAGGTGAATCCCGGCTTCCAGCCGCACGGAGTGATCACAGCAGGGCTCGTTTTGCCGCAGGCCCAGTACGACAAGCCAGAAAAGCAGATCGCCTTCTTTCGCAGCGTTTTGGACCACCTCTCGAATTCGCCCGGCGTTACCGCTGCCGGAGCGGGATATCCCGTTCCATTCACTGGTGCCAACAACTCCGCTTCCTTCAGGATAGAAGGACTACCCGTCGCGCCCGGCGATCCAGGACCTTGGGGAGACGTTCGCTATGTCACACCGGGATACTTCACCGCCCTCGGCATTCCTCTTCTCAAGGGGCGCCTCTTCACCGATGCCGATCGCACTGGCTCGCAAGCCGTCGCCATCATCGACGAAAACATGGCGCGTCAATATTGGCCGAATGAAGATCCCGTCGGAAAGCAAATCCGTCGCGGCGATTCCAATCCTTGGGCCACCATCGTCGGCGTCGTCGGCCACATCCGTTTTACTCAGCTCGTCGGCGACGATTCATCTACCGAAGGCTCGCAATCATCTTCAAGTGGGGTCTACTATTTTCCGAATTATCAGACCGAGATGCCGTTCGGCACCCTTATTGCGAAATCCGTCGGCAATCCGGCGGCGTTGGACGGTGCAATTCGGCGCGCCGTGCACGACGTGGACGCAAACCAGCCCGTCTCGGATGTGAAAACCATGGACGACCTAATCGCCCAATCGCTCGGCCCGCAGCGCTTCGCCGCCAGCCTGCTCGCGGTTTTCGCTGTGCTTGCCACTGTGCTCGCGGCGGTCGGCTTGTACGGCCTCGTTAGCTACGGGGTAGCCCAGCGCACCAACGAACTCGGCATCCGCATGGCCCTCGGCGCGAGCCCGGGCACCCTCCTTCTCATGGTCCTGCGCGAAAGCGGCCAGATCGCGGGGTTAGGGGCGGCAGCGGGAATCGTTGCAGGTTTGCTGCTGACGCAAGGAGTTCGTGGCATCTTGTATGGGGTCAGTTCGGCCGATCCCGCGTCGTTTATCGTATCCGCGATTCTTCTGATCTTCGTCGCTATGGCCGCGAGTTACATCCCTGCACGTCGCGCGGTTCGAGTCGATCCGCTGGTTGCGCTGCGCTATGAGTGAAATCTCAGCCGGCATCGGAATGAGGTGAAGCATGAGCAATTTCATTCAGGATCTTCGCTACGCCGTTCGCATGCTGCTGAAATCTCCCGGATTCACTGCGGTTGCCGTCCTCACCCTCGCCCTTGGCATCGGCGCGAATACCGCCATCTTCTCGCTGATTAACTCCGTCCTCCTGCGTCCGCTTCCCTTCAAAGACGCCGGCCAGCTCGTCGATCTGCGTCAGACTGAGAGCGCGCCTGGGAATTTTCCACTCGACGGCGCCGACTACATGGATTGGCAAAAGCAGAACCGCACCTTTTCCTCGATGAGCATGTACACCTTTCCGCGTGGCGCCAATGCCAGTGGCGCAGGCGAAGCCGAATCGGCCGCTGTCGTTTCCACTCAAGCGAACTTCTTTCGCACCCTTGGCGTGCTGCCCGTGCTTGGTCGTGCCTTTTCCGACGGAGAAGATGTCGCGGGAAAAAATGACGTCGCTATCCTCAGCTACGGTTTCTGGCAGCGCCATTTCGGCGCCCGCAATGATGCTCTCGGCGAGCGCCTGGAGCTAAACGCCAAGCCCTACACGGTAATCGGCGTCATGCCCCGCTGGTTCAATTTTCCGAATGCGACTGATATCTGGACGCCCCAGGACATGACCGACAAGCTGTTCCAGGCTCGCGGCACACACTGGATGCAAGCCATCGGCCGGATGGCACCCGCGACATCAATCGAGCAAGCCCGCGCCGATTTGCTTGCCATCTCCGCTCGCATCAACAAGCAGTACCGCGATAACGACAACTCGATTCACTCGCTCGTCTTTCCGCTTAAAGAACGGCTCACAGGCAGTTCGCGTTCGCAGCTTTTGATTCTTTTCGGAGCTGTCGCGCTCGTCCTTCTCATCGCCTGCGCCAACGTCGCCAATCTCCTGCTCGCTCGAGCCACTGGACGCGTTCGCGAAGTTGCCATTCGTTCCGCACTCGGTGCTGGCCGCTGGCGCCTCATTCGCCAACTCCTTACCGAAAGCGTTTTACTCGGGCTTGCTGGCGCCGCTTTTGGACTGCTGGGCGCATGGTGGGCCATTTCTGCGCTTGCTACCGCCAAGGATCTTCCCATTCCGCGCGCGAATCCGATTCAGCTTGACGTCACAGTTCTGCTCTTCACGATTGGGCTCAGCATCCTGGTTGGTGTTCTGTTCGGCCTCGCTCCTGCCTTTCAAACATCGGCCCTGAACCTAAGCGAAGAACTGAAATCGAGCGCGAATGCCGTCGTCAGCCCTACAAGCGCGGGTCGTTTCCTTCGCAGCGCACTCACCGTCGGCGAAATTGCGCTCTCGCTCGCCTTGCTCGTCGGCGCAGGTCTCTTGCTTCGTACCTTTGCAGAGATGCGCACCGCGAAAATCGGTGCTGAGACAGATAACATTCTCACGATGCGTCTCAATCTGCCCGAAGCCAAATACAAAACCGCGGCCCAAATGATCGGCTTCTACGATCAGCTCCTGGCCCGCATTCGTCGCATTCCCGGAGTTACTTCTGCCGCGATCACCACACAGCTTCCTCTCGACGGCGGCTCGAATGGCTATATCAAAGTTCCCGGCAACACGAATCCCGCTCTGCAGCAGCGACTTGTAGAGGTTCACGCCATCACCCCGGATTACTTCAAGGTGTTTGGCATCCCGTTTTTTGAGGGCCGTACCTTCACCGATCAAGACGCCCAGGACGTCACCGACACGCTGATCAAAGCTGATGCGCTCGACAAAGCCGCGAATGGCAGCACTCCAAAAATTCCTGCGGGGATGTCTCTCCCTGTCATCATCAATCAGGCGATGGCCCGAACCTTCTGGCCGAATCAGGACGCCCTCGGCAAGCAATTTAACGACGAAGGCGGTGGCGTCCCCTACACTGTGATCGGCATCGTCGGCGACGTCAAACAATATGGCGTCCGCGAAATACCCGCGCCCGAACGCTATTTCCCTCTCACCTTCTGGATGCAGGGGCCCGGATTTTACAGCTCGGTCGCAGCGAAAACGTCCGTCCCGCCCGCAAGCGTCCTCAACGCCATTCGCAGCGACGTTCGCGAGCTCGATGGTATGCTCGCCGTCTATCACGTCCGAACCATGGAAGAGGTGATCGCCGACACGATGCAAGACACTACGGCGCAAACCTTCCTGCTCGGCCTCTTCGCCGGACTTGCGCTGGTCCTTGCCGCCGTCGGTCTGTATGGCGTGATGGCCTACCTCGTCACTCAGCGGACACACGAAATCGGCATTCGCTTGGCCCTCGGCGCGCAGGAAGCCGACGTCTTGCGCTTGGTCTTGACGCACGGATCGAAGCTCATCGCCTTGGGCGTCGGCATCGGACTTGCTACGGCGCTTGCTCTCACACGTCTCCTGTCCGCGCTGCTTTTTGGCGTTGGGGCGCGCGATCCCTTGACGTTCATCGCCGTCTCGCTGGTGCTCGCTCTCGTTGCGTTCGCCGCCTGCTACATTCCGGCGCGCCGCGCCTCGCGCGTCGATCCGCTGGTCGCTTTGCGCTATGAATGAGATTTCAGTCGCTCTTATCGAACTGAGGTGAACCGTGAACAATTTCATTCAGGATCTTCGCTACGCAGTTCGTATGCTGCTGAAATCGCGCGGATTTACGGTGGTAGCGTTGCTGACACTCGCTCTCGGCATCGGCGCAAATACGGCGCTCTTTTCCATCGTCAACGGCGTGCTTTTAAATCCGCTTCCGTACCCACATCCCGAGCAGTTGGTCACAATTCACGAGAGCAAGCCGAATTTCCGGACTGGCTCCATCTCGTATCCCAATTTTCTCGATTGGCAGAAGGACAATCACACTTTCTCCGCGTTCGCCGTCCATCGACAGACTTCCTTCGACCTCATAGGCCTGGGTGACGCCGAGCAGGTGACTGCAGAATTCATCACGCCTGACTTCTTCTCGATCCTTGGCGTCCATCCCGTTATCGGTCGCGATTTTTCGTCCTCAGACGACAAAGTTGGCGCTGCTCCCGTTGTGCTCATCAGTGAAGGTTTCTGGAAGCGTAAATTCGGATCAGCTCCGGATATCCTTGGCAAGACCCTCACTCTCGACGGCCGCGGATTCACCGTGACTGGCGTGATTCCCACCGCTTTCGATCTCACTCTCGGCAGCTTCAACCCGAGCGACCTCTACGTTCCCGTCGTTCAATGGACCAATAACCTCCTCTTTGACCGCGGCGCTGGCCTCGGCTTTCATGGAATCGCTCGCATGAAGCCCGGCGTCACCATTGACCAAGCCACGCAAGATATGGCCGAAGTGACTAGAAACCTGGCGGCTGCATATCCGAATGTCGATAAGGGCATCGGCGCTTCGCTGATTCCTCTTCGCCAATCCGTGTTGGGCCGCGTCCAAACGTTCCTGCTTGTTCTGTTTGCCGCTGTTGGTTTCGTTCTTTTGATCGCATGCGTGAACATCGCCAATCTGCTTCTGGCTCGCTCCGCCTCTCGCTCCCGCGAATTTGCTGTTCGCACCGCTCTCGGAGCCGCGAAATCGCGCTTGATCCGGCAGCTCCTCACCGAAAGTGTGCTGCTCGGAATCATCGGCGGCGCGCTCGGTCTGCTTCTCGCCAATTGGGCGCTCCACGCTGCCATTGGAGCCTTGCCCGATAGTCTCCCCCGGGCCGGCCAAGTCCAGCTCGATACCCACGTTTTGCTGTTTACCGCGGGCATCGCCGTGCTTTCCGGAATCCTCTTCGGTCTGATCCCTGCGATCAAAGTGTCTCGAACCAATCTGCACGATAGCCTGAAAGAAGGCGGCCGCGGCTCCAGCGGCTCGCGCCAGCGAACCCATGGCGCTTTAGTCGTTGTCGAAACGGCTCTCGCTCTCGTTCTTCTCGTTGGCGCCGGCCTCATGCTTCGCAGTCTCATTGGCCTCTGGAGCATCAATCCCGGTTTCGATCCGCATAATGTCTTGACCTTTGGCTTCTCGTTGCCCGCATCGATGCAGAAACAAAGCGCCTCGGCCATTCGCCAGGCGTTCCGCGACGTCGATCACACCCTGGCTGCCACGCCCGGGGTCGAGGCCGTCTCGATGAGCTGGGGTGCGTTTCCACTCAGCGGAGACGACGAGTGGCTCTTTTGGCTCGGCGGCCATCCAAAACCGAAGACGCGCGATGATATGAACTGGACTCTCGAATATGTCGTCGATCCCGATTACCTGAAAATCATGCGCACACCGCTTCTCAGCGGTCGCTTTCTCGCCGCGCAGGACGACGAGCATTCTCCGCACGTGGCCGTCGTTGACACGGTGTTCGCGAAGCAGTATTTCGGAAATGAAAATCCCGTCGGCAAGCGCCTCTTTCTCGAAACTGGCGATTCAGACGACCAGGTGGAAATCGTCGGCGTTGTGGCTCACGTCAAGCAGTGGGGACTTGATAGCGACGACACGGAGCGTCTGCGCGCCCAATTGTACTTCCCGTTCATGCAGCTTCCTGATTCCGCGATGGGAACGGGCATCAGAGTCGTCGTTCGCTCCGTCGGTTCCGCACCAGGTATTTTCGACTCGATGCGCCATGCACTCCAGCAAATGAACAGTCAGCAGGTCGTCTCGGGCGTCCAGACCATGGATGAACTTATTTCCGATTCCATCGCAAATCGCAGATTCGCCATGATTCTCCTCGGTGCGTTCGCAGCTGCGGCGCTTCTGCTTTCCACCATCGGCATCTATGGCGTCATCTCCTATTTGGTCGGCGAGCAAACCCGCGAAATCGGTATCCGCATCGCCCTTGGCGCCCAGCGAACGGACGTTCTCCGCCTCATCCTAGGCAGCGGCGTCAAGATGGCGCTGCTCGGTGTTGCCATCGGAGTCGCCGCATCGATTGGCCTCACGCGCCTCATGCGAGGCATGCTTTACGGCGTCACCGCAACCGATCCGATCACATTTGGTAGCGTAGCGTTGCTGCTCATCGCCGTTGCTTTAGCTGCATGCTATATCCCGGCTCGCCGCGCTATGGGAGTCGATCCCCTCGTCGCGCTGCGCTACGAGTGACGCTCGGCGCACCAGTCAGGCCGGATTGACTGGTTCTGCTAATATGGCACTGTGTCGGATAGCGGACAGCGCGTCGAACGCGAACAACTAGAAGCAGATGTACTCATTGTGGGTGCGGGTCCCGCGGGACTGGCCTGCGCGCTTCATCTCGCCAATCTGATCGAGCAGCACACCTCAGCCAACAAAACGCCTGCACTGACCGCCGAGAATATCTACGTCCTCGAGAAAGCCCGCGAACTCGGCGCTCACCAGCTCTCCGGCGCCATTCTCGATCCGCGTGGCCTTCGTGAACTCGTTCCCGACTTCGAGAAAGCCGCGCCGCTCGACACGCCGGTCACCGGTGACGCCGCCTACTATTTCACCGCCACGGATTCCTGGAAGCTCCCCATCACCCCTCCGCCGCTTGCGAATCATGGCAACTACGTCGTCTCGCTCAACAAGCTGGTGAAATGGCTTGGCGGACTCGTCGAAAAAAAAGGAGTGAACATATTCACGCAGTTTGCGGGCAGGGAAATGTTGCACGAAAGCGACGGTGCCAACGCACGCATCCTTGGCGTGCAAACCGAAGACAAAGGCGTCGACAAAAATGGGCAGCCCAAAGACAACTTCACGCCTGGATATCAGCTGCGCGCAAAGGTCACAGTCCTGGCGGAAGGCCCACGCGGTTCGCTCACCAAAGAAACCGTCAATCGACTGAAACTCGACGGCCTGAATCCGCAGGTCTACGGCATCGGCATTAAAGAGCTTTGGGACGTGCAGCCCGGGCGCATCGACACCGGCTTCGTCGCGCATACCCTCGGCTGGCCGCTCGATTCCAGCATATACGGAGGCGGCTGGGTCTACGGCCTCAGAGACAATCGTGTTTCGCTCGGCATGGTCGTCGCGCTCGAATACCACGATCCGCTATTCGACCCGCACGAGGCGTTTCAGGAATTCAAGACGCATCCGTTTGTTCGGCGCATTCTCGAAGGCGGCAAACTTGTCCGCTACGGCGCGAAGACCGTCCCGTACGGCGGCTGGTACTCGATGCCGCTGAGCTACGCCGACGGCCTGCTCATCATTGGAGATTCGGCGAGCCTGCTGAACTCGCAGCGCCTGAAGGGAATTCACATAGCCATCAAGAGCGGCATGCTCGCCGCCGAAGCCATTTACGATGCGCTTTGCGCCAACGATACTTCCGCCAAGACTCTCGCCAAATACGAACAGAAGCTGAACGAAAGTTGGATCAAAGACGAACTCTGGCCGGTCAGGAATTTCCATCAGGCGTTCCACGGCGGCCTCTGGCCAGGACTCTTTCAGGCGGGCATTCAGTTCATTTCCGGCGGGCGTGGGCTCACCGATCCCATGCATTGCGAGCCCGGTTACGAGGAATATCGGAAGCTGAATCGCGACCGCACGTTGGTGGATCAATCCACGCGCTTCAAAGGCGACGGCAAGCTCACGTTCGACCGCCTGACCGACGTCTATCACTCGGGCACGCGCCACGAAGAAGATCAGCCGTGCCATCTGATTGTTCTCGATCCCAATATTTGCGGAGACCGTTGCGTGCGCGAGTATGGAAATCCTTGTCAGTATTTTTGCCCAGCGGCCGTGTACGAAATGGTGGCGGAAAAGGGGACGCCGAAGCTCAAGATCAATGCCTCAAATTGCGTGCACTGTAAAACCTGCGACATCGCGGACCCATACCAAATCATCAATTGGGTGCCTCCAGAAGGTGGCGGGGGGCCTAACTACGAGGGAATGTAAAGCGACGAGGTTTCGTAGAGATTTAATCGAGGTCAAAATCCCGCAGCGGCTTTTCCACAGGCGCGTCCTTGGCCTTCTTCAATCCTTCCGCAAATTTTCGCGCCAGAACATCTTCCTTCGTCCGCTCTGCTTCTACAGACGCACGGAACTTCGCCTCCACGGATTCAGCCTGCTCGCGCAAAAGCCGCGCGGTGTCCTCCAGGTCGACTGAGGGCGGAGGCTTCGGCGGCGGAACATGCGACAGCACTACCCACAAGTCGCGATCGATTGTCAGTTTCGCGTGACAGCAGGGGCAATCGATTTCAAAAGTCTCGCCCGACTTCTTCGCCATGCCCATATTCTACGCCAATTTCGCGTGCTGCGTTTTCGCTGGAACTCTTCGCGCGAAGGGGTCAGGCTTCAGCCCATGTGCATGCCGCCATTCACGCCGAGCACTTGTCCCGTAATGTAGCCCGCCTCGTCGCTCGCCAGGAACACCACCGCTGCGGCGACCTCGCGATCCGTACCGAATCTGCCGAGCGGAATCATTGATTTCATTTTCTCTTTCAGTTCTTCAGGCAAAGGGTCCGTCATTGGAGTCGTGATAAACCCCGGGGCAATCGCATTCACCGTAATGCTTCGCGACGCCACTTCCACGGCAATCGCTCGTGTGAGGCCGATCAAACCCGCCTTTGACGCCACATAATTCGCCTGACCCGCGTTCCCCGTCTCTGCAACCACCGACGTGATATTGATGATGCGGCCTGAGCGCTGCTTCAGCATTGCGCCCAGGGCTTGTTGAATGCACAGGTGCGCTCCCGTTAGATTCGTGCGCAGCACCGCGTCCCAATCGTCCAGTTTCATTCTCAGCGCAAGCGTGTCTCGTGTGATGGCCGCATTGTTAACCAGGATATCTAGGCGGCCGAATTTCCCGAGCGCCTGCTGAAATCCATTCTTCACCTGCGCGGCATCACCCACGTCCATTGGCACGGCCAGCGCCTCGCCTCCCGCGGAGGCAATTTCAGCAGCGAGCGAGCTGAGTTGCTGTTCGTTGCGCGCCGCAACCGCAACTTTTGCGCCTGCTTCCGACAGAGCCCTTGCGGTCGCGCGTCCAATGCCTTGTGAAGCGCCCGTAATCAGAGCCACTTTATGTTTCAATGAGAACATGCTGGCTGACACTCCGAACCTGACTCCGGTTTAAACTTCCGGCACTTCGGCACGTGCTTGCGCGATCTTTTCCAACGTCGATTGCAAACTTGCCGCGTCTTCTACGTTGAAGCAGCGCACGGAACGGTCAATTTGCCGCAGCAAACCCGAGAGAACTTTACCCGGTCCCACTTCCACGAAAATCGTCACGCCGCTTTCGATCATTTCATGCACGGAATCGAGCCAGCGCACCGGCATCGTCACCTGCCGAATCAAAGCGTTGCGCGCCTCTTCACCCGAGGTGATTGCCCCGGCGTCCACATTGGTAACCAGCGGGAATTTCAGCGCGCCGAAGGCTGCTTCGCGCAACTCCGGCTCCAGGCGCGTTTGGGCTGGCGCCATCAGTGAGCAATGGAACGGCGCTGACACCGCCAAGATCACCGCGCGCTTCGCGCCGCTCTGTGAAGCAATCTCCACGGCCCGCTTCACTGCCGCCGCCGCTCCCGAAATCACGGTTTGCTCCGGCGAATTTAGGTTTGCGGGCGAAACCACTTCTCCATTCGACGCCTTCTTGCAAATTTCGCCCACGTCCGATGGCGACAAGCCCATAATCGCCGCCATCGCCCCTTCGCCGGACGGCACAGCTTCCTGCATGTATCGGCCGCGCTTTCGAACCAGCTTCACGCCCGTAGCGAAATCCAGGGCCCCCGAAGCCACCAGCCCCGAATATTCGCCCAGGCTGTGTCCAGCCACGAAATCCGGCGCCATTCCGCGTTTCTCCAAAATCCGGTAAGCTGCCACGGAAACTGTGAGAATGGAAGGCTGCGTGTTCTCGGTTAGCTTCAGTTCCTCTTCCGATCCCTCAAAACACAACTTCGAAATCGAAAATCCCAGCGCCGTATCGGCCTCATTAAATACGTTCTTGCATTCCGGAAAACTGTCGGCCAGATTTCGTCCCATGCCCGGATATTGCGAGGCTTGACCGGGAAACAGGAAGGCAAGTTTGCTCATGGAGTCGAAGTTTCCGCGGAAGCTCAGCCGCGCGCTGCTTGCGCTGTGGCTGCGGTGATAGCGGAAAGCTCCTGTTCGATTTTCTCGTTCACGCGCGAGCGGTAAAGTTCCGCCGCGACGCGAACCGCATTTTTGATGGCGTTCGGATTCGAACTGCCGTGACCGATGATCGTGATGCCGCGCACGCCGAGCAGCGGTGCGCCGCCGTATTCGGAATAATCCGTGCGCTTGCGAAAATCGTCGAAAGCCCTCTTCGACAGCGCGTAGCCTAGTTGTGATCGCAGGCTGCTCTTGATGGCTTTTTTCAGCATCCCGCCAATGTGTTCCACTAATCCCTCGCTGATCTTCAGTGCAATGTTCCCGATGAACCCGTCGCAAACGATCACGTCTACGTTGCCGCGGAAAACGTCGCGTCCTTCCACATTCCCGCCAAAATTCAGCGGGCTATGCTTCAGCCGGTTGAATGCCTCGCGCGTCAGCTCGTTGCCCTTCATCTCCTCTTCCCCGATCGAAAGCAACGCCACCCGCGGTTTTCGGACGCCGAAAATTGTCCGGTAATAGATTTCTCCCATCACCGCGAACTGCTCGATGTGGGCAGGCTTTGAATCCACGTTCGCGCCCACGTCCAGGATCACCGAAACCTTTTCCTTCATGTTCGGAAAAGCTGCTGCCAGTGCTGGCCGATCAACAGAGGGCAGCGTTCCGAGCACGAACCGCGCCACCGTCATGACGGCGCCGGTGTTCCCCGCGCTGACGACCGCGTCGGCCTTCCCGTCGCGAACCAGCCGCGCCGCCACGTGCAGCGAACTATCCTTTTTCCTTCGAAACGCCTGTGACGGCGAATCGCGCATCGTCACCACTTCCGTGGCGTTCACGATTTCGATCGCTTGCGAACGGTAGCGGTGTCGGCTCAGCTCATGCCGAAGGGTCGCCTCCAGCCCGACCAGAACGATCCGTACGTCGAGCTCGCGCGCCGCCAGAATCGCGCCCTCGACTTCGGCGCGCGGTGCATGGTCGCCTCCCATTGCATCCAGCGCGATGGTGGTCATCGATTACTCCGGTTTGGACAGGCAGGCGTGGGAGAACTTAGGCCGTCTTGGCCGACGTGTCAATCACTTCACGGCCGTTGTAATGGCCGCAATGCGGACAGGCCCGGTGGGGCAGTTTCTTCTCATGGCAATTCGGGCACTCGGCAAGAGACATCGAGTGAAGATGGTCGTGCGCGCGCCGGTTGCTCGTCCGGCGCTTCGAGTGACGTCGTTTGGGATTGGGCATCGCGCTCCTCGTGGCAGGCTGCGACTCGCGCAGCCCGAAAATACAAACCAACAGTGTAGCGTTTTATTGCTTTTTGAACCAGTCCTGCTTGAGGCGGGCAAGCGGCGCAAGCCGCGGATCGGAAGCGTGCTTTTCGCAACGGCATTCTTCGTTGTTCAGATTGGCTCCGCAGTGCGGGCAAAGGCCCCGGCAGTCGCTCCGGCAGATCACTTTCATCGGCAGCGACAGATTCACCTGCTCAGCCAGAACGTCCGCAAGGAACAATCCGTCGCCCTCGAAGAACGCTATATCCGTATCATCTAGATTTAACTGGACCTCATCATCGCGAGCAATTGAGGTCATGGGCCTGTAGAACAGGTCAAAATCTCTGCTGATTTCCTCCACAACCGTATCGAGACACCGCGCGCACACCAACTCCACGCGGGTGTGCAAGTTACCGTAGATCCGAATCTGGCCCTCTACCAGCTCTGCCGTCGCACGCACCTCGAGAGGCTCGAGTTGCCTGAATTCGCCCGAATGGAAGTCCAGCGTTCCGGGAGAGTAGCTCTTGCGGACCCGAGTTTTTCTTACGGCGAGTTCGTTAACGTCAAGAAACATCGTTTTTCGCTGTGTTTTTGCGCCTAAAACCCATTATATGTCCCGCAGTCCTCATGTCAAGAAACCCGCTTGTAGAAGATTTTTAATGACACCTAACGGGCACTCAGCGTGACGCGCCGACGTGGCCTGATGCCACGCTACGGAAGGGTCAAGACGAGTGCGCGGTAGCAATTCCCAATAACCCCTGCGCCTGTCGCAGTAGGAAATGGTCCGTCATGCCTGCGATATAGTCGCAAATCACCCTATGACGCGGTTCGCGCTGTATCGCTTCGGCATACTGTTTGGGCATCCGCTCCGGATAATCCATGTAGAACCGGAACAGCGCCTCCAGTGATGCTACAGACCGGTCCCGATCGTCGGCAATCAAGGGATGCGAATAGAGGTTTGCGTGCAGAAACTCCCGAACTGCTCCAGTTTCCTGGGCCACTTCGGCGGAGAAGCAGGCAAGCCGAGCCGACTGGTGGCGGACGTCTTCCACTGTCACTACGCCGGCGGCTCCGGCATTCCGCCGCGTGCTCTCGATTAGATCCGTCGCCAGCCTATCTAGCATCCGCTTCAGCGCCTCGTTGAACTTCAATTTGCGCTGCGCTGACGCGTGCTTGCGTTCAACCTCCTTGTAAGCAGAATCGAACAGGGGAGCCGCCGCGCGAAGTTTATCCAAGTCGATCAGCCGCGCCTCGAAACCATCGTCGAGATCGGCCGTGTTGTAAGCAATCTCGTCCACCAGATCAATCAGCTGCGCTTCGACGGGCGGCTTCAGGTCAAGCGAGTACTCGCTTAACTCTGGAAATTTGTCCGCATCATAGTCCCGCGAATGCTTCACGATTCCTTCGCGGACTTCGAATGTCAAATTGAGTCCCGGGAAATCCAGATAACGTTGTTCGAACTGTTCGACGATATGCAGCGCCTGCAAATTATGTTCGAAATAGGCGCCGTGCTCGTGCATCAGCGCGTTGAGCCTGTTTTCTCCCGCATGACCGAAGGGCGGATGCCCAATGTCGTGAACCAGTGCCAGCGCCTCAGCAAGATCAGTGTTCAGTCCCAATGCGCCCGCTACCGTCCGCGCAATCTGCGCCACTTCGATGGTATGCGTCAGCCGGTTGCGAAAATGATCGGAGAAGCGAGTCGTGAAAACCTGCGTCTTGGCCTCAAGCCGCCGAAACGCTCGCGAGTGAATAACGCGGTCCCGGTCTCGCGCGTAATCGTTGCGATAGGGATGCCGCTGTTCGGGATAGCGCCGCCCCCGCGACTGCCGCACATCCATCACGTACGGTGCGGACACCATCAACGCAATCCTTTAGCTCAGGATTTCTTCGGGAGGAGTGCCATCTCCTGCTCGGCCTGCGAAGCAATTGCCGTGTCCGGATATTCGGACCTGATCTGCATGTAGAACCTTGCGGCCTGGACGGGATCCTTCGGGGCATAATGTTCCGCAAGCGCGAGCAGTATCACCGGCTTCGGGACCATCGGGCTCGGTTTTGCCAAAAGATCCTGATAGATGTTTATTGCTTGGTCGCCTTGCCCCATTTGATCGTACAATCCGGCCAGTTCAAACCGCGCCATCGAAGCGAAGTCGGACTCTCCGCCCTTCGCGGCCTTCTCCAGCCAGGTCTTTGCTTCGCCATCCTTGTTCAGGTGTACTAGGCAAAGCCCGGAGTAATATTCTGCGAGCTGGCCCGGTCGCGTGTGCGGATACTTCGCGGCTACGTCTTCAAACTTGGCCGCTGCGGTCGCATACTTCCCTGACTCATCGGCAAAAATAGCCTGGCCCGGCAGCGGCGGCATGCCCATCGTGCCTACTGGAGCGGAGAACGTCTTCATTGCATCGTCGAACGCGGCCGAGGCTTTCACCGTTTGCCGCTCGCTATAAGTCTTCCAGCCGAAAACTGCTACCGCCACAATCACAGCCGCGATCAGAATGTAAGTCATGGCCTGTTGGTGAGACAGCACTGCCTCGGCGCCGTGTGCCAGCGTCTCCCGAACTTCGTCGGTCTTCAGTTCTTTGCGTGAAATATGCGCCAAAGCTTTACCTCGCCAGGAATTGCCGCCGCTCGAATTTTAGCACAATGCCGAAGAGAATCGCCCGAAGGGGGCTCCGCGCGCCCCTATCTTCAGGATTCGGGCAACACTTCACCTCTGCATACCTTCGGAAGGTTGCATCACCGCGCGCGGCGAATCTCGATCCGGGATTCGCTTGACACACTGGGACTTGGCCGTCGACTACGCTAAACCGCGGTGACGTTTTCGGCTTGATAGCCTTTCGGGCCCTGCTTTACTTCGAACTCCACTAGCTGTCCTTCGTTCAGCGACTTGTACCCGTCCATCTGGATCGCTGAGAAGTGCACGAACACATCCTCACCCGACTGTCTCTGGATGAATCCGAAGCCCTTCGACGCGTTGAACCACTTGACCACACCCTGTTCTCGAGCCAAAGTTTGCTACTCCTTGGAATTGGTCTTCCGAATCGGTACTTGCCACGCCAGCTGGTCGTACAGTCAACCGCTTCGCGGTTTCCTACATAACAAGCCGCTTCACGATCGTCCACATAAAGGACCGCTGTGCGGTTGCCTATACAGAGGATCCCGCGTGAAACGAGATTCGCACTCCCCGCAGACTACAAGACCCTTCGGCGGGCGGGATTCTGGCACATTCCCCAACGAGTGTCCATAGTCCCAAGTTACCCAGGTCGGTAAGAACTGTCTCGCTTCGCCGCTATTGCTGCGGAATCCTCGTTGCTCCGCTTGCAACATTCACCCCGTTGCGATAGATCGGATAGGGCGGCTTCTTATGCGCCGGAATCGGATGCTCCTTCAGCTCCCTGAGTAGCAGTTCCACTGAGCGCTCAAGCTGCGGATCGTGCCCTTCGCGAACGGCCTTGGGATCGAGCTCCACTTCCACATCGGGATCGACTCCATGGTTCTCCACTTCCCACTGATTATTCGGCGTCCAGAATCCCCGGCTCGGCGTCGTCACCACTCCGCCGTCCATCAACGATTCCTGCGGGCCATAGAAACCAACCAGCCCGCCCCATGTCCGCTTGCCCACCAAAACGCCAATTTTGGCCTGTCGGAAATGCCACGGCATCGCATCACCTCCCGACCCGGCGTATTCATTGATGATCATTGCCTTGGGGCCCTGGATTAAGCTCACGGGCGTCGTCATATCGTCCGCATCGCGAACGCTGCGGTAATTCATCAGCGTACGCCGCAGATAATCCAGGATGTAATCCGTGTTTGATCCGCCGCCATTGAACCGCTCGTCAATTACCGCGCCTTCTTTTCCGCCCTGCGGGAAGAAATACCGATTGAACGCCTCATATCCGGGTCCTGACGTGTCTGGCAAATAGATGTACGCCAGCTTGTCATGACTTAGCTCGTCGACTTCGCGCCGATTGCCTTCGATCCATGCCAAATTCCTCAGTGTGGTCTCGCTCTCCACTGGCACGACGCTTACTTCGCGCGAGCCCGACCCGTCGGGATTCGGTCCTACCCGCAGCAACGTCGATTTCCCGGCGGTTTCCTCGAAGAAACTGTACACCTCGTCCGTCCCGCGCACCTCGCGGCCATTCACAGCCAAGAGATATTCCCCTTCCGCCACATTTATCCCAGGCTGCGTCAACGGCGCGCGCACCTGGGGGTTCCAATTTTCGCCGTCATAGACGTGCGCGAAGCGATACCGCCCATTCTCGATCTTGTAATCCGCGCCGAGCAATCCCACAGGAATGCGCTTGATCTCCGGCATGTCGCCGCCATTCACAAAAAGATGGCCCACCGTGAGATTTCCCATTGCTTCGGCGAAGAGGTAGTTCAAATCGCTCCGCGACCCAAGGCCGGGCAAATAGGCCTCGTACTGTTTTTCCGCTGCCGCCAAATCCCAGCCATGAAAATTCGGCTCGTAGAAGAAATCCCGTTCCAGCCGAAACGCCTCGTGATACATCTGACGCCATTCCGCCACCGGATCGACGCGCACTTCCATGGAAGAAAGGTTCAGCGTCTTGGCGCCGGAATTCGACGCCGGTCCGGGCCCTGCGGATGCAGGACCGGAAGGCGGAGGGGGCGGCACCGGAGCAATGGCCCAGTTTTGGGCAGATGGTGCTGTCCCGCCACCCTGTGACCCGCCCCCCTCGGTTCTGTACAACATCTTTTCGCCATTCGCGGAAACCCGAAACGCCAGGATGTCGTCCACAACCTTGTCCGTCTTCCGCGTTTTCAAGTCGAAACGGTAAGCGGTCTGCGTCTCAGGCCCATTGAAGGATCCAGCCCCTGGCGCTTCCACGACAAAGATGGTTCCCTCTTTGCCGGCTTGAATCTCGGTGTAGTTGCGTGCCGGAATCGGCAAGCTGAGGATGCGTTGGGTGATCTTTTCGAAATCGATTTTCACATCCGGCGGCGGGGCACTTTCCTTGCTCTTTGTGTCTTCGCCGCTTTTGGCGTTGTCAGCCTTGACGGCTTCAGGTTTGGCGCTTTCCTCATCGCTTTCGGGCGCCAGCGGCGAAGGCAAATCCTTGCGCAGCACCACGACGTAAACATTCGTCGTCACCGGCCGTTCGAAACTATGCATCGAGCCATCCAGCAGCGGCCCTGAATCCGTGCTCGCCAGCAGATACAGATATTTGCCGCCCTTATCGAATATCGGCGAGAACGATTCGCTCATCCCATCCGTCACGCGATGGCTCTGCTGCGTTTCCAGCGAGTACACGAACACAGATTGCGTGTAACTGATTTCCGGTTGTGCATACGCGAGCCACTTGCTGTCTGGCGACCACGTCGCATGAATCCAGTCGCCGCCGGGCATTTGCAGGTCGCGGGCCACATGAACAGGAGTCTTCTTCTCCACGTCCACATACCAGAGATTCAGCCGCTTGTCGCTGTAGGCAATTTTCTTGCTGTCCGGCGACCACGCAGGATCGAAATAAAAAGACGGCGGTTGATCCAGAACAATCTTCTCCGCGTCGCCCTGCCCGTCTTGATTCTTCACGTAAAGCTCGTATTCCCCGGATTCATCCGAAAAATATGCGATGCGCGTTCCGTCGGGCGACCAAACCGGATCGCGTTCATGCGCGCCGGCCGTGTTCGTCAGGTTGCGAATGTCGCCTTTTTCCGCTGGCACCGTAAGGATTTCGCCGCGCGCTTCAAACACCGCTCGCTGGCCCGTGGGCGAAATATCTGCATTCTGGATTCGACTCGCCACGTTCACAAAACGCGGCCGCCGCTCAGGCAAATCGCCGGAAATCCGAATATCTACCTTGTGTGCTTTTCCCGAATTTAGGTCGTACAGCCAGATGGCGCCAAACTGCTCCACCACAATCGCGCCCGGCCCGGCGCTCGCATATTTGAAATCGAATCCGTTAGGCTTCAGAGCTTCGCTGACTGTTTGTGAGTTCGTGTCGTACGCGAAGAGCGACATGGGTCCATTGCGGTCCGAAAGAAAAAATATCTGCTGACCGATCCACATCGGATTGAAGTCGTTCGAGCCCTCTCGGGGAATTGTCGTGGTGCTCGAATCGGAAAGCCGCGCGATCCAAACCGGGGATGCTCCTCCTCCGCGATAATGTTTCCAGATTTCGAATGCGTGGTTCAGCGGCACGTATGCGATTTCCTCGCCGCTCGGAGAAAACGAACCATCCTGCGCAATGGGCAGCGGCAACTCGGTGGGGAACCCGCCTTCTGTCGGCACCGTAAAAAGCCGCGTAAATCGCCCCGAATAGCTGTCGCGCGATGACGTGAATAAGATGCTTTTGCCGTCGCGCGTCCAGCCTCTCACTTGATCAGCTGCTGGATGATAGGTCAGCCTCCGCGGTACGCCTCCCGTCGCGGGCATCACGTATACATCGATGTTGCCGTCGAAATTTGCGGAAAAGGCAATCTGCGTCCCATCCGGCGAGAATGCGGGCATCGATTTCGCGCCCACGCCAGCCGTCAGCCGCTCCGCCGCACCACCATCTCGCGACACCGACCACAAATCATTCCCATACACGAAAACGATCTTGTCCGTGCTCAGCGTCGGATGCTGGAGCAAGAGCGGGGCCTGGCTCTGCCCATAGCACACGGCTGTGACCAGCAAGATTACTGAAGCAATCGCCGAACGATGCATATAAACGCCTCCTCGAGCTCATCTCTGGACCCCGTCGGTGCATACGAAGGGCACCGTACAAAACGAAACCGCCCCTTAAAAGGCCTCGGAGTCCCGCAGGCCGCATATCCCTCCAACCGCTTCACGAGATTCGTTCCAGGCCACGCCACAGTATAGGACGCGAGATGCGGGCGAGCACTGCTTGCTGCCAGCTTCTTCAGTCGGGCGGTGCACTCTTTAGCCTTTGAATTTTTGGGGAGCGCCACCGGATCTAACGAAAACGCCCCACTGGGAAGGAAGGGGATTAGCGGAAGCTTCGCACTGCGGTATCTTCATCGGATTGGACGTCGAAGACGGTAAACAGCCGCGTGATTTGAAGAATATCGTGGACGCGTCGCGTGAGCTGCAGCAGCTTCATCTCGCCGCTTACCGTGCGCACGGCGGTGTAGGCGCTCACCAGCTCGCCGATTCCGGAGCTGTCGATGTAATCAACATCTGCCAGATTGAGCAGGATTTTGCGGTGTCCGCGGTCAATCAGGTCGCGAACGGTCTTCCGCAGCGCCGCGCTGCCTTCGCCCAGCGTGATCTTTCCGCTGAAATCGACCACGGCTACTTCACCCACTTCTCGGCAAGTCCCTTGTAGAGCCACGGAATCCTCGGGGGTTTGATTCTACTCCGGTTGGCGCCGACCGTTGTCAGAAACTGTTTGCGGGAGTTTCTTGGCCATAATCAGTTCCGCCCCGCCGGCGGCAGCGGGACGCACGCTAAGTTCATCCATGAAGGCCCGCATCAGAAATAGCCCGCGACCGGACGTGCGCAGCAGATTCTCCTCGGCAAGAGGATCAGGCACTTCGGTGAGCACGAATCCTCTGCCCTGGTCAACCACGTGAACAATCATGCGTTGCGGCTCGAGCTCGATGGTCAGATGGATTTTCTTCCGCCGGTCATGCTGATTGCCGTAGTTGTAGGCGTTGATCACGCCTTCGCGCACAGCCATCCCGATCTTGTGCACATCGTCCTCATCGAAGCCGGAGGCTTCCGCGACGCGCATAACGATGTTTTCGGCCAGGTCTACGCTGTCCAGAAGCGTTTCCAGCGTGACCTCGATTCGTTGAGCTGTGGGCGCCATCCCGAGTCGAGGGGAAACCGTCACCTTCACCTTAAGTCTTCAAACGGAAGGCAGATACGCGTGTATGGGTATCACAGCGAGTCGGCGGGAGTCAATGAGCTTCCCAGTACCGTAGTCGGTCAGTTTCCGGCTTCTTCGTTAATCAGGACTCTGGCGCGTCGTCCTGAGACAGATTGTTGCCCTGCTCCGGTTTCCGCGCTTTGGACACGGAGTCGGATTTACGCCCGTTATTGTTCGAGCCTAGCAGATGGACCGTCCTGACGTTCGGCTTGCGCGAGGCCATGACACTCGCTTCCACTCCACGCCGAACGGACCTATGGTTCCTTGTAAATCACATCGTGTGAGTGCGCCTTCTCGATCGCGGCATTCTCGGCATCCGTCAGTGGGATGTTTTTCTCCCCTTCCCGAGCGGAAGTTGCCCGCATGAATTCCTCGAAGCCTGGCGCGGAAAAAACAGCCACCGAGCTCATGACCTCGCTTCCGATGTTCTCCACAGAAATCCACGTATTCGCGGGAATGAACACTGTCGCGCCACCGTGTACGACTCTTACGTCGTCTCCCAAATGTACTCGAGCGGTTCCATTCACTAGATAGAGAATTTCGTCCGAACTAGGATGTCTGTGAGCATCGATTGACCCTCCTGGCTTGATGTCTCCGGCCATAAAGACTAAATGCGAGGAACCGCCGTTTTTCGGGTCGACCTTCAGAATAAATGTCTCTCCCGGATCAGGATGTCCGGGCCATCCCCTCACGACTCGCCGCTCGCCTTCGTTCTTTTCGAGGATCAGGGGAGTCGGCTTCATTGCCGTAGTTGGTTGCGCCATCTGAGCCGACGGCGCGGTCGCGCTACCGCACACCAGGACGACGAGACCCAAAACGCTGAATCGCCCAAATCGCATAAGAGACCTCCTCTCAACTCAAGTGAACCGAACGCCGGGCCACGGATACGAGACGTTACTCCACGCCTTATTCAAGAACAACCACCGGAAGCCTGCCCTCAATCGCGCCAAGCGCGACATCGGGCGCGCCGAGAGTCGCAAGGAATGCCGGAAGCACCGCTGTGGCACCTTCATGCCCCAGTCCGATAAGAGGCTGGCCAGACCAATGCCAGCCACGCCGCGCGAGAGCCAGCGGCTGCGCGGTGGAGAAACGTGTGACTCATCTTTCATGTGGGAGAGGGAAATCCACGGATCAACGTTGCCGTGAGATGGCAAAGCCGTTTCCACGAAGTAGAGCGGAAGAATCCCGGCTAAAAGCCGCCACCACCGCCGCCACCAAAGCCTCCGCCTGCTCCACCACCGCCGCCAAAGCCCGAGCTACCGGAGCTGCGCGGTGCCGATGCCATTGTTGTTCCCGCCTGCATGGCCATCATGTTCAGGTCGTTGACGAAAATGTACGGCACGAAACCGCCCGTATACGGTCCCTGATACCACTGCGGTGGCTGCATCGAGATGCCCGAAAACGCCTGTACCCATTTTTTCTCCACATGCAGCGCCATAGCATACGGCAGGAACTTCTCGAAAAGCTCCGGTGCGTTTTCCATGCGCTTGATGCGGTCGCTTTCCACGCGGCTCAGGAACTGCTCGAAGCCAAGGACCTTGGCAAACGTCCGCGCACCGGTGATTGTCCTCGCAGGCATGAACCAGCCCACGATGGCAATGATCGCGCCTGTGCCGATGCCGGCCATGATCCAAGGAGCCGGCTGCGTTCCTGAACTTTTCGAGAGCCACATGCCGATTGCAACGATCACGAAGCCAACCGCGATTCCGCCTCCGATATAGCCCTGGCGAACGGTATCCGGGCGATGCAAGTAATAGCCGTCGCCGACCAGCGCATCGAAGATGCAGTTTCGGATGCCGGGAAGTTGCGTGTAGAAACGATTCTGAAGCTCTGACAGCGCCACGCTTGCTTGCGCCGCGTTGTCGCCGATGGTTCCAGTGCCGCGAAAGGCGGAAGAGTAGTCTTGAACGACCGGTTGAGCGGAAGGCGTTTCTTGTGCCTGCGTGGGACCGGTCCCGCCCGTTGTCGGATCGCCGCTCACGCCTCTCGCTTGTAAAGCTTGGCCAGCCATCTTGACGAATTGATCCGCAGTCGAACCTCCGCCAAAAAAGAGGCCCTCAAGCATGGCGCGTTCGTGGGGTCGGAGGTCTGTCCATTGCGACGCCGGCTTCTTCAAGTGGAAAACGTAATCGCGGTGATGCGTCAGGTGAAGCAGGCCCGTTTCGTCTTTTTGCTCGATGACGATATAGCCTTTTACCGCCAGATCGACGAGCGTCGCCGTGATGTCTCGCATAGCGGCTTCGTTGTCCACAAGCGTGCCGCATTCGCCGGGTGTGAGTTTATCTGGCGGATCGTACTGTACGGTAACCGCGTCATGCTCTGGATCGCGTCCTCGCGTCCACCAAAGCCAGAGCATAATGGGCAGCGTCAGCAGCGGGATAAAGACCGGCCAATTGCTGTGCAGCCAGAATCCAACGTGCTCTGAAAATGTCGGCTCGCGGACAGCTCCTTTGTCGAAGCCGACGACAACCGTGAGACCCTCGTGATAGGCGAGCCCGTGGTTTGTGTGAACGTCCACCGCGTTCTCGTTCGTCGTTACCTCGGCATCCTGCGACCTTGACATGTACGAGCCCACATAGGCGACCGCGTGCAATCCTTCCACGCCTTCGGGCAACTCGATGTGGGCGCTGGCGAAAGCGATCGTCGCTTCCCATTCCTGGCCGGTCACATTCCAATAGAGCTCGTCGTGATCCGGGAAAAACCGAATAGCGTCGAGCACCCTATAGTGAATGATGACGGTTCGCGTGGAATTGTCGGGTTCCGGCACATAAATCTTCAGGCGAATGTAGCCGCCCTGGCGGCTCTGCTCGAACCGCAACGCGTTGCCGTCTTCATCCATTGCCTTGATTTGGTCTACGAATAGCGTGTAATTGAATCCGGAGCTGGTTACGTACTGAACCGGAATCGTCCGGTAGATTCCGTGCCAGTTCGTGCCTTCGAACTGGACCTGCAGATTTTCGGTCACGTCGATCGTGGAATCGCGGTGAACTGCTACCTGCTCGTCGAAATGTTGGATGATGATCTGGCGCGCCGCTCTGAGGGCGGGAGCGAAAACCGCGAGCAGGCAAACGAGCAGAAAACCGCGGCGAATTGCCGTTCGCATACGCACTTTAGGTCGTGGCGCTGCCGAAGCTCACCTTCGGCGCTTCGCGTTCGGCGGGCGCGTTGAGCTCGAAGAACTCGCGCGGCTTGAAATTGAACATGCCCGCGATGATATTCGAGGGGAACTGCGCAATTTTTGTATTGAAGTCACGCACAACAGCGTTGTAGTAGCGGCGCGCGTTCTGGATACTGTCCTCGATCGAATTCAGCGTCCCTTGCAGTTGATTGAAGCTTTCTACCGCGCGCAATTGTGGATAGGCCTCGGCCAGCGCGAACACCTGGCGCAACGCCGACGTCAGCACACCTTCGGCCTGCGCCTTAGCTGCCGGACCTTCCGCCGTGATGGCTTGATTTCGCGCCTGAATCACGCCTTCGAGTGTGCCTTTTTCGTGCGCGGCGTAGCCCTTCACTGTCTCCACTAGGTTCGGTATCAGGTCGTAGCGGCGCTTAAGCTGCACATCGATGTCGGACCACGCGTTGTCGCATTGAACTTTCAGGCTGACCAGCCCGTTGTACATCGAAATAAAACCGATGATGACCACCGCGATGATCCCGAGAATGACCAAGCCGAACAGCATCGCTGAACCTCCGCGGCTTAGAAGGGCCGCTCAATTGTGCTCGTAGGCCAAGAATACGGCGGCGAATGAAAAGAGTAAAGCAGTCGCGCTACGCAGTTTCGCAAACGTAATCGCGCGGTTGATATTGGAGCCCTAGTGGTGCTCGCTGATGGAAAGAATATTGCCGTCGGGGTCCTTGAACCATGCCACCTTGTCGCCTCCGGGAGCGGTCCAAATTCCCAGTTCCTGGTCCTGAACGAATGGATACTTTTCGGTCAGCACGCCGCGGTCTCGCAGCCACCTTGCCACCGCCGCGATATCCGCTACCTCCCAGCCGAGAATCGTGCCGTGCAAAGGCGTGAAATTCGGAGTTTTTGCGATGCGAATTTTGTGCCCGCCAACGCCCACCACCAGCGCAAATTGATCCAAGCTGACGAATTCAAAACCCAGCTTGCCTTCGTAGAATGCGCGCGCCTTCTCGTAATCCTTCGTGGGGACGAATCCCACCATCTTCCCCGATGAAAGCATTTGCCGCCTCCTGAGATTGAGACCTCGATAGGGATTTTACTTCTGCTGGAGGAATCGAAGTATCTCTTGCATCACCCGCTCTGACTGATCAGTTTGAAAGAGAAATTGCGCGTGCGCGGAGCCATCAACGACCACCAACCTCTTTGGCTTTGGCGCTTTCTCGTACTGTGCGCGGATCCCCGGCAGCCGCAGCTCCGTCGCGTCTGCATCATCACGCGCCACAATGAACAGGGAAGCCGAATGCAACTTGTCAGCAGAACCATTCGGCGACGAACCTAGGAAAACAATTCGATCGATCAGGCCGGGAGGCGACGCGATGGATGCATCACCGGCTGCTCCTCCTCCCAGGCTGGCTCCCACAATGGAAACTGTTTTCGCCCCTGCGCTCCGCAGATAGTGAACGCCAGCCAGCACGTCCAGTTGGAGCGGAGCGCTCATAACGTCAGTGTCACCTGGTCCGTGTGACTTGCCATAACCTCGAAAGTCGATGGCCATCACGCGAAATCCGGCATCCGCCAGAATTCGAGCCTGTTTCTCCCAGCTTTCCTTGTTGAATTGCCCGCCATGAGCGAGAAGGACCGCCCGGTCACCCTGGCCGTAGAGATCCGCATAGATAAGTCCGCCGTCTTCTGTCGGGAAGGACAATGTTTTCTGGGCTCGGATCGGGCTGACAGTGAGTAGCGTGACCGCGGCGACAAGTAAGACTCGCATGCCGAGAATGTAACATCAGCTTGCTCTAGCCTGGCTGCGCGTTTTGAGTTAGGCTTGCGCCCCTAAACTGCTTCTCCCATGCTATTCAAAACCTTCAGTGCCGCCGTCTTCGGAATTGATGCTTACCTCGTGGAAGTTGAGGTCGACGTCAGCCCCAGTTTTCAGGGCAGTTTCAACGTAGTCGGCCTCCCGGACATTGCCGTCAAGGAAAGCCGCGAACGAATCAAATCTGCTCTGCGAAATTGCGGTTTCGACTTTCCTTCAACGCAAGCGGTCACCGTAAATCTCGCGCCGGCTGATATTCGCAAGGAAGGCTCCGCGTTCGATCTGCCGATGGCGCTGGGCGTGCTCGGCTGCCAGGGCACATTCTTTGGCAAAGTTCTGGATTCATTCGTTTTTCTAGGCGAACTTTCCCTGGATGGCGGTGTGCGCTCGGTTCGCGGTGCGCTGTCCGCCGCGCTCGCGGCCCGCGAGCGTGGCATTCCGAACGTGGTTGTCCCGGAGGCGAATGCGCGCGAAGCTGCGGTAGTCGAAGGGATTCGCGTCTTTGCGGTGAAGTCGCTGCCGCAGGCCACTGACCTGGTCAACGCGCCGGAATCTTTTCTGCCCATCGCTGTCAATACATCGCAAATGCTCGCGGAAGCGAGTCAATATCCTGTGGACTTGCGCGATGTGCGCGGCCAAATCTCGGCGAAGCGCGCGCTCGAAGTTGCATGCTCGGGAAGCCATAACATTTTGCTGATTGGTCCTCCCGGCGCGGGCAAGACAATGCTCGCGAAACGCATTCCCACCATTTTGCCGCCAATGTCGCTTGAAGAGGCGATTGAGACCACGCGAATTCACAGCGTCGCCGGTCTCTTGGACGACTCGCGCGGCCTTGTCGGCACGCGGCCATTCCGCTCGCCGCACCACACCATTAGTGACGCCGGATTGATCGGCGGTGGCGCGATTCCGCGCCCGGGAGAGGTTTCGCTCGGTCACAATGGCGTGCTGTTCTTGGACGAGCTGCCCGAGTTTCAACGCAACGTCCTCGAAGTAATGCGCCAGCCTCTTGAAGACGGCTGCGTCACCATTGCGCGCGCTGCGCTCTCCGTCAGTTTTCCCTCTCGGTTCATGCTGGCGGCAGCTATGAATCCTTGTCCTTGCGGATTTTTCGGCGATCCTACCCGCAACTGTCAGTGTTCGCCGCCGCAAATTCAGCGCTACGTCTCGAAGATTTCGGGGCCGCTGCTCGACCGCATCGATATTCACATCGAAGTTCCGGCCGTGAAGTACAAAGAATTGCGTGGCAATGAAGAGATCGAGCCTTCCGCACAGGTGCGGCAGCGCGTGTTGCACGCTCGCCAGATTCAGCTCGACCGTTATCGAGGTGAAAAGAAGTTGTATGCCAATGCGCAGATGCCGCCGAAACTGATTCGCAAGCACTGTGCCATCTCAGCGGAAGGTGAAAAGCTGCTCGAAACGGCCATTCAGAAGCTTGGGCTATCGGCGCGCGCGCACGACCGCATCTTGAAAGTTGCTCGCACCATCGCCGATCTCGAAGCCAATCCTTGCATCCAGCCAAAGCACCTCAGCGAAGCCATTCAGTACCGCACTCTCGACCGCACCTATTGGGACTTGGGCGCATCTCAAGTTCGCGGATGGTAGTCGTGAGAGAACTAGAGAAAAGTTACCGCGGCGCTCGCTGGCAATGCGGGCAGAAATAGCTGCTGCGGCCCGCCACGACGATGCGCCGGATCTTTGTCTTACAGCGAAAGCATTTCATTCCTTCGCGCTGGTAAACTCGGTGTCTCAACTGAAACTCGCCAGGTTGCCCATTCGCATCAACGTAATCCGAAATGGAAGATCCGCCCAGTCGGATGGCCTCATTCAGGATGTCTTGCGCGGCGCGAAACAGCCCCTTCAATTCTTTCGGTTTCAGATTTGAGCCGAGGCGTCTGGGATGAATCCGCGCGCGCCAAAGGCTCTCATCCGTATAGATGTTCCCCATGCCGCGAAGCACGGTTTGATCGAGTAGCAACGCCTTGATCATCGCTCTGTGCCCGCTGATTCGTTCGGCGAACTCTGGCTCGCTCATTTCCAGCGGATCAAGCCCCAGCTTGCCCAAAGTCGCCACGTGCTGGCCATTCAACAACACCCGAATCTGTCCGAACCGGCGGATGTCCGTGTAGCGCAGTTCCCGCTCGTTATCGAGAGCGAAAAACGCGTGCGTATGCGGCAGGATCGGAGCATCGCTCGGCGTTGTGGCAAGCCGTCCCGTCATGCCCAGGTGAATCAGCAGTGCTTTGGCGGGCTCGCTCTGATTGCCCGACTGGAGATCGAAGACCAAGAACTTCCCATGCCGCCGCACCTGCATAATCGTCTTGCCCGGCAAATCGCGCTCAAGGCTCGCCGGGTCATCGATGAAGTCGGTCTTGCCGAGCCGCACACCCAATATCCGCCTGCCCGGCAAAACGCGCTGCAGCCCGCGCACGACAGTTTCGACTTCAGGAAGTTCCGGCATGACAGTTCAGAACGTTAGCACATTGAAGGCTGACAATACGTGACTACGGTCCAGTCCTTGAATTTCGAATTTCGCGTTTCGTATTTCGGCCTACGGTAGAGGAATGCCCGGCGACGCCACTATCCCGGCCATGCGCAATATTTCCGCGTACTCCTCATCGGTCAGAGGGCAAATCGTGAGGCGGGTGTTTTTCAGGAACTTGATTTTCCGCAGCATCCGGTTCTCGCGCAGTTCGTCTAGCGTCACCTGACGCGGCAAACGCTCAATGGCCCGCAAATCCATCACAAATTTCTTTTCTTCTGGGTGGTGCGGGTCTGGATAGGGATCGCGGCTCACTTCCGCGAGTGCATACACCGAATGCTCCGCTTTTCCGTGGTAACAAAGCGCGCGGTCGCCCTTGTGGACCTGTTTGAGCTGGCGCAAAGCGTCGGGCTTGTGGCCTGCGTGCCGCCACATCTCTTTCCCTTTCACGAAAAGGGTGTCCCAGTGATACACGCGTGGGTCAACCGCCAGCAGCCATCGCCGAGGTTTCGTAGGAGTCGTCTGCGTCATCTATAGTTTGTGAACCCTGAGACTGGGAAGTCTCAGAGATGTGGTACGACTGTGCTCAATTTTACGAAGTGCCGCGCCGCACTATACACGCAGTTTGGCGGAATTCGAGAGAAATCTACGTCAGATTCTTCCTGGAGTGTTGAAATCTGCCAAAGGCCAATTCAGGGGTTAACGCAGAAGGCTGTAACTCATTAAAAACAATGGGTTAACCAACATCCACGTACACGTCGTCTCCGCGCACTTCCACCGCATAGGTCGTGACGCCTATCGCTGGATTTGTCAGCAGCCTGCCCGTCGTCACGTCATACTGCCACCCGTGCCATGGGCAGGTCACCACTTGGCCGCTTAATTCGCCTTGACCCAGCGGCCCGCCGCGATGGAGACACACATTATCGATGGCAAAAAGTCTCCCACCCACGTTTGCCAGCGCAATCACTTTGCCGTCAAGCTGTAACTCTCGAACCATCCCGGCTGGGACTTCCGCAACCTTCGTCGCCCGCACAAACGCCATTTCGTTAGTTAACCCTTCTCGAAGAAGTGGACCACCTTTTTCCCCGCTGACTCCGTGTAAAAGACAGTAACTTTGGTCCCTTTTTCTGCTCCCGCCGGGACATCCTTCATGGCGTCTTTGGCCGCATGGTCTGTGATGCGATACGTGGATTTCACACCGTCGTCTCCAGTGACGACGATCTTCTTCGTGCCACGGTCAAAATCGGTGATTGTTCCCTTGCTCGCTTTAAGGCCGTCCTCACCGATCTTGTCCACCTCGACAGCGGTGTCCTCCGTTCCCTTAGTGGTGTAATGGGCCACCACTTCGGTCCCTTCTTTTAGCCCGTGCCAGCTATCTTTTCCGGCATCCATCGACGCATCCACACCATGGACCGCAGTTCGATCCGCCAGGTGCAAAGTGTGTTCCGTGCCATCCGCTGTCTTGACAACCACCGTTTTGGTGCCGGAGTCGATTTTCTCGATGCTTCCGTGCACCGCACTTACAACGTCCTCCGCAGCCCACGCAAGTGTCGCCGCGAAACAAACCAGAACGGCCGATCGAATGATTGTTCTCATGTCTTCGTCTCCTCACCGCGGGAATCTAAGGTCTTTTGATGCATTCCCGGCGAAAGAGGACACTTTTCGAGGTGCGTCGTCACAGATTATTTTGGTGCAGGCGTCTGCGCTACCATCACGCCGCGCTTGAAATCCTCGACCATACCCTCATTCAACCGCACCGCCGTCGGCCGCTTCGCCAGCGTCATCTGATCGATCTTGTCCTGCAGCTTCAGCAGCGCGTAAAAAAGCCCTTCCGGTCGCGGCGGGCACCCTACCACATACACGTCCACGGGGACGATACGATCCACACCCTGCAAAACCGAATACACATTGAATGGGCCGCCCACGCTCGAGCATGCCCCCATCGAAATACACCATTTCGGATCCGGCATCTGGTCCCACACGCGTTTCAGCACCGGCGACATCTTCAGCGTCACCGTGCCCGCAACAATCATCAAGTCGGCTTGCCGCGGCGAGGGCCGGAAAACCTCAGCTCCGAATCGCGCGATATCGAATCGCGACGTCGTGGACGCGATCATTTCGATCGCGCAACACGCCAGCCCAAACGTCAACGGCCAGATCGCGCTTTTCCGCGCCCAATTGAATACATAGTCCACCGTCGAGAGGATATAGCTTCGCTCGAACCGATTGTCGATTATGCCCATAGCAGCCGAATTCTACCTCGAAAACCGCGGGAGTATACCACGGCAGCTGCGCCCTATTTCCCTCGCGTTAGATCCTTGAAATCGTCGCGAACTTTTTCTCCCCTCTCTCGATAGGCGGTGGCATCTCCGTATGGAAGAAAGTGCGAATACCGGTCGTGCGCATGCTGAATTCGTCGCGCGTGTTTGATCGGGCACCAGTGCTGCTCCGTGCGCCCCGCGATCTCCACCACATATGCCAGCAAGCCATTCGCGTACGAGCAGTACATGCAATTCAGTCCTTCAATGGCGTTCAAATATCGCAACTTGTTGCGGTCGATCGCCATATAGTCTCGTCGCCGCGCCTTCGGCACGCCGTACACCGGAAAGCAGACCGCCTGATAGATCGAAACGAAAAGATCGAGCAGCATGAACGGAACGATGCACGCATAAATAAATGGCGCGGTCAGTATCGCGAAAAACCGCGAATGCACGATGTAACTCGCCAGAGAAGTCTTCAGGCGCCGGTGTTCGCGCTTGACTTCCTCCGAGAACCACACTTTCCCTTCGCGCAATTCGTAGAATGCGGACTTAATTTCGCCTTCGATTTTGTCGGCGACGTGGACGGCGGGTTCCCGCTCGTTCGAGTGTTGGTCGGTCACGCCTCACCTCGCGCCCATGGATGCACGCAAGGTACACTCTACCCTCATCTTTGATTTTCAATGACCCAAATTCCTGTTTGTGGATGAAATTTATGCCCCCGACGGTTAGATCAGGTCAGCTCACTTTTTCTCGCATCGCCCGAAACTCATCACGCATTCTTTTTGCCCCACACTAAGAGCGCCCCTTCGCGCCGGAATTCCGCCAGTTGCTTCGCATCTCGGAACCACCTGCCCGTGTACACCTCCGGATTCGGCGTCGGATCCGGAATCTTCTTGCGCGCTACGTCGGCAAAGCCCGCATCGCGAAACAGTCCCGCCCATTCATCGGCAGAGAGCAGGTGCGCGGGAATATTCAGCAAGTCGCCCCATTGATGGCAATACAGATTGTCGCGGTAGTAGTTGATCAGGATCCAGGCCGAGCCGCCTTCACTCAGCACTCGATAAATCTCGCCCAAACCCTTCGCCGGGTCGGGCCAGTAGTACGACGACTCCACCGAAATAGCCTTCGAGAAGAAATTCGACTCCCACGGAATTTCGTCCACGCCGCCGACCACAAAGACGAGATTCTCCACGGCCACGCTCGCTTCGCGCGCGCGCTGAATCATCTCGTCTGAGATGTCCATTCCCACGACACGACCCTCAGGCACTCCTCGAGCCAGAATCCGTGAAAGCCATCCCGCCCCGCACCCCACATCGAGAATATTCTCGTCGCGCGCAATCTGCATCATCTCGAGCACGGGCCGCGTTATCGGCCAATGGTCGTGCTCCATCGATTCGCCTTTGCCCGACTCCGCCCAGCGGTTGAATTCCTCGCGCAGCATTTCTCCCGCCTGTCCCACTCGCCAGCCTCCTCTAAAAATCAATGAAACCACAGATGAACACAGATAAACACCGATAAAGAAAAGAGAGAGCTAGACAGAAAAGAAAACGCGCAGGGCTGCCCGCATTTTGCCCGCAGCAGGTATAGAAGGATGTTCGATCAGAGGTCTTGAATTGCTTTCATCTGTGTTTATCTGTGGTTTCAAATCGCTTTTTCAAATCGCGCGCCCGCAACTCCCACAAAACCGCGCACCCGCCACGCCAATCGTCCCGCATCGAGTGCAATAGTGCACTCCCGGCGGTCCCGCAACCACCATCACGTGCGGCTTTACTTCGGCCGAGCACGCCCAAATCATCGCGATCACCCAGCCGATGATCGTCCAGCCGAAGAGAAGATTCACGACGAAAATCCCCGCGAAGTCGCGCTTATTGTGCGCAACAATCGCCGGCAGAAAGTACAGCGCCGTCAGAACAAGTAATGTCAACATGTGAGCTCTCCTTTCGGCTCACCACTGCGCCAACGCCCCACACCCTACCCCACTCTATTCTACGACCCGCACCACCGTTTTGTTCCCCGCCCCGATGTCCCTCCCCCAGATCCCATCAGTGATCGTGCCTGTAAATCATCTCCCCCGCCTCAATTCGCACCTTCAACCGATTCTCCGCCGGCGGCAGCGGGCACGTCGTATACGGATTGTACGCGCACGGCGGATTGTAAGCCTCGTTAAAATCCAGCGTCACCTCGCCATCTTTCGGTGGCTCTGTGTCCAGAAAGCGGCTTGCCGGATACGTCTCCTTGCCCGCCGTCAAGTCCCGAAACACAAACGTTAGCCCGCCCGATTGCTCCGTCTCAGCTTGCAGCCGATATTCCAGCCCATGCAATGTGAACGCGACATACCCCGAAATCGGCAGCTTCAACGCGTCTCCATCGACATTCTGAATATCCACCGGCTGCGGCCGTTCGTATGGGACGTACTTCGCCGTCACTCGATAGGACTCATCGATCGGAAACCAGTGCAGACCTGTGAAACTCGCGCGCACCTTGCTGTTGGGATCCTGCATGCGAATTGCTTGCCGGTCGCCGCTCGCATGGACCCACAACGCAATCCCTCCGATCTGCACGCGGCCATCGGGCGCATCAGGCTTCAGCTCAGCCGTTGTCACGGGTTGCCCGCCCATCGTTGCCGTCACGCCAGGATCCACGTGAACCGCAACCTTCCCGCTATGAAAAACGAAGTAACCCGCTTCCGCCGGCACCGATTCCGGCAGAACAATATCGTTCACCGCACTCGACCCGAATCGGTTCTCGCCCTCATGCAGCCAGAAAAGGCCCGCAATCGTCAGCCAGCCGTGATCGGATTTCAGCTCGTTCTCATAATCCTGCCGCCACTTCTCCACAGACGCGCGATAACTCGCATCCGGCGCAGCCACACACACTGAGGTGAGTAAGAATGCGCCAACACTGAATAGGGCAGTCCACCCAATTCGCTTGAAGGGATTCAAAATAGGCTCCTTTTACTTCGATCTCAGTTGGGAATGAACTTTTTGCGGCCATTCCTGAGGCCACCAAACGCCGCAACGAAAGAAAACGATGGTCAGGAAATGAAGCAACAGAGATCTGCAAAAAATAGATAGCCTGGCAGTTGGTGGAGCGTCTTAAAGCGATTTCGGGTCTGCAGCATCGCAACCTCCGACAAGAGCTACGTCAGAGCGAAACCACATACTACTGTATTTTGGCCAAAAGCTGCGTGAATCGCTGCTGCCGGTCTTCCTGCGTTTGCCCGGCGTACGCCTCCGCAATCTGCGTCGCGTTCATCGAGCAGAACTTCGGCCCGCACATCGAACAGAATTTTGCTTCCTTGTAAAAATCATCAGGCAGCGTTTCGTCGTGCATCGCCCGCGCCGTTTCCGGATCGAGCGAAAGCTCGAACTGCTTGTTCCAGTCGAACAAAAATCGCGCGTAGCTCAGCGCGTCATCGCGATCCCGCGCCCCCGGACGATGCCGCGCCACATCCGCCGCGTGCGCCGCAATCTTGTACGCAATCACGCCCTGTCGCACATCGTCCGCATTCGGCAACCCCAGGTGCTCCTTCGGCGTCACGTAGCACAGCATCGACGCCCCGTGCCAGCCGATCATCGCTGCGCCAATCGCGCTGGTGATGTGGTCGTATCCTGGCGCAATGTCCGTCACCAGCGGCCCCAGCGTATAGAACGGCGCCTCATGGCATATTTCCACTTCTTTATCGACTTGCAGTTTGATCTGGTCCATCGGGATGTGACCGGGACCCTCAATCATCACCTGCACATCGTATTCCCACGCCTTTTTCGTCAATTCTCCTAGCACTCGAAGCTCGCCGAACTGCGCCTCATCGCTCGCATCCGCCAGGCATCCCGGCCGCAGCCCGTCGCCCAGCGAAAAACTCACGTCGTGCTTCTGGAAAATCTTGCAGATGGCGTCGAAATTCTCGTACAGGAAATTCTCTTTTTTGTGAGCGCTCATCCATTGGGCCAGCAGCGCGCCGCCGCGGCTTACGATTCCCGTTATGCGATTTCGTACCAGCGGCAAAAATTCGCGCAGCACACCCGCGTGAATCGTCATGTAATCCACGCCTTGCTCCGCCTGCTCCTCGATCACTTCCAGCATTACGCTGATGCTCAGGTCCTCGGCCCGCCGCACCCGTGAAATCGCCTCATAAATCGGCACCGTCCCGATCGGCACCGGCGACGCATCGATGATTGCCTTGCGAATCGACGGAATGTCCCCTCCCGTCGAAAGGTCCATCACCGTGTCCGACCCGAAATGTACCGCCCGGTGCAGCTTTTCCAGCTCCTCGCTGATGTTCGAACTCGTTGCGGAATTCCCGATATTCGCATTGATCTTGCAGCAGAACTCGACGCCGATGCCCATCGGCTCCAGATTCCTATGATGAATGTTGGCGGGAATGATGGCGCGGCCCCGCGCCACTTCGCTGCGTACAATATCCGGCGTCAGCCTCTCGCGTTTCGCCACATACTCCATCTCCTCGGTGACCGCGCCCTGCCGCGCAAAATGCATCTGCGAAAAATTCGGCGCCGCTCCATTGCCATTCACCGGCGCTGCTCGCTTTTCGATCCACGCGTCCCTCAGTGCCATGACTTCCCCCATGAGCAAAAGAACTTGCTCCCCGCCTCAAGCCACCAATTATGGCACCCGCTCTGTGGCTGGGCAACACGCCCACCGATGGACGGGGAAGCGGCCAGTAAGCGTTGCGGTCCTATCGAAAGGAGGATTACATTTCAACAAATCCGCAGCAATGCGAGAACCGGCTGCTTTCAATAGCTTCGCTGTTCATCGGTGCGGCGTTCTTCGGCCTCGACCTCTTAGTCGCGACGAATTCACCACTCGCACTGAAGCAGGCTATTTGGACGACCGGGCCCTTCGGGATCGGCCTGACGCTCTTAATTTGTCCATGCTGTACCCTGGCAGCATTTGCTGGCGGCGCAAGGGCCGCATACTTGGAGCGAATGCAGAAGAATTCCCTGTTAATTTCTAAATGAGGCGGAGTTGCAGTTGCGAAAAGGCAAATGCCAAGAAGACTTCATTTGGCAACCTTTGCCACGCCGGTAGCTCGCGTTCCTGCTTCGACGAGCAGCGCTCGGAGTTCCTGCACGTCAGTCGCCGGTGGGTAGCACGTCGTCTCCACGCAAACGAGCGCTTGTGGCTTGGCGGCATCGAGATGCGGCAGGGTCTCGCGCAGTGCCGGCGCAAGTGATGCTGACGCAATCTGATCGGGCGTCACGCGCAGCACCGATTTTCCAAACCGGTACACTTCGTTCGCAGCCTTCTCGAGTTCGGCAGCTCTGGGATCATTCTCAGCTCCAAGAACAACCACCTGCAGCACGCCGCGCGTGTGCAACAGCGCCGCCAACCCGTACGTTGCCGCAAACAATCCATATTGCTGCACGCGTCCTGCAAACGCTTCGAGCGTCTTTTCAGCCCAGGCGTGATACAGCCGCTCGCCGGTGAAGCCATAGAGCCGGTCGAGAACAATGGCCGCAACCGAATTTGCGCCTGGCGTGGGCGAATCCTGCAGCGGCTTGCGCCGTACCTCGAGTCCTCCCATCGGCGCTGCATCCTTCGCGCGATCGAAAAATCCGCCGCTTTCAGAATCGCCAAAACGCTCGATCGCCAGCCGCATCGTCCGCTCGGCGATTTCGAAATAGCGCCGCTCGAGCGTCGCTTCGTACGCATCGAGCAACGCCGCCACCGCAAAAACCTGATCGTCCAGCGATCCATCGAGCCTCGGTCCGCCCACTCGATGCCCGAAGCCTTTCGCTTCGTTCCACGCCTCCGCGATCATTCTGTCCAGCGTCTTCATCGCAAACGCTTGGCAGTCTCGTCGGCCAAGCACGCGTGCAGCTTCAAAATAAGCCGATACAAACATCGCATTCCAAGCCACATAAACGGTTTCGTCGATGAATGGAGTCGGTCGCTTCTGTCGCGCCTCCAGCATTTTCCTCTTCGCGCGCGCCAGCAACAATGCGACATCATTCTCGCTGATCTTCAGGTCGCGGCTGATTGCTTCCGGAGTTGACGCGATCCACAGCACATTTTTGTGCGGGTTGTGGTGCATCTCGCCATGCTCGCGCACGTCGTAGTAAAGCTCGATCGCCCGCGCCTCGTCGGGCGACAGCACGGCGCGAACTTCCGCGAGCGTCCACGTGAAGTAATCGCCGTCGTCATCGAGTGTTTGGTCTGCATCCTGACTCGCGTAAAATCCACCGCGCTGCTGATCCGACAGCACTCCATTCACCCACGCAATCGTTCCCTCGGCCACCTCGCGATAATAGTCATTTCCTGTGGCTTGATAGCCGTGCAGGTAATTTCGCAGCAGCTCCGAATTGTCGTACGACATCTTCTCGAAGTGCGGCACGCACCAGCGCTCGTCTACCGAATAACGATGGAATCCGCCGCCGATCTGATCGTGGAACCCGCCGTCCGCCATGCCGTCGAGCGTTCGCCTCACCACGGGTTCGAGCTTCGCGCCGCCCGGCCATCTTTCACGTTCCAGCAGCAAATCGACCGTCGAGGGATGTGGGAACTTTGGCGCGTGCCCAAATCCGCCGTGCGTCTTATCGAAGAGCTGCAGCGCAGAATCAATAATCGAATCCACGATGCCCGCATCCACTCGGCCCCGCGCTCCCTGAAAAATCTCCGCCTTCGCCACCGCCTCTTCTAATGCCTGCGCCGAGCTGTCCACTTCCGCGCGTCGCGATTTGAATGTGTCCGCAATCGCCAGCAGGATGCGCCGGAATCCCGGCCGGCCCATCGCGTCATCGGGAGGAAAATACGTTCCGCCGAAGAATGGTTTCCCATCCGGAGTCAAAAACGCCGTGAGCGGCCAACCGCCCTGCCCCGAAATCGCGCTTACCGCCGACTGATACCGCGAATCCACATCGGGCCGTTCGTCGCGATCCACCTTCACCGGCACGTAAAGCCGATTGATAATCGCCGCGATTTCCGGATTTTCGTAGCTCTCGCGGTCGATCACGTGGCACCAGTGGCACCATACGGCGCCGATATCGAGCAGAATCGGCTTCGATTCCGCGCGCGCCTTCTCAAAAGCCGCTTCGCCCCACTCGTGCCAGTCGACAGGCTGGTGCGCCGCCGACCGCAGATACGGGCTCGCAGAATCTTTCAATCGATTTTCAGTTTTTTGCGTCACTGGATGGGGTTTTGGTAGTCGGCGTCGCGCGGATCGATAGGTTTGCGCCCCGCGAAACCTTCATCTTGCGCGTGGTAGAACCGGATGCGGTCCTCGCCCAGCCGCCAGCAGAGATACACTTCCTCATTATTGATGCGCGATGGAAAATCCAGCAGCCCCACGTCGAGATCTTTCACGATGCAGCCCGTGGAATGAATGCGATCGATGGCCGAGCGCACCGCATCCTCGAGTTGATTCCTTTCGATGCGCCACTTCGCGATTCCCTCATAAGGCACCTGCATGCCGCCGGCTCGCGAAATCTTCTCTGAGAGCTTCGCCAGTTTCTCCTCGAACTCTGCCATTTTCCGCCGCGATTCCATGGCCTCAATCAGAATCGGCTCTACCTGCGCGCGCAACCGCTCGGCTTCCGTCAGCGAGAAAAGCTTGGACTCTCCTTCATCCGCCATTCTTCGGTGGCTCCGTAAACCTGAATTCTGCGATTCGGGAAGCGCTGCGACGCTTTCCTGTCCGCCTACCCGCCTATATACACCATCGTTCGCGATGGCGGCACGAAATCGGGCTCGTTGATCCGGTGTCCCTTTTCCTTCTGTGCCACTATCGACAAAATCTCGTCGCCAATCTCCCGGTCGGTCGCCCCGCCCCGCACCAGAAGCTTCAAATCGTGATCATCCTTGCTAAAAAGACACGTCCGCAGTTTCCCATCCGCCGTCAGCCGTATCCGCGAACAAAAACCGCAGAACGCCTGCGTCACCGGAGCAATCAGCCCGATTTCGCCGCGTCCGTCCGCGAACCGGTACTTCCGCGCAGTCTCGCTGCGCTCGTGAACCACCGGAACCAGCGTCCAACGCGCCGAAATTCTTCGATACACTTCCGCTGCCGGCACCATCATCGCTCGCGTCCACGCGCGATCCGCGTCCAGCGGCATAAACTCGATGAACCGCATAATCAACTCGCGCTCGCGCGCAAACTCCGCAAATGCCTCCACCTCGTCATCATTCAGCCCGCGCACCAGCACCGCGTTCACCTTCACAGGCCGCAGCGACGAATTTTGCGCCGCATCGATTCCCGCCATCACCTGATCAAACGCCTTCGTGCGCGTCACGCGCTCGAATTTCTCGCGGTCCAGCGAATCCAGGCTGATATTGATTCGGTCCAATCCCGCCGCGATCAATTTGTCGCAGCGCTCCGCGAGCAGGTGCCCGTTCGTCGTCATCGAAAGGTCGCGCACGCCCAGCGCCTTCAATCGTCCGATAAAACTTTCGATTCCAGGCCGCACCAGCGGCTCGCCGCCGGTCACGCGAACCTTGCGAATCCCCATGCCCACCAAAATCCGCACCAGCCGCTCGTACTCATCCCATTCGAGCAGATTTTCGTGCGCCATCGTATTTTCCGCCGACCTGCAATAGACGCACCGAAAATTGCACCGGTCCGTCACGGAGACGCGCAGGTCCGTAATCGCCCGCCCGAATTTGTCAGTCAACGCCATTCGATTTCTTCGATTTCGCCGGCCACTCGATTACATCTTCGCCTGGGCACCGTCGCCTTTTCGATGACCGCTAGCCACCGCAAGGTGCCGCCCCGATGGCCTTCGCCAAAAAAGCAAAATCGCCCAACTCCGCATTTGGAATTGGGCGATAAGACGCGCTCGGCCTTCGCCTCTCGCGTCTCTCTCCTTTCCAAACGCGGCCTCGCGTGCCGCGTGGCTCGCCACTGTCGGCCGAGCCCACAGGAGGAACAGGCGTTTCCGCCGAACCCTCAGCTCGCCGCACCAACCCCGGCGAGCATCGCCCTCGAATCATAGGTTTTCTCTCCCGTAGATTTCGAGGATCGGAGAACGTCTCGATTTTACGCTTGCGCTGCCACGCCACAAAGGAGTTTCCCGGTTCGCACCCGCGCTGCTCGCTCACCCTGCGCCGCCCGCCGAATATGATAAAGTTTCGCCCCAATGCGCATCTTCGTCCTCGGCGCTGGCGGGACTGGCTCGCTCCTCGCTCAACTGCTCGCGCGCCAGGGCCACACCGTCTGGTGTGGCGACCGCGACGTGGCCCGCGCCCGTCGCTTCTTCGACAAAAAAAGTCCCATCGAAATCGTCGAAGCCAACGCCCGCAATCTCTGGTCCATCGTGCGCGCCGGACGCGGCTGCAACCTCCTCGTCAACGCCTCGCCTGCCGTCTTCAACCAAATCATCCTTCGCGCCGCGCTGCGCCTGCGCGCCCATTACATGGACCTCAACGCCCACCTCACCCGCAATCTCTTCCGCCCCGAACAGTTCCGTTTCCAGAAACGCTTCGCCGCGAAAAACCGCGCAGCGCTGGTCTGCACCGGCGCCGCCCCAGGACTCACCAATCTCCTCGCCAAACGCGGCGCCGAACTCCTCGACGCTGTCGACTCCATCCAAATCCGCCTTTTCGAAAGCACCGAAAGCAAAGATCCCGTTTCCACCTGGTCCGCCGACGGCGCTTACGACGAAGCCATTTCTCGCCCGCGCATCTACCGCAACGGCCGCTTCGCCCTCGCCAAACGTTTCGCCGACCGCGAAAAATTCCGCTTTCCGCCGCCCATCGGCGAAACGCCCGTCTACCTCGCTGCGCAAGACGAAGTCTGCATGCTGCCTTACGTCATCCCCGCGCGCGACGTCGACGCCAAAATCGGCGGCAACGATTTCGAGCGTCTCTACCGCTGGTATCGCCAGGGCCGCCTCAACCGCTCGCAGGGCCTCGTCCGCAAACGCTTCCCCAAAACGCCCACGCCGCGCCAGGTGGCCAAACTCATTCGCGCCGGCAAACTTGAAAACGCGCGCTTCGCCGCCGCCGTCCTCGTCCGCGGCTCGAAAGACGATCAGCCGCTCCTCGTCCGCTGGGACGCGAGCTTCCCCACCCTCTACCAGATTCGCCAGCGGGGCCTTATCTCCACGCCCATCGCTTACGCCACCGCGCACATCGCGGCGCTCTTCGTGAAATACTTTCCGCGCGATTTCGCCGGCGTCCTCGGCCCCTCCGAACTGCCGCCTGAAACCCGCCGCGCCATCCTCGCGGACGCCCGTTCTCGCGACTTCCGCCTCACCCTGAAGATCACCAAGCTCAAGCGCCCCGATTCCGACGCCTACACCGACTCCGACGAATTCTGATTCTTTGTTTTTCCTGTTTTGTTTTTTCTTGCCGTCGACCGTCAAACTGTCCTCTCGCCACCCGCCACTGCCTCAAAAACTCTTCTCCAGCTTCTTCAGCAGCCCAAAATCAATCAACCCATTCGCCACAAACTGCACCGCCAGCGCCACCAGCAACAGCCCCATCAACCGCATTAATATCCGTATCCCCGTCTCCCCCAAGTACCGTCGCACGCGGTCAGCCCCCGCCAGCACCGCATACGACGCCACCGACGACACCACAATCGTCCCGTACACAATCACGTGCTGCCACACCGTGTGCGACTCGCCCACCAGCACCATCACCGTCGAGATCGCGCCCGGCCCTGCCAGCATCGGTATCCCCAGCGGGACGATGCTCGCGTCCGACTTTTCCGCGCCTTCCTGCTGCTCTTCCGGCGTCGCCTTAGTCCCCGACTGCTTCGCCTGCAGCATCTCCAGACCAATCAGCAGTAGGATGATTCCGCCCGCGATCTTGAACGCCGGCAGCGTGATGCCAAACATCCTGAATATCAGGCTGCCCGCAATCGCAAACGTGCTCAGCACGATCGCGCACGTCCATGCCGACCGTCGCGCCATCTCCCGCCGCTCCTCCGGTGGCGAATCCGCCGTGATCGCCAGAAACATCGGGATCACCGCAAACGGATCCACCAGAAAGAACACCGACGTCAGCGCTATCAGCGCAAACTCAAACGCCTCTCGTACGCTATGCCCCATAACGCCCTCGGGTGGAAGCCCCGGACTTTAGTCCCGGGAGCACGGCGGTTCTTGCCGTGCGGAAGAAGCTCCCAATAATAGTTGGGCTTTAGCCCTGGGCGGGTAAAAAATTTGCTCCGAGGACTGATGATTCGTGGCTGGCGGCGAGTCTTGTCATGCTGAGGCGTCCTTCGCCGAAGCATCTCTCCTGCGGGGTTGCTCTTCTGGTGTTACGGGTGCCCCATCCTTCGCGCTGGTCTCAGGGTTTGTACTTACAAACCCTGAACGAAAAAAGCCGCGAAGGGTGGGTGTGTGCTTCAGCCTTTAGAATCCCAGGATTTTCCTCTGTGCCTCCGTGCCTCTGTGGCCAATCCCGTTTTCCTCTCCACCGCCTCTCTCTGCGTCCTCAGCGCCTCTGCGGTAGACTTTGGCCTTGTTTTCCTCGGTGCTCTCCTGCTTCTCTCGGTGCCCTCTGTGGTCTGCTTTTGCCTTTTCTCGCCACTAGCCACTCGTCACTCGCCACTGCTTCCTTGACACTCGTTCTCATTCGATCAACGATCCAATCGCATCCCATTGCGCAAAGCCTCCCAACCCACAGAAAACAGATCCCTTAACGCCCCTCCTTCGCCTCAGCTTCCCGAGCCCGTCTTTCACGATTCCGCCCACCACATCAAAATCTTCCAGGGCGACTGCGTCGAAATCCTCGCCGCCATCCCTGAATCCTGTGTCGACCTCATCTTCGCCGACCCGCCTTACTTCCTCTCCAACAACGGCATCACCTGCCACGCCGGCCGCATGGTCAGCGTCAACAAAGGCGATTGGGACCGCTCCCGCGGACCCGATGCGAACCATGAGTTTAATCGCGCCTGGCTTGCCGCCTGCCAGCGCGTCCTGAAACCCAACGGCACCATTTGGGTCAGCGGCACCAGCCACGTCATCCATTCCGTCGGCTTCGCCATGCAGCAACTCGGCTTCAAGCTCCTCAACGACATCACCTGGGTCAAACCCAATCCGCCCCCCAACCTTTCCTGCCGCTACTTCACTCACGCCACCGAAACCATCATCTGGGCCGCCAAAAACTCCAAGAGCCGCCACGCCTTCAACTACGCGCTCATGAAGCAGCACAACCGCAATCGCCAGATGAAATCCATCTGGGAAATCTATCCGCCCTCGAAAGAAGAGAAGGTTTTTGGTAAACACCCCACGCAAAAACCCGTCGCTCTCCTCGAACGCATCCTCCTCGCCTCCTCCAACGAAGGTGACCTCGTCCTCGACCCTTTCCTCGGCTCCGGCACCTCCGCCATCGCCGCCCTTCGCCTTTCGCGCCAAATCGTCGGCGTCGATTTCGAGCAGACTTGGATTCAGCTCGCGCTCATCCGCCTCTGTTCCAATCTGGTACAGGTCCGAATTTCCGCCATTTGCCTTCAATTCGATCTTGATCCCACACCCGATCCTGTGGATCGATCCAGATCGCCCGTGCCCGAAAAACTTCGTCTCGTTCAACGAGATTGCCGCTTTTATTTCGTCGGCAAATCCGACCGCCGCGTCATCTTCTCCGTAAACGCCCAATCTCTCGACGAAGCCCGCGAAAAATTCCTCGCCTCCGGCCACGCCGATTCCGACGCCATCTTCATCATCAGAACCCAAACCGAAATATATTTGCTCTAGATGTCCACCGGGAGGGTCAACTGGGGCTCACGCGGCCTCAACCACAGCGATGGCCGTACCGTCAGGAAAGAGAGACTCCAAAATCCCGCTCGCGTGAACGCGAGCATTTTTTGTTCGCGGCACTAACAGAAACCCCCGCACACGAATGCGTTTTGCCCGCTGAAGCGTCATGAACTCATGCATCCTCAGCAATTGGTGTGACGTGTGCTCGCTAAAGAGCGTCGAGTGAATTTCCGCTTCAACAGCTACTTGCTCCAGGACGGCCCCACTCTTGGAAAGCCTTTCCGCAAAGATATCTGGCCGATAGGTCGGCATAGGTGACTTCGCTTCCCTCATCCCCCCTCTGATAATGCGTCTCCTAAAAGCACGCACTAAGGACTCGTGTAAGTCCGCCATCAGAGCACTTCTGTTTTGAGGTATTCTGCCAGATTAGAGTAGCCCGCCATCCCTGTGCCAAACCGACGAGCTCCACGCTTGTTTGAACGACGCCAGAAGTTTGGTCCGAGGCGTTTCAATCCGGCTAGACGCCGCGCGAATCCTCTTTCGGAGGACTGTGACAAGACCCCGGGACCAATGAAGAAGTTGAACGCAAACATGCCAGGGGTTTTCTGAAGAAGAAACCGCTTGGGGTCTTCAAATGGCTCAGGTACGTTCTCGCGAATTGCTGACCAATAGGCAGCCAGTTTCTTGGCGGCCTTCCGCGGCTGCTTGTACTTGCCACCTATGAGAAGCTGTCGAAGAGAGCTAACAAACGACTTCTCTGTCGCAATGTGCTGCTCAAGACGCTCCTCATTGGGCTCCCGGATCGTGCCGTACCACGGATTTCCAACGAGGGATTTGTTCAGCTCGATGGTGATCCGCACCGCGGAAATCTCCCACGGTTTCACGTCAGCAATATCCTTGACTTTGTTATTCTCAATCAAAAGCCTCCTGGTCAATGCGACGTCCATTTTCTTCGCTTTTGTATTGATGACGTAAAACTGAACCGCCTCGTCGACCTTGCCTAGGCCCTCCGTTATCACAACGGGGAACCGAAACGAATCGCCCCGCAGTATCCCCTCCTCTTTTGCTCGGACGAGGCCCTTTAATCGATGCTGCATGTCAACGACCCAGACGTCAGTGCCATCGGGGATAGTCAGCTTTCCCTCTCGGAACCTTAGGCGATTCTTCTCCCGGACGTTCAGTAACCCTGCAACCGGCATAATCGCGTTCCGCCTCTCGAAGTACTTCGCGATGCTCTTAACCCGGTACTCATCCGGTTTCCTCTGGTACCCTCGTCGACCTGTGACGCTCTTAGGGTTCCAGATGTCTACAGAAAAGGCATCCAAGGCTTCGAGAGGAATCGCCGCGAGGTACATATCCATTTTCCGCTGCCGGAAATGTATGGCGGGAACGATTAAGCTCATGGCGGGGATTTTAGACGATCTAATGATCCCGTCAATAGCTAGCGTGAGTTATCAACGTGGATATATACATCTTCCTTTGCTACTGTGAATGATTCAGCGCCACTCCGATCTTACGTCCCAGCGCCGCGTCGAAAAAGAAAGTCCTTTTCGTTATCAAGACCGAGACCGAGATTTATCTCGCCCGAGGAAAATGATCTAATGCCCGCGTGCGACTCACCCTGCCGACCGCTGGCCTAGATAGCTACAAAAGCGCGTCCCAGCGTGCACGCATCGCAACAGAACTCTGGGGATTGAATAATCTCTACTGCGCCAACTGCAATTCGTCCGAGCTCGAACCTTCTCCACCTAACACTCCAGCCATCGATTTCGAATGCCCTCGATGCGATTCGCTGTTTCAGCTGAAAGCCAAATCTTCGGCCTTTGGCGGATGTATCGCCGATGCGGCCTACAGTTCAATGATTCGAGCCATCAAAGAAAACCGCACGCCCAACCTCTTCGCGCTTCACTATCGGCTGGACACCTGGAAGGTCGTAAACGCCTTACTCATTCCCCAGTTTGCATTTCCGCTGTCCGCAATTCAGAAAAGAAAGCCACTCGCAGCCACCGCTCGCCGCGCCGGATGGGTCGGCTGCAACATTCTGCTAGGCGCGATTCCGAAAGATGCCCAAATTCCGATCATCGCGAACGGCGTTGCCGTTCCGCCAAAGCAGGTCCGCGAACAATACGCACGCATCCGCCCGCTGAAATCACTCCGGCCGGAACAACGCGGCTGGACCCTCGACGTCCTCAACGCCGTCCGCTCATTGAATAAACGCGAATTCTCGCTCGCAGACGTCTACGGGCTCGATTCCGAATTGGCGGCTCTTCATCCCGCCAATCGACACGTCCGCCCCAAAATCCGCCAGCAACTCCAAATTTTGCGCGACTTAGACCTGCTGACTTTCCTTGGCAGCGGCAGCTACAGATTTACGCTCTGAACCGAGAGGGGTATCCCCGGGGAACGCCAAACCCCCGATTGGCGTCTCTTTCCTAGTCGCTCGCTACAGCGTAAACACCACCGAAATCTTCGTGCTCACTTCCACCGGCTTCCCATTGATCAGCATCGGCGTGTACTTCCATTTCTGCCTAGGTTCATTGCCAGTTGACCACAACCACCTTAGCCGCTACAATCTAGAATACTCATCTAGATGATATCGAGGCATCCTATGCGAAAAGTCGGATTGTTCGAGGCCAAACAGAAACTTTCAGAACTCGTCGAGCAAGCCCGCCAGGGGGAGAAAATTGGAATTACGCGGCGCGGTGAACTCACCGCTCTCCTTGTCCCTCCCGCCCCGCAAATCGACTTGAGGGAAGTCTTCAACCATATCGAAGCAATTCGCGGGCGCGTCAAGCGCCGCGTAAACGTCAAAGAGGTGATTGAAGAAGGCCGCACGTGAGGAGTTTCGTTCTCGACGCCTCCGTCGCGCTTCGCTGGTTCCTGGATCGCGCCGTCCCGCCATACGCAGCTCGCGTACGGCAGCTCTTGCTCGCGGGGTCGCGCGCGGTCGTTCCCGCCCTCTGGAATCTTGAGATGGCCAACGCTTTGGCCGTCGCTGAGCGGCGCTCTGTGCTCGCCAGTGACGATGTCGACCGCGCGGCGGCCAGTATCGAACAGCTCGTGCTACAGGCTCTCGATGTCGATGCTGCCGCCGTTTCCGTTCGCAACTCTCTCGCTACCGCTCGCGCTTTCAATCTCTCCTCGTACGACGCTGTGTATCTCGATCTTGCGCGTCGCGAGAAGCTGCCCCTCGCCACGCTCGACGACCATCTCCGCGCCGCCACCACCCGCGCCGGAGTCGCACTCCTTCGCTAGCGCAGCGCCCCGTCTCCCACGGTCACCTTAACGCGTTCTAACCCACCCGTCGCTTGACTCTCCCCTTCGCTGGGTATATTCACTATTCCAACGAGTCGAACGACGGAGGCAAACGCCGTGCCAACCAAGAAACGTGGAAAGAAAGCAAAGAATCTGAAGCCCGCTAAGAAACTGAAGGAAACCAAACCACTGGCGCTATGGATACAAACTCATCCGGGTGAGTGACGCCAGCGCAGCAGCGGTGCTTTTAGTCGCTAACCGTCAGCGATCGGCTGTGAACTCGCTTTTCCTCGCCAACGCTTCTGATTCCCCCTCGCGGTCTCTGCCCTTGCCGCGACGACAGGCGGGTCTCGGCGGTAGATTTTGGCCTTGTTTCCCTCCGTGTTCTCTTGTTTTTCTCCGTGTCCCCTGCGGTCATGTTTTGCTTTTGCCTCCTGTTACCTGTCGACCGTCAACTGTTAACTCGCCCTCCCTCGTCCCATGAGTTCCACAACTACTACCGTTACTTTGTAACTACCCATCCACTCCAATCCATGCTACCATTCGCCACTTTTTATGAGTCACCAAACAACACAAAACCCCGGTGAGGCAAAGCGTCGCGGAAGCGCGATAAAGAGACCGTGCGAGTAGAAATAGTGAAAACAAAAGAGATGACCCCTTCTAATCGATACTCAAACCACTCCCTCCACGGGTCACGAGCCGCAAATCACCACTCAGCTTTTCAAACGGCGAAAAAAAAGTTAATCGCAACAACCCCAAAATCGAAAATCGCCGCAATCATCAGCAAACAAAGGGCGGCTCAAAAGTTAATCGCAACAAAAACGGCACTTCCGGTTCGCCGCACCTTCGCCACTCTGAGAAAGAGAGGTAACAGCCGCCAATCGCCTAGCCACAACTCGAACCGCTAGCCCACGGGGGTTCCCGTCACTCGCTACTCGCCACTCGCCACTACGGTCATGTATTCTGCTCAGCCTATGCTTGACCTCGGATATGTCCGGGAACATCTCGAGGCGATCGAGAAGATGGCGCGGGACCGCGGCGTGGCGATTGATTTGGCTCAGTTTCGCGAAATTGACGCGGAGCGGCGCAAAATCATTCACGAGACTGAGACGAAAAAGGCCGAACGCAACAAGGCCAGCGACGAAATCGCCGCGTTGAAGAGAAGTCCGATGGCTGCGGAGATGGGGAGCGCGCTCGAGCAGATTCTTGGCCGCATGAAAATGGTCTCGGATGAGATCAAGCAAAACGACGCGAAGATTGCGGAGCTTGATGTGCGGCTGCGGAATTTTCTGCTGACGGTGCCGAACATTCCGCATGCGAGCGTCCCGGTAGGCCACAGCGCGGCAGACAACGTCGAAGTGCGGCGGTGGACGCCGCCCGGCACATCCATCCCGCCGAAGTTTGATTTCACTCCCAAGCCTCATTGGGAGCTGGGCGAGGCGGCGGGGATACTCGATTTCGAAGCGGCGGTGAAAATCGCGGGCGCGCGTTTTGCGGTCTATAAAGGACTGGGCGCGCGGCTGGAACGCGCCATCGCGAATTTTTTCCTCGACCTGCACACGCGTCCGGCGCCGGAGGGCCACGGGTACACGGAGATTCTGCCACCGTTCATCGTGAACACGGCGTCGCTGACGGGCGTAGGGCAACTGCCGAAATTCGCGGCGGACATGTTTCACCTCGAGGGCACGGATTTGTGGCTGACGCCGACCTCGGAAGTGGAGTTGACGAGCCTGCACCGCGACGAGACGCTCGACGCGGAACGACTGCCGGAAAAAGTGACGGCGTGGACGGCGTGCTTCCGGTCGGAAGCGGGCGCTGCGGGAAAAGACACGCGCGGGCTGAAGCGCCAGCACCAGTTCCAGAAGGTGGAGCTGTTCAAGTTCACGCGGCCGGAGCAGAGTTACGACGAGCTGGAATCGCTGGTGCGCGACGTGGAAGATGTGCTGCAGCGGCTGGCGTTGCCGTATCGCGTGATGCTGCTGTGCACGGGGGATATGGGGTTCGCGTCGGCGAAGACGTACGACGTCGAGGTATGGCTGCCGTCGAGCGGGGAGTGGATGGAAATTTCGTCGTGCTCGAATACGGAGGCGTTTCAGGCGCGGCGGTCGGGGATACGGTGCAAAGCGAAGGGCGGTAAAAGCGAGTTCGTGCACACGCTGAATGGGTCGGGACTGGCGGTGGGGCGAACCTGGATCGCGATCGTGGAACATTATCAGCAGCGCGATGGGTCGATTGCGATTCCGGAGGCGCTGAGGCCGTACATGGGAGTGGAGAAGATTTCGGTGGCGAGGGGCGAGTGACCCGCCAGAGAACGGCGCGGCACACGAGTTCGAGCGAAGGCAAAACCGTTCCACCGCAGAGACGCGGAGGTCCGATGGACTGGTGGCGGACGGCGGTCTTCTACGAGATCTACGTCCGCAGCTTCCAGGATACGAACGGCGACGGCGTCGGCGATCTGAACGGCATCACCTCGAAGCTCGACTATCTGCAAACATTGGGCGTCAAGGTAATTTGGCTCGGGCCCCACTACGACTCTCCGAACGCCGACAACGGCTATGACATCCGTGACTATCGCAAGGTGATGGCCGAGTTCGGCACCATGGATGATTTCGATAGGCTCCTCGCCGGCATTAAGCAGCGGCGGATGAGGTTGATCCTCGATCTGGTCGTCAACCATACCAGCGATGAGCATCATTG